>Ga0209810_1000043_pt1 | contig 379318 bp, 358 predicted proteins | sample Coa_R1_7_FD_187159 | JGI IMG/M metagenome (GOLD analysis project Ga0209810, IMG submission 187159) | Surface soil microbial communities from Centralia Pennsylvania, which are recovering from an underground coalmine fire - Coalmine... | ecosystem: Environmental > Terrestrial > Soil >...
CGCTGCGCGCGACGCTGCGCGAGGCGCTCGAAATGGTCGCCCTCTGCTGCCTGCCGGCGGCTGCCGGCCTCGCCCTCTTCGGCGCGCCGCTGATCGCCCTCGTCTACCAGCACGGGCGGTTCGGCCCCGCCGACACCCACGCCGCCGCCATGGCGCTCGCCGGCTATGCGCTCGGGCTCGCGGGTTATGCCGGCGTCAAGGTGCTCGCCCCCGCCTTCTACGCCCTCGACGATGCGCGCACGCCGATGCTCGTGAGCCTCGCCTCGATGGGCACGAACTACGCCCTCAACTGGACCTTCGTGCGCGCGCTCGGGCTCGGCCATGTGGGCCTCGCGCTCTCGACCTCGGCGGTGGCGCTCGCCAACTGCGTCGTCCTCTACGCGCTGCTCCGCCGGCGCCTCGGCCCCCTCGGCCGGGGTCTGCCCGCCGTCGTGCTGCGGATCGGCGGGGCCACCGCGGTCATGGCGCTCGTCGCGGGCGCGGTCGACCGCGCGCTCGCGGGGGCGCTCCTGCCGCCGACGCCGCTGCGCGCGCTCGTGCGCCTCGCGGTGGGCGGCCCCGTGGGGGCGACGACCTTCTGGGTCGCTGCTCGCGCTCTCGCGGTGCCGCTGCCGCGCTGGCCGTGGCGGGAAGACCCGCCGCGGCCCGCAGCGCGGCCAGCTCTGCGGGCGTGAGGTCGCGCCACGCCCCGGGAGGCAGGTGCCCGAGCCGCAGCGGCCCGAACCGCACGCGCACGAGCTTCTCGACCGGGTGCCCGATCGCGGCGCACAGCCGGCGCACGAGATGGTGTCGCCCCTCGCGCACGGTGAGGGCGAGCCATGTCTTGGTCGGCAGCCGCGCAACGACCCGCACCGCGGCGACCGCCGCCGGGCCGTCCTCGAGCCGAACGCCGGCCAGCAGCCGGCGCAGGGCTGCGGGCGCGGGGCTGCCGCGCACCTTCGCGTGATAGACGCGCTCGACGCGTCGGCGCGGGTGGAGCAGCCCGGCGGCGAGCGCGCCGTCGTTGGTGAGCAGCAGCAGCCCCGCGGTCTGGAAGTCGAGGCGACCCACGGGATAGAGCCGCGTCGGCAGCTCGCGCACCAGGTCCCCGACCGTCGCGCGGCCGCGCGGGTCGGCGAGCGTCGTCACCACCCCGCGCGGCTTGTGCAGCACGATGGTGCGCCGCGGAGCGGCCCGCAGGACCTCGCCGTCGACCGCGATCACATCGCGGTCCGGGTCGGCGCGCGCCCCGAGCTCCGTCACCGGCGTCCCGTTCACCGTGACGCGGCCGGCGCGGATGAGCGCCTCGGCCGCCCGGCGCGACGCGACCCCCGCCGCGCTCAGGAGCTTCTGGAGCCGTTCGGGCATTCCTCGGCCGACGCTCGGGTGCGCTCCTCGGCCGCCGGCGTCGCGGCGACCCCGCCCGCGCCGACCGTCAAGTCCGGGGCGGCGAGCACCTCGGCTCCCTCGCCCAGCTCCCGCAGCGGCGGCAGCGCGCCCAGGTCGGGGAGCCCAAACAGCTCGAGGAACTCCCGCGTCGTGCCGTAGAGGAGCGGCCGCCCCGGGGCCTCCTTGCGGCCGACGATCCGCACGAGCCGCCGCTCGAGGAGCGTCGTCAGCACCGCGTCCACGTCGACGCCGCGGATCGCCTCGATGTCGACGCGCGTGCACGGCTGGCGGTAGGCGACGATGGCGAGCGTCTCGAGCGTCGCACGCGAGAGCCGCGGCGGCCGCTGGCCGAGGAGCCGTCGCACCCACGGCCCGTGCTCGGCCGGCGTGCGGAGCTGGTAGCCGCCTGCCACGTGCACGAGCCTGAGCCCCCGGCCCTCGCGCTCGTAGCTTTCTCCGAGCGCCTCGAGCGCCTCCACGACCTCGGCACGGCTCGGGCCGCCGAGCGCCTCGACCAGGCGCGCGACGGGCACCGGGGCTCCGGCGGCAAACAGCAGGCTCTCGATCACCGCCGCGAGCTGCCCCACCGCACCCCTGGGGACCTCGGCGGCTGCGCCCTCGGTGGCGTGTCCGTTGCCGTTCGTCGTCCCGTCAGCGATCGCCGGCGTATCGGTCTCCATCCCCCTCGTCTCCTCCCCACAGCATGCGATGCCCGGCTTCCCGCACGCGCGCGGTCGCCTCGGCCACGCCCGCCACCGCGAGCGTGAGCGTGATCGGCCCGAAGCGCTCCTCCTGGTGTGCGCGCACGACCCGCACGCGGATGAGCTCGAGCAGCGCGAGAAAGGTCGCGATCACCTCCCGCCGCCCCGCCTCGGGCGCGAAGAGGTCCGTGAAGGCGACCGCGTCCGCGACCGTGAAGCGGGCGAGGATGTCCCGCACGCACTCGGCGATCGAGCGCTCGGGCTCGCCCACGTCGTGGGGCGGCGGCGGCCGGCGGCGGGCGAGCACCGCGCGCAGCGCCGCCAGCAGATCGGCGAGGCTCGCCTCCCGTGGCGCACCCGCCGTCGGCCCGCCGCCCGTGGCCGGATCCGGCGCCTCGGGCGGGTGGGCGAAAACGTCGCGCGCGAGCACCGGCCGCTCGCCGAGCGCCGCCGCCGCTTCGCGGAAGCGCTGGTATTCGAGCAGCTGGCGGACCAGCTCGGCGCGCGGATCCTCCTCGGGCTCCTCCTCGTCGGCCGGGGGCTCGGGCAGCAGCATGCGGCTCTTGATCACCATGAGCGTCGCCGCCATCACGAGGTACTCGCCGGCCCCGTCGAGGTTGAGGAGCTCGGGCTCCGCCTCGAGCGCCGCGAGATACTGGTCGGTGATGGTGGCGATCGGGATGTCGGTGATCTGCACCTCGTTCTTCTTGATGAGGTGCAGGAGCAGGTCGAGCGGCCCGCGGAAGAGCCCCAAGTCGACCGTGCAGGGCGCCGTCACGCGAGCCCCATCGCCGCCCGCACCTCGGCCATCGTCGCCGCGGCCTCGCGCCGCGCGCGGGCCGCACCGGCGTCGAGCACCGCCTGCGCGTCGGCGGGCGCAAGCTTGGCGCGCCGGGCGCGGATCGGCGCGAGCTCGGCCTGGACGTGAGCGATCATCACCCGCTTGCACTCGAGGCAGCCGATGCTCGCCGTGCGGCAGCCCTGCTCGACGAAGCGCAGCTCCTCGGGCGTGCAGTAGAGGCGGTGGAACGACAGGTAGGCCGGGCAGTCGGTGGGCTCGCCCGGGTCGCTGCGGCGCGCGCGGCGCGGGTCGGTCACCATGCGCGCGAGCTTGCGCTCGACCTCCTCGGGTGGGTCGTCGAGGTAGACGCCGTTGCCGTAGCTCTTGCTCATCTTGCGCCCGTCGGTGCCGAGGATCTTGGGCGCGTCCGTGAGCAGCGTCTGCGGCTCGGGGAACACCGGCCGGTAGGTCGCGTTGAAGCGCCGCGCGATCTCGCGCGTGAGCTCCACGTGCGGCGCCTGATCGATCCCGACCGGCACCGCCGTCGCCTTGTACATGAGGATGTCGGCCGCCTGGAGCACGGGGTAGCCGAGGAAGCCGAAGGTCGAGAGGTCCTTCTCGCGCAGCTCCTCGCGCTGCTCCTTGTAGGTCGGGTTGCGCTCGAGCCACGGCACCGGGGTGAGCATCCCGAGGAGGAGGTAGAGCTCCGCGTGCTCGACCACCGCGGACTGCCGGAAGATCGTGCAGCGCGCGGGGTCGAGCCCGACCGCGAGCCAGTCGAGGACCATCCCGATCGTGCTCGCGACGATCTCGCCCGGCGTGGCCCACTCCGTGGTGAGCGCGTGCCAGTCGGCGACGAAGAAGAAGCAGCGCGCCGTCGCCTGGAGCCGCAGCCAGTTCTTGAGCGCCCCGTGGTAGTGCCCGAGGTGGAGCCGTCCGGTCGGCCGCGACCCGCTCACCACCACCGCCGCCGCCCCCGAGGCCGCCGTCATCGCCCGAGGCCGAAGAAGAGCATCACCAGCGGATGCACGAGGCTCGCGAGGAGGTCGGTGTCGAGCAGCACGAGCAGCAGCACGACGTAGCCGAGCCCCTCGACCGCCGCCAGCACCCGCGCCGCCGGCGCCGGCAGGAGCGCTGCCAACACGCGCCCGCCGTCGAGCGGGGGGATCGGCAGCACGTTGAAGACGGCGAGCACGCAGTTGATCTGGATCGAGGCGCTCGCCATGAGCCGGAGCGCGTGGAGGATACTGTCGGCGCTGTGTGCGCGCGGCAGCGCCGCGAGCACGAGCGCGCTCGCGGCCGCGAGCAGGAGGTTCGTCGCCACCCCCGCGAGCGCGACCAGCACGGTGTCGCGCCGCGGGTGGCGAAGCCGGCGGAAATCGACGGGCACGGGCCGCGCCCAGCCGAAGATGAAGGGCCGCGTGCCGAGGAAGAGCGGGGCGAGCATCAGGAGCGCGGGCAGCAGGATCGTGCCCACGGGATCGACGTGCGGCAGCGGGTTCAACGTGAGTCGGCCGTGGCGGGCCGCGGTGGGATCGCCCAAGGCGTACGCGACGGCACCGTGCGCCACCTCGTGGAAGACGATCGCGGCGAGCACGGGGACGGCGAGGATCGCGACCTGGGCCAGGACGGCGCTGAGCCCCATGGGCGGGGGGAGTCTACCGGCCGCTTCCCGGGGGCGCAAGGAAGCCCACGCTCACGCGCGGGGATGATGCCGGCGGTGCACGGCGCCGAGCCGCGTCGGGGCGACGTGCGTGTAGATCTGCGTGGTCCCGATGTCGGCGTGCCCGAGCAGCGTCTGCACGACGCGGAGGTCGGCCCCGCCCGCAAGGAGGTGGGTGGCAAACGTGTGCCGCAGCGTGTGCGGCGACACCCCGGGGGCGAGGCCCGCGCCCGCCGCCCGCCGGCGCACGAGCTTCCAGACCGTCTGGCGGCTGAGCGGCCGGCCGCCCACGCGCACGAAGAGCCAAGGGCTCGGCCGGCCGCCAAGGAGCCGCGGCCGCTCCTCGGCGAGATAGCGCCCGAGCGCCGCCCGCGCCGCGCGCCCGAGCGGCACCACCCGCTCCTTGCCGCCCTTGCCGACGACGGTGACGAAGCCGGCGTCCCCCTCGAGCCGGAGCTGTGCGCCCCGCAGCCCGACCGCCTCGGACACCCGCAGCCCGCACCCGTAGAGCAGCTCGAGCAGCGCCGCATCGCGCAGCGGGCGCCGGGCCCGCGGCGGCGCGGTCGTGACGAGCCGGGCCGCCTCGCCCACGCCGAGCGCCCGCGGCAGCGCGCCGGGCACGCGCCGCACCGCGACGTCCGCCGTGGGATCGTCCGCGCGCCACCCTGCGCGCACGCCGTAGCGGAGCCAGCCGCGCATCGCCGCGAGCGCGCGCGCGCGGCTGCGCGCGCCGAGCCCGCGGGCGGCGAGCAGGGCGAGGTGCGCGCGCACGTCCGCGGCCCCCACCGCCGCCGGCGCATGCACGCCGCGGCTCCCGAGCGTGTGGGCGAAGGCGGCGAGGTCGCGCGCGTAGGCCTCGACCGTGCGGCGCGCAAGCCCGCGCTCGGTGGTGAGATGGTCGAGGTAGGCGTCGATCGCCTCGTCGAGCGCCGTGGCCCCGCCCCCCCGCCCCACCGCCCCCTCACGCGCCCGCGGCCCGGGCGGCCGCGGGCGGGCTCGCGCCTTCGCCCTCGAGGGCGCGCACCAGGGCGGTGCGGATCTCCTCCAGCCGCGCGGGGTCCTCGATCTTCTTCCCCTCGTGATCGGTGACGTAGAAGACGTCGAGCACCTGATCGACCATCGTCGTGATCTTGGCCAAGTGGATGTCGATCCAGAGGTGGTAGAGGGTGTTCGTGATGGTGAAGAGGAGCCCCACGCGGTCGTTCGCGTAGACGTCGAGCACCGTGTAGGCCTGCGAGACCGTGTTGTCGATCTCGACCGTGGTGACCACGCGGCGCCGCGCCCGCTCGAAGGGGCGCCGCGAGCGCGCGACCAGCTCCTCGACGTTCACCTCGCCCGCGAGCACGCGGGCGAGCGTGCGCTCGACCCGCTCCCAGCGCTCGAGGTCGTCGCCCGCGTCCGCGGCCGCCTGCGAGATGCGAAAGGCGTCGAGCGCGAGCCCGTCGGTGCTCGTGGTGATGCGGGCTGCCAGGATGTTCATGCCGTGCGCCGCGAGCACGCCCGAGAGCATGGCGAAGAGACCTGGGCGGTCGCGCGTGCAGACCGCAAGCTCGGTAAAACCCCGCTCGGCAAAGGGGGTAACGAGCGTCGCCACCGCAGGCCGCTCGCCCGCCGCCTCGCGCTCGGCGAAACGCCGCCGCAGTTCGGCGTGCGCGAGGATCGTCTCCTCGGGCGTCGAGAGGAGATAGTTCTCGGGCATGCTCGCGACGAAGGCCGCCGCCTCCGCGGCGGCCCCGCCGGCGGCCGCGACGACCCGCGCCCGGATGCGCGCGGCGCGGGCCGGCCGATCCTCGGCGGCGATTGCACCCTTCTCCAAAAACTCGTGCGCGCGCACGTAGAGCTCCCGCAGCAGCGAGTCGCGCCAGGTGTTCCAGACGGTCGGACCCACGGCCCGCATGTCGGCGTAGGTGAGGACGTAGAGCCGCTGGAGGTTCTCGACGCTGCCCACGACGCGGCAGAACTCCGTCACGAGCGCGTCGTCGTGCACGTCGCGCCGCTGGGCGAGGTGCGACATGAGCAGGTGGTGGCGGACGAGGAACTCGCAGGCGGCGACGGCATCGACGTCGAGGCCGAGCCGCGTCGCGATCGCGCGCGTCATCTCGGCCCCGCGTCGGTCGTGGTCGTGCCCGTGGCCTTTGCCGATGTCGTGGAGCATCATGCCGATGAAGAGCAGCTCGGGCTGGGAGAGCTCCCGCATTACCTGCGTGAGGTGCGGCAGGGTCTTGGCGAACTCCCCGGTGCGCAGCCGCTCGAGCTCGCGCACGCCGATCAGCGAGTGCTGATCGACCGTGTAGATGTGGAACGGATCGTGCGCGATCAGGCACTCGAGGTGGGCGAACTCGGGGATGACGGCCTTCAGCACGCCGAGCTTGTGCATCTCGGCGAGCGTCTCGTAGACATGGCCCTTGGCGCGCAGCACGGCCAAGAAGGCCCGCGCCACCGCCGGCGTGTCGTAGGCCCGGGCGAGCTGCGGGAGCGCCTCGCGGATCGCCTCCCGCGTCGCCGCCGCGAGCGTCACCCCGTGGCGCTGTGCCTCGACGAACACCTGCACCACGGCCGCGGGGTCGCGCGCGAAGACCTCGGGCCCGGTCACCGTGAGCGTGCGCCCCTGCACGCGCATGCCCGCGCGGATCGTGCGCACCGGCGGCGGCGAGCCCCGGTACGGCTCGGCCGGCGCGACGCAGCGGCCGATGATCGTCTCGCTCACGCGGTTCACCGTGGTCGCGTGCCGATAGTAGGTGCGCATGAACGCCTCGACCCCGGCCGCGCCCGCCCCGAAGCCGCAGGCCGGGGCGAGCCGCTCCTGCAGCTCGAAGGTGAGCTGGTCCTGGTGCGATGCGGTCGCGAGGTGCATGCCGTTGCGCACGCGCCAGAGGAAGTCGAGCGCCTCCTCGACCTCCGCGCAGTCGCGCTCGCCGAGCACGCCCCGGGCGACGAGCTCGCGCAGCGTGCGCACCTTGAACTTGACGTTGGCCATCCAGAGCGCCGTGTGCAGATCGCGCAGCCCCCCCTGCCCGTCCTTGAGCTGCGGCTGCAGAAGGTAGACCGAGTCGCCGAAGCGCTCGTGGCGGCTCGCGTTCTCGGCGAGCTTTTCCTTGAAAAACGCCGTGGGGTTCTGGCTGCGCAGCTCCTCGAACACGGTCTTCTCGAACTCCGCGTAGAGCGCCGCGTCGCCGCAGAGGTAGCGGGCGTCGAGGAGCGCCGTCTTCACCGTGAGCTCGCGCGCGGCCAGCCGCCCGCACTCGCGCGTGTTGCGCAGCGCATGCCCGCAGTCGAGCCCCGCGTCCCAGAGCGCGTAGAGCAGGACCTCGGCGACCGTCTCGACGTAGGGGTTCATCTTCCAGGGGTAGAGGAAGAGCAGATCCACGTCCGACCAGGGGTTCAGCTCCCCGCGGCCGTAGCCGCCCTGGGCGATCACCGTGCAGCGCTGGTTGATGCGCGGATTGTGCGCGAGGAAGTGGACGCTCGCGGTGCGGAAGAGGAACTCGACGAGCCGGTCGATCGCGTCGGTGTAGGCGGCGACCACCGCGAGCCCCCCCGCCCCCGCGTCGTGCCGCGCGCGAATCTCCTCGCGGATGCGCGCGAGGTAGTCGCGCGCGACGCGGCGGGCGGCGAGCACGTCGCCGTCGGCCTCGGGAAGCGTCGCAACCGCCGGGAGGGGCGCGTAGGGGGGCGGGCTCGCCAGGATCATGACCGGCCGCCCCGACCATACCGTGGCCCGGGGTCGGGCACCAGCAACGGGCGCACGGACGCTAGGAGCCTGTCCGAGTAATCGACGCAAGCGAGGCGGCGAAGGGGCGAGCGAGAGCGGCAAGCGCAGCGACGACCGAGGAGGCGTAGCCTGGGCTACGCCGCACGAGGGAGGAGCGAGCACGCCGCTCACAGCCGTCCCTTCGCCGCCGTAGCCGGAGCATTACTCGGACAGGCTCCTAGAGGGTGCGCCGCCGCGCGCCGTCGGCGAGGAAGTCGCGTACGCCCGCGTAGAGGCCCTCGGCCACCGCCTCCTGGTAGGCGGGCTGCGTGAGGCGCCGCCCCTCGACCGGATGGGTGAGAAAGGCCGTCTCGACGAGCACGCACGGCATGTAGGCGCCGACGAGCACGTAGAAGGGCCCGCGCTTCACCCCGAGATCGGTGACCCCGGGATAGCGCGCCCGCAGCCGCCGCACGAGCGCGCGCTGCACGGCGCGGGCGAGCGCCACCGATTCGTCCATCTTCCCCACCTGGACGAGGTCGCTCAGGATGTAGCGGAGATCGCGTGTGCCGGCGTGCGCGGGCAGGAGGTCCGTCCCGAGCCCGTTTTCCATCGCGGCCAGGCGGGCGGTAGCGTGATCGGTGGTGTTGTCGAGCACGTAGGTCTCGACGCCGTGCTGCCGTCGGTGGGGATCGGCGTTGGCGTGGATCGAGAGGAAAAGGTCGGCCTTCTCCGCGTTGGCGCGCGCGGTGCGGTCGGCGAGCGCGAGCGTCGCGTCGTCGCGCCGCGTGAGCACGACCTCTGCCCCGAGCCGCTCGCGCAGGAGCGCCGCCAGGCGCTCGGCGATGGCGAGCGTCACCTCCTTCTCGACGCCGTAGCCGCGGGCGCCGGGGTCGTGTCCGCCGTGGCCCGGATCGAGGACGATCTTCGGACGCCGTACGACTACCTCGCCCGCGCCGGGCGCGGCAGACAGGGTGACGACGATCTCGCGGCCGCCGCGGCGGCGGGCCTCGTGGGCGGCCGCGGCCCCGTGGGTGTCGAGCACGATGCGCAGCGCCCCGCCCTCGCCGAGGCCCACGCGGACGCCGGTGAGCAGCCCGTCCGGCGGCGCGAGGGGCCGCGCGACGCCCGGGCCGACGCGCGTGCCCGGCGGGAGGTCGACGTAGACCCGCACGATGCCGCCCGCGTCCTCGACCGTCGCGACGGCCGGACGCACGGGCGCCGAGAGCGCGAGCGTAAGGCGCGCCTCGCCCGGACCGATCTCGGCGCGAAGCGCCGTGAGCGTCGCCGCCGCTGCCGGCACGGCGCCGGCGAGCGCGAGCACGAGGCCACCCCACCACCGCCTCCACGCCACCGGGGGCGCAGGATAAGCAAGGGCTTCGCGGCGGTCAAGCCGACCGGCGTGCCATCTCGACCAGGCGGGTGAGCACGGCGAGCGCTTCGAGCGGCGTCAGCCGCTCGGGCTCGAGGGCGGCCAGCTCCCGCCGCACCCGCTCCGCCGGATCGGGAAAGAGCGTGAGCTGCGCCCCGGCGGTTTCCTCGGCCGGCTCGCTCCCCGGGCTGTGGCCGGCCTCGAGCCGCGCCAGCAGCGCGCGGGCGCGGGCGACCACCGGGGCGGGCACGCCCGCGAGCCGCGCCACCTCGACGCCGTAGCTGCGCGATGCCGGCCCCGGGACGATCTGTCGCAGGAAGACGATATCGCCCCGCCACTCGGTCACGGCGACGGAGAGGTTCGCCACGCGCGGGTGCGTCGCCGCGAGCGCGGTGAGCTCGTGATAATGCGTGGCGAAGAGCGTGCGCGGCCGCTCGGGGGCGTCGTGGAGGTGCTCGGCGACGGCCCAGGCGATCGAGATGCCGTCGAAGGTGCTCGTCCCGCGGCCGATCTCGTCGAGGACGACGAGGCTGCGCGGGGTGAGGTTGGCGAGGATCGTCGCCGTCTCCCGCATCTCCACCATGAACGTCGACTCGCCCGCAGCGAGGTTGTCGCTCGCCCCGACGCGGGTGAAGAGCCGGTCGACGAGCCCCACCTCCGCCTCCGTCGCGGGGACGAAGGAACCCATCTGGGCCAGGAGCACGATGAGCGCCACCTGCCGCAGGTAGGTCGACTTGCCGCCCATGTTGGGCCCGGTGAGGATCAGCACCTGCGGCCCGTCGGCAGCGAGCGTCGTGTCGTTCGGCACGAAGGGGTCTTGGGCCAGCGCCTCGACGACGGGGTGGCGGCCGCCGCGGATCGCCAGACGCGGCGCCGGGGTGAGCGTCGGCCGCACCCAGCCGCGGCGGTGGGCGACGGCGGCGAGCGCGACCAGCACGTCGAGCGTCGCGAGCGCGTCGGCGGTGCGCGCGAGCGTCGGCTGGTGGGCGGCCACCTCCTCGAGCAGCTCGGCGAAGAGCGCGCTCTCGAGGACCCGCAGCCGCTCCTCGGCCCCGAGCACCTTGGCCTCGTAGTCCTTGAGCGCCCGGGTGACGAAGCGCTCGGCGCCGACCAGCGTCTGCTTGCGCTCGTAGTCCGGCGGGACGGCAGCCAAGTGCGGCCGCGTCACCTCGATGGTGTAGCCGAAGACGCGGTTGTAGCGGACCTTGAGCGAGGCGATCCCGGTGCGCTGCCGCTCGGCCGCTTCGAAGCGCGCGAGCCAGCTCTTCCCGTCCCGGGCGATCGCCCGCAGCTCGTCCACCTCCGGATGGTACCCCGGGCGGATGAACCCGGGTGCGCGCGTGTGCGCGGCCGGCGCATCGACGAGCGCCCGGCGGATCGCCTGCGCGACGGCGGGCAGCGGGTCGAGGGCGGCCCCGAGCGCCGCGAGCGCGGCCGCGCGTGCGCCGGCGAGCAGGCCCCCAACCGTGCCCGCGCCGTCGAGGGCGGCCGCGAGGGCGGCGAGATCGCGCGGGCTCGCCGTGCGCGCCCCGACCCGGCCGACGAGCCGTGCGAGATCGCCGATGCCCCGCAGCGCGGCGGCGAGCGCGCGGTGCCGCTCGACCGCGTCCACCAGCTCCTCGACCGCGTCGAGCCGCGCGCCGATCGCCGCCGTGTCGAGCAGCGGGTAGAGGAGCCACTCGCGCAGCCGGCGAGCCCCCATCGGCGTCGTCGTCTCGTCGAGCACGCCGAGGAGGCTGCCCCGCCGTTCTCCACCGAGCGTCTCGAAGAGCTCGAGGTTGCGCCGCGTGGCGGCATCGAGTCGCAGCACGCCGGCGAGCTCGTACGCCTCCACCGGGCGGAGGTGCGCCGGCCGCGACCGGTATGTCGCCTCGACGTACGCGAGCGCGCCGCCCGCAGCCCGCGCCGCCGCCGGGGGCAGCGCCTCGGCGAGGGCCACCGGAGCCGGCAGGGGCGCGGTCGCCCACGGCCGCCCCGCGCGGCACGCGCTCGTCACCTCGGGCGGCAGATCCGCATCGAGGAGCAGCTCGCGCGGCGCGAGCCGCTCGAGCTCCTCGCGCGCCGCCGGCCAGCCCTCGACTGCGGTCGCCCGCACGGTCCCGGTCGCGAAGTCGATCGTGGCGAGCCCGAACTGCTCGCCCGTGCGCGTGAGCGCGGCGAGCAGGCTCGGTGCGCCAGGCTCGAGGCTCTCCTCCTCGAGGATCGTCCCCGGCGTGATCACGCGCACGACCTCGCGCGGGAGGAGCCCGCGCCCGCGCGCCTCGGCTTGCTCGCAGACCGCCACCGTGTGCCCCGCCGCGAGGAGCCGCGCGATGTAGGGCTGGGCGGCGTGGGCGGGAAAGCCGCAGAGCGGGACCTCGTCGGGATCGCCCCGGTTGCGCGCGGTGAGCGCCAGGTCGAGGACGCGCGCGGCGGTGTGCGCGTCGTCGAAGAACATCTCGTAGAAGTCGCCGAGGCGGAAGAGGAGGATCGCGTCGCGGTGCTGGGCCTTGATGCGGGCGTACTGCGCCATGAGCGCGCTCTGCCGCCCCCCCGCCGTCATCGCCGCCTCAGACGCGCTTGCGCTTGCGGCCGAGGTAGTCGACGAGGAGGTACTGCCCCAGCCGGTCGGGGCGGGTGTAGAGCGCGCGGCCCTTGTTGATGCGCGTCATCCGCTCGACGAACGCCCGCAGGCTCGGGCTGTCGTCGAGCATGAAGGTGTTGATGGTGATCCCCTGGCGGGTGACGCGCTCCACCTCGCGCAGCGTCTCGTGCGCCGCCCGCATGCTGATCCCACCGAAGGACAGGGGCCACTCGCAGTGGAGGCGGCCGTCGAGGAAGTAGGCGGTCGGCTGCCCGTCGGTGATCACGATCACGTGCTGGTTGTGGCTCGGATGGCGGGCGAGCAGCTCGGCGGCGAGCCGCAGCCCGTCCTGGAGGTTCGTGAACGGATCGCCCATGTTCCAGCTCGCCTCGGGCAGGTCGCGGAGCTTGAGCTCCACCGCGCGCGTGAAGAACCCGACGATCGCGAAGTAATCGCGGGGAAAGCGGGCGCGGATCAGGCTCTCCATCGCCATCGCGACCTTTTTCGCGGCCGCGAACCGCCCTTCCCACGACATCGACCAGCTCATGTCGAGCAGGAGCACCGTCGAGGTCGTCGTCGCGTGGTCCGCGGCGTGCACGGCGAAGTCGTCGGGATGGAGCGCAAGCGGCGTACCCACCCGGCGGCGCAGCGCATTCTTGAGCGTCGCCACGAGATCCAAGTCGAACGGGTCGCCGTAGCGATAGGGCAGCGTCTCGTCGACGCGCCGGATCGTGGCGCCGCGATGGTCGGTCGGGTGGCTCCCGCCGCGATCGCGCAGCAGGCCCTGGTAGATGTCGCGCAGCGCGAGCTGGCCGATCTTGCGCACGCCGCGCGGCGAGAGGCGCAGCCGCCCCTCGCGCCGCGCGACGAGCCCCGCGTCGAGCAGGACGGCGAGGAGCCCCTTGAGCGCCTCGAAGCTCCGCCTGGCCTCGGCGCCGAGGAGCGCCTGGAGGTCGTTCACGTCGACCGCATCGAGGTTGCCGGCGAGCAGTTGCTCCTCGAGCCGCCGCCAGCGGTCCATCTCCCGCATGAGGGCCACGGCCTCCGCGAAGGAGAGGGCCTGCGGGCCGTGGAAGAGGTCGCCGTAGCGGCGCTGGAACTCCTCGAGATCCCGGATGTCGTCGAGGTCCTCGACGAGGGCCGCGAGCGCCGCGCGCGCCTCGGAGTCGCCGAGCGCCATGTCGCGGAGCCGCTCGACGGCCTCGCTCACGCGCAGCGGCAGCGCGTCGAGCGCGGCCCGGCGCCGGCGGGCGCGCTCGGCATCGGCATCCGCGTCGAGGGCCTCGCGCTCGAGCTCGAGCAACGTCTCGAGCCGCTCGCGCAGCTCGGCGAAGGCGCCGCGGAGGTTGACGTCCTGGTAGCGCCGGCGCATCGCCTCGCGCACCTGCTCGAGCAGCTCGTCGAGCCCGAGCACCCGCCGGCCCGGCTCCCACTCGAGGCCCTGGTGGAGGAGCCAGTCGAAGGCCTGCGCGACGTCGTCGGTGTACGAGAGGAGCTCGGCGAGCTTGTCGAAGACCTGGTCGGCGTGCAGCCGGATTTGCTGGCTGCCGTCCCACGCCGTGTAGCGGACGATCAGCATGGCACGCTACGCGTGATAGGCGTAGCGGGCGCCGTGTCGCTCGCGGTTGAGGGCCTGGTGGAGGTGGAGCCCTTCGAGCACGAACTCGATCGCCGCCGCCATGAGCCCGGGGGTCTCGAAGGCGCCGAGCTGGTCGATCCCCTCGCGCAGGCCGGGAATCTGGCGGATGCCTTCCAGGTACTCCTCCGCGCGCATCTGATCGGACACCTCGACGCCCCAGCCCGCCTCGAAGTGCTCGACCACGCGCCGCAGCGTCTCGGGTTTGAGGTACTTGTCCCAGACCTTGAGCACCGCGCGGTTGATCAGCCGATCGACGAGGTCGTCCTCCTTTTTCTCCTCGCCCGCGTACTCGAGCTCGATCTTCCCCGTGGTCGAGGCGAACACGGCGTGGAGATCGGTGAGCCGCGGCACGATCTCCCGCTCCCCGGTGCGCACGGCGCGCTTCTCGGCGTTGGCGATGAGACTCTCGTAGTTGTTGATGGTGACGCGCACGCTCACCCCCGAGGCCTGGTTGATCTCGCTGGTCGCGCGCGCTTCGAAGGTGAGCTGCGCCACGATCTCCTTCATGAAGCCGGGCACGCGCAGCGCACGCGGCCCCCGGTCGACGTCGGGAACCTCCTGCTCCATGATCGCGATCTCGTCCTCGATGCGGCGCGGATAGTGGGTGCGGATCTGGACGTCGAAGCGGTCCTTGAGGGGGGTGATGATGCGGCCGCGGCTCGTGTAGTCCTCGGGGTTGGCGCTCGCCACGATCACGACGTCGAGCGGGAGCCGGACCTTGTAGCCCTTGATCTGGACGTCCTTCTCCTCCATCAGGTTGAAGAGCCCGACCTGCACCTTCTCGGTGAGGTCGGGCAGCTCGTTGATCGCGAAGATCCCGCGGTTGGTGCGCGGGATGAGGCCGTAGTGGATGGTCTCCTCGTCGGCGAGGTAGCGGCCCTCGGCCACCTTCACCGGATCGATCTCGCCGATGAGGTCCGCGATCGACACGTCGGGGGTGGCGAGCTTCTCGGCAAACCGCACCTCACGATCGATCCACGCGATCGGCAGCGCGTCGCCTTCCGCGGCGCGCCGGCGGCGGCAGACGGCGCAGACCGGGCGCAGCGGGTCGTCGTTGATGGGGCAGCCCGCCACGGCCGGCACGAGCGGATCGAGCAGCGCGGTGAGCCCGCGAATGATGCGGCTCTTCGCCTGCCCGCGCTCCCCGAGAAAGACGATGTGGTGGCCGGAGAGGATCGCGTTCTCGACCTCGGGGATGACGGTGTCGTCGTAGCCGACGATGCCCGGGAGGATGCGCTCGCCGCGCGCGAGCGCGGCGAGCAGGTTGCGTCGCATCTCTTCGCGAACCGGCCGCGGCCGGTAGCCGGACGCCAGGAGCTCGCCGAGGGTGGTTGCCGTCGCGGGGCCGTGCACCGATCGCTCCTCCGTGGGCGGACGCGCGGATTATACGCAGCGCCGTCGCGCGGAGACAACCCGCGCGCGCCTCACGTCCCTGCGTCGAGCGCGCCGAACGCGGGCGCGAGGCGCTCGTAGGTCTCCGCAAGGTGCTGCGGCATGACGCGCGCCTCGGCGAGCGTCGGCATGAAGTTCGTGTCCCCCGCCCAGCGCGGCACCACGTGCCAGTGCAGATGGTCGACGACGCCCGCGCCCGCGCACGCGCCGAGGTTCATGCCGAGGTTGAAGCCCTGCGGGCGCAGTTGCTCCTCGAGCACGCGCAACGCGCGCCGCAGCGTCTCGGCGAGGTCGGCGTGCTCCTGCGTCGGCAGATCGGGCAGCGCCGCCGTATGTCGCCGCGGCGCGACCATGAGGTGCCCGTGTTGGTAGGGGAAGCGGTTGAGCATGACGACGCTCGCCGCCGTCCGCGCGAGCACGAGCCGCTCGCGGCGGTCGCCCGCGAGCGCCGCGCAGAAGATGCAGCTCGCCTCGCTGCGGGCGGCGCCGACGTAGGCCATGCGCCAGGGGGCCCAGAGCACCTGCATGGTCGCCTCAGAGGGCGTCGGCGTCGGCCGGCGTGTAGGGCTTGCCGTCGACCCGCAGCCGCAGCTCCTTGCCGACCTTGAAGAACGGGATGCGCTTGGCGCGCACGGGGACGATCGCCCCGGTCTTCGGATTGCGGCCGTCGCGGGCCTGACGGTGCTTGACCACGAAGCTGCCGAAGCCGCGGATCTCGATGCGCTCGCCGCGGCAGAGCGCGGCCGTCATGCCGTCGAACACGGCGTTGACCATCGCCTCGGCGTCGCGCCGCGAGAACCGGGGGAAGCGCTTGACGACCTCCTCGATGAGATCCCGCTTGGTCATCGCGCCCCCTGGCTACCGCGGGAGCGCGCCCGCGTACAAGAGGAGAAGCCCGCCCGAGAGCGCCGCGGGGGGCGGCGCCGCGGTGTCGGTGAGGTAGGCGAGCCACCACGGCCAGCGGTGCGCCCGCACCCGCGTGACCCGCGGCTCGCCAGCGCGTCCGGCGCGCTGCCAGGCCAGGCGCTCGGCAACCTCGAGGCCGCCGAGCTCGTCGACGAGCCCGGCCGCCTGCGCCTGCACCCCCGAGTACGGCCGGCCGTCGGCGAGCGCGCGCACCCGCTCGGGCGGCATGCCGCGCCCCCGGGCGACCGCGGCGACGAACTGCCCGAGCACGTCGTCGACCATGCCCTGGAGGAGGCGGCGATCCGCGTCGGTCATCGGACGCAGCGGCTGCCCGACGTCCTTGAAGGGCCCGCTCTTCACCACCGCGTCCTTGAGGCCCACCTTGGCCGCGAGCGCGCTCGCGTCGACGAGCTCCATGAGGGCGCCGATCGAGCCCGTGAGCGTGCCCGGATCGGCGACAATCGCGTCGGCGGCCGAGGCGACGTAATACGCGGCCGAGGCGGCCACGTTGCCGAACGACGCCACGACGGGCTTCTCCCGCCGCACGCGCCAGACCGCCTCGTAGAGCTCCTGCGCCGGCGCCACCGCGCCACCCGGCGAGTCGACGCGCAGCACGACGGCCACGATGGCCGGGTCCTTGCGGAACTCCTCGAGCGTCTCCTCGAGCGCGTCGCCGTCGCGCAGCACGCCGGCGAGCTCGGCGACGCCGACGCGCGGGCCGACGAGCCACCCCCACGCCCCGAGGCGCGCCGCGAGCGCGGCGAGCACCGCGAGCGCCGCCACGACGGCAAGACCCCGGAGGATCGGCTGGCGCCGCGCCATGCGCGGCCGCCTCAGCCCTTGCCCTTCTCGCGCGCCTCTCGGTCGAGCGGCAGCTCCTCGCTCAGGATGTCGGCGAAGGAGAACTTCCCGCCCTCGCGCTCGCGTTTCATGTACGCCTCGACCTCCTCGCGCTCCTCGCTGCGCCGCAGCGCCTTGATCGAGAGGCCGATGCGCTTCTCGCGCGAGTCGACGTTGATCACCTCCGCCTCGACCGTATCGCCTACCTTGAAGAGCGTGCCCGGCTTGTCGACGCGCTCGCTCGCGAGCTGGGAGACGTGGATGAGGCCCTCGACCCCCTCCTCGAGCTCGACGAAGACCCCGAAGTCGGTGACGCTCGTCACCGCGCCGCGCACGCGCGTCCCCGGCGGGTAGCGCTTGGGCACCGTGCTCCACGGGTCGGCGGTGAGCTGCTTGATGCCGAGCGAGATGCGCTCGTTGTCGACGTCGATGCCGAGCACCACGGCCTCGACCTCGTCGCCCTTCTTGTAGAGCTCGGAGGGGTGCTTCACCTTGCGCGTCCAGTGCAGGTCGGAGATGTGCACGAGCCCGTCGATCCCCTCGGCCACCTCCACGAAGAGGCCGAAGTCGGTGAGGCTCTTCACCTTGCCCTTCACCCGGCTGCCCACCGGGTGGTTCGCCCGCACGAGCTCCCAGGGGTTGGGCTCGGTCTGCTTGAGGCCGAGGGAGATACGGTGGTTCACGCTGTCGACGTCGAGCACCTGGACCTCGACCTCCTGGCCCACCTCGAGGATCTTCGAGGGGTGCGTCACGCGCTTGGTCCACGACATCTCCGAGACGTGGATCAGCCCTTCGAGCCCGCGCTCGAGCTCGACGAACGCGCCGTAGTCGGTGAGGCTCACGACCTTGCCGCGCACGCGCGCGCCGACCGGAAAGCGCTCCGCCGCCGAGGTCCACGGATCGGGGCGGATCTGCTTCATGCCGAGCGACACCCGTTCGCGCTCGGCGTCGTACTTGAGCACCACCACGCGCACCCGCTCGCCGACCGAGACCACCTCCGAGGGGTGGCCGACGCGCCCCCAGGCCATGTCGGTGACGTGCAGCAGCCCGTCGATGCCGCCGAGATCGACGAACGCCCCGTAGTCGGTGATGTTCTTGACGGTCCCCTCGAGGATGACGCCTTCCTCGAGGACCTTGAGCGTCTCTTCCTTGAGCGCCGTCCGCTCGCGCTCGAGGACGGCGCGGCGCGAGACCACGACGTTGCCGCGGGAGCGGTTGAACTTGAGGATCGCAAACCGCCCACGCTGGCCGATGTAGCGGTCGAGGTTGCGCGCGGGGCGGAGGTCGGCGTGCGAGCCCGGCAGGAACGCCGCCACCCCGATGTCCACCTTGAGCCCGCCCTTCACCTTGCCGACGATCGTGCCCTCGACGACGCCCTCGCCGTGATAGGCGCGCTCGATGTCGCGCCAGACCTTGAGCTGGAGCGCCTTCTGGCGGGAGAGCACGATCTCGCCCGACTCGGTGTCGTTGGCCTCGAAGAAGACGTCGACTTGATCGCCCTCGCCGACCGTGAGCGCGCCGTCGCGGTCGGTGAACTCGTGCCGCGGGATGTGCCCCTCGGACTTGTATCCGATGTCGACCGTCACCGTGTCCGGCCCGATGCGCACCACCCGACCGCTCACCACGTCGCCGGGCTTCGGGCTCTTGAGGCTCCGCTCGAAGAGCGCGGCGAAGTCCTCCTCGGCGCCGGCCGGCGGGCCGGGCTTCTGGGTGACTTCGGGCATCACGCGGATACCCCCTGGTGACAGGGAATTGCTGGCGTGCGGCGCAACCGGAGCCTCATACCTCCGTCGGATGATCCTTTCAAGGGCACGCGGCCTCACGGACCCGTCGGCTCGAGGCGCGCGCGGGCGATGCGCTCCATCGTCGCCACGACGGCCTCGAGCGGCAGGTGCGTCGTGTCGAGCACGACCGCGTCGGCTGCGGCGCGCAGCGGGGCGAGCGCCCGGCTCGCATCGCGGGCGTCGCGCGCGGCAAGCTCGCGCGCGAGCGCGGCCGCGTCCACCGACTCGCCGCGCGCGGCAAGCTCCGCAGCCCGCCGCCGCGCGCGCTCCTCGGGCGCCGCGGTGAGAAAGAACTTGACCGCCGCCTCGGGCACCACGACAGTGCCGATGTCCCGCCCCTCCATGACGACGTCGCCGGCGGCCGCGAGCGCCCGCTGCACGGCGAGTAGCCGGGCCCGCACGGCGGGCCGCACCGACACGCGCGAGGCGAGCTCGCCTGCCCGGGCGGTGCGGATGGCGGCCGTGAGATCGCGGCCGTCGACCTCGAGCCGCTCGCCGCGCGCCACGAAGCGGAGCGGCGCCACGAGCGCCGCGAGCGCCGCGTCGTCGTCGAGGGCGACGCCGCGCTCGGCGGCCAGCAGGCCGACCGCGCGGTACATGGCGCCCGTGTCGACGTAGGCGAACCCGAGGCGCTCGGCCAGCGCCCGGCTCGCGCTGCTCTTGCCGGCCCCCGCCGGCCCGTCGACGGCGATCACCCGCCCCATCCGTCTCCCGCGACCGGGGCCCCCACCGCAGCGAGCGTCGCAAAGAAGCCGGGGAACGACACCCCGACGCACGCCGGATCCGCGATCTCCACCCCGTCGACGGCGGCGAGGCCGGCCACCGCGAAGGCCATCGCGATACGGTGGTCGCCGTGCGCCGCGACGCGCCCCCCGCGCAGCGGCCGGCCGGCGCTGCCGTGGATGCAAAAGCCGTCGGGGCGCACCTCGATGCGGGCGCCGAGCTGGGCGAGGGCGGCGAGCGCGGCGAGGCGGTCGCTCTCCTTCACCCGCAGCTCCTCTGCCCCGACGAGCGTCGTCGTGCCCTCGGCGAGCGCAGCCGCCACCGCCAGCACGGGCAGCTCGTCGATCGCCGCGGGCACCTCGGCGGCCGGGATCGTCGTCCCGCACAGCCGGGCCGCGCGCACCACGAGATCGGCGCGCGGCTCGCCTGCCACCTCGCGCGGCGCCTCGATCGTGATCGGGGCTCCCATGCGCCGGAGAATCGCGAGCGCGCCCGTGCGCGTCGGGTTGATCCCGACGTCCGCGATCCGCAGCGTCGAGCCCGGCACGAGCAGCGCCGCCACGATCAGAAACGCCGCCGACGAGAGATCGCCGGGCACCGAGACGGCGGCGCCCCGCAGCCGCTGGCCGCCCGCGAGCGTCACCGTCGTCCCGTCGCGCGCGAGCGTGGCGCCGAAGTGCACGAGCAGGCGCTCGGTGTGGTCCCGGCTCGCCAGCGGCTCGGTCACCCGCGTCGTGCCGCGCGCCCGGAGCCCCGCGAGCAGCACGGCCGACTTCACCTGCGCGCTGGCGACCGGGAGGGTCACGTCGACACCCCGCAGCGGACGCCCCGGCCGCACGCGCAGCGGGGCGTGCCCGTCGGTCGTCTCGACCTCTGCCCCCATGCGCCGCAGCGGCACGGCCACGCGCTCCATCGGGCGCCGGCGCAGCGAGGCGTCGCCGTCGAGCGTCACCGGCCCGGGGCCGCCGGCGGCGAGGCCGGCGAGGAGCCGCATGGTCGTGCCCGAGTTGCCGCAGTCGATCGCGACCGGCTCGGCGCGGCCGAGCGCCGCCCCCGCGCCGGTCACCCGCACGACGTCGCCGTCGCGCGCGACCCCGGCGCCGAGCAGGCCCAAGGCGCCCAGCGTCGCGGCGACGTCGGCCCCGTCGGGCACGCCTGTGATGGCCGTGGTGCCCTCGGCGAGCGCCCCCAGGAGGAGCGCCCGATGGGCGATCGACTTGTCGCCGGGCACGCTCACCGTCCCGGCAAGCCCACCGCGCGGCGGTGCCACCCGCACGCTCATTCCTACCGCCGTCCCTCGAGCGCGCGCCGGGCGGCCGCGGCGGCCTCGAGCGCGGCAAGGAGCGGCTCCGCCGCGCCCGCCGCGACCAGGCGCTCGAGGTGGGCGAGGGCCGCCCGAAACTCGGCGAGCGCGTCCGCGAGCGCGGGCGCGTTGGCGAGCAGGATGTCCCGCCAGAGCTCGCCTCGGCTCGCGGCGATGCGCGTCGTATCGAGGAAGCCCGCGGCGGCGTAGTCGAGGACGGCACGGCCGTCGACGGCGGCGCCCGCCGCTGCCGTGACGAGGGCGTAGGCGAGGAGATGCGGCAGGTGAGAGATGCGGGCGAGGAGCGCGTCGTGCGCCGCGGGCGCCATCTCCTCGACCCGCGCGCCCACCCCCTCCCAGAGCGCGCGCACCCGGGCGAGCGCGGCCGGGTCCGTGCGCTTGGTCGGCGTGAGGATGCAGCGGCGGCCGACGAAGAGGTCCGCCCGCGCCGCCCCGGCGCCCGCCGCCTCGCTGCCGGCGAGCGGGTGCGCGCCCACGACGGGCCCGCGGTCCTGCCAGGCCGCCTCGAGCGCGGCCACGAGCGTCCCCTTGACGCTGCCGACGTCGGTGAGGAGCGTCCCCGGCGCCGCGTGCGGGCCGAGCTGCGCGGCGAGCGCGGCTAAGGCCCCCACCGGGGCGGCGAGCACGATCAGCTCGGCCCCGGCTGCGGCCACGGCCGGATCGTCGGTGGTGCGATCGACGAGCCCGCGCGCGCGCGCGAGCGCGAGGTTCGCGCCGCTTCGGCCGAAGCCCACCACCTCGCCCGCGAGCCCGGCGCGCCGGGCTGCCGCGGCGAGCGACCCGCCGATCAACCCGACGCCCGCCACCGTCATGCGCGCAAAGAGGGGGGTCATCGGCCCTCGAGGACGCGGTCGAGGGCTTCGACGAAGCGCTGGTTTTCCGCGGGCAGGCCGACCGTCACCCGCACGTGCGCGGGAAAGCCGTAGGCGTCCATCGGGCGCACGATCACCCCTTCGCGCAGCAGCGCCTCGTAGACGCGCGCCCCCTCGCCGACGCGCACGAGCACGAAGTTCGCCGCGCTCGGAACGTACGCGAGCCCCCGGCGGCGAAACGCCTCGACGAGGAAGGCCATGCCCTCGCGGTTGGTGCGCAGCGTGCGTGCCACGTGCTCGTGGTCGTCGAGGGCGGCGAGCGCGCCTACCTGGGCGAGCGCGTTCACGTTGAAGGGCTGGCGCACGCGGCCGAGCGTCTCGATGACGGGCGCGGGCGCGACGGCGTAGCCGATGCGGAGGCCGGCGAGCCCGTAGAGCTTCGAGAAGGTGCGCAGCGTGACGACCGGCACGCTGCCGTCACCGCGCTCGGCGATGGTGTCCGGGTAGTCGGGATCGTCGACGAAATCGGCGTAGGCATCGTCGGCGACGACGATCACCTGGCGCGTGCGCATGGCGCGGAGAAAGGCCGCCCAGGCAGCCCGCCGGAAGATCGTCCCGGTCGGGTTGTTCGGGTTCGAGAGGAAGACGAGCCGCGTGCGCGGGGTCACCGCCTCCGCGATCGCCTCGAGGTCGTGCGTGAAGTCGCGCAGCGGGACGAGCCGGGGCGTGCCCGCGGCCGCCTGCACCACCATGCGGTAGATGACGAAGGCCTGGTCGGCCATCACGGCCTCGTCGCGCGGGCGCAGGAACGCGCGCGCCACGAGCTCGATGATCTCGTTCGACCCGTTGCCCACCAGGATCTCCTCGGGCGAGACGCGGTGCCGCTCGGCGAGTCGGCGCTTCAAGTAGAACGCCGAGCCGTCCGGATAGCGGTGGAGGTTCGGCAGCGCTGCGGCGATCGCCGCAAGCGCCCGCGGCGAGGGGCCGAGCGGATTCTCGTTCGAGGCGAGCTTGATCGAGCCGCGGATGCCGAGCTCGCGCTCGAGCTCCTCGATCGGCATCCCCGGCGGGTAGGGCGTGAGCGTGCGCACCCATTCGGGGACGAGCGTGCGGACGTCCACCATCAGGCATCCGCCGCCGCGGGGTAGGAGCCGAGGACTTTCAGCCGCAGCGCCCGCCGCTCCACCGCCGCGAGCGCGCGGCGCACGCGCGGCTCTGCGCGGTGGCCCTTCAGGTCGACGAAGAAGTAGTACTCCCAGGGCCGCTCCCTAAGCGGACGCGACTCGATCTTGATCAGGTCGATGCCGTGACGGGCGAAAGGCTTGAGCATCTCGACCAGGATACCGACCTCGTCGCGGACGCTGAAGAGGATCGAGGTGCGGTCGTCGCCGGTCGGCCGGGGCGCGTCGTGGTGCGCGAGCACGAGGAAGCGGGTGACGTTGCCCGGCTCGTCCTGGATGCCGGGGGCGAGCACGGCGAGGCCATAGGTCTCGGCGGCGGCCGCAGCCGCGATGGCGGCCGTCCCCGGCTCGGCCGCTGCGCGGGCGGCGGCGCGCGCGTTGCTGGGCGCCTCGGCGGTCCGCACGCCGGGGAGGTGGGCGCCGAGCCACCGCCGACACTGCGCCAGCGCCTGGGGGTGCGCCACGACGAGCCGGACCGCCGCGAGCCGCGTGCCCGGGCGCGCCACGAGGCAGTGCTCGACGGGCAGCATCACCTCGGCCGTGATGCGCAGCGGGGAGTCGACGAGGAGATCGAGGGTATGAGCGACCATGCCCTCGGTCGAGTTCTCGACCGGCACCACGCCGAGGTCCGCCCGCCCGCGCTCGACGGCCTGGAAGACGTCCGCCACGGTGGGCACCGCAACGTACTCCGCGGCGTGGCCGAGGTGGCGGCGGGCCGCGAGGTGCGTGAAGGTGGCCTCGGGGCCGAGATAGGCGACCCGGAGGCGCCCCTGGAGCCCCCGCGCCGCGGACATGATCTCGGTGAAGATCGCGCGCACGAGGGGCGGGGTGAGCGGGCCCCGGCTCGCGCGCGCAAGCCGAGCGAGCACGGCCTTCTCGCGTGCCGGATCGTAGACGCACGCGTTCGTCTGCGCCTTCTCGGCACCGATGCGCTGGGCGAGCGCCGCGCGGGCGTTGAGCAGCGCGAGCAGCCGATCGTCCAGGCGGTCGATCTTCCGCCGCAGCGCCGCAACCGACGGCTTGCGGGCCATGGGCTTCGCGGTCGTGTAGCCCGCGACGCGCCGTCAGGCAAGGAAGGCCGCCGCCTCGGCCGCGATCTGCGCGCGATCCCGCTCGGGGTGCCGCCAGACGATCTCCGGCTCGCGGCGAAACCAGGTGCGCTGGCGCTTGGCGAAGCGACGTGTCGCCCGCACCACGGCGGCGCGCGCCGTCTCGGCATCGCACGTCCCGCGCACCCACGCGCACACCTCCCGGTAGCCGAGCGCCCGCCACGCAGGTGCGTCGGGGGGGGTCTTGCGGGCGAGGAGCCGACGCACCTCCTCGGCGAAGCCTCCGGCGAGCATCGCCTGCGTGCGCGCCTCGATGCGCGCCTCGAGCTCCTCGCGCGGGCGGGCGAGCCCGATCACGAGCGTTGCGTACGGCCGCTCGGCGAAGCGGTGGGCAGCCTGCCAGGCCGAGAGCGGGCGGCCGCTTGCGACCGCCACCTCGAGCGCCCGCACGATGCGCACGCGGTCGTGGGGGTGGATGCGCCCGGCCGCCGCCCGATCGAGCGCCGCGAGCCGGCGGTGGAGGACCGCCGTCGGCACGGCCGCAAACGCCGCCCGCAGCGCGGGCACGCGCGGCGGGGCAGAACAGAGCCCGCCCACGAGCACCCGCAGCCAGAGCCCCGTGCCGCCGACGACGAGCGGCACGCGGCCGCGGCGGTGGATGTCGGCGATCGCGGCCATGGCGGCGGCGCGGAAGCGCGCCGCATCGAAGGGCTCCTCGGGATCGACGAGGTCGAGGCAATGGTGCGGGACCTGCGCCCGCTCGGCCGCCGTCGGCTTGGCGGTGCCGACATCGAGGCCGCGGTAGACTTGGCGCGAGTCGGCCGAGACGATCTCGGCACCGAGCCCGGCCGCGAGCGCGAGGGCGAGCTCGGTCTTGCCGCTCGCGGTCGGGCCCACGAGACAGATGACGCGCGGCCGGCTCATCGACGGAACAGCGTCTCGAGCTGCGCGCGGCCGATCTCGACAGCCACCGGGCGGCCGTGCGGACAGTGGGCGTTCACGTCGACGGCGTCCATGGCTTCGAGGAGGCTCCGCAGCTCGCCCGCATCCAGCCGCTGGCCGACGCGCACCGCGGCATGGCAGGCGATCGTCGCGAGCGCCGCCTCGTAGACCCGCGCGGCGCCCGCGGCGGTGCCCTCGTCGAGCAGCTCGGCGGCGAGCGCGCGCACGAGCCCGCCCACGTCGCGGCCGCGCAGCAGGGACGGCACCGTGCGCAGGAGGAACGTCCCTTCCCCGAAGGGCTCGCCCTCGAGGCCCGCGGCCGCCAGCGCCTCGCGATGCTCGGCGAGCGCCGCGGCCTCCGCCGTCCCGAGTGCGACCGCCTCGGGGACGAGCAGCGGCTCGCGCGGGACGGCACCCGCCTCCCGCGGGCCGCGCAGGCGCTCGAAGAGCACCCGCTCGTGCGCCGCGTGCTGATCGATGACGAGCACCCGCCCGTCGCCCTCGCAGACGATGTAGCCGTCGAGCACCTGCCCCACGATGCGGAGGCCGCGGAAGCCGCGCGGCGCGGGCTGCCAGAGGGCCGCCTGTGCCGCCGCGGGCCGTGGCAGAGGCGGCGTCGGCGCCGGGCCGTAGGTCGCCGCCGGCGCCTCGGCGGCGACGGCGGCGGCCTCCGGTGCCACCGTCCGCAGCGCCGCGGTAAGCCGCGTCCGCAGCGCCGGCGCGATGAGCTGGTGGATCACCGCCGGGCGGCGAAAGCGGACCTCGAGCTTCGCCGGGTGCACGTTCACGTCGACCTCGCCCGGGGGGACGCGTACCACGAGAACGGCCACCGGATAGCGGCCGCGCATGACGAGCGTGCTGTAGCCGTCGAGGACCGCCCGCAGGAGGAGCTTGTCGCGCACGAACCGCGGCGTCCCCTCCGACCCGACGGCGACGAAGCACCAGAGCAGCCGCGCGCTCGGCAGGGTCTCGCGCGGCGAGCCCAAGAACCCCGAGACGCCGACGGCCCCGCCGAGCGCCTCGAGCCGCACGAGCCCCTCCGCCCGCGCCGGGCCGAGCACCTGCGCGAGGCGTCGACCCAAGTCGCGGACCGGCGGCAGGTCGAGCAGCGTGCGCTCACCGTGCACCAGGCGAAAGCCCACCGTGGGGCTCGCGACCGCGAGGCGGGTGACCACGTCGGCGACGTGGCCCACCTCGGTCGCCGCGGCGCGCAGGAACTTCCGCCGCGCGGGCGTGGCGGCGAAGAGGTCGTGGACCTCGACCGAGGTCCCTGGCGGCGCGCCCACCAGGCCCGCCGCCCGCGCGCCCGCCGCGTCCGCCTCGACGACCGCGGCCGCGGGATCGCCCGCGCGCCGGGTCGTCAGCCGCACGCGGGCCACCGCTGCGATGCTCGGCAGCGCCTCGCCGCGGAAGCCGAGGGTCGGCACGGTGGCGAGATCCTCCGCTCGCACAAGCTTGCTCGTGGCATGGCGGGCGAACGCGAGCACGGCGTCGTCGGGTGCCATCCCCTCGCCGTCGTCGCGCACGAGGATGCGGCCGAGGCCCGCACCGTCCAGCCGCACCTCGATGCGCCGGGCGCCCGCGTCGAGGGCATTCTCCACGAGCTCCTTCACCACCGAGGCGGGCCGCTCGACGACCTCGCCCGCGGCGATCTGCCCCTGGATGGCGGCAGGCAGGACGGCGATCTTCCCCACGAGGACCCCCCGTCACAGGAGGAGACGAGGATCCTTCTGCCCCAGCCACTCCGCCACCCACGCCCGCTCGGCCTCGAGGTCGCGGCGGCCGAGGAGCCCGGCCAGGAGCCGTCGACGATCCACGGCCTCGCCCGCCGTTTCGCCGCCCACCAGGCAGTCGCGCGCCGCGACGAGGGTCTCGAGGAGGACGACGAGCTGGCCCATCGTGAAGGGGTTCAGCGCCGGCAGCGTGAGCGTAGCGCTCGGACGGCGGCGACGGGCCAGCACGGCCTCGGCTGCCTGCTGCGCGGCGTTGCACAGGTCGGCTAAACTGTGCCCGCCGAGATAGCCCACCTCCGGCAGATCCTGGTAGGCGGCGGGAATGTCCACCCCGGCGCCGTGATCCTCGAGACGCACGAAGAGCACGAGGGGCGGACCTGCGCCGTCGGCGTCGGCCCGCTCGCCCCAGAGCTGCCGGAACCACGCCGCCGCGGCCGCGAGGCGATCGCTGAACGGGCGTAGCTCCACCCTGGGGCTCGCTCGCCCTCCCGCGAGCCGCGCGAGCGCCCCGGCGAGCACGAGCGGCGGATCGCCGAGCGGCGACTCGGCCGCCTGCGCGCGCGCTTCCATGAACGCAGCTCCGGCGAGCAGCTCCTCGATGTCGATCCCGGCGGCCGCCAGCGGAAAAAGGCCGGCCGGCGAGAGGAGCGCCCGGCCTGCTGGCAGGTCCGGCGCTGCGGGCAGCGACCGGAATCCCTCGTCGTTGACGATCTGGCGCAGCGGCCCCCGCTGCGCATCCGTCGTGACCAGGAGATGGCGCTTGTAGTCGAGCGCGCCCAGGTCGCGCAGCAGCCGGTCGCGCACGATCAGGAACTGAGCGAGCGTCTCGGCGGTCTCGCCCGAGCGGCTCACCACGTCGAACAGTGTGCGCCGGGGGTCGACGCGGGCGAGGAGCTCGTGGACGCTCAGGGGATCGATCGAATTCGCCGCGACCAGGCGGAGCCCCGTGCCCGGGGCCCCCGGGAGCGCCGCCGCCACGGCCTCGAGCGCCCGGGCGAGCGTCCCGGTGCCGAGCACGACCAGCGTGTCGAATTCCGTGCGCGCCGCCGCAGCATCGTCGAGCACGGGCGCGAGCACCTCGCGCCGCGGCACGAGCGGCCCTGCGCCTGCCCGGCGCGCGGCGAGCAGCGCCCGCGCCTCGGTGAGCGTGGGCACGAGGGTGCCGAGCTCGCCCGGCGCGAGGCCGTCGATCCCGCCAGCCGCGGCGACGAGGCCACGTAAGTCCACCCGGACCGCCATGCCCTCCCGCCAGCGACGGCGCCGGAAGCCCGCCATCGTGCGGCGGGTGTAACCCGGGGTCTACCGAGGGTCAAGCCGCCTGCGGCCTTTCGCCGCGACCGTCCCTCGGCTATCGTCGCGCCGCCGTGGTGGAGGGGAAGCTCGCCCCCGATATCCCGACGCTGCTCGCGCGCCTCGCCTCGCCGCGCGCCGCCGGGGCGCGGATCGTCTTCACGAACGGCTGCTTCGACCTCCTCCATCCCGGGCACGTCCGCTATCTCGCAGCGGCGCGGGCCCTGGGTGACGTGCTCGTGGTCGGCCTCAACGACGACGCCTCGGTACGGCGGCTGAAGGGCGCCGGGCGCCCGATCCTCTCGGCGGCCGAGCGGGCCCAAGTCCTCGCGGGGCTCGCCGCCGTCGACCACCTCGTGGTCTTCGCGGACGACACACCGCGCGCGCTCATCGCGGCGGTGGCCCCCGACGTCCTGGTCAAGGGGGCGGACTGGGCCGAGGAGGAAATCGTCGGCCGCGAGGAGGTGCTCGCCCGCGGCGGGCGCATCGTGCGCGTCCCGCTCGTGCCCGGCATCTCGACCAGCGAGATCGTCCGCCGCATCCGCGCGGGGGGCTGACGGGACCCGCGTTGCGCAGCCGCCGCCCCCGTGGTAACCCGCCGCCCCATGGCGCGGTCGTGCTCCATCTGCGGCAAGCAGCGGTCGGTCGGCAACAACGTGAGCCACGCCAACAACAAGACCAAGCGGCTGTGGCGCCCGAACCTCCAGCGCGTGCACGCCCGGGTGGGCGGCGGGGCACGGCGCATGCTCGTCTGCACCCGCTGCCTGCGCTCGGGCCGGGTGCAGAAGGCCGTCTGACCGGCGGTCAGCGCCGGCGAACCGCGATCGCCTCGATCTCCACCTGGGCGCCGGCCGGCAGCGCGGCCACCGCGACGGTCGCCCGCGCCGGATAGGGCGCCGCGAAGCGACGGGCGTAGGCGGCGTTCACCGCGGGCCACTCGCGGAGATCGGTCACGTAGACCGTGGTCTTGACGACCGCGTCGAGGCCCAAGCCGGCAGCCGCGAGGACGGCGGCGAGGTTCGCAAGCGCCTGCTCGGTCTCGGCGGCGATGCCGCCTGCGACGAGCCGTCCGGTCGCCGGATCGAGCCCCACCTGCCCGGCGCAGAACACGAGGTCGCCCGCCTCGATCGCCTGGGCGTACGGGCCGACCGGCCGCGGCGCCGCGGCGGTCTCGATCGCTCTCATGCCCGCACCCGCTCGACCTTCATGACGCCGCGGACGCGGGCGAGGCTGCGCATCACGCGGCTGAGCTCGTCGAGGCTCGAGACCACGAGCTCGAAGGTGTTCTGCGCCTTGTGGTCGCCCACGTTCTGCACCCGCGCCCCCGCGATGTTGATGCCGGCTGCGCTGATCGCCTTGGACATCGCGGCCAGCAGCCCCGGGCGATCGACGCACGTCACCTCGAGCTTCACCGGCCGCGGCGTGCCCTTGCCGTTCTCCCACTGCACGTCGATCCGCCGCTGCGGATCGCTGTCGAGCACCTTCGGGCAGTCGTGCGCGTGGACCGTCACGCCGCGGCCGCGGGTGATGAAGCCCGTGATGCGCTCGCCCGGCAGCGGGCTGCAGCACTTCCCGAAGCGCACGAGGACGTCCTCGATCCCCGAGACCTTCACGCCGCTCTTGCTCTGCCGGCTCACGAGCCGCATGAGCCGCTGGAAGGCGCCCTCGCTGCGCTCGCGGCGGCGCTCGATCTCCGCCTCGGGCAGGATGCGCGCGAGGACCTGGTGTGGGGTCCGCCGGCCGTAGCCGATGCTCGCGAGCAGCGCGTCCTCGTCGCGCTCCTCGAGCTCGCGTGCGACCCGCGCGAGCGTGCCGTCCTTGCGCAGCTCGGAGAAGTCGAGCTGGTGGCGGGCGAGATCGCGCTCGAGGATCTCCCGGCCGACGGCGACCGAGCGCTGGCTCTGCTGCGCCTTCACCCAGGCGCGGATGCGGTTCTTCGCCCGCGAGGTCTTGACCAGCTTCAGCCAGTCCTTCGACGGGGTCTGCGTCGCGGTGGTGATGATCTCCACCGTGTCCCCGCTCTGCATCTGGTAGCGCAGCGGGACGATGCGGCCATTCACCCGCGCGCCCGCGCAGTGGTGGCCCACCTCGGAATGAATGCGGTAGGCGAAGTCGATGACGGTCGCGCCGACCGGGAAGTTGAGGAGGTCGCCCTTCGGCGTGAAGACGAAGACCTCTTCGCTGAAGAGGTCCTCCTTCACCGAGCGGAGGAACTCCTGCGGATCGTCGAGGTGCTGCTGCCACTCGAGGAGCTGGCGGAGCCAGGCGAAGCGCTGCCCGTCGTCGGCACCGACGGCCGCGTCGGACTGCTTGTAGCGCCAGTGGGCCGCGATGCCGTACTCGGCCACGCGGTGCATCTCGCGCGTGCGGATCTGGATCTCGATGCGCTCGCCGTACGGGCCGATCACGGTGGTGTGCAGCGACTGGTAGCCGTTGGCCTTCGGCAGCGCGATGTAGTCCTTGAAGCGGCCGGGCACGGGCTTCCAGCTCGCGTGCACGACCCCGAGCGCCTCGTAGCACTCCCCGACCGTGTCGACGACCACGCGGAAGGCCACGAGATCGTAGATCTGGTCGAAGAGCAGGTTCTGCGCCTGCATCTTCTGGTAGATCGAGTAGAAGTGCTTCGGCCGCCCGGTGACCTCCGCCTCGAGCCCCGCCTCGGCGAGCCGCCGCGAGAGGACCGAGACCACCTCCTTCGTGTACTTCTCGCGCTCGGCCTTCTTCTTCGCGACGCTGCGCTTGAGCTGGTAGTAGACCTCGGGGTGGAGGTAGCGCAGCGCATTGTCCTCGAGCTCGCTCTTGAGCCAGTAGATGCCGAGGCGGTGCGCGAGCGGCGCGTAGATCTCGAGCGTCTCCTGCGCGATCTCGAGCTGGCGCTCGTGCGGGAGGTGACCGAGCGTGCGCATGTTGTGCGTGCGATCGGCGAGCTTGACCAGGATCACCCGGATGTCCCGCGCCATCGCCAGCAGCATCTTGCGGAAGTTCTCCGCCTGCTTCTCCTCGCGGGAGGTGAAGTTGATCTGCCCGATCTTGGTGACGCCGTCGACGAGCGCGGCGATCTCGGGGCCGAAGCGCGCCTCGATCTCCGGGAGCGTCGCGAGCGTGTCCTCGACCGTGTCGTGCAGGAGCGCGGTGGCGACGCTCGCCGGGTCGAGCCGGAGGTCGGCGATGATGGCCGCCACCTGCAGGGGATGGGTGAGGTAGGGCTCCCCGGAAAGGCGCCGCTGCCCGCGATGCACCTCCGCGGAGAAGTCGTAGGCGCGCTGGATTACCTCGACGTCGCCGCCGGGGTTGTAGCTGCGCACCCGCTCGATCAGCTCGCCCAGGGTCATCGGCGCTCACGCGGGAAACCGTCGTCGGGCCTCGGCGACGATGGCCTGGGCCACGCTCGGCGGCGCACGGTCGTCCGTGCACATGACGACATCATAGAGGGCTGGGTCGTGATAATCGACCCCGTAGAGCTCGCGGTAGCGGCGGCGGTCGGAGGCCTCCCGGGCCTGGATCTCGCGCAGCCGCTCCTCGGTCGCCCCGCCCTCCCGCGCCGCGATGCGCTCGGCCCGCACCCGCTCCGAGGCGTCGAGGAAGACCTTGAGGGCCGGCGCCCCCGCCCGCGCCGCCATGAAGCCCGCGAGCCGCCCCTCGAGCACGGCGTTGCCGGCTCGGGCCCGCCGGCACATCTGTGCGTCGAGCTCCCGGTCGATCGACGGATCGGTTTCGGCCTGTCGCAGGTATGCCTCGAGCGAGAGCCCGTGCGCCTCGGCCTGGCGGCGGAAGATGTCGCCCGCGTAGACGTGCTCGAGGCCGAGCGCCTGGGCCACCAGGCGGGCCACCGTCGTCTTCCCGCTGCCGGGCAGGCCGGAGATCGTGATCAGCATGGGCCGCTCACTCGACATTCTGCACCTGCTCGCGGAGCTTCTCGACCTCGGCCCGCGCCTCGAGGACGAGCGTGCCGATCGCGAGATCCTGGGCCTTGGCGCCCGCCGTGGTGAGCTCGCGGTGGATCTCCTGGAGGAGGAAGTCGATGCGCTTGCCGACCGGCCCGGCCGCACGCAGCGCGGCGGCGAGCGCTTCGAGGTGCCCGTCGAGCCGCACCAGCTCTTCGGTGAAGTCGCCGCGCTCGGCGAGCAACGCCACCTCGTGCGTGAGCCGGGCGGCGTCGAGCTGGCCGCCCAGGAGGCGGGCGAGCCGCTCCTCCACCTGCCGGCGGAGCTGCGCCGTCGCCCGCGGCGCGAGCGCCCGCATCCGGGCCGCCGCCCGGCGCACCGCCGCGGTGCGCGCCTGCATGTCCCGCTGGAGATGGCGGCCCTCGCGCCGCCGCTCGCCGTCGAAGACGCGCAGCGCCGCCCCGAGGGCGCGGCGGAGCGCCGGCACCTCCGCCCGCAGGTCGGGCGGCGGCTCGCTCACCTCGAAGAGGTCGGGCAGCCGCAGCACCTCGGCGAGCGTGACGGCGCCATCGAGCCCGAGGGAGCGCCCGAGGTCGCGCGCGGCCTTGACGTAGGCGCGGGCGAGCTCGCGGCGGACGGCCACCCGATAGCGCCGGGAGCCCGCCAGCGGCGCGCGGCCCACGCCCACCTCGACCCGCCCGCGATGGGCGATCGCGCGCACCCGCTCGCGGATCTCCGCCTCGACGCCGGCGTACTCCCGCGGGACGCTCACCTTGACGTCGAGGAAGCGCTGGTTGACGCCGCGCACCTCGACGGTCACCCGCGCCCCCGGTGCATCGGCGCTGGCGGCCCCGTATCCGGTCATGCTGCGCACGGCCCTACCCGGCCCGGCGCACGCCCCGGGACCGCGCCCGGGGCTCGCCCGTCGCCCCGATGGCCGCGAGTAGCTCGGCCGCGGTCACCGTGGCCGTGCCGACCTTCCCCACTACCACCCCCGCGGCATGGTTGGCGAGCACGGTGGCTTCCTCGAAGCTGCCCCCCGCCCCGAGGCCGAGGGCGAGCGTCGCCATCACCGTGTCGCCGGCCCCGGTGACGTCGAAGACCTCGCGGGCGACGGTGGGGAACTCCTCGACCGTGCCCCCCGGCTTGAAGAGCGCGAGCCCGCTCTCGCCCCGCGAGACGAGCACCGCACCCGCCTCCCAGCGTTCGAGCAGTCGACGGCCGGCGGCGTGGAGCGAGGCGGTATCGGTGATGTCGATGCCCGCCGCCGCCGCAGCCTCCTCGCGGTTCGGCTTGATCAGCGTGGGGCGCCGGTAGTGGGCGAAGTTGCCGCGCTTGGGATCGACGAGCCAGGTAAACGGCGTGCGGCGGTGCACGTCGGCCAGCGCGTGCAGGAACTCGGCGTCGATCGTGCCCTTCCCGTAATCCGACACGACGAGCACGTCGGCCGCCGCGCGGGCGCGCAGCACGAAGTCGCGCAGTCGCCGGCCGACCGCGCCATCGACGGCGGGGACTTCCCGATCGAAGCGGACCACCTGCTGGTGGCGGGCGATGATGCGGGTCTTTTGCGTGGTCTCGCGCCCGGGGACTACGACCACCCCGTCGGTGCGCGCACCGCGCGCACGCAGCGCGGCCAGGAGCCGCCGCCCCGCCGCGTCGTCGCCGACGACGCCGCAGATCGTCACCCGCCCCCCGAGCGCGGCGACGTTGCTCGCGACGTTGCCCGCCCCCCCGGGACGCGCGTCGTCCGCCATGACGCGGACGACGGGCACGGGGGCCTCGGGCGAGATGCGCTCGACCTCGCCCCAGATGAACTGGTCGAGCATCAGATCGCCGACGACGAGGACGCGCACGCCGGCGAGGCGCCGCACGAGCCGCCGCAGGGCCTGGCGTCCGATCCGCTTCACCGCGCCCTCTCGTAGCAGGCGAGCGTCCCCTCCGCCATCTGCGTCACGGTGTACCGGGCGCGCACGCGCGCCCGTCCGGCCGCCCCGAGCCGCGCCCGCAGCCCAGGGTCGGCGCCGAGGCGGGCGAGCGCCCTCCCGAGCGCCGCCGCGTCGCCGGGCGGCACGAGGAGCCCCGTCACCTCGTCGACGACCACCTCGGCAAGCCCCCCGACCCGGCTCGCGACCACCGGCCGCCCGGCCGCCATCGCCTCGAGCGCTGCCACCCCGAGCCCCTCCTGCAGCGAGGGCAGCGCCACCACGTCGGCGGCCGCGAGGCACGCGGCCACGTCGTCGCGGAATCCGACGAAGCGCACGGCGCCGCCGAGCGGCGCTGCCGCGCGGCCGAGCGCGGCCCGCTCGCTCCCGTCGCCGCAAAAGACGTAGTGGAGGCCGGGGGCGTAGGCGGCTGCGGCGAGCAGGACCGCGTGCCCCTTGCGCCGCTCGAGCGCGCCCAGCGCGAGGACGAGCACGGCCTCGGGCGGCACCCCCCAGGCGGCGCGCAGGGTCGCGCGCGCCCCCGGTGGTGGTGCGAAGGCGTCGGGATCGATCCCGCTCGGAACGACGCGGATCCGCCCGGGCTCGACCCCGGCGCTGAGCAGCGCCGCGCGGACTCCCTCCGAGATGGCGATCACGACGTCGACCGCGCGGTTGTAGAGGAAGCGGGCGTAGGGGCCGCCCAGCGGCACGTAGTCCATCCGCCGCGTGACCACGCGGCGGCGCGCGCCGCCGACGAAGGGGGCGAGCGCATGCGCCCGGGCGGTGTGGAAGTGGACGACGTCGGCGTGGCGGGCAAGCCGCCGGAGCCCGAGCCCCGCGGCGACGTCCAGGTGGTTCCGCACCCGCAGGGCGCACGTCGAAAGCCCAGCCGCTGCCGCCGCGGCGGCGAGCCGGCCTCCCGGATCGACGGCGAGGCGGACGTCGTGCCCGCGCGCCTGGAGCGCGCGCGCAAGCGCGAGCACCTGCACCTCGCCGCCGCCCCAGCCGCGCTCCGGATCGACGTGCAGGATGCGCACCGCGGGCTAGGCCTCGTCGGCGCCGAGGCGAGCGAGGAGCCCCAGGGCGAACCAGAACGCGACGGCCACCTCGTTGTCACCGAAGGTGTACTGCGTAAGGCCGCCCACGACAAAGCCCACGAGGGCCGCCCACGCCCCGGCCGCCGCCGCCCACGCCTCGGCATCGCGGGCGCGCGCCTGGGCCCGCCAGCCGAGCCGCAGGCCCGTCGCGAGCACGAGGACGAAGGCCCCGAGGCCCGTGAGCCCGGCCTCGGCCGCGAGCTGGAGGTAGTTGCTGTGGGCGTGCGAGCGGCGGTCGGCGGCGGGATGGGCGTCGTAGTACGGCGCGGCCGCGGTGGCGTAGCGGCCGAAGCCCAGGCCGAGCAGCGGGTGGTCGTGCACGATGTCGAGGTTCGCGCGGTAGATCGCGACCCGCGGGGCATTCATGCCGCCCAGGCCGAACATGCCCTGGACTTCGGCGCGGCGGTCCGGGCTTGCGAGAAGGACCGCCGCCGCGAGCAGCGCAAGTCCGGCGAGCAGCGCCGCGGCGGCACGCCGGCGGGCGATCGCCGCGAGCGCGCCCACCGTGGCGGCTGCCGCAAGCCAGGCGCCGCGCGCCGTCGAAAACACGATGGCAACCGCCGTGAGCACCGCGGCCGCCACCCCCCACCGTCGCCCGGCGAGCGCCGCGGCCGTCGTCCAGGCGAACGGAAAGATCATCACGTGCGCGAAGGTGAGGTAGTTGCGGAAAAAGCCCACGACGGCGAACCCCGCCGCCCCCGGCGCGCGCGGCGCGATCCGCCGCGGCCGACCGAGCAGCCCGCGGTACCAGTCGACGCCCGTAAAGTGCTGTACGATCCCGTAGGCGGCCGCCACGGTGCCCGCCACCGCCACCACGCGGGCGAGCTGCGCCGCGTGGCGGCGGTCGCGCACCCACCAGGCCACCACGAAGAAGGTGAGCACCACCCAGAGCCGCAGCCAGCCCGGCGCCGCGAGCGGGTGCCCGCTCGCGAGCGTGGAGAGCGCGAGCGTCCCGTAGAACACGGCGAGCACCGCATCGAGCGGCGTGCGCCGGAGGACCGCGCGGCCCCGGATGCCGGCGAGCAGCGTGAGCCCGCCCAGCGCGAGCACCCCGCCCTCCATGCCCGTCGTCGAGAGCGGGATGCTCGCCGCCACGACGGCGAGCAGCGCATCGGCGATCCGCCGCACGCCCGGGTCTCAGACCCCTCGCCGCGTGAGCATCACCTTCACCGTGTCGGTGAGGATCTTGAGGTCGAGCCACAGCGAGCGGTTGTGGATGTAGGCGAGGTCGTACTTGAGCTTGGTCGCCGCGGAGGTGTGATACTCGCCGTTCACCTGGGCGTAGCCCGTGAGCCCCGGACGCACGCGCAGGCGCTCTACGTAGCCGTGGATGTCGCGGGCGTAGCGCTCGACGAACTCCGGCCGCTCGGGACGCGGGCCGACGAAGCTCATGTCGCCGCGGAGCACGTTCCAGAGCTGGGGCAGCTCATCGAGGCGGGTCGCCCGCAGCACCTTGCCGAGCGCGGTGACGCGCGGATCGTTCGCCGCGGCGAGCACGGGGCCGGTCGACCGCTCGGCGCCCACCTGCATGGTACGGAACTTGAGCATGGTGAAAGGCTCGCCCCCGCGGCCGACCCGGGCCTGGCGGAAGAGCACCGGCCCGGGCGACGTGAGCCGGATCGCCGCGGCGATGACCGCCATCAGCGGCAGCGCTGGCACGAGGAGCAGCGCAGCCAGCACGAGGTCGAAGGCGCGCTTGGCCGCCGCCGCGCCGCCGCCCGCCGGATCGCGGATTACCTCGATCAGCGGGATGTCGTGCAGCCGCAGGTGCTCGGCGCGGCCGATCAGGATCTCGTACGGCGAGGGCACGACGAAGACCCGCGCCCGCGGCCCCTCCCAGCGCCCGAGCGCGTCGACCAAGTGGTCCTGCCACGACGGCTGCGAGGCGATGATCACCTCGTCGACCCGGTGGCGCTCGCAGAGCGCCGGGAGCCCCTCGCTCGCCTCGAAGACCGGGAGGCCTTCCAGCGCCGCCGCGCGCGTCCCGTTGTTCGCGACGGCACCGATCACGTCCATGCGCAGCCAGTGATGGTGGCGGATCGTGCGCACCACCTCGGCGGCGTCCTCGTTCGTGCCGACGACGAGCACGCGCCGCCGCGGCGACCCCATCAGGTTGCGACAGGCGAGCCGCCAGCCGACGAGCATCGCCGCATCGAGCCCGGCGAACACGACGAAGATCGAGCGCGGGAACGTGAGGTCGGACTCGAAGAAGTACACCGCGATCAGGAAGAGCGCTTCGAGCACCGGGGCGAACACGAGGGCGCCCAGGAAGTCCGCCGGATCCGCGAGCGCGCGCGCCTCGTAGAGGCCGAGGAAGTAGAGGGCAGCGGTCTGGCCGCCCAGCAGCGCGAGCCAGTGGTGGTGCACCTCGGCAAAGCGCAGCGCCGGCAGGTAGCCGGTCGTCAGCGGGAGCGGCAGCGCCACCCGCAGCAGGAAGGCCAGGAGGTAGGCGAGCCCCGCGGCGCAGAGGTCGCCCGCGACGAGCAACGCCCCCCGCAGCCGCCATCCGCTGTCTCGCCGCTGCACGACCGCGACATACCAAAAGCCCCTGGCGTCAGAAACCCCGGCTGGCCAGCCACGCAGCCTCGACACCGGCTGCGGAGTCCTCCCAGCGATAGCAGCGCTCGACGAGCGCGCGGGCCGCGCGCCCGAGCGCCCGGGCGCGCGCCGGATCGCGCAGCAGCGTGAGCGTCGCCGCCGCGAGTCCCGCGGCATCCTCGGCGACGAGCAGGTGCTCGCCCGGCCGCACGGCAAGCGGTGCGGCCGCCCGCGGCGTCGCCACCACCGGGGTCCCGCACGCCATCGCCTCGAGGACCTTGTTCTGCATGCCCGCGCCGGCGCGCATCGGGATGATCGCGACCGCGGCGGCCCCGAGCTCAGGCGCCATCGCGGGCACGTCCCCCGCGACTGACACGCCGGGCCGCACGGCGAGCCGGCGGACGGCGCGGGCCGGCCGCGCGCCCACGATCCGCAGCGTCGCCTGCGGGAGCGCCGCGCGCACGCGGGGGAAGATCTCCGCGGCGAGCCAGCGGGCGGCGTCGACGTTGGGAAAGTAGCCGAGGTTGCCCGCGAAGACGAGGCGCGCCGGCACCCGGCCCTCCTCGCGGTAGGCGAACGCCTCGGTGTCGACGCCGTTCGGCACGACGCGCGCGCGCTCGCCGAGCGCCGCCCGGTCCTCCTCGGAGACCACCAGCGCCGCGCCGACGCGTCCGAGGAGCGCCCGCTCGAAGCGGGCGAGCCGACGTGCCTCCCGCGCGGCGACCTGCGCCCCGAGGCCGCGCCCGAGCGCGGCGCGGCGCCCAAAGCTCAGCGAGAGCGCATCGATCAGGTCGACCACCGCAGGCGGCCCGCCGGCCGGCGGGAGATACGGCGCCGCCCGGACGAGCTGGGCATGCACCACATCGAACCGCCCGCCAGCGACGAGCGCCCGCACGCGCGCCGCCGCCCGCCGCCGCAGGTAGAGCAGCACCTGGCCCGGCCGCGGATCGCCGAGGAGCGCGCGGGAGAGTGCCGGCGCGGCGCCGAGAAGCCCGAGCGGCACGACCTCGACCCGTACCCCGAGCGCGGCGACCGCCGCCCGCGCCGCGGCCTCCGGCGGCCGGAGCGCCAGCGCCGCGAGCACGATCTCGTGGCGCCGCGCGAGCACCCGGAGATGGTGATAGAGGCGCACCTGGTCGCCGCGCCAGGGCGGCACGGGAAACCGGGTCGCGAGCACGAGGACCCTCACCCGCCCCCCCACGCCTTGGTGCTCGCCGCCTGCTGCCACACCCCCGCCGGGCCGCGGCGCCGGTAGCGCCACGCCGCGACGAGCCGGGCCGTGCTGCGCAGTCCGAGGTAGACGACCAGGCGGGCCATCTCGGCAGGCCCGAGGTGCCGCAGCGCCGCGCGCAGGCCCGGCTGCGGCGCGGCGCGCGCGCCGAGCCCGGGGTACTCGCGCGCGATCTGCACCTTCGCCATCTCGATGCGGATGCGCTGGCGAAAGAAGTCGCCGAGGTCGCGCGTGAGGCGCACGGAGACCTCCGCGCCGGGCGCGTGCACGATGCGCTCGCGCCCCACGACCAGCTCGAGCCAGCGCTCGGGCTCGAGCAGGTCGTCGGGCATGCCGGGCGGCAGGCCCGCGGCGCGCGCGGCGTAGAGCTGGGGCGAGAGGTTCGGGAACGGGACGCCGTAGGGCGCGGCCACGATGCGCTCGAAGGCCGTCGGCCGCGGGACGCCGCGGGTGCGCGCCGAGGCGAGCACGGCAGCCGGTGCCGCATCGAGCGCGGCGAGGAGCCGCGAAAACGTCTCCGGCGCGAAGCTCACGTCGGCGTCGAGGAAGAGCAGCCGCTGCCCCCGCGCGTGCGCGCGGAGCAGGTTCCAGGCGATGGCCTTCCCGACCCGCGCCGTGAGGAGACCCACGACCACGGTCGGCGCCGGCTCCGGCGGCGGGCACCCCGCCGGCCGGTCGGCGTCGATCAGGCACGGCGGCGGCAGGCCCGCCGCCGCCGCAACCGCGCCGAGCTGCTTAACCGCCGGCGATCCGGCTGCGCCCGGTCCGTTCACGCAGACGAGGATCTCGAGCCGGCCCGTTGCCGCCGGCCCTGCCCGCCAGCTCGCGAGCGCCGCGGTGAGCGTGCGCGCGAGATCGGGCTCGTCCGTGCGGCAGGGCACCGCGAGCGTCACCACGTCGGTCACGACGATCCGGGTGCCACGAGACAAGCCCGCACCACGCGCGCCGAGGCCGCCGCCGCCGCGCGACGGCCGAGGGCCGCGGCGAGAAGCGCCTTCAGCGCGAATTTCGCCGTCGCAACCGCGCGGAATCGGCGCAGCGCCGCCGGCCCCAGCGTCGCATAGAAGCGCATCTCGCCCTGCACCACCGCCGCCGCGCGGCCGCCGCCGAACCGCTGCACCGCGCTTACGTTGCCGCCGTGGACGGCGCGTGCTTGGGGCACGTGGATGGTGCGCACGCCCGCGGCGGCGGCGCGATGACAGAGGTCGAGGTCTTCGCCGTAGACGAAGTAGCGCGGATCGAACCCCCCGAGCTCACGGAAGACGCTCGTGCGCACCGCCATGAACGTGCCGTAGACCCAGTCGACGCGGTAGGGCCGGCGCCGGCGCCGCGCCGCCAGCCGCCCGAGCGTCGTGTCGAGCAACAGGTGGGCGACGGGTCCAAAGCGGGCCGCGCCCGGCTGCCAGCGCCCGGCGCCGTCGCAGAGACCGCCGCCGGCAATGCCGGCCCCGGGGCTCGCCTCGAGGGCACCGACGAGCGTCGCGATGGCCCCGGGGAGCACGCGGGCATCCGGATTGAGGAACACGAGCGTCTCGCCGCGCGCGGCCTGGGCGCCCAGGTTGGCCGCGCGGGCAAAGCCGAGATTGTCGCCCGACTCGAGCAGCATCACCTCGGGGTGCCGCGCGCGCACACGCGCCGGGCTGCCGTCGCTCGAGGCGTTGTCGACGACGATCAGCTCGCGCCCTTCGAGCCCGTCGGAGCACACGCTCTCGAGGCAGGCGTCGAGCGCCGCCCCGGCATTCCAGTTGACGACCACGACCGAGACGGTCACCGGATGCGTTCCTAGCACGGCCACCGGCCACGTGCTCGCTCGCGCAGGCGGGCAAAGCGCAGGAAGGTGTAGAACGCATCGGTGAGCGCGACGAAGAGCCCGGGCAGCCCCTCGAGGCAGGCCCGGCGGACGACGTAGGCGCGCCAAAATCGCCAGGCGGGCTCGAGCAGCAGCCGCCCGCCGCGGGCAAAGCGCCCCGCCTCGACTTGGGCCACGGCGACCGCGGTGAGCTTGTCGAGCGCGCGCAGGTGGTCGCTCACGCCGGCGTAGGTGTGGTGGATGAGGGGGTGCGTGAGCGCGCGCACCGGCCCGCGCACCTCCGCCCGCTCGTGGGGATCGACGCCGCCCCAGCTCGTGGCGGAGCGGCGCACCAGACGCACCACCGGCCGCGGGTACCAGCCGCCCCGGTACCACCACCGGCCGAGGTAGGGGACGAGCCGCGGAATGGCGAAGCCCGCGACCGCCGCCGGGGCCCGCGCCAGGCTCTCCCGGATCTCGTGCGCCAGCTCCGCGGTCACGCGCTCGTCGGCGTCGACGTTGAGCACCCACTCCGTGGGCGCCTGCTCGAGCGCGAACTGCTTCTGGGCGCGGTAGCCCGGCCAGGGGTGGTGAATCACGTCGGCCGTGAACCGCCGCGCGATCTCGACCGTGCGATCCGTCGAGCCGCCGTCGACGACGATGATGCGGTCGCACCAAGCGACACTCTCGAGGCAGGCAGCAAGCTGCGTCTCCTCGTTCTGGCAGACGACGATGCAGGAGAGCGGCGGTACGGCAAGCGGCACCGACTTCGCCTTCCGCCGGTCCTTTGCCGCCGCCGCTTGCAGCACCGCGTGTGCCCAGGCGCGGCGCACCCGACGCTCGGCCGGGGGCTCCGCTGCGGCGAGGTAGGCAGCGAGCGCCCGCAGGCGATCGCTGCGGCTCGCCCGGCGGCCGAGCGTCCGCTCGAGCTGCATCAGGTTCTTTACCCGGCGGCGGCGGGAGACCGGCCCCACGCGCACCCGCTCGAGGTCGAGCAGCACGCACTCGGGGGTGGCCACATTCCCGCGCACGAGGACGTTCACGTCCTTCAGATCGGCGTGGTAGACGCCCGCGGCGTGCAGGCGTCCGACAAGCGCCCCGAGCGCGCGCGCGAGCGCGCGGCGCGCCACCCGCCGCACCGCGGGCGGTAGCGCCAGGATCTCGGCCCAGCGCCGGTCCGCCGGAAGCGCGCCTGCCACCTCGCGGGTGACGAGAAAGCTGCGACGGAGCACCCCGGCGCGTCGGTGCTCGACCGCCGCGAGCACCTCTGGCGTCGCGAACCCGCGGGCCCGAAGCGCCGCGGCAGCGTGCCAGGCGCGCTCGGCCGGCGAGGCCCGCGCGAGGCTCGCCAGCGCCACGCGCCAGGCGAACACGTTGTAGCGCTTGACATAGAGCTGCCCGACCGGCGTCGTCACCTGTCCCACGACGACCTTGCGCTGGAACTTGACGAGCCGGCAGTCCGGCCGGGTGAGCAGCATGTCCGGGTCCCCGCACGGCGGGATCGCCTCGGTGAGCCGCACCCCGGGGGCGACCCAGGCGCGCCACCCCTTCCAACGCCGCGGCTGCTCACCCACCGGCCGCCTCGCCGAGGAGCGCTTCCACCCGCGCGACGTGCGCATCCCAGGTAAGCCCCTCTACGCGGGCGCGCGCCGCGGCTGCGTAGCGCGCCGCCTCCGGACCGAGCGCGCGCAGGAGCGCCGCGCGCAGCGCGCGGCGGTCCTCGGGGTCGTCGACGACCAGCTCGGCGAGCGGCCCGTCGAGCAGCTCGGCTGCCCCGACGCGGCGGCTCGTCACGACCGGAACCCCGGCCGCGCACGCCTCGAGGACGACGTTCCCGAACGCCTCCTGCCGCGAGGGCACGCAGACCACGTCCGCCGCCGCGAGCACCGCATCTACGTCGTTGCGGCGGCCGACGATCCTGACCCGCCCGGCGAGCGGCGGCCGCGCCGCCCGCCGACGATAACCCGCGAGCCGCTCGTCGTCGCCGACGACGAGGAGCATCGTGTCGGGCGGCGGGTCGTCGTGCCAGAGCGCGAGGAGGAGATCGAAGCCCTTGCGGGCGAACCCGGTGCCGATCGCGGCGCACACTCGTGCCCCCGGCGGCACCCCGAGCGCGGCGCGCAGCGGCGCACCCAGCGCCGCGCGCCGGGCCGGGTCGAAACGGACGAGGTCGACGCCGTTGTAGATCACCTGGATCCGCGCGGGCTCGACGCCGTAGTCGGCCACGACCTCGTCGCGCACCCTCGCCGAGACCGCGAGCACGCGACGGTGCCCATCGGGCGCGAACTGCCGGCGCTCGATCCAGAGGATCGCGCGGTGATACGGCCCCCGCAGGCGCCCGCGGAGCCCGGCCGCCTCCATGCGCGCGAGGTACGTGCGATGGGTGCCGCCGCCGACGCGCACGACATCCTGCTTGAGGGTGCGGCCGAAGCCCACGACGACGTCGAAGCCGCCGCGCGCGGCGAGCCGCGGGGCCAGCACCGCAAAGGAGAGGAGCCGCGCGAGGCGCCCGGCACGCACGACCGGCACGCGCTCGACGTGCACGCCCGCCGGCGCCTCGCCCGGCTGTGCGGTGAGCACGTGCACGCGATGCCCGCGGGCGACGAGGCCCGCTGCCATGCGGCAGAGATCCGCCTCGGTGCCGCCGCCGGCGAGCCGCCGGTGGAGGAAGGCGATCCGCATCACCCGCCGCGCAGCGCGAGCAGCAGCGCCTCGAGTCGGTAGCGGATGCTTCCTGGCCGCAACGCGCACGCCCGGGCGAGCGCGGCCCGCGCACCGGCCACATCCCCGGCCTCGGCACACCCCCGGGCGAGGCGCGCCCAGCGCCGCGCCTGCCGGCGGCGAAAGGCCCGTGCCCCGAGCAGCGGCAGGACCTCCGGATGCGCGGCGACGAGCTTCTCGCCGAGCCGGATCGCCGCCTCGCGCAGCCGCGTGCGGTCCGCCGACGCGCTCGCAGCGTGTCGGCGATAGACGAACGCCGGCGCATCGAGGAAGACGGCGCGGAAGCGCACGGCAAGGCGCAGCACGAGGTCGAGATCCTCGAGCACGTCGAACGCCGGATCGAAGCCGCCCACCGCCTCGAGCGCGCGGCGTCTCACGCACACGCCCTGGAGCTGGCCCAGGTTCCAGCGAAAGATCTCGGCGACGCCGAGCGGCCCGCGCCCGAGCACCTGCGCGACCGCCGGACGCACCCACGGCTCCCGCTGCCCGTCGGTCTCGATCACGCCGTTCTGCACCACCAGGTCGACGTCGGGATGCGCGCGCAGGTAGGCGAGCGGGCGGGCGAGGCGGCCGGGCAGCGCCAGGTCGTCGGAGTCATGGAAGGCCACGATCGCGCCGCGCGCCGCGGCGAGCCCGCGGTTGCGCGCGGCCGCGATCCCGGCGTGCGCGCCGGAGAGCACGCGGATGCGCGGATCGCCGAGCGTGGCGAGCCAGGCCGCCGTGCCGTCGGTCGAGCCGTCGTCCACGACCACGATCTCGTAGTCGACGCCTTCCTCGGCCCCGAGGCTCGCCAGGCTCTCGGCGAGCAGCGCCCGGCGGTTGTAGGTGGGCACGATGACCGACACCTCCGCCATCACCGCCCCCCTTCCGCGACGGCCGCATCGAACGCCCCGAACATCCCGGCCGCGAACTGCTCGAGGGTAAACGCGGTCGTAAGGCGCGCCCGCGCGGCCTCGCCGAGCGCGCGGCGGCGTACCGGATCGGCGAGCAGCGCGCGGAGCGCACGCACGAGCGCGAGGAGGTCGTCGGGCGGCACGAGGAGCCCGCTCTCCCCGTCGACGAGCATCTCGGGAATGCCGCCCACGGCCGCCGCGACGATGGGCCGCGCGAGCGCCATCGCCTCCAAGAGCGCCAGCGGGAAGGGGTCGCGGCGTGCCGGGTGGACGACGACGTCGAGGCGGCGAAGCACGGGGAAGGGATTGGCGAGAAAGCCCGTGACCACGAGCGCGTCGCCGAGCCCGAGCGCCGCCGCGCGCTCGCGCACGCGCGCCTCGTAGGCCGGGTCGGGAAATGCGCCCACGAGCACTACCCGCAGCGCGGGCAGCTCGGCGCGCAGGGCGCCCGCGGCCTCGACCAGCAGAAGCGGATTCTTCCGCTCGTCGAGGTGACCCACCATGCCGATGCACAGGCCGCCGAGGGCGAGCGGCGGCGGGGCCGCTGCCTCCGTGGCAATGCGGAACACGTCCACGCCGTTGTAGACGACGCGCGCGTGCGTGCCCGCGGCAAATCCCCCCACGGCGTGCGCGGCGAGCCGCAGCGAGTCGGCCGACGGCGCGATCACGTGACGGGCGTGCCCGAGCCCGTGCTTGCGGTACGGCCGGCCGTTTGCGTAGCTCGAGTACACGTGCACCACCTGCGGCAGCCCGGCAAGCCGCCCCGCAAGGCGGCAAGCCGGAAAGCCCGCCAGCGTGACTGCATAGAAGAGGTCGGCGCCGCGGGCGAGCCGCGCGAGCCGCGCGGCGGCGAGCGGCAGCCCCAGGCGGGCGACGAGCCGCCGCCCGCCGGCGAGCGCCGGCACGACGGTCGTCCGCTCGGGGGCGAGCAGCGCCCGGGCGAGCGGCGGCGCCGCCGGGACGACGAAGTCGAGCGTCCAGCCGAAGCGGGGCGCCGCCTCGTCGAGGACGCGCAGCGCCCGCAGCATGCCCGCATGCCGCGGATGGACCAGGACCGCGAGCGCGCGCCTCATGCGGCCCCCCGCACGGCCGGGTCGAAGGGCCCGCCGGGGCGCATGAGGGCAGCGAAGCCCGCGCGCGCGGCCTCTGCGGGCGCAATGGCGTCGATGGCGCAGCGGCGGGCGATCGTCTTCGCGATCACCCAGGCGGCAAGACGCCGGCGGGCCCCGCGCCCGAGGCCGCGCGCGCGCGCGTAGGCGTCGAGCACGCGGGCGCGCCCGGTTAGCGTGACTCCGGGCACGACGAAGCGCCCGAGCTGGACCAGGTTGCGCCGGGCGACGAGCCGCACGAGGAGCCGGCTCCGCCGCGTGCGATCGTGATCGAGGAAGACGAATCGCCCCTCGTGCACGCGGATGTTGGCGGGGACGAGGTCGCCGTGCACGAACCCCGCGGCGTGCAGCCGCCCCACCTCGGCCCCGAGCGCCCGCAGGAGCCGGCGACGCTCGCCGGGCGCGGCGTGTGCGGCGGCGACGAGCAGATCCTCGCCGTCCACCTCGCGCGTGACGAGCAGCCCTGCCCCGCCGCGCGTGGCGACGAGGAGCGCCGGCGGCACGCCGAACCCCGCAGCGGCGAGCGCACGGCCGAGCGCGAACGCGCGTCGCGCGCGGCGGCCGTCGGGCGGGGGATAGCTCTTGACCCACGCCGCCCCGGTCGACCCGGCGACGCGCAGCGTGCGCGCGTGCCGCGAGGTGCGCCCCGCCCCGCTCGCCGCCGCCGCGAGCCAGACCGGCGCATCGTCGCCGACCGCGGGCGCGATCCAGCCGCGCCACCCCTCCTGCGCCCAGCGCACGTAGCCCGTCATGCCGCGAGCGCCTCGACGACCCGGGTATGCACGGCGGCCACGCTGATCGCCTGCATGCACACCCGGTCGATCGGACAGTCGCGCAGGAAGCACGGCGCGCACGGGGCCTCCCCCGCCACGGTGAACCGCTCGCTGCCGAAGGGGGCCGAGCGCAGCGCGCTCGTGGCACCCCAGAGCGAGACCACGCGGGTGCCGACCGCGGCGGCGAGGTGGAGCGCCCCCGAGTCGGGTCCGACGGCCACGTCGGCGCAGGCGAGCACGGCGAGGAGCTGGCGCAGCGTCGTGCGGCCGACGAGATCCCGGGCCCGGCCGCGCATGGCCCGCAGCACCGCCGCCGCAAAGGCCGCGTCCGCCGCCGTCCCGAGGAGCACCGCACCGGTGCCGAGCTGGTCGAGCAGCGCCGCGGTGCGCTCGGGGAACCAGAGGCGGCTCGGACACGACGAGCCCACGCACGCCGCCACGAGCGGCCGCGGCAGCGCCGCGGTGAGCGCCGCGGCCTCCTCGGCCTCGGCGGGCGTCGGCGCAAGCCCGAAGGCGACGGGGACAGGCGGCAGGCCGAGCGCATCGCCGAAGGCGAGGAAGTGCTCGAGCTTGGGTCGCGCCGGATCTTGCGGCGGCAGCCGGCGCGTGGCGAGCAGCCACCCGCCCTCGCGCCCGTCGCGGCGCCCGAAGCCGAGGCGCTCGGGGGCCCCCGAGGCGCGCGCGATGAGCGCGCTCTTCGCCCCCCGGCCGAGGTCGAGCGCCACGTCGAAGCGGCCGCGTCGGACACGAACGAGGAAGGGCAAGAACGCTCGGAGCCCGCGGTTGCGGGAAAACACCAGCGTCTCGTCGAGCCAGGGATGCCCCGCGAGCAGCGGGGCGGAGAGCGGCTCGACCGCCCACGCGATCCACGCCTGCGGCCAGGCCCGGCGCAGCCGCCCGAGCAATGGGAGCGCGCGCACGACGTCGCCGAGCGCACCGGGCAGCACGATCAGCACCCGCATGGCCGTCCTGCCACGCGCGCGTAGCCCTCGCGGAACCCCGCCCGCACCGTCCGATCGATGACTCGCCCGGCGGGATCGAGCGCGCGCGCCGAGCGCAGCAGCCGGCGGAGACTCTGCCGGCGCGCACGGGCGCCGAGCCGCCCGGCGAGGAGCCGACCCCGGTCGAGGTCGATCACGGTGGCGCCTCCTCCATCGGCCCCGACGAGGATGTTGGTGAGATTCAAGTCGGCGTGGAGCACGCCAGCGGTGTGCAGCGCGGCCACGACCGACCCGGCGAGCGCACCCAAGTGCCGGCGCGTGGCGGCGTCGGGCGCCGCGCGCAGCGCCTCGATGAGCGGCACCGCGCCGGGCACCTCGGCGGTGACGAGCGCGCCGCGGTACGCCAGCCGTCCCTCGACCCGCGCGGCCAGCACCTCGGCAGCAGCGACGCCGCGGCGCCGCGCCTCCACGGTGAGCGCGAGCTCGCGCAGCGGACGCGGGCGCCAGCCGAGGTAGGTCTCGTGGACGACATGCCCGAGGAGCCCCCCGCGGCGGTACGGGCGCACCACCGCGCGGACGCCGCCCGGCAGCACCGCCCGGTACGCCGAGCCCCGGCCCGAGGCGATCGGCTCGGCATCGGCCGGGGGCACGAGCACGGGTGCGAGCAGCCACGGGCCGAGCGTCGCGGCGAGGTCCGCCCGCACCGCGGCGCGCACCGATGCGGTCGCAAGCAGCGTGTACCCGGACGGCAGCATCAGGGGGCCGTCGGCCGGCATCGCTCGAGCTCCCAGAGCTTGGCATAGGCCGCAACCGGCTCGTAGGCGGCGAGCACGGCGAGGATCCACCGCCCCCAGCCGAGACGATCTCCCGCGCGGCCGCCGAGCACCCGCGCACCCGTCCTCGCCGCCGCGGCGAGCAGCCGCGGCCCGCGCGCCGGCGCCCCAGCGGCGGCGAGGAGATGCGCGAGCACGGTGCTCGCCGCGTCGAGCTGCTCGACCGCCACTGCGAGGTCCCCGAGCGCGCGCACGATCGGTTCGCGCAGCCGGCCGCCCGGGGCATCGCTGGCAAGCCCGAGCGCCAGGCCCGGGCCGAGGACGACGCGTGCCCCGGTGCGCGGCGCAAGCCGCACCGTGACCCCTCGCGGCCGCAGCCGGCCCTGCGGGCCAACGAGCTCCTCCGCAATCCGGTACGCGCGCGGCGGTCTCGCAACGGCACCGGCGATCTCGGCCGCGAGCGCTGCCGGCACCACCTCGTCCTCGCGCAAAAGGAGCAGCCAGGGGGCGCGCGCCTGATCGCCGACCGCATCCGGCGTCGTGATGCGCCGCACATCGGCGGGGAGCGCGCCGCCGACCGACGCCGCGGGGTCGAGCACCAGTCGCTCCGCCGCCCACGCAACCGAGTCGAGCGCGCGCCCGAGCGGGGCCCCGGGACGCGCCGCCACGACGATCGCGGCCACCGCGGGCGCCGCGTCGCCCACGGCGCTCACCCGACCGCGCCCGCGCGCGGCGCCTCGGCGAGCATGGCGCGCGCGGCGGCCACGACTGCCTCGGGGCGAACCAGCCGCAGGCAGTCCTCGGTGCCGCGCGGGCACACGCGTCCCCCGTGACGGCCGCACGGCCGGCAGGCGAGGTCGGCCTCGACGACCACGGCCCGTCCGCCCCAGGGGCCGTAGCCGAGCGCCGGCGTCGTGGCACCGAACACGGCGACCACGGGGACCCCGCGGGCCGAGGCCACGTGCATGGGCGCGCTGTCGTTGCCGATCAGCAGCGCCAGTCGGTCGACGAGAGCGACCAGCCCCGCGACGTCGGTCCGGCCGGCGAGGACCACGGCGCGGCCGCCGCTGCGGGCGCGGATCGCCTCCGCGCGGGCGCGGTCCTCCGCACCCCCGAGGATCACGCAGCGTGCCCCGTCGGCCGCGAGCGCCGCCGCCACCCGTGCGAAGCCGTCGACCGTCCAGCGCTTGGTCGCCCACACCGAGCCCGGGGCGATCCCGACCAGCGGCCCTCCGCCGGAGGGAAGCAGCGCGGCCACTTGGCGGGCCGCCTCGGGATCGACGGCGAGGGAGAGCCGCGGCGCCCCCGGCGCGCCCCCGAAGGGCCCGAGCAGCGCGAGGTTGCGCTCGACGGCGTGGCGGCGCGGGTCCCGGGGCACCCGGACGTGATAGAGCGCTGCGCCCGGCCCATCGCGAAAGCCCACGCGGTGGGGAATCCCCGCCGCCGCCAGCACAAGCGCGGTGCGCAGCGAGCGGTGGGGCGAGACGGCGAGGTCGAAGCGCTCGCGCCGCAGCCGCAAGGCCATCCGCACGAGCCCGCCCACGCCGCGATCCCGTCCCCGTTTGTCGTCGACGAGCACCCGATCCACGTCCGGATGGCCGGCGAGCAGCGCCGCCGCCTCGGGCCGCACGAGCACCGTGAGGTGTGCCGGGCGCAGCCGGGCGCGCAACGCCCGCAGGAGCGGGGTCGTGAGCACGACGTCGCCGAGAAAGCTCGTCTGCGGGACGAGCAGGCGCCGTCCCCGGGGCTCAGCCGAGGGGCTGGGCCTCATCGATCAGCATGATCGGGATGTCGTCCCGAATCGGGTAGAGCAGCTTGCAGGCCTGGCACGTGAGGCCGTCTCCCTGCTCGGTCAGGCGCACCTCTCCCTTGCACTTGGGGCACGCCAGGATGTCCAAAAGCTCCTTGCTGATCGCCATGTCCCGCGTTCCTCCCGCCTTGCGATAGCGTCATTCGGGCTGCAAATCCAATCCGGCTGCCGCGGCGAGGCAGTCCAAGAGGGCGCGTTCGTCCTCGACCTCGAGCGCAATGCGGAGCGCCCGAACGCCGCTCGTGCCCGGACGGCCGGCGAGCTTGACGAGATCCTTTTCCGTCACTACGACCTCCGCTCCGGCCGCCGCCGCCGCGAGATCCCGGAGCGTCGCCTCGTCGTACGGGCAATGGTCCGGAAACGCGATCGCCCCCACCACCGAGGCGCCGGCGGCCTCGAGGAGCGCCGCGAACGCCGCCGGGCGCGCGATCCCGGCCGCCGCCACCACGCGCCGGCCCGCAAGCCGCGCGAGCGGCTCCTCCCGCCAGAGCCCGTCGGTCGCGGCCACGAGCGCCGTCGGCACGAACCGGCCGCGAAACGCCGGCACGCCGGGGGGCACCGCGGGCAGCGTCGGGAACGCGCCGGCGCGGCCGACGGCGAGGACCGCCTGGGCGCGCGCGAGCGCGGTCGGCCGCTCGCGCAAGGGCCCCGCCGGCAGCAGCCGCCGCGGCAGCCCCGCTTCCGGGACGAGCACGAGGTCGGCGTCGCGCCCGAGCGCGCGGTGCTGAAAACCATCGTCGAGCACGATCGTGTCGACGCCGAAGCGCTCGACGGCGAGCGCCGCCGCGTCGACCCGCCGCTCGCCGGTCACCACGGGGCCCGCAAACCGCCGCGCGAGCAGCACCGCCTCGTCGCCGCCCTCCTCAGGGCCGACGCGCGGCACGCCTCCCGTCCCGACGACCACGACCCCGCGGCGCCGCTTGCCGTAGCCGCGCGCGACGATCGCCACGCGCCGGCCGCGCGCGGCAAGCCGGCTCGCGAGCCAGAGCGCCGCCGGCGTCTTCCCCGAGCCGCCCACCGTGAGGTTGCCGACCGCCAGCACGCGCGCCGCGACGCGCCCCGCGGCGAGCCAGCCGCGGTCGTAGAGGCGGTTGCGCACCGCCATCACCGTGCCGTAGGCCACGGCCGCCGGCGTGAGCGCCGCGCGGAGCAGGCGGCCGCGCGCGGTCGCGCCCGACCAGACCTCCTCGACGAGGGCCGCAAGCCCGGGCGGCGTCATGCGCTCGCGTCGCGGGCAAAATGCGCCGAGCCCAAACGCGCGGCGATGATCTTGAGATGCCGCTCGAGCGCGCCCTGACCGCTCTCGACGAGGGCCCGCGCCCGCCGACCCATCTCCGCCGCGCGTTGCGGTTCGGCGAGGAGATGGTCGAGGGCCACCGCCAGGAGCTCGGCCGAGCCGACGCGCACGCCGCCGCCGCCGGCCACGAGACGCTCGGCGACGTCGCGCCCGTGCTCGGTGTGGGGGCCAAAGAGCACCGGGCGGCCGGCCCGCGCCGGCTCGAGCAGGTTGTGACCGCCCGCGGGAACGAGGCTTCCTCCGACGAAGGCGGCGGTGGCGAGCCCGTAGCACGACGCGAGCGGTCCCACCGCGTCGAGGAGGACGACGGTCCCGCCGGCAAGGGCCGCAGGCGTGTCCGCAGCGAGCAGCGCGCTGTAGCGCAGGAGCGGCAGGCCGTGCGCCTCGATGAGCGCCGCCACGGTCGCAAAGCGCTCGGGATGCCGCGGGGCGAGCAGGAGGACGACGTCGGGATGGGCGCGCGCGACGCGCGCAAAGGCCGCGAGCACGATCTCGTCTTCGCCGGCGTGCGTGCTGCCCGCGACCACGAGCCGAAGCGCCGCGGCCTGGAGCGCCTCGGCGAGGCGGCGCACGGCGGGCGGCGGCTCGCCCGGCGCCGCGTCGAACTTGAGGCTGCCCGCCACCTGCACGTGCCGCGGATCCGCGCCGAGGGCCACGATGCGGGCGGCGTCCTCGGGGGTCTGCATGCAGCAGGTGACCCCCGCGAGCGCCCGCCGGTAGAGGGGCCGGAGCCAGCGCGCGCGCGCGGCGCTGCGCGCGCTCACCCGGCCGCTCACCATGATCGCCGGCACGTGGGCGCGCGCGAGCTCGCAGAGGAACGTCGGCCAGATCTCGGTCTCGGTGAAGAGGAACGCCTCGAGCCGGAGCTGCCCCAGGAGCCGGCGCACGATGCGCGGGGCATCGAGGGGGAAGAGAAGCGCCAAGTGCGCCTCCGGAAGCGAGCGGGCGAGCGCGAGCCCGCTCTCGGTGAGCGTCGAGACCATGCAGAGACGCCCCGGATAGCGCTCGCGGAGCCGCCCGAGCAGCGGGCGCGCGGCGGTGAGCTCCCCGACCGACGCGGCATGCAGCCAGAGTGCCGTGCCCGAGCGGAGCATCGCGAGCGTGCCGGGCTCGAGCGGCCCGAGCCGCCCCCGCCACGCCTGCCAGGTGGCCGGGGCCCCGGGGAGGCGCGCGGCCAGCCCCGTCCCACGCGCTACGGCTCCCATCGTCGCCCGGTAGGCCGCGTGCACGATGCCCTCGATCATCCCGCCGCGCTCACCGCCGCCGCGGCCGCACGCGTGACCCGCGCGAGCGCCGCCTCGACCGCTTGCCGTGCCTCCTCGACCGAGTCCCCGACGACGACCGGCTCGCTCGCGACCAGGACCACGCGCGCAAACGGCCACGGCACCACCATGCGGTCCCAGCTTCCGAGCCGCCAGGCGGGGCGGGCCGCCGCGCCGAAGGCGACCACCGGCAGCCCCGTGGCGCGCGCGAGCTGGACGACGCCCGCTTTCGCCACGTGCCGCGGACCGCGCGGGCCGTCGGGCACGACCGCGATGTCCTCGCCGCGGGCGGCGGCCGCGAGCAGCCCGCGCAGCGCGCCGATCCCGCCGCGCGTGGAGGAGCCGCGCACCGCGCGGATGCCGAAGCGCCGCATCGCCTGCGCGGCGATCTCGGCGTCGCGGTGCCACGAGAGCATCACCACAGCGCGCGCCGCCGGGTAGACGCGCGTCACGACGAGCGGCATGAGGGCGAGCGTGTCGTGCCAGAAGGCGTAGATCGCCCGCTCCCCGCGGCGGCGGGCTCCCAGCCGATCGGCGGGATCGACGAGCCGCAGCCGCAGCGTCGCGTGCAGCACGCGCAGCACCTGGCCGATCGTCCAGCCGAGGACCGTCACCCAGAGCCGGGTCCGCCACGTCCACCGTCGGCGGAACGGCGACGCCTCGGCGCGGGCCGCGTCGCGCGCCCGCACGGGGGCTTTCGGTCGCGCGGCCACCGGCTACTCGCCGGCGACCCGGCGCGGCACCGGCCGCGGCCTCGCCCCCTTCTCCGGGGCCTCGGCCCCGTCGGCACCGAGATCGCCGTCGCCGAACTGGAAGTCGTAGAGCTTGCGGTACTCGGCGCCGTGGGCGAGCAGCTCCTCGTGGGTCCCGCTCTCGACGATCTCGCCGCGCACGATCACGGCGATCCGATCGGCGTGGCGGATGGTGGAGAGCCGGTGGGCCACCACGAGCGAGGTGCGGTTCGCCATCAGGCGCTCGAGCGCCTCCTGCACGAGCCCCTCCGATTCCGTGTCGAGGGCCGAGGTGGCCTCGTCGAGGATGAGGATGGGCGCGTTCTTCAGCAGCGCGCGCGCGATCGCCAGCCGCTGGCGCTGCCCGCCGGAGAGACGCACGCCGAGGTCGCCGATGTGCGTGTCGTAGCCGCGCGGCAGCTCGCAGATGAAGTCGTGGGCGTTCGCCGCCTTCGCCGCGGCGACGATCTCGTCGAGCCGCCGCCCGGGGCAGCCGTAGGCGATGTTGTTGCGGACGCTGTCGTTGAAGAGAAACGTGAACTGGGTCACCACCGCGATCTGCGCGCGCAGGCTCGCGAGCGTGAAGTCCCGGATGTCGGTGCCGTCGATCGTGATGCGCCCCGCGGTGACGTCGTAGAAGCGGGGGATCAGGTCGGCGAGCGTGCTCTTCCCCCCACCGCTCGTCCCGACAAGCGCCACCACGTGGCCCGCGGGAATCCGCAGGTTGATCCCGCGCAGCACGAGCTCCCCGCCCGGCTCGTACGCGAAGCTCACGTCGTGGAACTCGATGCCCTCGCGAATGCCGCGGAGCACCCGGGCCCCCGGGCGATCGACGACCCGGGGCCGGGTGTCGAGGAGCGCGAACACCCGGTCGGCCCCCGCGAGCCCCTGCTGGATCGTGTAGTTCGTCCGGACGAGCTTCTTGAACGGCTCGTAGAGGAGCACGAGCGTGAACAAGAACGCGATGAAGCTCCCCCGCGTGCGCGCGCCGGAGAGCACGCTGTTGCCGCCGTACCAGATGATGCCGGCGATGGCGAAGCCCGCGAGCACCTCGGTGATGGGCAGCGAGCGCAGGCGGCTGAGCGTCATGCTGAGGCGGAAGATGTCTTCCGTGTGCGCGCGCAGGCGCTCCTGCTCGTAGGTCTCGCGCCCGAAGGCCTTCACCACGCGGTTGCCCTGGATGACCTCGTGGAGCATCGCGTTGAGCTGGCCGGTGGCCTGCTGCGTCTTGCGGCTGTTCTGGCGGAGCTGCGTCGAGAAGTAGCGGATGGGGAGCCCGGCGATCGGGAAGAGCAGGATGGCGAGCGCCGCGAGCACCCAGTCCATGTAGAAGGCGACCGCGACGAGCCCCACGAGCGTCGTGCTCTGCTGGAAAATCGAGGCGAGCGCATCGGTGACGGCGCTGCGCACGAGGCTCACGTCGGCGGTCACCCGGGAGACGATCTGCCCGGCGCGTTGCTGGTTGAAGAAGGCGGCGTCGAGGCGTTGGAGGTGGGCGGTGGTCTCGTTGCGGAGGTCCGCCACCACGCGCCCGCCGATCCAGTCGGTGCCGTAGTCGGCAAAGAAGTTGAGCGCGCCGCGGAGAAGGCTCACGCCGAGGGCGAGGCCCGTCACCACGACCAGCGCCTCGGGGTGCGCGCCGCTGAAGATGTCGTCGAAGAAGTGCTTGATGATGAACGGAATGCCGCTCTCGACCGCGCTGCACGCGAGCATGCAGAGCACGAGCAGCACCCCCTGCGGCCAGACGTAGGGGCGAAGATAGCGGAGCAGCCGTCGGTACTGCTTCATGGTGCGTCCGCTCCGAGCATCTCGACGGCGATGGCCGCGGCCCGCCCGGCCGCCCCGCCGCGGCCGAGCCGCCGGCGCACCTCGCGCAGGTCCTCGATGACCGCCGCCCGCCGCTGCGCGTCCTCGAGCAGCGCGGTCGCGGCCTCGGCGATGCGCGGGCCCGTCGCCGCGCCCTGCAGCAGCTCGGGCACGACCTCGTGGCCAGCGACGATGTTCGGCATCCCCACGTGCCGCACGCCGCGCACGAGGAGCTTGGCGAGCCCGAAGGTGAGCGGCGACATGCGATAGACGATCACCATCGGGCACTCGAGCAGCGCGCACTCGAGCGTCGCCGTCCCCGAGGCGACCAGCGCCAGGTCGGCGGCCGCGACCAGGTTGTAGGTGTCCTCGCCCACGATCGGCAGCTCGAGGCCCGCGGCGCGCAGGCGCGCGACGACCTGCTCGCGCGCCACGGTGTGCGCGAGCGCGAGCGCGAACTGGTAGGTGCCTCGCTGCGCGAGCAGGTGCACCGCCGCCAGCAGCGGCGGCAGGCAGTAGTCGATCTCCTTCGGCCGACTGCCCGGCAGGAGCAGCACCGTGCGCCGCGCCGGGTCGAGCCCGTGGCGCGCGAGCGTCTCGCCGCGCCCCCGGGTGACGGCCACGCGGTCGAGCAGCGGATGGCCGACGAACTCGACGCCCGGGTGGCGGCCGGCGTAGAGGTCGGGCTCGAAGGGGAAGACGACCGCCAGGCGATCGACCCGCCGGGCGATCTTGCGCACCCGTCCGCGGCGCCACGCCCAGACCTGCGGCGCGATGTAGTAGAGGACGGGGACGCCCACGCGCTTGGCGACGCGCGCGAGCCGCAGGTTGAACTCGGGAAAGTCGATGAGCACGCAGAGATCGGGCGGCATCCGCCGCAGCGCGCGGGCGAGCTCGCGATAGGCGCGCAGGAGCGTCCGCAGCCCACCGACGGCCTCGACCGCGCCGACCGTGGCCACCTCCCCCGCGTCGGCGATGGTCGTCATCCCGGCGGCGCGCAGGTGCGGCCCGCCGATGCCGAAGACCTCGAGGTCGGGGCAGCGGGCCCTGAGCGCGCGCAGAAAGTCGGCGCCGTGGAGATCGCCCGAGGCTTCGCCCGCGACGAGGAGCACCCGGCGGGCCGGCGATGCCGCGGGCATGGGGCGTGCCGACGCGCTCATGCGAGACCCGTCGCCTGCGCGGTGCGCACCTCGGTCTCCACGCTCTCGCGGATCACGTGGGCCACCTCGAGGGCCCGCAGCCCGTCCCAGCCGGTCACCGGCGGGGTCTCGCGCCGGCGGACCGCCTGGACGAAGGCGTCGATTTCGGCGGCGAGCGCGTCGCCCTCGGCCACCTGCCGCTCCTCGGCGACGAGGCAAGGTTGCCCGTCCGCGCGCGGCTCGCGGCGGAAGATGCGCACCCGGTGCTCGCCGTAGTCGACCGAGAAGTACGCGTCGGGCTGAAAGATGCGCAGCTTGCGCTCGCGCTTGGCCGAGACCCGGCTCGCGGTGACGTTGGCGATGCAGCCGTTGGCGAAGCGCAGCCGCGCATTGGCGATGTCCACCGAGCCCGTGAGCACGGGCACGCCGACGGCCTCGACGGCGCGCACCGCGGAGGGCACCATGCTCAGGATCACGTCGAGGTCGTGGATCATGAGATCGAGCACCACGTCGACGTCGGTGCCGCGCTCGGTAAACGGGGCAAGGCGCACGCACTCGATGAACCGCGGCTGCGTGAGCAGCCCGTTAAGCGCGCGCAGCGCGGGATTGAAGCGCTCGAGGTGGCCCACCTGGAGCACGCGCCCGCCGCGCACCGCCGCCTCGAGGAGGCTCTTGCCCTCCTCGATCGTGGTCGTGAGCGGCTTCTCGACGAGCACATCGATGCCCGCGGCGAGGAGCTCGTGCGCGACGGTCCCGTGGAGCGGCGTCGGCACGACGACGCTCGCACAGTCGATGCGCCCGATCAGCGCGCGGTAGTCGGTCGTCGCCTCCGCGCCGAGCGCGCGGGCGACCTGGCGGGCTCGCTCGGCGTCCACGTCGACCACCGCCACCAGCTCCGCCCCGGGGTGCGCCGCATACTTCTCGGCGTGGAAGCGCCCGAGGTAGCCCACGCCCACCACCGCGGCCCGCAGCCGCCGGCTCACGCCCCCACCTCCTCCGGATCGACGGCGACGACCGCAATGTCGGCCGCGTCGGCGAGCGCCACCAGCTCGGCGCGATCGAGCACGATCGTCCGGCCCGCCTCGAGCGCGAGCGCCCGGCCGCGGACCGCCGCGAGCGTCCGAACGGTCTGCGGGCCGACGGCGGGCAGGTCGAAGCGCAGGTCCTGGGTCGGCTTGCACGCCTTGACGACCACGATCTCGCCGTTGGCGAGCGCGCCGGCGCGCTGGATCGTCGCGTCGGTGCCCTCGATGCCCTCGACGGCGACCACCGCCTCCATGCGCACGACGACGCTTTGCCCGATGTCGAACCGTCCGATGCTCTTGGCGACGCGGAAGCCGAAGCGGATGTCGGCCCACTCCTCGGCCGTGGGCGCGCGGCGGCCGAGCACGCCGGCTGCGGGGACGATGTCCTGGAGAAACAGCGTCGAGGCGACGACGGCGATCCCCTCGCGCTCGAGCTCCTCGGCGAGCGCGCGCAGCAGGAGGTCGTCGCGCAGCTTGCCGACGCGTTGGATCACGGCCAGGGCCCGGGCGTCGGGCCGCAGATCGTGAAAGAGCCGGGGCTTGGCGATGCCGCCGACGAGCACGGCGCGCCGCACTGCATGACGCTTGAGCGCGCCGATCATCGCCTCGAGCTCGCCCGCCCGGATCCACACGATCGCATCGACCACCGCCTCGAGCCCCGGGGCCGTCTCCCCGCGGTGGGCCACCGCCACCACCTCCACGCCGCGGCGGCGGGCCGTCTCCGCGAAGAGCACGGGAAAGCGCCCGCTGCCCGCGATGAGCCCGATGCGCTCCATGGTCAGTGGCACACCCCCCGCTGCGAGCCTCCGAGGAAGGCGAGCAGCCGCGCGACCTCGGGCACCCCGCCGAGCTCGCCGCGCACGGCGTCGATCCGGCGCCGCCAGGACTGCTCGCCCTGGAAGAGCAGACGGTAGGCATGCTTGAGCGCCGCCCGGCTCTCGCGCGAGATGCCGCGCCGCCGCAGCCCCACCGTGTTGAGGCCGTAGAGGCGCGCACGATCGCCCGCCGCGATGCAGAACGGCGGCACGTCGAGCGACACCATCGCCCCCGCGGCGCAGAGCGCCGACTCGCCGATGCGGACGAACTGGTGCACGCCCGCGAGGGCGCCCACGATGGCATGGTCCTCCACGACGACGTGCCCGCCGAGCGCGGCCCCGTTGGCGAGGATCACGTGGTCGCCGACGCGGCAGTCGTGGCCCACGTGCGCCGAGGCCATGAAGAGACACCCGCTCCCGATGCGCGTGACGAGCCCGCCCCCGGCCGTCCCGGGCTGGAGCGTGACGTACTCGCGGATCGTGTTGTCGTCGCCCAGCTCGAGGGTGCTCGGCTCGCCGCGGTACTTGAGGTCCTGCGGCGGCGCGCCCACGCTCGCGAACTGGAAGACGCGCGTGCGCGCCCCGAGGGTCGTGCGGCCCTCGACGACTGTATGCGCCCCGAGCCACGAGCCCGGGCCGATGCGCACGTGCGGCCCGATGACCGCGTAGGGCCCGACCTCGACGTCGGAGGCGAGCTCCGCGCCCGCGGCGATGACGGCGGTCGGATGGATGCGCGGCTCCCGCGCGACCTCGGCCGCGAACTCGACCTCGGCGACGACCACCCCCTCGGCCTCGACCACGCCGACGAAGCCGTCCGCAGCGTCAGTGGCGCGCACGACCTCGAGCTCGAGCGCGTCCCCGGGCAGGACGGGTCGCCGAAAGCGCGCCCGCTTGACCGCGGTCAGCCGCAGCGGCCGTTCGCCGCCGACACAGTGCGCGCCGAGCTGGACGAGCGCCTCGCAGATGAGGACGCCGGGCATCACCGGCGCGTTCGGAAAATGCCCGGCAAAGAAGGGCTCGTTGGCGCTCACGAGCTTCGTCCCCACCGCGCGTACCCCGGGCTCCACGCGCAGCACGCGGTCGACCAGGCGGTACGGGAAAGCGGTCGCGGTTGCGTCCACGGCCTAGTCCTTGCCCTTCTTGTGCCCGCCGCTCTTCGGGGCGGCGTTGTAGAGGCGGACGATCTCGTCGGTGATGTCCACCGCCTTGTCGCTGTAGAGGAGGGCCCCGCTCGAAGCCTCGAGCACGAGCGTGTAGCCCTGCTGCTGGGCGTAGTCGTGCACCACACCGTAGAGATCCTGGACGATGCCCGAGGTCAGCTCGGCGTCGGTCTGCTTTAGGTCGCGTTGGAAGTCCTCGTATTTCCGCTTGAAATCGAGCTGGCGGTTCTCGAAGTCCTTCTCGAGGTTGCGCCGCTCCTCGTCCTTCAAGACGAGCGCCTTCTTGTCGTACTCCTCGCGCATCCGGTCGAGCTCGTCGCGCTCGCGCTTGAGCTGGTCCTGCGCCTTCTCGAACTTGCTCTTCACCTGCTCCTTGGCCCGCTTGCCCGCGTCGCACTCGTTGAGCGCCCGCTGCATGTCGACCACGGCCACGCGCACCTCCGCCGCGGCCGCCGCCGCCACCGCCAGCACCGCGGCCCCGGCCGCCGCGAGCAGCCGTCGGCCGCGGCCGATTCGTCCCGCCATCATGGGTCCCGTCGCCCTCCTCGTACTCACATCTGGAACGGCCCGCCGAAGGAGAACAGCAGCAGGCTCCGCTTGTCCGAACGCTTCGTATTGAAGGGCACGCCCATCTCCACGCGCAGCGGCCCCATCGGCGAGAGCCAGCGGAAGCCGCCGCCCGCCGACAGCCGCGTCTCGCCGAGCGTCGGCCCGTCGGCCGCCGAATAGGCGTTGCCGGCGTCCGTGAAGACGACGCCCTTCAGCCCGATGCTCTTGACGATCGGAAAGATGATCTCGTTGTTGAGGATGATCTGCTCGCTGCCGCCGATCGGCGTGCGGGCGATCACCCGACCGAAGCGATCCCGCGTCTCTTCCACGGGCCCCAGCGTGAACGGCTGGAAGCCGCGGATCGTGTCGATGCCGCCCGGGAAGTAGCGTTCGAAGAGCGGCAGCGAGTCGCCGTTGAGCCCCTGGTTGCCGAACCCCCAGCCGAGGTTGCCGCCGAGCGAGTAGGTGAAGTCGCCGAGCGCCTTCGAGTGCAGGAAGGTGTAGTACCACCGCTCGCGGGCCTCGACTTTCGTGAACTGCTGCCCGCCGAGGCCGGCGGCGCCGAAGCTGAGCGACTGAAACGAGCCCGCCGTCGGGTCGAAGGCGTGGTTCAGCGTATTGCGCGTGAGATGCGGCGAGATCATGCTGATCAGGTCGCTGCCCTCCTCGGCCTTGAGCGAGCGCGTGGCATCGATGCCGAGGTTGCCGATGCTCGTCCGCTCGCCGCGGTAGTCGACCCCGGCGCGCACCTCCTCGAGCGGGAGGCCCCACAGCGACTCGGTGCCGAGCGCGGTCACCGGGTAGTCCGACTGGAGCCCCGCCCCGGTGCTGCCGCGCGAGAAGCGGCCGGTGGTGAACTCGTTGAAGAGGAAGCGCCAGCTAAAGACGCTCGCGCCGAGGGTGAGCGGCGTCTCGCGGAAGTAAGGCTCGGTGAACGAGAGCAGGATGTTGCGCTGGAGGAAGCCGATGTCCCCGTTCAGCACGAGCTGCTGGCCGCGGCCGAAGAGGTTGTTCTCGCGAATGCTCGCGTTGAAGAGGAGGCTGTTCGCCGAGCTGAAGCCCGCGCCGGCGCTGAGCGCCCCCGTCTGCCCCTCCTTCACGTCGACGATCACGTTGAGCTGATCGCCGCCGCCCTCGGCCCGCCGGGTGCTGATGTTCACCTCCTTGAAGAAGCCGAGCCGCTGGAGCGCGTCGCGGCTCTTGCGGAGCTTGGTGCCCGAGAACGGCTCCTGCTCCTGGAGGCGCATCTCGCGGCGGATGACGTAGTCGCGGGTCTTGGTGTTGCCGGTGATCTCGATGCGGTTGACGGTGACCGGGTTGCCGCGGTCGACCGCGAACGTCACGTCGACCTTCTTGTGCTCCTGGTCGACGGCGGTCTCCGGCTCCACGGTCGCGAACGCGTAGCCGTCGTCGGAGAGCCGCTCGGTGAGCTTCTGCACGTCGTCGCGCAGCGCGCTCGCGTTGAACACCTCGCCCGGCGTGGTGGCGAGATCCTTGCGCAGCCGGGCGGTGTCCCCCGGGAGGTGCTTGCCCTCGAACGTCACCTCGCCGACCCGGTACTGCTCGCCCTCGTCGATCTTGATGGTGACCCGCAGTCCGTCGGCCTCGCGCTCGATGCGCGGCTCGTCGACCTTCACGGTCACGTAGCCGTGGTCGTAGTACCAGGCGGTGAGCCGCTCGACGTCGGTGCGCAAGACGTCGCGGTTCAAGTTGCCGGCCCCGGTGATGGGGGAGAGGAGCCAGCGCTCCTTGGTCTGCATGATGCCGCGCAGCGTGCGCGCGCCGAAGGCCCGGTTGCCCTCGAAGGCAATCGTCTTGATGCGCACGGGCTGCTTCTCCTCGACGGTGTAGAGGACGTCGACCTCGTTCTCGCCCACCGGCTCGGTGCGGTAGCGAATGTCGGCGTCGAGGTAGCCCTTCTCGGCGTAGAGCTTCTTTGCGGCCTCGATGCCCTGCTTCGCTTTTTCCGGATCGAGGATCGTGTGCGGGCGCACCCGCAGCGCCCCCTCGACCTCCTCCTTCTTGAGCTTCGTGACGCCGTCGACCTTCACGTTGCGCACGAGCGGCCGCTCCTTCACGCGGAAGGTCACGTCGACGTGATGGCCCTCGGCCGGGGTCACGTCGGCGTCGACCTGGTCGAAGAAGCCCATGCCGTAGATCGAGCGGATGTCGCGGTCGAGCGTGTCCTTGTCGAACGGCGCCCCGGGCTGGGTGCGGAGATGGACGCGGATCGCGTCCTCCTCGACGCGGAGGTTGCCCGTGATCCGCACCTGGCCGATGCTGGGCTCGCCCTGCGCCTGCGCCGCACGCTGCGGCGCGGCGAGCAGCAGCGCGGCGAGCATCCCCACCGCCCGGCGCATCCCCGGGCTCACAGCGCGCCTCCGCTCCGTGTGCCGCGCCAGGCGACGGGCGCTGCGGCCTCGGCCTCGGTGAGCCGGCCACCCGCCAGGTAGAGCGTCCGGCCGAGCGCCGCGGCGAGCCCGGGGTTGTGCGTGGCGACGATCAGGGCCGCGCCGTGCTCGCGGTTGAGGTCGAGCAGGAGCGCCTGGACCGATGCGCCGGTCGCCGGATCGAGGTTGCCTGTGGGCTCGTCGGCCAAGACCAGGCGGGGCCGGTGCACGATGGCGCGCGCGACGGCGACCCGCTGCTGCTCGCCGCCCGAGAGCGCGCCCGGGCGGTGGGCGAGCCGGTCGCCGAGCCCCACGCGCTCGAGGAGCTCGCGCGCCCGCGCGCGCGCCGCGCGCAGCGGCTCGCGGGCAATCAACGCCGGCAGCATGACGTTCTCGAGCGCAGTGAAGTCGCCGAGGAGATGGTGGAACTGGAAGACGAAGCCCACCTCGCGGTTGCGGAACGCCGCCAGGTCGTTCTCGCTGCGGGTCGCGAGATCGACGCCGTCGAAGAGGAGCTGTCCCGCCGTCGGGCGGTCGAGCGCCCCGAGGAGGTGGAGGAGCGTGCTCTTGCCCACGCCGGAGGCACCGACCACCGCCAGGCGCTCCCCGGGCATCACCGTGAGGTCGAGGTCCGCGAGCACGCGGACGACGCTCGGCCCGTCGACATACGACTTGCCGAGCCCGCGCGCCTCCACCAGCGGCGTCACCCGCCCCCCCATGGCCGGCTACTCATATCGGATCACCTCGACGGGAACCAGGCGCGTCGCCCGTCGCGCGGGCGAGACCGCCGCGACGATGCAGATCGCCACCGAGACGAGGGCCACGACCGCGAAGTTGGCGGGATCCATCCGCACGGGCAGCGTCGTCACCAGGAACACGTCTTTCGGCAGCTCGACGAACTGGTAGCGGGCGAGCAGCCAGCAGCCCGCCACGCCGAGCAGGTTGCCGAGGAGCGTGCCGGCGACCCCGATCACGGCGCCGTCGAGGATGAAGATGCGGCCGATCGCCGCCCCGGTGGCGCCCATCGCTTTCAGGATCGCGATGTCGCGGCGCTTCTCCTTGACGACCATCGTGAGCGTCGCGAGGATGTTGAACGCCGCCACCACCACGATCAGGCAGAGGACGATGCCGTAGACGACCTTCTCGAGCTTGAGCGCCGAGAAGAGGTTGCGGTTCACCTCCATCCAGTCGCGGGCGCGGTAGGGGAAGCCGCCGAGCGCCTGGTCGATGGCACGGGCCACCCGGCGAGCCGCGTAGACGTCGCCGACGCGTACCTCGATGCCGGTGACGCCTTCTTTCATGTCGAAGAACTGCTGGGCGTCGGCGAGGCTCATGTAGGCGAGCGTCGTGTCGTAGTCGTACATCCCCGAGTCGAACGTGCCGACGAGCACGAAGCGCTTCACCCGCGGGACCATGCCCGCCGGGCTCGGCGTTCCGAGCGGCGAGAGCACCGTCACGACGTCGCCGGGCGCCGCGCCGAGCTGGCGGGCGAGCTCCTGCCCGACCACGAGCCCGCCCAGCTCGACGGCGCCGCCGCCCTCGTCGGCCGGGAGCGCGACGCGGTGCCGCTCGCCGAGCGCCGCCAAGCTGCCGCTGCGGAGATGCCGCTCGACGTCGACCACCGCCCCGGCCCGCGCGGGGTCGATGCCGCGCACGACCACGCCCGAGACGCTGCGGCCGAGGGCGATCATCGCCTGCCCGTACACGAACGGCGCCCCGGCAACCACCCCGGGGACGCGCGCGATCTTGGCGAGCACCGTGCCGTAGTCCTCGAGCGCACCGCCATAGCTCAGCACCACGACGTGGGGATTGAAGCCGAGGATCTTGTCGCGGAGGTCCTGCTCGAAGCCGGTCATCACGGCGAGCACGATGTTGAGGGTGGCCACACCGATCGTCACCCCGAGCAGCGACACCATGGAGATCAGCGAGAGCAGCCGGCGGCGTCGCGAGCGCAGGTAGCGCAGGCCGACGAACAGCTCCCAGCTCACGCGCGACCTTCCGACCCGACCGCCGGGAGGATGCCTGATCGGGACGCCGCCGCCGGGGCGGCGGCCTCCCCGGGACCCCGGCGTCCGACCACCCCGTCCTCGCGGTCGTCGGGCATACCTCGGCGTTCTCCTCGGAAAGTCGCGATTTTCTACTGGCTCGCCCGGGGGCGGTCAAGGAACGGTCCCGCGCCCTCAGGGACCTAGGGCGAGGACGGCGCTTGCGCTCGGAGCGTCGGCGAGGTCGGCGGTGACGGCAATCTGCCCGGCGGCGTTGGCTGCCGGCTGGCCCAGGTCGAGGAACGTTCCACCGAGCGGCGAGGCCGTGCCGAGCTCAAGGAGCTGCACCGGCGGCCCCGAGGCGGGCACCGTCATCCGGAAGAGACCGCCCGGGGCACCGCTCCCCGTCGCCGCGCCGACGAACACCGCGGCATTGCCCGCGATCGTGGGCATCGCGGTCGTGCCGAGCGACCCCCCGCCCGCAAGCGCATCCCCGCTGCCGGCGAGCACCCCGACTCGCCTGCCGTTCGCCCAGAAGATGCCATCGACGCCCGGCAGGTCCAGGTCGGCGTGGAAGACGACGCCCGTGGGGCCGCCCGCCGGCTGATCCAAGGCGCGAAAGCGACCGCCGAGCCGCGTCCCGGTGGGCTGACCGCTGTAGGCGAGCGGGCGGAGCGCACCTGCGCGCCCGAGGAAGAGCCCCGTGTCGCCCGGAGCCCCCTCGAGCCGCGCGAGGAAGGCGAGGCTCCCGCCCGGGCCGAAGGCGGGCGCGTCGAAGACGGCGAACCGGCCACCGCCGGGCGCGCGGCGGCCCGAGCGTGCAACGGTCTCGAGCGCACCGCCGTGCGCGAGATAGACGGCCGTGAACGCCTCCTTGCCCTCCACCCGCGCCTGGAAGCCGACGCGGCCGCGGCCGACACTGGGCCGCATGACGGCATCGATCCCCGAGGAGTCGAACTGGATGATGCGTCCGCCCGGAACCCGCCGGCGCGCCGGCACGAGCACGCGGACGTGCCGACCCTGGGCGAGGAAGAGCGCCTCGGCAGCGCGCGCATCCTGAAGCTGCGCTCGAAAGACGAGCCGACCCGCCGGCCCTGCCGTGGGCGGGTCGAAGCTCACATAGACGCCGCGGAGCGGCGTGCGCCCACCGACCGTCGCCACGGCTGCGAGCGGGCCCCCGGGGGCGCCCGCAAGGACCGCGGCGCGCGCGCCCGCGAGCACCGCACCCTCGGCCGTCTCACGGACGCTCGCCGCCGTCAGCGCATACGGGACACCCACGTCCGTCGGCGTCCCGAGCGCTGCCAGCTCGCGCACCTGGCCCGCCCGCACGACGTAGTAGGCGGCGCGGCCCCCTTTGGTCGTCGCCGGCACGAGCACGCTGCCGTCGTCGGCGAGCAGCGGATTGCGCACCTGGACGAGCTTGCCCGCGGACGTCTGCTCGCCCGTGGCGACCACCCGCGTGACCACGCCCGAGGGCGCGGCGACGAAGGCCCCCGAGCTGAAGAGCGCCCCGCTCAGCGTCGCGCGGAAGGCGATGGCCCCGCTCGTGTTGAGCCATGGCGCGAGCGAGCTCGGGAACTGCTTGTAGGTCCCGCCGATCGGGCTCGGCTGGCCGCTGCGCACGACCACGGCGAGCTGCGCGAATCCCGCCGAGAGATCGGCGCGAAAAATGCCGCCGCCGCTGCCGTCGGCGAGCTGTCCCAGGAAGGCCCAGGTGCCGGCCGCGTTCATCGTGGCCTGGTCGAGCTCCTTGAACTGCGAGCCCGCGGGCGTGGGATCGTTCACCAGGGCGACGCGCAGGAGCGTGCTGCCGTTCCAAGCAAAAAACCCGTCGGGGCCGCCGCTCGCCGTGAAGCGGAAGCCCGCCGCACCGGCATCGGACACGCCGACCGGACGGAAGCTCGTAAACGTGCCGCCTCCGGGTGAGGGCTCACCGGTGCGGGCGATCTCGACGAGCCCGCCGCTGCCGAGCGTAAAGAGGCCGGTCGTGCCGTCGTCGAGGGTGCCCGTGAACAGGGGCTGGCCGCTGCGGCTCGCCGCCACGAGCGCACCGAACGCGACGATGCGTCCCCCGTGCGGCGCGGGGACATCGCGCTCGACGAGCGGGGTCACCGCGCCGCCGCAGCGGCGATAGATGCCGTCGCCGCCGGCGGTGACGATGCGCACGACGAGGCAGCCGCCGGCGGCGAGCGCCGGCAGGCCCACGTCGGTCACCAGCCGTCCGTCGGGAAGCCGATCCCCGGCGATGAGGAGGTGGACGAGCCCGCTCCCGCCGGCGGTAAAAAGCCCGCTCGAGCTGCCGACGAACGCCACGCGCCCGGCGGGATCGATGGTCGGATCGGAGAAGCTCGAGAGGACGCCGATCGGCGAGGCGTCGCCGGCCCTGGCGACGAGGCGGGGCTCCACGGCCCCGGCGGCGGGGGCAGCGAGCCAAAGGACGAGCAGCAACGAGGCACGCACGATCTCGGGGGCGATGCCGGCAAGTCCGGTGCCACCCCGATGGTAGCGAGGCCGCGGCCGATCCGACCACGGTCGCCGTGCGGCGCCGTGCCGGGCCGCAGCGATCGTGCACCGCTGCACGAGCCTAGTCCCGAAGCTGGCGGATCAGCTCCGGGAGCCGGTCGAAGGTCGGGCCGCGGTCGACCCACCGCTCGCGCGCGCTCCGCCCCCGCTGCGTGCGCTCGACGTGACCGAGCTCGGCGAGCCGCGAGAGCGCGTTGCCGAACGTGATGACCGAGCTGCCCTCGCGCTTGTGCACCTCGCCGAGCAGTCGGCTCGTGGCGAACTGCCGACGCATCCGCTCGATGAGCGCCGCCTCGGCGATCGGCCACTCCTGTTGGCCGGCCACCGTGCGCGCCGCCACGAGATAGGCCTCGCGGAAGTTTTCGAGCACGCCCGCGGTCGCCCGTACGAGCGGGTGGGTGGGTTGCACGACATCGCCCACGAGCGCGCCCGTCTCGCGGTAGTAGGCGAGAACGCGGGCGATCTCGCCGCCGAGGGCGTCGCGGTCGGGCAGTGGGAACTCCCAGCGATAGAGGTCGAGCCACCACGCCACGTAGGGCTGCAGCGCCTCGGGCGCGATCCCCGCGAGCAGGCCGCGCGTCACGAGCGCCGGCAGCAGGAAGAAGTGGATGGTGTTGTTTTTGTAAAAGTCGAGGTTCACGCGCTTGGCGCTCGGGACGTGGAGCACGACGCCCTCGCAGTCGACGAGCCGCTCGACGAGCCCGCCCCCTTCGAGCCAGGCGAGGCTCTCGCGGAAGTTCGAGGCGTCGTTGCGGACCAGGGAGGCAGTAAGATGCACGCGCTCGGCCCGCAGCAGCTCGACGAGCGCGTGGGCGCTCGCGAGGAAGTCCGGGAGCCGGCACGCCGGGCGCGGTGCGCCGAGCAGCGCGGTCGCGCTCACCGACGTGGCCCCCGCGACGGCCACGGCATTCACCTCGCGCAGGAGCCGGAAGCCGAGCCGCTGAATGAAGCGGCGCTTCTCCTCCTCGAGCGCCGGGTCGCCTGGGGCCTCCTGCAGGCGGGCATAGAGCGGCCCCAGCGCCTCGCGCAGCGAGATGGGTTTGCCGTAGCTCACGTAGGCCGTCCCGTAGCGCCGCTTGAGGACGCTGCGCGCGCGCAGGAGCGCACCGAGCGACTCCCGCTGCTTGGCCTCGCCCAGCACTTCGCGCGAGTACGCCTCCTCCTCGGGAATGCGCCCGTAGTGGATCGAGATCGGCACGAAGTAGAGGTCGCGCCGCACCCCCTGCAGGAAGGCGTTCACGATCGCCGAGAGCATCCCGAGCTTCGGCGTGAGGATCTTTCCCGTGCGCGTGCGCCCGCCCTCGATGAAGAACTCCTGCGTGTAGCCTTCGCGGATGAGGAACGTGAGGTACTTCCGGAACACCATCTTGTAGAGCTCGTTGTCGTCGAAGGTGCGCCGGATGAAGAAGGCCCCGGCGCCGCGGAAGAGCGGTCCGAGCGGCCAGAAGTTGAGGTTGTTGCCCGCGGCGATGTGCGGCGGCGAGAGGTAGTTCGTGTGGAAGATGTAGCTCAGGATCAGGTAGTCGAAGTGGCTGCGGTGACAGGGCACGAGGACGACCGGGTGCTGCTTCATGCACTCGATCACGCGCTCGAGCCCGACGATCTCGAGCCCAGCGAACACGCGCGGCCAGATGCGGTTGAAGAGGATCTCGATCAGGCCGAAGTAGAGCCCCCGAAAGTCGGCGGCCATCTCGTCGACGTAGCCGCGCGCCTCCTTGAGCACCCGCCGCCGGGGCACCCCGCGCTCGGCCGCCAGGCGCCGGACGAGCCGCGCCAGCTCCGGATCGCGGAGCACCTGCTCGCGCACGACTCGCCGCGGCAGCAGCGCCGGGCCCCAGACCACGCGCTCTTCGCGGTAGAGGAAGATCTGCAGCGCGCGCGCGAGCCGGCGCACGAGGCGCTCCTCCCCCTCGCGGGCCCGCTCCTCGAGAAAGCGCGCTAGCGCGATCTCGCGCCCGAGCGTGAGCTGCGTCTGCTCGGCGTTCCACACGTAGGTAAACAGGCGCTTCGCCTCGCCCGGGGCCTCCTGCACGCTGTAGAGGAGGGACGCGAAGCGGGACTCGCGCCGCCGAAATCCCGTGCCGCGGAAGATCGCGACCGGGACGAGGAAGACGGGCCGCGGGGCGCGCTCCGCCGCGCGCACCACGTCGCGGAGGAACTGCGGGCCGATGCGCGCGGCCGCGAGCGCCCGGCGCTGGCGTGCGGCGACGGCCTGGCTGCGCATGAAGACGAGCACCGGCTCGCCCGCCGCGACCAGCGCCGCGCAGGCCGCGTGCGCGCCCTGGCGGTCCGCCGCGCCCCCCCACGGCCGGCGCAGCCACTCCCCCACCGGCCGCCACCAGCGCGTCGAGACGCCCGGCGCAAACCGGGCGAGCGGCAGCCCCTCGCGCAGGAGGACCGCATTCACGAGGAGGTAGTCGATGGCCGAGCGGTAGCGCATGACGTAGATGACGGTCCCCTGCCGCGCGAGCTGGCGCACGCGCTCGACCGCCTCGGGGCGCACCCGGACGTGACGGAAGGCGAAGCGCACGAGGAGCCGCGCGAAGAGCCCGAAGCGCTCGAGCATCGCCGAGGGGTGCAAGCGCGCCGGCGGCGCCGTGGGCGTGCTCGGGAGCGCAGCCGGTTCCAAACCCTGGCTCACAGGTAGCGCCCGAGCCGCCGCCGGCGCAGCGCCTCGACCACGAGCCGCACGTCCTGCGCCCGCGCCTTGTGGCACACGAGCAGCGCGTCCGGCGTATCCACCACGACGAGATCCTCGACACCGAGCAGCGCCACCAGCCGCGCCGGGCTGTCGACCACACAGCCCGTGCTGTCGATCGCGACCGTCCGCCCGCGCACGGCGTTCGGCCGTCCGTCCCGCCAGAGCCCTTCCAGCGCCGCCCAGCTCCCCACGTCGCTCCACGCAAACCGCGTGCGCACGACGGCGACCCGCCGCGCCCGCTCGAGCACCCCGGTATCGATCGAGACCGCCGGCACCCGCCGGTAGGCGCGCACAAGCGCGGCGCGCCCGCCGCGGGCGACGGCCGCCTCGATCGGGCCCAGCAGCGCTGGAAGATGCTCCCGCAGCGCGGCGAGGATCGCATCGGCGCGCCACGCGAAGATGCCGGCGTTCCAGAGCGTGTTCGACTCCGCGACGAGCGCCTCGGCGCGGGCGCGGTCGGGCTTCTCGATGAAGCCCCGCACCCAGGCCACGCGGGCACCTTCTCCCTCGATCGGGTCGCCGACGCGGATGTAGCCGTAGCCGGTTTCCGGCCGCGTGGGCGCGACGCCGAGGGTCACCAGCGCCCCGGTCCGTTCCGCGACATCGAGGGCGAGCGTGAGATCGCGGCGGAAGGCAGCCACGTCGCCGATCGCGTGGTCCGCCGGCAGGACGGCCATCGGCGCGCGGGGACTCTGCCGGGCGACGCACACCGCGGCGAGCGCCACCGCCGCCGCCGTGTTGCGGGCAACCGGCTCGACGAGCAGCTGTGCGGCCGGCATCACCGCCCGCACCGCGCGCGCCTGCGGCCCCGTGGTGACGACCCACGTGCGCGCCGGGCGCACGAGCGGGGCCACCCGCGCGGCAGTCTCCTCGAGCATCGTGCGCCGGGCGGCGATCGGGAGCAGCTGCTTCGGCAGGCGCAGCCGGCTGCGCGGCCAGAAGCGCGTGCCCGAGCCGCCGGCGAGGAGCACGGCATGGCGCGGAACGCGTGACACGGGGATGAGGGCAGTGAGTAGGCGCGGGCTTTCGGAAAATCAAGGCGCAGCGCCCCGCTTGACTTGCTGCGGCCAAGCCGGCGTCCTCGGCCGCATGTCCCCTGCGCAGCGCGCCCTCGCCGCCGCCGGGCTCGTGGTCGCCGGGGCTCTGGCCGCGCAGGCGGCACTTGCCTGGGCTGCAGCCCGCGCCCGGCCATTGTGTCCCGCCGGGGAACGCGAATCGCCGGTCTGGATCCTACGCGCGGCACGCGTGGCGCACGAGGCCGTGCTCACCCTCGCCGGGGTGCTTCTCCTTCCCCTCGCCCTGCGCCGCCCGCGCACACGGCCCCTCGCCCCGGGCGAGCCGCGGCCCGTCCTGCTCGTCCACGCACACGGCGTGGGCGCGCTCTGCCGCCTCGGGCTCGGGCGCCGGCTCCGCCGCGGGGGCCGGCAGGTGGTCGCGGTGGGCTACGGGGTGCCGGTCCGGCTCGAGCATGCCGCCGCACGCCTCGAGCGCGCGTGCGCGCGCCTGCGCCGGGAAACGGGGGCCGCCGCGGTCGATGTGGTGGCGCACGGCGCCGGGGGACTGATCGCCCGCGCCTGGCTGCGCCGGCGCGGGCGATCAGTCGGGGTGCAGCGGCTGGTGACGCTCGCGAGCCCGCACCAGGGGACGGCCTGCGCCCGCGCTGGCCTGCGCCCGGGCTCGCGGCTCGTCGCCCGTCTGGCCCAGGACGACACGGTCCCGGCGCTCGTCGACGTGATCGCCATCTATTCCCCCGACGACACCGTCGTCGTGCCGGCGGCGAACGGCTACTATCCCGGGGCGTTCAACATCGAGATCGACGGCATCGGCCACGCGGCGATGCTGGTCTCGCGGCGCGTGGCCGAGCTGGTCTGCGAGAACCTCGATGCCCCGGCCGCGGCGACTGCGGCCGCAGGGACGGGCAGCCACGCCTGAGCTCGAGCAGCACACGGTGGAGGGGCCGGCCTCGCAGCGGCTCGAGGCGTTTGTCCGCGGGCTCCGTCCGCGTCTCTCCCGCCGGCTCGTCCGCCGCCTGATCGCCGAAGGGGCGGTGCGCGTAAACGGGGCGCCGGGGCGCAAGGGCACGCTCTTGCGGCCGGGCGACGTGGTCGCGTTGCCGCCGACGCCAACCCTCGTGCCCGAGCCGGAGCGCGCGGTACCGGTGGTCTACGTCGACGCGGAGCTCGTGGCGCTCGACAAGCCGGGCGGCGTCCGCGGGCATGCCCTCGATCCGCGCGAGCGGGGCACCGTCGCGGCGTTCGTCCTCGGGCGCTGGCCCGAGACCGCCGCGCTCGGCGACCCGCTCGCGCCCGGCTTCGTCCACCGCCTCGATACCGGCACCTCGGGGCTGCTGCTGGTCGCCCGCACGGCCGCGGCCTTCGCGGCGCTGCGCGCGGCGTTCCGCGACCGCCGCGTCGAGAAGACGTATCTCGCCGTCGTGGCGGGGAGCCCACCGCCTCGGGCGCACCTCGACACGCCCCTGGCACACGATCCGCGGGATCGCCGGCGCATGGTAGCGGCGCACCCGGGGGAGCGGGCCTGGCCGGCGGTGACCGAGGTGGAGACGCTGGCCGTAGTCGGGGACTCCGCCCTCGTGCGCGCCCGCATGCGCACCGGGGTGATGCACCAGATCCGCGCGCACCTGGCCCTCCTCGGGCACCCCGTGCTGGGCGATGCCGTCTACGGCGGCCCGCCCGCCCCGCTCGCGCCCGGCCGCCACGCCCTGCACGCGGCCGAGCTCGTGCTGCCCCACCCCGCCGCGGGCCGCACGCTGCGCCTCGAGAGCCCGCTGCCGGCGGACCTCCGCGCGCTCCTGCGCCGCCGCGCCTAGACGCCGCCGATCAGGCGGCCGCCGCCTTCCCCTTGCCGCCGCGCGGCTCCTTGGCCGTCGCGCACGCCGAGCAGAGGTTGTTCACGTTGTTCGGGTCTTCCACCAGGCCCTCGTCGAGGTTGTGGCACACCCGGCGGCAGGACGCGCAGATGAAGTAGATCCCCTCGATGGTCTTGTTGATCCGCTCGCGGTTGAGGATGCGACCCTTCAGCTTCTCGATCCGGATGCCGAGCAGCTCCTCGTACTGCCGCTTGATCTTCCGCCGCCCGGCCTCGTCCTTCGGGAGCTCCTCCTCGCTCTCGTCGGCGGCATGGTCTTCCTCGTCGAAGACGCTGAAGCTCTTCGCTTTGCTGCCGCCCTTCTCGGTCTTCCGCGCGCGTGCCATTCCGTACTGCTCCTTCTTTAGCGGGTCCGCTGCATGTACCCGCAGTTCTTCTCGCACACCCAGAAGTAGCCGCGCCGGCCGAACCCTGCGAACTGTACCACGCGACTCTCCGCACCACAGGCCGGGCAGAGGTGCCGGCGCCCGGCGTCGCCGCTCTTCTCCGCCGTCTTGGCCTTCTTCTCCGCCATCGTGCTCCTCGGCGACCGGTCGACCGGCACACCGACGCGCGGCCGGTCGTGAATTGCGTTTGCTTAGGGGCTCCGACCAATTGTGTCAAGCTCCTTGAGGGCCGCAGGGCCGCGTGCTAGCCGTCGGGAGGCATGCGCGTGCACCTGCGGCCCCAGCACCGCACCGTCGAGCTGGCGGGCCGGCGCTCCGTCGGACGGCTGCTCGCCGACCTCGGCATCCTCCCCGGCACCGCGATGGTGATCCGCGGCGACGTGCTCCTCACCGAGGGCGAGATGGTGGAAGAGGACGACGAGCTCGAGGTGCGCGCGGTGATCTCCGGAGGTGGCCAGTGAAGTGCACGCGCTGCCGCGCCAAGGCCGAGGTGCATCTGCGCGCGCACAATGCGGCGTTCTGCCGCGCGTGCTTCGTGCTCGTCTTCCGCCGCCAGGTCGAGCGCGCGATCGCCGCCGAGCACATGTTCACTCGCGAGGAGCGCGTGCTCGTCGCGGTCTCCGGGGGCAAGGACAGCCTCGCCCTCTGGGACGTCCTCGCCGATCTCGGCTACGACACGACGGGCCTCTACGTAGGGCTCGGCATCGGGACGTACTCCGATCGCTCGCACGAGAAGGTCGTGGCCTTCGCCCGCGCGCGCGGGCTCCCGCTGCGCGTGGTCGACCTCGACGCGACCGGGCCTGGCCTCGCCGTCCCGGCGGTGGCCGCGGCGACCCGCCGTGCCGCCTGTGCGGCCTGCGGCCTCATGAAGCGGCACTACTTCGACGTCGCGGCATTCGAGGGCGGCTTCCCCGTCCTGGCCACCGGCCACAACCTCGACGACGAGGCGGCCCGCCTGCTCGGCAACGTGCTTGCCTGGCGGCGCGATCACCTCGCGCGCCAGCAGCCGGTCCTGCCGCCCACCCATCCCCGATTCGTGCGCAAGGTGAAACCCCTCTATCTCGTCAGCGAGTACGAGACCGCGGTCTATGCGTTCATGCGCGGCATCGACTACATCGTCGAGGAATGCCCGAATGCCGCCGGGGCAACGCAGCTCGCCTACAAGGCCGCTCTCGACCGGCTCGAGGCAGCGAGCCCGGGCACCAAGCTGCGCTTCGTCAAGGAGTTTCTGCGCAGCGGCCGGCAGGCGTTCGTCGCCCCGGAGGAGCAGCCGCCCCAGGCGTGCGTGCGCTGCGGCATGCCCTCCTACGGTCCGACCTGCGCGTTCTGTCGCCTGCTGGACGAGGTCGAGCGGCGGCGGGCGGCGGCCGCCTCGGCGTGAGCGCCGGGGTGCCGCCGGCGAGCCCGCCCGGGGCGCGTGCGCTGCTTCGCGACGGCGAGGCCGTGGTGCTCGTCGATCGCAAGGAGCGCCTCTACCTCCGGCTCCTGCGTGCCGGGCGGCAGCTCGCCGTGCGCGGCGGCGCGCTCGCCTGCGATGCGTTGATCGGCCTTCCCGAGGGGAGCACCGTCGAGACCCCCCGCGGCGAGCGCTTCCTCCTGCTGCGGCCGACCTACGCCCAGCTCGTGCCGCGCCTGCCCCGGCGGGCGCAGCCGATCTATCCGAAGGACGTGGGCCCCATCCTTCTCTGGGGCGACATCGGCCCCGGCATGCGCGTGGTCGAGGTCGGCACGGGTCCGGGGGCGCTCACGATCGCGCTGCTCCGCGCCGTCGGGCCCGACGGCGCCGTCGTCTCCTACGAGGCGCGCGCCGAGTTCGCCGCCATGGCCCGCGACAACGTGGGCCGCTTCTACGGCCCGGCCCCCAACTGGACGCTCCACATCGCCGATGCCTTCGCCGGCATCTACGAGCGCGACGTCGACCGGCTGGTGGTGGACCTGGCCGAGCCCTGGCGGCTCCTCGACGTCGGCGCGGCGGCGCTTCGCCCGGGCGGCGCGCTCACCGGCTTCGTCCCGACGGCGCTGCAGGTGAAGGCGCTCGTGGACGCGCTGCGCGCCCACGGGAGCTTCGCCGCGATCGAGACCTTCGAGACGCTGCTCCGCCCCTGGCACGCAAGCGGCCGCAGCCTGCGTCCGGAGCATCGGATGGTCGCCCATACCGGCTTCCTGGTCTTCGCGCGGCGACTGGCCATGCCCGCAGCGCCGCCGAGAATTGACTCCGGTGAGGCCGTGTAGTAGCCGTGCTCGACGAAGCGCCCGCACCACCGGGGACGTGCTCGTGATGACGAAGGCGGATCTCCGCCAGAGAGTGTGGCAAACCCTCGAGCGGGCAGGTGTGGCGCGTTTTCCGGGCACGGTCGGCCGCATCCCCAACTTCGTCGGCGCGGAGCAGGCCGCGAGCCTTCTGCGCGAGATGGCGGTCTGGCGCCGGGCGCTCGTCGTCAAGATCAACGCCGACGCACCCCAGCTCGCGGTGCGCCGGCTCGCGCTCGCCGAGGGGAAGATCCTCTACCTCGCCGTGCCGCAGCTTCGCAGCGAGAAGTGCTTCCTCGAGATCGACCCGCAGCGGGTCGGCAAGCGCGCCGCGCTGGCCGCGAGCCTCGCCGGGGCCTGCCGCTTCGGCCGGCCGGTCTCGCCGCGCGAGATGCGCCCCGTCGATCTCGTCGTCTGCGGCTCGGTGGCGGTGGCGCGCGACGGGGCGCGCGTCGGCAAGGGCGGTGGGTACTGCGACCTCGAGTACGGGGTGCTGCGCGAGGAGGGGAAGCTGCGCGAGTCGACGCCGATCCTCACCACCGTCCATCCCCTCCAGGTCGTGAGCGAGCGCATCGGCATGCTCCCGCACGATCTGCCGGTCGACTTCGTCGTGACCCCCACCGAGGTGGTAGCGACCCGACCAGCGCATCCGCGCCCGCGCGGCATCTACTGGGACCTGCTGCGGCCGCTGCGCATCAACGCGATTCCGCTCCTGCGCAAGCGGCTGCGGCGCGGCTTCACCGACGCGCCCGCGCCGCGCCGACTCTGACGGCGCGCGCTAGAGCGGCACGCCTACGATCGCGGCGACCTCGGCGAGGCAGCGCAGGACGTGCCGGGGGGCTGTGGCATCGGCCGGGCAGCCCGTGCCGCGGGCGTCGATCCACGCCGCATCCACGCCCGCCGCGCGCGCCGCGGCGACGTCCTCGGTGAGCGTGTCGCCGACGAACAGGACCTCGTGCGCGCCGAGGTCGAGGGCCGCGAGCGCCGCGCGGATGGGCGCGGGATGCGGCTTGCGCAGCCCGAGCGCCTCCGAGACGACGACCGTGTCGAGAAAGCGCAGCACGTCGTGCCGCGCCAGGATCTCGTAGGCCGTGCCCGTGTCGTCGAAGTTGCTGACGAGGCCCAGGCGGTGGCTGCGCCGGAGCGCGGCGAGCAGCGTCCGATGCACCGGCGGCAGCACGGTCGCCCCGGCGATCATGGCGAGGTGCGCGCGCGAGAGCTGCACGGCGGCCTCGGGCAGCGCATCGGGCGCGCAGCCCAGGCGCAGCAGCACGCGCCGGAAGCGCTCGCGCGACGGCAGCTCGACGTGATCCCCTGCCCGCTCCCGCGCGAGGGCCTCGCTCACGACGACGAACGCCTCCCAGAACGCCTCGATCGACGTCCCCGGCAGCCAGCGAGCGAGCAGCGGCCCGAGCCCCGCCACGGTCGTGCGCACGGTGCGGCCCCCGACGCAGAGCGCGGGCAGTCGCTCGTCGTCGACCCCGACGAGCGTCCCGAACAGGTCGAGCAGGACCCCCCGGTAGCGGCCCCGCGTCACTGCAGCGACGGCAGGCGCGCGCCGTGCGGGAGCGGGCGGCGGCCGGCGAAGCCGTCGGCAAGACCGTGCCAGAACGCGACCTCGGGCTCGCCGAGCTGCCAGCAGAGCAGCACGAGCTGCCCGTCGCGCTCCGCGGGGAAGTCGACGAGGCCGAGCTGGACGTCCTTGAGCTGCGCCCCCGCTTCCTCGATGGCGTGGACGAGCGCGTCGAGCTCTTCCACCAGGCGCCGTGCCTGCGGGCGCCGCCGCAGCAGCGCGGCGGTCGAGAGCGTGTCGGGATCGACGCCCTCGGCCCGCGCAAGGTCGGCGCGCTCCGCCTCGAGCTGCCGGGCCCCTTCCTGGAGCCGCCCGACGAGGTAGCTCAGCCGCGGCACGAGGGCGTTGGCCGCTTCGACGGTGAAGAGCTTGCCGGGCCGCACGCGAGCGCATGCTAGCGGCTCGCCTGCGGGCTGTCGAGAGCATGCGCCTTGTCTGCCCGGGGGGTGTGGGTTAGATTCCCCGCACCTCATGGCCGACGACGATCCGAGCCGCAGCGAAGGGGGCGAGCCCGACGCCGCGCAGCGCTTCATCGGCTTCGACGAGGACACGAGCACGGTCGCGGTGCCGAGCGAGCTCGCGATTCTCCCGCTGCGCGGGGTCGTCATCTTCCCCTCGGCGATCGTCCCGCTCCTCATCTCGCGCGCCGCCTCGCTCAAGCTCGTCGACGACTGCCTCGCCGGCGACCGCACCCTCGGGCTCATCTCGCAGAAGAACCCCGAGGAGGAGGCGCCGGCGCCGAGCGGGCTCTTCACCCGCGGCACGGCCGGGCGCATCCTGAAGATGCTCAAGTACCCGGACGGCAGCGTCCGCATCCTGGTGCAGGGGCTCCGGCGGATCGAGGTGGTGCGCTACACGGCCGAGCAGCCCTACCTCAAGGCCGAGGTGCGGCACCTGCAGGATGTCCAGGAGCGCTCCCGCGACTTAGACGCGCTCCAGGCCCACCTGGTCAACCAGTTCGCGAAGTTCGTGTCGATGACCCCCTACCTGCCCGACGAGCTGCAGGTGGTGGTCATGAACATCAAAGACGCGGGCAAGGTGGCCGACCTCATCGCCTCGAACCTCAACGTGTCGGTGGAGGAGAAGCAGGAGCTGCTCTCGATGCTCGACGTCCGGGCGCGCATGGAGCGCCTGGTCACCATCCTCAACCGCGAGATCGAGCTCCTCGAGCTCGGGCACAAGATCCAGTCGCAGGTGCAGTCCGAGCTCAACAAGAACCAGAAGGAGTTCTACCTCCGCCAGCAGCTCAAGGCGATCCAGAAGGAGCTCGGCGAGGGCGACGGGCGGACGGCCGAGCTCGAGGAGCTGCGCCGCCGCCTCGAGGAGGCGCATCTCCCGCCGGAGGCGCAGAAGGCCGCCGAGCGCGAGCTCGACCGGCTGCGCCTGATCCCGCCCGAGTCGGCGGAGCACACGGTCGTGCGGACCTATCTCGAGTGGCTCGCCGCGCTGCCGTGGGCGGTCTCCACCGAGGACAACCTCGACCTCCATCACGCCCGCGCCGTGCTCGACGAGGATCACTTCGATCTCGAGAAGATCAAGGATCGCATCCTCGAGTACCTGGCCGTCCGGCGGCTCAAGCAGGATCCCAAGAGCCCCATCCTCTGCTTCGTGGGCCCCCCCGGGGTGGGCAAGACCTCGCTCGGCCGCTCGATCGCGCGCGCCATGGGGCGGAAGTTCGTGCGCCTCTCGCTCGGCGGCATCCGCGACGAGGCGGAGATCCGCGGCCACCGCCGCACGTACATCGGCTCGCTGCCGGGCCGGATCATCCAGAACCTGCGCAACGCGGGCTCGAACAACCCGCTGTTCATGCTCGACGAGATCGACAAGCTCGGCATGGACTTTCGCGGCGATCCCGCCTCGGCGCTGCTCGAGGTGCTCGATCCGGAGCAGAACAACAGCTTCCAGGACCACTACCTGGACGTGCCCTTCGACCTGAGCCGGGTGATGTTCGTGACCACGGCCAACGTCCTCGATCCCATCCCGGCCCCGCTGCGCGACCGCATGGAGGTGATCGAGCTCGCCGGCTACACCGAGCACGAGAAGCTCGAGATCGCCCGCCGGCACCTCATTCCGAAGCAGCTCCGCGAGAACGGGCTCGAGCCCGCGAATCTCCGCTTCGAGGACGACGCGATCGTGCACATCATCCGCGCCTACACCCGCGAGGCGGGCCTGCGGAACCTCGAGCGCGAGATCGGCCGCGTCTGCCGCAAGGTGGCCCGGGCGATCACCGAGGGCCGCACCGAGCCGGTGGTGTGCACGGTCGCGAAGGTCGGCGAGTTCCTCGGGCCCGAGCGCTTCTTCTCCGAGGTGGCCGAGCGCACCGACGAGCCCGGGGTGGCCGTCGGGCTCGCGTGGACGCCGAACGGGGGCGACATCCTCTTCATCGAGTCCACCCGCATGGCGGGCAAGAAGACGCTCACGCTCACGGGGCATCTCGGCGACGTCATGAAGGAGTCCGCCCAGGCCGCCCTCAGCTGGATCCGCTCGCGCGCCGACCGGCTCGGCCTCGCGCCCGACTTCTTCGAGAACATGGACATCCACGTGCACGTGCCCGCGGGGGCGATCCCCAAGGACGGCCCGTCGGCCGGGGTGACGATCGCGACCTCGCTCGCCTCGCTCCTCACCGGGCGACCCGTGCGGCCGAACGTGGCGATGACCGGCGAGATCACGCTGCGCGGCAAGGTGCTCCCGGTCGGCGGCATCAAGGAGAAGGTGCTGGCCGCGCGGCGCGCGGGCATCGATACGGTGATCCTCCCCCAGCGCAACGCGAAAGACCTCGAGGACGTGCCCGCCGACATCCGGGCGGCGATGCACTTCGTCTACGTCGACACCATGGATCAGGTGCTCGAGCACGCGCTCGCGCCCGCGCCGGGAGAAGTCGCGGCGCGCGCGGCGCGCGCCTGAGGCGGCGCGGGCCCGGGCCCGCGATGCCCGAGCTGCGCAAGGATCCGGTCCTCGGGCGCTGGACGATCGTCGCCACCGAGCGCGTGCTGAGACCCGCCGACCTCCGCGGCCCTCGCACGCCCCGCCGCGGGGGGCCGTGCGTCTTCTGCCCCGGCTACGAGCACGAGACGCCGCCCGAGCTGCTCGCCTACCGCGACGGCCCCACCGCGGCGCCCGACTCCCCGGGCTGGCGGGTGCGCGTCGTGCCGAACAAGTTCCCCGCGCTGCGCCGCGAGGGCCCCGTCGAGCGCCGCGGCCACGGGCTCTACGACCTCATGAGCGGGATCGGCGCGCACGAGGTGGTCGTCGAATCGCCCGATCACGATCGCGACCTCGGGGCGCTCCCCCTCCCCGCCCTCGAGGACGTCGTGCGAGCCTATCGCGACCGGCTGCTCGACCTGCGGCGCGACGAGCGCCTGCGCGCCGCGGTGATCTTCAAGACCCGCGGGCTCGCCACCGCGACGGCGCTCGAGCATCCGCACGCGCAGATTCTCGCCACTCCGATCCTCCCCACCGTCCTCGGCGAGGAGATCGAGCAGGCGCGCCTGTACCACGACTATCGCGAGCGCTGCCTCTTCTGCGACATCGTCCAGCAGGAGCTCGACGACGGGCGGCGGCTCGTCGTCGTCGGCGAGCACGTGCTCGCCTTCGCCCCCTTCGCCTCGCGCGGGCCGTTCGAGACCTGGATTCTTCCGCGCCGACACGCTGCCGCGTTCGAGAGCGCCTGGCCGAAGGAACAGCAGGACCTCGCCCGGGTGCTCCATGCCGTGCTCGCGACGCTCGACCGCCTGCTCGACGCCCCGCCGCTCACGCTGCTCGTGCACACCGCGCCCTTCGCCGACGCCGAGAGTCCCTCGTTCCACTGGCACGTCGAGGTGACCCCGCAGCTCCTCCCCGGCACGGGCTTCGCCCGCGGCAGCGGCCTCGTGGTGAATCCGCTTCCGCCCGAGGATGCCGCCCGCTTCCTGCGCGACGCCCGGGGCTGATCACCCGACGACGGCGAGCAGCTCCTGCGGGGTGTCGATGAGCCGCTCGGGCCGCGCCGCGCGCAGGGCTTCGGGCTGGAGCCCCCACGCGACGCCGCAGAACGCCACGCCGCCCGCGGCGGCCGTGTGCACGTCGACCGGCGAATCGCCGACGAGGAGCACGCGCTCGCGCGGCGTCGCCGTGAGGCCGCGCAAGAGCTCGAGCCCCGCGGGATCGGGCTTGCGGGTGGGCAGGGAGTCCCCGCCGATCACCTCCACGAAGCGCGGGAGCAGCCCGAGGCCGTCGAGGATCGCCCGGCTCATCGCGACCGGCTTGTTCGTGAGCACCGAGAGCGCGATCCCGCGCCCGGCGAGGCGCTCGAGGGTCTCGGCGACGCCGGGGTACGGTCGCGTCGCGTCGAGGAGATGCGCCGCGTAGTAGTCCATGAACAGCGCGAGCGCCGCGGACACGCGGTCGGCGTCGGCGGGCCCGAGCGCCCGCTCGACCAACGCCCGGGCGCCGTCGCCGACGTAGGCGTAGACCGTCTCCGGCACGATCGACGGGAGGCCGAGGCAGGTGCGCACGTGATTGACCGCGGCCGCAAGGTCGGCGCGGGAGTCGATGAGCGTGCCGTCGAGGTCGAAGACGACGTGCTCGTACGCCGGCGTGGCGACGCGCCTCACCGTCCGGCGCGGCTCACGTCGAGAAGGACGAGCCGCAGCCGCAGGTGTGCGTCGCGCGCGGGTTCGTGAACTTGAACCCGCCGCCGCTCAAGCTGCTCACGTAGTCGATCTGGGTTCCGCGGAGATACTCCGCGCTCGTGGGATCGACGACCACGCGCAGGTCCTCGTACTCGAGCACGAGGTCGTCGGGCTGCGGCGCGTCGGCGAAGTCGAGCTGGTAGCTGAACCCCGAGCATCCGCCGCCGACCACGGCCACCCGCAGCGCGTGCGCCGCCGGCAGCCCTTCCTTGGCCCGGATCGCGCGCACCCGCTCCACGGCCCGGGGGGTGAGGCTCACGACCGCCGCCGCATCCGAAACGCTCTCCATGACGCTTCGACGATAGGAGCACCGCCCAGTGAAGTCAACGACTTGGCCGGACCGACGGGAGAACCTTGCCGATTCTCCCGGTCTTGCGTCCGTGCGAGCGCCTGCCGCGCAGCCGTGCACGCCGACCGCCCCGGCCGGTGGCACACGGGTTGCTCCGTGCGAGCGACATCCGTGAAGCTGCCCTCGCTGATGCGCTCGGCGTCCTACTATCGGCCGCGTGCCCTGCGTCGCGGGGCGCCGCTCGAAGCCTTCGCGCAGACCGAGAACGTCATCGCCTTCTGTCGCGTGCTGGTGGCAGCGACGACGCTGGCCGTCTTCGTCGTCGACCCGCGTCAGCCGGCGTTCCGCCCCGATCTCGGCTGGATCGTGCTCGCGGCTTACGTGGGCTTCAGCCTCCTCGTCTTCCTCCTTGCGCGCCGGGGCTACGTGAAGCCCGAAGTCCGCGGCTGGATCGTCGCGGCCGACATCGGCTGGATCGTGGTGATCACGCTGTTCACCGAGGGTGGCGCCACGCCCTTCTTCCTCCTCGGCACGTTCGTGATCTCGAGCGTGAGCGTGCGCTGGGGGCTCGCCGTCTCCGCGCCCATTACGGCGCTGCTGGCGCTCTCCTATCCGGGCCTGATCCTCTTTGCCGGCCACGTGATCGACGCCGAGGCCTTCCCCTTCGCGCGCGCCCACTGGTTCCGTCCCGTCTACCTCCTCGCGCTCGGCTATCTCATCGCCTATCTCGGCGAGCACGAGCGCCGCTCGAAGCAGAAGCTCGGCCTCATGTTGGACCTCACCACGATCTTCCGCCGGCACCGGGCCCCCGCCTCGGGCTTCACGCGGCTCATGCGCTGGGCGCTCGACTACTTCGCCGCCCAGCGCGCGCTGCTCGTGCTGCGCGACCCCGAGAGCGGGAAGTTCTTCGCCTGGGACATGACGCGCCGGCCGACCGGCTCGCGCATCGGGCTGCGGATCACCGACGGCGACCCGTTCCCGCTGCCGTTCGCCGCCGCGACCGAAGGCTTCCTCGCGAACGAGCTCCGCCCGGCGACGGCACTCTGCTACGACGTCGTGAGCGGCGCCATGCAGCGCAAGGTCATCCCGCCTGACGTGGCCCTCCCCGGCGACGGTCTCGCGCAGGCGCTGCTGGTGGCCCCCGTGCTGATCCAGGGGGCGCTGCGCGGCCGCGCGATCGTCATGCGGGAGACGCGCCGCAAGTTCACGCGCGACGATCTCGAGTTCCTGCTCCTGCTCGTCGGCCAGGCGGCCGCGGGCTTCGAGGGCGTCCGTCTCCAGGCCAAGGCCGAGGAGGTCGCCGTCCTCGAGGAACGGGCGCGGATCGCGCGCGATCTGCACGACGGCTTCATCCAGTCGCTCGCCGGCATCGACCTGCGGGTCGAGGCGTGCAAGCTCCTCCTCCAGCGCGATCCCGCGCGCGTGCCGCGCGAGCTCGAAGACCTGCACCAGGCGGTGGACCGGGGCTACCGCGAGGTCCGGCACTACCTCGCGGTGCTGCGCGGGTCGGGCACCGAGGGCCACGACCTCTGCGCGACGCTCGACCGACTGGCCGCCGAGTTCTCGCTGCGGGAGCGGCTGCAGGTGCACCTCGCGCGCCCGCCCGTCGATCCCGCCCTGCCCCCCGCGACGTCCTACGAGCTCACCCAGATCGTGCGCGAAGCCCTGCGCAACGCCGTCCGGCACGGGCACGCGACGCGCGCCGTCGTCAAGCTCGCCACGGGCCCCGCCCACATCTCCCTCGTCGTGCGCGACAACGGTTGCGGCTTCCGCAACGGAAATGGCACCATCGACGCGGACGGATTTCTCGCCCCGGCGGCGGCGCCCTGGTCGATCCGGGAGCGCGCCGCCGCCCTCGGCGCCGCGCTGCGGGTGTGGAGCCAGCCCGGGCGGGGGGCAGAAGTCTCACTGGTCGTCCCGGCGCCATCGGGCACGGGGTTCCGGGCCGGCGATCGGAGGAAGGCATGACTCTCACGTCTCGCAAGCGACGGATCGTGATCGTCGACGACCACACGCTCTTCCGCGAGGGGCTGCGCACGATCCTCGAGATGGAGGACGACATCGAGGTCGTCGCCGACGTCGAGAGCGCGGAGGACGTGGTCGAGCTGGTCTGGCAAACGCGGCCCGACGTGCTGCTCCTCGACATCCGCATGCCGCAGGGCAACGGCCTCGACGCCATCCCGGCCGTGCTCCGCATCAGCCCCGGCACCCAGGTGCTCGTGCTCACCGCGTGCGACGAGAAGGAGGAGCACGTGCGCGCCTTCAAGCTCGGCGCGAAGGGCGTGATCCTCAAGGATTCGGCGCGCCAGACGCTCATGCAGGCGATCCGCACCGTGTGCCGCGGCGAGATGTGGATGGATCCGCGCATGAGCGGCGTGTTGGTGGAGGAGCTCGCGCGCGTGAGCCCCGACGGCGAGAGCCCGAGCGTGCGCAGCGAGCTCGGGCTCACGGAGCGCGAGCTCGAGATCGTCCGCCTGGTCGCCTCGGGCAACAAGAACAAGGAGGTGGGCGCGCTGCTGGCGATCAGCGAGCGGACCGTCAAGACCCACCTCACGAACATCTTCCAGAAGCTCGGCGTCCGCGACCGGGTGGGCCTGGTGATGTACGCGCTGCGCCACGGCCTCACGAACGCGGCCTAGAGCCGTCCGCAGCCGCAGCCCGGCCGTGCGGTCCAGAGCCTCGGCGTGCGCCCGTCGCTCTCGACCGTGATCGCGCCGCAGCGGTCGGTGCGCAGCACGCAGGTCCCACGGCGGCGGTAGCGCGCCTCGACGGCTGGCGCCGGCAGCCCGTAGCGGTTGTCCGCGCCCACCGAGATGACCGCGAGAGCCGGCGCGACCGCCGCCACCCACGCAGCCCCGCTCGAGGTGCTGCTGCCGTGGTGCGGCACCTTGAGGACCCAGCTCGCGAGCGCTCCGGGCGCACGCAAAAGCGCGCGCTCCGCGCCAGCCTCGATGTCGCCCGTGAGGAGGATCCCCGCCGCGCCGTGCGCGATCCGCAGCGTGAGCGAGCCGTCGTTCAGCGAGCGTCCGGGCCAGCCGGGCGGCGGGTGCAGCACCGCCACGCCGCGGGCGAACGCGGGCACGGGCGCCCCGGTCGCGAGCACGCGCTGGTGGACGCGGCTCGCAGCGAGCGTCGCCGCGAGCCGCGCCCACTGCTCGCCGCGACCGGGGATGCCCGTCCACCAGAACTCGCCCACGTGCTGGTGCGCGAGGAGGTAGGAAAGGCCGCCAAAGTGATCGGGATGCGCGTGCGTCATCACGAGGGCATCGACCCGGAGGATCTTGCGCGTCCAGAGAAACGGCCCGACGATGGCCGCACCGGTGTCGAAGTCGCCGCCGGGCATCCCGCCCGCGTCGACCACGAGCACGGCGCCGTTCGGCAGCTCGACCACGGCGGCGTCGCCCTGCCCCACGTCGAGGAAGGTGACGCGCAGGCGCTCGCGCCCGAAGCGCTCGTGCACCCACCAGGCCGTGTCCACGGCGAGCCCCAGGGCGGCGGCCAGCGCGAGCATGCGCGTGCCCCGGCGGGGCAGCGCCCAGGCCGCCCCGAGCAGGGCGTAGAGCAGGCCGAGCTCGAGGGGGCTCGGGATCGGCACGTCGACGGCCGCCCACGCCGGGCGACCGAGCGCCGAGACGAGCGCGAGGCCCGGGCGGAGGGCCAGCCCGGCCGCTGCGAACAGCCGCGTCGCAACCCCCGGCGCCAGGGGCTCCACCAGGGCGCCGCCGAGCCCGAGACCCACCACGATCGACCCGAAGAGCGGGATCGCGAGCGGGTTGGCCACGAGACCCGCGACCGACACCTGGTGGAAATGGAAAGCCGTGAGCGGCGCCGTCCCGACGAGCGCGCTCGGCGAAACGGCGAGCGCGCCCACGAGGCGCCCTCGCCAGCTCCGTGCCGCGGGGAGCCGGCGCGTGCCGAGCACGATCGCCAGCACGGAGACGAACGAGAGCTGAAAGGAGATGTCGAGCGGCGTGCCGGGCCAGAGGAGCGCCAAAACGAGGGCAGCCAGCGCGAGCGTGCGCAGCACACAGGCCCGCCGCCCGATCAGCCCCGCCACCACCGCGGCGGCCACCATGAGCGCCGAGCGCAGCGTCGCCACCCCGAGCCCCGCGAGCGCCGCGTAGAGCGCCACCGGCACGAGACCGACCACGGCCGCGAGGCGGTCGACGTCGAGGAGAAGCAGGAGCCGCTCGCTGCGCGCGAGGAGCGCGCGCGCCGCCAGCACGCTCGCCGCGGCGACCATGCCGACGTGCAGGCCGGATACCGAGAGCACGTGCACCACGCCGGCGCGGCTGAACGCCTCGCGCAGCTCGGCCGGGATGCCGCCCTCCTCGCCGATCACGAGCGCCTGGAGGACCGCCGCCTCGGGCGCCGGCACCGCGGCGGCGATCCGCCGCCCGAGCCGCGCCCGCCAGCGCTCGAGGCGCGCGCGCAGTCCGTGGGCGCGCCCCGGCAGGCGCTCGACGGCGCCGACGTCGCGGACGAAGGCGGTCACGCGGATGCCCTGGCGGGCGAGATGGCCCACGAAGTCGAAGCTCCCCGGGTTCGCGAAGTTGCGCGGCCGCCGGAGGGTCGTCGTAAAGCGCAGGCGGTCGCCGAAGCCCCAGGGCACGCGCCCGGCCACGCCCACCCGCAGGAGCCCGGAGGCCGCCCTCCCGTCGACGGACTCGACGGCGAGCACGACGACACTGCGCTCGCCGCGCCGCACCGGCGCCGCCGCGAGCCGGCCGACCACGGCAGCCCGGCGCGGGAGTCCAAGATGCGCCACGTCGTCGGCCGCCGCCGGCGGCGCGAGCAGCGCGGCCATCCGTGCTGCTCCCACCGCCCCCGCCGCGAGCGCGATCGCCGCCCAGCCGAGCAGCCGTCGGGCGCGTCGCAGGAGGCACCAGAGCACCCCGGTGACGCCCGCCGCCGCGCCGAGGAGACCCGGGGCACCGGCGATGCGCGCGGCCAAGAGCTCGCCGCCCAGCACCGCCGCGGTCACCGTTCCCAACCCTGCCCGCACGTCCGCCATGCGTCTCCTCCGCCGGGCGGGTGCGTCCTACGGTCGTCAGTGCGCCGCCAGGTGCTCCTGGATGCGGGCCGCCAGCGCCGCCGTGATGCCCGGGACGCGGGCGAGCTCCTCGACGCTCGCCTCGCGCAGCCGCCGCACGCTGCCGAAGTGGCGCAGCAGCGCCCGGCGGCGCCGCGGGCCGATGCCGGGAACCGCATCGAGCGCCGAGGCGACGCGCGCCCGCGCGCGCAGCGCCCGGTGATAGGTGTTGGCGAAGCGGTGCGCCTCGTCGCGCACGCGCGCGAGCAGGAAGAGCGCCGTCGAGTTCGCACGCAGCACGAGCGGGTTCTTGCGCCCGGGCAGGAAGATCCGCTCCGGGCGCCGCGCGATCTCGCGCGCCGTGGGATCGCGCTCGACCCGCTCCTTGGCGAGCCCGATGACCGGCAGCTCCGGTACCCCGACCTCGGCCAGGACCGCGCGCGCGGCAGCGAGCTGCCCCGGCCCGCCGTCGATCACCAGCAGGTCCGGCCGGTCGTCGGCCGGCGCCCCGGCCCGGAAGCGGCGCCGGAGCACCTCGGCCACCGAGGCGAAGTCGTCGGTGCCCTCTACGGAGCGGATGCGAAAGCGCCGGTAGCCGTCCTTGAAGGGCTGGCCGTCGCGGAAGGCCACGACCGCGCCCACCGTCTCACCGCCCTGGAACGTCGCGATGTCGACGCACTCGATGCGCCGCGGCGGCGTCCGCAGGCGGAGTGTGCGGCCGAGGTCCGCCACCTGCCGCGCCCCCTGCGCGACCGCCGCCCGCCGCTCGGCGAAGCCCTGACGCGCGTTCTCCTGCGCCATCGTCACCAGCCGCAGCTTGTCGCCCCGCTGCGGCACGACGATCGTGACCTTGCGGCCGCGGCGCTCGCTCAGGTACTCGGCGCGCACCTCCGCATCGGAGATCGGCACCGGGAGGAGGATCTCGTCCGGGACGTCCCGGTCGCTCGCGTGATAGAATTGGGTGAGCACCGCCTCGAGGATGTCGGCGTCGGGCAGCTCCCAGTCGTCGAACGCGTAGGCTTGCGTGGCGACGAGGGCGCCGCGCCGCACGAAGAGCACGCGGACCTCGACGGCGCCGCCCTCGCGGTAGAGACCGAAGACGTCCTGGTCCCCACCCCAGTGAGCCAGCACCTGCTGGTGCTCCTGGGTCTTCTCGATGGCCGCGATCTGATCGCGGAGCCGCGCCGCCTCCTCGAACCGCTCGGCGGCGGCCGCGGCGTGCATCCGCTCGCGCAGCGCCGCGGTCACCTCGCGGTTGCGCCCCTCGAGCAGGAGCATCGCCTGGCGGAGGTGCTCGGCGTAGGCGGCCGGGTCGACCGGGAGCACGCACGGCGCGAGGCAGCGCCGGATGTCGTACTCGATGCACGGGCGGCTGCGATTGCGGAAGACCGGATCGCTGCAGGTGCGCAGCGGGAAGACCTTGCGGATCGTGTCCAGGGTCTCGCGCACGGCAGACGCGCTGTGAAACGGGCCGAAGTAGCGGCTGCCGTCCTTTACGATGCGGCGGGTGACGAGCACGCGGGGCCAGCGGTCGCCGACCGTGACCTTGACGCTTACGTAGCTCTTGTCGTCCTTCAGCCGGATGTTGTAGCGCGGCTTGTACTGCTTGATGAGCGTGTTCTCGAGGATCAGCGCCTCCTTCTCGTTCGCCGTGACCAGCGTCTCGAAGTCGGCGAGCTTGCCGACGAGGAAGCGCACCTGGCTGCGCTCGTCGCCGCCGCGCAGATACGTCCGCACCCGCGCGCGCAGATTCACCGCCTTGCCGACGTAGATCACCTTGCCGTGGCGGTCCTTGAGCAGGTAGACGCCCGGGGCGGCGGGCACGGCGGCGAGACGCTGCTCGAGCACGCTGGCGCCGTCGCTCGGCGTCGCCGGCTGGGGACCGTCCTCGGGGGCCATCGCGTTCCTCGCGTTCACGGAAGCGCGGGCGGGACGGTTACGGTGGGCCGCACGCGCAGCCGAGTCAAGCCGGCTCGACCTCGCTCGCCGGCAGCCCGAGGAGCCGGCCCTCGAGCGCCCGGATGCGGTCGCGGAGCAGCGCCGCGTGCTCGAAGTCGAGGGCACGCGCCGCCGCGCTCATCTCGCGCCTGAGCGCGGCGATGCGGCGCGCGATCGCCTTCGGATCCTCGAGGCCCGCGTCCTCGGCGTCGCCCTCGCGGACGAGCGGCGCCGCCGTCGCCTCCCCGTCGCAGGCGACCACCAGCGACTCGCCGATCGCCTTGCGGATCGTCTGCGGCGTGATGCCGTGCTCCCGGTTGTACGCCTCCTGCACGGCGCGCCGGCGCTCGGTCTCGTCGATCGCGCGCCGCATCGACTCGGTCACCACGTCGGCGTACATGAGCACCGTGCCGCGCACGTTGCGCGCCGCCCGGCCCATCGTCTGGATGAGCGAGCGCTCGGAGCGCAGATAGCCCTCCTTGTCCGCGTCGAGGATGGCCACCAGCGACACCTCGGGGAGGTCCAGGCCCTCGCGCAGGAGGTTGATGCCGACGAGCACGTCGAAGGCGCCGCGGCGGAGATCGCGGATGATCTCGACCCGCTCGATGGTCTCCACGTCGGCGTGGATGTAGCGCACCCGCACGCCGACGTCCTGGAGGTAGTCGGTGAGGTCCTCGGCCATCTTCTTCGTGAGCGTGGTCACGAGCACGCGCTCGCCGGCGGCGACCCGCGCGCGCACCTCGGCGAGGAGGTCGTCGACCTGGTGGCGGGCGGGCCGGACCTCGATGGCCGGATCGGTGAGACCCGTCGGGCGGATGAGCTGCTCGACCACGCGGCCGCCGGCGCGCGCGAGCTCCCAGTCCCCGGGGGTGGCGGAGACGTAGATCGCCTGCGGCACGCGGGCGACGAACTCCTCGAAGCTGAGCGGCCGGTTGTCGAGCGCCGAGGGGAGGCGGAAGCCGAACTCGACGAGCGTCTCCTTGCGCGAGCGGTCGCCGCGGTACATGCCGCCGATCTGTGGGATCGTGACGTGGCTCTCGTCGATCACCACGAGGAAGTCCTTCGGGAAGTAGTCGAGCAGCGTGTAGGGCGGCGCGCCCGGGGCCCGGCCGTCGAGATGCCGGGCGTAGTTCTCGATCCCCGGGCAGAAGCCCATCTCCTCGAGCAGCTCGAGGTCGTAGAGCGTCCGCTGCCGCAGGCGCTGCGCCTCGAGGCGCTTGTGCTGCGCCTCGAGGACTTGGAGCCGCTCGGCGAGCTCGGCGCGGATGCTCTCGATGGCCCGGCGCATCGTGGGCGCCGTCGCCACGTAGTGGCTCGCGGGGTAGATCGCCACCTGGGGGAGCCGCCGGAGCACCTGCCCGCGCAGCGGGTCGATCTCGCTGATCGCGTCGACCGTGTCGCCGAACAGCTCGACGCGGATCGCGCGGCCCTCCTCGTACGAGGGGTAGACCTCGATCACGTCGCCGCGCACGCGGAACGTGCCCCGGTGGAAGTCGTGGTCGCTGCGCTGGTACTGCATGTCGACGAGCTTGCGCAGCAGGGCATCGCGCTCGACCGTGTCGCCGCGCTCGACCACCACCAGCATGTCGAAGTACGAGGCCGGCGAGCCGAGGCCGTAGATGCACGAGACGCTCGCCACGACGATGACGTCCCGCCGCTCGAGCAGAGCTTTCGTGGCGGCGTGCCGCATCTTGTCGATCTCGTCGTTGATCGAGGCGTCCTTCTCGATGTACGTGTCGGTCGCCGGCACGTACGCCTCAGGCTGGTAGTAGTCGTAGTAGCTCACGAAGTAGCGCACGGCGTTGTCGGGGAAGAACGTGCGGAACTCGTGGTAGAGCTGCGCGGCGAGCGTCTTGTTGGGCGCGATCACGAGCGTCGGCCGGTTCACGGCGGCGATCACGTGCGAGATCGTGAACGTCTTGCCGCTCCCGGTGACGCCGAGGAGGACCTGGTGCGGCGCGCCGGCGTGCAGGCCCGCGGTGAGCGCGGCAATCGCCTGCGGCTGGTCGCCCTGGGGGGCGAAGTCCGCCCGCAGCGCAAATCGTCCCTCGCGACGCATCGAAGGCCGTCATGATAGCAGCGACGGGTCCCGCGTTGCACTGCGCCCCGCGGTGTGCTGGTGTCGGCCGCGAAGGAGGATACGGGATGCGATCACTCGGCGTGTCGATGGGGCTCGTGCTGCTCGGGCTGCTCGCCGCCGTGGGCGCGGCCAAGACCAACCGGCCGGCAGCGCCGCCCACGGCGAGCTTCACGCTCGTGAACCTCGAGTACGAGGGGACCAAGATCTGGCTGCCCGGCGAGATCACCGTGAAGAAGGGGACGAAGGTCACGCTCAAGCTCATCAACAACGCCCCCTCGGGCGAGCACGGCTTCTCGATCCCGGCGTTCCACGTCGCCGAGGTGGTGCAGAAGGGCGAGCCCAAGACCGTCGAGTTCACGGCCGACAAGGTCGGGATCTTCCCCTTCCTCTGTCAGCTCCACCCGGCCCATGTGGGCGGGCAGATCGTCGTGATCCCGTAGCGCCCGCTCAGTGGCGACCCGCCTTCCAGCGGCGGTACTTCTCCTCGAAGCGCTGCCGCTGGGCCGGGTCGAAGCGCTGGTACTCCTCGTAGCGCTGGCGCAGCCGCTGCTGCTCGGCCGGCGGCAGCGCGCGGAACTGTTCGAAGCGCTGATCGAGGAGGCGGCGCTTGGGCTCGGGGAGCTGCTGGTAGCGCTGGTAGTTCTGCCACGCCTTCCACTGCTCTTCGGGCGTGAGCTGATCCCAGGCGCGGGACTGCCCGCGGGCGGCGGAGGCCCCGCCGAGGGCGAGGCCGAGCGACGCCACGAGCACGAGCCGCCTCATCCGTTCGACTGGCGCGCGTCGCCCGAGGTGTCGTCGTCGAGCGTGGTCATGCGGATCGCGTCGAAGTGCTCGAGCTTCTCCATGTTGTGGAGCAGCGGCAGGTCGACGAACAGCTCCGGGGCGGCGGCGAGCGCCGGGGGCGGTCCGGGCGGCCGGCCGCGCCGGGCCGGGCGCGCCGTCCGGCCGGCCTCCGCCACCGCGACCGGCTTCTCGGAGCGCCGCGCCGCCGCGGTCTGCGAGGTGCCGGACCGTGCCTCGGGCCGCCCGGACGGCAGGCGCAGCGTGCCGAGGACGGCGAGCACGACGATGCCCGCGGTGGCGAGCGCGGGCACGAAGACCCGCAGCCACGGGGCGCGCTCGCCCTCGTCGGCAGCGAGCATCCGCACCCGGCGCAGGGTCGCCTGTTCGACCGCCGCCGGCACCTCGGCCGTCATCGGCAGCCGGGCGAGCGCTTCCGCGAGCCGCCCGCTCACGGCCATCTCGTCCCGACATGCCGCACAGCGCGCGAGGTGGCGGTCGAGCGCATGGCGCCGCCGCACGCTGAGCTCGTCGTCGAGCGCCGCCGCCATCCACCGTCGGGCACGTCCACAACGCATCGGGCACGACCTCCCTTGACTCAGAGAAATTCCCGCACGGCCGCCTTGAGGCTCTGGGTGGCGCGGAAGACGAGCGCCTTGACCGCGCCCTCGCTGCAGCCGAGCGCGCTCGCGACGTCCGTGTAGGCGAGGCCGTCGATGCGGGAGAGGAGCAGCGCCGCCCGCTGCTTTTCGGGAAGCTGCCGGATGGCGGCATCGAGCCGCTGGGAGAGCTCCCGAGCCGACGCCCCCTCCTCCGGCCCGACGGCGGCAGGGTCGGCGAGGCTCGGCCCCTCGCGGCGTCCCTCCTCCGCGCGATCGTCCCAGAGGTCGACCCGGAGCTGCCGTTCGGGGCGGCGGAGCTCGTTCAGACAGAGGTTCGTGGCGATGGTAAAGACCCAGGTCGAAAACCGGCTCTCGGGGCGGTAGCGCGCGCGAAACCGGAAGACCTGCACGAAGACGTCCTGCGTCACCTCTTCGGCGCGGGCGTCGCTCGCGAGCATCCGCCGGACGTACTGGAGCACGCGCGGGCTGTACTTCCGGAAGAGCTCCTGAAAGGCCGCCTGCTCGCCCGCCTGGACCCGCAGCATGAGGGCCACGTCGGGGTCGACGGACGCCATCGTGGCCGCCGGGGTCGCCGCGGCCACGGGCCCCGGCTCACGATGCATGCGTCGAACCTCCCCCACCCCGATGGGCACCATGGGTGGCCGGATTCTAGGACAACCGACCGCAGCTTCCCAGGCGACGGCACAGGCCGACACGACGCCTCCAACACCGCAGGGAGACGACGGTTGCGCGCCCCGCGTTCCGCTGGCGACACCGGCGCGGAGCTGCTAATCGCACGGAGAGTGAGCGAGCATCCTCCCGACCCGGACCTGGTCCGTCACCTCGAGCGGATCAAGGCCTACATGCGGGAGAGCGGGCTGCTGCGGGCGCCCGAGGACCACCGCGACCTCCGCCGGGAGCTCGCGGCCTTCATCGAACGCCGCACCCCCGCCATCCTCGATGCGTGGATGCGGGAGATCGGCCGGGCGCTCGGCATCAAGGAGCAGGACTGGCCGCAGCTCAAGGCGGATCAGGCGGCGGCCATCGCGCGCTGGGCACGCCACATCGCGGATCCGGAGGACATCGAGACCTACCGGCTGCTGCGCGAGCACGCGCGTCGGGGTTTCATCTCGCGCTTCCCGGCCTCGCGCCTCCTCGTGGCCCAGATGCGCTTCATCCAGCGCCTCCAGGACGGGCTTCGCGAAGAGTACGCGGCCGACCCGGCGCACGCCCACGAGCTCTCCGAGCTGCTCGCGCAGGAGTTCCGGGCCCGCGTCCTGCACATCACCGACTTTTTCGTCGAGGCGCGCGAGGAGGAGATGCTCGCCCAGGAAGCGAGCTATCGCCGCGCGATCGACCGCGCCCCCGCCTGTATCCTCATGGCGGACGCGCGGGAGGGGCGGATCTTCGACGCGAGCCAGCTCGCCGAGGAGCTGCTCGGCCTGCCGCGCGCGGCGCTCGCGGGGAAGCTGCTCCACGAGCTCATGCCCCCCGCGGAGCGCTCGCGCGCGGAGGCGCTCTGGCGCACCGCCGTGCGCCAGGGGCAGGCCGCCCGTGACGACCTCCATCTGGTCGCGCGCGACGGACGGGTGATCCCGGTCTTCGCCAACGCCGGCTTCATCGAGTACGGCGACCGACACTGGCTGCTCCTCATGTGCGTCGATCTCTCCGAGCGCCAGCGTCTCGAGAGCCAGCTCATCCAGTCGGAGAAGATGGCGGCGATCGGCCAGCTCGCCGCCGGCATCGCGCACGAGCTGCGCAACCCGCTCGCCATCGTGATGAACGCCCTCTACGACCTCCGCCAGCTCGTCGATACCGGGAACCCCGAGATCGCCGACGACCTGCACATCGCCGAGGAGGAGATCGGCCGCGCCCAGGCGATCATCAAGAACCTGCTCGAGTTCTCGCGCGAGTCGAGCGCCGAGCTCGAGCGCGTCGACGTCAATGAGCTGCTCGGTCGCACGCTCCAGCTCCTCCAGCGCTACCTCCAGGACCACGGCGTGCGGGTGACGACCGACTTCGCGCCCGTGCCGCCGTGCGTGGTGAACGCCAACGCCATGCGCCAGATCGTCTTGAACCTCGTCACCAACGCCGTGCAGGCGATGCCCGAGGGGGGCGACCTCCTCCTGCGCACGGCCCGCGCGGGCACGGAGCGCGTGCGGCTCGAGGTGCACGACACGGGCGTCGGGATCCCCGCCGCCCGGCTCCAGGACATCTTCAACCCCTTCTACACGACCAAGGCCCCCGGGCTCGGGACCGGCCTCGGCCTCTCGGTCGTCCACTCGATCGTGCGTCGCTACCGCGGCGAGATCCAGGTGAAGAGCCAGGTCGGCGTCGGCACGACCTTCATCATCGAGCTGCCGTGCCCCTGCCACGACGACGCGGCAGCAGAGCCCTGAGGTCCGGGTGACGGCGCGCGTCCTGCTCGTCGAGGACGAGGTCAACATGGCGCGCACCCTCGCGAAGAACCTCGAGCGCGCCGGCTACCGCGTCGAGTGCGCCCCCCACGGCGAGGCCGCCCTCGCCCGCCTCGCCGAGGCGCCCTTCGACATCGTGCTCACGGACCTCAAGATGCCGGTGATGGACGGCATGGCGCTCCTGCGCGCCATGCACGCGCGCCACTTCACGAGCGCCGTGGTCGTGCTCACCGGCTACGGGACGATCGAGTCCGCGGTCGAGGCGATGAAGCTCGGGGCGGCCGACTACCTCATCAAGGACGCGCCGCCGCAGCAGATCCTGCTCACGCTCGAGCGGGTGCTCGAGATGCAGGCGCTCCGGCGCGAGAACGCGCGGCTGCGGCAAGAGATCGGACGCTTTCGCCGCGTCGGCGAGCTGATCGGACAGAGCCCGGCGATGCAGGCGGTCGTGCGGCTGATCGACGCCGTGAGCCAGAACCGCAGCACGGTCCTGCTCACCGGCGAGAGCGGGACGGGCAAGGAGCTCGTCGCGCGCACCATCCACCGCCGCGGCCCGCTCGCCACGGCGCCCTTCGTCGCCATCAATTGCGCCGGGCTCTCCGAGACGCTGCTCGACAGCCAGCTCTTCGGGCATCGCCGCGGCGCCTTCACCGGGGCGGTGAGCGATCACGACGGGGTCTTTCGCGCCGCCGACGGGGGCACGCTCCTCCTCGACGAGGTGGCGGAGATCCCCCCGCCGCTCCAGGCGAAGTTTCTGCGCGCCATCCAGGAGCGCGAGGTGACGCCCCTCGGCTCGAGCCGCGCCGTGCCGGTGAACGTGCGGCTGATCGCGGCGAGCAACCGCGATCTCGAGGCCGAGGTGCGCGCGGGCCGCTTTCGCGCCGACCTCTTCTATCGCCTCAACGTCGTGCGCATCGAGCTGCCCCCGCTGCGCGAGCGGCGCGAGGACATCCCGGCGCTCGTCGACCACTTCGTCGGCCGCTTCTCGGCCGAGTACCAGGTGGCACCCAAGCGGATCGCGCCCGACGCGCTCGCGCGGCTGTGCGAGCACGACTGGCCGGGCAACATCCGCGAGCTCGAGAACGCGATCGAGCGCGCCTTCGCCGTCTCGCGCGCCGAGATGATCACACTCGACGACCTCCCCCCCGGCATCGCCGCACCGGGCGAGCCCCCGTCGGGCCCCGTGCTGCCCCTCGCCGAGGTCGAGCGGCGCGCGATCGCGGCCGCGCTCAGACAGAGCGGGGGCAACAAAAACGAGGCCGCGCGGCTCCTCGGCATCGACCGCCAGCGCCTCTACCGCAAGATCGAGAAGTACCACCTCGCCTGACCGGCGGCTCACGGCGGGCCGACGGTGACCAGGCGCACGGTGATGGTGACCCCCTCCTCCCGCGCCCGGTGCTCCGTCGCGGCCCAGCGGAGCCCGACGGCCGCGAGCATCCGGTAGAAGTCGCGGGTATCGATGCGCCCGGCATCGGCGAGGAGCCCCCGACCGCCCGGGGCGAGCAGCGCCGCGAGCGTCCGCGCGAGCGCGGGAAAGGCGCTCCGGTCGTAGAGCACCTCGGCCGCGAGCACGAGGTCGAAGGGGCCGCGCACGGCGCCCGTCGTCGCGTCGGCCGCCACCGTGTCCACGACACAGCCGTTCGTCGCGGCGCTCGCGCGCACGAAGGCGAGCGCCGCGGGCACCCGGTCGACGAACGTGACCCGCGCCCCGCGGCGCGCCGCCGCGAGCCCGGGCAGCCCGAGCCCGCAGCCGATCTCGACCGTGCGGCCCGCCCCGGGCGGCACCGCGGCGGCGAGCACACGCGCCCCGCTCCAGAGGTGCGCCCAGTACGGCGGCTCCGCCGGGTCGTCGCCCGCGAGCAGCGCCGCGCGGTCGACGTGCGCCGCGAGGTCGGCCACGCGCCAGAGGGCGACCGTGTCGCCGCCCACGGCGATCGGCTCGCAGACAGCGGCGAAGCCGGCGATGCGCGTCCCCGTTGTCACCCGCGAGGTGGGGTGCTATGGACGCCGCTCGAACCCGCAGCACGGCGCCGGAGGAACCCATGGAAGAGATGCTTCGTCAGACGGACCAGATCATCAACTTCACGCGCGACGTCAACCGTCGCATTGCGGAGTCCGGCATCTCGGGCGTGGAGGGGCTCGTGACCCTCTACGACCAGCTCCGCGGGGCGCTCGCGAAGGTGAGCCAGCAGGAGATCGAGTGGGCCCAGAGCGAGGTGGGACGCGTGATCGACACGCTCAAGCAGCTCTCCGAGGAGCTCAAGCACCTCGCGGCGCTCAAGTCGGCTCTCGAGACGGGCCACTGAGCCGATCGACCGTCGCACGCATCGGACATTGACGTCGGCCACCGCGGCGGCCGGCCCGCGGCCGCCCGACCGTGGCGCGGGGGGTGGGGATGAGGATCGAGGCGGTGATGCTTCTCGCGGCCGGGCTTGCGCGTGCGCTGCTCCCGGCCGAGGCCGAGGCCGAGCCCTATCTCATGGTCCGCGAGGGGGCGAAGTGCAGCGACTGCCACACGAACTTGACGGGCGGGGGCAAGCGGACGGCGTTCGCGCAGATCCACGCCCACGACATCCTGCACGATCTCCAGATCCTGCCCATCCCGCCCGGGACCAAGCCGTTTACCGGGGAGGTCACGCCGTACGTCTCGATCGGCGGCGATCTGCGCACGCGCGCCACCCTCACCTTCCGCGACCGGCCGACTGCCGCGGGCACCGTCGACGGGGACCGCGCGTTTCGCCGGGACCTCCGCTCGACCGACCTCAGCGTGAACGAGTTCCTCGCCTACCTTGAGGTCGACCTCTACCCGGACATCCTCTCGATCTACGCCGACGAGAACTTCAACGGGGTCGCCAACAACCGCGAGGCGTTCGCGCTCCTGCGCGGCTTCCTGCCGTGGAACACGTACTTCAAGGGGGGCCGCCTGTTCCCCACCTACGGGCTGCGCGTCCAGGACGACCAGGCGTTCATCCGCGCGCGCAGCGGCTACACCTTCCAGAATCCCGACGAGGGCATCGAGATCGGCACGATGCCCGGGCCGTTCTTCATCGCGAGCTCGATCACCAACGGCAAGTCGGGCGACAACGACGTGGCGGCTACGCTGAACGGTTACGCCGTCGTCACCGACGTCCCGGTCGTGCGCAACGTGATCGCGGGTGGCTCCGTCGCCCGGCAGACCAACAAGCGCGACGTCTACGCCGTCTACGCGGGCTCGAACTACGGGCCGCTCACCTATCTCGCGGAAGCCGACAAGTTCGAGGATCGCAACCTCGCCACCGTCGGGCGGCGCGATGACTGGGCCACCTACGGCGAGCTCGATCTGCTCCTGTTCGGGTGGCTCAATCTCCGCGGCACGGCGGAGTTCGTCAAGGTCTCGAACGCGAACGATCAGACGCGCTACGCGATCGGCGCCGAACCGTTCATCGACCGCTTCCTCCAGCCCCGCATCCAGTACCGCATCAACAACGGGCCACGGGACCAGCCGCTGCTCAACCAGCCCGAGCTCTGGCTCGAGCTGCACGCCTTCTTCTGATCATTTCACGGCTTCGGCGACGATCGCGTTCATGCCGTCGCGGGTCACCTTCTCGCCCTCGATGGTGATCTTCTCCGCCGCCTTTTCCTTCACCTGGGCGTAGGCCTTCGGGTTCTCGTGATCCTCGAGCACGAGGTAGAGCTGGTTGTCGTCGGTGAGGAGCCCGAGCGGCATGCCCTTCTTGGCGCAGGTGTCGGCGCACTTGCGATGACTCGCCCCCTTGCTCCCGTGTGGGAGGTAGCAGGCGAGGTCCACGACCTCGCCGGTGACGCTGTCGGCCGCCCACCCGACCGATCCCCCGACCAGCAGTCCGGCCGTCGTGCCCGCGATCAGCAGCAGTCGAACGCTCCCAGCCATCGTCATACGACCTCCTCCGCGCACGGCGCGTGCTTCGCGTCTAGCCGCCGTCCCCGGCGGAGTCAACGTCGACAGGCACGGCATCCGGCCCGTCGAGCGGCGGGGTGAAGACGGCGAGCGCCACCGCCGGCTCTCGCCCGCCGGGGGTGAACCAGTGCGTCACGCCGCGCGCGATCAGCACCACGTCGCCCGCGCGCAGCGTCACCCGCCGACGGGCGAGAACCAGGACGCCGCCGCCCGAGAGCACGTGGACGGTGAGGTCGTGGACGAGGTGGCGATGCGGCGACTCTGCCCCGCGCGCCTGGACCACGTGGTAGCTCGCCGCCGGCGTCCGCGCCACCTCGTCGACGCGCATCGCCTCCCCGGCGGCGAGCGGGTGCTGGGCCGCGAACGCAGCGACGCCGTCCTCGAGCAGCCCGACGACGGCGTGCGGCCGCCGCGGCGCACAGGCGCCGACCGCGGCGAGCAGGACGAGCAGGAGTGGCGCATGGCGAAGCGTCATGGGCGCATCTCACGCGCGCGGCCGCGCCGGTGCAAGCATGCTGTTTCGACGCGCCGCGACGGCGTTTTTTCCTTGACCTGGAAGCGCAACGCGCGCGAACATGCGCGCGCCATGACGCTCCACCAGTGGATCGTAGGCGGGTTGCTGGCGTGGGCGGCCGTCTCGATCGCCTTCGGTCCGGAGCTGGTGCGGGCGTGGACGCGGCTGCGGAACTCGGGGGGGCACGACGGCGCGAGCGCGTCCGCGCAGCGCCCCTCGGTGCCGCCCGGCGTCTGAGGGACTGCGAGCCTTCGGCGGCGCCGCCTGCTAGACTGCGTGCCTGCGGCACGCATGCCCCCCGTCGCCTCGCATCGCCGGGCGCTCCTGCTCGCTGCGCTCGTCGGCCTCGCGGGATGCCGCGGGGCGGTGCCCGCGCACGTCGCGCCGCCGCGCCTCTATGCGCTTCTCATAAGCGGCGGCGGCGATCGCACCCACAACTACCAGTCGCACGTGCTGCATCTCGCGCAGCTCCTCGCGGTGCTGCGCGCGGCTGGCGTGCCGCCCGCGCACGTGACCGTCCTCGCCAGCGACGGCACGGACCCCACCCCCGACCTCGCCGTGCGCGAGCTCGAGCCCGAGTCTGCCTTCTGGCTCATCGCCGAGACGCCGGCGGGCGCCGCCCTCGCACCGCCGGTCACCTTCGCGAACACCGCGCTCGACGGCGTCCGCGTGGAGCCCGCCACCCGCCCGGCGCTTACGGCCTGGTTCGCGGAGGCGGCGCGGCGCCTGCGGGCCGGCGACACGCTGCTCCTCTACGTGACGGACCACGGGAGCCGGGACCCCGCGGGCGGCAGCGACAGCCGGATTACGCTGTGGGGGGCGGACGCGTCGGTCTCGGTGCACGAGCTGCGCGATCTGCTCGCGCAGCTCGACCCCGGCGTCCGCGTGGTGCTGCTCATGTCCCAGTGCTACTCGGGCGGGTTCGCAACCCTGCGCGTGCCACCGGATGCCGCTCATCCCGGCGGCATCTGCGGCTACTTCTCGTCCACCGCCGATCGGCCTGCCTACGGGTGCTATCCAGAGAACCGGGGGCGCAACAACGTCGGCCACTCGTTCCATTTCCTCGCCGCGCTCGCCCACGGCGCGAGCCTCGCCGCCGCCCATCGCGAGGTCCTCTTGGCCGACCGCACGCCCGACGTGCCGCTGCGCACCTCCGACCTCTACCTCGCGGAGCTGCTGCGGCGAGCCGCTGGCGGCGAGCCGCAGGCGGCGGCGCTCACCGACGAGCTTTTGCGCACGGCGTGGGCAAATCCGGCGGACTCGGAGGACGACCTCCGCCTCGTCGACCAGGTGGCAGCGGCCTTCGGGGTGGCGAGCCCCCGCTCGCTCGCCGAGCTCGACGGCAACGTCGAGCGGCTCCAAGCGCTCGCCGAGCAGCTCCGCAACCAGGCGCGTGCCTGGCGCAACGGGCTCGGGGACGCTGCCACCGCGACCCTCGCCCGCTTCGTCGCCGCCCACCCTGCCTGGCGCGCGCGGCTTGCGCCCGACGCCTTGTCGACGCTGACGCCCGCGGCGCGACAGCGGGCGACCCACGAGCTCCTGGGTGCGCTCGAGCCGTTCGTGCGCGCGCGTCCCGCGCTCTTTGCACGCCTCACGCGCCTGCACGATCGTGCCGAGCGCACGGCGGCCGCCGCCTACCGCATGGACGTGCGGCTCGGCGGCGTGCTGCGGCTGCGCGCGATCCTCGAAGCCATCGCGGGCCGCGTGTATCTCGCCACACGCGCCACCCCCGCCGAACGGGCCGCCTACGCCGGGCTCGTCGCGTGCGAGCGCCTGACGCTCCCCGAGCGCGGCCTCGCCCCCGTGCCCGCGCTCGCGGTCGAGCCGCCGCTCCCGCCGTATGCCGACGATCTCGCGCTCGCCCGCACCCTCGCCCCGGCCTGGATGGGCATCAACTTCGCAGACGCCCCGGAGGGGCTGCGCCGCGCGCACGCGCTCGCCGCCGGGGCGGCAGAGGTGGTGGCCGTCTATCCCGACTCGCCCGCGCTCGCCGCGGGGCTCCGACCGGGCGACGTCGTCCTCGGCCCGCCCGGGGCACCGTTTACCGAGCGCAACCAGATCCGCGTCTGGACGCTCCTCGCGCCCGTCGATCGCCCGGCGCGGCTCGTCGTGCTGCGCGACGGCCTTCGGCGCACGGTGACGCTCGTGCCGCGCGCGCTGCCGACGAAGCAGCCGTCGCTGCCCGGGCCCGTCCAGGTCGGCAGCCGCGCCCCGAGCCTGCACGTGCGCGCCTACCGCGGGAGCCTGCCGCGGGCCGATCTCGCCGACGGCTCGGCGCACGTGCTCTTCTTCTGGGCCACGTGGTGTGCGCCGTGCAAGGCGGCCCTGCCCGCGCTGCGCGCCTTTGCGACGGCGCACGACGCCCGACTCGTCGCCATCACGGACGAGCCGCCGCGGACCCTCGATGCCTTCTTCCGCACGTTCACGGCCCCCTTTCCCGACACCGTCGCCCTCGACACAACCCGCGCGACCTTCATCGCCTACGGCGTTACCGGCACCCCGACGTTCGTCTTCGTCGACGGCAGCGGCATCGTGCGCGGCTACGCGACGGGCTTCGACCCCGCCCGCGGGCTCGAGCCTCTCGCCGGCCCGGAGCGCTGAAGCGAAGCGCACACCAGCGCGCACGGCCAGCCGCGGCTTTCGACATCGGCCGGGCACCGATATGCTCGACGACGATGACGGGACGGATGGTGACGGGCGTGCTCGCGGCGCTGCTGCTCGCGGCGGCCGGGGCGGCGGCACAGACCATGGTCGACAGCACGGCCGCGATGGGCATTGGCAACACGCTCGCCGGCACCGCGGCCCCGAGCGCGGCCGGCACGCTCGACCATACGCGTGCCGCCCTCGGGCGGGCCACGGCCGGCAGCGGGACGGCCTGGGCCACCGCCGCCGGCACCTCGAGTGCGGGGGGCACCGGCTGGGCCACGGCGGGCACCGACGGCCGCAGCGGAGGCTGGAGCACCGGCGGAAGCTGGGCGTCGGGCGGCCGCGGCGGCCACGCGGGTAGTGGCACGGCGTGGGCGCGGGGCGGCTCCGGCAACGCCTCGGCCAAGCACCGCTGAGCCGCCGCCGCCGCCCGCGCGCCCCCTCAGCCGGCGCGCACCTCGATGCGCCGGACGCGCGCGTGCTCGGCCTTCGGGAGGTGCAGGGTGAGCACGCCCTGCTGCATCGAGGCGCGGATGCCGTCGCGGTCGATCGCCTCGCCGAGCGCGAACGTTCGGTGATAGCCGCCGACGACGTACTCGACGTGCAGCGGCTTGAGGCCCGCGTAGTCCTCGGCGCGCACCCGGCCCTCGATCGTGAGCCGATCGCCGTCGAGCTGCACGTCGACCCCGTCGGGGGGGACGCCCGGCATGTCGGCCACCAGCACCATCTCGTCGTCGGTCTCGAGAATGTCGACGGCGGGCATGAAGTACTGTCCAGGGCGCGTGCTCTCCTCCCGGCGCTCGACCTTCTGCTTGGGTCGAGGCTCCATCTGCGTCTTGGGCTTGGTCTCCAGCTCGGTCGCTGTCATGCTTGCTCACCTCCTTATGCCGCCTGGATCTCGACGCGCCGCGGCCGGCTCTCCGGCGCCTTCGCCAGCCGCACCGTCAGGACGCCGTCGCGGTACTCCGCCTGCGACTGATCGGGCATCACCCGGGCCGGCATGCGGATCACGCGGCGGAACGCCCCCTCGTCGCGCTCCTGTCGATGGAAGGCCGCGCCAGCCTGCGGCTCGGGCAGCTTGCGCTCGCCGCGCAGCGTGAGGGCGCCGTCCTCCACGCTGAGCTCGATCGCCTTCGGATCGAGCCCCGGCAGCTCGGCCTTGATCACGAAGGCGTCGCCGGCGTCGAAGACATTGACGGGCGGATAGACGCCCCCGGGGCCGAAGGCTGCAAACGCCTGCTGCACCATCTGCTCCAGCTCCGCCTGGAGCCGTTCGAACGGGTCGCGGTAGGTCGCCATCGCTCCACCTCCTCCGGTTACGCTGCTGCCAAGCTAGATCCGCGCGGCCGGCTGTCAACCCTCCGACCGCCCGCGACTCAGCGCAGGAACCCGCTCAGGCGGGTGAGCATCCCCAAGACCTCGACCGCGCACCGCTCGGCCTCGGCGCGCCCGATCGGGACCGGACGACCGGCCGCATCCGCCACCTGGATCCCCGCGGGATCGTGCACGCCCACACCGAAGGTGAGCGTGCGATCGCCTTCGACGACCGCGCACTCGTCTGCGCCGCAGGCGACGGCATACGGATCCCCCGGCGCGTCGAGGAGGGGGCGCCCGAGGCTATAGTCCTCGGGCGGGTTGGTGGCCCCGAGCAGCGCCAGGATCGTCGGCGCGAGATCGTGGTGGCTCGAAAGGCCCTGGTGGCGCGCTGGCGGGAGGCCAGGCACGTAGAGCACGAGGGGCACGCGGAGCTGCTCGGGCGTGAACGCGCCGTTGTGGCCCCAATAGCCGTGCTCGTTGAACTCCTCGCCGTGATCGCCGGTGACGACGACGACGGTCGTCGCGAGGAGCCCGTGGGCATCGAGCCAGTCGACGAGGCCACCGACCACGGTGTCGGCGTAGGCGACGGCGTTGCGATAGCGGTTCCACACCGGCGTCGGCCGCACGCCCGCTCCGGGCCCGAGGAAGCCGATGCGCTCGGAGTACGGGCGGTAGCGCGCCTGGGCGGGATCGAAGTCGTATCCCGCGTGCGTCGACTCGAGGAGCAGGACGGCGAAGAACGGACGCGGGTCGGCCGCCGTCGCAAAGCGCCCGACCGCCTCCGCGGCCGCGGCGTCCTTGGCGGCGATTCCGGAGTCGGCGAAGACCGGCCCGATCGCATCCTGCACGGCGACGAACGCCGTGCGGCGCAGCTCGGAGAAGGCAAGCCGGCTCGTCGAGTACACCCCCAGGCGGTATCCGCGCGCCCGCGCCGCGTCGAAGAGCGCCGGGCCGCGCGCCTCCGCCGCGAACGCGTCGAAGGCGAGCGCGTAGAGCCCGTAGAACATGCTGAACGTCCCGTAGCGGGTGTTGTTGCCGCCGCTCACGTGACCCAAGAACACCTGCGATCGTTCGCCGAGGCGCCAGAGCGCCGGCGTGTTGTCGGGGTTGAAGGTGTCGGCTCGCCAGCTGTCGAGCACGATCCAGAGGACGTTCGGCCGCGGCGCGCCGGGCGCAAAACGCAGCGGCGCGCGCGGGTAGTGCGGCAGGCCGGTCTTCCCGGCGACGATCGGGGGCGGCGCGAACGCCAGGTGATGGCGCGCGAACCCGACCATGGTGAACGGCTGGTAGAGCGGCACGATCCGCGTCACGCGCGTGACGTCGCGCACCTCCCAGAGGTCGCACGCGGCGTACACCCCTTTCTCGAGCAGGACGAGCCCGCCGACGATGCCGGTCGCGCGCACCCAGCGCCGTGCCACCGTCCCCGTCGGCCAGGGCCGTAGGCGGGCGCGCCGGCAGAGCCAGACGAGCGCGCCCGCCTCGAGCCCGAGCACGCCCGCCACCCCGGCGGCGAACACGCGGGGATCCTCGGGCCAGAGGTGCAGTGCTGCGAGCCCGCCTCGCATCCAGAGCAGCTCGAGCGCCAGGCCGCCCACGTGGAAGCGATAGTGCGCGTACACGCCGCGGTCGACGTAGAGGAGCACCTGGAGCGCCGTCGCCGCCACGGGAGCGAGCACCGCCGCGATCCGCGTGCCGCCCGGCAGCGCGGCGAGCGCGAGGACGAGCCCCGCCACGAGCAGCATCGCCGTCGCGAGCTGGGCGAGCAGCGCCACGTGCACGAACAGCCAGCCCGCCGTCCAGCGCGCGCCGCCCGCGGCCAGGATATACCCGTAGGCGTCGGCGAAGAGCAGGCCGACGTTGGCGACGACGAACCAGAGCAGACCCTGCGCGAGTGCGCGGCGATCGGACATCCATCCCTCACCGCCCCCGCGCCGTCGTTCATGACCGATCACGCCGCGCGCCGCAAGGTCGGGCGCTGACAGCGGACGCGGAGGGCGCTATGCACCTCGGCATGCGCGCCATGGTGCTCGACCGGCCGGGGCAGCCGCTGCGAGCTGCGGAGCTGCCCGTGCCCACCCCCGGACCCGACGAGGTGCTGCTGCGGGTCGACGCCTGCGCCGTGTGCCGCACGGACTTGCACGTCGTCGACGGCGAGCTCCCGGACCCCAAGCTGCCGCTCGTGCCGGGGCACGAGATCGTGGGCACGGTGGTCGCCGCGGGAGCCGCGGCGGGGCTTGCCCCGGGCACGCGCGTGGGCGTGCCCTGGCTCGGCTGGACGTGCGGGCAGTGCGCCTACTGCACGAGCGGGCGCGAGAACCTCTGCGAGCGCGCGCAGTTCACCGGCTATCAGCGCGACGGCGGCTATGCCGAGTACGCCGTCGCCGACGCGCGCTTTTGCTTCCCCATTCCCGCGCCGTACGCCGCCGTCGATGCGGCGCCGCTGCTCTGCGCCGGGCTCATCGGCCACCGTGCGCTGCGCATGGCCGGCGATGCGCACCGGCTCGGGCTCTACGGCTTCGGCGCGGCCGCGCACATCGTGGCGCAGGTCGCCCGCTACGAGGGCCGTCAGATCTATGCTTTCGTTCGCCCGGGCGACCAAGCCGCCCGCCGCTTCGCCCTCGACCTCGGCGCCGCCTGGGCGGGCGACTCGACCGCGATGCCGCCCGTCCCGCTCGACGCGGCGATCATCTTCGCGCCCGTGGGCGCGCTGGTGCCGCTCGCGCTGCGCGCCGTGGCGCCCGGGGGCGTCGTCGTGTGCAGCGGCATCTACATGAGCGACATTCCCGCCTTTCCCTACGCGCTTCTCTGGAAGGAGCGCAGCCTGCGCTCCGTCGCCAACCTCACCCGCGCCGACGGCAGGACTTTCCTCGCGCTCGCCCCCCGGGTGCCGGTGCGCACCACCGTCACGCGCTACGCGCTCGCCGAGGCCAACACGGCGCTCGAGGACCTGCGCGCGGGCCGCCTCGAGGGGGCTGCTGTCCTCGTGCCGTGAGGGCTCGGCTGGAATGTGAGCGCGGCGCCGGCTAGAAGGATCCGCATCCGGGGCGAGGATGGTTCGGCGGAGGGTGGAGTGGTGGCTCGCGGTGCTGGCGCTCGGGTGCCTTGCCCCCTCGCCCGCGGCCGGACGGCGACGGCACCCGGCGGTGCGCGTCGTCGGCTCGACCGCCCCGCTTCCGTGGCCCCGCACGCAGGTGCTGCGACTCGCGCTCGCGGCCTACGGCTGTGCGCCGCCCGGGCTCTTCGCCCGCCGTGTGCTCACCGTCATCGACTACACGCTCCCCTCGACGGTGCCGCGCCTCTGGGTGATCGACCTCGCCGCGCGGCGTGTGCTCTTCAACGAGCTCGTGGCCCACGGGGTGGGCAGCGGCGGCACCTACGCCGCCGCCTTCTCGAACGAGCCCGGCTCGCGGCAGTCGAGCCTCGGGCTCTTCCGCACGGGGGAGGTGTACGAGGGGTCCCACGGCGAGTCGCTGCGGCTGATCGGCCTCGAGCCCGGCTTCAACGACCGCGCGCTCGAGCGCGAGATCGTCGTCCACGGTGCGCCCTACGTGAGCCGCACGGTCGTCGCCCGCTACGGGCAGCTCGGGCGGAGCTGGGGCTGCCCGGCGCTCCCGCGCGGCGTCGAGCGGCGCGTGATCGAGCGCATCCGCGACGGGACGGCGCTCTTTGCGTACTACCCCGACCCACGCTGGCTCGCGCGCTCGCGCTTCCTGCGCTGCGATCCCGCGGCCCGGGAGGCGGCTTTGGGCGAGGCAGTCGCGCCGTGGGACGGCCGTCGGACGGGCATCTTCCCGCTGCGTCCCTGAGGCGGTCGCGCCCACGCGGCGCGCGAGCTAGCTAGGCCGCCCGCGGCAGGCCCAGCACTTCGGCGACGGTTTCCAAAAACTGCTCGGATTCGAAGGGCTTCGTGAGGGCGCGGCACGCCCCGAGGCCCTGCGCGGCCTTGAGGTACTGCGGGCCGTGCGCCGAGATGGCGATCACCGGCACCGCCGGGCACGCGCGGCGCAGCGCCGTGATCGTCTCCATCCCCTCGCGGTTGGGCATGAAGAGGTCCGTGATGACGAGCGCGATCCCGTCTCGAAGGACCTTCTCGACCACATCCCGGCCGTCCGGCGCCTCGAAGACGACGTAGCCCGCCGTCTCGAGGAGGTAGCGCAGGCTCTGGCGCACCCCGCGCTCGTCGTCGACGACGAGGATGCGCACCGCGTGACCCGACTGCTCGTTGACCGACTCGGGGGCCATCGCGATTCCCCGACAGCAACTTTTGCGCCGACCGGGACGCCGCACAGCGCCTGCCTCGCCACGCCGGCGCCCGACGATCCCTTGACACCGTGTCACACTTCGCGGCTTGCCCGGCCGAAGCGCGCCCGCCCCGACTCGAACGGGGGACCTGCAGGTTCGAAGCCTGACGCTCTATCCAGCTGAGCTACGGGCGCGTGCGGCGCATCAGGCCACTTAGCAGCCCGCGCCCGCCGGGGGCAATCGGGACGGCGCGCGCCGGCCGCCCGGCACCGCAGCGAGGGTGCGTACTCAATCGCCCGCGGGCGGCCCTGCCGGCGGCGAGCCCGCCTGCTGCGGATTCGGGTCGTTCGGGACAATCGGCATCACCAGCGTCTTGAGGAACGCGACCACCGCCGATTGGTCCGCCGCCTGCAGCCCCTCGAACGCCGCCTCCACCGGCGCCGCCTCGCCGCCGTGCGCCACGATCGCGGCGTAGATCGTGTCGAGATCGCCGCGATGGCCCCACGGCGCCGAGTTGCCGACGTCCCAGAGCTTCGCCGTGAGGAACTCGTCGCGGGGCACCGGCTGCATGCTGTCGCTCGTCTGCAGCGGCGAGGTCGGCTCGTTGCAGAGCTGGGGCTTGCTCGCGTCGCAGATCACGTGGCGCTTCAAGTCCGTGTACGCCGCGACCATGTTGCCGCGCAGCCCGCTCGTCTGCCGCAGGTCGAAGCAGTACGACTGCGAGGTGTCGTTGAAGGTCGCAAACGGCCCGGTGGAGGGGTTGAGCGGATCGGGATCGCAGAAGATCGTGCTCTCGAGCGGCAGCGCCGGGACGTGGCACGAGGTGCAGCCCACCTGGGCGAAGAGGCGCCGCCCGCGCAGCACCGCGCGCGCGTTCCAGCCCGGCGGCATCTCGACCGGGACGGGCAGCGCCTCCTGGAAGATGCTCGCCGCGGTCACGTCCCCCACGAGCAGCTCGTCGGTGACGCCGTCGCCGTCCGGATCGGTCCCCGCGCCGAAGCGCTCGACCGCCTGCATCCCGTGGTGCTGGTTGAAGGCGTTGACCGTGAATTCGCGCACCGAGCGCATCATGCCCTTGCGGGAGAAGGGCTTGACGACCAGATCCGGATCGACGCCCACCACGCCCGCCGTGTCGACCGACCCGTCGGGGTGGGCGACGAGCGAGCCGAAGGACACGCCCTTCGCCACCAGCGCCACGGTGACGTTCGTGCCCGAGGCGCGGGCACGTGCGAGCGCCTGGGTGCGCTCCTCCTGAAGCGCGTGGGTCATCTCGCGTCCGAGCAGCTCGATCGCCCCCGAGCCGAACATCCCGAGCGTGTTCCGCTCGAGCCACGTCTGCGTGAAGTCGGGGTTGAGCATCGTGCCGCTCACGGGGGTGGCGTTTTGCGCGAGCACGAAGACGTTGGCGACGAAATCGCCGGCGCCGCCCGCCTGCGGCTGGTTGTGGCAGCCGGCGCACGAGCTGGCGTCGGGCCCGGAGAGCCGCGTGAAGCGCGGACCGCGCAGCGGATCGGGCGTGCGCGGTGCGATGCCGCCGTTCGTGCCCGGCCGCCCGGCCCCGTCGCAGGCGTTGAAGTCGGTGACGAACAGGCGCTGGCCGGCCGCCACGACCTGCGGGAACGGCATGCGGAGCACGTCGGCCTGGCTCAGATGGACGCCGAGCGCTGGCGTGTCGTGGATGTCGGGTGGACACGTGCGCAGCTCGATCGCAGCCGCCCGGGTCGCGAGGCCGACCACGGCAGCGGCGCAGAGCACCGGGATGGTCTTCATGGCCTCCGGCCGACGCAACCGCCGTGCCATCGGAGGATGCCCGCGCCGCCGCGGATCTGCACGGTGGTCGGGCGCCGCGTGCGGCGTCGTGCAATCTTGCAGGGAAGCTCCGCCCGAAAGGCGGACTGCCTTCACTGGCGCATCTTCGCGAGCTCGTCCCGGCAGGCGGCGCTCAGGTCCTGCTCGTGCGTGCGGAGACAGCGGAGCAGGCGCCCGCGGCCCGGGGAGACGCCCGAGCAAAGCCGCGCGAGGTCCGCACCGCAGCTCGTCCGGAAGCCCTGCCGGGGTGCCGTCCCGCCGCCGACCAAGCGGGCGCACGCCGGGGAGAGGTCGGCTCGATGCGCACGCAGGCACGCGAGGACGCGCCCGTGCCCCGCGGGCACGTGCGCGCAGAGCCGCTCGGCGTCGTCGGCACACGGTCCGCCGCGCCGCGCGCCCGCGCCCGCCGCAGCGACGAGCGCACCCGCGAACAGCACTGCCGCCCACCTCGCACGCATGTCCCTTCCTACCCGGGGCAAGCGGACCGCTGTCAAGCCCGGCCCGGAGCCGTTCGTCCGCGCGGGACGTGCGAGCTTGCAGATTCCCGGGCCCGCCCACTACGCTACGCCGCCATGAGCGAGGCGACCATCGACTCCGTCCTGCGCGAGGAGCGCGTCTTTCCCCCGCCCCCGGGGTTCAGCGCCGCTGCCCGCATTCCCGACCGCGCCACCTACGATGCGCTCTACCGCCGCTCGATCGACGACCCCGAGGGCTTCTGGGCCGAGATGGCCGCGGAGCTGCGCTGGGCCGCGCGCTGGACGCGGGTGCTCGACTGGCAGCCGCCGTTCGCGCGGTGGTTCGTCGGCGGGCGGCTCAACGTCGCCGACAACTGCCTCGACCGCCACCTCGAGGGGCCGCGGCGCAACAAGGCGGCGCTGGTGTGGGTGGGCGAGCCCGGCGACCGCCGCGTGCTCACCTACCACGAGCTGCACCGCGAAGTCTGCCGCTTCGCAAACGTGCTGAAGGCCCTCGGCGTTTCGGCCGGCGATCGGGTCGGCATCTATCTCCCGATGATTCCCGAGGCCGCCGTGGCGATGCTCGCCTGCGCGCGCATCGGGGCCACGCACAGCGTCGTCTTCGGCGGCTTTTCCGCCGAGGCGCTCCGCGACCGCCTGAACGACGCGCAGGCGAAGGTCCTCGTCACGGCCGACGGGGGCTGGCGCCGCGGCGCGATCGTCCCCCTCAAGGCGAACGTCGACGCGGCGCTCGCGGAGGTCCCAGGGGTGCGCGACGTCGTGGTCGTGCGCCGCACCGGGGCCCCCGTCCCGATGCATGCGGGCCGCGACCACTGGTGGCACGAGCTCGTGGGCGGCGCCGCGGCGACCTGCCCTGCCGAGCCGCTCGACAGCGAGCACCCGCTCTTCATCCTCTACACGAGCGGCACGACCGGGAAGCCGAAGGGCGTCGTGCACACGACCGGGGGCTACCTGCTCCACACGACGCTCACCGCGCAGTGGGTCTTCGATCTCCGCGAGAGCGACACGTTCTGGTGCACGGCCGACATCGGCTGGGTGACCGGGCATAGCTACGTCGTCTACGGCCTCCTCGCCAACGGGGCGACCTCGGTCATGTACGAGGGCGCCCCCAACCACCCGCAGCCCGACCGCTTCTGGCAGATCATCGAGGAGCTGGGCGTCACCATCCTTTACACGGCGCCCACCGCCATCCGCGCGTTCATCAGGTGGGGCGAGGAATGGCCGCGGCGGCACGATCTCTCGTCGCTGCGCCTGCTCGGCACGGTGGGCGAGCCCATCAACCCGGAGGCGTGGATGTGGTACCACCGCGTGATCGGCAAGGAGCGCTGCCCGATCGTCGACACCTGGTGGCAGACCGAGACCGGCGGCATCATGCTCGCCCCGCTGCCGGGCGCGATTCCCACCAAGCCCGGATCGGCGACGCTGCCGCTGCCGGGCGTCGTGCCCGAGATCCGCAGCAAGGACGGGGCGCCGCTTGGCGCGAACCAGGGCGGGTATCTCGTCCTCACGCGGCCCTGGCCAGGCATGCTGCGCACGATCCACGGCGACCCCGAGCGCTACCGCCAGCAGTACTGGAGCCAGATCCCCGGCGTCTACTTCACGGGCGACGGCGCCCGGCGCGACGGCGACGGGTACTACTGGGTGATGGGCCGCATCGACGACGTGGTGAACGTGGCCGGCCACCGGCTCGGCACGATGGAGGTGGAGAGCGCGCTCGTGAGCCACCCGGCGGTCGCCGAGGCGGCGGTCGTCGGGCGCCCCGACGAGCTCAAGGGACAGGCGATCGCCGCTTTCGTCACGCTCGAGGCCGGCCAGCACGCTTCCGAGGAGCTGCGGCGGAGCCTCAAGGAGCACGTCGCCAAGGAGATCGGCGCCTTCGCCCGGCCCGACGACATCCGCTTCACCGACGCGCTGCCGAAGACCCGCAGCGGCAAGATCATGCGCCGGCTGCTGCGCGACATCGCCGCCGGCAAGGAGACGGTGGGCGACACGACGACCCTCGAAGACTACTCGGTGCTCGCGCGGCTGCGCGAGGACGAGGAGTAGGCCGCGTGCCGCTCCTCCTCACCAACACGCTCTCGGGTCGCAAGGAGGTGCTCCGCCCGCGCGAGCCCGGGCACGTGCGTCTCTACTGGTGCGGGGTCACCGTCTACAGCCGCTCGCACGTGGGGCACGCGCGCGCGCTCATCACGGCCGATGTCCTCTGCCGCTACCTCCGCGCCCGCGGGCTGCGGGTGACCTTCGTGCGGAACTTCACCGACATCGACGACAAGATCATCCGCCGCGCGGCCGAGGAGGGGCTCACCCCGGCGGCGCTCGCCGAGCGCGAGATCGCCGCCTTTGCCGCAGACGTGGCCTGGCTCGGCTGCCTGCCGCCCACCCACGAGCCGCGCGCCACCGCGCACGTCCCCGAGATGCTCGCCTTGATCGGCCGGCTCGTCGCCAAAGGGTTCGCCTATCCCGTCCCCGGGGGGAGCGTCTACTTTCGCGTCCGCCGCTTCCCCGAGTACGGCAAGCTCTCGCACCGTCGCCTCGAGGACATGGAGCCCGGCGAGGAGATCGACCCGGCCAAGGAAGACCCGCACGACTTCGCGCTCTGGAAGGGGGCGAAGCCCGGCGAGCCCGCGTGGGAGAGCCCGTGGGGAGCGGGGCGGCCCGGCTGGCACATCGAGTGCTCCGCGATGGCCGCGCACTACCTCGGGCAGCCCTTCGACGTCCACGGCGGCGGCTCGGACCTCGTCTTCCCTCATCACGAGAACGAGATCGCCCAGGCCGAGGCCGCCGCGGGCGTGCCGTTTGCCGACCTGTGGGTGCACAACGGGATGATCACGGCGGGCGCGGAGAAGATGGCGAAGTCGCTCGGCAACATCGTCCCCATCGCCGACCTGGCCGGGCGCGCGTCGCCGGAGGCGCTGCGACTCCTCTTCCTCCAGACCCACTACCGCGCGCCGCTCGACTTCTCGCTCGCCCGCCTCGAAGAGGCCGAGCGTGCGCTCGGCCGCGTCTACGAAGCGCTGGCGCGGGCCGACGCGCTCCCCGGCGCCGGCCGCGGCGGAGCCGTCCCCCTCGACGGCGCCCTCACGGGCGATCTCGGCCCGTGCGAGGCCGCCTTCGTCGAGGCGATGGACGACGACCTCAACGCCGCCCGCGCCCTCGGCGTGGTGTTCGAGCACGTGCGCGAGCTCAACCGCCTTCTCGACGCGGGCGACGTCCCGGGCGCGCTCGCGCTCCGACAAGGCCTCGCGCGCGTCGGGGTCGCCCTCGGCCTCTTCGGGGCGTCCCCGGCGGAGGTGCTGGAGGCGGCACGCACCCGCGGCCGGCAGCGGGCCGGCCTCACGACCGCCGAGATCGAGGCCGCAATCGCCGCCCGCGACCAGGCGCGCCGGCGCAAGGACTTCCGCGAGGCCGATGCCATCCGGGCCCGACTCCGCGAGCAGGGCATCGTGCTTGAGGACACGCCTTCAGGTACACTGTGGAAAGCGGGCTAGACCCGCTCCGGGGAGGTGGACGATGCGGATCGGGACGATGACGGGCGTGCTCGTGCTCGGGCTAGCGGCGGGCGCCTTCGCAGGGGACATCTACCGCTGGACCGACACCAAAGGGCAGATGCACTTCTCGAACGTGCCCGTCAGCAGCGGGGACCAGCGCGGCCTCGTGAGCGAGGAGGAGGCGCCGCCGATCGACACCGCGTCGGCGACCGCCGAGCCGAGCGGCACCGCCGCCGAGTCGCCAGAGCAGGCCGACGCCTCGGCCGAAGCATCCCTGCGCCGGCAGGCCCTCGAGCGGGAGCTCCGCCAGACCCAGGCCGAGCTCCGGGACGTCGATCGCCAGCTCGCCGAGGCGGCAAAGCTCCGCACCCGCTTCGCCAAGGGCACCGAGGCGACCGGCGGCCTCGGCACCCGGGCCGAGAACGTGCGCACGCCCGAGGAGGAGCAGCTCGAGGCCAAGCGGGCCCAGCTCGCCAAGCACGCCCAGGAGCTGCGGCAGCAGTACGAGGAGCTGCGTGCGGAGGTGACACGCGCCTTCGGGGCCACGCCCGACTGGTGGGTCGACCTGCGCTAGGGACCCTGCTTCCGACGCGGCGCACAAAGGCTACGAGCCCCATTTCTTGCTTGACATGAGCCCTGCGCCCTGTGGTAGAGGCTGCGCCGACTTCGCATGCGGGGGGCTCCATGCACGTCGGTCGGTTCCTTCGGGTCGCGGTGGCCGCGGCGTTCGCCGCGGTCGTGGCAGGCGAGCAGGCAAGCGCGCAGCTCTCGGGGCTGACGCTCACCAATAATTCGAGCGCAAACGAGTTCTCGGGCTCGAGCGCCAATCCGAGCTACGAGCGCCGGAGCAGCTTGACCGTCCAGACTTCCTCGCCCACGTCGTTTGCCACGCGGTACTCGGCGACGGTGGATGCGGACTCGGGCCTGGGTGGTGGCAACAAGACCGAAACGCTCGCCACGGACTACACGCTCGCGTTCGACGTCACCGCCCCCACCACGTACACGCTCACCGTCGTCACCTCGCGGTCGGGCGACCTGAACGTCGGGACCGACATTCTGAGCAACAGCGGCACCGCGGACACGACAGGCGTCACGGGCACGGCGACGGGCGGTACGCTCGCCGGGGGATCGCTGAATCTCCCCGATCCGGGCATCGCCTCGTGCGGCGGACCCTGCACGACCTCGATCTCCCAAAGCGCGAGCGCCACCATCACGGGAACGAGCAACGGCGTCCCCGTCCACCACACGCTGCGGTTCACCTTCACCTCGAGCGCCACCTCCACCACGGGTTTCCTCCTCGGCGGCCAGGAGGCGGCTGTCCGCCTCGGTATTGCCACACAGGACACCTCGAACGGCGCGGGGCAGTACCCCGGGTCGCCGGCGCGCAATGCAGCAAGCGACGGCCACTTCGTCACGGTTACGCTGTCCGCCTGCGGCGACGGCATCGTCGAGCCGGGCGAGCAGTGCGATCTCGGCACGGCACAAAACGGTACGCCGGGAAGCTGTTGCACGAGCACGTGCACGCTCGTGCCGAGCGGCACGGTGTGCCGGCCGGCAGCCGGGGTCTGCGACCAGGCCGAGACCTGTGACGGCACACAGCCGACCTGCCCGCCCGACGTCTTCCTCGGCAGCACCGGGGGCTCGTTCGTCTGCCGGCCCGCCGCCGGTCCCTGCGACGTGGCGGAGGTCTGCGACGGCACCGGCCCCGACTGCCCGCCCGATCAGTTCGAGGGCCCCCTCACCGTCTGCCGACCCGCAGCGGGCCCGTGCGACGTGGCGGAGCTCTGCACCGGCGCGAGCCCGAGCTGCCCGGCGGACACGTTCGCACCGCCGACCACCGTCTGTCGCCCGGCCGCCGGTCCGTGCGACGTCGCCGAGACCTGCACGGGCACCAGTGCCGCGTGTCCCGCCGATGGCTTGGAGCCGTCCGGCACCGTCTGCCGGCCGGCGGCCGGCCCGTGTGACGTGGCCGAGGTTTGCACCGGCACCAGCCCCGCCTGCCCGGCCGACACCAAGAGCACCGGCGTTTGTCGCGCCGCGAGCGGTCCCTGCGACGTCGCCGAGACCTGCGACGGCATCCACGACGACTGTCCCGCCGACGCCGTCCTTCCCGCCGGCACGGTGTGCCGCGCCGCCCACGGCGTGTGCGACGTGCCGGAGGTCTGCGACGGCACGACCAAGACCTGCCCGCCAGATACCTTCCAGGATACCGACGGGGATGGCGTCGGGGACGGCTGCGACAACTGTCCGGCGGTCGCCAACGCCTCGCAGACCGACAGCGACGGGGACGGCCTCGGGGATGCCTGCGATCCCTGCACCAACATCGTGCCCGTGTTCGCGAGCCGGCCGAAGCTGAAGCTCACGAAGCTCGACACCCCGGCGGGCGACGATGGTCTCAGCTTCCGGGGCACCCTCACGAACGTGCCGACCACGCCGGCGATCGACGCCGTCGCCAAGGGGGTCCGCATCGTCATCGCGCCGGAGGACTCGGCGCGCGCCGCCATCCTCGACGTGACCATCCCGGGCGGGGCCTTCGATCCGGGGACGGGCGTGGGCTGGAAGACCAACGCCGGCCACTCGAGCTTCAAGTACAGCAACCCTGCGGGCGTCCAGGGCATCACGAAGGTCGTCTACAAGCTGAGCACACGGACAGCGGGCGAGGTGAAGTTCGCCGTTACCGGCAAACGCGGCAGCTTCGCCGCGGTGCCGGCCGACCTGCCGCTCAAGGGCACGTTTGTCCTCGACGCGCCGATTGCCACGACTGGCCAGTGCGGCGAGGCCAAGTTCCCGGGGCCACCCGACCCGAGCGGCACGTGCGGCTTCAACCCGCGCCAGAGCACGCTCACGTGCAACTACCGCTAGCGCCGCGCCGGCCCGCGTTCAGCGCACGACGACGCCGAGCCGCTCGGCGAGCGTCGCAAGCCGCGGGTCGGCGCGATGCGCGGCCGGGGCCGCCTTCCACCAGGCGAGCAGACGGACCTGCGCCCGGCTGAGATCCGGCCGCAGGTCCGCGGCCGCCGCCAGGTCGAGGAGGTGCAGCGCCTCGGCGGCCGCCGCCGGCAGCGCAGCGAGCCGGGCCTCGAGCGCGCGGGCGACCTCGTCGGCAAGCCAGCCGACCGGCAAGCGATCCGGCTCGGGTGCCGCCGCTGCCCGGGCGATCCCCTCGCGCCCCATCGCCTCGCGGAGCCGCTCGCGCTGCACGCCAAAGAGGTCGGCGAGCGTGTATTTGGCGTCGCCCGCGCGGCAGACGGGCAGCCCGTCCCCGTCCCGCGCGACCGCGAGCGTCACGGCCGTGGTCGCGCCCGTGGCGTGCTCGGTCACCTCGACCGTCCGCGCGGTCCCGTCCGGCGCGAGGTCCGAAGGCAGCGCGAGCGTGTAGCCGGGGACAGGACCCGGCTCGCCCAGCACGACCAGCATGGCGGCGCTCGCCGCGACGCGCCCCGGCGTCGCACCGCTGCGGGCGAGCCGCCGGTACACGTCGGCGCCCGTGCCCTGCCCGGCGAGATTGCTGCGCGCGGGCTCGAGCCGGCTCACGAACCCGTCCTCGAGACGGCGGCCGAGGGCGAGCGCCAGCTCGATCGTGCGCGCGGCGTGCCGCAGCACCAGGCCGGGCTCGAGGCCGGTGAGCTCGTCGAAGAACCAACCGCAGCTCGTCTGCATGAGCAGCGCGTGCCGCGCGAGCTCGAGCGCGCGGCGGGCGTGCACGGCCGCCCGGGGCGAAAGCGGCGTCGACGCCTCGGCCGCGAGGAACGCCTCCACGCGCGCGGGCTCGAGCACGCAGTCGATGTACCGATCGCGCGCCCCCCAGGGATCGCGCAGCACCTCGCCCGCGGCCGTCTCGTAGAGCACCGCGACCTCGTCGCGGAGCCAGTCGATCGCCGCGCGCAGGGGCGCGCGCCACGCCTGGCTCGTGCCGGGCTCGGTGCCGACCCGACAGCCGCAGTCGGCCCGCCAGCGCTCCACGCCGTGCGGGCAGCTCCACGACGTGTTCTCGACGATCTCCACCTCGTCGGTCGGCGGGGCGAGCGCCCGGTACGCAGCCGGCCCCAACAGCGCGACGTCGTCGCGCGCGGCGAGCGTCTCCAGGGCGAACGCGAGCGCCATCTCGGCGAACGGGTGGTGATGGCCGAAGGTCTCGCCGTCGACCGCGACGGCGAGGATCGCCGGCCCCTCGCTCTGCGCCAGGGCCGCATCCAGACGCGCCGCGAGCGCCGCGCCGTCGCGCACGAGCCCGCCGAAGGCGATCTCCTGCGAGAGCGTCGCGTCGCGGAAGAGCACGTCCACGCTCCGCCCGCCGGGGAGGAGGCAGCGGTAGAGCCGGCGGGTGTCGAGCGTCGCCGGGGTCACCGCGCGCCAGGCGTCGTCGGCCGCCCCGAGGGGCCGCACGCGTCGTGCCTGGTGCGGCGCGAGCAGCGTGAGCGCGATGCCCGCGTCGGCGAGCGCCTGGAGGCTCGGCCGGTCGACCGCCATCTCCGGCAGCCACATGCCCTCGGGCGCGCGGCCGAAACGGTGCTCGAAGTCGCGTCGTCCCCAGAGCATCTGCGTGCGCACATCGGCGGGCGACGCGAGCGGTAGGATCGGGTGCGCGTAGGGCTGCGCCCAGGCGCTGCCGTGGCCCGTGCGCCGGCGGGCCGCGGCGTCGGCGCGGCGGAGCGCCGCCACCACCTCGGGCGCGTGCGGCACGAGCCAGGCGAGCAGCGTGGGGCCGAAGTCGAAGCTCGTCCACTCGTAGATGCTCAGCACCTCGCGCAGCCGGCCGCGCGCATCGAGGATCCGGGCCGCGGCGCAGGGGACGTAGCACTCGCGCGTGATCCGGGTGTTCCAGTCGCGGTCGGGAGCGGCCGACGGCTCGGGCTCGACGACGCCGAGCCAGGGGTCCTCGCGCGGCGGTTGGTAGTAATGCCCGTGCAGACAGATGGCGCGCGGGGGTCTCGACGCAGGCGTCACGACGGTGCCGCCACCATGCCCGAGTTGAACGGCGACCGGCAAGCCGCTAAGTACGCGACCCATGCCAGCACTCGCGCGGCGCACCGCATCCGGGGTGGCCCTCGTTCTGCTCGCGCTCGGGCTCCTCGGCATGGGCTCGTTCGGCGGCGGCGATCGCGGGGTGCTGCCTCCCGCCGACTTCCACGCGACGCTCACCGACGCCGACGGGGTGCGCGTGGACGTGACGCACCTCACGGTGGGCGGCGACGCGTCGCTCGAGGGCGAGATCGGCCGCGGGAAGCTGCGCGTCCCGTTCGACTCGATCGCGGAGATCAAGCTCGAGCCCGTCGGGCAGGAGCGGGATCGCGTGCGCGCCGAGGTGAAGCTGCGCGGCGAGCAGCCCGTGGTGCTCACCCTGCGGGGCTCGGCCACCTTCTACGGCCAGACGCCGAGCGGGGCCTACCAGATTCGCGCGCGGGACCTGCGGGCGGTTGACTTCGCGCCGAAGTAGGCTTGCCGCGCTCGGGCTGCTCGTGCTCGCGGTGCCGCGGGTGGCGCACGGCCTCGACGTCAAGATCTGGCCGCTCTTTCGCTACTCGACGGGGGCGGGCGACGATCTACGGTGGACGGCGCTTGGTCCGCTCGTCGAGTTCGTGCGCACCGCCGAGACGCGCGACCTCTACGTCCGGCCCCTCATCTGGCTCCACCAGCGCCGGGGCGCGGTGCACGACGACCGGGCCGACATCCTCTACCCGCTTGCGGCGAGCCGCTGGCAGGATCGCTATCAGACCTTTCGGTTTTTGCTCTTCAGTTACCGGAGCAGCGCCCCCGCCGGCGGGCCCACGCCGCCGCCGGCCGCCTGGACGACCCGCTACACGCTCTTTCCCTTCGCCTTCTATCGCGCAGCACCGACCTCCGGCACACACGTGGGCGTGCTTCCCTTCTATCTCGACCTTCGCGACTTCCTCGGCTACGAGCGGGTGCAGGCGGTGCTCTTCCCGGCTTATCTCCGGCTGCGCGAGCCGCGTGTGGATACCCGCTTCTACGCCTTCCCGTTCGTGTCGACGGTGGGCGGCCCGGACGGCCGGGGCCTGCGCCTCTGGCCGTTTTGGGGGTACAAGGACATCGCCGGGCGCGAGCACACGCGCTACGTGCTCTGGCCCTTCTACCTGCGCAGCGCGCGCCTCGCTCCGGGCTACGGCTGGGACGACGTGCGCATGAGCTTCCCCTTCTTCGCCGCCCGCGACGGCGCGGGGCTCCACACGCGCGCCTACGGGATCGTCGCCCGCACGCACACCGTGAACGAGCGGGCGGGCTACGAGGCCATCGGCGCCCCGTGGCCGTTCGTGTTCAAGAAGCGCCCGCTCGGCGAGACGACCTGGGCCACCTGGCGCCTCGCCCCCTTCTACGGCCGCATCGACGAGCACGGCTTTTCCTCGCGCTTCTACGCCTGGCCCGGCTACCGCTGGCGCGCGCTCGACCGCGACGACTACCACTTCGAGCGGCGGGATGCGCTGCTGCTCCTCTGGCGGCGCGAGGACGAGCACAACGACGCGAGCGGCCGCCAGGCCCACCTCTGGACGCTCTTTCCCGCGCTCCGCAGCCGCACGGTCGACGGCCGGCGTTTCGGCCAGGCGCCCGCCCTGGTCGACAGCCTCACCCCCGCAAACCGCGGCGTGCTCGGGTTGTGGGCCCCGCTCTGGGGCGTGTTTCGCTGGGACACGGAGCCCGACGGCCGCCGCGACTGGAACCTCCTCTGGGGGCTCGTCGCGCGCGAGCACGGCCGCCTCCTCGGCCCCTGGCACATCGCGCGCGGGCCCGCGTGGGGAGCGACCGCTGGCCACTGAAGCTGCCCGCGCTCCGGGCCGGCCGCGGCCCTTCGCGCGCCTCGGCACGGGCGTGCTCACCGTGCTCCAGGTGCTCGGGGAGGCGACGCTCCTCTTCGCCGCGACCGTGCGCGCGCTCGTGCATGCGCCGCGCGACCGCCAGCGCATCGTCGCCCAGCTCGTGCGCATCGGCACCGACACGCTGCCGATCGGCGCGCTCCTCTCGCTCTTCGTCGGCATGACGCTCGTGGTGCAGGCCGCCGAGCAGACCCGCGACGTGAGCCAGGGCATCTTGGGCCCCATCGTCGGCCTGGCGATGACCAAGGAGCTCGGGCCCGTGCTCATGGCGTTCCTGCTCGCGGGCCGGGCGGGATCGGCGATCGCCGCCGAGCTCGGCACGATGACCGTCTACGACGAGATCAATGCGCTGCGCACGATGGACATCGACCCGGTGCGGTTCCTCGCCATGCCGCGCTTCGTCGCCGCGACCCTCGCGCTGCCGCTGCTCGTGCTCTACGCGGACTTCATCGGCATCGCGGGCGGCGCGCTCGTGGTCGCCTTCGATCCGGTCGTCAAGGTATCGGTGGACGAGTACCTCGCCCGCATGCTCGAATGGGTGCACCTCACCGACCTGCTCGTGGGCTTCGCCAAGGCGCTCGTCTTCGGCATGGTGGCCTCGATCGTCCCGTGCACCTTCGGCTTCCGCACCCGGGGCGGCGCGGAGGGCATCGCGGTCGCGACCACAGCGGCGGTCGTGTGGAGCTTCATCTTGATCCTGCTCTTCGACTTCCTCATCGTGCGCCTCACCTTCGGGCTCTCGTGATGGCCGCGCCCACCATGCGGGCGCACGGGGGCGTCACGGTGGTCCTCCGCGGCGTCGCCAAGAGCTACGACGGCATCCCCGTGCTGCGCGGCATCGACCTCGATGTCCGAGCCGGGGAGCTGCTGGCGATCCTCGGGCAGAGCGGACAGGGAAAGTCCGTGCTTCTCCGCCAGATCATCGGGCTCGAGCAGCCCGACGCCGGCGAGATCGTGGTGGGCGGCATCCCACTGCCGCGCTACCTGGCGCTCCCGCCGGACGAAAAGCCCTTCCGCATCGCGATGGTCTTCCAGGGGGCCGCCCTCCTCGCCTCGCTCACCGTCGCGGAGAACGTGGCGCTGCGGCTGCGCGAGCACGGGCGGCACACGGAGGCCGAGATCGCGGCGATCACGCGCCAGGCGCTCGAGCAGGTGGAGCTGGGCGACGCGGCGGGCAAGTACCCGGGCGAGCTCTCCGGCGGCATGCGCAAGCGCGCCGCCATCGCGCGCGCGCTCGCGATCGATCCCGAGCTGATCCTCTACGACGAGCCCACCGCGGACCTCGACCCCATCCTGACCGAGCAGATCGGCGAGCTGATCCGTCGCATCCGGGCACGGCGGGGCAGCACGCAGATCTTCGTCACCCACAACCTGCCGCTCGCGCGCGCGATCGCCGACCGCATCGCCGTGCTCGACGGCGGGCGGATCGTCGAGTGCAGCACGCCGGCGGCGCTCGCCGCGAGCCGGGTGCCAATCACACGGGAGTTCCTGCGCGCCGCGGGCTTCGATGCCGCCGGCGCGCGGCCCGAGGCATAGGAGGTGTCGTCGATGTTGAGCCGGGAGCAGCGCATCGGATTGTTCTTCGTGGTGGGCGTGGTGCTTTTCTTCGTCGCGGTCGAGCTGACGCTCGGGCTGCGGCTGCTCGGCGGACGCTACACGCTCTACGCGGTCTTCCGCGACGTCCAGGGGCTCGACGTCGGAGCCGACGTCCGCCTGGCCGGCCTGCGCGCCGGCCGGGTGAGCGGCATGACCCTCGAGGGCGATCACGTGCGCGTCACGCTCGCGATCGACCGCGGCCTCACCGTCAAACGCGACGCCGTCGCACGGCTCGACTTTCGTGCGCTCAGCGGCGAGCGCTTTGTCGCGCTCAGCCTCGGCACCCCCGGCGCGCCGCCGGCGGCTCCCGGCGACACGCTCGAGGGCGAGACGCCGGCGAGCTTCGCCGACGCCATGGACCAGCTCACGACCGTGGGCGAGACCGTGAGCAACCTCGCCGAGCATCTCGACCGCAACACCGAGCGGCTGCTCACGGTCCTCGCCGACGTCGTCGAGGAGAACCGCACGGCCCTCGGCGAGATCACGCAGCGGGTAGCGTCGATCACGACGAAGCTCGACCGGGGCACCGGCACGCTCGGGCTCCTGCTGAACGACCCCACGCTCTACGACCGCGTCACCGCCACCATGGCCGACGTGCGGCAGTCCGTGCAGGATCTCGGGAAGGTGACGGCGGATCTGAGCCAGGGCCGCAGCACCCTCGGCAAGCTCCTCACCGACGACCAGGGCCTCTACGGCCAGGTCCGCGACACGGTCGACCAGCTCAACGAGGCGGCGCACCACGCCGCCGAGATCACGCAGGCCCTCGAGGAGGGGCGCGGCACGATCGGGAAGGCGCTCACCGACGACACCCTCTACAACCAGTCGCTCGACACGCTGCGCACCGCCGAGCGCGCGACGCAGTCGGTGGAGGACCAGGCACCGCTCTCGATCCTCGGCACGCTCGCGACGAGCCTCTTCTGATGTCGGACGCTAACCGACCATGGTGAGGCCGCCGGAGACGCTGAGCACCTGCCCCGTCACGTAGGCGGCCTCCTCGGAGGCGAAGTAGGCGACGGCGCCCGCCACGTCCTCGGGCTGGCCGAGCCGCCGCAGCGGAATCGTGCGCTTGATCGCCTCGATGAGCCGCGCTCCGCGCGGCCCGGCCGTCACCTCGGCCAGCAACGCGGTCTCCGTCGGTCCCGGGCAGACCACGTTGACCGTGATGCCGTGGGGCGCCAGCTCGCGCGCGAGCGTCTTCGAGAATCCGATGACCCCGGCCTTGCACGCGGCGTAGACAGCCTCCCCGCTCGAGCCCACACGGCCGGCGTCCGAGGCGATGCTGACGATGCGGCCGCGGCCGCGGGCGATCATGCCGTCGAGCACGGCGCGCGTGGCATACAGCGCGCCCTTCAGGTTCACGGCGATCAGCCGATCCCAGAGCGCGGGGTCGTTCTCGACGAAGGGCTCGACGCGATCCCAGCCGGCGTTGTTGACGAGCACGGTCACGTCGCCGACCGCGGCGCCCACCGCCGCCACCGCCGCGTGCATCGCGTCGAGCCGGGTGACGTCGCCCGCGACCCCCACGCCGCGCCCACCCCCCGCCACGACCTCGCGCGCAACGGCCGCCGCGGCCGCTTCGTCGAGGTCGACGACCCCGATCGCGAGCCCCGCGCGCGCGAGCCGCAGCGCGATGGCGCGCCCGATCCCGCGTCCCCCGCCGGTGACGATCGCGGCGCCGTCCAGGGCCGACCTCAGCCGGGCAGCCGCGCCGTGAACGTGCCCGTCACGGCGACCTCCCCGCGCTGCGTGCGCGCGACGACCTCGCCGTCGATGCGTCGCTCGCCCGCCTCTTCGTACTTCCGCGTGACGCGCCCGCTGCAGGTGATCGTGTCGCCCGGCCAGACGCGGGTCGCGAATCGCACCTTGTAGCGGCAGAGGTTTCCGACGCCGACGAAGTCCGTGATGCAGCGCGCGAGGAAGCCCGCGCTGAGCATCCCGTGCGCAAAGACCGTCGGGTTCCCCGCCGCGCGCGCGAACTCCTCGTCGTGGTGGATCGGGTTGAAGTCCCCCGACGCGCCGGCGTAGCGGACGAGGTCCGTCCGGGTAAGGTGCTCGACCACGACCGGCGGCAGCTCCTGCCCCTCGTGTACGTCGGCGAAGCGCACCATGGCCCCCTCACCCGGTCACGGGGCCGGCGGTCTCGATCACCGTGTTGCGCAGGTACGCGACCACCTCGCCGCGCTGGTTGCGGAACTCGGTCTCGCCGATCACGAAGAGCATCGTGCCGCCGCGCTTGCCGGTCTTCTCGAAGACGTCCTTGGTCCGCGATCGGAACGTGAGCACGTCGCCCGGCCGGATGGGCCGCAGGTACTCGAACTCCTGCTCGCCGTGCAGGAGGCGGCGGTAGTCGAGCTTCACCGCCGCGCGCGTCGCGCCGAGGTCGCCGATCCAGTGGGCCATGGTCATGAGGAAGGTCGGCGGCGCCACGCAGCGCGCCTCGTCGAGGTAGATCGGGTTCGGATCCTTCACCGCCTTCACGAACTCGCGGATCTTGCCGAGCTCGATCCGCATCGTGACTTCGGGGCCCCACTCGCCGATCCGTGCGCGATCGATCTCCGCCATGGCTAGAGCGCGATCGCCTGCGCCACGAGCTCGCGGTTCCACGTGGCGTCGCCGAAGGTCACCTCGGAGCTCTTCGCCCGCTTGAAGTAGAGGTGCATGTCGTGCTCCCAGGTAAACCCGATCCCGCCGTGAATCTGGATGCCCTCGCCGGCGACGTGCCGGTAGGCGTCCGAGCAGTACGCCTTCGCCATCGCCGCGGCGAGCGGCGCTTCGGGCACGTCGTTCGCCACGGCCCACGCGGCATAGTAGGTGATCGACTTCGAGCTCTCGACCTCGACCAGCATGTTGGCGCACTTGTGCTGGATCGCCTGAAAGCTCCCGATCGGCCGCCCGAACTGCTCGCGCACCTTGGCGTATTCCACGCTCATGTCGAGCACCTTCTGCGCCCCGCCGCACATCTCGGCGCAAAGCGCCACCTTGCCGCGGTCGATCACGCGCGTGAGCAGCGCCCAGCCCCGCCCGGGTTCGCCCAGGGCCTGCCCCACGGCGCCGTCGAGGCGCACCTCGCAGAGCTTGCGCGTCTGGTCGAGGGTCTTGAGCAGCGTGGTCGTCACCCCCGGGCCGCGGGCGTCGACCAGGAAGAGGCCGATCCCCTCCGTGCCGCGCGAGCCGGGGGCCCGCGCGGCGACGACGAGCACGTGCGCGGTGTGCGCGTCGGGCACGAAGAGCTTGGTGCCGGTCAGACGGTAGACGCTGCCGTCGGGCCGCGCCTCGGCGGCGATGCCCTCGGCGTCCCACCGTCCCGACGGCTCCATGTCGGCGAGCGCGAGCCGCAGCGCGCCCTCGGCCACCCGGGGCAGGTACTCCTGCTTTTGTGCGTCGCTGCCGCCTTCGAGCACCGCCACCGAGCCCACGACCGTCGAGAAGAAGGGCCCAGGCATCACGACGCGCCCCATCTCCTCGAGCACGACGACGAGATCGACGTAGGTGAGTCCCGCCCCGCCGTACGCCTCGGGCAGCACGAGCCCGGTCCAGCCGAGCGCCGCGAGCTTCTCCCAGTACGCGTCGGTGACGCCGCGGTCGTCTTCCATCATGCGGCGGACGTAGGTCATCGGGCACTCCTTCCCGAGGAAGTCGCGCGCCGTCTTCCGCAGCAGCTCCTGTTCCTCGCTGAAGCCGAAGTCCATCGTGCACCTAGCCGTTGCCGAGCACCGTGACGCAGCCGACTGCGCCCGGGCCGCCCAGGTTGTGGGCCAGGCCGAGCTCGGCGTCCTTCACCTGCCGGCGGCCCGCCTTGTGCCAGAGCTGCTGGCAGACCTCGTAGATCATGCGCACGCCGGTGGCACCGATCGGATGTCCGAACGACTTGAGCCCGCCGCTCGGGTTCACCGCTACGGCCCCGCCGTCGATGTTCGCGCGCCCCTCGGCGACGTAGCGCGCGCCTTCGCCCGGCGCACAGAGGCCGAGATCCTCGTAGTTGAGGATCTCCGTGATCGTGAAGCAGTCGTGGACCTCGCAGAGGTCGAGGTCGCGGGGGGTGATGCCCGCCTGCTCGTACGCCGAGCGGGCCGCGGCGCGGGTGGCGGGGAAGCCCGTGTAGGCGAAGCCTGGCTTGAGGTACGGCTCGCCCGAGGTGACGGCGAGGCCGATGCCCTTCACCCAGATCGGATCCGCGCGGATCGCCCGGGCGACCTCGCGGCTGCAGACGATCGCCGCGGCCGCGCCGTCGGTCGTCGGGCAGCAGTCGAAGAGGCCGAGGGGGCTGCAGATGAGCGGGGCTGCCAGCACCTGCGCCTCGGTCACCTCCATCTGGAAGTGGGCCTTCGGCGACATCGTGCCGTTGTGGTGGTTCTTCACCGCCACCTTCGCCAGCGCCTCCTTGCCGATGCCGTAGGTCTTGAAGTACCGGTTGGCCGCCATCGCAAAGAGGCTCGGCGCCGTCGTCCCGTGGCCGATCACGGGATGGGTCTCGAAGGTTCCGAGCCCGCGCTGGCCCGAGTCGCGCAGCTTCTCGAAGCCGAGCGCGAGCACGCAGTCGTACATCCCCGCGGCCACGGCGAGGCAGGCGTTGCGGAAGGCGTCCATGCCCGACGCGCAGTAGTTCTCGACCCGGGTCACGGGAATGTCGTAGAGCTTGAGGAAGTCGGCGAGCGTCGTGCCCGAGAAGCCGCTGCTGAGCGTCCCGACCCACGCCGCCTGGATGCGCGCGGGCTCGATGCCTGCGTCCGCATACGCTTCGAACGCCGCCTCGCACACGAGGTCCTCGGCCGAGCGATCGTAGTGCTCGCCGAACTTGCTGCACCCCACGCCGACGACGGCCACCTGATCCTTGATCCCGCTCATAGGGGTCGCGCCTTCCAGAAGTAGTTGTGAAACCCGCCGCCCTCGTGAATCTTGCGGAACGTGAGCTCGAGCGGCATGTCGATCTCGACGCGCTCGGGGTCGCAGTCGGTGATCTGGACGTAGAGGCGGCCCCCGCCCTCGAGATCGACCACCGCGTGACACACGGGGGGGTCGGGGCTCTCGAAGAGGTAATCGTTGGTGAACGTGAAGAGCGTGCCGCGGCGGGCGAGCTTCACGTCCTCGAGGCCGTCCGCCGTCCCGCACTCGATGCACACGCGATGCTTCGGGAACTGCACGGTGCCGCAGCGCGGGCAGCGGCCGCCGTAGAGGGGAAGCAGCGCCTTGCGGTCGCGCCAGAGGGTGACCGGGGTCGAAACGTCCGCCGCCTGGCTCTCCTTGCGCACGAGCCGGCGAAAGCGCGCATAGCGCCCGTAGGAAGCGAGGGTCCGCTTGACCTCGATCTGCCGGTGCACCCCCGCCGCCGCGGCCTGCCCCGTCGCCCGCAGCAGGATCGCATCGGCGCCGTCGCCGTAGCCCGCCACCAGCACGAGATCGCCCGCCCGCGCGCGCTCGAGCGCCGCCGCGAGCATGAGCAGCGGCTGTGCGGCCCCCGTGTCGCCGAGCGTCGTCCAGAAACCGTCCTGGAGCTGCCTCTTGGGATCGAGGCCGAGCGCCTTCGCCACGGCCTGCGGCGCGCGCGTGTTCGGCGTCGGCAGGGCCACCGCCGCGAGGTCGGCAGGGCTCACCCCGGCACGGGCGAGCACCCCTTGAACGGCCTCGGTGAGCACGCGCGCATAGCCGAAGCGGGTCTCGAAGGCCCCGGGGAAGGCGCGCGGGAACTCCTGCGTGCGCGTGCGCCAGGTGCCGAGGAACTCGTCCGCGAGGGTATACGTGGCCACCACCTCGGCGGCACCCGCCTCCGGCCCGAGCAGCACCGCCGCCCCGGCGTCGCCGTAGCTGAGCTCGGCGGGCGACTCGGGCTCGCCGAGCCGGCACTCCGCCGCGGCCACCACGACCCGGCGCGCGCCGCCGGCGATCGCATCGAGCGCTGCCAGCAGCGCCGAGGTCCCGGCGCGCAGCGTGTCGCCGAAGTCGAGCGTGCGGACGGCCGCGGGCAGGTCGAGGACGGCTGCGATGGTGGCGGCGCCTTGCTTCTCCGCCCACGGCGAAGTGGTGCTCGCGAAGAACACCGCATCGGCGCGCTCGGCCTCCGCGCCGAGCGCCACCGCCGCGTTGACCGCCAGCGTGAGGCTGTCCTCGTCGTGGTTGGCGACGGCCTTCTCGCCCCCGGCCGCCTGCCCGCCCCACTCCCGCGCGATCAGCTCGCGCGGGAGGCGGTAGCGCGGGATGGAGACCCCGGCGGCGAGCACGCCCGCCACGGCTAGATGACTCCCTGGCTGCGCAGCCCGGCGATCTCCGCGGCGGAGTAGCCGAGCCCGCGGAGCACCTCGTCGGTGTGCTGGCCGAGCTCGGGCGGCGGCGTGCGCAGCGTGGGCGGCGTCTCGCGCAGCTTGAGGGGATTGCCGAGCGTCTGCCGCCGCTCGCCGCGGCTGTCGTCGTACTCGAGCACCATGTCGCGGTGACGGAGCTGGGGATCGGCGAGCGCCTCGGGGAGCGTCGCCACCGGCCCCACACAGACATCCAGGTCCGCCAGGCGCTCGATCCACTCTGCGAGCGTGCGCTCGCGGAACTTCGCCCGCACCTTCCGAAACGCGTCCTCTCGCTCGCGGCCCTCGGCGAACTGCCGCTCGGCGAGCTCGGGGAACCCGAGCTCCTCGCAGAGCCGCCGCCAGAAGTGCGGCTCGAGGGCCCCCACGGTGAGGTACCGCCGGTCGCGGGTCTCGTAGATGGCGTAGCAGGGATACCGCCCCGTGAGCAGGGTGTCGCCGCGCGCCGGGGCGATCCCCTCGGCGAAGTACCGCATCGCGTTCACCACCTGCCAGGCGAACGCGCCGTCGGTCATGGCGATGTCGACGAGCTGGCCGCGGCCGGTGTGCTCCCGGGCGAGCAGCGCGGCCAGGATGCCCGCGGCCGCCATGAGCGCGCCGCCGCCGATGTCGGCGATCTGCACGCCGGGAATGACCGGCGGTCCGCCCGCCGCGCCAATCGCATCGAGCACGCCCGCGTAGCCGAGATAGTTGACGTCGTGCCCGACGCGCGCGCGGTAGGGGCCGTCCTGTCCGTATCCCGAAATCGAACAGTAGACGAGCCGGGGATTGATCGCGCGTAGCGTCTCGTAATCGACCCCGAGCCGGGCGGCCACCCCCGGACGGCCCCCCTCGAGCACCACGTCGGCCTCGCGGGCGAGCCGGTGGAAGACCGTGCGCCCCTCGGGCGCCTTGAGGTTCAGGGTGATGCTCCGCTTGTTGCGGCCGAGCAGCGGGATGCCCATACCCATCGGATCGGTCGGCGCCTGGACCGCGAGCACGTCCATCCCGAGGTCGGCGAGCAGCATCGAGCAATACGGGCCGGGGAGCTGGCGCGAGAGGTCGAGCAGACGATAGCGGCCGAGGGCGGCGGGCATGGCAACCCCCGTCGGTTACTAGAATCCACCGCCCGAAACAACCGCCGCGGACCGCGCGGGTGCGTCAGTGCCCGGCCGCCACCAGCGCCGCGACCGTGAACCAGTCCGGCGTCACCCCGGCCTTCTCCCCCTGGTGGTAGTACCACCCCTGCTCGCCCGGGAAGCGCAGACTCGGCAGCGACGCCTTGGTCGCGTGCTCGAGCTGCATGTCGACCATCACGATCGCAGGCGCAAACGGCATCTCGTCCTCGTACTCGATCGCCGTCGAGCCCTCGAAGGCCCGCTTCCGATAGCTCACGTCGTTGATCCAGATCTTCCAGAGCTCGCCCGACCGATCGTAGATGTCCGAATACGGAATCGCCCACGCCTCCTTGTCGATGAACAGCACCCGCTTCCCGTAGGCGTACTGCGGCAGCTTCGACGTCCCCTCGACCACGTAGACCCGCCGCTTCTCCCAGTTGTCGTCGAAGGCCCAGTCGACCTTGTCGTTCCACTTCACCGGGTTGTGCTCGGCGTGGAAGACGCCGAGGAGGTCCCGCTCCCCGAGGTACTTCCAGTCCATCCATGCCACCTGCCCGGCGTAGCCGTAGTAGCTGTCGACGTCGGTGTCCTGGCCGAAGAGCGCATCCGAGCGCTGCGCCGTCGAGAGCCGCCGCACCCGCCGCAGCGACGGCAGGTAGAGCCACGAGTCGTCCTGCTTGTCGGCCGAGATGTACCGGTTGCCGAGCGCCCCCACACCCTTCAAGTCAAAGGGCTCGAGGATCGGATAGAGCCCCTGCTGCGCCCGGTAGCCGTTCGGGTTCGGCATCTCGGGCTTCGGCTCCACGTAGAGGCGGCCGATCCAGAAGAGCCGACGGAAGTGGTCGAGCAGGAAGTGCCGCTCGACCGACATCGGCCCGTGGTCGGCAATCGAGCCCGTGTCGGCGTCGAAGTTCCGCAGATCGGTGTCGTCGAGCCCCTGCCCCGGCCCGTAGTCGTAGTTCCACATCACCTTGTAGACGAACAGCGGGTCCTTCGGGTCGATGTTCGGAAACGGCAGGCCCGCCACGTAGTTCTCCATCTTGAGCCCGTCGGCCGAGAGCCTGACCTGCCCCGCGTACTTCTCCGTCGCCTCCTTGTAGGCCTTCGGCCACTCGATGTGCTTCGGGGCGACGATCGTCAGCGGCCAGCCGTGCCGGATGCACCACTCGAGCCCAGGCGAGATCAGGTCCTTCACCTTGTCGATGTTCTGATCGGTGATCCGATCGCCCGGCGCGACGTCGGCGCGCGCGCCGCCTGCCACGAGCATCGTGAGCACCACGAGCCCCGCGAGCGAGGTCCACCGTTGCGCCATGGGTTCCCCCTCCTTCCGTCCTGCAGACGGCCTGTGCGGCACGAGTCGACTCGCTGCCTACACTGCGGCGCCGCGCCCCGTCAATACGGGCGGCGAACCCAGCCGGCCGACGATCGCGGCCGAGGGCGGTGGGCCTGGCCACCCCCGTCCGGCCGCGGGGCCGGGTCAGTGCCCGGCCGCCACCAGCGCCGCGACCGTAAACCAGTCCGGCGTCACCCCGGCCTTCTCCCCCTGGTGGTAGTACCACCCCTGCTCGCCCGGGAAGCGCAGACTCGGCAGCGACGCCTTGGTCGCGTGCTCGAGCTGCATGTCGACCATCACGATCGCAGGCGCAAACGGCATCTCGTCCTCGTACTCGATCGCCGTCGAGCCCTCGAAGGCCCGCTTCCGATAGCTCACGTCGTTGATCCAGATCTTCCAGAGCTCGCCCGACCGATCGTAGATGTCCGAATACGGAATCGCCCACGCCTCCTTGTCGATGAACAGCACCCGCTTCCCGTAGGCGTACTGCGGCAGCTTCGACGTCCCCTCGACCACGTAGACCCGCCGCTTCTCCCAGTTGTCGTCGAAGGCCCAGTCGACCTTGTCGTTCCACTTCACCGGGTTGTGCTCGGCGTGGAAGACGCCGAGGAGGTCCCGCTCCCCGAGGTACTTCCAGTCCATCCATGCCACCTGCCCGGCGTAGCCGTAGTAGCTGTCGACGTCGGTGTCCTGGCCGAAGAGCGCATCCGAGCGCTGCGCCGTCGAGAGCCGCCGCACCCGCCGCAGCGACGGCAGGTAGAGCCACGAGTCGTCCTGCTTGTCGGCCGAGATGTACCGGTTGCCGAGCGCCCCCACACCCTTCAAGTCAAAGGGCTCGAGGATCGGATAGAGCCCCTGCTGCGCCCGGTAGCCGTTCGGGTTCGGCATCTCGGGCTTCGGCTCCACGTAGAGGCGGCCGATCCAGAAGAGCCGACGGAAGTGGTCGAGCAGGAAGTGCCGCTCGACCGACATCGGCCCGTGGTCGGCAATCGAGCCCGTGTCGGCGTCGAAGTTCCGCAGATCGGTGTCGTCGAGCCCCTGCCCCGGCCCGTAGTCGTAGTTCCACATCACCTTGTAGACGAACAGCGGGTCCTTCGGGTCGATGTTCGGAAACGGCAGGCCCGCCACGTAGTTCTCCATCTTGAGCCCGTCGGCCGAGAGCCTGACCTGCCCCGCGTACTTCTCCGTCGCCTCCTTGTAGGCCTTCGGCCACTCGATGTGCTTCGGGGCGACGATCGTCAGCGGCCAGCCGTGCCGGATGCACCACTCGAGCCCAGGCGAGATCAGGTCCTTCACCTTGTCGATGTTCTGATCGGTGATCCGATCGCCCGGCGCGACGTCGGCGCGCGCGCCGCCTGCCACGAGCATCGTGAGCACCACGAGCCCCGCGAGCGAGGTCCACCGTTGCGCCATGGGTTCCCCCTCCTTCCGTCCTGCAGACGGCCTGTGCGGCTCGAGTCGACTCGCTCGCTACGCCGCAGCGCCGCACCCCGTCAATGCGAACAGGGAACCCATCAGCCCCCCACCGGCAGGCTCTCGTCGCCCGCCGGGACGCGCCCGCCGGGAAGGGCCTGGAAGAGCAGGTCTTCGTAGTAGCGCACGTTCCGCCCGACGAGCACGATGGCGGGCTCGCCATCGCGGCGGGCGTAGACGGCGGTCCCGTTGGCGTTGGTGTCCCCGATGCGCAGCCCGACGCGCCGGCCGTCGACGAGGTCGATGTCCACGTGGGCCGCCGTCTCGCCGAGGCCGAAGGCCTCCGCATCCGTCCCCGTGCCGCCGACCTGCTGGATCTCCTCGGCGTCGCCGAGCGCGGCGGCAAAGGCGGCGAGGAGGTCCGAGGGGATGGGGGCGTCGGCGGGCTCGCTCACCTCCCAGCGGTCGTCCGCCCCGCGCCTGGCGTAGATCGCCCGCCCGCCGCGGACGAGGCGGAACGCCGCAAACCCCCGCGCGTCGACGGGCAGGAAGCGCGCGCGCACGGGCGCCACCGGGGCCCGCGGCTCGGGCTCGCGGCCGAGCCACCAGTAGACGCCGCCCAGCACCCCGAGCACCGCGTAGAGCGCGATCACCTGCCGCCAGCCCACTGTGGCCTCACCCCCAGCGGCGGCGCACCGCCAGCACGAGCCCGATGAGGGCAAAGACGGCCGGCTCGACCACCGCGGTGCCCCAGAACGCGGCCGCCGTGTCCTCGGCGGTCACGAAGAACTGCTGACGGCCCGGCTCGAAGCGGAGCGGCCGGCGCGAGATCGCCTGCGGCTCGCGCGCGAGCCAGTCGACCGAGTTGACGAACAGGTCCTTGTTGCCGAGCAGCTCGATGAAGAAGTTGTCGGCGAACTCGGCGTTGCCGTACACGACCACCCGACCCTGGGCCGGCGGGGCCCCGGGGGGCGTCACGACCCGGAAGGCCACCTCGACCCCGACGGGGACCGGGCCCCGGCGGTCGCGCCCGGGCACGAAGCGCGCCATGCCGGTGCGCCGCGCCTCGGGGTCGCGCGTCGCCCAGCTCTCGCGGCTCGTGCGCAGGAAGGCAATGCCCATCATGACGCCCGGCTCTCCCGGCAGGACATCCACCGAGCGGGTAAGCGAGAAGAGCGGCGGGGCGGCGAGCGGTACCAGGATCGGATGATCGCCGCGCTCGATCGGGATCTGAATGGTGAGATACTCGCCCCCGGAGAGCCGCTGCGTCGGATCGACCACGACGTCGTCCCCGACCTCCACCCAGTAGCGGTGCAGGAAGTGCGCGAGCTCCGGCGTCCGCACGGCATCGAGCAGGACGAGCGCCTGGCCGGGGCGCTGGAGGTAGCGGTCGAGCGCGGCGAGCTCCTCGGGCAGGGGGTCCCGCTTGGGCCCGGCGATCACCAGCACCGTGGTCTCCGGGGGCACCTCGTCGCCGATGAGAGAAACCGGTCGCACGTCGTAGTCCTCGTTCTCCAGGAGCCGGCGCGCCGTCGAATACCCCCGGTAATGATCGGTGCTGGTGGGGTCGCCTTCCCCGTGGCCGACGAGCCAACCGACGGTCTTGCGCTGCTGGCGCGTCACGTGGAGCAGCGCGCCGAGGAACGCCTCCTCGCTCGGGTTCGAGAACACCCGCCGTCGGCCACCGCTCTCGACGACGATCGCCCCGTAGGAGTCGACCCCGTACTGGCGCGCGAGGGCGGGGCTGCGGTTGACGTCGACGACCTCGACGTGGACGCGCGGCGTGCGGGCGCTCACCTGCCGCAGCATGTCCTCGATGCGGAGGTTGCGGGGATCCTCGCTGCGCAGAAAGGCGATCACCCGCACGTCGACGTCGAGGGCATCGAGGGCGCGCAGCGTCTGGTCGGAGAGCGTGTGGCGTGCGTCGGGGGTGAGGTCGAGGCGCAGCGGGTGGCGGTCGAGGAGCAGCTCGCCCAGCACGAAGATGCCGAGCAGCGCGGGCACGGCGAGGGCGATGCGCGCCCGCTGCCCGGCCGCCGTCATCGCCCGGCCCGCCACTGCCGCGCCTCCAGCACGCGCAGCGTCGCCCACACGAAGAGCGCCGTCGCGTACACGAAGTAGAAGACGTCGCGCAGATCGACGATGCCCACGGCGAAGGGCTGGAAGTGGTTGAACAGCGAGATCGCCCGCAAGAGCGGCAGCGTCGAGAGGCCGACCGCCGCCTCGTTCCACGAGAGCAGCCAGAGCAGCAGCAGGGGCATCGACGTGAGGAAGGCCGCGAGCACCTGGCTGTCGGTGAGCGACGAGACGAAGACCCCGTAGGCGGCGCAGGCCGCGGCGAGCAAGAGGAGCCCGGCGTAGGCTGCCGCGAGCGGCCGCAGCGGGAAGGGCTGGAGGTGATAGACCCACGCGGGGTACACGAGCGTGGCGGCCAGAAGCGCCCCGATCACGACGAGGCACGCCCCGAGCTTCGCCGCCACGATCGCCCCGTCGCGCAGCGGGTAGGTGAGCAGCAGCTCGAGGGTACCGAGGCGACGCTCCTCGGCGAACAGGCGCATGGTGAGCAGCGGCACGGCGAAGATGAGGACGAGGCGCACGTCCATGAACAGGAGCTGCCAGAAGTTCTCCATGATGTTCACGCCGAAGCCGAACGTGAGGAAGTAGATGAGGTCGGAGTGGAAGTAGTAGCCGGTGTAGGCGAGAAAGGCCGCGGCCACGAGATAGACGAGTGGCGAGCCGAAGTAGGAGCGCAGCTCCTTGCGCAGGAGCGCAACGAACGCCCGCATGCGCCCTCTAGCCTCCGTCCGCCGCCGTCACGAGGCGCACGAACAGGTCCTCGAGACCCGGGGCGGCCGCCCGCAGCTCGAGCAGCGGCCAGCCGCTCGCGACTATCGCCGCCGCGAGCCGCTGCTGCACCGGCCGCGGGTCGGGCGCGAGCACGACGAAGGCGACCTCCCCCGGCGCCTCCGCCGCCAGGCGCTCCACCCCGACGACGCCGGGCAGCGCCGCGAGCGCCCGTTCGACGGCGGCGGCCGGCCCCTCGACGCGCACCGTGAGCCGCGTGAGCTCCGCGAGCCGCCGCACGAGCCCGCCGGTGGTGTCCTCGGCGACGAGCCGACCCCGGGCGAGAATCACCACGCGCGAGCAGAGCTGGCTCGCCTCGGAAAGCACGTGCGTCGAGATGAGCACCGTGCGCCCGACGAGCCCGCGGATGAGCTCGCGCAGCTCGACGGTCTGCACCGGATCGAGGCCCACCGTGGGCTCGTCGAGCACCAGGACCTCGGGATCGCCGAGGAGCGCCTGCGCCAGCCCGACCCGCTGACGGTAGCCCTTCGAGAGCTTGCCCGTGAGGCGGTCGGCCACCTCTCCGAGGTGACAGCGCGCGAGCGCCTCGTCAACGGCGCGCCGTGCCGCCCCGCCGCGGAGCCCGCGCACCCCCGCAACGAAGCCCAGGTAGCGCCGAACCGTGAGGTCCGGGTAGAGCGTCACCTGCTCGGGCAGGTAACCGATCCGGCGGCGGGCACGCAGGGAGTCGACGCCCATGTCGATGCCGGCGACGCGCACGCTGCCGCTCGTCGGCGAGAAGTAGCCGGTGACCATGCGCATCACCGTGCTCTTCCCCGAGCCGTTCGGGCCGAGCAGTGCCGCCACCTCGCCGCGCCCGACGGTGAACGAGACGTCGTCGACGGCGCGCGTCGCGCCGTAGTACTTGGTGACGTGCTCGACCGCGATCAGAAGGCGGTCAGTGTCCTTCCCGGGCGGCCTGCTCGCGCTCCCGGCGCCGGCGGCGCCGGGCGTGCATCACCTCGTCGGCGACGATGACGCCGATGCTGAAGAGGACTACGATCGCAACCGACTGCCAAAGCGTCATCCGGCCCTCCTCGGGGCTAGCTCACCGCCGCCGCCGACGCCGCGGCCGCCGGCTGTGGGCGCACCCGGGCCGCGTGGCGCATGATGAAGCGCGGCCGGAAGTACGCGATCATCACCGGCATCAGCGTCTCCGACGCGACGAAGCTCACGAACATCCAGATCGCCAGCAGCCCGCCCATGACGGCGTCGAAGCGGATGTTCGAGTAGCACCAGAGCGCCGTGCTCATCACCATGCACACGGCCGTGAAGCTCACGGCCTTCCCCGAGGTGACCAGCGCCTCGCGGATCGAGAGGTCGAGGTCGCCGTTCACCCGGATCTCCTCGATGATGCGGCTGACGATGTAGAGCCCGTAGTCGATCCCGAACCCCACGCCGACGGTCACCAGCGGCAGCGTATTGATGTTCACGCCGATGCCCCAGACGGCCATCATCGCGTTGATGAGGACGTTCGAGATGATGAGCGGCGCGAGCAGGTAGAAACCCGCCGCCCATGAGCGGTACGTGAAGAGCACGATCACGTAGATCGTGCCGAACCCGAGCAGGTTCATCAGGAGATCGTTGCGCACCAGCTCCTCGTTCGCCGCCGCGAGCACGCCGATCAACCCGCCCGCGAGCTTGAACGTCGCCTTCTCCATCGGGTGCGCGGCGATGAACTCCTCGCAGCGCTTGATGATGCGCGCGATGTTCTCGCCCTTGTGGTTGCGACAGTAGAAGGTCACGTGCGCCGTCGCATAATCCGGCGTCACGTACTTCGCGGTCTCGGCGGGCGGCGCGCTCGAGAAGATGAGGAAGAAGGTCTGCGCCACGTCGCGCGCCGTGTTCGGGATGACGCCCCACTTGGGCTCGAACTCGTGCGAGACGACGTTCACCGCGCGCAGGATGTCCACCAGCGAGAAGCTGTAGCCGACGTCGCGGTCCCGTTCGAGGTAGCGCTGGAACTTCTCCATGGTGCGCAGCACACCCGGGTCCTTCATCGCGTCGCGATCCTTGCCCTCGGCGACCACGATGAGCGGCTCGACGCCGCCGAACTTGTCCTGGATGTGGGCGTGCGAGACGTTGTAGGGCGAGTCCTGCCACACGAGCGGCGAGGCCGAGGTCGGATCGCCGACGATGAGGCCGCGCATGAGGAAGAGGCCGACCCCGAAGACGCCGAGCCAGAAGACGAGCGTCGTCACCTTCCCGAGCCGCGAGAGGTTCCAGTCGGTGAAGCGGTCGATGGTCCGCCGGTACCAGCCCCGGTCGCGGGCGAGCACGACCTCCGGGTCGGGGGCGCGCAGGTAGTAGTACACGATCGGGTTCAGCAGGAGCTCGGCGATCGTGATCGCGAGGATCCACCACGAGGCGACGATGGCGAGCTTGCGCAGCATCACCACCGGCACGAGCATGATCACGAGGACGCCGAAGGCGTCGGTGAGGATGCCCGAGAGGGTGGGCACGAACAGCTCGGCGAACGCGGCCACGATGGCCTTGCGCTGGTTCCAGTCGTGCCGCTCGTACTCCTCGTAGTAGCGGTCGTGCATCTGGATCGCGTGGCTCACCGCGCGCGCCGTGATGAGGAAGGGCATCACCAGGATCAGCGGATCGAGCGCAAAGCCGATCAGGTGCACGAAGCCGAGCCCCCAGAACGCCGCGATCACGCCCGTCAGCGTCGGCCGCAGCGCCCCGCGCCAGTCGTGGAAGTACATCCAGCGCAGGATCCACTCGAGGCAGTAGGTGACGGTGAGGATCCAGAAGACGTCGTTCGCGTAGCTGTAGACGTAGCCGTAGAGGCGCGGCTCGCCCGCGACATAGATCGTGAGGTCGGGCGGCGCCGTGGTGAGCTTCACCTCCTGCGCGTTGCCGCCGCGCTTGATGCCGAGGGTGAGCGTCGTGCCCGGCCGGTAGCTCGCAACGGCCGCAGCCAGCTCCGGCCGGTCGGCGACGGGCCGGCCGTTTACGGAGACGATCGTGTCGTTCACCTGCAGCCCGGCGGCCGCCGCCGGCGTCCCGCGATAGACGGCGTCGACCACCGCCGGGGCCTGCTGTTCGGGCTTGAGCGGGTCGCGGCCGCGAATCAGCGCGCCGATCCAGCCCGTGGAGAACGGCGTGATCACGTTCGTGTTCATCTCGGTGAACACGCGCCGGTAGTCGAGGCGGCCCTCGATGAAGCCCGCCCGCACGAGCGCCGCCCGGTCGTCGAGCGAGACGAGGATGCCGTAGATGCTCTCCGTGTTGTGCACGATGCGCCGGATCTGGGCCGCGTCCTCGGCGGTCTTCGGGACGCCCAGCATGACCGGCTCCGAGCGCAGCGTGCCGCCCGACTGCACGCGCAGATAGCGTGTCGAGCGGTGCCCGATCGAGTCGATCTGGAGATGGTTGACGCCGTAGACCCGATCCATCTCCTCGGTGATCTTGTAGATGCGGGCGAGCGTCGGCACCGTGAAGATGCTCCCCTCCTTCACCTCCACCATGAGCTGGATGTTGTTCGCGCCGCCGAAGGTGCTCGCGTACTTGTTGTGGATCTGGACGAAGGGGTGGCTCTGGGGCAGGAGGTCGCCGAAGCTCGTCGCGAGCTGGAGCTGGAAGCTCCAGTACGCGAAGAGCGCGGTCACGATGACCACCAGGATCGACACCGGGTGGCGGTAGTCGATCAGCCGCTCGCCGAGCCAGTAGAGGGCCCGCTTGTCCTGCTCGCTCGTACTTCCGCTGCTCATGGCGCCCCCGTCCTAGCCCTGCGACGGCAGCCAGGTCTTGCCGCCGTCGGTGGTCCGGAAGATGAGGCCGTAGCCGCCCACCATCCAGCCGTTCTGCGCGTCGGAGAAGCTCACGGCCCGCAGCCACGTGAGCACGTCCTGCCCGAGCTTGGCGCGCTTCCAGGCCGCCTGGCCGGGCTCGTGGTGTACGACCTCGCCCGCCCCGCCGACTGCCCACCCCGAGCCGTCGGGCAGCTCGATCGGGCTGAACAGCGGATCGTAGAGCGGGGCCGACGCCTCGATCTCCATGGGATCGAAGCGCCAGTGCTGCCCGCCGTCGGTGGTACGGGCGATGTGCCCTTCGAGGCCCGCGGCGATCCCTTCCTCGGCGTTCTTCATGTGCAGCCCGAAGAGCGTCGGCAGGTCGAGCGGGTCGATGATCCCGGTGCCCTCCATCAGGGTCTTCTCCTGCTCGTGCCAGGTCTCGCCGCCGTCCTCGGTGTGCATGATCTTGCCGAACTCGCCCACGATCCAGCCGTGCTGCGTGTCGAGGAACTTGACGTCATAGAAGATCGGATCGGCCGACACCATGGATTCCCCACCGGTGAGGTCGATCTCCATGGGCACCTTCCGTGCGCGCCAGGTCTTCCCCCCGTCGCTGGTGGAGGCGAGGATCGAGCGGTCGCCGACCGCCCAGGCGTGCTCCGCGTCGATCGCGTCGACCGCGAAGAGGTAGAGGGCCTCGGGCGGCTCGTTCCGCTCCTGGTAGATCGCGTTCGACTGCTGGGGCTGCCAGCTCTTCCCACCGTCGGCGGTGTGGAGGATGAGACCGTCCTGGCCGGCGATCCAGCCGTGCTGGTCGTCGGCCATCTTGACGCTGTAGAGCGCTTCGTCGGTACCCGACGGGATCTGGCTCCAGGAGGCGCCGCCGTTGTCGGTCTCCAGGATCTTCCCGCCGTAGCCCACCACGATCGCGCGATCCTTCGACAGCGCCTGCACATCGAAGAACTTGTCGGTGATGTAGATCGTCCGGTCGATCAGCGGCAGCATCTCGACCTCGCGATGGCAGCCGAGCGCGAGCGCAACGGCGAGCGTCCCGCCCGCGAGAACCCAGCGACGCATGCAGACCTCCACGACGACAGGGCGACGTAACAAACCGCGTGTTAGAGTGTCAATGGGGCCGCAACAGCGATGGCGAAGCGCACGCGCGGCACGCATCGCGCGCGCCCGCGCGCGCAGCCGCCGCAGCACGCGCGGAAGCGGGTGACGAATCTTCACCGAGGCGCGCATTTTTTCGCCGCATCCGTCACAGCCTGGCACGGGGAACGTCCGCCGTTTTCTGCCGGCGCTGGTGGCACGTCACTTGCTGCCTGCGTCCGCCACGCCCACCGAGGAGAAGGAACCCCGCAATGGACGAGAACGCTGGCAACCTGATCCGCACCCTCCGGCAGAAGCTCGGCATGACTCAGGAAGAGTTCGCGCACGAGATCGCAGTCACGGTCTCGACCGTCAACCGCTGGGAGAACGCACACGCCGAGCCGAGCAAGCTCGCCTGGAAGGCGATCGAGGATCTGGCCCGCAAGCGGGGGCTCACGGACGAGCTCCTGCGCCGCCCGGGCCTCTTTGGCGGCGGCGCCTGATCGGCCGCCTCGCCGCTCCACTTGTCGCAAGGGGGGCGCTGCCACCGCGGCGCCCCCCTTCTCCGCCTTGCCCCCCGCGTCCCTCCTCGGGGTGCGCCTCTGGCGCGCGCCCGCTGGCGGCTTGCGCTTGCGCATCTCGACCGGCGCGCGGAGCGGCCCCTTCGGCGCTTTTTCGCCGGATCGTCAGCCCGATGCCGCTTCCCCGGGCCCCGCGGCTCGACACCGCGCCGCAGGCTCCGACCCCCTCGCCCCGGCTTCGCGCCCGCCGTCACGACGGTTTTCGCATCCGACGGCTTTCGCCAGTGCGCGCGCGCGGCACACGGCACGCCCTTTGCGTCAGCGGCGGCACAACCGGGACAGCAGCGGTCCGCCGCGGCTGGCACACCGACCGACACCATGAGCGACACCGACGACGTGAGCATGGAGCACGGCGCCGACCGCCGCGACCAGCCGAAGGTGCTGGTCGTCGAGGACGACCCCGACATCCGCAAGATCCTCGCCGTCTTCCTCGCCGAGAAGGGATTCCAGGTGAAGGTGGCCGAGAGCGGGCAGACCGCGCTCGACATGCTCACCGAAGAGCCGATGGACCTCATCCTCTCCGACGTGCGCATGCCGGGCATGACCGGCCTCGATCTCCTCCGCGCCGTCAAGGAGCGCGATCCCGAGATCCAGCTCGTGCTCATGAGCGCCTACTCCTGCGTCAAGGACGCGGTCGAGGCGATCCAGCTCGGCGCCGCCGACTACGTCGAGAAGCCCATCGACTTCCGCCGCCTCGACCGCGTGCTGCAGACCGTCCTCGAGAAGCGCGCCCTCCAGCACCGCACGCGCATCCTCGAGCAGCGGCTCCAGGGCTGCGTCACCTTCGAGGGGATCGTCGCCCGCACGCAGCAGATGCTCGAGGTCTTCGCGTTCGTCGAGCGGCTCGCCCGCTACCCCACGACCGCGCTCGTCTCGGGCGAGAGCGGGACGGGCAAGGAGCTGGTCGCGCGCGCGCTCCACAACCTCTCGCCGCGCCGCGACCGCCCGTACCTCGTCTGCAACTGCGCCTCGCTCGCCCCGACGCTGCTCGAAAGCGAGCTTTTCGGTCACGTGCGCGGCGCGTTCACCGGCGCCGACCGCGACCGCAAGGGGCTCTTCGAAGCCGCGCACGGCGGCACGATCTTCCTCGACGAGATCGGCGAGCTGCCGCTCGACGTCCAGGTGAAGCTCCTGCGCGTGCTCGAAAACCGCGAGATCAAGCGCATCGGCTCGCCCGACCCGATGCGGATCGACATCCGGGTGATCGCGGCGACCAACCGCGATCTCGGCGAGATGGTGCGCCAGGGGAAGTTCCGCGACGACCTCTACTACCGGCTCAACGTGGGCGCGATCCACCTGCCGCCGCTGCGCCAGCGGCTCGACGACATCGAGCCCCTCGTGCAGCACTTCGTCGCCACGTTCAACCAGAAGCTCGGGCGCTCGCTCGCCGGCGTGAGCCCGCAGGTGCTCGCGATCTTCCACCGCTATCCCTGGCCCGGCAACGTGCGCGAGCTCGCCAACGTGATCGAGCGCGCGATGGTCGTCTCGAAGGGCAGCGTGATCCTGCCCGAGCACCTGCCGCCGCACCTCTTCGAGACGCGGCCGCTGCCGGGCAACGGCGCGGACGTGCCGCGCCTGCCCGAGCTCTCGCTCGAGGCCGCCGAGCGCGAGCAGATCCTGCGCGCGCTGCAGGCGGCCGGAGGCAAGCGGATCGAGGCCGCGCGGCTGCTCGGGCTCTCGCGGCGCACGCTCTATCGCAAGCTCGACCGCTACGGCATCTCGTGAGGAGGACGGGAGGACGGCCATGTCGCAATCGCAGCAGCAGCCACGGATTCTGATCGTCGAGGATCACCCGCTCATCGCGGAGCTGATCGAGACGCGGCTGCGCATGGAGGGGTTGCAGCCCGTGAAGTGCCCCGGGGGGCGGGAAGCACTCGCGCTGCTCGACACGGAGACGTTCGACACGGTGATTCTCGACATCATGATGCCGGACGTCGACGGCTATCAGGTGCTCCGGCACATCCGCGCGAACGGCCGCACGGCCGAGCTGCCGGTGATCTTCCTCACCGCCAAGTCGTCCCCGGCCGACATCGAAAAGGGCCTCGCGATGGGCGCCAACTACTACATGACCAAGCCCTTCAGCGGGCTCGATCTCGTGCGGAAGGTCCGCCTCTGCCTGCAGGAGCGCACGGGGCGCCCGACCGCCCCGGCCGTCTGACCCGATGCTCCGCCGCCTGCTGCCGGCGGCAGCGGCCGTGCTCGTCTGTGCCGCACCCGCCGCCGCCGCGTGGGCCAGCGCGCCGCGCACCGAGATCCCGCTCGAGGGCGACGGGAGCACCTGGATCGTGCGCGTCACCATCGACGGCCGGGCCAGCGGACGCTTTCTCCTCGACACGGGCGCGAGCCTCTGCGTGATCACCCCGAAGCTCGTCGAGCGCCTCGGTCTCCGCCCCTCCGACGACCGCGTCACCCTGCAGACCGCGAACGGCGTCGTCACCGCCCCGCTCGTGCGCCTCGCCGACCTCGCGATCGCCGGCAATCGCGCGGGGGGCGTCCCCGCGGTCGTCTACGGGGGCGTGCCCGCGGGCCTCGACGGGATCGTCGGGCTGAGTTTCCTCAACCGCTTCCGCTACGCGATCGACCCGCAGCGCCGGGTGCTCCGGCTGCACTAGGCGCCCATCCGAGGCTTGCGCCCCGCGGGCAGGAGCCGCTAGACGGCCGCCATGGATCCCTTCGCGGGGCGCGTGGCCGTGGTGACCGGCGGCGGCAGCGGGATCGGCGCGGCGCTCGCCCGCGCCTTCGCCGCGCGCGGCGCCCACCTCGTGCTCGCCGACCTCGACCCCGAGGCGATGGCAGCCGTCGCCGCCGACCTCGCCGCGCGCGGCACCGAGGTGCTCTGCGTCCCGACGGACGTGGGCGAGCGCGAGCAGGTCGAGGCGCTCGCCGCCGCTACGGTCGCGCACTTCGGCGCCGTCCACCTCGTCTGCAACAACGCCGGGATCTGCGTGCCCGGGGACCTCGCCACGGCGACACATGCCGACTGGGTCTACACGCTGCGCGTGAACCTCTGGGGCGCCGTGCACGGGATCGAGGTCTTTGTCCCGCGGCTGCTCGCCCAGGGCGCCGGCGGCCACGTGATCAACACCGCCTCGATGGCCGGCCTCGTCGGCATGCAGGGGCTCGGCGTCTACTCGGCGTCGAAGTTCGCGGTCGTCGGGCTGAGCGAGGCGCTCTACCGTGAGCTCACGCCCAAGGGAGTGGGCGTGACCGTCGTCTGCCCGATGGTCGTGCGCACGAACATCGACGTGAATAGCGTACGCCAGCGGCCGGCTGCGCTGCGCGCCCCCGGGGCGTCGGTGGCCGCCCCATCGGGGCTCGCGACGCTCGCCGGCAGCGTGATCGAGCCCGATCAGGTCGCCTGGCGGGTCGTGCGCGCCATCGAGCGCGGCGACCTCTACGTGCTCACCCACCCCGAGCAGCGCGAGATCCTGCGCCGCCGGGCGGAGCGGCTCGAGCGGATGTTCGACCCCGAGCGCTGGTAGCGCGCGGGGCCCCGCCCGCTGGGGCGGGGCCCCCCGAGGCTCCCCGGGCCGGACTCGAACCAGCGACCAATCGGTTACACCGCATCCCGTCGTTTCCGACGGGGGTGGACTATCTCTTCACCGTGGACCCGGGCGGGATCCGTAGGTGGCGGGCGCTCGTGGGGAGCTTATTCTTCCGTCACTCCCTAGTCTCTGCACCTTCCCTCCGCCCTCGAGTCTCGGAGGGCTCGGCTCAGGATTACCGTATGCCGACGGCACGTAGGCTTCCCTGAATTCACCCGCTTTTCACTCACCGGTTTCCCGGTGAGGCTGCGAAGGCTCACAGCCGATCGCTCTACCGACTGAGCTACCGGGGAACGCGGGGCTTATACACGCAAGCGGCCCGACCTCGCAATTGCCCACCCTCACATCTCGCGCCGCCCCTCGAGCGCCCGGCCGACCGTCATCGCGTCGGCGTACTCGAGGTCGCCGCCCACGGGGAGCCCGTGGGCGATGCGGGTGACGCGCAGCCCGAGCGGCTTGAGCAGCCGTGCGAGATAGAGGGCCGTCGCTTCGCCCTCGGCGGTGGGGTTCGTCGCGAGGATGACCTCGCGCACCGGCTGCTCGCGCAGCCGCACGAGCAGCGGCTGGATCTTGAGGTCGTCGGGGCCGATGCCGTCGAGCGGGGCGAGCGCGCCGTGGAGCACGTGGTAGCGGCCGCGGAACTCGCGCACCCGCTCGATGGCGAGGAGATCGGCGGGCTCCTCGACGACGCAGATGACGTCGGCGCTGCGCTCGGGGTCGGTGCAGATCGCGCACGGATCGGCCTCGGTGAGCGCGAAGCAGCGCGAGCAGAGCCGGGTCTCCTCCTTCACCGCGACGATGGCGCTCGCGAGCGCGCGGGCGTAGTCGGCCTCGGCGCGCAGGATGTGGAGCGCGAGGCGGCTCGCGGTCTTCTCCCCGATCCCCGGCAGCCGCGTGAGCTGCTCGATCAGGCGCGCAAGCGACGGGGTCTGGGCCATCGGCAGCCTAGGGCATCCCGGGCAGCTTGATCCCGAGGCCGCCGGTGACCTTGCCCATCTCCTCGGCCATCATCTGCTGCGCGGCGCGAATGCCAGCGTTCACGGCCGCGACCACGAGATCCTGGAGCATCTCGACGTCGGGCTGCTCGAGCAGCGTCGGCTCGATGCGCACCGCGAGCACCTCGAGACGGCCGTTGACGGTCACCGTCACCATGCCGCCCCCGGCGCTGCCCTCCACCGTCCGCGACGCCAGCTCCTCCTGCGCCGAGGCGAGCCGCTCCTGGAGCTGCTGTGCCTGGCGGAAGAGCCCACCCAGGTCGAAGCCCTTGCTCATGATCTCCTCGTCACGGCCGCCGCTCGCGCACGCCGCGCACCTCGGCGCCGAAGATCTCCACCGCCGCCTGGACCAGCGGGTCCGCGAGCGTCTCCTCGGTGCGGCGGCGGACCCGTCCGAGCGGCGTCTCGCCCGCCCGCCCCTCGGGCATCGGCCCCACCTCGACGCGGAGCGTCCGTCCCGCCGCCTCGCTCGCGAGCGCACCCAGTCGATCGAGCGTCTCCTTGCGCGCGAGCTCCCGGCGCATCGCCTCGTTCTCGATGCCGATGCGCAGGGCGCCGTCCACGACGCCGAGCGGGCGCCCCGCGGCGAGCGTCATGTACAACGAGAGCTTGTCCTGGCGAACCCGCGCGAGGAACCGCTCCCAGAGGTCGTCCGGCGCCGCGGGCGCGAGCCGCTCCTCGCCGCCCTGGGGCGCCGCGCCACCGGGGGCAGCCGTGCCGGCGAGCGCCTCCAGCCGCCGGACCAGCTCTTCCAGGGGCACGAGCGCCGGCAACGTCGCGAGCCGCAACACCGCCATCTCGAGCACGAGCTGCGGCTCGATCGTGCGCGCCGGCGCGGCGAGCGTGGCGTCCGCCTCGAGCAGCAGGCGGAAGAACCGCTGGAGGTCGTCGGCCGAGCGGCGCTCGGCCTGGGCGGCGAGCTCGTTCACCTCGGCCTCGGGGAGCGCGGAAAGCAGCGTGCGATCGCCGGTCGTCCGCAGCACGGCGAGGTGGCGGAAGTGCTCGAGGAGATCGCGGCAGAAGCGCTGCGCGTCGTACCCGTGGGCGTAGAGCTGCCCGAGGCTCTCGAGGCACGCCCGCGGATCGCCGGCGAGGATGCCGTCGGCGACGGCCACGACGAGCCGGCGGTCGGCCGCCCCGAGCAGCGCGCGCACCGCCGCCTCGCCCGTCGCCTCCGGCCCCGCCGCCAGCACCTGCTCGAGCAGCGACTGCGCGTCGCGGAGGCTTCCTTCCGCCTCGCGCGCGATCAGCGCGAGCGCGCCCTGGTCGAGCGCCGCGCCCTCGGCCGCGGCCGCCGCGCGCAGATGCGCCATAAGCTCGGCCATGCCGATGCGGCGGAGATCGTAGCGCTGGCAGCGGGAGAGCACCGTCGGCAGCACCTTGTGCGGCTCGGTGGTCGCGAAGATGAACTTGACCTGCGGCGGCGGCTCCTCGAGCGTCTTTAAGAGCGCGTTGAACGAGTGCGGCGAGAGCATGTGCACTTCGTCGATGATGTAGATCTTGAACCGGCTCTTGATCGGCTGGTGCGCGGCCGCCTCCATGAGATCGCGCACCTTGTCGACCTGGGTGTGGGACGCGCCGTCGATCTCGAGGACGTCGAACGCCTGCCCGTCGGCGATCTCGCGGCAGGTCGAGCACTGGTTGCAGGGCTCGGGCGCCGGGCCGCGCTCGCACTCGAGGGCCTTGGCGAGGATGCGCGCGGTCGTGGTCTTGCCGACCCCGCGGGGACCGGTGAACAGGAAGGCGTGCGCCACCCGCCCCGCGGCGATGGCGGCCTGGAGGGTGCGCGTCACGTGCTCCTGGCCGACCACGTCCGCGAATCGCTGCGGCCGAAGCCGTCGGGCGAGCACCTGATAGCTCATGGGCGGGAGGCGCGGGGGTGCCGGGCGGTGACGGCTAGGGTGCCCTGCGGCACAGGAGGACAATCGGTACCGCTGCTTCCTTCCGGACCTGACGGGGTTCGCGATGCCTTCTTGCGCAGGACCTAGCCGCCACCACCCGAGACCCCTTCGCGTCGGGCGAGAGTAGCCGCGTTGCCCCCCGGGCGCAAGGCGAGGCGGAGCGCACCTGCCCGCGGCGCCCTCCCGACGCCGCCAGCCTGCGGGTGCTTCGCCGACCTGCCGCCGGCCGAAACGACACATCAACGGTGGCACGAAGCTTTTCTCTTTGACTCGACACGGAAACGGCAGTAGGGCTCGTTTCCAGATGCGGCGCTTGCCGACTGCGGCCCTCGTGCTTGGGCTCCTCCGCCCGGCGGCCTCTGCGGCGCCGTTTCTCGAGTACCTCTTCACGGGCGGCGGCGCTGACCGGGCCGCGATCCTCACCGAAGGCTCCCTGCCGGTCATCGGCGGCGCTTGGGGCTGCGGCCAGTACAACCAGGGCGCTCCGTCCTGCCTGCTGCGCAATCCTGACCAGCAGTGCTGCGCGCACGACATCAAGCCGCTCGACTACGACCTGTCGGGTCAGACGATCACGATCTACGTCGAGGAGACGCGTGGAAGCGTGGTCTTTATCGAATGGCTCGGCGTCTGCCGGCCGACGCCGACCGCATGCGTCCCGGGTCCTGGCAGGCCCTGGTGCCAGGGCGGGCTCGACTACCGCGGTCCGCTCGAGCCGCAGACGGCCGCCCACACCTGCACGCTCACGCTCCCGAGCGGCAGCGACGTCCAGGTCACCACCCGCTGGGAGGAGCAATACCAGGACGCCCTCCCACCGTGTGGCCAGTTCCAGGCGCTTTCCGGCACCTGCGCGCAGACGGCGACGCCGAGCACGACCACCACGACGCTTCCCTTCGACCAGCTCCCGCAGTTCAAGAAGGATGCGCTCGAGCAGATGAAGCTCGAGTTCGAGCAGGCGCTCTATCCGTGCCTCGTCGCTGCGAGCGGCACGGTGGTGATCGGCGTGGGCGGGATCGCCGTCGGGGGCATCGTCGGTACCGTGCTGCTCGGCGTCGGCACGCCACTCTGCGCCGTCCACATCGCGGCGCTCCAGGACCTCCAGAAGGTATACAACGACCCTCCGGACCCAGCCTTCCAGCGCCCCGTGCACGTCCGACCGATCGCCGTGCCGTCGCTCGAGCTACCGTCGTGCTCAGGGCTCCGCGGGAAGGACCGCGCGACGTGCCGCCGTCTCGAGGCGCTCGCCAAGCGCTACGCGGCCGCGGTCGAGCGCGTGAAAGCCGTCGCGACCGCGCTCGCGACGACCGCCGATCGCTTGAGCAGCGCCAACGCCGCCGGCAACGCCAAGGCGGCGAAGAAGCAGGCGAAGCAGGCGGCGCTACTCATCCGCCGCCTGAAGAGCGCCGTGCGCGCCCGCGGCCATGCGGGTGCGAAGCTCGCCGCGCTGCTGCGCGCCGCCGGCATCGACGGGACGCTCACCGCGTCGCAGACGTCCGCTGCCGTGGACGCCGTCCTCGCACGCCTGGCAAGCCAGGGCATCCCAGTGGACACGGCGCGGCGACTTCTCGGGTCGGCAACGACACCGGCACCGGTCGACGTGCTCGCGACGCTCGGGCAGTAGGCCGCCGCGCGCGCCAACCGAGCGGAGAGGGAGGGATTCGAACCCTCGGTACCTTGTGGGTACACACGCTCTCCAGGCGTGCCCCTTCGGCCGCTCGGGCACCTCTCCGGCGGGACCGCGACCACGGTCGCAGAACTCCCGCGTGCGCGCAAGGCGCGCTGCCGAGCCATGTCCGCGCGGCGCCGCCGGCGGAGGCCGCTACGCGTTCTTCGCGCGCCGGCCCTTGCCCTGTCCCTGGTCGCGCCCGAGCTTCTCGCCGAGCGCCGCGACGACAAAGGCCTGGACCGACGTATCGCTGCGCACGCAGTGCAGCTTGAGCTCGCGGTGAAGCGCCTTGGGTATCCGCGTCGCGAGCTGCACCCACACCGAGTCCGAGTCCCCCATCCCCTGCCCTCCGTGGCCGGCTGGCCACGTTGCAAGCTAACCGGCAACGCGGGCAGTGGCAAGCGTCAGCACGAGCGGAGAGGGGGGGATTCGAACCCCCGGTGCCGCGAGGGCACACACGATTTCGAGTCGTGCCGTTTCAACCGGGCTCACGCACCTCTCCGGGCGGGATGCCTACCACAGCCGCGCGGCGGAGCGAAGCCGCGTGCGCCGCCGTGCGCGGAAGAAGGCGCGCACGAGCGCGCGCGCGCGCTCCGCCTCGATGCCGCGGGTCACCGCGATGCGGTGGTTCAGACGCGGGTCGGCGTGGAGTGCGTGCAGCGACTCGACCGCACCGCCCTTGGGATCGGGGCAGCCGTAGACGAGCCGGCCGATCCGCGCCTGGATCGCCGCCCCCATGCACATCGCACAGGGCTCGACGGTGACGTAGAGGACGGCACCCGGCAGCCGGTAATTCCCGGCCGCGCGCGCCGCCGCCCGCAGCGCCAGCACCTCCGCATGCCCCGTCGGGTCGCACCGCGCGATGCTCGCGTTGCCGGCGCGCGCGAGCAGGTGCGTCCCCCGAACGACAACCGCGCCGATGGGCACCTCGCCGCGCGCGCCGGCCGCTTCGGCCGCGGCGAGCGCCTCGGCCATCCACCGCCGGTCGTCGGCTGTCGCGGCTACTTCATTTCCTTCTGCTCGCCGCTCTCGGTCCCCTTGGTCTCGCCCTTGCCCTGCTCGCCCTGCCCTGCGGCCGCCTGCTCCTGGCACTTCTTCACGTCGTCCTCGCTGATCACCATCGTCTCCGCAACGTCGGACACGGACCTCCCGGTCTGCAGGTACTTGAGCACCTGCTTGCAGTTCACCGCCCCGGCCACGCTCCCCGACCCCATGGCGAGCAGCACCGCGGCTCCGATCGTCAGCATCGTCCGGCTCATGGCTCGGCCCTCCTTGTGCGCTCTTGCGTGTGATGGGTGCCGTACCCGGCACTGTGCTCCGGCCTATATCAACGCGCGATAGGCAGGGAAAGTTCCGCTGCTGGACACTCGAGCCGTCGGGGGCGTAGATAGACGCAGCTCATGCGCGCCCTCGCTGCGCTCGCGCTCCTTGCGGCGGCCGCGCCCGCCCTGGGCGCGCCGGTGCTGCTCGAGCGGGTGCGGGTGCGGGGCGGCACCGCGCCCGAGGTTCGCCTCGAGCTCTCCGGTCCGGCTGCCCCGCTTGCCCGCACGCTCGCCGCGGGCGAGGGAACGCCCGAGCGCATCTACGTCGACATCGCGGACGGCGTGGTGGGCCCGCAGGCGCGGGAGCCGGTGCCGGGGAGCGGCCCGCTCCTGCGCGTGCGCACCGGCCAGTTCGACCCGCACACCGCGCGCGTCGTGCTCGACCTCACCCACCCCACGCCATACGACGTCCAAGTCCGCGGCCACGTCGTGACGATCGTTCTGCGCGCCGCACCGTCCGTAGCCCCCGCTCCGCCGCCGACCGAGGCGACGCCCCCCCCGCCGCCGCCGCCGCGCACCGCTGCCGCCGCCCCGCTCGTCATCATCGACGCCGGCCATGGCGGCCGCGATCCGGGCGCCTCCGGCGTCGGCGGCGTCCTCGAAAAGGACGTCGCGCTCGCCGTGGCGAAGCTACTCGCGGCGAAGCTCCCCGCCCGCCTCGGCGTAAACGTCCTCCTCACCCGCAGCGACGACTCCTACATTCCCGTCGACGAGCGACTCCCCCCGCCGGAGTCGACGGCGGCGGCCTTCATCTCGCTGCACGCGAACGCGTGCAGCGATCCCCACCCGCGCGGCCTCGAGGTCTTCTACGGCGGCGGGCGGCTGCGTCCGGCGAGCCTCACGGCCGCGAGCCCGGAAGCCGCGCTCCTCGGCCGGGCGATCGCCCGCGCGCTGCGGAGCGAGGTCGGCCCCGTGCGCCACACCGCCCGTCCCGCCGACTTCGCCGTGCTCGCCCGCAACCCGGTGCCGGGCGTGCTCGTCGAGGTGGGCTTCCTCACCCAGGCCGATGACGCGCTGCGCGCGCAGGATGCCGCCTATCAGGAGCGGCTCACCGACGCGCTCGTCGACGGCCTGGCTGCCTTCCTCCAGCAGAGCGCCGCGCGGCTCTAGCTAGGCGCCCGTCCGGCCGTTTGACACCCGCGCGCTCGCGCGCCAGCCTAAAGAAAGCATGAAACATCCGGCCTCCGACGAGGAGCCTCTCGTCCAGCTCGCCACCCGCATCCCCCGCCGCATCGCCCGGGAAGTGAAGGCGTTCTGCGTGCGCCACGACGTGCGGATGCAGAGCTTCGTCCGCACCGCCCTCAGCGAAAAGCTCGCACGGGCGCGGGCGGGCGAGCGCTTTCGCCGCCGCGCCTGATCGTCGCCCCGCCGGCGTAGTACCTTCGGGCAGGGGCTCGCGCGAGCGCCCGATTTTTTGCCCGCCTCACGATCTTCTGGCTGGCGAAGCTAGGATGTAATCAAAGGCGACTGCGCTGCGCCCCGCACGCGGTGTTGCATCGGCTGCGCTGGCACGATAGTTATGCAGGTATTCCCGCTACGGGCGGAGAAAGGACTATTATGGCAAGTGAATCCGAGGTGTGGGTCCAGTTGGCGACGCGCATTCCGAAGCACCTGCATCGCGAGCTGAAGCTCCATTGTGTCAAGTCCGATGTCTCGGTGATGGACTTCGTGGTGAAGGCACTCGAGGAGAAGCTCGCGCGCGACGCCGGTGGTCGCAGCGAGCGCCGGCGCGCCCGCGCCTGAGCCACCGCACGGGGCGGCGGCCGCCCGGGGCCGCCGCCCGGTCTTGATTCGGACACACCCGCCCGCCGGCGGCGTGCCGGCCCCGCGCATGCGGGCGCTGCGCGGGCTCAGCCCGTGCGGGCCTTCGTGCCCGGGGTCTGGGCCAGCACGGCGTCGCGCAGCGCGAGCGGGGCGCGCACGAGCGGGAACGTCTCGACGGTGCCGCCGGTCCCCGTGATCCGCAGCGTGCCATAGTCGAGCAGGCGGCCGACGAACGTCTGATCGACGCCAATCGCCTCCACCTTCTGGAGCAGCAGCTCGACCGTGTGCACGGAGAGGAGCCCCACCTTGATCAGCACCCGCCGGTCGGTCACCGCGAACTCCGAGGTGCGCCAGCGGGCGAAGGGCGTGACGAGCGACGCCAGGATGACCGCGATCCCGCCGAGCACGAGGTGCACCGTCGCCTGCCGCGAGAGGTCGTTGTGGCGGATCACCAGCGTCACGACGAGCACGACGAACGCCGAAAACCAGGCGGCGCCGCTGAAGAGCACGGGGTGCAGCCGCGTGCGGAAGATCACCCGCTCACCCGGGCCGAGGTGCTTGTCCACGTAGCCCATCGCGGGGCCGAGCCCTATGCCCTCCGCCGCGCGTTTGCAACCCGCAGAGCCCTTGCCCGGGCCCGGCCACGGCGTATGCTGGGGCCACCTCGAACTTCGGAGGCGGCTGATGGAGGGGGCCCGGCTCGACGAGACGTGTGTCAACACGATCCGCTTTCTCGCTGCGGATGCGGTCCAGCATGCCAACTCGGGCCATCCCGGCCTGCCCATGGGCGCGGCGGCCATGGCCTACGTGCTCTGGACGCGGCTCCTGCGCCACAACCCCGCGAATCCGGCCTGGCCCGACCGCGACCGCTTCATCCTCTCGGCCGGCCACGGCTCGATGCTCCTCTACGCCCTGCTCCACCTCACGGGCTACGACCTGCCGCTCGACGAGATCCGCCGCTTTCGCCAGTGGGGCAGCCGCACGCCCGGGCATCCCGAGGTGCACCTCACCCCGGGCGTCGAGGCCACCACGGGGCCGCTCGGTCAGGGCATCAGCAATGCGGTGGGCTTTGCCATCGCCGAGGCGCACCTCGCCGCGCGCTTCAACCGCCCGGGCCACGTCATCGTCGACCACCACACCTGGGTGCTCGCGAGCGACGGCGACCTCATGGAGGGCGTGGCGGCGGAGGCGTGCTCGCTCGCCGGCCACCTCCGGCTCGGCAAGCTCCACGTCCTCTACGACGACAACCGGGTCTCGCTCGCCGGCACCACCTCGCTCACGTTCACCGAGGACGTGGGCCGCCGCTTCGAAGCCTACGGCTGGCACGTCGCCCGCGTCGAGGACGGCAACGACCTCGCGGCCCTCGAGCAGGCGCTGCGGGCGGCCGCCGCGGTGGGTGACCGCCCGTCGCTCGTCATGGTGCGCACGCACCTGGGCTACGGGGCACCGCACAAGCAGGATACCTTCGAGGCGCACGGCGCCCCGCTCGGCGCCGAAGAGCTGCGGGCGGCGAAGGAGCGGCTCGGCTGGCCGGTCGAGCCACCCTTCCTGATCCCCCCGGACGCGCTCGCGCACTTCCGCCGCGCCGTCGACCGCGGGCGCGCCTGGGAGCGCGAATGGGAAGCCGCGCTCGCCGCCTACGCGCGCGCGTTTCCAGCCGAAGCGGCCGAGTTCCGCCGCATGATGGCGGGACGCCTGCCCGAGGGCTGGGACACGGAGCTGCCGACCTTCCCCGCCGACGCGAAGGGCCTTCCCACGCGCAAAGCCTCCGAGACGGTGCTCCAGGAGCTCGGCCGCCGGCTCCCCGAGCTGATGGGCGGATCGGCGGACCTCAACCCCTCGACGTTCACCTGGCTCAAGGGCGAGGGTGACTTCGAGAGCCCGGCCACGGCGACCGCGGGCGTCCAGGGCGCCGTCGGCCCGACGTGGAGCTACGCCGGCCGCAACCTCCACTTCGGCGTGCGCGAGCACGCCATGGGCGCGGCGGTCAACGGCATGGCCCTCCACGGCGGCATCATCCCCTACGGAGCCACGTTCCTCATCTTTCATGACTACATGCGCCCCGCCGTCCGCCTCTCGGCGCTCTCCCACCTCGGCGCCATCTGGGTCTACACGCACGACAGCGTGGGCCTCGGCGAGGACGGGCCGACGCACCAGCCGGTCGAGCACTACGCGGCGCTGCGCGCGATCCCGAACCTCCTCTTCATCCGTCCGTGCGACGCCAACGAGACGGTCTGGGCCTGGCGCGTCGCGATCGCCAATCGCCACCGCCCGACGGCGATTGCGCTGAGCCGCCAGAACGTCCCGACGCTCGACCGCAGCCGCTTCGCCCCCGCCGACGGCCTCCAGCGCGGCGCCTACGTGCTCAATCCCGAGGTGACCGACCCCGAGCTGATCCTGCTCGCGACCGGCTCCGAGGTGTCGCTCATCGTCGCCGCGGCGGCGCTGCTCGCCGGCCGCCGGGTGCGGCTCGTCTCCATGCCCTGCTGGGAGCTCTTCGAGGAGCAGCCCCAGGCCTACCGCGACGCCGTCCTGCCGCCGGCCGTAACCGCCCGCCTCGCGGTCGAGTCGGGCGTGGCCCTCGGCTGGCATCGCTGGGTCGGGCCGAACGGCCTCACCCACACGCTCGACCGCTTCGGCGCCTCCGCGCCCGGCGCGGAGGTCTTCGCGCGGCTCGGGTTCACCGCCGAGCGCGTGGCCGAGCGGGCCCGCGAGCTGCTGCGATGAACAAGCTTCCGAACCCGCTGCACGTGCTGCAGCGGCTCGGCCAGTCGCCCTGGCAGGACTACATCGAGCGCGGGCTGCTCGCCTCGGGGGCGCTCGCGCGGCTCGTGCGCCAGGGCGACATCACCGGGCTCACCTCGAACCCGAGCATCTTCGAGCAGGCGATCATGCGCGGCCACGCCTACGACACGGCGCTCGGCAAGCTCGTGCGCGCGGGCAAGAGCCCCGCGGCCATCGCCGACACGCTCGTCATCGAGGACATCCGTGCCGCCGCGAAGATTTTTGCCCCGGTCTACAAGCGCACCGCGGGGGTCGACGGCTACGTGAGCGTCGAGGTGAGCCCCACGCTCGCCTACGACACCGCCGCTACGGTGCGCGAGGCGCATCGCCTCTGGGAGGCCGTCGGCCAGCCCAACGTGATGGTGAAGATTCCCGCGACCGAGGCCGGGCTCCCCGCCATCGAGGAGTGCCTCGCCGACGGCCTCAACATCAACGTCACGCTCATCTTCGCCCTCGCCCGCTACGACCAGGTTATGGAGGCCTATCTCCGCGGGCTCGAGCGCCGCCTCGCCGCGGGCAAGCCGCTCGCGCGCGTCGCCTCGGTGGCGAGCTTCTTCGTAAGCCGCGTCGACACGGTCGTCGACCGGCTCCTCGAGGAGCGGATCCGGGCGGCGGCGGGCGACGCCCGGCGAGCGCTCGAGCGGCTGCGCGGCCGCGCTGCGATCGCCAACGCGAAGCTCGCCTACGCGGCCTTCCGCGCCAAGTTCGCCGGCGAGCGCTTCGCCCGCCTCGCCGCCGCCGGCGCCCGCGTGCAGCGTCCGCTCTGGGCCAGCACCTCCACCAAGAATCCCGACTACCCCGACGTCTACTACGTCGACGCCCTCGTCGGCCCCGACACGGTAACCACCCTCCCGCCGGCGACGCTCGCGGCGTACCGCGACCACGGCCACCCCGAGGACCGGCTCGGCGCTGGCCTCGACGAGGCCCATCGCGTGCTCGCGCGCCTCGCCGAGGTCGGCATCGCGATGGACGCGGTCACCGCGCAGCTCGAGGCCGACGGCGTGAAAGCCTTTGCCGACGCCTACGCGGCGCTCGTGGCCGGGATCGCGGCGCGCGCGGCGGCCCTGCGCTTTGCCGAGCGCGCGCGGATGCGGCTCGGCTCGGCTCGGCGGCAGGTCGAGCGGACCGTCGCGGCGCTCGACGAGGCGCGATTCGGCGAGCGGCTCTGGCGGCGCGATCCCACGCTCTGGAAGCCCGCCCAAGCGGCCGCACCGGCCGAGAACGCGCGGCGGCTCGGCTGGCTCGGCGCGGTCGAGACGATGCGCGGCCACCTGGCCGAGCTCGCCGCGTTTGCGACCGAGGTTCGGGAGGCCGGCTTCACCCACGCGCTCCTCTGCGGCGTGGGCGGCCCGGCGCGCACGGCCGAGATGCTTAGGCGCGCCTTCGGGGGCGGCCGCGGCGGGCTCGACCTCGCCGTGCTCGACTCGACCGATCCCACGGCCGTGCTCGCCGCCGAGCGGCGCAGCGTGCCCGCGCAGACCCTCTACGTGGTCGCCTCCGAGCCCAGCCTGCCGATCGAGGTGGATGCCTTCGTGCGCTACTTCTGGGAGCGCGTGGCGCTCGTGCGGGGCGAGCGGGCCGGCGAGCACTTCGTGGCGATCACCGCCTCGGGCACGCCGCTCGAGCAGCTCGCGCGCGCCCGCGGCTTTCGCCGCGTGTTCCTCGCGCCGGCCGACACCCCCAGCCGCTACGCGGCCCTCGGCCCCGTCGGCCTCGTTCCGGCGGCGCTCTTGGGCGTCGACCTCGCAAAGCTCCTCGATCGGGCGGCCGCGTTCGAGCGCGCCGTCCCGGGGGCGGTCGGCGCCGGCCACAACCCGGCGCTGTATTTGGGCGCCGTGCTGGGCGGGCTTGCGCGCGCGGGGCGGGACAAGCTCACGCTCCTCGTCGAGGGACGGATTGCGGGCTTCGCGGCGTGGGTCGAGCAGCTCGTCGCGACGGCGACGGGGCCGGACGGGCACCGCCTCGTGCCGGTCGCCGACGAGCCCCCGGGGCGCGGCGCCGCCTACGGCCGCGACCGGCTCTTCGTCGCCCTGCGGCTCGGGAAGGCGGCGGGTCGCGCAGCGCAGATGCTGGCGCGCGCGGGGCATCCCGTGGTCGAGTACCGTCTCGCCGACGCCTACGATCTCGGCGCCGAGATCCTGCGCTGGGAGATCGCCGTCGCCGCGGCAGCGTTCCTGCTCGAGGGGAATCCCTTCGCGGAGCCCGGCCCCGAGGAGCTGCAGGCGGCCATCCGCCGGCTGCTCGCGGCGCGCACCGCTGGCGGCGAGCTGCCGCGTTCGCCGGAGCCAGGCCTCCCGCCCGACGGCGCCGAGCTTGCGGCGCGGCTGCGCGCGCAGCTCCGCGCGGCGGGTCCACGCGCCCACGTCGCATTCCATGCCTACCTCGCGCCGACGCCCCGGCGCCGGCAGCTCCTGAGCGCCGTGCGCGCGGCCGTGCGCGATCGCTTCAAGGTCGCCACCACGCTCGGCTTCGGGTCGACCACCGAAGGTCCCCCGACCGGCATCGTCGTCCAGCTCACCGCCGAGCACCCCGAGGACGTGCCCGTCCCCGGCGAGCCCTACTCCTTCGGCGTGCTCGCACAGGCCCAGGCGCTCGCCGAGGCCGAGGCGCTCGCCGCCCGCGAGCGGCCGCTTTTGCGCGTCCGCCTGGGCCCGCGCATCGACGAGGCGCTGCGCCGGCTCGCCGCCACGCTCGCGGCACCGCGCCCGGTCGTGCGCCGCGCGACGAACCGTGCCGTTCGCCGGCACGCGCAGGGTTGAGCCGCCGTGGCGCCAGTGCAGCCGACCGTGAGGCGCAGCCGCGCCGCCGACGCCGCCCCCGCGCTCGTGCGCGCCCCCGACCCGGTGACGATCGTCATCTTCGGCGCCTCGGGCGACCTCGCGCGGCGCAAGCTCTTGCCCGCCCTCTACCAGCTCGAGAACGCCCACGGGCTCCCCGAGCGCTACGCCGTCGTCGGCTTTGCGCGCACGGCGATGAGCGACGACGCCTACCGCGAGGCGACGCGCGCAGCGCTGGCGCAGGCCGCGGGCGGCGAGGTCGCGGCCGACCATCCGCTCCTGCGCGCGCTCCACTATCAGCCGGGAGATGTCGACGACGCCGCGTCGCTCGGCCGGCTGCGCGCGCGGCTCGACGCGATCGAGCGCGAGCACGGGCTTCCGGGCAACCGCCTCTACTACGCCGCCGTTGCGCCGCACCTCTTCACGCCGCTCGTCGCCGGGCTCGCCGGCGCGGGGCTCATCCATCGCCCGGGGGCCGTGCCGTGGTCGCGGGTGATCGTCGAGAAGCCCTTCGGGCGCGACCTCACGAGCGCGCGCGCCCTCAACGCCACGCTGACCGCCCTCCTCGACGAGAGCCAGATCTACCGGATCGACCATTACCTCGGGAAGGAGACGGTGCAGAACCTGATCACGTTCCGCTTCGGCAACGCCATCTTCGAGCCGCTCTTCAACCGCCGCTACGTCGAGAACGTGCAGATCACGGTCGCCGAGACCATCGGGATGGAGGGCCGCCGCGGCGCCTACTTCGACACGGCGGGCACGCTGCGCGACATCGTCCAGAACCACATGCTCCAGCTCCTCTGCCTGATCGCCATGGAGCCCCCCGCCGGGCTCGAGGCCGAAGACATCCGCGACGAAAAGGTGAAGGTGCTGCGCGCGCTCGTGGCTCCCACGGCCGAGGAGGTGGCCGCGTGCACGGTGCGCGGCCAGTACGGTCCGGGATGGCAGGACGGGTATCCGGTCAAGGGGTATCGCCAGGAGGAGGGCGTGCGGCCGGATTCGACCACCGAGACCTACGTGGCGCTGCGGGCGCGCCTCGACAACTGGCGCTGGGCGGGCGTGCCCTTCCTCCTGCGCTCGGGCAAGCGGCTGTGCAAGCGGGTGTCGGAGATCGCGGTCCAATTTCGCCAGCCGCCGCTCCACCTCTTCCGCCAGCTCGAGACGCCGCGTGCCGAGCCGGAGCCGAATCTCCTCGTGCTGCGCCTCCAGCCCGACGAAGGGATCAGCCTCTCCTTCGCGTGCAAGGCGCCAGGCATGCAGATCGTCCTCGACACGGTGCAGATGGATTTCTTCTACCAGCGCGCCTTCGCGCAGCGCTCGCCCGAGGCGTACGAGCGGCTCCTCCTCGATGCGCTCCGCGGCGACCCTTCGCTGTTCACGCGCTCGGACGAGGTCGACTACGCGTGGCGCTTCGTCACGCCGATCCTCGACGCGTGGGCCGCCGCGCCGCCGCCCGACTTTCCGAACTATGCGCCGTTCACCGAGGGCCCGCCCGAAGCGAGCCGGCTCCTCGCCGACGTGCACGGCCTCTGTCGCCCGCTCGCCGAGATGTGAGGCCGCGATCCCCGGGCGGCGCGCACGCGTATCGCGCGCGGCGCACGGCTTGCTTCCGCCCGTCGTTTTTGTACAAGGGGCGCCGACCGACGACTCGAACGACGGGAGGTGCGGAAGATGGAGCGGCGGCGCGCACGGATCGTCGGTCGCCCGGCGCCGCGGGTGCGATGGGCGCCGCTCCCGCTCCTGCTCCTGCTGGGCCCGCTGCCCGCGTGGGGCTACGGGATCGCGCTGCGCTGGCGACCGTCGCCTTCGCCGGGCGTCGCCGGCTACGACGTCTGGGTGCGGCCGACCACCGGCCGGTACACGACCCCGATCGACGCCAAGCTGCCCAAGCCCGCCGCCGACGGCACGCTCAGCTTCACGGTCACGAACCTCGACCCCACGGTGAGCTATGCCTGCTCGGTGACCGCCTACACGGTCACGCACCAGCCGAGCCCGCGGTCGAACGAGCTGGTCGTGCCGGCGCAGGCCCCGCCGACGGCTTGCAAGACCAACGCCGATTGCAACGACAAGAATCCCTGCACGACCGACACGTGCGTGGCCGGCGGCTGCCGGCACACAGTGGTCGCCGACGGCACGTCGTGCAGCGACGGCAACCCGTGCAACGGGCTCGAAACCTGCCATGCGGGCAGGTGCACGGCCGGAACGCCGCTTAGCTGCGACGACCACGATCCGTGCACGGCCGACGCGTGTACCGCGGCGCAGGGCTGCACGCACGCCCGCGTCCTCGGCTGCACCCCGTGCACGACCGCCACCGCCTGCGACGACGGCGATCCGTGCACCACGGACGCCTGCAGCCAGGCGGGGTCATGCACGCACACCCCGCAGCCTGGCTGCGTCCGCTGCCGCACCGACGCCGAGTGCGCCGACGGCAACCGCTGCACGATCCCCCGCTGTACCGGTGGCGTCTGCACGCACACGGCCGTCGTCTGTCCCGCGCCGGCGGCCTGCACCGTCGTCACCTGCGACCCCGCCCTGGGCTGCGGCACCGTGCCCGCCGCCGACGGCACGGCGTGCACGACCGGCGATCCATGCACGGTGGGCCTTTGCGCCGCCGGGCGTTGCGTCGCGGCAGGCGGCGGCACGACCCTCGAGCTCGCGGTCCGTCGCCTGACGGTCGGGCGCGCCGGCCGCCTGCGCGCCCGCGGCGTCTTTCCCGCGACACCCCGCCTCGACCCCGGGGCCACGGGGGTGGCCGTCGAGCTGCGCACCGACGATGGCCAGCTTCTCTACGCCGCCGGGCTGGCAGCGGCGGCCTTTCGCTACGAGGGCGCGCGCACGGTCCGCGTGCACGACCCTGCGGACGGGCTTCGCCGCCTGGTCTTCGTGCGGCGTGCGGGCGCGGTGAGCGTCGAGCTCGGCGCCACGCTCCCACCCGCCGCCGCGGCCGCGATGGGCCACCACCTCACCTGGCTCCTGCGCTTTCCGACGGCGTGCGTCCGCCGCACGGGCCTCGTCTGCACGCCGGGCGGCGGCACGCGCGCGCTGCGGTGCGGTTAGGCGCCGCCAAGCGCCCCGGCGAGCACCGCCGCGATCCGCTCCCCGGCGCGCCCGTCGCCGTAGGGGTTGTGGGCGGTGGACATCGCGGCGTAGTGCGCCGGGTCGCGCAGCAGCCGCTCGGTCTCGGCCACGATGCGCGCCCGCGATGTGCCGACCAGGCGCGCCGTGCCCGCCTCGATGCCCTCGGGCCGCTCGGTGGTCTCGCGCAGCACGAGCACGGGCTTGCCGAGCGACGGCGCCTCTTCCTGGATGCCGCCCGAGTCGGTGAGGACGAGCGTCGAGCGCGCGAGCAGATCGACCAGCGTCCAGTAGTCGACCGGCGGCAGCAGGTGGATGCGCGGTAAGCCCGCGAGCACGGCGCGCACCGGGGCCTGGACCTCGGGGTTCAGGTGAACGGGGTAGACCAGCTCGACGTCGGGGTTCCGCTCCGTGAGCTCGCGCAGCGCCTCGCACAGCTCGCGAAACGGCGCGCCAAAGCTCTCGCGGCGATGCGCGGTGACGAGCACGAGCCGCCGCTCGCGCTCGAGCCCGGGGAGCACGGCGCCGCGGCGCGGCCCCAAGCGCTCGAGGGTCCAGTGGAGCGCGTCGATCACGGGGTTCCCGGTCACGGCGATCTTCTCGGGTGCCACGTGCTCGCGCAGGAGGTTGTCGCGTGCCCAGGGGGTCGCCGCGAAGTGCCACTCGGCGAGCCGGGTGGTGAGCTGGCGGTTTGCCTCTTCCGGAAACGGAGCGTCCTTCCGGTACGTGCGCAGCCCCGCCTCGACGTGGCCGACCGGCACCCCGTCGTAGAAGGCGGCGAGCGCGGCCGCGAGCGTGGTGGTCGTGTCGCCCTGCACAAGCACGGCCGCCGGGCGCTCCCGCGCGAGCACCCCGGGCAGGCGCTCGAGCACGCGCGCGGCTACCTCGCTCGGCGACTGGCCCTCGCGCATGACGCCGAGGCGGTAGGCAGGGGTGACCCCGAAGAAGTCGAGCACCTGGTCGAGCATCTCCTGGTGCTGGTCGGTGACGCAGACGACCGGCCGCAGCCGCGGCGCGTGCGCCGCAAGCGCGCGCACGACGGGCAGCATCTTGATCGCCTCGGGCCGGGTGCCGAAGACGCAGAGAACGCGGCGCTCAGCCATCCCGCGGCCTCTTCACCGCCCCGCCCGCTCGCCGGAGACGAGCCCCGGGCCCATCACCACCGTCGCGATCCACCGCCGCCACGTCCCGTTCACGAGCACGACCGACGTCGCCGCCCACAGCACCACCGCGAGCAGGAGCGGCCGATCGGTGAGGAAGAGGCTCGTCGGGCTGCCGCCCCGCTCCGCCTTGTACACGAGAAAGTCGTAGCGGAAGATCCCATAAATGACGAACGGCACGGTGTAGACGAGCGCCGTCGTGCCGTGGAGCGCCACCGTATCCGGCGAGACCGTGTACATGATGTAGCACATGACGGTGACCGCGCTTACGACGCCGATCATCTGGTCGAGGAAGCCCACGCCGTAGCTGCCGAGCACCGGGCGGTGCTCGTCGCGGTCGGCGCCGACGAGCGTGAGCTCGTGCCGGCGCTTGCCGAAGCCCAGGAAGAGCGCGAGCAAGAACGTGCACAGCACGATCCACGTCGACGGCCGCACGGCGACCGCCGCGCACCCGGCGAGCACGCGGAGCACGAAGCCCACGGCGATCACCATCACGTCGAGCACCACCACGTGCTTGAGCCAGCGCGAATACGCCGCGTTGAGCACGACGTACCCGACGAGGATGGCGGTCACCCCGCGATCGAAGAGCGCAGCGCCCGTCACGCCGACGAGCAGCAGCAGAAGCTGAATCGCCCGCGCGACCGGAACCGGCACGGCGCCGCTCGCGATGGGGCGGCGGGCCTTCGTCGGATGCCGGCGGTCGGCCGCGCGGTCGGCGATGTCGTTGTGGATGTACGCCGCGCTCGCCACGCAGGAGAAGAGCGCGAAGGCGACGAGCGCGCGGCCCACCGCCGCCGGCTCGCCCAGCCGGCCGCCGAAGAGGAGCCCGCCGAAAACGAACACGTTCTTCACCCACTGGTCGGCGCGCAGGAGCCGCACCGCCGCCGCGGCGCGCGTCACGACGTCCCCCCCGGCGCCGGGCTGCCGAGGTCGAAGAGCGTGTAGCCCCCGGGACAGTCGGCGAGCACGCGGAAGCGGGCGGCGGCCGCCCCGCGGAGGTCGTGCGCGGCAAGCTCGCCGTGGCTCGCCACCCAGTATCGCCCGCCGCGGCGCGCGAGCTGCTCGAGCAGCGGCACGCTCAGCGCCTCCGTCGGATAGATGAAGCCCTTGCGGTCCATCCACGCGAACAGCATCGAGGCGTGCGGGGCGATCGGGAACCCGTCGTCGTCGACGCTGCGCCCGCCGTCGACCACGATGCGGCCATCGGGCGGCACGAGGCGGGCGAGCTCGACCGCGCAGCCGTGCATCGCCGCGAGGTCGGGGCGATGGTCGCGCAGATGCAGGAGGACTCCGGTGCCCACGAGGAGCGTGCCGATAGTGCCGGCCGCGAGCGCGGCCGCGACCTGGCGTTGCCGCCGCGCGCTCCACGCCCAACGCCCCGGCACTCCGTGCCCGCTCCACAGCGCGGCAAACCCCGCGCCGATGAGCAGCGCCGCCGGATCGACCGACGCCGCGTGGTAGCTGAACCCCCCGTAGGGATCGCCCGCCGTGCGCGCCGCGGCCACGTAGACGGCGAAGGCCGACAGGTACCACCAGCCGGCGAGCGCCCGCAGCTCGCCGCGCTCGCCGAGCGCCGCCGCGACGAGCAGCCAGCCCACGGGCGTCACCACGGCGGCGCTCTCCCAGAGCAGGTTTTCTTCGAGGAACTTCGGTGGCCACACCATGTCGAGGCCGATCGCGTGCGCCTCGTTGGAGAGTCCGAGCGAGTTGCCGTAGGCGACCCAGAGGTGATGCGCCCACGCGTACCAGGCGAGCGGCGGCACGACGGCGAGCAGCCCGGTGACGGCGAGTCGAGCGGCGCGCGGTTCGCGCCACCCGCGCCAGAGGAGCAGCGGCAGCAGGCAGGCGGCCTGCGGCTTGACGAGCGTCGCGCCCCCCATCGCCCCACCTGCGGCGGCGAGCCGTCCCCGCAGGAGGAGCACGACGGCCCCGAGCCCGACGAGCGTCGCCAGGCTCTCGGGCGTGATCGCCGTCGCGAAGTAGACCAGCAGCGGGTTCACCGCCACGGCTGCCGTGGCGACGAGCGCGCCACCCGGCGGAAGCCGTGTCGTCGCGAGCCAGGCAAAGAGCAGCAGATGGGCCACCGCGCAGAGCGCCGAGAGCAGCCGCAGCACGGCCTCGTGATACCCGACCACCCGATAGAGGAGCGCCCCCACCCACGGCAGCACCGGCAGCTCGCTCTCGACGTAGCCCGGCCCGTCGCCGCGCCAGTCGATGCGCGGATACAGCGGGTTCATCCCTTCGCGGTAGAAGTTGCGCGCGATTTGCACCGTGTCGGACTGCCGCCACGCCGTGCGCAGCCGGTGGTCGAGCGGGCGACCGACGCCCCAAAGCCGAAGCCCCACGCCGGCAACGAGCAGCGCCCCCAAGGCCACGGCGACGCGCGTGGTCACCGCTGCCCCGGCAGCCCTGCCCGCAGCGCCGCCACCAGCACCACCGTCCATGCGACGACGAGGGCCACGCCGTTTGCGCTCGTGAGCACGAGAAACTTCCAGCCGTGCACCCCGAGGTGCTCGAGCACCGTGTACGTGCTCAGGTAGTTCGCGAAGGGGACCGCCATCAAGCCCACGACCACGAGGCGACGGGCGCCAACGAGCGGCGGCGCGTCGCGCTCGAGGGCGAGCATCGGCAGCACCAACAGCAGCGCCCCGTACGCCTGCTGGTAGGTGAAGACGGCAATCGTGAGGCAAATGAGCGCCGTCACCACGGGCGCCTCGGCTGCGCCGCCGGCGGCAAGGAAGCGACGGACGCCGATCAGGCCCGCGCCGAGGATCGCGAGGCTCACGGCGGCCTCGACGGGGGCCGGCAACGGACGCCGGGCGAGCTTCCCCAGCACCGCCAGCGCATCGATGCGCATCCACCCGCTTACCGGGTTCGTCTCCCTGGCGAGCCGAAATGCCTCGACGCCGTGGCGCACCGAGGCGACGAGCCCGGCCACGCCCCCCGCCGGGGGCAGGATGAGCGCCACCACCACGGCCGACGCCACCGCCGCGGCGAGCGTCCCCAGCACGACCGCACGGCGGTCGCCACGACCGAAGAGCAGAAACGCCGCGAGCGGCAGCCCGATGGTCGGCTTCATGAGCGCCAGCGCGAGCCCCGTCGCGGCGAGCGCCGTCCGGCGGTGCGCGCAGACGAGCGCCGCATACGCGCCCAGCACGACCTGGGCGGTGATGTTGCCGTTGATGGCGTTCATCTGCCCGGGGCGGCTCACCAGCAGCAGCGCGCCCAAGCCTGCCGTCGTGGCGAGCGTGGGTCGCTCCCCGGCCGCGCGCAGTGCCACCCACGCGAGGGCGACGGTGAGCAGGATGACGGTGGCGGCGTAGGCGCTCGCCGCCGTGTCGAAGGAGGCGAGGCCGAACGGGAGGTGCACGAGGAGCGTGTGCGGTGCATATCCGGCGAACGAGTTCGGAACCGGATAGCCCCGATAGGGATTCTTCCCCTCCAGAAACGACCGCTCGGGACCGTAGATCTGTTCCGCGAAATCCACGAGCGCCCAGCTCTGCGCACCCAAGGAAAGGCCGCGCAGCTCGAGGTCGTGAACCACCCGATACGCGAACACCGCGACGGCGAGCCCGAGCGCGGCGAGCGCCAGCATCCGGGCGAGCCGCCCCTCCGCGTACCCCGCCACCATCGTGCCGGCGGCCCTCATCGCGTATTCGTCACGCTCCACCGCGTGCTCGCCACCGTCGTCTGACACCCCAAGGGTCTACTGCGGCGCGAGGTCGTAGAGGAAGTACTGCGAGTCGCACGACGCCACCAGCCGGTATTTGCGGTCGACGACTGCGCGCAGATCGTCGCGCTCGAGCTCGGCGCGCCTCGCCATCCACCATCGCCCGCCCGCGGCTGCGATGCGGTCGAGCGCGTCGGGGCCGAGGCGGTTCTCGGGGTAGTTGAAGCCCCGGCGGTCCATCCAGGCGAACGGCATCGAGACGTTGTAGGCCCCCGTCCACCCGAACCCGTCGTCGGCGCTGCCGGCGACGACCAGGAGCCCGTCGGGCGGCACGACGCGGGCGAATGCCCGCGAGCACTCCCACATCGGACGCAGATCGTCACGGCCGTCGCGCAGCCGGATGTACACGCCGACGAGCCCGACCAGCGTCACGATCGTCGCCGCGCCGAGCGCCGGCCCGATCCACGCCCACCGCCGCGGCAGCACCCTCCCTTCGGTAATCGCCGCGAGCCCGGCTCCCATGAGCAGGCATCCCGGCGCCACGCTGCTCGCATGGTAGTAGTAGGCCCAGTCGGCCGACGTGGTCTTGGCGGCGGCCAGATAGAAGATCCAGACCGCCGCGTACCACACGAGCGGCCGCTCGATCCGCCGCACGCCCCCGGCCACGGCGGCGGCGACGAGCAGCCAGCCGCCCGGGCTGAAGACCCCGAGGGTCTCCCACTTGAGAAGGCCCACGAGAAATCGCGGCGGCCAGAGCATGGCCGCGGTGAGAAAGTGGTCGCCGTTGGAGAGCCCGAGCGAGTTCCCGTACGCCGTCCAGAAGTGGTACGCCCAGGCGTACCAGGCGAGCGGCGGTACGAGCGCCACCAGCGCCGCGAGCAGCACGCGGGGGCGGAGCGCGCCCCGCAGCCCGTCGTGCCGCAGCACCTCCCAGGCGAGCACGAAGCCGAGGTACGCCGCCGGCGCCTTGGCGAGGATCGCGCCGGCGATGGCGGCGGCCGCGACGAAAAGCCGTGCCGTGCTCTGCGGTTGATCGCCCCAGCGCCAACAGGCCCCGGCCGCAACGAGCGCGAGCAGCACCATGAGCGCGTCGGGCTGGATCGCCGTGGCGAGGTGGAAGAGCAGTGGATTGGCCGCAAACGCGGCCGTCGCGAGGAGCACGCCCGCCGGCGGGAGGAGCCGGCGCGCGAGACCGTAGAAGAAGAACAGGCTCGCGATCATGCACGCCAGCGGCGGCAGCCGCAGCAGCCACGGGCGATCGCCGAACGCCCGCAGGAAGAGCGCGCCCGTCCACGGCACCAGGGGGAACTCCCCCTCCACGTAGCCCGGCCCGGCACCGCGCCAGTCGATGCGGGGATAGAGGATATTCAGCCCCTCGCGCGCGAAGCTCCGGGCGATGCCCGTGTAGTCGGCCTGCCGCCACGGCGAGCGGATGCGGTAGTCGAGGGGACGGTGGACGTAGGCCGTCCAGGCGACGAGACCCGCGACGAGCACGAGCGCCTGTGCAACGCCCCGCATCACCGCCTCAGCGCACGTAGCCGAGCGCGTGCAGGCGCTCGCGCGTGCCCGCGATCGGCTCGGTCGACCGGATGGGGCTCCGCGCGACCAACCAGTCCTGATACGCCGCGAGCAACGGGTCGCCGGGGGCCAGCGGCTGCGGATGCGCTTCGCCCGGATCGGTGCGGTGATCGTAGACGACGCCCTTCCCGTCCTCCTCCTCGAACACGACCTTGCGTCCGTCGCGCTCGAGCGCCACCCAATTGCCGGCCCACGGGCTCGTGTCGACATCCTGCCGCACCTCGTGCAGCTCGTCGAAGTACCAGGGGATCTCGTGGCGCTGGCTCACGACGAGCTCCGGTGCCGTGCCCCACGGCGGCAGCGGGCCGGCCACGTCGGGAAGCGGCGGGAGCCCGAGCAGCGTGCGGATCGTCGCGCGGAGCTGCACGCTCTGCACCGGCACCTCGACGCGGCCCGGCGCGACGTCGAGGCCGGAGATCAGCAGCGGCACGTGCAGCAGCGTGTCCCACATGCCGAGCAGGTGGCCCGTCATGCCGTGCTCGCCGAGGGTCTCGCCATGGTCGGCGACCACCACGATCAGCAGATTCGAGGCGTCGAAGCCGCGGGCGGCGAGCCCGTCGAGGAGCCGGCCGAGCGCCCGGTCCATCGCGTGCACCTCGCCGTCGTAGAGGGCGCGCATGTCGGCCACCGCCTCGGGGGTGAGCGACACCACGCCGGTGTTGTAGTAGCGCGGGTCGTCGGCCACCGCGCCCCGCGGGACCCGCGGCGCAAACTCCTGCCGCTCGCGGGCAGGCGGCGTGTAGGGCGCGTGCGGGTCCATGTAGTTCACGAACAGGAACCACGGACGGCCGTGGGGCGCGATGCGATCGAGCCAGTCGAGCGCCAGCTCGGTCACGCGGAAGCCCGGACCCCGGTATCCCCAGTGGCCGCGCAGGTGGTCGACGATCTTGAGCAGCAGCGGCTCCGTGAGCTGGAGCACGTCCCAGCTCTCGGCGAAGCCCGTGCGCAGCGTCGGGTTCTGCGGCACGAAGGGATTGGCCGAGATCGCCGCGGTGACGCGCCCCGTGGCCGCCAAATCGGCCGCGATCGAGCCGGCGGCCGTGCCCGCCTCGAAGTCGAAGCCCTCGAAGCCGAGCTCCGAGGGGTAATGGCCGGAGAAGATCGCCGCGTGCGACGGGATCGTCCACGGCGCGGCCGACACGGCGCGAGCGTAGAGGAGGCTTCGCGCGGCCAGCGCGTCGAGGTTCGGGGCGGTCGGTCGCCCGTAGCCGTAGGTGGACAGGTGCCCCACGGCCGTCGTGTCGAGCACCACCATGAGCACGCTCGGCGCAGTGCCGGGCTCACCCGCCCGCCCGACCCGAAGCCGCGCCGCGACCGTCACCGCCACGGCCGCGAGCGTGACCGCGACGATCGCCCGGCCGGTCAGCAGCCTCGCCGCCAGCGTCGCCGCGAGCAAACCCGCACCAAAAAGAGCCGCGAGCGGCAGCGCCTCCTTGGCGCCGACGGCGTAGCCCACGTTCGGTACGATCAGCGCGAGCGGCAGGCCCAAAAACAGCCGGCCGATGGGGCGCAGCCTGCCTCCCGCACGGTCGAGGAGGACGGCGGGCGCGCCGACGAGGGCGTAGAGCACCAACGCGGTCGCGACACCCTCGAGGTGCAGCGCAAACGGCAGCGGCACAAGGCAGCGGCTCGCGACTTCCACCGTCGTGGCGAGGAGCGCAACGCCCACTGCCCGCCCGAGCCGCGCCCTCCAGCCGGTCACAGCCACCTATCTTCGCGGCCCTCGCGCAGGGTTGCAAACCACGATCAACCGCTCGGCGTGTAGCGGCGCACGGCGACCCCCGGGAACGACGCCGCCTCGCCGAGCCGCAGCCGCGCGCCGAGCAGCGCCTCGACCTCGCCGTGCGGATCGATCGTCCACGGCCGCGACGACACCAAGAACACGCTGCCCGCGCCGCTCGTCGTCTCGGCGACGCGGGCAGCGAGCGTACCGTCGGTCAGCATGTGCGGCTCGACCTCGAGGATCGCGTCGCCGGGGGCTGCGTAGCGCTCGAAGGCGAGGCTCGTCTCGCCGACGAGAATCACGGCCCGCGGCGCCGGGCGCGCCGTCACCCAGGCGGCGGCGCTGCGCACGTCCTCGCGCTCGTAGGCGGGCAGGTTCATCTGTGCGAGCCCCCAGCCCTCGATGCCGACGAGCGCCGCGAGCGCAGCCAACGCGAGGGGCAGCACGCGGCTTCGAAGCCCGCTCGCCGCCCACACGAGCACGAAGGGCAGCGCGGGCAGCGCGTAGCGCACGCGGTAGCCCACGGCCACCGCCGAGGCGACGAACGGCCCGAGCACCGGCACCACCATCAGCACGAGCAGCCAGCGGTCTTCGCGCTCGAGCCGCCGCGCGAAGGGAATCGCGACGATCGCCGCGGCGACGGCGAGCACGAGCATTGTCGCGGGCAGATAGGGGCGCAGCGCCGCCCACGCGCCCGTGCCCGCGCGCGAGGCCGGGTGGAGCGCACGCAGCGGCGGCCCCACCGAGAACCCCCCGACGAACGCGAGCGCCGTGTAGGGAAGCGCCATCCACGAAAAGCGGCTCGCGCTGTCCTGGGCCGCCTGCGCCGCGGCGTCCGCGCGCAGCCCGGGGAGCCACACCGCCAGCGCGACGCCCGTGAGCAGGGCCGTGCCGAACCAGCGCCCGCGGTGCGCGGGCGTTGCGGCCGCGTCGGCGAGCGCGATCAGCGCCTGCGCCGCTACGACGAAGGCGAAGTAGTAGTGAAACCCAAAGCCGAGCGAGGTCGTGAGTGCGTAGGCGACGGCCCAGCCCGTGCGGCCGCCGCGGAGCAGCTCCACGAGGCAGCCCGTGCTCGCGATCGCGAGCAGCATCGTCACGGCGTAGGCGCGTGCCTCCTGCGAGTACCACACCGCGAGCGGGTGGATCGCGAGCAGCGCCGCGGCCACCAGACCGACGCGCGGCCGCCCGAGCCGCGCGCCCACGAGCAGCACGAGCGGCACCGCGAGCGTTCCGGCAACCGCCGAGGGAAACCGCATCCACCAGTCCGAGGCCGCCCCGAGGCGGATCAGCGCATGCAGGAGGAGGCCGAAAAGCGGCGGCTCGCCATCGGGGTTGACGACGATCGCCGCGGCGGGCTTGACGGCGAGCCGCACCGAGTGCCACTCGTCGAGCCAGATCGACTGCCGATCGAGGCCGGCGAAGCGCACCGCTGCCGCAACCGCCGTGAGCGGCAGGAGCGCAGCCGTCTCACGCATGCGCACCAGCCGGCCGCAGCACGACGGCGTGCCCGCCGCCCCACCAGTCGCCGAGCACGAGGCTGTTGAACCAGCGCGCGTACTCGGCGGCGACCTCGCGCGTCTGACCGCGGTCGTGCCACCAGCTCGCAACGCGGAACGGGTCGCCCTCCGGGCTCCGCACCGCGACCCGCGTGCCCGGCGGTACCGTCCGACGCACGAGCCAGCGCGCCCGTGCCGTGTGGCTGCGGGCGGTGAGATAGAGCACGCTCGCCGGATGGCGGGCGGCGACGTACCGGCCGAGCATCGCGATCTCGGTGTTGGTGCCGTCGATCCCCGTGCCGAAGGTGACGATCGCGTCGGCGGGCACGCCGCTGCGCACGAGCACCTCGCGCGCGAGCTCGCTCGGCGTCGGATACGCGATGCCGAGCGCCCGCACCTCGCGCTCGAAACGCCGCTCGATCCACCCGGGGACGAGAACGGCATGCACGCTCCCGCGCGCGTAGAGCCGCGCCGCCTCGAGCGCCCCCGGCACGAGGCTCGCCTCGGAGAGCACGACGACGTCGGCGGGCGCCGGGGGATCCTCGGCCACGAGCAGCGACCCCATCCAGGTGAGGAGCCGCTGCCGCGCGAGCCAGCCGCCGGCCACTACGACCGCGAGGACGAGCACGAGCCGCCTCATCCCCCCGCCTCGAAGCACAGCACCTCGATGCCGCGCACCTGCACGCCCGGGCAGGCACGGTAGCGGGCGCGCAGCGCGCGCACCAGCGCGCCCGTGGGATCGCTCAGCCAGGCGCGCCCGACGACGTAGATGGCCCGACCCGGCCCCGGCATCGGCAGCGCCGCAGCGAGCGCGGCGGCGTTCTCGGGCGTCGCGACCACGCCGGCCGACGGGTAGAGTCGTAGCCGCCGCTCCGGCCACTGGTACTCGGCGAGCAGCGCCATCTCGCTCGAGGTGACGAGGATCTCCTCGTCCCGGGGGACGTGGGCGTCGAGCCAAGCGCCCGCGCTGCGCGTGTCCTCGCGCCCGTGACCGGGCTCGGCGAGGTGGAGCCCGAGCCCAACCGCGAGCACCAGGGCGAGCGCGGCACCCGCCGCCCGCCAGCGCGCCGCGCCGGCGCCGAGCAGGACGAGCAACGCCGGCGCGGCGGCCATGAAGTAGCGCGGGTTCACCGCGACGCCGAGGACGAGGTGGACGGCAAAGGGCACGGCCAGCACGACGAGGCCCGGGACGAAGAGCGCCAGGCGTGCGGGGCGATCGAGGCCCGGCAGCGCAGCGAGCGTACACGCGGCCGCGGGGACGGCACCCACGGCCGCAAACGGCAGCAGGCCGAGCGCCGCGCGCGCCCCCTCGGCATGGAGCGTGGCCGAGTCGGGCAGCACCGCATAGCCCCCGACCAGCCCCCAGAGCGCCCCCGGCACCGCCAGGAGCCCGAGCGCGTAGCTGCCGCCCGCCTTGTGCGAGGCAACGAGCAACGCGGCGAGCAACCCCATCGCGGCGATCCCCGCCGTCGCCGCCGCCGCCGGCACCCAGGCGCGCAGCGGGCGGCGCCAGAGCACGAGCAGCACGAGGACCTCGGCGCCGAGGAAGAAGACCCCGTAGTAGTGCGAGGCCGCGAGCGCGAGGGCCGTGAGCACGAAGCCTGCCCCGAGCCGACCCCCGGGCTCGCGCATCCAGCGGGCGAGCAGCGCCAAGTTGCCGGCCGCGAGCGCGCCCACGAGCGCGTACATCCGCGCCTCCTGCGCGTGCTGCACGAGGTAGGGCGAGAGCGCAGCGAGGCCGGCGGCCCAGCGCGCCGCCGGACGGCCGGCGAGCGCGTCGGCGGCGGCGGCGATCAGCACGATCGCCACGGCCGACACGAGAGCGCTCGGCAGCCGCAGCGCCCACGGCGAATCGCCCGCGAGCAGCGTCCATGCCTTGAGCAGCAGGAAGTAGAGCGGCGGGTGGTTGTCGTCGAGCACGACGCGGGGAAGCCGCGCCCACGGCTCGCGCATCCACTGGGCGGTGATCACCTCGTCGAGCCAGAGCGGGGCAGCGCCGAGGTGGACGAGGCGGAGCCCGAGACCGGCCACGAAGGCCGCGAGGATGCAGCGGTCGCGGAGGAGCGGGCGCGGCGTCACGATTGCAAACGTCCCCGGGTCCAGGCTATCTGCGCCGGCGCCGGTGTCCAGCAGCACCCCCAGCCGCCGGCGCCGGTCAGGCGGCGCCCTCCTCGGCGCGGCCGCCTTCTTCGCCGTGGCCGGCGCGATCGCGTACCGGGCGGTCGAGCGGACCCGCGTGTACGGCCACCCGTTTCTGTCGCGCTGGGCGTTCTGCGACTTCCGCACCGCGGTCTACTACCCGGCCGTCGCGTTTCTGGCGGGAGACAACCCCTACGACGCCGCGGCGTTCACGCGGACCTACCCCGTGCCCGTGAATTTTCCCCCGTACTCGCCGCTCACGATCCTGCTCCATCTCCCGTTCGCCCTCTTGCCCGTCGGCGCGGCGGCCGTCGCCTACTTCGCGACGATCCTCGGGCTCACCCTCGCGATCGCCGCCATGGCGCTGCGCCTTGGGGGCCTCGCCGCAACCGTGCCGCGCATCTTCGTCGTGGGGACGCTCGCGCTCTTGAGCCGCCCCGGCCAGGCGAACCTGATTGGCGGGCAGGTGGCCGCGACGGCCACCGTCGCCTGCTACACGGCGCTCTGGTGGAGCCGCTCGCGGCCCTGGCTTGCCGCCACGGGGCTCGCCGTGGCGACGTTCAAGCCCACCTTCGGCGGGCCGCTCGGGCTCCTCATGCTCGCCCGCGGCGACGGCGGCGTCGTCCTGCGCGGGCTCGCGCTCGCCGCGGCGGCGACGGCATGGCCGGCGCTAACGGTCGTCGCGCGCGCAGGCGGCCCCGCCGCCTTCGCCCATCTCGTCACCGCCGCCGAAACCACGTGGGCGACGCGTCCCGAGAATGCCGCGTCGACGAGCATCATCCGGCTCGACGCGGCGGCGCTCATCGGCCGGCTCCTCGGGCATCCGCCGAGCGCCCCGGTGCTCGTCATTCTCGCCGCGGCCGTGCTCGGCACGGCCGCGCTCGCCGTCCGCCGCCTCGGCGCCCGCGACGCGCCCACCTGGCGGCTCTCGGCGGCCGTCGTCTGCGTCGCCATCCTGCTCTCGAGCTATCATCAGGCCTACGACGGGCTCCTGCTCACGCTGCCGGTGGCCGCGCTGGTTGCCGGGCGCTGGGCGCCCCCATCGGTCGCCGCGCCGGCGGCGCGCGCCGCGCTCCTCGCGCTGCTCCTGATCCCGGCGGTCAACTACGTCGGCACCTTCGCCGTGCTGCCACACCTGCCGGCGAGCCACGCCCTCTGGGTCGCCGCGACCGCGGCGAACGGGGCGGCGCTGCTCGCGGCCTTCGCGATCTATACCTTGCTCGCCTTCCGCGCCGCCCGGTTGGCTGCGACCGCCGGCAGGGCCTCGTCAGCCGGAAGGTCTACACCGCCTTCCCTCTAGTCCCACACCGGCGGGGCAGCGCCGAGGTGGACGAGGCGGAGCCCGAGACCGGCCACGAAGGCCGCGAGGATGCAGCGGTCGCGGAGGAGCGGGCGCGGCGTCACGATTGCAAACGTCCCCGGCTCCAGGCTATCTGCGCCGGCGCCGGTGTCCAGCAGCACCCCCAGCCGCCGGCGCCGGTCAGGCGGCGCCCTCCTCGGCGCGGCCGCCTTCTTCGCCGTGGCCGGCGCGATCGCGTACCGGGCAGTCGAGTGGACCCGCGTGTACGGCCACCCGTGGTCGCGCTGGGCGTTCTGCGACTTCCGCACCGTGGTCTACTACCCGGCCGTCGCCTTCCTCGCGGGAGACAACCCCTACGACGCCGCAGCGTTCACGCGGACCTACCCCGCGCCCTTCGAATTTCCCCCGTACTCGCCGCTCACGATCCTGCTCCATCTCCCGTTCGCCCTCTTGCCCGTCGGCGCGGCGGCCGTCGCCTACTTCGCGACGATCCTCGGGCTCACCCTCGCGATCGCCGCCATGGCGCTGCGCCTTGGGGGCCTCGCCGCAACCGTGCCGCGCATCTTCGTCGTGGGGACGCTCGCGCTCTTGAGCCGCCCCGGCCAGGCGAACCTGATTGGCGGGCAGGTGGCCGCGACGGCCACCGTCGCCTGCTACACGGCGCTCTGGTGGAGCCGCTCGCGGCCCTGGCTTGCCGCCACGGGGCTCGCCGTGGCGACGTTCAAGCCCACCTTCGGCGGGCCGCTCGGGCTCCTCATGCTCGCCCGCGGCGACGGCGGCGTCGTCCTGCGCGGGCTCGCGCTCGCCGCGGCGGCGACGGCATGGCCGGCGCTGACGGTGGTCGCGCGCGCTGGCGGCCCCGCCGCCTTCGCCCATCTCGTCACCGCCGCCGAAACCACGTGGGCGACGCGTCCCGAGAATGCCGCGTCGACGAGCATCAGCCGCCTCGACGCGGCGGCGCTCATCGGCCGGCTCCTCGGGCATCCGCCGAGCGCCCCGGTGCTCGTCAGTCTCACCGCGGCCGTGCTCGGCACGGCCGGCCTCGCCGTCCGCCGCCTCGGCGCCCGCGACGCGGCCACCTGGCGGCTCTCGGCGGCCGTCGGCTGCGTCGCCATCCTGCTCTCGAGCTATCATCAGCACTACGACGGGCTCCTGCTCACGCTGCCCGTGGCCGCGCTGGTTGCCGGGCGCTGGGCGCCCCCATCGGTCGCGGCGCCGGCCGCCCGCGGGGTGCTCCTCGCGCTACTCCTGATCCCGGCGGTCAACTACGCCGGCACCTCGCTGCCCGCGCGACTCCCGCTGCTGCCGCACCTGCCGGCGAGCCACGCCCTCTGGGTCGCCGCGACCGCGGCGAACGGGGCGGCGCTACTCGCGGCCTTCGCGATCTATACCTTGCTTGCCTTCCGCGCCGCCCGGTTGGCTGCGACCGCCGACCACTCGACGCCGGACCGATCGTAGACCCCGCGGAGGATCCCGAGCCGCACCCGCAGTGGGTCGAGAAACGCCTTCGCTCCCTGCGCAAGCCGCACCCGCGTGTCGGTGTTGTTGATCCAGCGGACCGGCACCTCTGCGATCGGGACACCGAGCCACTGCGCCAGCGCCAGCACCTCCACGTCGAATCCGAACCCGTCGATGCGCGTGCGCTCGAAGATCATCCTGGCCGCCTCGCGCGTGAAGAGCTTGAAGCCGCACTGCGTGTCCTTGATGCCGCGCACCGCGCAAAGCCGCACGACTAGGTTGAACAGCCGCCCCATCATGTCGCGCGCCCAAGGTTGCCGCCGCTCCACCATGCGCCGGTCCACCGCCCGCGAGCCGATGGCGATCCCAGCTCCCGCGGCGACCGCCCGCTCGAGCTTCTCGATCTCCTCGATGGGGGTGGAGAGATCGGCGTCCGTGAAGAGCACGAGGTCCCCACGGGCGGCGAGCATCCCCGTGCGGACGGCAGCCCCCTTGCCGCGGTTGCTCCGGTGACGAAGGACGCGGCCGCGGCCCCCGAGCGCAACCAGCCCCTGCTCCGCCACCTCGACCGTGCGATCCGTGGACCCGTCATCGACGACGATGACCTCCCACCGGCGCGCACCCCGCCGCTCCACGTACTCGCAGATCGGCACAAGCGACGAGGGCAGCCGCGCCGCCTCGTTGTAGGCCGGGACGACGATGCTAACCTTTCTCACGCCGTCACCGGTGCAGGCGCTCCGGTGGCCCCGCGCCCTGGCATCCGAAGCACCTCATCCATCGCCACGCACAGGCCCGCCATCAACCAGATCACGCCGTACGCGGGGTAGGACATCGAGCTGGTCCAGAAGACCTCCCACAGATGCGCCACGAATCCCCCGAAAAACCCGCACGCCACGGCGGCCCACCAACGATCCGGCCATCGCGTGCTGCGCTCGAACACCCCCCACATCGCGCGAAGCAACAGCACGCACGCCACGAAGCCCACCGTGCCTCGCTCGGCCCACACGAGGAGATAGTCGTTGTGGGCGATGTACAGCCACCCCTGGTAGCCCGCTGCGTACTGGCGTAGCACGTATCCGTATACCCCCGGGCCGACGCCGAAAATCGGATGCGCCTTGATCATATTGATCGCGGGGCCCATGAGCGCGATCCGCAGCCAGAAGTCCTCCTCATTATTGGCGTGTCGTGCAGATTCGAAAAGCGGCGCTGCCAGCGCGAAGACAACCAAGAGCACGATGCCCGCGATCACGAATCGGCGGCTCGAGCCCGGAGTGGGGGCCACGATGCGCCGACGTCTCAACGCCCACTCGGTAACGACCATGCCGAGCACCAGCGCCCCCCACGAGGAGCGGTTGAGCGTCAGCGTGACCACGGTGAGGCCGATGGGGAAGATGTATCGTCCGACACGTCCCCACCGCCGATCGCCCGCCCGGTAGAGCGCGAAGGCCAGCATCACCAACGGGTCCATGAACGTGGCGAATCCCGCAGTGGTCGACGCGGCGGTCCCGGTGACACCGTGCCAGATCGTGCCTTGCGCGACAGTGACCTTCCCCACGGCGTCGAACTTGATTCCGGTCGTGAGTTGGACGAAAAACAGCAGCGCCTGTCCCAGCAGCGCGACCAGCAGCAGCGCGACCACCCGATGGCCGTCCACCCCGCTGTGTACACTGTTCGCGATCACGAGAAAGAGCACAAACAGCATGAGCAGTTGCCACACCACGCATACGCCCGTGTAGCGCATGTCCGTAAGCGCGATCGAGATGAGGCTTGTCGCTACCACAAGGGCGAACGGGCGGCTCACTGCGGCTCCCCAGCGGAAGCGGCTCGCGGCGGCGCGCGCTCGGAGTAGCTGTCGTGCGAGCAGGATCGTCCCCGGAACGAGCGTCAGCGGGATATACACCGCGCCCGGCGAAGTGATCCCCGTCGACAGCATGGGGAGCGGCGTCGTCAGGTAGTAGTGTGCGTCGACCGACAGCCCGACGACAGTGTACGCCATCAGGGCCCGATCGGTCCCCACGAGCAGCGTCACAATCAGCAGGGCGCTGCCGACCATCGGGTACACGACCCATCGGAGGTCGAGATTGCCGAGGCGGAGGGTCAGAAGGCCAAAGACCAGGGCGACTCCACCTGCTAGCGCGCCCCAGGCTATCCGTTCGAAGAAGCTGCCCGCCGACACATTCCCGCTTGCCGGCGCTGGACGCGCTGGCATCCTCACCATCGACGCCATGCCCGCCACAAATGATGCCGTATCCGCTCGCGGCGAACGAACACCCTCAGGAATACCCTTCTCACCCCCACGGCTTTTGATGTAGCGTCCGACCCACCTGCAGCAGCCGGTCCACTAGGAAAGAAGAGGACGTCCCTGTACACTCCCGCCAAGACCTTGGCGCTATGCCTAGTCATCCCGTCCTCGTGCCACCGACCGTCGACTACCGCACCTGCCTGGCATGGTGATTGATGGTGTCGGCGTGCCGCATTCTTCACGCCCGCTGCATCTGCAGGAGGGTCACCGCATGAAGCCTTCTCCACGGTACCGCGCTCCCGGCCCCACGACGCCGATCCTGCTCTGTCGGCTCATCGTGGTCGCCCTGTCTCTCCTGGGCACTTCCGAGGCCGCGCGTGCCACGACCTATTACGTGGATCCCGCGACCGGACTCAATAGCAACGCGGGCACCTCCCCCGCGACACCCTGGCGCACCCCGCCCGGCGCCCGAAATGCGGCTAACACGGCCTTCGTCACCCCGTCCTGGGGAAGCGTAACCACCAGCTCGAAGATCAACTGCGGCGACACAATCCTCCTCAAGGGCGGCTCCACGCAGACCAGCGCCCAAGGCGGCGCCTGGCTCATCGACCCGCTCTATTACTCGTCGAACTGCACCTACTCTACCCCTATCACCATCCAGGTCGCCCTCCCATCCGAGTGGAGCGGCGCCACCGGCAGCTTCACCCTCGATCTGTCCGGCGTCGCCGGCACCTTTACCACCGCCCGCGGTGGCGAGTGGACCACTCCCACGGGCATCTTTATCGCCGTGAGCGGTGTGATCCTGCGCGGCCGGGACGCCAACCATCAGCTGGTAGTCACCGGCTCAAGTCCGACCCAAGCGATCACGGGGCTCATTTTCGCCTGCCCGAACTGCCCGACTCACATCACCCAGCTACAAGCATCGTGGCTGACTATAAAAAGTATGCAATATGGCTTTAACGCTGGCGAAGCAGACAATTGGCGCGTTGATAATTCAACCTGCTATAATACCGCACACTCGTGCTGGCAAACGGGCGTGAACAACGACCATCACGTCAGTCAGGCCGCCTTCGTCGACGTCACCGGCCATGACGCTGGCTGCGGCTCAACTGCAAACCCGACATGCACTTCCGGCAACGGGGCCGAAGACGTCTTCTTCTCTGTCGGTGCATACTCACTTTGGTGCGTTCGCTGCACCGCCTATAACGGGGGTGAACGCGGATTCAATACCGGCGTCATCAACGACACCAATATGGGCGGAGACTACGTGTGGCGTTTCCGCGATATCGTTTCTTACAACCACGGGAACGGCCCGATCAATCCCTGCAACACAAACGGCCACTGGTGTGCAGGCGCCGGCTGGGACGTGAGCGGCAACGATTTTGAGACGCCGACAGGCCTGTGTCCGGGACGCCCCTGCTGCCTCGGAACCTACGGAAGCACCTGCGGCGCCGCCCTGGCAGGCAAGCCGTACGGAACTTGCCCCCCTCCCTCGCAATATTACGCGCGAAACTATGTGCACGGCGCACGCATATGGGGTAATCGCGGCCCTGGGTTCAGCGCCTATGGAGGCGCCGTGATCGAAATCTGGAACGCAACGACCTTCAACGCTTGGGCCTCTGGGCTCGATGGTCTGGGCTCTTATAACCTCGATACTACGGCGGCGGGCGTCCTCATTGCCAATGCCGTCGATGTCAAGGCCCCAGGTAACGCCGCGTTCTCCGGGACTCCGCAGAACTCGAACGGGTGCGAGCCCCAGGCCACCTATACACCCGCCGTGTACTACTCCTGTTTCAGATCGACCATCAGCGACTCTGAGCCTTTGGGCTCCGCCACCTCCAGCGGCTGGCCAGGGACAGGGACGTACGCCAGCCCGCCCCGATGGATCGGGTCGAGCAACCGAACGACGCGCGCGACGTGCTTGCCCAACCTTTTGGCAACCTCGACGTCGTCATGGGCAGGAAACGACTGGCGCTTGTGTACGGGCATCAACACACCGGTGATCGGTTGTGCCGGTCCAAGTAGCGCCATCGATTCGGGCACTACACCCCTTCTGGCGAACGGCGCGGCCAGTGGCAACACGGTCTCCGTGCGCGCCAACCTGGGGGACTCGGGCGATCCGCGCAATTATCTGATAGCGCAGAACGGCAGCTACCTTGCGCCGCTTCCGGCTGACACAGAAGTCCAAATTCAGGGCTCCTGCGGCGTCCGCCACGTCGTCAGCATGACGGCCACCAGCATCACCTTTGATGGCCCGCCCTGCTCGTGGAACGACGGCGCCATGGTCGGCAGGCCGTGGAATGGCAATGCTCCCGATCAGGGTGCGATCGAATCGGGCGGCAGTGGCGTCGCCCCTCCTGTCTTGATCGGCGTCCAGCCCCTTGCTTAGTGACAGAGCGCCAAAGACTTTTGCGTGTGTCACCGCCTAGCCCCGCCACGCCACGAAAAAAAACGCCCCGGCCCGGCTCGCCTCGCTCCAAATTCTCGCCTCCCCGCGCTTCCCCCTGATGGCGTCGTGGAGGGCGAGGAGGTTGTTCGCTGGGGCTGCAAGTAGACGAGATACCCACCGCGGAACTCGCGTCCCGAGTCCCATCTCGAGCTGCGCCCGTGGCCCGGACCAGCCTCGGATCGGGAACACGGTCTCCAGCTTCAATTCGCTGTCGGCTACAACCTTCGCCAACCCAAGCGGTGTCATGTGGAAGTACGATGCATCGTGAAACGGCTCGAGAAACGCTACGGTCCCCACCAGAACACCATCGCTTCTCAAGACGCGCCGCACCTCGCGCAGCGCCACGACTGGCTCCGCGAGGTGCTCCAGTACCGCGATGGACAGGACGAGGCGGAACACTCCGTCCCGATACGGAAGCGCGTGTGCATCGCCACGTTCGTCGGCCGCGTCCCCTGCGTAGTCTATCGATCGAACACGATAGCCGAGCGCCTCGAGCAGTTCCCGATGAATCCCCCTGCCGCACCCAAGATCCAGCGCCCACTCACCCTGCCGGGCGGCGGGAAGATAGGAGATCTGCTCGGGCGTCAGATGCCATGGCGTGCGACCGGAAAAGTTGTTCCGTCGCTCCGGGCACCATGTCTCCCGCACAAGTGGGATTCTCGTCGGGTCAATCATCCCAGCGTCTGAACAGCGAGCTCCTGAAACTGAACAGATGCGCCTACCTTAGCCACCTACTGCCCGAGAAGCCTGTCGCGCGCCAGAAGTTGAAACAGCGCCTCGGCGGCAAGGCGGTGTCCCAAAGCGTTCGGATGTACAGAATCCGTGTGCACGTTCGCAAATCCCGCCGCTCGATATGCTGGCAGCAAGTCGATCACGTGCAGCCCCTGCTCCCGGGCCGCGGCGCCGACCCGGCGGTGAATGTCGAGCCATGGGTAGGCGACGCGCGTGTCTTCCATCAGCGGGAAAATGATCAGCACCACGGGGACGTGCTCCGCTCGTTCGATGTCGCCGAGGGCACGCAGGTCGTGCTTGACACCGACCCAACTGTCGGAGCCCCTGCGGTGCCCAGCCTGGTAGAAGTCCATGCCGTAGCTGTGCAGAAGCGCCCGCAAGCGTTCGTTGACCAGCGACAGCAGCTCGCTGTGGATCACCGGCCCCTTCCGCCCCTCCGCATCGCTGAAGTAGCGCACGAGCTCCCAGGCCGGGAAGGGATCGTTCAGACAGTAGCCCACGACGATCAGCCTCGGGTGGAGGGGTAGCCCCCGGTACCGGAGCATCAGCATCTTCTGATGGATGCTGTACCCCGTCACCCCGAGATTGACGACCTGGTAGTTCTCCCCGGGGTATTCGCGGGCGAGCAGGGCCTCCAACACGCGAGGATAGAGGGCTGTCGCGGGCAGCGGTCGCCAGGCCTCGATCGAGTCCCCGACGACCACGATCTTCGGCCGGGTCGGATCGAGCGGCCGCTCATCGTCCCGCAGGCCCAGGGAGTTAAACTTCTGCTCGCCGAACTCGTGGAAGTTGGGCGTGTTCTCGTAGACGAGCCCCGGGTAGGGCGACGCGCGAAGCCCGGTAGGCTTCGTCGGACCGCCGACACCCTCCAGGCTGTTCTTGATCCGCAGCCCGATCTCCAGGCCTGAGAGCACGACGAGGGTCGCAACGATCGTCACGGCCGCGTTGACGAGGCTTTGCCGGCTGGCCAAAGCGCCGAAGACCGCCCACGCTACCCCCACCACGCCCAGCATTGCGCGAAGAACCGTGAGGTAAACCACCTCCGTGATGTGCCCCGACGGCCAGAGGTACCTGGCATAGGTGTGGTCCGGGACCAGGGTGCCGAGCGCGAGTACCACGAGCCCGGGCAAAACCACACAGGCGCGCTTCCACGCACTTCTGTGCCGCCTACTCCCAGGCACCTCCGGCTCGCTGACCGCAGGCGCCACGCGCTGCAAGCCCTTGGTCACCTCTTCGCGTTCGCCGCAACCGGCGCCATCATCTCGCGTGAGCAACGCCCCTCGCCTGCAAAAGATGGCGGCAGCGCCGGCAGCCTGACCATCGCCCCCCCCACCTGCCCCACGCCGTACGCCGCGAGCCCGAGCGCGACGAGCGGCAGCTCCCGCGCAAGCCGCGCGAGCAGCACGGGCCGCCGCCGCGCGAACCGCAGCGCGATCTTCGCGAGCTTGGCCAGCGGGGCCACGGGCAGGAGCAGGTAGAACGGCAGCAGGCTCCCGCTGTCGGCAAAGCGCACGAGCCGGCGCGCGATCGCCGTGTGTCGGCCGAGGGTCACCTGATTGCGGAGAAAGGGCCCGAGTCGCTGGCGGTTGTCGTGATAGACGCGCAGCTCGGGGACGAACACGATCCGCCCGCCCGCGGCGACGAGCCGGCGCGAGAAGACCACGTCTTCGGCCGCGCGCACCTCGACGAAGGGGCCGTAGCGCTCGTAGGCATCCCGCGACAGGATCGTGTTGCCCGAGAGCGCGAACCAGATCGGCCCGCCGGGCAGCTCTGGCAGGAACTCGTTGAACATCAGGAGCTGCTCGGCCCGGCTCACGGCCGAGCGCGGGTTCGCGTTCTCGATCGACCCACAGGCGAGGTCGACCCCCGGCCCCAGCGCCCGCGGCACCGTGTCGAGCCAGCGCGCATCGGCGTACACGTCGCTGTCGAGGAACGCCAGGATCTCCCCCCGGGCCGCCGCGACGCCGACGTTCCGCGCCCCTGCCGCGAGCGTCCGGCGCGGAAGCTGGATCGTCCGCACTCCGGGCAGCGCCGCCTCCGCGCGCGCACACGTGTCGTCCTCGCCCGAGTGGACGACGATCACCTCGAACCGCTCCCGCGTCGCCTGCTCCCCGAGCGCGCGCACGCACCGCGCGATCGTGCGCGCCGAGTTGAGCGCCGGAATGATCACCGAGATCCGCGGCGCCGGCCGTTCCTCTGCCCGCACGATCCCCACCGCCGCCTCCTCAGCCCCCGCGCTCGGTGAACACGGCCGCCAGCCGCGCCGCCGAGCCCTCGGTCGTAAACCCCTCGAGCACCCGCGCGCGCCCGGCGCGTCCCATCCGCCGGCGCAGCGCCGCGTCGGCGAGCAGCCGGCGTAGCGCCTCGGCCTGCGCCGCCTCGTCGTCCGGCTCGACGAGAATTCCTGTCTCGCCGTCCACCACCAGCTCGGGCACGCCCGAGAAGCGCGTGGAGACGACGGGCAGCTCGCTCGCCATGGCCTCGATCAGCACGTTCGGAATGCCGTCACGGTCCTGATCACTCGCCGGCACGCAGAACAGCGCGAAGACGTCCGCCGCCGCGTACCGCGCCACCACCTCCTCCTGGAAGAGCCGCCCGGCAAGCGTCACCCGTCCGTCCAGCCCGAGCTCGGCGACGAGCGCGGCGAGGCGCTTTTCGAGCGGCCCGTCGCCGATGATCTCGCACGTGAACGCCACGCCCGCGTCGGCCAGCCGCCGGCACGCCCGCACGAGGCGGTCGAATCCCTTCTGCTCGACGAGCCTCCCCACCGAGACGATGCGCGGCACGCGCTCGCGCGGCCGTTCGACCGGGACGAAGCGCGCCGCGTCCACCCCGTGGTGCACGGTGACGACCCGCTCGGGAGCGACACCGTAGGTGTCGATGAGATGCCGGCGGTTGTGCTCCGTGCAGGTGACGGTGAAGGCCGCGGCACGGAGCTTCTCGCCGAGCAGGAGCTGCTCCCGCCAGATGTCGTAGGCATGCGCGGTGAAGCTGAACGGGAGATCGAGCATCCGCGCGAGCACCATCGCAATCGTCGCCGGACCGGTCGCCCAGTGCGCGTGGAGGTGCGCGACGCGCGCGCGGCGCACCTCGGGCAGCACGGCGATCGCTTCCGCGAAGTGCGCTGCGCTGCGCGCCCGGTCGCGAAAGCGGCCGTGGCCGCCGACGAGGCAGCGCACGAGCGTCGTCCAGTAGCGGAGCGGCCGGCGCGTCATCGCGGCGAGGTGCCGCGCCGCCATGCGCCAGGCCGACATCGGCAGAATGTAGTGCGTGCCCTCGAAGAATGGCCACGCCTCGCGCGAAACCTCCGCGCGCGGCGGCCGGCGCACCGAGAAGGTCACGATCTCCCACCCCATCGCCCGCAGCGCCCCGACCTCCCGGTAGATCATCGTCTCGATGAGGTTCGGGAACAGGTTGACGAAGTAGGCGAGCCGCGGGCGGCGCGCCCCCGCCGCAAGCGGCGCGGCCTCCTCCCACGACACCGACGGTGCCCCGCTCGCCGCCACGCCCTACCGGCCGCGCTTGGTCACGAGCACGTTGCCCAGGACGAGCGCGTCGAGGCCGCTCGAGAAGAACGTGCGCAGCGCGTCGCGCGGGCTGTTCACCATGGGCTCGCCCTTCAAGTTGAACGACGTGTTCAGCACCAGCGGCACGCCCGTCCGCTCGGCGAACGCCCGGATCGTGTCGTAGTAGCGGGGGTTCACGTCCCGGTGCACCATCTGCGGGCGGGTCGTGCCGTCGGCGTGCACCACGCCGGCGATCTCCTTTTCCTTGCCCTTGCGGACCGGGAAGGTGACGATCATGAACGGGGCGTCGAAGGCGCCCTCGAGGTACTCCTCCGCCGCCTCCGCGAGCATGCTCGGCGCGAACGGCCGCCACCAGTCGCGGTATTTCACCGCGAGGTTCACGCGGTCGCGGATGTCGGTCGAGCGCGGGTCGGCGAGGATCGAGCGCGCGCCGAGCGCGCGCGGCCCCCACTCCGAGCCGAGCTGGAACCACCCCACGATCTTCTGCTCGGCGAGCATGCCGCTCACCACCGAGGCGATCTCCGCGTCGCGCAGCACCTCGTAGGGCACCTTCACCGTCTCGAGCTGCTCGATGATCTCCTCGTTCGTGAACGCCGGGCCCCAGTACGCGTGGCAGAGCCGCTGGGGCGGGATCGCCCGGCCGAGCGCCGCGTGCGCGAGGTACGCCGCGCCGAGCGCACCGCCCGCATCGCCCGCCTCGGGCTGGATGAAGATCCCGTCGGCGGCGAGCGCCGAGCGGCCGATCTTGCCGTTCATCGTGGCGTTGAGCGCGCAGCCCCCGGCAAAGCAGAGCCGCCGGATGCCCGTGGCAGCCACCGCCCGCTCGACGATCTTCATGCCGAAGGCCTCGATCTTCTGCTGGAGATCGGCCGCGAGGTCCTTGTGCCGCTCCTCGAGGGGGTCGCCCGGGCGTCGCGGCGCCCCCGCGCGGCGCACGAACTCCTCGGGGAACGGCGCCCGCTGCGCGAGGAGATCCATGCGCATCGTCATGCGCTCGACGTCGACGAGCCCGTCGAGGTAGCCCCGGGGCGTCCCGTAGCCCGCGAGCCCCATCAGGTTCCCCTTCTCGCTCGTGCGCAGGAACTCGAAGACGAAGTCGTTGAGCTTGCCGATCGACGCCCGCGCAAACGGCATCTCCTCGACCACCTCGAGCGTCCCGTTGACCCCGCGGGCCACCAGGCCCGAGAGGTGGTCGCCCCAGCAGTCCCAGGTGATGACCGTCGCCTGCGAAAAGCCGCTCGCGTAGTAGGCCGAGGCCGCGTGCGCGAGGTGGTGGTCGAAGCAGAAGAGCGGCGTCTCGCGACCCACCCCGAACCAGTACATCAGCTCCGAACGGAGGTCGTCGATCAGCCGCTCGGGCAAAAACCCGTTCGCCAGCGCGCCCGAAAACGCTCGCAGCGGCGTGTGCCGCAGCCCGTACTGCATGGCGCTCGCAAGCCCGCTCACGAGGGCGCCCTTCTGCTGCTTGCTCCGCTCGGCCGCCTTCACCGGGTCCCAGTTCCAGCCGATGGCGCTCACCTCCCGAATCGTGATGCCGGCCTTCCGCAAGCAGAACTGCACGGCGTTCACCGGGAAGAATCCCGGCGCCTCCTTCACCCGGACGAACCGCTCCTCCTCGCACATCGCCACGATCTCCCCGTCGCGCAGGAGCGCCGCCGAGGGGTGGTGGCCGATGTCCATGCCGGCCAGCGGCCGGTAGTTGATGCCCAGGACGTAGGTGTGCGTCGTCATATCGTTCCTTCCGCCCGCCGCGCGCCCACCACGCGCATCTGCCGCAGCTCCTCCACGGTCACGAGCCCCGAGGCGACGAGCCCCCCGGCGAACACGCCGCCGGCGGCCACCGCCGCACCGATCTCGCCCAGCGCGGGGCGGAGCACGAGGGCCGTGACGCTCGCCGCGGCCAGCGCCGCACCGAGCCGCACGAGGTGACCGAGGGCACGCGGCCGGGTGATGTTCCCCGCCACCCAGAGGTACTGCAGGCCCGCGTAGAGTGCCGTCGTCGCGACCATCGCCACCGCCGCCCCCACCGCACCGAGCCGCGGAATGCAGAGCGCATTGAGCCCAATGCTAGCGGCGGTCGCGACGACATTCACGCGCAGGTCGATGGCCTGCCGGTCGGCCGAAAACAGGATTTGCGCCAGGGTGATCGCGAGGCCGAGCGGGATCAACGTCCAGCAGAGTACGCGGAGCACCGTCGCCGCGGGGGCGAGCTGCGGGCCGAAGAGCCGCACGACGAGCGCCTGCGCGAGCACGAAGAGCCCGAGGCAGATCGGCCCCACGATCAGAAGCGCGATGCGGAGCGCGGCGCGCGCTTCCCGCGCGAACTCCGCCTCGGACTCGCCGCGCAGCCGCGCCAGCACCGGGTAGAGCGAGCGGGCGTAGGCGGGCGGGATCGTGCGCGCTAAGTCGACGAGCCGCAGCGCCGCGCTGTAGAGCCCCACCTCGGCCCAAGTGCTGAGCGACGAGAGCAGAAACATGTCGGCGCGCGCGTAGATCGCGTTGACCACCGGAATCGCCCCCACCACCGGCACCTCGCGCAGCAGGCTGCGGCAGACCGCGCCGTCGGGCCGAAGCGGCGGCCGCACGCCCCGCCAGCGCAGCACGACGACGAAGGCGAGGGCCGCCAGCACGCGCAGCCCGAGGAGCATCACCGCAATGGCGACGACGCCATGCCCCGCGAACACGATCGCGCAGCCCACGCCCGCGCGGGCGATGGTCTCGGCGAGGTTGATCAGGACGAAGTCGGGCGCGCGCTCGAAGGCGAGCAGCACCGCCTCGCCCGCCTGGGTGATCGACGAGGGGACGAGGGTGAGCAGGACCACGACGAGCGCCGGTCCCATCTCGTAGCCCGTCACCCAGCGGCGCAGCATCGGCTCGACGACGAGCAGCAGCGGCAGCACCAGCAGCAGCGAGACCAGGCTCGCCCCGACGAAGTACGTGCCGGCACGCCGCGGGGCCTGCGCCACCTCGCGGGTCACGATCACCGGGAGCCCGAATCCGGCGATCGTCTGCCCGACGATGAACACGGTCATGAGCAGCGAGTAGCGCCCGAGCTCCTCCACGCCGCGCAGCCGGCTGATCGCCAGCACGAGCGCCATCGAGAAGACGGGGGCGAGCATGTTGCTCGCCGCCAGGAACACGAAGTTCCGCCGCACGCTGCCGTTCATCGCGCCGCCGACCGCCGCAGGCCCCCTGCGGCGGCCGCCTCGGCCGCCTCGTGCCGCGGCAGGTAGCCTTCCGCCCGCAGCCACGCTTCGCAGCGGCGCATGCCCTCGGCGAAGCTGGTCGCCGGCCGCCAGCCGAGCCGGCGCCGAGCGCGCTCGATGCTCACCACCGTGCGCATGGGCATGAGCTGGAGGTCCATGCCGACGAGCCGCCGCGGCCGCGCGGTGAGCAGGCCGTAGACCCGCAGCGCCTGCACCGCGAGCCGCGCCCGCCAGCGCGGCACCGACGGCGGCAGCGGCTTGCCGCACATCGCCGCGAACGCGCCCAGGTACTCGCGCCACGAGACCGGCTCGGCCCCCGAAACGAGGAACGCTTCGCCCGCCACGCCGGGCACGGTCGCCGCGGCGAGGAGCGCATCGACCAGATCCTCGACGAAGATCAGGTTGGCGAGCCCGCGCCCGCCGTCGATCAGCGCCACCTGCTCGCTGCGCACGCGCTGGAAGTAGCCGAGGAGCCAGTAGGGCGCGCCCGGCCCGTAGACGAGCGTCGGCCGGAGGGCTACCACCTCGATGCCGCCGGCCGCGCCGCGGGCGAAGGCGGCCCGCTCGCCCTCGGCCTTGCTCACGCCGTAGGCGTCGCCGCGAAAGACGAGCGGGGCGTCCTCGGTGAGAACCGGCGGCAGCCGCCGGCCGTGCACGGACATGGTGCTCACGTGCACCACCCGGCGGGCGCCGGCCCCGAGGGCCGCCTCGACGACGTTCACCGTGCCCTCGACGTTCACCGCGCGTGCTTCCGCGAGCGTCGTGCCGCCCCACGCGCAGTGGAAGACCACCTCGCAGCCGCGCGCCGCCGCCTCGACGGACGCCCGGTCGGTGACGTCGCCGCGCACGCGCTCGACGCGGGGCTCGGACGCACGGAGCAGCCCGCGGCGCACGAGCGCACGCACGGCGACGCCCGCGCCCGCCAAGCGGGCCACCAGCCGCGCGCCGATGAAGCCGTCGGCGCCGGTCACCAGCGCGCGTCTCACGCCGCGGCCCTCGCGTAGCAGCGCTCGATCGTGTCGATGGTCGCCAGCACCTGGCTGCGGGTGACGAGCGGCGCCTCGCCGTCGCGCACGACGCGGCAGAAGTGCGCGAGCTGCGCGTCGTACATGGACACGCCGGGCAGCACGAGATCCTGCAGGCCCGCGCGCGCACACACCCGCGCGCGCTCGGCAAAGAGCGTGAGCTGCGTGGGGACGTAGAGGGAGGCCCTGGCCCAGCCCTCGCGCCCGCGCACCGTGAACGTGTTCGCGAGCATTTGCGTGAAGCTCGCGGCGACCTCGGCTCGCGCACGGCCGCCGAGCGCGAGCGTCACCTCCGCGTCGCTCTCGACCTCCCAGCCCGGGGCTGCGTGCGCGGCGAAGCCCGTCACCTCCGGCGGCGCGCCCGCGTACCACACCGCGAGGTCGAGCACGTGCACCCCGAGGTCGATGAGCACGCCGCCCCCGGCGAGCCCACGCTGGCGGCGGAAATCGGTGCGCTGCGCCCCGGCGTCGTACGGGGCACCGATGGCGGCGGTCACGCGCTCGACCTCGCCGAGCCAGCCTTGGGCCACCACGCGGGCGAGGAGCGCGAGGTTCGGGCTGAAGCGCAGGCAGTGCCCGGCCACGAGCTGCGCCCCGCCGCGGTCGGCCGCCGCGTACATGCGCTCGACGTCCGCGCGCGTGGTCGCGAGCGGCTTTTCGCAGAGCACGTGCACGCCGCGCTCCAGGAAGGCACACGCGATCTCCGCGTGCGTCGCGTTCGGTGTCGCCACGAGCACGGCGTCGACGCGGTCGAGGAGCGCGCGGTGATCGGTGTACGCGGCCGGCACGCCGAAGCGGCGCGCGACCCGCGCCGCCCAGGCGCCGTCGAGGTCCGTCACCCCCACCACCTCGACCTCCGGCGAGCGCCGCAGCGCCGGGAGCTGGTGCAGGGTGACGATCGCGCCGCAACCCACGACGCCGAACCTGAGCCGCTTCACGCCGCCCGCCTCCTGCGCGCGCGCGCCGGGAGCCGGCGGCGGATGGCATGGGGCACGCGGCCGAGGTTGCGGCGGAGCGCGGCGACGTCGTCGGCAAGGGTCCGCGTCGTCCCGCGCACCGCGGCCGCAGCGGCGGCGATCCGTGCTCGCCACGCGGCCCCGAGACATTCCCGCAGGTCCGGCAGCTCGCCCGTCACCGCCGCGGGCGCGGGCACGATCTCGTGGCGCGCGATCGTCCGCAGATACGGCAGCTCCTCCCATGCGACGCCGGCCGCCGCCGCGAGCGCCTGCTCGAGGCCGACGTCGCTCGGGCCGAGCGCGCACCATCCCGCGCCGCAGGCGACCACGAGGTCGGAGGCCCCGAGCCGGTGCGCCTCGTAGACGAGGTCGGCGAACGGCGCGCGGGGGTCGAGGGCGGCGAGCGGCTCGGCCTGCGCCGCCAGCGGCCCGGCGAGCCGGCCGACGGCGTCGGGACCGACACCGCACACCGTCACCAGGAAGGTGGGCTCGAACCAGGACGCCGGCACCGCAACGCCCCGCGGCAGCGCCACCCCGACCACGCGGAACGCCTGGTCGAGCGGCGGGTCGATGCGGCAGCCCGCGCTGCGCTCGGCGAAGAGCCCCGCAAGGGTCCGCGCCGTCTCGGTCACGGCCGGGGTGCGGTGGCGCCGGGCGACCTGGATCACCACGGGCCGTCCTTCGGCGTGGAGCCATCCGCGGCGATCCGCCTCCGGCCACAGCGCACTCAGGCCCCCCCGCGACGTCGCGAGCACCGCGCTCATGCGCGCTGGCGCGCCCACTCCCGCAGTACCCGCCAGAGGAACTTGGGGTTCCCCACCACGTACCGCCGCCACAGCCGCCGTGGCTCGACCGCCAGCCGAAACATCCACTCCAGGCGCAGCGCAAGCATCCACCGGGGTGCACGCGGCACCCGCCCGGCGAGGTAGTCGAACAACGCGCCGACGCCGATCGCCACGCCCGGCGGAAGCTCGTCGAGATGCGCCGCGATCCACTCTTCCTGCCGCGGATTGCCGAGCGCGACCAGGAGAACGTCAGGTGCGCTTTCTTTGATGCGGACGAGCACGTCCGTCCCATCGCCGTAGCCCGCCGCGGTGCCGACCACGCGCACCGCGGGGTGGCGTCGCACGAGCGCGCGCCCCGCCTCGACCGCTACCCCCGGCGCAGCGCCGTAAAGGAACACGCGGGGCTCCACATCGCCGAGCGCGCCCAGGAGGTCGGGAACGAAGTCGGTGCCAACGAAGTTGTGCGCGAGCCGCCGCCCGTGGAGCAGTGCGGCCAGCTCGACGCCCACGCCGTCGCGCAGCACGAGGCTCGCCTCGGCCAGGAGGCGGCGATACGCGGGGCGCTCGTGGGCGAGGTTGAGCGTCTGCGCATTGGCAAGCACGACCTGGTGCGCGCGCCCGTCGTCGAGCATGCCGCGTACGGCGCGCACCGCCTCCGCAAACGAGAGGTTCCAGAACGGGACGCCGAGCACGCTGACCGCGGGCGGACCCAGATCGGCAGACACCGGCGCCTGCGCCCGATGCGCACCTGCCATCACGCGCGACATGCCCGCCCTTCGCGTGCGGGCTCCTCCGCCATCGCCGCCGCGGCGGCCACCACGTGCTCCATCTCGTAGCCCGCGCCCACGCGCTCGACGGCGACCGGCCACCCGCCGTCGACGCGATAGATCGTTGCGCGCGCCGTCTCCGGGTCGAGCCCGTGCGACTGCCCGAGGACGAGCAGCCCGCCTGGCTCGACCGCGCGCAGGCAGTTGCGGACGACGACCGCGACGCGCGCGTCATCGAAGTTGTCACGGGTGGCGATGTTCATCGCCCGCACGCAGGTCGCCCGCCACGGCAGGGGCTCGAGCACGTCCGCCGCCTCGAAGCGGAACGGCGCGCCCGCACGCATGAGGCGCAAACACCGGCTCACCATGAACGGAAGCCGGCGAACCTCGAGCCTGTCCTCGACATGAGGCGCCAGGTAGGGCAGCCGCTCGACGTCGAGCCGGACGAGTACCCGCTGGGCACGCGGTACAAGCCACCGCGTAGACCACGCCTTGAGTGCGCGATTGACCGGGTACGCCCACGACTCCGCAATCTGTCCAGGCAGGACAAACGGCCCGAGCACGTGCTGAATCACGCCGCCATGCACGTCGAGCACGATGGTCCACGGCCGCCGCGGCCAGGAGAAGGCCACGAGATCGCGGTAGAGATCCGTGGCGATGAGCTCGACGGCGAAGTGGGCGGCGAGCGTGTCGTACAGTTCCACGCTCGTGATGCCGGTCGACGCACCGAGGTCGAGCACGCTGACGCGGCTCCCCGGCGCACGCGTCGCGCGCAGCAGCCGCAGCAGCACCGCGTCGACGCGGGCGAGCCGCCCGGCAGCCGTCTGCTTCCAGGTCCCGTTGGGGAGACGCACGCGGGCGACGAGGGTGTCGTACGCCTGCGCTGCATCCTCGCCGGCACGAGCCAGATCGTCGAGCAAGAGCAAGCTCGCGTGACGCTCGCTCCCGAGCCACGTCCTCGAGCGCCCGAGCCGCCCGACGCGCGTGATGCCGAGCTTCAGCACCGTCCGCCTTCGACCTGCCGCAGCGCACCGGCTCCGCCCCCGCGGCTCACGCGCGCGACCACGGCGGCGAGGTCGAGCTGTCGCGGATCTTTTGGCCGCTCGAGGAACCCCAGCACGAGCGGGCCCGACCAGACCACCCAGCTCCGCAGGAGCCGCAGCGGCTTTACGACACTGCGGCTGCGCACCATGAACGCCAGCACAACGGCGAGACAGCCGAGCACCCAGCCGAGGATCCAGCGCGAATCGCGGAGCACGAGGCTCGTCGCGGCGGCCAGGACACCTGCGGCCAGGAGCGCGAGCGTCTGCAGATTGCGCCGCATCCGACGCGCGTGCGCCCAAAAGAGCCCCTGCCCGAGCGCGAGCCGGAGCGTCTGGCCGTAGCCACGGATCAGGTTTTCCCCGACGTGGCGGCGAAGCTCTTCCAGGCTTAAGCGCTCGTCGGTGTGGTGCGTGCCGAGCTCGACCGGCAGGCGGACCAGGCGATAGCCTGCCCGCCGCAGCCGCTCCGCCAGCTCGGCCTCCTCGTTGGAGACGATGTACGGGTTGAACGAGCCTGCCGCTTCGAGCGCCCGGCGGCGGTAGACCGCGTTGCCGCCGAGCTGGTCCGCCTCTTCGGGGACCGGACCGACCTCGAACAGGTCATCCCTACCCCCGATGCGATGTCCGTCGCGATAGTAGATCTCGCGCAGCTTGCCAGCGACACCGCCCACCTCGGGGTGCCGTTCGAGGTATTCGAGCGCCGCCGGGAGCCAGCCCGGGGCGATCTCGGTGTCGCCGTCGACGAACAGCACATAGCGGCTCGCCGTGCGCCGTTCTCCCACCAGCCGGCCGAGCGCCGCGGAAAGCGGCGCATCCGGTCGCATCTCGACGATCTCGATGGGGAACCTGCGCGCGATCTCGACCGTCCGGTCGCGCGAGCACGAGTCGACCAGCACGACGGCACACGCGCCGTAGGGCGCGACCGCCCGCAACACCGACTCGAGGCAGCGTGCGATGAGCGCCTCCTCGTTGCGGGCAATCACCACCGCGGCAAGCAGCGGCTCGGGCGCCGTCACGCCGCCAGCTCCTCCTCCAGCGCCTGCCGATAGGTCATCACCCGCCGCTCGCTCGCGATCGCGGCCAGCATCTCGCGCAGGAGCGCCCGCTTGCGCTCGAGCGCGACCCGCATCCCGGGATGCCGCGCCATGCGGGCGTCGATCCCGTCGCCGGCGAGGTCGAGCAGGTCGGCAGCGTGAAACTCGTAGGAGACCGGCAGCTCCGAGCGCAGCAGCGCGCGCAGCGCGCGGCGGAAGAGCCGCCGGGGCACGAAGTAGGCAAACGTGTGATAGACGGGCAGCCGCAGCCACGGGGTCACGGCCACGGGAAACTCGACCAGCTCCTCCGCTCCGTCGCCGCAGGCGTGGGGGCGCAGGGGCGCGAAGGCGTGGCCCACGAGGTCCATGGCGAAGATCGAGCGCTTGCCCGTGCTGCGGCGGTAGGCCGCGAGCCGGCTCGCGACGAGCACCGGCGTCGGGAACACGGAAGCATCGTAACGGTAGCCCGCCTGAGACACCATCCGCAGCACCCGGGCGTCGGCGTCCCAGGCCGGCGCGCGGAACCCCACCACGGGGGCCTCGACGGCGGCCTCGAGGCGCGCCCGCGCACCCGCCGTCTCCTCCCGCAGCCGGCCGTCGTCGAGGGTGCGAAACGGCTGGGGATGGGTGAGCGAGTGGCTCGCCACCTCGTGCCCGCGGGCGACGATCTCGCGCAACAGCGGGCGCTCGGCCTCGGCGTCGCGCGCGATCACGAAGAAGACCGCGCGCACCCCGAGGTCGTCGAGCAGGTCGAGCACGCGCGGGACGGCCGTGCGGTAGACCCGGTCGCACGGCGGCAGGCCCTCGAAGCCGTAGCCCTGGAGATGGCGGTCCACCGTGTCGACGTCGCAGGAGAGGACCGCGAATGGCCGGGGCCGGCTCATGCGCCGAGCTCTGCCATCGCCGCGCGGACGGCGCCCGCGATGAAGTCCACGTGCTCGTCGGTGTAGAACTCGCTCCACGGCAACACGACGACGCGCTCGAGCCCCTGGCGCGTGCCCGGATACTCGGCCGCGTCGTAGACCACCGCCCCGCCGCCGTCCCGCTCCCGGCACGAGTATGGGCAGCGGCTCTTACCGTACGTTTTCCGCTCCGTGAACACTTGGCATTCGAACGCCGGCTTCTGGATGTAGCGCGGCGCACAGAACACGCCGCGCGCCTTGAGCGCCGCGCCGAGGGCGTCGGCGCCGCCGCGCACCGCCGCCGGATCGACGATGAGCGGGTACTTCCAGTAGACGTGCGTCGCGCCCGGCAGCGCCCGGGGGAGCACGAGGCCGTCGAGGTCCGCGAGCAGCGCGGTGAGCCGCGCGGCCGCCCGCTGCCGCCGCGCGACCACGCCCGCAAGCTTCCCGAGCTGCGCGCGCGCCACCGCGCCCTGGAGGTCGGTCATGCGGTAGTTGAGGGCGAGGAAGTAGTGGTCCGGCCGGGGATCGCCGTACCCCCAGGCCTTGTCGCTAAAGAGCGTCATCCGGCGGGCGTAGCCCGCATCCGCCGTGATCACCACGCCGCCCTCGCCGGTGGTCATGTGCTTGCCCTGCTGGAGGCTGAAGGCCCCGATCGCACCGATCGTGCCGACGAGCCGGCCCCCCACCGTGGCGAGGTAGGCCTGCGCGCAGTCCTCGATCACCGAAATGCCGCGCGCGTCGGCGAGGCGCTTGATGCCGAGCACGTCGCAGGGGTTGCCGAAGAGGTGCGTGGCGACGATCGCGCGGGTGCGCGGCGTGATCCGGGCGGCGACCGTCTCCGGCGTCACGTTGAGGCTCACCGGATCGACGTCGGCGAAGATCGGGATCGCCTGCTGGTAGAGGATGGGGGCGATCGCGCCCATGTCGGTGATGGGCGTCGTGATGATCTCGTCGCCGGGCTCGGGGTCGATCGCCGCGATCGCCGTGTGCATCGCGGCGGTTCCCGAGGTGACCGCGCGGGCGTGCGGCACGCCGTAGCGCGCGGCGAACTCGCGCTCGAAGGCCTTCACCTGCGTGCCCCGGGTGCAGTTGAGCGTGCCCGACTCGATCACCTCGCGGAGAAGCGCCAGCTCCTCGCGGCCCAGGTCGCGGCCCGTGTGGTCGGCGTCAGAGGGGAGCTGCATGGTGGTGTGCCTCCGGTTGCGGCGCGGGCAGCGGGCGGCGCAGCCGGCGCGAGAGCCGAAACAGCTCGACGAAGGCGCGGGCGATCACGAGGGGGCTCCCGCCCGACGGCCGGCCAGTGCGCCGCGGAAAGTGGTCGACCGGCACCTCGGCGATGCGGCAGCCGCGCTGCGCGAGCCGCGCCAGCAGCTCGGTCGAGATCATCGCACCTTCGGCCTCGAGCACCAGCCCCTCGAGCGCCGCGCGCGGGAGCAGCTTGAACGCGCAGTCGATGTCGCGCACGCGGAGCCCGATCAGCAGGCGCACGAGGGCGTTCCAGGCCACGCCGTTCACCCGTCGCACGAGCCGGTCGGCGCGCCGGTAGCGGTAACCGACCACGACGTCGGCGCGGCCGAGCTCGGCGATCAGCCGCGTGATCTGGCCGGGATCGAACTGGCGGTCGCCGTCGGTGTAGAAGATCCAATCGTACCGCGCGGCGGCGAGCCCCGACTTGATCGCGCCGCCGTAGCCGCGGCTCACCGGATGATGGACCACGCGCACGCGCGCGTCGCGCTCGGCCAGGTCGTCGGCGAGCGCCCCCGTGCGGTCGGTGCTCCCGTCGTCGACCACGACGATCTCCCAGCGCGCGGCCACCCCGGGCAGCACGCACCGCAGCGCCTCGACCATCGCCGCAACGTTCCCCTCCTCGTTGCGCGCGGGAAAGAAGGCCGTGAGACTCGCCAAGGGCTCACCCATGGGCCGCCTGCTCTTCGGCGACGGCCGATTCGGGCGCAGCGGCTGCACGGGCATCGCGCAGGAGGGCGTCGACGGCCTCGCGCGCGAGCGCCACGCTCGTGTTCCACGCGGTGACGCGCGGGTAGGCCTGCGCGGTCGTGCAGAGGTAGAGGCGGGTGTCGGCCACCCGCGGCGCCGGGCGCCGGCGCAGGTAGCCCACCGTCCACACGGGCTCGACGTGCGGCGCGCGGAAGACGTACGCCGCCTCGACGTCGCCGCGGTCGAATCCCGGGTAGAGCGCCGCGAGCCCGTCGACCGCCTGGCGCTGGAGCAGCGCGTCCGGCCGCCGGTAGGTCTCGGTGTCGGCGCCGCAGTAGTTCATCACGTAGACGAGGTGCCGCCCGCCGGTCCAGTCGGTCGGGATCACGTGCGTGGTCTCGACCACGCCCTGGAACGGAAACCGCTCGTCCACCACCGCAGTCCAGTAGAAGGGGGAGAGGCGGCGGCGGAGCAGCAGCACCACGTTGACGACGCCCTGATAGCAAAGGTCGGGGAGCGGGACCGCGGCGGCGAGCGGGCCGCGGGCCGCGCGGGCGAGCAGCGGCAGCGGCAGCGTCGAGACGGCGGCGTCGAAGCGCTCCGCGCCGCGCGGCCCCGCGAGCGTGACGCCGCCTCCGTCCGCGTCGATCGCCGCAACCGGGCTCGCGAGCCGCACCTCGCCGCCACCCGCGACGATCGCCGCCCGCAGCGCCTCGGCGATCCCCCGGTAGCCCCCGCGCGGGTAGCCCTTCACCTCCGTTCCGCCGTGCTTCTCCCGGTTGAGCGTGTTCCACACCCAGTACGCGGGCACTTCCCCGCGGCGCTCGCCGAACTTGGCACGCAACAGCGGCTCCCAGATGCGGGCGAACACCCGCGGGCCGAACAGCCGCGCGAGCCAGTCCGCGGCGGGCACCTCGTCGAGGTCGAGCGCGCGGCGCTTGCCCCGGGTGATGTAGAGCGCGCCGAGCCCCGTGCGCAGCCGGTCGAGCACGCCGAGCGCGCGGAAGCGCAGCAGGTCGGCCGGCGTGTTGAACCCGTAGAGCGCACCGTCGACGAGAAACCCCATGCCCGTCTCCCGCCACACGAGCCGCTCCGCGCACCCGAGATCGGCGAGGAGCGCGCAGAGCTCGGCGTCGGAGTCGAGCACGACGTGGTAGAAGCGGTCGAGCGTGACCCCTTCGTGCTCGAAGTGGGTCCCGAGGCCGCCGAGCTGCGCGCTCGCCTCGAAGACCACCGGGCGGTGTCCCGCGCGGGCGAGGAAGTGCGCCGCGGCGAGCCCGGCGATGCCTCCGCCCACGATGCCGACGCGCAGCCTCACGCCGCCCTCCCCGCCGTCGCGATGCGCGCGGCGGCGCCCGCCTCGATCCGCGGCACGGCGTGCGTCGTGGCGCCCTCGGCGCCGTCGACGATCACCTGCACGCCCTCGACCGCGCGCCCGCCTGCGTTGGCGACCTCCACCCACCCGGCGCCCGCGCGCACCACGAGCCGCTCCCGGGCCGTCCACCAGTCGGCCACCGCGGCCGGTGTCGTGCGCCAGACGTCGGCGTGGCGCAGCTCGCCCGCGACGAACTCGAGGTGCTCCGCGCGACGTGCGGCGTCGGCGGACCCGAACACGCCCGCGTGCACGATCCCCGTGTAGAGGCCGCCCGTAGCGCGCACGAACGCGATCTTGCGGCGCACCGCCTCCCGCAGCGCCGCCGCGTCGTCGCCCGCAAACAGCGGCTGGATGCAGTCGGGAGCGCTCACCGGCAGCTCGAGGCAGCGGCTCGGCCGCACGCCGCCGCTGTCGGTCACCGGCGGACGGTAGGGGACGTTCAGGCGCACGCCGCCGCCGAAGCGCGCGAGGTTCTCGCGGTCGACGTCCGGGAAGGAGGAGTCGTAGTCGAAGCCGCTCGCATCGAGCGCCGCAAGCAGCGCCGGCGAGCGGTCGAGCCGCGGGCTGCGAAAGCCGCGCACCGGGCGGCCGAGGGTCTGCTCGAGGAGGGCCCGGGCACGGCCGAGCGTTTCGCACACCGCCTCGCCGCGATGCTCGAGGCCGTGACAGAGCACCTCGTGCGCAGCGAGCGCCGCACGGACCTTCGCATCGAGCCACCGCGCCGCGGGCCCGGCCACGAGGCCGAGCGTCGCCGGGTGCCCGGTGCGCGCGATCGTCGCGAGGAGCCTCGCGAGACCCGCGCCGTAGGCGAACCGCGATGGCTCGACGTCGTGCGTGAGCACCGCCGCCGCCGCGTACGGCGCCGGCCACGGCGCGAGGCGCACGAGCCCACCCGCCGCGCGGCGCACGAGGGCCACGACGAGCTCCGCGGCGAGCCAGCCGCTTGCGTCCACGGGGTACGTGCTCGCCGTCGCCCCGAGCCGCCGCGCGAGGCGCGCGTAGGTCCGGCGCTGTAGCGCCCGCCGCCACGCCTCGGGCGCCCGGTAGTAGAGCGCGAGGAGCGGCCGCGGCAGCATGGGCGGCGTGCCGGGGTCGGGGAGATAGCGCTCGTCGAGCAGGTCGGCGAGCGCCGCGCCGAGATCGACGAGCGCGCGCGGACCACCGTCGCTCTCGACGATCGCCGGACGCTCGCGGCCCTCGGCATCGCGCAGCACGGCGAGCACCTCGCCCGCGGGCACGGCGCCGGTCGTGTAGGTCGCCTGCGGCAGCGCGAGCGCGCGCACGCCGAAGCGCCCGGCCGTCGCCCGCACCGCAGCCGGCCAGGCGGGCGCATCCAGGTCGAGCGTCACGGGCCCGGTGGCAACGGGCCCCGCGGGAAGCCCGAGCCCCACGACGGCCGGACCGGTCCCACCGGCCGCCGCGCCGTCGACGGCGAGCACGACCGCACGCGCCTGCGCGCTCGCCGCCGCGACCCGCCGATGCGGGAGCCCGGCGATCCCGAGCGCCGTCTCGATCCCGAAGACGCGCCGGTCGGCGGTGCCGACGACCTCGATCACAGCGGCTCGAGCTCGCGGGTGAAGCGCCGTTCGCAGCGCCCGCAGCGCAGCCGCCCCCCGTCGTCCTCGAGCGGGCGCCCGCAGACACAGACCCAGCCGCGCAGCCGCGCCGGGTTGCCGACGACGAGCCCGTGCGGCGGCACGTCGCGGACGACCACGGCGCCCATGCCGACCATCGCGTAGCGGCCGATCTCCACCCCGGGGCCGATCACCGCACGGGCGCCGATGGTGGCGCCGGTGCGCACCACGGCTTCGAGCGTGTCCTCGGTGACGCCCGAGGGAGCGAGCCCGTCGCGGCCGGGCACGAAGGCGCGCGGATAGCGGTCGTTGGTGAACACCACGCCGGCGGCGATCATCACGCGATCTTCGATGGTGATCCCGGTGCAGATGTAGACCTGCGCGTTGATCTTCACGCCGTCGCCAATCGTGACGCCGTAGGCCACGTAGGTCTTCTCCCCGATGATGCAGTCGCGGCCGATCCGGCTCGGGCCGCGCAGGTGCACGTGATCCCACACGGCCGTCCCGGGGCCGATCTCGACCCCGGCTTCCACGATGGCGGTCGGATGGATGCGCGCGGTCATGCACGCGCGCGGCGGACGGTCCGCGGGCGCGCGTCGCAGAGTCCCATCGTGTCGACCGGCACCCAGCTCCCCGAGCGCAGCGAGTGGTACGCCGCCTCGACCGCCGCCACCGTGCGCAGCCCCTCGCCCGGGCTGATCCACGGACGCCCGCTGCCCGCGACCACACCGACGAACGCCTCCATCATCCGCCGGTGCGCCTCGTGCTTGTCGTAGCCGGGGCCGATCTCGCGCACCGGCTCGCCCGCCACCTTGAGCCGCGAGCCGCGCCAGCCCACCTCGATCGTGCCGCGCGAGCCGTAGATCGTCACGTAGGTCTCCCGGCCCGTCTGCAGGCTCCAGCTGAGATCGATGCGGCCGACGAGCCCTCGGCCCGCCCCGACGAGGATGGTCGCCGAGTCCTCGACCGGGATGTCCTGCACGGGCTTGAGCCGGGTCGCGTGCACGCGCGTCACCGTGCCGAAGAGGTAGCTCACGATGTCGAAGGCGTGGCACCCGTTGTCGATGATCACGCCGCCGCCGGCGAGCGCGCGCCTGGCGTTCCAGCGCCCGCGCATGTCGACCATGCTCGAGAAGTCGATCTCGAAGGCGACCGGTTCGCCGATGGCTCCCGCGGCAACGAGGTCGCGGGCCGCGGCGAGGTCCGGCACGTGCCGGAACTTGGTCGCGAGCAGCAGCACCCGCCCGCGGCGCGCCGCCGCCTGCGCCATGCGCAGCGCCGCGCGGCCGTTGATCGCCAGCGGCTTCTCGCAGAGCACGTCGAGGCCGCGCTGGAAGCAGGCGAGCGCGATCGGGGCGTGGAAGGCGGGCGGGCTGCAGATGCTCACCGCATCGAGCGCCGCCCGCTCGAGCAGCTCGGCCGGCTCGGCGTAGGCCACGATCCCGCGCTCCCGCGCCCAGCGGCGCACGGCCGGCGCCGGATCGCACACCGCCGCGACCTCGACCTGCGGCACCGCCCGCCATGCGTCGAGGTGCACCTTGCCGGCCCGCCCGAGTCCGATGATTCCCACGCGCATGTCGTCCCCCGTCTGCGTTGTCATCCCGCCGGCGGCTGCAGCTCCCCGCGGCCGGGCAGCAGCCGCTTCGTGCGGTTGGCGAGCAGAAGTGACGCCGTGAGCGTGAGCAGCCCCGCGTGCGCCACCACGGCGTCGCCGATCTTGAGCTTCGAGCGGCCGAAGCGGCGCTTTTCGAGGCGCATCGGCAGCTCGCCCACGCGGCAGCCGGCGAGCATGCCGCGCAGCATGATCTCCGCCACCGCCGCGAAGCCGTTCGACATGAAGCGAATGCGATCGAGCACGTCGCGGCGGTAGGCGCGGAAGAGGCAGGTAAACGTGTGCACATCCTGCCCGATCAGCAGCTTGTAGACCCCGGACACGGAGCGGCTGAGCGCGAGGCGCACGCGCCCGCCCTCGGCCACCCCGCTCTCGGGGTGCCAGGCCGACGCCGTGGCGATGTCCGCCCCGCGGCGGACGAGCTCCACCAGCTCGGGCAGCCGCTCGGGCGCATAGGTGCAGTCGCTGTCGATCGTGCACACGACCGGCGACGGCGCGTGCGCAAAGCCCGTGCGCAGGGCGGCGCCGAGCCCCAGGTTCGTGGGGTGCCGGAGCACCCGCACCCAGCGCGTCTCCCGCGCCGCACGCAAGAGCTCGGCGAAGGTCCGGTCGGTGCTGCCGTCGTCGACGAACAGCACCTGCCAGTCGCGTCCGCCGTCGCGGTGCAGCGCCTCGAGACGGCCGAGCAGCGAGGGCAGCCCGGCGGCCTCGTTGCAGCAGGGCACGACGACCGTGACCGGGGCGTCCACGCTAGTAGGCCCCGCGACCGCTCAGCACGGCGGGAATCGTGCGGGCGAGGATCTTGAAGTCGAGGCCGAGCGACCAGTTGTCGATGTACGCCATGTCGGTGCGGATCCAGTCCTCGAAGCGCGGCTCCCGCCCCTGGATCTGCCAGAGGCAGGTGATGCCCGGCTTCACGCTGAAGCGGCGGCGGTGGGCGGGCACGTCCATGCGGGCCACGTCGCGCAGCGGCAGTGGGCGGGGGCCGACGAGGCTCATGTCGCCCTTGAGCACGTTGATGAGCTGCGGCAGCTCGTCGAGGCTCGCGCGCCGCACCCACCGCCCGACGCGCGTCACGCGCGGGTCGTCGCGGATCTTGAAGACCGGGCCGTCGGCCTCGTTCAGGTGCTCGAGGGCGGGCTGGAGCCGCTCGGCGTCCTCGACCATCGTGCGGAACTTGTAGAAGTTGAACTGCCGCCCGCCGAGGCCCACGCGCCGCTGCACGAAGAACACCGGCCCCGGGGAGTCGAGGCGGATGGCCAGCGCGATGATCGCGAAGACGGGCGCGAGCAGGATGAGCGCGGTGAGCGAGACCGTGATGTCGATCAGGCGCTTGACCGCGAGCAGCGGCGAGTCCGGCGGGCCCGTGAAGACCGTGATGACCGGGCGCCCGTCGATCTCGTCGACCTGCGCCCGCGCGAGCGTGAGATCGGCGATGCTCGAGACGAGGCGCACCGTGATCCCCTGCTCCTCGCAGAGCGCGAGCACGCCCCGGATGAGCGGCTGCCCGGCATCCAGCGGGGCGGCGACGAACACCTCGTCGATGGGGTTGCGCGCCACCACCCTGGCCAGCCGCTCGAGCAGCCGCGTCGGCTCCGCGGCCGGCGTCGTCTCGAGCACCTCGACGATGCGGTAGCCCAGGTCGGCGCGGCGCGCGAGCCGGGACGCCATCTCGAGCGCCTCCTCGTCGAGGCCGACCACGATCGCGTTGCGCAGGTTGCGCCCGTGCCGCCGCATCGTGCGGGCGAAGACGCGGAAAAGGCGCCGCTCCGTGGCGAGCCCGACGAACGCGAAGAGGCTGAAGTTCACGAAAAAGCGCGCGTCGGCGTACTCGAAGCGGAAGAACCGCGAAAGCACGAAGAGCGGCGTGGCGGCGAGGAGCACGGCGGAGAGGAGATCGCGCCACTCGCGGGAGATCGGCGCGAGGCGGTGCGAACGGTAGAGGCCGAAGCCGAGCAGCACGAGGTGCCAGTAGCCCAAGTAGGCGGCCATGAAGAGGACGTTGCGCACCTCGATGCGCATGGCCAGCACCTCGGACCAGCTCTGCGCGCCGGGGATTTCGCTGCACAGCGCGACCACGAAGGCGGCGACGACCACGCCCAGGTCGGCGAGCTTGAGGGCGGCGAGGAGCGCGGTGCGGCGGGGGCTCGTCATCGGTGGCTCAGGCCCTCCGCACCCACTGCTCGGGCAGCTCGACGCGCGTGCGCCGCTGGAGAAGGTCGAGCAGCACGAGCACGCGCTGGCGGGCGGTGAGCCGCCGCTCGACCAGGCCAACGAGCCCGCGGAGCGGGCCGTCGTCGATGACGACCTCGGTGCGCTCGGGCAGCGTGGCGATGCGGATCACGCCGTCGGCCCCCGCCCGCGCGCGCAGGAAGGCCACCGCCGCCGGATCGAGCTCGGCCGGCACGCCGCCGAACGTGACGAAGCCCCGCACGCCGGGCGTCCACCCGACGCGCAGGAAGTCGCGCTCGCGCACCTGCGCGAAGAGGTAGCCGGGGAACATCGGCCCCACCGGGGAGCCGACCGCCGGCCGCGGCCACTGGAGCAGCAGCGGCAGGTACGTCGACACGCCCTGGCGCGCGAGCCGCGCTTCGACGGCGCGCTCCTTGTGACGGTGCGTCTGCACGACCCGCCAGACCGCCAACTCGGTCGTCATCGTCATGGCTCCGCCCGACGGGCGCGGCTCGCGGCCGCGCCGTGGCAGATTTTCTCCCTCGTATGTACCTGGCATGCCCAGGCTCGTGCTCAGTCGACGTTCAGGTACGGACGCAACAGTTTCGGAACCGGATTGCGGACCCCGTTGAGCACCACCCCGACCACGTTCACGCCGGCCCGCTCGAGCTGCTCGCGGGCCTCGGCCAGCGCCTGGCGCGACGTGACCTCCGCCTGCACCATGATCACGACGCCATCGCACAGCCGGCCCATGAGCGTGGCATCGGCTGATTGCAAGAGCGGCGGGGCGTCGAGCAAGACGTAATCGTACGTGCCGTGCTGCACGTCAAGCCAGGAAGCGAACTCAGGGGACCCGAACAGACGCTCCTTGTCGGCCCGTGCGGCGGGGCTCTGGACCACCGTGAGCTTGCCCTTCCCCCAACTGCTTGCCGAGAGCGTGCGACGGCGGCTGACGGCCTCCTCGAGGTCGGGGGCATTTTCGCCGGCGTCCGCAGGCCCTTCGCTGTCGACGAGGAGCACGTTCAGCCCCGAGCTGGCGAGCGCTCCGGCGAAGTCGCGCACCACCTCCGAGCCGCCCTCGCCCCCCTCGCAGCCCGCGAAGACGAGCGTCTTGAGGGGCTTGCCCCCACCCGCGACGAGCAGCTTCTCGCGCAGCCCGCGGTACTCCCTCGGCATCTCGCCGGGGACCGGGCGGCGCACTGGCCGCATGCGCACCGGGCGCGGGGCGGCCTCTGGGGCCGGGGCGGATGCCCCTTCGCGTCGGTTGAGCGATTCGAAGTAGGCGCTCATGGGGGTGTCGGCGCAGGCAGGCGAAGCAAATCGCCCGCCAGGATGAGATCGAGGCTCTTGAGCTTGGGATTGAGGCGCCGCACCGCGGCGAACACGACCTGTTCGCGACTGGGCGGCAGGCGCTCGCCGTAGACTTGGCGCACGAGCCGGGTCAGCGTCGTCCCACGTGGCACAGTGACCTCGAGGGCCTGGGGCTCCGGTGGCGGCGGTGGGGGCTCGCTCTGCACCGCGGCGGGCGCGGCAGCGTCCGCCATGGCGGGGGCGGCGGGCGCGGTAGCCTCGGCCACGGCCGGGGCGCTGTCCGCGGCCGCGTTGGGCGGCTCGGCCTCCGGCGGGGCGGGGGAAGGCTCCGGGGCGGCTGCGGGCGGGACGGGCGCGGGGCTCGGGGCGGCGGGCGCGGGAGGGGGCGGTGGCGCGGGGCTGTCGATGCGGCCGAGCTGGTAGGCCGCCGCGATCGCCCCGATGGTCGCCACGACGCCGGCGGCGATCGCCCAGCGCCAGCGCCGCGCGGGCCCGGCCGAGCGCCGCAGCGCCCCACGTGCGACCAGGCCGGGACGCCGCTCGTCCATCTCCGCGATCGCCTCGCGCGCGATGCGGGCGGTCACCCGCGGGAGCCCCCGACCGTAGGCGAACAGCAGCGCGTTGTGACAGAGGATGTTGGCGCGGCGCGGGATGCCCGCGGCGCGGCGCACGATCAGCTTGAGCGCCCAGGGGTCGAAGAGGCGCTCGGTCGAGCCCCCGGCACGCTGGAGCCGGTGCGCGATGTAGCGCTCCATCTCCTCGTTCGAGAGCGGGTTGATGACCGCCCGCACGCCCACGCGCTCGCGGAGCTGGCGAAGCTTCGGCTGGCGGAGCCGATCCTGCAGCTCGGGCTGCCCCACGAGCACGATCTGCAGGAGCTTGCGCGTGTAGCTCTCGAAGTTCGAGAGGAGCCGCAGCTCCTCGAACGCCGCGTCGGCCAGGTCCTGCGCCTCGTCGATGATGAGCGCCACCGTGCGCCCCTCGTCGGCGCGGCGCACGAGGTGAGCGTTGAGGGCTTCGAGCAGCGCGCCCTTGTCGCGGCTCGCAACCGCGACGTGCATGTCCCGCAGCGCCGCGGCGAGCAGCTCCTCCACGCTCTGCGTGGTGTACGCGATGTAGGCCGTCTCGACCTCCGACCCGAGCTGGCTGAGCAGGCTATAGAGGAGCGTCGTTTTCCCCGTCCCGACCTCGCCGATGAGCGTGCAGAACCCGCGGCCCGCCACGAGGCCGTACTGGATCGCCGCCAGCGCCTCGCGGTGCTCGGGGCTCAGGTAAAGGTAGGCCGGGTCGGGGGTGAGGCTGAACGGCTCCTCGGCCAGGTGGAAGTACGCAGCGTACATGCGCGACCCCTCAGGTGCGGTCCGGCAGAGCAGCCAGCACCTCGAGGCGGCCGTAGCGGCGCACGTCGGTCGCGGTCTTGATGGTCGCGTCCATCCGGTCGCGCGCGAACGCCGCGCCGATGCTCACCGCGAGCCCGCCCACCAGCGCGAAGACCATGATCCGGCCTTTCTTCGGGCTCACGGGCTCCATCGGCACGGTCGCCGGCTCGACGACCGTGAGCTGGAGGATCTTGCTCTGCTCGAGCGCGTTCGTGAGCCGGGACTGCTCCGCGGTCCGCACGTAGGAGAGATACGCCTCCTCGTCGAGCTTCACCTGCCGCTCGAGCCGCGCGACGTCGAAGCTCTGCGCGTCGAGCATCTCGGCCTGCTTGCGGTACTCGTCCTGCTGCTTCTGGAGGGCCTCCTCCTTGCCCTTGAGCGCGGCGAGCTGGGCCCGCGCTGCGACGAGATCGCCGCCGCCCGTGGCATCCCCCGCCCCGGCGCCGGTGATCGTGTCGTACGACGCGATCGCCGTGCGCAGGCGCTGGATCTGGTCGTCGATCTCCCGCACGCGCTCGCTGTCCGGCCGGTACCGGCCGAGCAGCTCGGCCCGCTTGGCTTCGAGCTCGAGCAGCTGCGGCGTGGCGATCCGCCCCTTCTTGCCCGCGTTCGCCTGCAGCCCCTCCAAGAACTGCACCCGCTGCTCCTGCTCGGCGCGGGCGATCTTGGTGCGCGCCAGCTCGGCGCTGAACTCGTTCAGGCGGTCGTGGATCTCCGACTGCTGGCCGGCGAGCGCGCCCGCCCGTTCCCGGGCCTGGCGAAGCGCCGCCTCCGACTGCGTGAGCTTCTGCTGCAACAACCGGCTCTGCTGCGTGAAGAAGTCCTCGGCCTCCTGCACCTGCTGGAGCTGCGCGTGCCGCTCGACGTAGGCCTTGGTCAGCCGGTCGACGAACTCGCGCGCCCAGACGGGATCGGGGCTCACCATCGCGACCTCGATCAGGTTCGAATCGCGCACGCGCGCCGCCGAGAGATGCCCGAGGACTTCGGTCGTCTCCCAGTAGAGCGGGCTGCTCGGCTCGACCGCCTCGAGATCGTGCAGGCGACGGTAGGCCGCCCGCAAGAGGCGAAACGGCGTCCCCACGACCCAGAGCGCCGTGCGGGCGATGCCGTGGCCCTCGGCGCTCGCCGGGGGCTCCCCGGGCGGCATCATCTCCTTGAGCACGCTCTCGACCAGCTCGCGGCTCTGGAGGATCTCCGTCTGCGAGGTCACCTCGGCATCGCCGACCGCCGAGGTGCGCACGAGCTCGGTCGGCCGGTCGGGCGAGGTCGACACCTGTGCCCGGTCGCTCGTGAGGAGGATCTTGGCGGCGGCGCGATATTGCGGCGGCAGGAGGAAGATGCCGCCCACGGCCGTCGCCAGGACCACCGCGTAGACGCCGAGCATCGTCCAGCGGCGGCGGAGCAGGACGACGAGCAGCTCCTGGGCGACGGCAGCGAGGTTCTGCTCTTCGGTCGGTTGCGAGGAAGCGATCGCGTCCATGACGATCAGAAGACCGGGATGGCGGGGTAGAAGGGCAGCATCTGGCGGAGGTACTGGTCGACGAAGGTGTCGACGTCGGCCACCACCTTCCGCGGCACGTAGATGACATCGCCGGGCTCGAGCTGCACGTCGGCGGCGACGTTCTTGCCGCTCAAGACGTCGTCGAGGGCGAGCTTGTAGCCCTTGTAGCCCGCGGGCTCGCGGCGAATGAGAATCACGTTGTCGAGCTTCGCCGTCACGGTAAAGCCGCCGGCCGCCTCCACGGCCTGCAGGGCGGTGAGCCCGGTCGTGAAGGGCTCGGCGGCGGGCTTGCTCACCTCCCCCGCGACATAGACGGTGCCGCCGAACGATTGGACGACCACCGTCACGCGCGGGTTCTCGAGCTCCGTCGAGTAGAGCTGCGAGAGGACCTTGCCGAGCTCTTCCGGAGCAAGCCCGGCGGCCTGCACGTCACCCACCGGCGAGAGCGAGATCTTGCCGTCGCTGCGGACGGGAACGTCGACGTTCAGCTCCGGGGTCTTGTAGAACCGGATGCCGAGGGTGTCGCCGACGCGGATGCGATAGGGCGCCACTGCCTGCTGGGCCAGCATCTGCTGCCCAGGCGCCGGATATTTGGCACGGGGGCTGCAGGCGGCCAGCACGCCGAGGAGCGCCACGGCGAGCGCCGACAGGCGCCGGTCCCCCCGGAGATGTTCCTTCCCCTGGTCCTGGCACATGCTATGTGGTCCACACCCCCTGTTCAAAGATGCCCTCGGGGGTGAGCAATCCGCATGCCCGCATGTTCCGGAGATTCCGGTCAGTGTACCGCCCCATTGCTTGCAGATATGCAACACCTCCTCGGGACGCATTGCAGCGCCGCCGCTGAATACACCTCACCCCTTGGAAGCAGCCCGATCGCACATTGTGAGGAGATGCCTGGGGAGAACCAGGGGAGATTTGGGGAAGCGGCGCGATCGCGTCGAGCCGACCTGCCCAGGATCTCCTATATGCGTTTGCGTTTCACCCCACCTCCGGGCCCCCCGCGGGCCCGCGGCCGGGGTTGTCGAACTTCCTATGCCCGGTCGAGAACCGGCGATGACTTAAATCGCGCTTCCCGGCGCCTGTCAAGACGACTTGGCGCCGCTAGAAGAATAGCCGGCTCGCTGGACGGCGCCTGCGCGTCGCGGAGTGCGTGTCGGAACGCGGGCTTAGGTCCAGGCGTTGCAACGTCCGGACGCCCCCGCTAAGCCCGATCTCGGGATGATGCCGTTTACGCTGCGCACGCCCACCCAGGAGCCCGACCTCACGACCGCCATGCGGGTCGTCTACCAGTGGAGCTACGCGCCCGAGGTGGAGGAGCTGCGCCGGCTCTACGTGAAGGCCGCCGAGGCGCAGTGGGTGGCGGCGCGCGACCTCGACTGGGAGCGGCCTATCGACGAGGAGAAGCTCGGCGCCACCCCGCTCGGCCTCGGGCTTCCTATCGAGCGCACGGTGTTTTGGCGCTCGCTCGGCGAGGGCCTCCGCCGCACGCTCACCCGACGCACGGCGATCTTCCGCTTGAGCAACTTCCTCCACGGCGAGCAGGGGGCGCTCATGGTCGCCGCCCAGCTCGTCAACGCCGTCCCGCACATCGACGCCAAGTTCTACGCCGCAACCCAGACGATGGACGAGGCGCGCCACGTCGAGGTGTTCGCCCGCTACATCGGCAAGCTCGGCGAGGTCGACCCGATCGCGCCGCCGTTGAAGGGCATCCTCGACGCCACCCTCGCCACGGGCGACTGGATGCAGAAGCTCGTCGGCATGCAGATCGTGGTCGAGGGGCTCGCGCTCTACAGCTTCCGCGAGATGCGCAACCTCACCGCCGAGCCGTTGCTGCGCGACATTCTCGGCTACGTGGCACGCGACGAGTCGCGGCATCACGCCTACGGGGTGCAGTACGTCGCGCGCTGCGTACCCTGCCTCGCCGCCGGTGAGCGCGCGGCGCTCGAGGACTTTGCCGTCGAGGCTGCGCGGGCGCTCATCGACAACACGAGCGGCCAGGGGATGTTCTCGGCCATGCTGCGCCTCTGGGCGGAGGCGGGCATCGACCCCGCCGACATGCTCACCCGCCTCCGCAGCGAGCGCGCGGGGCTCTCGCGCAGCGTGCCGCGGCGCCTCGGCCCCATGCAGGGCTTCGTCGTCCCGACGCTGCGCCGCCTCGGGCTCCTCAGCGACCGGGCCGCGGCCCGCTTCCACGAGGTCCTGCGCGCCAATCTGGGCGGCGAGGTCGCCGGCGAGGACCTCGACACGTTCCTCGCACGCCTGCCCGAGCTGCCGGCAGACGTGGCAGCCTGGGCGCTCAGCGAGATCGAGTAGGCCGCGGCCGGCGGGACCCCGCCAGCAGGCGGCGGATCTCGTAGGACGGATCGCCCGCGGCCGCGGTCGGCACGTCCCCACCCTCGTCGCGCGCGATCTCGGCGAGCGTGCGCCCCGAGACGACCGAGCGGGGGCGGGTGTAGGTGACGTCCTCCGTCGAGGCGGCCGCGTCGCGGTGCTTGATGAGGAGCCAGTCACCGCGGCGGGTACGTACGAGCACCCAGCCGCCGCGGAGCTTCTCGCCCGCCAGGGTGAGCTTGAGCTCGCCTGCCGCGAGCGCCGCCCCGGCGTCGGCTGCCTCCGGCGTCCACGTCCCGCGATCCCAGATCATTACCGTGCCGGCACCGTACTCGCCCGCGGGAATCACGCCCTCGAAGTCCGCGTAGGCAAGCGGATGATCCTCGGTCGGCACGGCGAGCCGCTTGACCGTCGGATCGAGCGACGGGCCCTTCGGCAGCGCCCACGAGCGCAGCACGCCGTCCCACTCGAGGCGGAAGTCGTAGTGGAGGCGGCGCGCCTGGTGCTTCTGCACGACGAAGCGGAGCGTGCGCCGCCGTCCGCGCGGGACTCGACCGCCGGCGGGCTCGGGCGTCACGCCGAAGCGCCGGCGGCGTCGGTACTCGGCGAGTGGGTCCGCGGGCGCGCGCAGACGCCGCTACGGCGCCGGTCGGCGCGCCGTCTCCTCGAGGAGCGGCGGCCAGGTGAACTCCTCGTCGGGCGCCCGGTAGCCGACGGTGGCGTCGAGCTCGATCCGGTCCCCCAGCGCCGGCGCGGGCGCGCGGCTGAGCACGCTGATCCGCCGGTTGTCCCCCGAGATCGTGTAGAGGCTCTCGCCCGCGTAGCTGTAGCGCTGCGCGGTCACCGTGCCGACGACGGTCACGCTCTGGCCCGCGAAGGCCGCGGGGGCGTCGGTGATGGCGGCGATCGAGGTCGCGGTCGCAGCGGCGGCGCGGCCCGCCCAGAGACCTGCGAGCACGACCATGACGGCACGCATCATGGGGCGGACTCTAGCGTCGCCCGGGGCGCGCCCGCAAGGGAAAAATGGTTGACGCTGCCGCCGCCTTGCTGGTACCCGGGCCGTTGCGGAGGTCCCATGCGACGCACCCTGCGGCTCGTCCTCATCGTCGCCCTGCTTGCCGTCCCCGGGCTCGGCGGCGCGGCCCCGGTGAGCAGCGATCTCGCCGTCTACTGGCTCGGCGGCGGCTGCCATCCCACGGGGATCCAGCCGGCGCTGCTCGACATGCTCACGCTGATCAACCCCGAGTGGGCCCCGGTGGTAAACGGCGCGAGCGTCCCCTCCACCCCGGTGCTGGTCCACGGCGTGGTCCAGGGGATGCACGGGGACTTGAGCGGCGACTTTCCCTCGACTCACGTCCGCGCGGACGTGAACGAGTTCGTCCTGCTCGACCCCGCCGACAGCGGCCGCCTGGCCACCGGCAACGACGACGGTCTCCTCCACTTCGAGTGGGAGGCGGGCGCCTTCCCCGCCTTCGCCTGGCCCGACGTGGGCGATCGCGTGGTCGGCCTCGGGCGCTGGATCTTCGACTGCGGGCACCCGGGCGCGACGCCCGGCGCCTGCTCGCAGAGCACCGCCGTGCCTTGCGTGATCGACAGCGACTGCCGGCCGCCCGTGTGCGCGAGCTGCGGGACGATGGAGACGTGCGTCGGGCAGCACTTCGGCTATTCGGCCGAGCTGCACCCGCCGCAGGCGCACGCGACGATCCGGCAGGGTCGCGGCGGCGTGCTCGCGCGCCGGCCGGGCGCCCCCGCCGTGCCGGTGACGCGCGTCGACGTCTTCGCGAGCGCGTTCGGCGGCGGTGCGGGTGATCAGTGCATCCTCACCCATCGCGATCCCGACGCGGCGCTGCTCTCCGTGCAGTGCTTCCCGCTTGCCCAGTCCGTCGCCCCGCTCAACGCCGAGGACTTCGTCTTCGATGTGCCGCTCCCACCGCGCCCGGCGGGCGCGCGCGCCGTCGGCCGCCGGGTGATTCTGCTCCCGGCACCGGGCGGGGGGACGAACGCGCGGCTGCGCATCCGCAAGGTGCTGAACGATCCGAACCCGCACGTCACCATGCAGGTGCTCCTGAGCCGGCGCGTCCGCGGCGTGCTGCCTACGGGCTTTGCGGGCACCATCCTCGTCGGCTGGCGCCACAACCCGACGCCGCTCACCCACGTGCGCGTCACCCTCGATGCGCTCGAGATCGACAACGCTCTCCAGCCGGTTACGCCCTCGGTGCCGAAGACCTGCTCGGCGAGCGGCACCCCGTGCAGCACCGCGGCCGACTGTCCGACGGGCGAGAGCTGCCTCGGCATGGGTCCGGTCAAGTCGTGGCGCCTGCAAGCGGCGGTGAACGGCGAGTGGCAGGAGCTCGTCGGCCTCGGCTCGGTGAGCACGGGCGACCTGATCCCCCAGGGGCTCGTCTGGGACCAGTACCTGCCCACGGGGGGACAGGTGCATCTCTTCGCCAACGGGAACGCCCAGGAGTGCATCGACCGGATCTACGGCCAGTCGCTCGCGACCGACCTCGTCCAGCTCGGGTTCTCGAAGGGGGTGCAGTGCCTCGCCACCGAGGCGTACGACCCGGGCACGGTGGACGTCACCTACGGCGGGCCAGACTTCGGCGCTGGGACGGGCAGCGTGAGCTACGCCACCGCGAGCGTCGGCGGCCGCGGCGGCCACTGCTCGGCGACGACCGGCGAGCTCTGCGTCCTCGATCGCGACTGCCCGTCCGGGGAGACCTGCGTCACCACCGGCGGCGCGTACACGCTGCACTACACGATCGCGCGCCTGCCGTGAGCCGCGGTCGGTGATCGGCGCCGCCTTCGCGCTCGCCGCCGTCGTCTCGGCCGCCGCGCCACCTGGTGCGCGCGTGCTCCTGTTCGGCGACTTCGGGGCGGCCACGGCCGAGCGCGATGCCGTGGCGGCCGCGCTCCGCACCGCCGCGCGCCGCGCGCCTACCGATCTCGCCCTGGCGCTCGGCGACAACCTCTACGACTGCGGCCCCGACCCGACGCTGCCGGGCGCCGCCTCGTGTGCCTTTCGTCCCGACGAGGCCACGGTCGACCCGGGCTACGTCCCTCCGCGCGACCCCCGCTTCGAGCGCCTCTTCGAAGGGCCGCTGCACGCGCTCGCGCGCCCCGATGGCAGCCCGCTCCCCGTCTACCTCGCGCTCGGCAACCACGACGTGGGCTCCCCCGCCGCCTGCGGCGCCTCGGCGCCCGCGGCGGCGCGCACCCGCGCCTGCCTCGAGGTTGCGCACCGGGGCGCGCACTGGCGGATGCCCGGGCGTCACTACACGGTCGACGCCGGCCCGGCGAGGTTCGTCGTCTTCGACTCGAATCTCCTCGCCCTCGGCGACTACGGCGGCTTCACCTTCGACGCCGAAGTCGCCTTCGTGCAGAGGGCGCTCGCCGGATGCGAGCAGCGCCTCTGCTTCCTCGTGAGCCATCATCCTCCGGTCACCGCGGGCCGGCATCGCGACCAGGTCGCTGCGGCCGCCTACCAGGCCCGCGTCCGCCGCCTCGAGCAGGCGGGGCATTTCGCCGCCTGGCTCGCCGGCCATGACCACGACCTGCAGCATCTCCGGGCTGCCGCCGGCTACGACGTCTTCGTCTCCGGCAGCAGCGCCCGGCCGCGGACGGAGCCCTTCGGGTCGCCGTCGGACCCGCGCGCCCGCCTCCTCTTCGCCGCCCGCGGCCCAGGCTTCGCCGTCCTCACGGTCGCACCCGACGGCTGGTCGCTCGGCTTCGAGGACACCCGCGGGCGGTCGCTCGCGTGCTGTACCGCCGCCGGCGGCCCGTGCGAACCGCACCCCTGCCGCTGACGGCCTGCCCTTTCGTCCCTGGTGCGCGCACTGTGGGGTGTGCTAGGGCGCACACGGGAGGCTCGCCCCATGCCACCAACCGCTGTCGCTTTGCTGCTCGCGACCGCCGCGGCGCTCGTTCCCCGTCCCGCCAGCGCCGCCATCGTCAGCACCGCCGCCGACGTGTGTGCTCCGACCGTCAACCCGTGCACCGTCACCGCGGACCTCAAAGTCGCCTCGGGGGCGACGCTCGACTTCGGCGCGCGCGCGCTCGTGATCGCGCGCGGCGCCTCCCTCGATGCGAGCCCCGGCGGCATGTTCACGATCAACGCCGGAAGCCTCACCGTGCAGCCGGGGGGCAAGCTCCTCGCCCGTTCGGCGACCGGCGGGTTCGGCGGCGACATCACGGTCAACACGAGCAGCGACATCGCGGTGCAGGTTGCCGGCACGGCGAACGGTCAAATCGACGTGTCGGGGGACGCGGGCGCGGGCGACATCACGCTCAACGCCGGCGGCGCAGTCTCGATCGACGGGCTCGTCGTCGCGCACGCGACCGCCTCCGACGGCGACGGCGGCTGCATCATGATGACCGCGGGCGCCACGATCGGGATCACGGGACGGCTCGACGCGAGCAGCGGGAGCCAGGGCGCCGGCGGCATGATCTGCCTCGAGGCCGCGGGCGCCGTGAGCGTCTCGGGGGTGCTCGACGCCACCGGCGGGGACTTCGACGGCGGCGAGATCGACGTCGACAGCAGCCAGGCGAGCGTCACGCTGGGCGAGATCGACGTGCCGGGCGGCGGCACGAGCGGCAGCGGCGGCACCGTCCTGATCACGGCGCAGCAGGACATCACGCTGAACGGTCCCCTCAACGGCCCCGGCGGCGGGCAGACCGGCCAGGGGGGCGACGGGGCCGACATCACCGTGATCGCCAACGGCTCGACGCGCGTGCTCGCCCCGGTGAATGCGGTCTCCGGCCCCGACGGCAGCGGCGGCTCGCCGGACATCGAGGGCACGAACGGCGACGTCGTCGTGAGCGCGGCGATCAAGGCGGCCGGCGTCGGCACCGACAGCTGCGGGGGCGACGTGTTCCTCTCGGCGGCCGGCAACCTGAGCGTGCAGCAGATCGACGCGAGCGGCGGCACCTGCGGCGGCGGCGACATCGAGGCGACCGCGGTGAACGGCACGTTCAGCCTCCCGGCCGAGCTCAATGCCGACGGCACCGCAGCCGACAGCGGCGGCTCGATGGAGCTCGCCGGGCAGGTGCTCCAGGTGGGCGCGGCCGCGAAGCTCCATGCCAACAGCGGCTTTGGCTCGATCACGCTCACGGCCTGCACGCTCGGTGTCGCCGCGGGGGCGCAGATCTCCACGACGGGCGAGCAGTCGACCAACCTCTTCCAGGCAAGCGGCCTCATGACGATCGCCGGCACGGTCGTCTCCGGCGGCGTCAATATCTTCCAGTACCTCGACCCGACGCGCCCGCCGGTCGTGACGGGCTCGGTCACGCCGCCGCCGCAGGTGAGCCTGAACGGCACGCTCGCGCCGTGTCACACCGTCGCCGTCTGCGGCAACGGGCTCGTCGAGCCCGGCGAGCAGTGCGACGACGGCAACAACGCGGCCTGCGACGGCTGCTCGCCCACCTGTGCTCTCGAGCGCTGCGGCAACGGGGTCGTCGACTGCGGCGAGCAGTGCGACCTGGGGCCGCAGAACGGCGCCCCGGGGCAGAGCTGCGACGGGACGTGCCATCTCGTCACGGTGAGCGGACTGCTCGCGCTGCCCGGACGGCCGACGCCGGTGGAGGGCTGCTACCTCGAATGGCAGATCCGCAACCCCAACGGTGCGGTGAACAAGGGCTTCCCCGCCCGCAAGCAGACGTGCATCGACGGCGACCCGAGCTGCGACGCCGACGGGCTCAACGACGGTGGGTGCAGCTTCGAGGTCGGGACCTGTCTCCACGTCCCCGATCCCCGGCTCCCGAGCTGCCTGCTCTACGGCATCCAGTCGGTCAACCTGCGCCGGCCGAACGCGGTGAGCCCCGCCGACGCGACCGACGCGGCGAACGTCGCCGCGCTGGTGAGCGCCCTCGAGACCACGCCCGTCGCGCTGCTCGCCGGCACGACCGTGCTCCAGACGAACCCGCCGCTGCTCGCCGCCAATGCCTGCTCGCCGCTGGTCACGCTGCGCGTGCCGCACGCGCGCGGGAAGTCGGGCGAGCGCAGCTTCACGCTCGCCGCGACCGCGGTCGACGGCAAGATCATGCGCAGCAACCACGTCCGCCTCGTCTGCGCGAACAACCCCGCCGTCTGCGGCAACGGCCGTGTCGAGATCGGCGAGCAATGCGACGACGGCAACACCCGCTCCTGCGACGGCTGCTCGGCGAGCTGCCGGGTCGAGGCGTGCGGCAACGGCGTCGTCGAGTGCACCGAGGAGTGCGACGACGGCGCAAAGAACGGCACCCCCGGCGACCCGTGCACGGCGCAGTGCACGCTCGCGCCGCCGGCGCTCCGCATCGGCGGCGGCGGCCGCGGGGCGGGGGAGTGCGACCTCGAATGGTCGCTCGCGATCGGCGCGCCGGCGCTCGACCGCCAGGGCCTTCCCGACTTCAAGCAGAGCTGCCGGCTCGGCGATCCGAGCTGCGACTTCTCGACGACGCCGGGCGTCTGCCGCTTCCACCTCTGGGCGTGCGTCGGTGGCGCCGACCCGCGCTACACGTGCGGCGCGAGCACCGTCTCGAGCGTCGAGCTGCTCGCACCGAGCATCCGGAAGACCGGCGTGGACGGCGCGGCCCGCGCGGCGCTTATGGCCGGGCTCGGCGCGCTGCGCTTCCCGGCGGGCCCGGGCGAGGTCTGCACGCCGCGCATCAACGTGGACGTCCCCGCCGGACGGCACCGCGTGGTCTTCCGCACACGCGCGCACGGCGCCGACGGCACGGTCGACACCGACGGCCTCAAGCTCCGCTGCCTGCCGCCGTGAAGGTGGCCCGCAGCTTCTTCGCGTCGGCGCGCGCCTGATCGACTGCTGCCTCGAGCTGCGTGCGCACCTCCGCGCCGATCAGCCTGGCGGCACGGCGGGTGGCGAGCCGTGCGCGCAGAGTGGCGAGCGCCTGGAGGGCCGTCGTGAGCGCGGCGCGCGCGCGGCGGCGCTTCGCCTGCGCCCGATCGGCCGCCGCGACCGCGGCCGACGCGCGGCCGAGGATCCGCTGGAGCGCCGTCGCAAGCCCACCCGGCGGCACCTGCGCCACCAGCGCCGCGAGCGCGCTCACCTCGGCGCCGAGCGAGGCGAGCGTGGGCGGGCCCGCGGGGCAGCCAGCGGGCGCCGGCGGCGGCGTGCCCCCCGCGCAGTGCACGAACACGTCGGCGCGCCCGTTCGTGTCGCAGGGCACGAGGTTCGGCGCGTCGCTCACGAACGCCACGCACGTCCCGTCGGCCGAGACGGCGACCGCCCCGGGGCTGCCGCCCACTGCCTGCGTGCCGTCGGAGGCCACGTCGACGCGCACGGTCGTGCCGGTCTGTGTATCGTGCACGAACACGTCGGGGGTCCCGTTCGTGTCGCCGGTCACGAGGTTGGTCGCATCGCTCGTGAAGGCGGCGAAGCGGCCGTCGGAGGAGAGCGCGACCAGCGGCGCGAAGGTCGGGTTGCCGCCGAGGGCCTGGCTCCCATCGCCGGCGACGTCGACGCGCACGGTTGTCTGCCGGGCGAGGTCGCGCAGGAACACGTCGGGGAGCCCGTTCGTGTCGCCGGCGACCAGCGTCGCATCGGCGCTCGCGAACGCGACGCGCGTGCCGTCGGCCGAAAGCGCAAAGCCCGCGCTCGCATAGCCGACGTGCGTGGTCGTCCCGAGCTGCCGGTCGTGGAGATAGAGCGTCCCCGTGCCCGTCCCCGGGGCGAGGTCGTCGTCGGTGTAGCCGAAGAGGACGAAGCGGCCGTCGGCCGAGAGCGCGAGCGGGCCGACGGGGGTCCCGTGCCCCTGGCCGCCGTCGCTCCGGACGCTCACGCGGCGGGTCGTCCCGGCGTCGAGGTCGCGCACGAACACGTCGGGCTTGCCGTTCGTGTCGCCGGCTACGAGGTTCGTCGCGCTGCTCGTGAATGCCACCACGTGCCCGTTCGCCGAGAGCGCCACGGGACCCGTCGTCGCCGCGTTGCCCTGGGTGCCGCCGCTCGCGACGCTCACGAGCACCGTCGCGGCGGTGAGCCGGTCGTGCAGGAAGGCGTCGGGGCAACTGCCCACCACCGCGCTCGTGCCGCACACGTTCGCATCCGTGGCAACGAGGTTCGTGGCTGCGCTCGTAAACGCCACGAAGCGGCCGTCGGCGGAGAGTGCGAGCCCGCCGAGCCCGCTTCCCGCGGCCCCGTCGGCGACCACGCCGTCGGAGTCGACGTCGGCGATGCTGAGGAGGCCCGTGCTGCGATCCCGGACCCAGACGTGCGTGCCGCGCGTCACGCCCGCGCCGACCGCCCCCTGGGCGACGAAGGCGACGAAGCGCGCATCGGGCGTCATCGCCAGCGCCGGTCCCGCCACGCCCGCGGGAAGCTCGCTCCCGTCGGCGGCGACGTCGATGCGCTCGGTCACCTGGGCCCGCGCGACGGCGGCGAGCGTGACGCCCGCGACGAGCATGAGGGCGATCCGACCCATGCGCTTCCTCCACCCCCGTGGCGCGCCGTGCTTTACACCGCGCCCCCGGGAGCGTCCAGCGGCCGGCTCAGCCGCAGACGAGCGGCGGCGCGGCGGCGCTGTCCCAGACGCACGTTCGCTGCGTCGCGTGCGGCTCGCGGGTCGTGAGCCGGAAGCGCGCGGGACTGGCGGCCTCGAGGCGGCAGCGAACGTGCGTCGGCAGCGTGAGGCCCGGCAGCGCGCTGCACGGCGCGTTGCCGAGATAGACACCGTGCTCGGCCCGGTAGCGCTCCTCCGCGGCCGCCGCCCCCGCGGCCGTGCTGCGCAGGAGCGCCTCGGCCGCTTCGGCGCGGCTCGCGACGTAGCCCGGGATGGCCATCGTCGCCACCGTGCCCGCCACGACGATCGCCGTGCAGAGGTCGAGGATGCCCACGCGCCGGCGGGAGACCATGCAAATCGGCGACAGCAAGCCCGGGGCCACGTGGCAGACTCGCGCCTTCGGACCCGGGCACGCCTCCGCTGTGCCGCCACAGGTCGCGCTGTGTCACTCTGGCACGCTGCCTGCTTCGTCGAGCGGCATGTGGCGCGCGATCCGCGAGGCGCTCAGCCGATTCTTCGCCGGGGCGCCGCACCCGCACGCGCACCATCCGCGTGTGGTGCATCGCGTTGCGCTCGACTGCACGCACGGGCACGGTCGCATCCAGGTCGACCTGCTGCTCGGCGCCGACGGCCGACCCGCAGCCGTGCTCCGCTCCACCGACCGCCCCCATTGCGAGCCCTGCGCGGCGACCTGCCTGCGCGGCGGGGAGGCCCGGCAGGAGCCCGAGGTCGTCCTCCTGCTGCCCCCCGACCGCCCGCTCGACGAGATCGACTGAGCGCGGCCTTCGCATCGGTGCGAAGGCCCCGTCCTGCTGCGTTGACAGTGCGCGGCGGGCGGTGGTAGAGCCGCCCGGTTCACACCTCGGTCCCGCACGACCATTGCCGCGGCCAGCGATGCTGGCGGCGCCTGCGGAGGAGGTCATGGCGCTCTTCGGGAAGGATGCAGAGCGGAGCGAGCGGGCGCGCGGTGGCGGCGACGAGGTGGCGACGCCGCTCGGCGGTCTCGGCGAATTCGGTGCGCCCCGCCCCGAAGCGTCGGCAGCGGCGCACGCGGGGCCGGATGCGTTCCTCGGCCCGGGAAGCCAGATCACCGGCAAGCTCGTCTTCAAGGGGCCGGTGCGCATCGAGGGGCACGTCGAGGGGGAGATCACCGCCCAGGATGCGCTCACCATCGGCGAGTCGGCCGTGGTGAACGCGCAGGTGACGGGCACGCAGGTCGTCGTCGAGGGGCGCGTCACCGGCGACGTCACGGCGCGGGGACGGCTCGAGATCCGCGCCTCGGGCCGGCTCTTTGGCAGCATCGCCACGCCGAGCCTGGTGATCCATCAGGGGGGCGTCTTCGAGGGCCACTGCGCGATGGGGGCGACCGACGGTCAGCGCGCCGAGCAGAAGGTCGCGCTGCTCTCCCGGCAGGATCGCCCCGACGGGGCCGCGGCGACCCCGAACAGCGTCGAATTGCCTTGACGGCGCCGGCGCCGCCCGTGGTACGAGGCGGCCCATGATGCGGAGACTCCTCGTGTGCCTGGCGCTCGCCGGCCTCGCGGCCCCGGCCGTGGCCGAGGTCCCCTACTCCTGCACCGCCGCGACCGCACAGCGGCTCCACCTCTCCTCCGGCCGGACCACGCTGCTCTTCCGCGGCCGCTTCAGCGCCTCGGCGCCGCTCGATCCGCGCACCCTCGGCCTCGAGATCGAGGTGAGCTACGATCCCGAGACGGACCCGGCGAACGCCATCTTCCACGTGGTGCTTCCCGCCGCCGCGTTCGCGCCCATCCCCCACGGTGTGGTCTACAAGGACACGACCGGGGCGCGCGGCGGCATCACGCTCGTCAAGCTGCGCACGCCGTCGCGTGGCCCGAGCACGCTCACGATCATCCGCCGCGGCACACCGCTCGCAGCGGCCAGGCGTGCCGGCAACGTGCACGTCGCCGTCGCCGCCGGCCCCCGCTGCGTGCGCACCTGCGGCAGCGTCTGCCGCGTCGTCGGCGCGACGCGCCTCGCCTGCCGGCCGCCGACCGACACGGGGCTCTGCGGGCTCCTCTCCGGAGCCGAGGTGCTCAACGCGGCGAGCGGCAACCCGCTGCTCCCCTACCCGTCGTCGTTCTACGAGCAGGCCGACGCGAGCACCGTCACCGGGCGGCGGATCGCCTACCCGCTGCGGGTGATGCCGGCCAACGCGAGCGGCGTCCACATCGACCCGACGGCCTGGTCGACGCTCGACGGCTTCAGCCCGGGCCCGATCCTCATGGCAGCCTTTCCCCAGGGCGTCGACCTCGCCGCCTCGGGCGTCGGCAACCAGACCGACTGGACGGTGTCGCTGGGTGCGACAAGCCCGACGATCCTCCTCGACGCCGACACGGGCGAGCGCATCGAGCACATGGGCGAGAACGACGTGAGCATCGGCGACGACGGCGTCACGCCGGTCCATCCGCCGACGCAGGCCTTCATGATTCGCCCCGGGCGGCGGCTCGCCAACGGCCATCACTACATCGTCGCGCTGCGCGGGCTCATCGGTCAGGACGGACAGCCGATCCCCCCCGATCCGGCCTTCAAGGCGCTGCGCGACGGCACGCCGTCGGGCAACGCGGCCCTGGAAGCGCGGCGGCCGGCGTTCGAGGCGCTTTTTGCCACGCTCGCCGCAGCCGGCATCCCGCGCGGGGATCTCATCCTCGCCTGGGACTTCCACACGGCGAGCGACGACGCCATCGAGCGCTGGCTCCTCTCGATGCGCGACCAGACCTTCGCCCAGCTCGGCGGCGTCGGCGGCAGCGCCGCGCCGGCGTTCGTCGTGACCAGCGTGCAGGACAATCCCTTCAACGACCCGCGCGTGTGCCGGCGGGTGGCGGGCACGTACACCGTGCCGCTGTTCACGACCTTCGACGGGCCGGGCTCGCTGCTGAACCTCGACCCGGTCACGAACCTCCCGGTGCAAAACGGCGTCGCCACGGACATCCCGTTCACGGCGATCATCCCCTGCTCGCTCGTGCAGCCGACACCGCGGGCGGGCCGGCCGATCTTCTACGGCCACGGGCTTCTCGGCACGGGCGCGGGCGAGGTGGGAGCCGACAACCTGCGCAATCTCGCCCAGAATTACGGCTTCGTGATCGCGGCCACCGACTGGCAGGGCTTTGCGGCGGCGGACCTCGGAACGATCGTCGGCTTCATCGGCGACTTCAGCGGTTTCCGCAAGCTCCCCGAGCGGCTGCACCAGGGGATCCTGAACCAGCTCGTGCTCGCACGCCTGCTCGGCTCGCCGCACGGGCTCGCGGCCGATCCTGCCTTCCAGTTCGACGACGGCACCGGCCACCTGGTGTCGGTGATCGATCCGACGGAGGTCTACTACTACGGCAACAGCCAGGGCGGCATCGAGGGCGGCGTCGTGATGGCCATCGCCCAAGAGGTGACGCGCGGGGTGCTCGGCGTGGCCGCGGCGAACTACTCGACGCTGCTCCAGCGCAGCGTCGACTTCAACCCCTTCTTCGTGCTGCTGCGCGGGGCCTATCCCGACGACCTCAATCGCGCGCTCGTCTACCCGCTCATCCAGCAGCTCTGGGATCGTGCGGAGCCGAACGGCTACGACCATCACACGGTGGCGAACCCCCTGCCGAGCACGCCGGCGCACAAGGTGCTCGTGCACATGGCGACGGGCGACGCCGAAGTGTCGAACCTCGGCACCGAGATCATGGTGCGCTCGATGGGCATCCCGCAGGTCGCGCCGCCCGTGCATCACTTCTTCGACATTCCGGAGCAGCTTGCGCCCTTCGACGGCTCGGCGCTGGTCGAGGTGGACGGCGGATTCCCGCCCGCACCGCTCACCAACGTACCGCCGGCGAACAACGGCGCGCACCAGCTCCCGCGGTCGCTGCCGGCGATCCAGGCGCAGATCGACGCCTTCCTGCGCCCGGCGGGCGACATCGAGAACTTCTGCGTGGGGCCCTGCGACCCGCAGTAGCCGCGGGCTGACGTCAACCGCGCGCTCGCGCGTGTCGTCTGTGGGGACGACGTGCGCGGGCGCGCGAGCAACGTGCTCCTGCTCGGGGGGTGGCTGCTGTTGCGTCCCCCGTTCGTGCGCAACCAGCAGGGCGAGTACGACCGCTATGCCGACCAGCTCCCCCTTGCGCGCTGGGAGCAGGTCGGGGCGTTTGCCACCGATCCAAGTAGCACAGCGGCCGCCCGACTGTGCCGATCCGTTGCACGCGTGCGCCACCGTGGCGCAGCCGAGGGACCCGCGGGCCCGGTTTCGCCGAGCCGGGCGGACGGCCCACTCCTTGCTCGGAGCCTCGACCGCCGACGTGGGCTGTGCGCCATGGGCCGCTTGCTTGCACTCCTGGTTGCGCTCGCCTCCGCTCTCGGCCTCCCGCGGGCGGCCGGGGCGCAAAGCTGCGCCGCCAACATCCCCCACCTCACGGGAACCTGGGAGACGCTGCCCTACCAGATGCCCGTCAATCCGATCTCGGCCACGCTGCTGCACACGGGGCGGGTGCTCATCGTCGCGGGATCGGAGAACGACGCCTACAACAACTCGCCGGGCGCGGAGAGCTACCGGGTCGCCGTGTGGGATCCGAACGGCACGACGGGGTCGAGCGTGGTCGTCCAGGACGTGACCTACGACCTCTTCTGCAGCGGCACGGCGGTGCTTCCCGACGGCCGGCCGCTGGTCATCGGCGGCACGGCGGCCTACCTCCCCACCGGCTCCTACGACGGCGAGAACCGCGCGTCGATCTTCGACCCGGCCACCGGCGAGTTCCTCGAGACGCCGAGCATGGCCGACGGCCGCTGGTACGGGACCGCCACGGCCCTCGGCGACGGCCGCATCATGGCGTTCTCCGGCCTCGGGGCGAACGCGGGCGTCAATTCGACCGTCGAGATCTACAGCCCGACGGACGCCGCGTCGGGCTGGACGACCCCGCTCGCCGCGCCCTTCACGCCGCCCCTCTTCCCGCGCATGGCGCTGCTGCCGAACGGCACCGTGTTCTTCACCGGCGAGGGCGCCGGCGGCAGCGGGGCGGTGGCGAACAGTTGGCTCTTCGATCCAGGATCCGGCCAGTGGACCGCGTCCGCCCCGACGCCGGGCCACCTCGAGTACGGCTCGGCCGTGCTCCTGCCGCTGCTCCCGCCCGACTACCGGCCCGTGGTGATGCACTTCGGCGGCGGCGATCCCAACACGCCGCAGCCGACCCCGGCCAGCAGCGGCACCGAGCTGATCGATCTCTCCACGGCGGCCCCGAGCTGGACGCCGGGCCCTTCCATGTCGACCGGGCGCGTGCAGATGAACGCCGTCCTGCTGCCGAACGGCCGCGTGCTGGCGGAAGGCGGCTCGCTCTTCTACGAGGTGCCGGACGCGGCCGGCAAGACGGCCGACCTCTACGACCCGCGCACCGACACGTTCACGTCGGCGGGCACCGCAGCGTACTCCCGCCTCTACCATTCGACAGCGCTCCTCCTCCCCGATGCCACCGTGGTGAGCCTCGGCAGCAACCCTAACGAGCGCGGCAGCTACGAGCCCGCGATCGAGCGCTACACGCCCGCCTATCTCTTCGACGCGAACGATCGGCTGATCACCGCCGCGCGCCCGCAGATTCTGGGCGTCGTTCCGGCAAGCGGCGTCATCGGCTACGGGGCGCCGTTCTCGGTTCGCTACGCGAGCACCTCGCCCATCAGCGCGGCGGTGCTCGTGCGGCCCGGCTCGACCACGCACGCCTCGGACATGGACCAGCGGCTCGTCGGTCTCTGCGGGCCCGCCCCCCAGCCGCCATGCACCGCCTCGGGGGACACGCTCGCGCTCACGAGCCCGCCCAACGGCAACATCGCCCCCCCCGGCTACTACATGCTCTTCCTCCTCGACAGCGCGGGCGTCCCGTCGGTGGCGCAGTTCATCCAGCTCTCGCCCTACACGACGACGCCCCCGCGGGGCGTGATCACCGCGCCCGCCGCGGACCTGTGGATCAGGGCCGGCGACGCCGTGACGTTCGCGACCGACACGGTGGCGGCGGGATATGCCTGGGTGTTCCCGGGCGGAACCCCGGCCACGGCGACGGTGCAAAACCCGGGCAGCGTCACGTTCGACACGCCCGGGACGTACGTCGCCTCGCTCACGGTGCGCGACGCTGCCGGCAACACCGACCCGAGCCCCCCGACGCGCACCATCTGGGTCCTCGGGCCGGCTCCCGACTTCTGGATCAGCGTGAGCCCGGCATCGCAGACGATCGTGCCGGGCCAGTCGACCACCTTCGTCGTGACGGTGGGCTCGCTCGGCGGATTCACCGGAGCCGTCGACTTGAGCGTCGGCAGCGAATCGGGCTTTCCGACCGGCGTCACGAGCGGCGGCTTCAGCCCGGCCACGATCACCGGCCAGGGCTCCTCGATCCTCACCATCGACACGACGACCGCCGCCGTGCCCTATGCCCTCACGCTCACGATCACGGGCACGAGCGGCACGCTCACCCACACCGCGTCGACCACACTCCTCGTGAACCTCGCGCCGCCAGCGAGCCTCACGGCCACCCCGGGCGACGGACAGGTGACGCTGGCATGGCCCCCCTCGGTGGGCGCGACCAGCTACACGGTCAAGCGGGGGCTCGTCTCCGGCGGACCGTACGTGGCGGTCGGCTGCCCGACCGGCACGAGCTTCACGGACACGGGTCTCGCCGACGGCACGACCTACTACTACGTCGTGTCCGCCTCGTACACGGGCGGGGTCGACGCGGGTGGGGCCAGCGCCGATTCCGTGGAAGTCGCTGCGACGCCCGGGAGCGCCGCCACCACGAGCACCTCGACGACGTCGACCACGAGCACCAGCACCAGCACGACCACGACCACCGCCTCGACCACGACGACGTCGACCACCGTCACGACGACGTCGACCACCTCTACCACCACCTCCTCGACGCTGCCGGCGTGTGTCGCCGAGCCGACGCCGGCATCGATCGCCTGCCGCCTCGCCACGCTCGCCGCGATGGTCGACGGTGCGAGCGACCTCGGCAGCCGCCGGCTCCTGCTCCTGAGACGGCTCGAAACGGTCGCGCGCCAGGTGACGACGGCCGATGCCCTGCTCGGTCGCGGCAGCGCGCTGCGGGCGCGCGCGCTTCTCCTGCGGGCCGCCCGCGGCCTCCTCCGTTTCGACCGCGCGATCCTCCGCCCCTCGCTCCGCCCGATCCCCGCGGCGACGCAGGCGCGCCTGATCGGCATGGCCGACGCGATTCGCACGGACCTGCTCGCCCTGCGTGCCGCAGACCTGTCGCCCCTCGTTGACGCCGACGCGCCCGCTCCGTAAAGGCAGCGCCATGCGCCGGTGCCTCACCATGCTCGTGCTCACCGCCGCGCTGCTCGCGCGGGTCGCCCTGCCCGTCCCGGCTGCGGCGGCCGATCCGGCCGATGCCGATCAGTCGGTGCAGCAATCCGACGACGCGGCCGACGAGATCGACCGCGCGCAACGCGACCTCGACGACGCGCGCCGACAGCTCGAGGACCTCGACGAGGGGGAGCCGCCCGAGGACGCGGGCGACACCGCCGAGGATGCCACCGGGGAGTAGTCCGCCGCCTCGCTAATCGAGGAACGCGCCGCTCGGCGACGCGCATGCCCCGAGCGGACCTGGACAGCACGACACGCCCGCGGGCTCGACGCACAGGCACTCGTGGACGCAGGTGCCGCGGACGCACAGGTCGAGCGTACAGGGATTGCCGTCGTTACAGTCCGCGTTCGTGCGGCAACCGCCGCTCGGGCTCACGCACCCGCAGAGCGGGATCGGGAGCAGGCCCGTCGGCAGGGGGGCGCAGGTGAGCCCGGGGGGACAGGTGCCGCCGCAGGTGGCGGCGAATGGCTCGAGCCCGCACGGACGCGGGGGCAGCGTGGTCGTCGTCGTGCTCCCCGGCGGCGGCGGGCAACGTCCCTGCACGCACGCCCGGAACCCCTCGGCGCAGGCCGCAGCCCCGGCACGCGCCGCCGCCGCACAGCCTTCGAGGCACGAGAGCCGATCCGGCGCGGGCGGGCAGCCGCGGGCACAGGCCTTCGCCTGCGCGACGACGCCCTGGGCGCACGTCGCGAGCTCGCGGCCGCAGGCGTCGAGAATCGCCCCCGTGCACGAGCTCGGGGGAGGAGGGGGCGGACAGAGCGACAGGCAGGACGTGTGCGTATCCTGGCAGGCCGTCTTCGCCGCGCGGAACCCCGTCATGCAGCTCGTCATGCACGCGCCGGTGGTCGTGCCCGGCGTGCTCCGACACGCCTGCTTGCATGCGAGCTTGTCGACGCGTGCGGTCTGCAGGCAGGCCGCCTTCTCCCGCCCGCAGGCCGCCGGACACGTCTGCGCCCGGGCGGGGCGAGCACCGACCAGGGATGCCGTCGCGACGAACATGGCGATCGCGAGGAGCCTCATCGCTTCTCTCCCTTGCTCCCCCGTGTCCCGGGCCTCCCTACCGCGGCGGAGTCCGGCCGGGCAATCCCGTCGACAGGCGAGGCGCAAAAGCCCCCGGGGCGGGGCGAGCGGCAGTGCGCCCAGGGTGATTCGAACACCCGACCTTCTGATTCGTAGTCAGACGCTCTATCCAACTGAGCTATGGGCGCGGTGCGAAGACGGCCTTCTACTGACTGGGCCGTCGCCGGTCAACCACGACCGTCAATCCACCCGCACGGGCAGCCGCTCGAGCCCGCGCAGGACCACGGTGCGCCGCCACACTGGCGGGGCGGCGAGCCGGATCGTGGGAAAGCGACGCAGCAGCGCCGGGAACGCGGCCCGCGCCTCCATGCGGCTCAGCGGCGCCCCGGGGCAGACGTGCGTGCCGAGCCCGAAGGCGAGATGCGGATTCGGCGAGCGGCCGAGATCGAGTCGGTCGGGGTCGGCGAACACCGCGGGGTCGCGGTTCGCCGAGCCGATGGCGGCGATCACGGAGTCGCCGGGGGCGATCCGTCGCCCCCGCAGCTCGAAGCCGACGCGCGCCGTGCGCGAGATGAACTGCGCCGGGCTGTCGAAGCGCAGCAGCTCCTCGACGGCCGAGGGGACGAGCGCCGGATCGTCGCGGAGGCGGCGCAGCTCCGCGGGGGCGCGCAGCAGCGCGAGCATCCCGTTGCCGAGGAGGTTCACCGTCGTCTCGTGGCCCCCGAAGACCAGGGCGGTACACATGGCGACGACCTCGAGCTCGCTCAGCCGATCGCCGCGATGCTCGGCGGCGAGAAGCCGGCGCACGAGATCGTCGCCCGGCGTTCCGCGGCGCTCCTGGACGAGCTGGAAGAAGTACGCGCCCAAGTCGCGCAGCCCCTCGCTCGCCTCGGGCCCGGAGTAGAAGCGGTCCATGCCGCGCGCGACCACCCGCGACCGCTCCTCGAGCTGCGGGCGATCGTCGGGCGGGACCCCGAGCAGCTCGGCGATGACCCCGATCGGCAGCGGGTAGGCAAAGCGTGCGATCAGGTCGACCTCGGGCTCCGCGATCCGCGCGAGCAGCTCGGCGATCAGCGCGTCGATGCGCGCCCCGAGCGCGCGCACCCGGGGCGTGAGGCTCGCGTTCAGCAGCGCGCGCACCGCGGTGTGCGCCGGCGGATCGGTGGCGACCGTCCGGATGGCGGCGCCTCCGGAGGGCGCCGCCGCGCCCGCGAACCGCGGCGCCTTCGCGCGATCGCTGCTCAGGCGCTCGTCGTCGCGGAAGAAGGCGCTCACGTCGTCGTGCCGGAAGAGCACCCAGCTATGCAGCTTCTCGCTCCAGTGGACGGGGTCCTCGCGGCGGAACTGCGCGTAGAGCGGATACGGGTCGGCGATGGCCTCCGGGGTGAACGGGTCGAACGACACGCGCGGGATCGTACCAGCCCGAGCCCCTCGCGGCGACGGCTTCGTGCCGTCAGGACGTGAGCCGCTGGAGCCGCTCGACCGCTTCGAGGTATTCCTCGACGAGGCGGTAGATCACCTCGCGCACCGGCCGCACGGAATTCATGCGGCCCACGATCTGCCCGACGGGGTTGAACATCACGTCCTTCGCCTTGTCGGCGTAGCGGTGCCCGCGCGCGACGGCCTCGGAGGTCACCATGAACTGGAGCGGCATGCCGAGGGGCTTCGGGGCATCGGGCGCCTCCCACGCCTCGGTCCAGGCGTTGCGCAGCATGCGGCAGGGCTTGCCGGTGAACGACCGCGAGCGCACGGTGTCGCGGCTCGTCGCCTTGAGATACGCCTCGACCTGGGCGGGGGGGGCGTCGGCCTCCTGCACGGTGAGCCAGATGGAGCCGGTCCACACCCCCTGCGCGCCCATCGCGAGCGCAGCCGCGATCTGCCGCCCCGTCCCGATGCCGCCCGCCGCCAGCACCGGCGTGGGCGCCACCGCATCGACGACCTCGGGCCAGAGCACGACGCTGCCGATCTCGCCGGTATGCCCGCCGCCCTCGGTGCCCTGGGCGATCACGATGTCGACCCCGGCCGCCTTGTGCGCGCGGGCGTGCTTCTCCGATCCGCACAGCGCCGCCACGAGCCGCCCCGCGTCGTGGATCTCGCCGATGACCTCCGGCGGCGGGGTGCCGAGCGCGTTCGCGACGAGCCGCACCTGCTCGTGCCGCAGCGCCACCTCGAGCTGCGGCGCAGCGGTCGCCATCGTCCAGCCGAGCAGCTCGTTGACCGGCTTCTCGTCCGGCGGCAGCTTGGGCACACCGTGGCGGGCGAGCAGCTCGTCGACGAACGCGCGGTGTTGCGGCGGGATCGCGGCCAGGAGCTGCGCCTCGAGCTTCTGCGGATCGAGCTCGCCCATCCCCTCGTACTTCCCCGGGATCACGATGTCGACGCCGTAGGGCCGATCGCCCACGTGCGCGTCGATCCAGCGGAGCTCGACCTCGAGCTGCTCCGGGGGAAAGCCGACGGCGCCGAGCACGCCGAAGCCGCCAGCCTTGCTCACCGCGGCCACCACGTCGCGGCAGTGGCTGAAGGCGAAGATCGGGAACTCGATCCCGAAACGGTCGCAGAGCTCGGTGCGCATGGGCTCGTGCCCCCCTATGGCTCCTGTTCGAAGAGCTCCTCGTCGGCGGTCTTGCAATCCTGGAACTCGAGGACGCCGAGCCGGGCGTAGCTTTCCGCCACCCGCGGGGTGAGGAGCCCGATCTTCTTGATGGCTGGCACGATCCGCACGAAGATGCCGCGGCGGAAGGTCTGGACCACCTCGGACCGATCGCCGAGCGCGTCGCACTCCTCCCCGTCGAGCCCGGCGGCCTCGTATATCTCCCGCCCCTTGAGCCGATGGAACATCATGTCCGAAACGGCGAGCACGATCTCCTCCCGCTCGCGCCGCTCGCGCTCGGTCAAGTCGGCGTAGAGCCCGCGCAGCGCGATGTTGCCGAAGGCGACGTGCCGGGCCTCGTCGCGCATCACGTAGCGGAGCACGGCCTTCAGCAGCGGCTCCTGACAGGTGTCGTGAATGACGTGGAAGCTCGAGAGCGCGAGGCCCTCGAGCAGCACCTGCACGCCGAGATACTTGATGTCCCACTCGGGCGACTTGATGAGCTCCGCGAAGATCCCGCGGAGCAGCGGCGCCGCGGGGAAAACCGGCATGGCGAGCTTCTCTCCGAGGTAGCGGACGAAGACCTCGACGTGCCGCGCTTCGTCCACCACCTGCGTCGCGGCGTAGTACTTCGACTCGAGCTGCGGCGTGCACTCGACGAGCTGCGAGGCGGTGACCAGCGCGAGCTGTTCGCCGTGGATGAACTGGCTCAGCGTGTAGCGGAGCTGCTGGCGGCGCAGCTCGAGCCGCGTGCGCTCGCCGAGCCGCTCCCAGAGCGGCGTGCCGAAGATCGAGATGCCGAGGTCGGAGAGGATCTCCGAGTCGGGATCGACCGGGGCGTCCCAGGCGAGGGCCGTGGCCGCGTTCCACTGGTCGCGTTTCGCGTTCTCGTAGAGCCGGGTGAGCTGGGCGTGGCTCGTGGTGTAGTCCCAGTTGACGGCCCCCTCGCCCGCGAGGGGATAGGTCTCGACGCTCGGCGGCAGCGGCTGGCCCATCGGAATGCCTCCTCGTCCCCGCTTAGCCGAACGAACGTTCGTTTGTCAACGCAAACCGAGGAACGCCCGCGTCTCCGGCGCCTGCGGGGCATCGAGCAGGCGCTCCGGGGGACCCTCCTCGACGACGCGCCCGCCGGCGAGCACGACCGCGCGGCCCGCCACCCGGCGGGCGAAGCCGAGCTCGTGCGTGACGACGACCATCGTCTGCCCCGCCCGGGCGAGGTCCGCGATCACCGCCAGCACCTCGCCCACGAGCCTGGGGTCGAGCGCGGACGTGGGCTCGTCGAGCAGCAGCACCTCGGGCTCCATGGCGAGCGCCCGGGCGATCGCCACCCGCTGCTGCTGGCCGCCCGAGAGCGCGTGCGGGAAGGCATCCGCCTGGCCATCCAGGCCGACGCGCTCGAGGAGCGCGCGGGCGCGGGCCCGCGCCGCCTCGTGCCCGAGCCCGAGCACGCGCCGCGGCCCGGCGCTCACGTTGTCGAGCGCCGAGAGGTGCGGGAAGAGATGGAAATGCTGAAAGACCATCCCGACCCGCCGCCGCACCGCGCGCAGGAGTGCTGCGTCGCGGCGCTCGCTGAGCCCCGGGCGCAGGCGCTGCCCGGCGACCTCGACCTCGCCGGCGTGGAACGGGGTGAGGTAGTTGATCGCGCGCAGCAGCGTGCTCTTGCCGCCGCCCGACGGTCCGAGCACGGCGACGACCTCGCCGCGGTCGACCGCGAGATCGACCCCGCGGAGCACGGCGGTGCCGCCGAGCTGCGTCGTTACGCCGCGCAGGGCCACCACGGGCGTCATGCCGCCACCGGGGCGAGCCGGCGCTCGAGCCGGCGGGCGAGCCGCGCGAGCGGATAGCTGAGCGCGAGGTAGAGGGCGGCGCACACGAGGCCCGGCACGAGCCAGCCGCGGAGGTCGACGGCCGTGATCGTCATCTGCTTGGTGAGCTCGACCACCGTGATCACCGAGACGAGCGAGGAGTCCTTGAGGAGCGCGATGAAGTCGTTGGCGATCCCGGGGAGCGCGACGCGCAGCGCCTGAGGCAGCACGATCCGCCCGAGCGCCTGCCCGCGCGAGAACCCGAGGGCGAGCGCGGCCTCGGTCTGACCGCCCGGCACGGCCTCGAGCCCGGCGCGGTAGAGCTCGGCCTCGTAGGCCGCGTAATTGAGCCCGAGACCGAGCACGGCAGCGGTAAAGGCGCCGAGCGGCAGCACGGGCGCGAGGCCGTAGTAGAGCACGTAGAGCTGGAGCAGCACGGGCGTCCCCCGGAACAGCTCGATGTAGGCGGTCGCGGCCGCGCGCAGCGGGCGCGCGCCGTAGCGGCGCGCGATGCTGAGCCCGAGCCCGCCTGCCACCGCAAGCCCCATCGCGGCCGCGGAGACGACGAGGGTCACCCCGGCCGCGCGCAGGAAGAGCACGACCTCGGCCCAGGTGAGTCGGCTGCCCGAGGGCGGGAGCGGCGCCGGGGGCGCGGCGGTTGCGAGCGCTTCCTGCCGCGCGTTCCAAAGCCCCCAGCGCGTGAGGATCGCCCGTAGCTCGCCGTCGGCGCGGGCCGCCGCGAGCGCGCCGTCGACGGCCTCGAGCAGCGCCGTGTGGTCGGGGCGAACCGCGATCGCATACTCGCCCTCCCCCACCGTCGCCGCGAGCCGCAGATGCGGCCGCCCGAGGCCGTAGCGGCGGGCGATCACGTCGTCGAGCACGACCCCCGCGAGCCGGCCCCGCTCGAGATCGAGGTACGGCTCCTCCACGCCCTCGTAGAGCACGGTCCTCACCCCCGGGGTGGCGGCGAGCAGGGCGTGGGCGAGCGAGCCGCCGAGCGTGCCCACGCGCTTGCCGCGAAGGTCAGCGAGGCTGCCCACCCGCTCGTCGTCGCGCACGACGAGCGTCTCCGTGAAGACGTAGTACGGACGGGTGAAGGCGACCCGCGCCCGGCGCTCGGGCGTCACCTCGAGGCCGTTTAGGATCACGTCGAAGTCGTCGCGCTCGAGCGAGGGGATGAGCGTCTGCCAGTCGTTCTGCACGAACTCCGCGCGTACCCCGAGGCGGCGGGCGAGCGCGTCGGCGATCTCGACCTCGAACCCGAGCAGCTTCCGGCTGTCGTGCGGATCCTGGAAGACGTAGGGCTCCCCGCCCTGCACGTCCCCTCCCCAGCGCAGGACGCCGCGGGCGCGCACGTCGGCCAAGTCGTGTGCGCACGCCGCCTCGGAAATGCAGGCAGCCGCGAGCGCGGCGAGCAGTGTGAGCGCCGGGCGGATCGTGTCCGGTCGTTTAGCCGAGGCGTCACGCGCGAGCAACGAACCCGTGCTGGCGCGGCCGCCGCGCCTTTTGCTATGGACCTGCGCGATGCGCCGCCGACCGCTGGCGACGGTTGCGCTCGTGGGCGTGCTGCTTGCCGCGGCGCCCGGCTACGCCGGGGACTCGACCGAGGCGTTTGCGCCGTACGAGGACCTGGTCCAGGTGCTCGCCGACCTGACCTGGCACCTCGACGACGATGTCTACCGCTTTCCGCCGCCCCGCGATCCGACGGGCCACGACCTCTATCGCTTGACCCTCGACCGGCTCCGGAGCTGGGAGCAGCGCTTCCCCGACCGCCTCCGCGACGTCACCACGTATGCGCGGGCCGAGGCCCTCGAGCGGCTCGGCGAGTACGCCGCCGCGGCCGACGCCTACCGGCAGGTGATCGCCATGGGCTCGCCGCTCGCCGAGCGGGCGCGCGACGGTGCCGCCCGCGCCGCCGACTTCGCCGCCGCGGCAGCCCTGCCCGAGGATGCGCCGGATGTGCCGGCGCGTCTTGCCGCCCTCAAGGCCAAGCTCGACGCTTGGGACAAGCTGCTCGCGCGCGTTGCGGGGACACCCTTCGAGCCGCTCGCGCGCGTCGAGGAGGAACGCCTCGAAGAGGCCACCGCCGCGACCGTGGTCGCCCACCGCCGCCTGATCGACGACGGCGACGCGACCGCGGAGCGGTCGCTGCGCTTCCTCATCGAAAAGCACGCCGAGTCGAAGAACCTGCCCGCCCACATCCTGCGCCTCGCGGACTTCTACGCCGAGCTCGCGCGCGAGTATGTCGACCAGCACCACCGTCCGCTCGCCTTCGACGAGGACACCTTCCGCCAGCGCGCCGAGCGTGCGCTCGAGATGTACCGCAAGGTCGCCACCTGGGACGGCTCGCCGGCGAAGCCCGAGGGCCAGGGGCGGTTCGACGCCTTCGACGCGTGGGCCAGCGCCGTGCTCGCGCGGTACCGCTGATGCGCGGCCTCCTCGCGGCGCTCTGCGTCCTCGTGCTCGCCGGGAGCGCGCGCGCTGGCGACCTCGTCGAGGACGCCGCACGCGACGACGCGGAAGTCCAGGAGCGCGTGCACGCGCTCCTGGTGAGCGCGCTCGCCCGAGACCACGGCGGCGCCGCGGCGGCAGTGGACGCGCTCGTCGCCCTCGACGCCGCCCGGCGCGACGCCGGCCGGCCGCCGACGGGGCTCGTCGCGGGCGCCCGATACCTCGCCGCGGCGCTCGCGCCCACGCGGGATACGCGCCGCGCGGCGCTCGAGGACGTGCTCGCCGCCCACCCCGACCCGCTGGTTCGCCGCCTCGCCGAGCATCAGCTCGCGGCCGACGATGCGGCGGCAGCCGATCGGCTGCTCGACGACGACCGGCACAACCGCCGCGCCGCCCTCCTGAACGACGCCGTGCGGCCGCTCGGCCTCCTCTCGCCGACGGCGCTCCTCGCGGCCCTCAATCCGCTCGTCCTCGCGGGCAGCGCCGTCGACAGCGTCGCCACCACGGCGATCAACCTCTGGAACTACGGTCGGCTGAGCCCGCGCGAGCGCGAGGCGCTCGTGCGCTACCGGACCGAGCTCGAGCGCGCACCGGACACCGAGGACGCGCCAGCGATCGCGCGCGCCATCCGTCGCCTCGGGGCAAAGCGGGCCGCCGCGCTCTGCGCGGCCACGGTGAACGCCGGCACCACCGCCCTCGAAAAGGGCGATCTCGACCACGCGCGCTTCTATCTCCGGGATGCGAGCGGGCTCGAGGGCTGTGCCGCCAAGGCCGCCTCGCCGCTCGACCGGCTCCGCACTGCGCTCGCCCGACGGGCAGCGCGCGAGGAGGCCGGGCGCTGGCCGGTCGACGATCCGCCGGTCCCGCGGGCGGACGAGGCTGCGGACTACTCGACGCTCGTACGCGCCGTCGCCGCCGGCGACCCCGGTGCGCTCGGCGCGGTGGCGAACCGTTTCGTCGCCGCCCACCCGGAGAGCCCCTTTGCTCCAGGCGCACGCTACGCGGTCGCCCTCGCGCGCGACCGCAGCGGCCACCGCGAGGCTGCGCGCGAGGCGCTCGCGGAGCTCGCCCGCGATCGTGACACCGCCGTCGGGCGCGAGGCCGCCGCGCGGCTCGACTCCCCCGAGTGGAACCGGCTCGCCGAGCTCGACGCCGCCGAGCGGCAGCACGCCCGCGACGTCGCCCGCTACGTCCTCTTTGGCGGGGGGCTCCTCGATGGCCGCTCGGCCCTCTACGGCGCCGTGCAGCTCGGCACGCAGGGCGTGCAGGCGGCACAGACCCTCGGCCTCGCCAACCTGCTCGGCATCGCGACGCGTGCCTGGCATGCCTGGTGGCACGATCCCGCGTCGAACCAGGCGATCATCGACCGCGGCGAGGAGTTCCTGGCGCGCGCGCCAAGCTCGCCCGACGCTCCCGCCGTGCACCGGCGCCTCGCCGACGCCTACGAGCGCGCCGGCAACCCGGGGCGGGCGCTGCTCCACTACCAGGCGCTGCCCGATCCCGATCCGAAGCGGATCGCCCGGCTCGAGAACGAGCTCGGCGATTCGTTGCTCGCGCAGGCCGAGCAGCACGGCAACGATCCCGAGATCCTGCGGGCCATCGTCGACCACCTGAGCAGCACGAAGGCCGCGGGGACGGCCCGGGAGCGGCTCGCCAGAGCCGGCGACGGCGGCGAGATCGTGGTCGCCCGCGACGTCCTCGCCGCCTGCCCCTGGCTCGCCGGCCCCTCGGGGCTCGGCCTCGACCCCGCGCTCCTCGACGGCGACCGCCGCAACGGCGAGCTCGCCGACGGCGGGGTGACGCTCGCCGACGGGGCGATGCGGCTTACGCTCGAGAATTCCGACGGCCCGGGCGAGCACGTCGAGACGCGTCCGCTCGACCCGGCCGCCTACGCGCGGGCCCGCGCCGCGGCCGAGGAGGCGCTCTATGCGCGGCTCGTCACCACCGACCGCAGGTCAGCCGACACAGGACGCCTCGAGCGCTACATCCCCTTCTTCTTCCAGGGCGAGATCGATGCCGGCGGCGGACTCTCCCTCTATCCAGGAGTCAAGATGCGCCGCTACGACTCGGAGGACGGCCGCCTTTACGAATGACTCGGGCCGCTCGCGGGGCGCGCCCAGCCGTCGGCGCGAAAGCCTATGCGTTTGTGGGTGCCGTCGCAGAAGGGCTTGTTCGCGGAGTGACCGCAGCGGCAGAGGAAGATCGGGTCGTCGGGCCCCGGCGTGCGCTGCCCGTCGGGCCCCACCAGCTCGACGGTCCCGGACACCTGGTACGGGCCATCCTTCAGCGGCTTGATCTGGACCTGTCCCATGGGACCTCCCTGGGCAGGTATTGCGTCGGTCCGGAGGGAAGGTCAATGAAGTTTTGCGACAGGCGCGCACGCCTGCCCGATCGTCGCCCGAAAAAACGTCGGCGTCCGTGCGACATCAGCCGGCACGCTATCTGCTACGCCCGAGGCCATGGCACGTTCGAGAGTCGGTGGGGTTGCGGTGCGGGTGGACGAGCCCACCCGCCCCGGGGGGGTGCGGATCGGGAGCGAGTGTCTCGAGTGGGAGGTCACCGACCCCGACGAGGCGAGCGCGTTGCGCGGGCTCATCGAAGTCGTAAACGGGCCCTCGCACCCGCAGCCGTACCTGGTGGAAGGGCCGCCGGGACGGTTCCGCCTGTACGTCGGTCGCGCGGCGGAACGGGTGCGCACGGCGCGGGGAATCCGGTAGGGAAGCGCGCGCGCGGAGGAGCGGGCGCTCCTCCGCGTGCCTTCGGGCCTACTTCGTCGCGGCGGCCGGCTTGTTGGCCGCAGCCTTGCCGGCCGTGTGCTTCCGCAGGTGATGGCGGTGCCGGTGGGTGGTCTTCTTCCGCGAGGCCACCTTCATCGGCTCGGGCTTCGCCGCCGTGGCCGCCGGCTTTGCCGACGCCGGGGCCGTGGACTCGGCGGCCAGGGCCGGCAGCCCGGCCATCCCGAGCGCGAGCACACTTGCGAGCAGAACGTTCTTCATGCCTCGACTACCTCCTCGGGCCGATTCTACACCCGAACGGGCCGAACGTTGCGCGGCTGCGATTTGCCTTGCCGCCGGCGGCGAGGATGCGGTAGGCAGCCCCCATGCGCCTGCTTCGTGCGACGGCGGCCCTCCTGCTCGCCGTCTGGGCAGCCCCTGCCACCCCTTCCAGCATCACGATCACCCGGGACAAGTGGGGCGTACCTCACATCTTCGTCCCGAGGAGCCTCGGGGGAACCGTCACCCAGCTCAAGGCCCTCGCCTTCGCCCAGGGCTACGCCGAGGCCGAGGACCGCATGGTCCAGCTCGAGTTCTTCCGCCGCGCCGCCAAGGGGCATCTCTCCGACGTCCTCGGACCGAGCTTCATCCCGATGGACATGGAGGCCCGCCGCGACGGCCTGACCGAGGCCGAGCTGCTCGCCGCCTTCCAGCGCCTCCCGGGGCGCCAGCGCACCGCGCTGCGAGCGTTCGCCGACGGCGTGAACCAGTTCATCGCCGACATGACCGCGGACCCCAGCAAGAAGCCGGCGGAGCTGGCGCTGCTCGGGATCAGCCCAGCGCCTTGGAGCGTCACCGACACGGCGGCCATCGCCGTCCTCGAGGTCCGACGCTTCGGCCAGAACGGCGGTGCCGAGCTGGAGAACGCCGTCACGCTCCTCGACCTCATGGACCACTTCCCGACCGCCGAGGCGGAGGCCATCTTCAACGACCTCTTCTGGCTCGAAGATCCGACCGCGCCGACCACCATCTCGCCCGCCGAACAGACCGTCGCCCCGCTGCCGCTCACGCGCTTTGCAGCGCCGCAGATGCAGCTCATCACCCAGTACGCAACCGACATCCGCGGCGCGGCGATGGCGCTCGGCGAGGAGCGCACGATGCTCGCGAGCCTCGCCCCGCGCGTCGGCATTCCCTACGAGTTCCCGCAGGCCGCGAGCAACGCCATGGTGATCTCGGGTGCGCTCACCGCGAGCGGCCACCCGATCCTCCTCGGCGGCCCGCAGGTCGGCCTCGATCTGCCGAGCTTCTTCTACGAGATCGGTCTCCACGGCGGCGGCTACGACGCCGAGGGCGTCACGGTCCCGGGCGGCACGGGGATCGTCATCGGGCGCACCGCGACCATGGCCTGGACCATCACCTCGGGGATCACCGACAACACCGACGTCTACGTCGAGCAGCTCAACCCCGCCGACCCGCAGCAGTACCTGTTCAACGGCCACTATCTCCCCATGAGCTGCCGCAGCGAGACCTTTACCCCGAAGGGCGCGCCGCCGCAGACCGTCCAGTTCTGCCGCACCATCCACGGGCCCGTGTTCGCGAGCTACCCCGCCGACCACGTGGCCTTCTCGCGCAAGCTCTACTTCTTCGGCGACGAGACGAAGGCCGGTGCAGTGCTGCTGAGCCTCGGGACCACCCGGACCCTCAAGCGCTTCGCCCACACGATCGACCGCCTCACGGCATCGCTCAACTGCATGTTCGCCGACACGGCCGGCGACATCGCCTACTTCCACCGCGGGCTCCGCATCGAGCGGCCGCCGACGATGGATCCGCGCCTGCCGCTGCCGGGCACCGGCGAAGGCGAGCCGGTGCGGGTGCAAAGCGGCCGGCGGCTGCCGACGGCGATCGACCCGGCGCAGGGGTTCATCGCGCAATGGAACAACAAGCCGATCCGCGGCTGGTCGGCCGACGAGCAGCGGGAGCTCTGGGGCGGCGTCGATCGCGTGCAGGTGCTGATCGACCAGATCGCCGCCGCCAAGGCCGCGAGCCATCCCATCACCGCGAGCGACGTCGCGGGCTACATGCGCGTGGCAGCGACCGTCGACCAGTTCGCGCCGCGCGTGACCCCCTACCTCGACGCCGCCATCGCGGGGCTGCCCGCGAGCGTGCCCGATCGCGCCGCGCTCTCCACCGCGGGAGCCTTCATCGACGCCTGGGTGGCCGCCGGCGCGCCGCTCGTCGCCGACTCGAGCGGCAAGATCCCCTATCCCGGCGCCACGATCTACCGCGCGTGGCGCCAGCAGGTGCAGAGCGACACGTTCGGGGACGAGCTCGGCAGCCACTTGCGCGCCATGCACTACTTCCAGACGAGCGTCGGCGACAACGAGGACGACTCCGGGTCGCTTTTCAGCCCCGACGCCCTCTTCCTGCGGGCGCTCGCCGGAGCGGCGGCCGCCTTCCCGCTCAGCCGCGACTACTTCGCCAACGTCGTCACCGCCACGAACCCCGGCCGCGACGCGACGCTCGTCGGTGCGCTGCGCACGGCGGTCGCCACGCTCGCCACGCAGTTCGGCACGACCGACCAGAGCCAGTGGCTCACCCCGAAGATCACGGTGACCTTCGATGCGTCGGCATCGGCCGCGGCGATCTTCTACGGTGAGACCACCATCGAGCGGGAGGACCGCGGCAGCTTCAACGAGGTGCTGGAGATGGCCCCCGCGCCGATCGGCCAGATCATCGTCCCGCCTGGGGAGTCGGGCTTCCTCCCGCTGCCGCTGCCAGCGAGCCCGCCCCCGCACCTCCGCGACCAGGTGGCCGACTACGAGGCCTTCGTCTACCGGCCGATGCCGTTCGCGCTCGCCGACCTCGAGGGCCCGACGACCACCGAGGTGCTGACGCTGCCCTGAGCCCACGGCGCGTCGTCCTGGCGGCCGTGGTGCTCGGGGCGGCCGCCCTGCTCGGGCTCGAGGCCGTCGGCGACTCGGTGACCATCGACGAGTTCGCCCATCTGCCGGCGGGGCTCTACTACCTGCGCACGGGTCGCTTCGACGTCTACAACCTCTCCCCGCCGCTCCTGCGCGAGATCGCGGCGCTGCCGCTCCTCGCTGCGCACCCCGAAGGGGACGTGGCCGCCTTCGGCGGCACGGCCGTCTCGCCGCACTGGGCGCTCGGCTACGCCTTCATGGAGCGCAATGCCGCGCGCTACCATCGGCTGTTCGTGCTCGGGCGCCTGCCCATGGCAGCGCTCAGCCTGGTGCTCGTCCTCGCCGTCGCGCGCTGCGGGACGCAGCTTCTGGGTCCCACCGCAGGCCTCGCGGCCGCGACGCTCGCCGCCTTCTCCCCGACCGTGCTCGCCCACGGGCACCTCGTCGGGACCGACGTCGGGTGTGCGCTCGCGATGCTGCTCGCGAGCTGGGCTGCCCTCCTCGCGCTGCGGGCACCGAGCATTCGGCGCACCGCCGTGCTCGGCCTCGCGCTCGGGGCCGCCGTGCTCACCAAGTTCTCTGCGCTCGCCCTCTACCCGGCGCTCGCCATCCTCGCGCTCGCGGCGAGCCTCGGTAAGCCGGCCGCCCGCTGGCGACCGTGGGCGGTGGTCGCGGGGGCCGCCGTCGCGAGCCTGCTCGTGATCAACGCGGGCTACTTGGGCGAAGGCTCCGGCCAGCCGCTCGCGGCCTATGCGCTGCGCGACCCGACGCTCGCGCGCCTCGCCGCGGGGCCGCTCGGCCGGCTCCCCCTGCCGCTCCCTGCGGATTTCGTCCGCGGCTACGACACCCAGCACGTCGAGGCCTCGGGGCTCTACCCCGTCTACTTTCACGGGACGTGGTCGACCCACGGCTGGTGGTGGTACTTTCCCGCGGCGCTGGGGCTCAAGGAGACGCTCCCGCTGCTCGGGCTCGCGGCGGCCGGGCTCTTGCTGCTCGTCACCCGGCGCGTCCGCCTCGAGCCGCTCGTCGCCGCCTTGCTCGTGATCCCGCCGCTCGTCTTTGCCAGCCTCTTGATCCTGCTTACCGACATCGATCTCGGCGTGCGCTACCTCCTGCCCGTGATCCCGTTCCTATGCCTGATGGCTGCAGTCCCGTTCGCTCGGGGGGCGCTTTCCCCCCGCGGGCGACGGATCGCGGGCGCGCTGGTCGCGCTGCACGCCGCGGTGTCGCTCGCCGCCACGCCCGCGCATCTCGCCTACACCAACGGGCTCGTCGGCCCGCCCGACGATGCCTGGCGCTGGCTCGTCGACTCGAACCTCGACTGGGGGCAGGAGCTCCGCCGCCTGCACGCCTATCTCGCTGCCCGCGGGCTCCCGACCATCCGGCTTGCGTATTTCGGACGAGTGGCGCCGGAGGTGTACGGCATCCCCTACGAGCTGCCGCGGGGGCCGCTTGCGCCGGGCCTCTACGTCGTGAGCGCGAGCTTTCTCGCCGGCCGGCCCTACTTTCTCTACGACCACGGGCAGGTCTACGAGGCGCCGCCCGATGCGTTCGCGGCGTTCCGCCGCCTCACGCCGACGGCCGTGATCGGTCACTCGCTGTTCGTCTACGACCTGCGCCGCTGAGCCCGGCACGGGGGCTCCCTCACCGTCGTACCATCCAGAAGCTCGCACCGTACGCAGGGACCTTGGCGCGGTACTTCGCGTCGATGAGCTTTCGCATGGACGCCGCACGCTCGCGGCCCAGCCAGTAGTTGCACAACATCGGCGTGAACTCGTGGTTGTAGGCGAGGAACGCGTGGAGCAGGTACTGCTCGTTGAGAGCAAGCCGCCGCTCGATCACCCATTCGGCGGGATAATCGAACGGGAAGAAGATGTCGTGCACGTGAATCCACGTGCCGGTGGCGAGCGTCGGCAGCAGGTCGAGGAATTCGTACACGACGTCGCCACCGGTGCGCACCGCATGGCTCGAATCGATGAAGAGGATGTCGTTGGCCGCAAGCGCGGCGAAGATCGCCGCATCCACGCGCTCGACGGGCTCGACGATGAGCGTCATCGCGATGCCTGACTGCGTGAGCCGCGGTTCTGGGTGCGGCTCGATGACCGTGAGCGTGCCCGCGTGCCCCTCGCGCTCGTTCGCCTGCAACGCGAGCGCGGCGATCCGCGTCGAGTAGCCGCCGCCGATTTCCATCACGCGCCGGGGCTTGAGATCGCGGATGAGCGCGTAGTACACGGCCGCGTCGTAGCCCGCGAAGTACTCGTTGTCGAAGGGAAAGGCGTTGCGCTCCGCGATGGCGCGCAGCTCGTCGGCGAATCGCTGCGCCAGGTCCTCGATGCGCCGTGCCTGCTCGTCGATGTCGAACGCGACCCCTGCCGGCAAGCGGCGACGCTTGAGCTGCTCGCGCGTGAGCGTTCGGAAATCGGGGATCGGCTCGTAGTAATGAATGCGCCGGACGTGGTAGCCCCAGCGGTCGGCGAGCGTCGGGTACTTCGACAGGAGGAAGAGCATGCGGCGCGCGAGGCGGGCGGGCAGCAGGCCCATGGCGCCGAGCAGCACGCGGTCGGGGAGGCGCGGCGTGCTCACCGCGTCGCGCTCTCCAGATGACGAACGAACGCCGCCAACGTTCCGTCGTACCCTCTGGTGGCGTCCCGAGTCCTGTGAAAATGGGCGGGGCGTGTCGTCCGGTAGGATGATACAAGGCAATCTAGCATATCACGCTGCCTGACGCAAGCGCTCCGCCATCATCGCGCGACGCGTCAAGACGCGGATCACGCGACCGCCGGCTGCGTCCATCGACCCGCCGCCGTGCCGACCGGCCGGTGCGGTCGCCGGCGCGGACCGCGGCCGACTACCAGCGGTGATACGCCGGGTGGCCCGGCTTCACGGCGATGAACGTGCCGCTGCCGAGCGCGGTGACCTTGCCGCCGGCCGTCATCGTCGCCTCGATCGTCGCCCGCGGACACGACGTGCGCGTCGACGTGAATGGGGCCGAGCGGCGTCGGCCGCTTGAGCACGACCTTGAACTCCGCCGTCACGCACGGCGGCGCGTGATCGAGGCCCTGCTTGCGCATCAGGTGATGGATCGTCGTCTAGTTCATGTGGCAGTCGAGGACGGTGCCGATGATGCCGCCGTTGAGCACGTTCTCGAACGCCTCGTGGTGCGGCTCGGGGATGAAGTCGCAGAACACGTGCGCGTCGGGTGAATCGCCCGTCACGAAGCTGCGGATGCGCAGACCTTTCGCGTTCGCCGGCCCACACCCAAAGCAGCGTCCGTTCGGCGCGAAGAGCTCTTGCGACGATTTCGTCGCATCCTGGGTCATGGCGCGACCGTTGCCCCAAAGCTCGCCGGTGTCAACGTACAGCGCGGCGCCGACGGCCGCCGGCCGACGCGACGGGCGGGCACGTGGCGAGGCGCGGGCACGTGGCGAACATGTCGGGCGGGCGTGGCGGCGCAAAACGATCGCGGAGGGGTAGGAACGACTACCGGGAAGCTGTCATAACGTTCCGAAGTCGGACGCTGGCCCCCCGCCGTCTCGCGCGGGGCGTAGAATGCCCAGAGCGACGCGTCAAGACGCGGTGAGTTACCAGCCCGCCCGGCCGCTCAGGGCGCCCAGCATGGACGGCGGGTACGCGGCGAGGAACCACACCGGCTGGGTGGCGACGCGCGCGCCGTCGCCGATCACGCCGGCGTCGCCCGCCGCGAGCGTTGCGACGACGACCGCGGCCGACCAGGCGACGACCACGACCGCCGCGAGACCGACGAGCGCGCGCAGCCGCGCCGCGCCCGTTCGCAGGGTGCTCGTCGCGTTCGCCCATCCGGCGGCGGCGAAGAACACCGGCATCGGCGAGAGCGCGGCGAGCGCCTCGAGGTTCGGGTGCAGCGCGACGAGGTTGGCCCCGCGCACGCGCCCCTGATGCCGGTCCACCACGGCGAGCGCGAGGTGACCGGCGACGACGAGCACGAGCGCGAGGACTCGGGCGACGTCGACCGCGCCTCTCCGGCGCCGTGTCACCGTGGCTTGCGCATCTCGAAGGCACGGTGACACGGGGAACGCCCGTCGGGTCAGTGGCCGCCGCCGGACGTCGCGACCTCACCCGCCTGGAACAGCCCGAGCGCACCCTTGGGCACGTTGGCGAACTTGTGCGTCACGAACGGGTACAGGCCGTCCTCGGCGAGCGTGAACTCGACGAAGCCGCCCTGCGCGGGCTGGAGGTCGAGCGCCTGCGCCCCGCCCTGCGTCGCGGTGGTCGGCGTGAGCAGGTAGTTCCCTTCCTTGAACACGGTGTCGAAGATCGTGCCGACCACGTGGAACGACGAGTTCTCCGACGGCCCGGCGTCGAGCACCCACACCCGGATGCGCTGGTTCTTCTCGACGCGGATCGGGCGGTCCTTGTACTGGTTGACGTAGCCGTTGAACACGACCGCGTCCCACTGCTCGTTCAGCATCGCGTTGAGGTCCGCGGGCTGGCCGGCTCCGCCCGGCGGGTAGATCTCCGACTGCACGATCGCGAACTCGTGATCGACCGGCGGGAGGTTCGGCGGGTCGATGATGATCGCCCCGTACATGCCGTTGCCGATGTGGTGGAGCGCCGGCGCGGTGCCGCAGTGGTACATGAAGATCCCGGCCTTGGTGGCCTGGAACTCGTACAGGAGCTTCTGGCCGGGATCGATCGTGCGCATCTCGTCGTTCCAGGCGACCATGCTCGCGTGGAAGTCGACGGAGTGACCGATGGTCCCGTCGTTCACCAGCGTCACTCGGAACGTGTCACCGACCTTCCCGCGGATGGTCGGGCCGGGGACCGTGCCGCCGAACGTCCACATCATCTGCTTCACGCCGGGCGCGACCTCGAGCTCCTGCTCGGTCGCCTTGAGCGTGATGTCGTGCACCGTCCCCGGCAGGGGCGCGGGCGCGTTCGGATCGCGGGCCTCGAACGAGACGCCCGCGGCGACGTTCGTGTCGATGCGCTTCTCCTTCGTGGCACCGCCCGTCGACGCGGCGACGACGACCTTCTTCGCGTTGTCGTCGTCGTTCTGCGCGTTGATGCCGACGCCGATGGCGAGCATCCCCATCAGCAACGAGAGCGCCAGCAACGACCCGATGACGGTCGTGCTGATCCTGGTGCCACCACTGTTCTCCGAGTTGGCCATCTCTTCCTCCTGCATATGAGAGCCAGTGTCGGAGGAACCGAGCGACCTCCCGCAGGGTCGGACGGCGGCACGGCCCGGGACTTCCGTCCCCTTTGCGTCCCGCGGCGTGGAGTGCGCCCGCGTCAGCCTCTGACCGAGTACACGTCGATCGGTTCGGAGACGCCCTTCACCGCGTGCGAGCCGCGAGGTTCGAACTCCAGACCCGAACCCGACACGAGGTCGCGGACGGTCCGCGACGCGACGACCTCGCCCGTGCCCGCGAGCGCGAGCAGGCGAGCGGCCACGTGGACCGCGATCCCCGCGAGGTCGTTGCCGCGCACCTCGCATTCGCCCGTGTGGACCGCCGCCCGCACGTCGATGGCGAGCGCGCGCACCCGCGCGGCGATCGCCTGCGCGGCGCGCACACCGCGCGCGGGGCCGTCGAACGACGCCAGCACGCCGTCGCCCGTCGTCTTGACGACCCGGCCCCGGCTCCGCTCGACCTCCTCGCGCACGATCGCGTCGTGACGGTCGAGCAGGGTGCGCCAAGCGGTGTCACCCATCGCTTCGGCGCGCGCCGTCGAGTCGACGATGTCGGTGAACAGGACCGTGGTGAGGATCCGCTCCGTGTCGTCGGTCCGGCTCGTGATCCTCCCGGTGATGAACTCCTCCATGGAGTCGACGAGGAGATCCACGTCGGATGGCAGCCAGCTCGTGTGGAAATCGCGGTCGAGCTCGACGAACCGGTCGCAGGTCGGGATGTGCTCGGCGAGGTAGCGGCCCGCGGTGACCGGCATCATCGGATCCCGCGCGCAGTGCAGGACGAGCGTCGGGGCCTGCACGGAGCCGAGCACGGGCCGCACGTCGATCTCGGGGAGCCGGCGAATGATCTCGGCCGCCCGCGCCGGTGTCGCGGTGTAACGCTCGAGCCGCGCCATGAGCGCGCGCTCGGCGACCGGGTCGGGCGCGTGCTGCGCGAAGAGCGAGAGCACCTCGCCGCTCCCCCACCTCTTCTCGATGCGCGCCGCGAGCGCGTCGACGGCCGGACGGATGTCCGGTCCGATCACCGCGAAGGTGCCGTAGAGCAGCAGCTTCTCGACCCGCTCGGGGTAGGTGGCCGCGAAGAGGATCGCCAGCGGGCCGCCTTCGCTCATGCCGCCGATCGTCGCCCGCTCGAAGCCGACGGCGTCCATCACGGCGCGGATGTCGTCCATCCGCTCCTCGAGCGAGCCGAACGCGGCGGTGTGGTCGGAGAGCCCGGTGCCGCGCTTGTCGAAGGTCGCGACGCGCGCGTAGCGGGCGCTTCGCCGGAAGGCGCCGCCGAAGAAGGGCGTCTCCCAGTTGAGCTCGACGTGGGAGATGAAGCCCGGGACCCACACGACGGGCACGCCGTCGCCGAAGACCTGGTACGCGATCGTGACGTCGCCGCTGCGCGTGTACCGGGTCTCGGGCAGCGGGTCCATGTGCAGGGCTCGCGGGCTCAGTCCCCGGGCTGCGAGTAGGGCCGCTGCCGCTCCGGCGCCGCCTCGCGCCTGGGCACCATGACCTTGCGGCGGAAGTAGCAGACCTCCTCGCCGCGCTCGTTGTAGCCGAGGCTGTAGTCGCGATAACCGGGGAAAGTCGTCATAACCTCCGAAGTCGGACGCTGGCCCCCCGCCGTCTCGCGCGGGGCGTAGAATGCCCAGAGCGACGCGTCAAGACGCGGTGAGTTACCAACCCGCCCGGCCGCTCAGGGCGCCCAGTATGGACGGCGCGAGCCCAACCCCCCAGCTTCGTGGGACGCCTCCGCGGAGGCGTGCCCTCCTCGGGCTGTTCGTTCGCCGGCACCCGTGGAGATGGGTCGACCGCGCGCGGCTCGGGCTCGGCGCGCGCGACCACCTCGCGGCGCCACGGCGCGTTCGGGGCCAAGACGCCGTGATAGAGCAGCAAGTTGATCCGAGGGCGCGGCACGAGCGGGACGAGCCGTTGGAGCAGCTCCAGCGGCGTGAACACGAGATGCGTCGTCCCGTCCGCCCATGGCCGCTGGAGGCGGACGGCGATCCGCCCGTCGCGCAGCCGGCTGAGGCGGCCCTGGCCGATCGGCGGGCGGCAGAGATACTGGCAGAGGCGCTCGAGCCGCTCGCGATCGCCCGCCTCGACGCGAACGGCGGCGTGGAGGTCGAAGCCGCCGTCGTGGGCGTGGAGCGGGACGTGGCGCTCGACCCACGGCGCATCCGGGTCGGCTCCGACCCGCACGGGCCCCCGGCCCGCGCGCGGGCCGAGGGCGGCCCGCCCGAGGATCGCCGCTTGGGTAAGCCCCGCCACGCCGCGGACTCGTCCGCGAGCGGATCGCGGTCTTCGTCGCGGCGGGTCGTCCCCGCGAGGCCCAGGCGCTCGAGCCGCCGCCGTATCCGCCCGACGACGCGGCGGACGTCGTCATCGGTCGGTGGCGCCGCGGGATGGAAGCGCAGCGTGCCGTCCGGCTCGCGCACGAACACCCCTTCGACGACGAGCGTGTGAAAATGGACGTGCGCGTTCAGGGCTCCGCCGAAGCGCTGCACGCTCGTCACCATGCCGGTCTCTCCGCCGGACAGGCCTTGACTCCGGGCCCGGCGGCGATACCCGCTGCGGAGCGCGCGCACGAAGACGGACAGCACCGTGCGACAGAGCCGGTGGTCGTACGCGAGCCGGTAGCGCAGCCGGTGCGGGACCGAGAGCACCCACTGGCGGACGGAGACGTGATCGACGAGGTGCATCGCGCGTTCGGTCATTCGCCGCCCCCCGCAACTCGGACAGATCGCGCGGCCCTTGCAGGAGAACGGGACCAGCCGCTCGAACGCACAGTCCCCGCATCGGACGCGGGCAAAGCCGTGAGCGAGCACGCCGCAGCGGAGAAACTTCCGGAACTCGTTGACGACGAAGCCGGGCACGCCACTGCCGTCCGTCGCTCCATCCACAGCCGCGAGGAACGCGGCGAGGTGGGCGCGGACGACGCCGTAGAGCACCCCGGTCGTCGGCGAGCGGGGGACGTAGACGGCAGCCGCCACGCGTTCGGCCGTAGCGGGCGGGGGGCCAGCCAGAGACGCGCAGTTTCACGCTCTCCGACACTTCACGCGGAACGGAGCGAAACGTTCGGTTGCGCGCTCTGCAGCCGGGAGCGGTGGCTTCGTGCCGGCGCGCGGGTACATCCGAAGATGGCGGCCATGGCCGCATTCGGAAAGCGGCGGAGGCCTTTTCGAAACGGTCCTCGGGCTGCCGGAGGCGGACGTTCAGGCGTCGCGTCCCCTTCGGGCGGAGGGTCGACCGGCCGATTCCTTGGAACCTTCTTGGAACCCTGCCCCGCCCGACGGGACGCGAGCACGGACGGGCACTTCGCAAGCGGAGAGGGAGGGATTCGAACCCTCGGTAGAGGTTTTGCCCCTACACACGCTTAGCAGGCGTGCACCTTCGACCACTCGGTCACCTCTCCGTGGTCCCGCGGCATGTACCACGTCACTGCCGGCGCCGCCACGCCCGCTCGTCTGGCCTCGGGCGCCGGCGTATATCCCGCGACGATGCCGCGCTGGGGTGTGCTCGTCGCCGCGTTGTTCTTCGGCGTCGCGACCGCGGATGGCGTCCCGCCCGGCGGCCGCCCGATCGTGCTGCGGATCACCGGACGCCTCGCGCCCACGCACGCCGCGGCGACGGGGACGATCGCCGCGCTCGCCCTCGAGGTCCGCGGCGAGCCCACCCCTGTCCGCCGCTGGCTCGGCGTCACCGACGCGCGCACGCTGCCCCGCGGCGACCCGATCGCGGGGCAGGACCTCGTGCAGGCGCTGCTGCCCCTCGGCGGGCGGCTTCGCATCTCGGGCCCGCCCCCGCTCCTCGCCCGCCTGCGGCGGGCGCCCGTCGGCAGCGAGGTCACGCTCGAAGGCATGGGCTTCAGCGGGGATCGGAACCTCCTGCTCACCCGGGTCGACGTGACCCCTCCGCCGGCGCCGCCGTAGCAGCCCGCACGGCGAGCGAGCTTGACGTCGGCCCCCCGCACGCGAGAAAGACGGGGCCGGCAGGGCCGCCGCGACGTGCAGCGCGCGCGGCCGTGCAAGGAGGGGCTCGATGCAACGATCCCGCGAGCGCGCGCTCGTCGCGCTCGTGCTGCTCAACGTCGCGCTCCAGGTGTTCGACGGCGTGGCGACTTACGTCGGGCTCCACTGCGGCCTCGGCGAAGCCAACCCGGTCGTCGCGAGCGTCGTCGCCCGCCTGGGGGCAGCCCCGGGGCTCGTGCTGATCAAGCTCGAGGCGTGCGCCTGGCTGCTCGTGCTCTGGTCGCTGCGCCAGAGCTGGCTTGCGGGTCCCGCGCTCGCCGCGAGCGCGGCCGTCTACGCGGCCTGCTCGCTCGGTCCCTGGACGCTCGCGCTCGCTCGCCTCATCTGACGATGTAGCCCCGGTGCGACATGCGGCCGGCCGAGCCGGTCTCCGAGACGACCGACGGCGCGTCCGCGTAGTCCGAGCCGAAGAACTCGATCGGGCGCGTCCCGTCCATGTGCGCGGGACGCAGGATGAAGGTGCCGCCGGCGGTGGGCACCCACACGGCGTACGCCGCGCGCACGTCGCCGCCCGTGACGAGCCCCGTCACGGTGCCGACGACGAGCCCCGTGCCCGCGACCGCGAGCTTCGCCGGCACGTAGAGGATGTTCGCCCCGGTGGCCAGCATGGCGTAGCCGACCTCCTCGCCTGCGGTCCCCTGGTGCGCCCGCGCCACGGCCGCCCCGCCCACGATGAGCGTCCCTGCGAGGACGCCCGCCATCACGTTCCGCATCCCGAGTCCTCCTCCCGCCGCCCCCAACAAGGTGGCCCTTTCACCCCTGCCACGCGACGCGCCCGGTCGCAACCACGCGCTTACCCGGGCAGCGCCGCCAGCGCGCGCTCGTAGACGGCGAGGTCAGCGGGCGTAAAGAGCACGAAGCGGATCAGCCGGAGCGGTCCCGGCCGCTCGGTGACGAAGGCCGCGACGGTCTCGAGCGCGATCCGGGCCGCCGCCTCGATGGGAAAGCGATAGGCCCCGGTCGAGATCGACGGGAAGGCGAGCGAGGTAAGCCCGTGCTCGACGGCGACTTCGAGGCTGCGCCGATAGGCGCTCGCGAGCAGCTCGCGCTCGCCGTGCCCGCCGCCGCGCCACACGGGACCCACGGCATGGATCACGAAGCGCGCCCGCAGCCGTCCGCCGGGCGTGATCTTCGCGTCCCCGGTGGCACAGCCGCCGAGCTTGCGACACGCCGCCAGGATCTCCGGCCCGCCGGCGCGGTGGATGGCCCCGTCGACCCCCCCGCCGCCGAGGAGCGTCGTGTTGGCCGCGTTCACGATGGCGTCGGTATCCTGGGCCGTGATGTCACCCCGGACCAGCTCCAGGTCGACCGCGCCGATCCGCCGCTGCATCCCGTCTCCTCGTAGCACGGATGGGGCCCGTCCGCCCATCGGGGTTGCGCCCGCGGGACGCTCGCGCTAGAAAGCCGCGTCCGCGGCAGCCGCGGGAGGAGGACGCGATGGTGGAGGAGGCGGGCGAGGCCCGCGCCGTGGTCTTCGTGGCCGATCGCAGCGGTCCCGCCCTGCGCCGGCGCGAGCGCTGTCTCAAGCTCGCCGGCATCCCCCACACGGTCGCCGTGGAGCGCCGGCCTTCGGGCACCTACTACAAGCTTAGCGTGCGCGAGCGCGACGCGGTCGCTGCACATCTCGCGCTCCAGATGGGCGGCTGCGGACGCAGCCTGCGGCTGCGCGACGCCCCGTCGGGCGGCCTGCTCCGCAGCCTGCGCGAGGTCGCTCGCACCCTCTGGGACGAGCTGCGGCTGCTCGGCGGCTGTCTGGTCGATCTGGTCCGCCGCGTCACCCCCCGGCTCCTCCCCGCACCGCGCCGCGCATAGCCGCGCGGCTTGACGCCCCGCGGGGTCGTGCGCAGGTTCGCCGCATGGTCGATCCCAACCGCATGACCGTCAAGCTCCAGGAGGCGCTCCAGCGCGCCGGCGGCATCGCCAGCCGGCGCAGCCACCAGGGGATCGACGTCGAGCACCTGCTCGCGGCGCTCCTCGAAAGCGACGAGGGCCTCGCCGCCGCCCTGTTCGAGTCCGCGGGCATCGCCCCGCGCGCGGCTCGCGAGGCGGTCGAGCGCGAGCTCGCCCGCCGTCCCCAGGTGCGCGGGCCGGCGGGGGGTCCGGCGCAGACCTACCTCACGCAGCGCCTCGGCCAGCTCCTCGCGCGCGCCGAGGACGAGATGGCGGCCCTCAAGGACGAGTACCTCAGCGTCGAGCACGTGCTGCTCGCGCTGGTCGACGAGGGCGGGGCCGTGGTCCGCGAGCTCGGGCTCACGCGCGAGAAGCTCATGGCCGCGCTGCAGAAGGTGCGCGGCAGCCAGCGCGTCACCTCGCCCGATCCCGAGGCGACCTACCAGGCGCTCGCCAAGTACGGGCGCGACCTCACGCAGCTCGCCGCGCAGGGCAAGCTCGACCCCGTCATCGGCCGCGACGACGAGATCCGTCGCGTCATCCAGGTGCTCTCCCGACGCACGAAGAACAACCCCGTCCTCATCGGCGAGCCGGGCGTCGGCAAGACCGCGATCGTCGAGGGGCTCGCCCAGCGCATCGTCAAGGGCGACGTGCCCGAAAGCCTCAAGAACAAGCGCCTGATCGCCCTCGACATGGGCGCGCTCGTCGCCGGCGCGAAGTACCGTGGCGAGTTCGAGGAGCGGCTCAAGGCCGTGCTGAAGGAGGTACAGGCGTCGGGCGGCGACATCGTGCTGTTCATCGACGAGCTGCACACGGTGGTCGGTGCCGGGGCGGCCGAAGGGGCGATGGATGCCTCCAACCTCCTCAAGCCGATGCTCGCCCGCGGCGAGCTCCACTGCATCGGCGCCACCACGCTCGACGAGTACCGCAAGCACGTCGAGAAGGACCCGGCGCTCGAGCGCCGCTTCCAGCCGGTGCTGGTCGATCAGCCGTCGGTCGAGGAGACGATCTCGATCCTGCGCGGGCTCAAGGAGCGCTACGAGGTCCACCACGGCGTGCGCATCAAGGATGCCGCGCTCGTGGCCGCCGCCGTGCTCTCCCACCGCTACATCAGCGACCGCTTTCTCCCCGACAAGGCGATCGATCTCGTCGACGAGGCTGCGGCCCGGCTGCGCACCGAGATCGATTCGAAGCCCGAGGAGCTCGACGAGGCCGACCGCAAGATCCTCCAGCTCGAGATCGAGCGCGAGGCCCTCAAGAAGGAGACCGACCCGGCCTCGCGGGAGCGGCTCGGCAAGCTCGAGGCCGAGCTCGCGGCGCTGCGCGAGACCGCGCAGGCGCTGCGCGCGCGCTGGGAGGCGGAGAAGAGCGCCATCGCCCGCCACCGCAGCCTCCAGCAGGAGATCGAGGCCACGCGTCAGGAGATCGAGCGGGCCGAGCGGCAGTACGATCTCAACCGCGTCGCGGAGCTCAAGTACGGCAAGCTCGCGCAGCTCGAGCGCGAGCTCGCGGCCGCGAACGAGCGGACCCGCGACGGCAAGCGGCTCCTCAAGGAGGAGGTCGACGAGGAAGACATCGCCGAGGTCGTCTCCCGCTGGACGGGCATTCCGGTGGCGAAGCTCGTCGAGGGCGAGCGCGAGAAGCTCCTGCACCTCGCCGAGCACCTCCACAAGCGCGTGGTCGGCCAGGACGAGGCGGTCACCGCGGTCGCCAACGCCGTCCTGCGGGCGCGGGCGGGCATCAAGGACCCGAATCGCCCGATCGGCTCGTTCATCTTCCTCGGGCCCACCGGGGTGGGCAAGACCGAGCTCGCCCGGGCGCTCGCCGAGTTCCTCTTCGACAGCGAGCAGGCGCTCGTGCGCATCGACATGTCCGAGTACATGGAGAAGCACACCGTGGCGCGGCTCATTGGGGCGCCGCCGGGCTACGTCGGCTACGAAGAGGGCGGCCAGCTCACCGAGGCGGTGCGCCGCAAGCCGTACTGCGTGATCCTCTTCGACGAGATCGAGAAGGCGCACCACGACGTGTTCAACGTGCTCCTCCAGCTCCTCGACGACGGCCGGCTCACCGACGGCCAGGGCCGCACGGTCGACTTCCGCAACACGGTGGTCATCATGACCTCCAACATCGGCAGCCAGCTCATCACCGAGCGCGCCGGCGATCACGAGCGCATGAAGGAGCGGGTGCTCGAGGCGCTGCGGCAGCACTTCCGACCGGAGTTCTTGAACCGCATCGACGACATCGTGGTGTTCCACGCCCTCGAGCGCGAGCAGGTGCGCCAAATCGTCGACCTGCAGCTCGCGCGGCTCGCCGCGCGGCTCGCCGACCGCCACCTCGTGCTCGAGGTGAGCGAGCGCGCGAAGGACTGGCTCGCCGACCGCGGCTACGACCCGGTCTACGGCGCCCGCCCGCTCAAGCGCGTCATCCAGAACGAGCTCGAGACGCGGCTCGCGCAGCTCCTCGTCGAGGGGACCCTCACCGACGGCAGCCGGCTCGCGGTCGACGCGGGCCCGCGGGGGCTCGTCCTGACGCCCGTTGCCGGCGCGGCGGCGTGAGCGGGCGCGGCGCAGACGCGGCCACGGCCTTCCTCGACACGTTTCTCCCGCTGTTCGTCGCGGTCGACGTGGTCGGCATCGCGCCCATCTTCTTCGCGCTCACGCGCGGGCTCGGGGCGAACGAGCGGCGGCGGGTCTTGCGCGGCTCGGTGATCGTCGCTGCCGCCGTGAGCCTCGGCTTCGCGCTCGTGGGCCGCGTGGTCTTCCGCACCCTCGGCATCACCGTCGCCGACTTCCAGATCGCCGGCGGCCTGATCCTCTTCGCGCTTGCGGCGCTCGACCTGCTCGCCCGCGAGCCACGGCCAACGGTCGAGCTGGGCGACGTCGGCGCCGTGCCCCTAGGCGTGCCGCTCATCGCCGGCCCGGCCGTGATCACCACCACGATCGTGCTCGTCGACCTCCACGGGGCGCTGCTCACGACCGCGGCGCTGCTCGCCAACCTCGCCATCTGCTGGGCGGTGCTCGCCCAGGTGACCGTGGTCGAGCGGCTGATCGGCCGCAGCGGCGCACGCGCGGTCTCGAAGGTCGTGAGCCTGCTCCTCGCCGCGATCGCCGTGCGCTACATCCGCCAGGGGCTGGCGGGCTAGACGCGTCCGGCGCGGCGCGCGAGCTCTGCGAGCGCGCGGGCGGCGGCGCGGCCGAGGGCGTCGTCGGCCGAGGCGGCCGCGGTTTCGAGCTGTGCGGTCACTTCCGGGTCGGTCACGCCGAGCGTGCCGAGGGCCACGGCGGCCGCCCGACGCACGCCGGCCGCGGGATCGACGAGCAGCGGGAGCATGGCCCGGGCAGCCGCCCGGCGGTCGGTCGCCCGGCGGCCGAGGGTCGAGAGCGCCGCCAGGCGCACGCCCGCCTCGGGATCGGCGAGGGCGGCGCGCGCCGTCGCCTCGCATCGCGCCGACCACCCGGCGGCGTCCCGCAGGCAGTAGAGCGCCATCCGCCGCTGCGGCGGGGTGCCGGCGGCGACGAGCGCGCAGAGCGCCGCCTCGACGTCCGGGTGCGCGGCAAGCGGCGCCAGCCGCTCGGCGGCCCCCCAGCGCTGGTCGCCGTCGTCGGCGCCGAGGCTCTCGTAGAGCACTTTTAGGCAGCCGCTCGACGGATCGCCGAGCTCGGCGAGCGCAAACGCGGCGGCTGCTCGGGCGCTCGGGCTCGGGGCGACCAGCGCGCGCTCGAGCGTCGCCCGCACCGCCACACCGCGGCGGCCGAGGGCCACGAACCCGTCGGCGGCGCGCCGGCGGACGGCCCGGTCCGGATCGCCGAGACACGCTGCCAGCGCGCCGAGGGCGTCGGGCGCGCGCCGCGCGGCCTCGATGAGTCGCTCGACGCGGGCGAGCCGAGCCGGCATCTCGGCCTCGCCGCTCACGCGACCGCCCGCAGGATCGTGTCGGTGATCGTCCGTAGCGCGCCCACGCCGAGCGCGAAGTGCACGGGACCGGCAAACACGGCCTCGACGACGCGCTGCACGTCGGCGGCCGCCGCGCCCACCCCCACCAGCTCCGTCTCGAGCCGCGCCACCCCCGGCGAGTCCGCGATGAGATCCCCGGCCAGCTCGACCGCTGCGAGGCGCCCGTCGGGCGCAAGCGCCGCGTGCGCCTCGAGGGTGCCCACCATGATGGGCGTGCGGGCGTGCCGGTCGAGATCCGGCCGCGGCCGGCGCCAGTCGATCCAGGCGGCGTCGGGCGCGGGCGCGGAGAGCGGCGGCCCTGGCGTGACGCGCACGTCGAAGCGCGCGGCGTAGCCGCGGGCGAGCCAGGCCGCGACCTCCTCCAGCGCCGGGGTGCGTCCGAGCGTGCGCGCGACGCTCGTCGCCTGCTCGGGGAGGACGAGCGCTGCGGCCACCACGCCGCCTGGATCGGCGCGGTCGAGCAGCGGCGGTAGCGCCGCGAGGTCACTGCCGAGCGCCAGCACCGCCTCGAAAAGACACGCCCCGTGTGCGTCGACGTCGAAGGCGAGGAGCCCGAGGAGCCGACCGCCCGCGGTGATCGTCTCCCGTCCGGGGTAGAGTGCCGGGACACCTACCGCCTCGAGGCCCGCCAGGATGCCGCGCACGCAGCGGTTCATCACCTGCTCGGGTGCGAGCGCGAGCGGGTCGTTGGCCACGAGCGCGGCACGGTGCGGGAGCACGAGGCTCACGCCGACGAATCCCGGCCCCCCGGGGGCGGCGCGCCCGCCCGCGAGCCGGCGGGCGAGCGGCACGGCGCTCGGCGGGGGTCGGCGATGATAGCGGCCGAGCACGAGCGTCTCCGCGACGAGCGTGTAGACGCGGAGGAATCCCACGCCGTCGGCCGCCGCCTGCGCGAGCAGCTCCCGGTCGCGCGCGCTGCTCGCCGGAGGCTCGACCCCGGGCTCGACCAGGAGGCTCACGCGGAGCATCGTCTGCCCGGCTCTACCCCATCCCACCCCCCAGTCAACGGCGGAGCCCGAACGTGGTAGAGGGGGTCATGCCGGAGCCCGTTTGCTACGAGCGCGTCGGTGCCGCCGCGCTCGTGCGCATCGTTCGCCCCGAACGGCGCAACGCCGTCGACGGTCCCACGGCCGAAGCCCTGCACGCGGCCTTCACCCGCTTTGTCGGCGACGACGATGCGCGCGTGCTCGTGCTGGCGGGGGACGCGCGCGCGTTCTCGGCCGGCGCCGACTTAAAGGCGCTCCACACGCTGCACGATCGCGACGCCGGGCCCCTCGGCTTCACGCGCCTGCACTCCCCGAAGCCGACCATCGCCGCGGTCACGGGGTACTGCGTCGCCGGCGGGCTCGAGCTGGCGCTCTGGTGCGACCTGCGCGTCGCCGGCGCGAGCGCCACCTTCGGGTGCTTCGAGCGCCGCTGGGGCGTGCCGCTGCTCGACGGCGGCACGCAGCGCCTGCCGCGCGTCGTGGGCCTCGGGCGTGCGCTCGAGCTCATCCTGCTCGGCCGCGCCGTCCGTGCCGACGAGGCCCTGGCGCTCGGCCTCGTCAACCGCGTCGTGCCCGACGACCAGGTGGTCGCCGCCGCGCTCGAGTGGGCGGAGCTGATCGCCAGCTTTCCGCAGCCAACGCTGCTCGCCGATCGCGAGGCCGCAATCCGCGGCAGCGGCCTTCCCCTCGACCAGGGGCTCGCCCTCGAGCGTCAGCTCGGCTGGGCGACGGTGGCGGTCGGCCTGGCGGGGGCGGCGCGCTTTGCCGCTGGCGCCGGCCGCGCGGGCGGCGGTGTGCCCGGCATGGAGGGCTAAACCCTGCTCGAGACGGCCTTCACGCGCCTGATCGGCTGTCGCGTGCCGCTGCAGCTCGCGGGCATGCCGGGGGTCACGACGCCTGCGCTCGTGGCGGCGGTCGCCAATGCCGGGGGGCTCGGCATGCTCGGCGCCGGCCGGCTCCCGCCGCCCGCGCTCGCCGCCGTCCTCGACGACGTGCGCCGCCGCACGACCGGCGCCGTCGGCGTGAATTTCCTCCTGCCGTTTCTCGATCGGGAGTGCGTGGCCGTCGCCGCTCCCCGCGTGCGCGTCGTCGAGTTCTTCTACGGCGAGCCCGATCCGGCCCTCGTCGCGCTCGTGCACGCGGGCGGCGCGCTCGCGAGCTGGCAGGTGGGCTCGCTCGAGGAGGCACGGGCAGCGGCGCGCGCGGGGTGCGACCTGATCGTGGCCCAGGGCAGCGAGGCGGGCGGGCACGTGCGCGGGCGTATCGGGCTTCTGCCCCTGCTCGGCGACGTCCTCGACGCCGTTCCCGTGCCGGTGGTGGCCGCCGGCGGCATCGGCACCGCCCGCGCCATGGCGGCCGCGCTCGCCGCCGGGGCCGCCGCCGTGCGGCTCGGCACGCGCTTCGTCGCCGCCGCGGAGTCGGGGGCGCACCCGGAGTACCAGGCGGCTCTCCTCGCGGCCCGCGCCGAAGACACCGTGCTCACCGAGGCGTTCTCGGTCATGTGGCCGCACGCGCCGCACCGCGTGCTGCGCTCGTGCATCGCCGCCGCCGAGGCGTTCCCCGGCGAGGTCACCGGCACGTTCCGCCTGGGCGACGCGGAGCTGCCACTGCCGCGCTTTGCGGTGCCCTGCCCGCTGCGCGACACGACCGGGGCGATCCCCGCCATGGCGCTCTACGCTGGGGAGTCGGTGAGCGCAGTGCGTCGCATCGAGCCGGCGGCCGACATCGTCGCGGCGCTCGCATCGGGCGCCGCGGCCCTCCTCGCCCGCCGCTTCTAGACGCCTCGGCCGCCGCACGCTATGGAGGCGCGGTGGCCGGATTCGCCCACGACGAGATCGAGGCGGCGTTTCGGACCTACTGGCGCACGGGTGCAGTCGCCGAGGACTGGGAGGCGTGGTGCGACCTCTTCACCGAGGACTGCCTCTACGTGGAGCACTCCTACGGCACCATGCTCGGGCGGGAAGCCGTGCGCCGCTGGATCGTCCCGCTCATGGAGCGCTACGGCGAGATTTACACGGTCTACGAGTGGCACGTGATCGACGCCGAGCGCGGCCGCGCGGTCGTCTACATGCGGAACCGGCGCGACGACCCGGGCGGCGAGGGGGCGTTCGACTTTCCCGGCGTCACGATCCTCGACTACGCGGGCGGCGGGCGTTGGAAGCGCGCCGAGGACTTCTATTCGGCGACCGAGCGGGACGCCGCGATGCGGGCGTACGCCGAGCGCTGCCGGCTCTACGACCCGGGGCATCCCGGCAAGCGTACGCGGGCCAACTGGGGAAATGGGCCCGCATGGACGCGGGGCGGTCCGTCGTGGGCGGAGCGCCCGAGGCTCGACCGAGGGAGGCAATGACGATGCGGGGATTCGGGGGTGCGGTGCTGCTCGCCGGGGTGCTGGCCGCGGGGTGCTCGCGGGCGCGGCCGACCTACGAATACGAGCCGCCGGTCACGACGGTGCGCGTCGGCACGGCGCCGCCGGTGCGCGTGGAATCGAGCGATGCCGGGGGGCCGGCGACCACCTCCACGCCGGCGGGCATCTCCACCGTGTCGACGACGACGCCGCGCCCGAGCGTCTGGAAGACCCGCAACTCGCCGTAGCCGCTTAGGCCCCCGGCACCTGGCGGACCCGCACCGCGATCCCGTGGCGCTCGAGGTCGCGCGTCACGTCCCGCAGCAGCCGGAGATCCTCCTCCGCGCCGGCGTGCAGCGTCACCTCGAGCACGGTGCCCGGTCCCATCGGGATCACCTCGGTCGCCAGCGTCTCGGCATCGTAGGGCGTGAGCTCTCCGGTCCGCACGACGGCTGCCCCGGAGCGCGCCGGGATCGCGCGCGCAAGGTACGTCGGCAGCATGGGCTCCATCAGCGCCACACCGCCTGGCGCACCGCGCGCCTGAGCTCGTCCAGCGCGAGCGGCTTCTCGAGCACGGCCACCGCGCCGAGGCGCCGCGCCTCGGCGCGCACGGCCTCGTCGGCGTGCGCCGTCACCAGGACCACGGGCGTCGCCGCGGCATCGGCGCTGCCGAGCCCAGCGAGGACCTCGAGCGCGCCGAGCCCGGGGAGGTTGACGTCGGCGACGACGGCACCAAAGCGTCGCGCCGGATCCGCCCAGGTCGTCGCTTCGAGCTCGGCGAGGAGCCCGACCCCGTCTTCGGCCGTCACCACCTCGTAGCCCTCCCGCTGGAGCACGCGGGCGAGGAGTTGCAGCAGGTCGTGGTCGTCCTCCGCCAGGAGGACGCGCCGGCGGCCGGCAGCCGCGCGGGGCTGCACGAGCGCGCCGTAGATCGGATCATCGCCGAGCGCCTGCGGACCGTGCATGGGGTCACCCGAGCTCATGGGCCCTGCATCCGCCGTACCGTCGACCGTGCCGCGAGAATTCGCCGAATCGCCCGGGGGCGCCTGCGGCATTTCGCCGCGGTCGGGTGGCCAACGCGTCATCGCCCGTCGCTCCTGCCGCGCGGGTGCGCGCTCCGGGCCATCGTGCCGCAGAGGACAGATCGTCCCGCCGCCTCGGCCTGTCGATAGGCCCCGAGCTTGCGCGAGAGGGTCCGGCGGTGGAGCCCGAGGAGCGCCGCCGCGCGGGTGCGGTTGCCGCGCGCGGCCTCGAGCACGCGCAGGATGTGGCGCCGCTCGACCTCCGCCAGCGCGAGCACCGGCTCGCTCGCCGGCAGCGCCGGAAGCGGCCAGAGCGCCTTTTGAATGCGCTCGGGCAGGTCGTCGACGACGATTTCCTCGTGGCGCGCGAGGATCACGGCGCGCTCCATGCAGTTCTCGAGCTCGCGCACGTTGCCGGGCCAGGCGTAGGCGATCAGCCGTTCGGCCGCCGCCGGCGAAAGCCCGCGCACGGGCTTGCCCGCCTGCGCCGCGCTGCGGCGCAGGAAGTGCTGGGCGAGCAGCAGGATATCGTTGCCGCGCGCACGCAGCGGCGGCACCTCGATGCGGATCACGTTGATGCGAAAGTAGAGATCCTCGCGAAACTGCCCGGCCGCCACCGCCGCCTCGAGGTCGTGGTTGGTCGCCGCCACGACGCGCACGTCGCACGGCTGCTCCACGTCGCCGCCGACGGGGCGCACCGCCCGCTCCTGGAGCGCCCGCAGCAGCTTTGGCTGGAGCGCGAGCGGCAGGTCCGCGATCTCGTCGAGGAAGAGCGTGCCGCCGCTCGCGCGCGCAAAGAGGCCCACGCGGTCCGCGCGCGCGTCGGTGAAGGCGCCGCGCACGTGCCCGAACAGCTCGCTCTCGAGGAGCGCCTCGGGGACTGCCGCGCAGTTCACCGCCACGAACGGCCCCGCCGCCCGCCGTCCACGGCGGTGCAGCGCGCGGGCGACGAGCTCCTTGCCCGTTCCGCTCTCGCCGCTCACCAGCACCGCCGCCTGGCTGTCGGCGACCTGGCCGACCAGGTCGCGGAGCTTGCGCATGGGCGCGCTCGTGCCGACGATCTCGGTGCGACCGTCGTCCTCGGCCACCGTCCAGGGGAGCTGCCGGATGACGTGGCTCACCCGCCCGTGCCGGACGGCCCGCTCGACGGCGGCGACGACCACGTCGAGGTCGGGGGGCTTGAGCAGCAGGTCGTAGGCCCCGGCGCGGATGGCCGCCACCGCAACCTCGAGGTTGCCGAAGCCCGTAAGCAGCGCCACCGGCACGTGCGGCCGGTTGGCGGTGATGCGCTCGCACAGCTCGAGGCCGCTCACCTCGGGCATGTTCACGTCCGCCACGACCGCGTCGACCTCGGCGCGCTCGAGCGCGCCGAGCGCGGCCGTAGCCGAGGTCTGCCACGATGCCTCGAAGCCCCGACGGGCGAGGCCCGCGGCGAGCAGCCGGCACATCTCGGGGTCGTCGTCGACGATCAGCACCCGCCCGGTCATGCCCGCTGCTCCACCAGGCGGCCGGCGCCCAGGTCCGCACCGATCGCGCGGCAGAGCGCGACGACCGCATCGGTGCGTGCGCGGAGGACCGCGTGGTCCGCGCGCGTGCGCACCGCGGCCTCGAGCGCCGCCGCGGCCTCCGAGAGCCGCGGAAACCCGTAGCCGCCGGCGGTTCCCTTGAGCTGGTGCGCGGCGACGAGCAGCCCGTCGAGGTCGCCCGCCGCGAGGCACTGCTCCATCACCGCCGTGCGCCGCGGGAGCGCAGCGACGAACGCCTCCAGCAGGCGCTCCATTTCCGGGTCGCCCGCGAAGGGATGCGCCGCTCGCGGCGCCGCCTGCCGCGCAGGCAGCCGGCGGCGGATCGCCTCGATCAGCGTCTGCCGATCGACCGGCTTGGCGACGTAGTCGTCGCAGCCCGCGGCGAGACAGCGCGCCCGATCCCCGTCCATCGCGTGCGCCGTGAGCGCGATGATCGCGCCGCGGTAGCCCGCCTGACGGAGCCGGGCCGTGGCGTCGTAGCCGTCCAGCTCGGGCATCTGCATGTCCATCAGGATCACGTCGAAGGGCGTGCCGGCCGCGGCGGCGGCGAGCGCGAGCTCGCAGACCACGAGGCCGTTCTCTGCCGTCTCCACCGTCGCCCCGGCGCGCTTGAGGTAGAGCGCGAGCAGCCGGCGGTTGTCGGGCGCATCCTCGGCGAGGAGGATGCGGCCCCCGAGCGGTGCCTCCTCGCCCCAGGGCGCCCGCCGTGCCGCGGCGCGCGGCACCCGCTCGACCGGCCGGACGAGGCGCACGCCCTCGAGCGATCCCACGTCGAGGCTCAGCGTGAAGGTGCTGCCGACTCCCGGCGTGCTCTCGACCGCGATGTCGCCGCCCAGCATGTTGGCGAGGCGCTTCGAGATCGCGAGGCCGAGCCCGGAGCCGCCGAAGCGGCGGGTGGTGGACGGATCGGCCTGCCCGAAGGGAACGAAGAGGCGCTCCTGCTGCTCGCGCGTGATGCCGATGCCGGTATCGGCGACCGCGAAGCGCAGCGTGGCCCCCGTGCCGTCCGCGCCCGACACGAGGCCCACCGTCACGTGCACCCCGCCCTGCTCGGTGAACTTGATGGCGTTGCCGACCAAGTTCATGAGGATCTGCCGCAGCCGCGTCGGATCGGCCTGGATGCGCTCGGGGATCGGCCCCGCGTAGCCGAGCTCGAGGCGGAGCTTCTTGCTGTCGGCGCGCACGCGCATCGAGGAGACGACCTCCGTCACGAGCTGCGCCGGCGAGCAGTCGACGCGCTCGAGCGGCATGCGGCCCGCCTCGATGCGGGAGAGGTCGAGGATGTCGTTCACGAGGCGCAGGAGATGCTCGCCGTTCAAGCGGATCGTCTCGACGTACGCCTCGCGGTCGTGGGCCGAGGCCTCGGGATCGGAGAGCAGCTCCGCATAGCCCAAAATCGCCGTCATGGGCGTGCGGATCTCGTGGCTCATGTTGGCGAGAAACGCCGACTTCGCACGCGTCGCCTCGAGCGCGGCCTGGTGCGCCCGCTCGCGCTCGCGCACCTCGACCTGCAGCGCCTCGTTCGCCCGGCGCAGCTCCGCCGTCCGCTCCTCGACGCGGCGCTCGAGTGCCGCGTGCGAATCCCAGAGGGCCTGGACGGCCCGGCCGCGCTGCACGAAGATCCAGCGGAGCAGCCCCACGAGCGGCAGCACGAGCGCCGCCAGCAGGCCCAGGAGGAGCCAGGCCGAGCGGCGGATGGGCGCGATCACGTCGTCGCGATCCATGCGCACGAGGACGCGCCAGTCGAGCCCCTCCGAGCCGCCGGAGCCGCCGGCCTGGGCATAGCCGGTGAGCACCGAGACGCCGCCCGCACGGTCCTCCTCGACCCAGCCCGGCCGCGACGCGCCGGTCACCAGCGCCGCCGGCACCCCGAGCGTGCGCAGGTCGAGGCGGCTCTCGGGGCGCCGATGCTCGGCGATGACACGCCCGTCGTGGGCGACGAACTGCCACTCGATGCCCGCCTCGCGCTGCTTCTCGAGGAGCTGGATCTTGCGGTCGAATACCTCGGCGAGCGCCGCGAGGCCGATGCGCCCGGTCACCGCGCCGCGAAAGCCGCCGCGGCTGTCGCGGATCGGCGCCGTAAACGCGAGCAGCGGCCCCGCCGCGTCGTTCTCCTCGCGAACGTCGAGCCGGCGCCCGTCGCGCACGGCCGCAAACCAGCCGGCCTCGTGCACGTCGGCGCCGACGAGGCTCGCCTGCGTGGCGGCGGCGATCCGCCCGTCGGCCCCCGCCGCGGCGAGCCACGCGTAGACGGGACGCGCCTCGAGCGTCGCCGCGAGCGCCGTCCCCATTGCCGCGGGATCGCCTTGCTGGAAGGCAACCGTGGCGGCGAGCATCTCGGCGTCCCGGGCGGCATCGACGAGCAGCGTGTCGAGGTCGCTCGCGATGCTCCCGGCGGTCATCGCGAGGCTCTCCCCCGTGCTGTCGATGAGCCGCCGCTCGGTGGCGCGCACGTAGAGCACCCCCGCGACGACGAGCACGAGCGCGATCAACCCAAGGTCGGCCCAAAGGCGCCGCTCCCAGAGCGCGCGGCGGCCGAACCGGGCGGTGTCGCGAGGGGCCTGCATTCGCACGGATCCTCCAAGCCGCGTGCCAGGGCGCGGGGGCAGGCATCGGATGGCGACCGCCGTGCGCTCCGCGTGGAAGATGCGTCCACTTTCGCGCGCCTCGTCACGCGGGTGACGGGGTCGGCTCCGCCGCCTCGTGCCCCACCCGCGCGCGCTCGCGGAAGCGATCGGCCCGCCACGGCGTTGACCGCGGACCGGGGGCATCCTACGCAGGGGGATCGTGCTCGCAGCTCGGCGCCACGTTGCCCACGCGCTCGTCGCGCTCGGCCTGGGCGCGCTCCTCGCCGTCTGCGTGCTCGAGGCGTTGCTCCGGCTCTTCCCCGCGATCTCCCTCGCGCCCAGCGTGCGGCGCGAGCTTGCGTGGCGCGCGCGCCACGCCCGCGGGCAGGTCGACCCGGTGTCGGAGGTCGTCGACGCGTACTCGCCGCTCCTCGGCTGGGAGCTCGCGGCGAACCTGCACACCGCCACGATCAGCTCCAATTCGGTCGGCATCCGCGGCCAGCGGGAGTTCGCGGTGCAGCCGCCGCCCGGCGTTCGCCGCGTCCTCTGCGTCGGCGACTCCTTCGTCTTCGGCGAGGGCCTGCGCGACGAGGAGACGATGCCCGCGCGGCTCGAGCTGGCGCTCGACGCATCGGGACGCGCGCGCTGGGAGGTCCTCAACCTCGGGGTGCACGGCTATGGCACCGATCAGCAGTGGCTGCGGCTGCGACACCTCGGCTTTGCGTATCACCCCAGTCTGATCGTCCTCGGCGTCTTCGAGGACGACGTCCGTCGCGATGCGCTCGGCTTTCGCGACTACGCGAAACCGTACTTCGATCTCGTGGGCGGCCGCCTCGTGCTGCGGGGCGTGCCCGTCCCGCCACCTGCGACGCTGCTTACCCGGCCGCCCCACCTGCCAGCCCTCTACCTCCTGTCCACGCTCACCTGGCTTCCCGACGCCGTCGCCACGGCGCTGCCCTTCGTCGGCCTTGAGCGGACGCGCGCCGGTGCCGTGACGCTCGCGATCCTCGATGCCATGCGGCGCGACGCGGACAACCACGGCGCACGCCTTCTCGTCGTCTACATTCCGCGCGGGCCCGGCGGGGGCCCGTCGCGTGCCGAGCGCCTCGTGGCGCGCTGGGCCGCTCGCTCTGGGACGCCGCTGCTCGACCTGCAGCTCGCGTACCGCGCCCTTCCGCGCGTCGCGCGCGCGCGCCTCTACCACGTGCACTGGACGGCCTATGGTGCCGCGGCCAGCGCACGCCTCGTCGCCGCAGCCATCCGCAGGCTCGCCGTGTCCTAGCCGGCGGGCAGCCGCCCGTGACGTGCCGCGAGCGCGCGCAGCCGCGCCGCCACGCTCCGTCCCGCCCCCTCGGCCAGCTCCTCGATCGCCCACGGGAGCCGGTAGCTCCAGTTGGCCGGCCCCACCGTCGCGGGGGTGTTGATGCGCTCGCGGCCGCCGTAGGCATCCTGGACGGGCAGGAGCACGAGCCGCGAGCCTGCGGCGTAGAGCCCGTCGAGGAGCGCCGCGTGCACCGCGGGCGTGAAGGCCCCGGCGCCGGCGAGCGGGGCAAAGACCGGCACGGCGGCGAGCGCGCGGCGCCCTGCGTCGTCCAGCTCCTCGCTCCACCACGTGGCGAGGGACGACGTGTCGTGCGTCCCGCTCGTCGCCACCGACAGCTCGGGATACGTTCGCGGGTCGCGAAAGACGCCGTTCTCCACCTCCCAGCGCAGCACTCGGTGGCCCGGCACGCCCTGGCGGGCGAGCGACGCGCGCACGAAGTCGGGCACGGCGCCGAGGTCCTCGGCGAGGATCGCCATCGCGGCTGCGGCCGTGCGGATCACGCCAAGCAGGCGTTCGCCGAGGGCGCGCTGCTCGCTTTCGGTCGCGGGCTCGAAGGCCGGGGTGCCCGCCGCCGGGCGCACGTACATGCGGTAGTAGCCGACGACGTGGTCGAGCCGGCAGCCATCGAAGAGCGCGGCGGCCCGCGCCGCGCGCCGCTTGAGCCAGGCAAAACCATGCCGGGCCATCACCGGCCAGCGGGGCACGGGAAGCCCCCAGTCCTGGCCGCTTGCGTTGAACGCGTCGGGCGGCGCGCCCAAGCTGGCGTCGAGGCGAAACTCGCGCTGGCGCGCCCAGACGTCGGCGCTGTCGGCCGAAACCATGAACGCCAGGTCCCCGTCGAGGGCGATGCCGGCGGCGGCCGCCTGTCGGCGCGCGGCTTCCCACTGCCCGGCCGCGAGCCACTGGACGTAGCAGTGGAAGAGCCGACGCGCGCCGAGCGCACGGCGCGCGCGCGCGAGCGCCGCGGGCTTGCGATCGCGCAGCGCGGGCTCCCACGCCGTCCAGGGCGCCTCCCCCCGCTCCTCCTTGAGGGCGCGATAGAGCGCCCAGTCATGGAGCCAGTCCGCTTCCGCGGCGCAGTACGCGCGCAGCGCCTGCGCCCGAGGCGTCCCCGTGCGCCATTCGGCGGCGTAGAAGTGCGCGAAGGCCCGCTTGAGCGCGCGCCGCTTGAGCCCGCGCACCTCGTCGTAGTCGATCCCGGTGCCGGCGCGGAGCCCGGCGAGCCGGGCGCGGTCCTCGGGCGAAAGCGCGGCCTCGCCGCCGCTCGCGGCGAAGTCCGCCACGTCGGCGAGCGAGAGGTAGATCGGATCGAGGGCGAAGCCGGTGATCGCCGCGTAGGGGCTGCGCTCGCCGGGGGCCATCTCGAACACCGGGAGGAGCTGGAGGCGGCGATGGCCCGCCGCCGCCAGCCAGGCGCTGAGCGGCCCGAGGTCGCCGATCTCGCCGATGCCCCAGCCGCGTGCGCTGCGCAGCGCAAAGAGCGGCACGACGATCCCGGCCTCGCGCGCGGGCACGGCTTAGCGCACTCCCGAGCGCGGACGGACCGGCTTGACGAGGCGCCCCGAAGTATGTGAGCCGACGGGCGCCGTGGAGGGAAGCGACGTCATCGCCCTGTCCGACTACCTACCCTGGGCGCTCGGCATCGCGATCCTCCTGAGCGCGCTCGGCGGGACCGTCCTCGGAGCCTTGGCGCTCCGCCGGGAACGGGCGCGGCGGCGCGCCCCGCGCGGAGGCCGCGTGCGCGTCGTCGATGGCCCGGTCGAGCGCGCCGGGGAATGGATCCGCCTCATCGAGCTCGCCGACGGCCGCCGCCGGCTCGAGGTGCTCGGGCCCCGGGGGTGGGAGCCCGCCGACCGCCATCCGCTCGGCCGGCTGCTCGGCGTCTAGGAGCCCCCGCGGAGCACCTTCGCGGCCTCGGCCATGCCCGCGAGCAGGCCCGCCGGATCCTGCTCGTCGTAGAAGTAGAGGTATTTTTCGCGTGGCGCGTGGATCTCGCGCGCCACCTCCCCGCTCGACGCCAGGAAGAGCGTGCGCGGAATGTATTCGCCGTCGGGCGCATAGCGCCTGCTGAGCTCCGGGTTCTTGTCTCGATCGAGCCGGATCATCACGAACCGCTTCGCGGCAGCGACGACCCGGGGATCGTGAAACACGCGGCTGTAGCGCTGGCAGTGCGGGCACCATTCCGTGAAGAAGACGAGGCAGATGGGCTTCTTCTCCTTCTTCGCCAGCGCGAGCCCTTCGGCATACGGCTGCCAGGCGATCTCGGCGTCGTTCCAGTCCTCGGCCGCACGCCCCGGCCCAGCCGGCGCAAGCAGAAGCACCAGCAGGCCGAGGGCGAGGACCGCCCCGCGCCGCATGCGCATCCCGGCGCGCCTAGATCACGCCCGTGTCGTCGACCGGCGGCCCGCCCCCTTCGGCCCCCGCGCTGACGACTTCCACCTCGGCGGGGGCCGACGCGGGCGTCGGCGCCGCGGCCGGCGCCGCCGGCGCGGTCGCAGGCCGGCGCCGCGTCCCCGCCCGCGGCCGCCGCACCGTCTTTGCCGGCGCGCGCCGCTTCTTGGTCACTGCCCGCGCCGCAGCCTTCTTTCTGGGCACCGCCTTGCGCGCCTTGCGCACGGTGCGGGCACGCTTCCCCCCTGCCGCCTTCGCCTTCCGCCGTCGCATCCGCTCAGCCATGGGTCCTGCTTTTAGCGGAGTCGCGCGCGCACGCCAAGCGAGGCGCCTTCGCGCGCGGCGGGCGCAGGCGCCGCGCACCGCGATCCCTCGAGAGCGGGTGACCGGGGTCGAACCGGCGACCTTGTGCTTGGCAAGCACACGCTCTAGCCAACTGAGCTACACCCGCGAGCGTGAAGAAGGGCTTGTAGCGGCTCGCGTTTCACGGGTCAACCGCGCGTCAGCGGAGGTCTACCTGGCGCAGGATGCGCACGTGGTAGTCGATCGCCGACCACACCCCGAGCACGAGGGCCACCCACAGCAGCACCATCCCCGCGGCGTGGAAGTCGACCTGGAGCCCCGTGCCCGGCACCGGGTAGCGGTCGCGGAGGATGAGCCCCTCGAGCGCGAACATCTGGAAGATCATCTTGTACTTGCCGAGCTCGAGCGCGGGCAGGAGCACACCCCCGCGCGAAGCGATCGTGCGCAGCCCCGTCACCGCGAGCTCGCGCACGACGATCACGACCACCATCCACGCCGGCACGCGCGGCTCGGCCGGCACGGCGGCCAGCATGATCAGCACGCACGAGACGATCATCTTGTCCGCGAGCGGATCGAGGAACTGCCCGAGCACGCTGGTGATGCCGCGCCGGCGGGCGAGGTAGCCGTCGAGGAAATCGGTGACGCAGGCGAGGAGAAAGCAGGCCCCCGCCACGATGCGGGTCGCCCGCGTGGGCCAGGCGAGGAGCGCGACCAGCACCGGGACGAGCCCGATGCGCAGCAGGCTCAGCAGGTTCGGGAGCGCAGCGACGTGGGTGCCACGCCCGACGGCCTCAGCGGCGGCTCGCGAGGACATGCCCGCCCTCTCGCGCGTACATCGCGCGGTACCGCAGCACGCGGGCGAGGTACTCACGCGTCTCGGCGATCGGCGGCACGCCGCCGGCTTCCTCGACCCGCTGCGTGCCGGCGTTGTAGGCCGCGATGGCGAGCGGCAGGTTGCCTCCGTATCGGTCGAGCAGCATGCGCAGGTGCCGGCAGCCGCCCTCGATGTTGTCGCGCGGCAGGAAGACGTCGTGCACGCGGTGGAGTGCCGCCGTCGCGGGCATGAGCTGCATGAGTCCGAGGGCGCCTTTCCGCGAGATCGCGTAGTTGTCGAACGCGGACTCGGCCTTGATGATGGCCTTCACGAGCGCATACTCGACATCGTAGCGCGCCGCAACCTGGCGGATGAGATCGTCGTACGGCGTGTGCTCGCCGACGATCTGACCCGGCGGCCGCACGGCCAGGATCGGCGGCGCGGGCGGCAGCGGCGGCTCCGCGATGACCAGCCGCGACGGCTCGGCGGGCGCGTTGGTGAAGATGAGCGTGCCGTGGGCGTCGCGATACGTGTAGACATCCGCCCGCGCCTCGCAGGCGAGCGCGAGAGCCGCGCAGCCCACGAGCCCAGCCACCGCCGCCGGCCGCATCTCGGCAGAGGATAGGGGCATCGCCCCGCCAAGGTCAAACACGCGTGAGCTGCGGCGTCCCTTGACCCGCCCGGGCCGGCACGGGAAGGTGGCGCGCGTGCCGGTCGAGAGCGACGTCCTCGTCATCGGCAGCGGCATTGCCGGCCTCGTCGCCGCGCTCCGCTGTGCGCGCGCCGCCCGCGTCGTGCTGGTCACGAAGGACCGCCTGCCCGAGAGCTCGAGCCAGTACGCCCAGGGCGGCATCGCCTCGGTGTGGAGCCCCGAGGACAGCTTCGAATCCCACGTCGAGGACACGCTCGCCGCGGGCGCAGGACTCTGCCACCGCGAGGTCGTCGAGACCGTCGTGCGCGAGGGCCCCGATCGCGTGCGGGACCTGATCGCGCTCGGCACCAACTTCGACGTTCGCGGCGACCCGGAGGATCCGCAGTACGACCTCGGCCAGGAGGGCGGGCACTCCCACCGCCGCATCCTCCACGCGCTCGACGCGACCGGGCGGGAGATCATCCGCGCGCTCACCGAGGCGGTGCGAGCGGTGCCCGCGGTGACCATCTACGAGAACCACCTGGCGATCGACCTGCTCCTCGACCGCAGCCGCACGCCGCCGCCCTGCTGGGGCGCCTACGTCCTCGACCGCACGACCCAGCAGGTGCACCGCTTCGTCGCGCGGGCGACGTTTCTCTGCACCGGCGGGGCGGGCAAGGTCTATCTCTACACGTCGAACCCCGACGTCGCGACCGGCGACGGCGTGGCACTCGCCTACCGCGCGGGCGCGTCGATCGCCAACATGGAGTTCTTCCAGTTCCACCCGACCTGCCTCTATCACCCGCAGGCCAAGTCCTTCCTGCTCACCGAAGCGCTGCGCGGCGAGGGCGCGATTCTGCGCCGGCCCGACGGCGAGCCCTTCATGCGCCGCTACGATCCGCGCGCCGAGCTCGCTCCGCGCGACGTCGTCGCGCGCGCGATCGACAACGAGATGAAGGTCCACGGCTTCGACTGCGTGTATCTCGACATCAGCCACCGCGACCCCGACTGGATCCGGCGGCGCTTCCCGACCGTCACCCGGCGCTGCCTCGAGTTCGGCTTCGACCTCACCCGCGGGCCCGTGCCCGTCGTGCCCGCGGCGCACTACTCCTGCGGGGGCGTGGTGACCGATCTTCACGGCGCAACCGCGCTGCCCCGTCTCTACGCCTGCGGCGAGGTCGCCTGTACCGGCCTCCACGGCGCCAACCGCCTCGCCTCCAACTCGCTGCTCGAGGCCCTCGTCTTCGCCCACCGCGCGGCCGAGCACGCCGTGGCAGCGCTCGCCACCGACGCGAGCCAGCCGCCCAGCCTGCGCCCGTGGGATCCGGGCAGCGCCACCGACAGCGACGAGTCGGTGGTGGTCTCCCACAACTGGGACGAGATCCGCCGCTTCATGTGGAACTACGTCGGCATCGTGCGCAGCGACCGGCGGCTCGCCCGCGCACGCCAGCGCATCCAGCTCCTGCGCGAGGAGATCCGGCAGTACTACTGGCACGTGCTCATGACCAGCGACCTCGCCGAGCTGCGCAACATCGCGGCCGTGGCGGAGCTCATCATCGAGTGCGCCTTGAGCCGCCGCGAGAGCCGCGGGCTCCACTACACGATCGACCACCCCGCGACCGACCCGGCCTGGGCGCACGACACCGTGGTCCGCCGCGGTCCCGACGGCCGCCCCGTCGTGGTGTCACCGCAGCCCGCGGGCTAGTTAGGAGCCGCCCCCGCCGAGGAGCGTCCGCCCCACGAAGCGACGCAGGAAGTCGTTGTTCTCGAAGTGCAGTGGCACCGCGAAGGCGTCGCGCGCGAGGCGCTGGAGGTCGGCGTCTTCCGCGAAGCCCGTGGCGCCCCCGAGCTGCAGCGCCGCCCGCGTCACGTCGAGCGCCGTCTCCGAGGCGAAGAGCTTCGCCTGGAAGGGGAGCACGCTGCGCGGATCCGTCTCGCCGCACGCGCGGTAGACGAGGGCGCGGGCCGCCTCGAGCCGCGCCGAGAGGTCGGCCATCCGGAACTGCAGCGCCTCGAGCCCGCCCAGCATCTTGCCGGCCACCGCTCGGCTCCGGAGGCGCGCGCTGACGCCCTGATAGGCCCCGTCTGCGATCCCGAGCGCCAGCGCGGCAGCCCCGAGGAGGTAGGCGCCCGCCATGCCGAAGACCGCGCGCGTTCCCTTGCCCTCGGGCCCGAGCCGCGCCGCCTCGGCGAGGCGGCACTCCTCGAGGACGATCTCGCCCCAGCCGATCCCCCGCATACCCATCCCGCGCAGCCGCGCGCCCACCGCGAAGCCCGCCGTCCCCCGCTCGACCACCAGCATGCTGAGCCCGACGTTCTTCGCTTCCCGCTCCGTGCGGGCGAGCACCAAGAAGCAGTCGGCCTCGGTGGCGAGACTGATGAAGATCTTGCTCCCGCGCACCTCGTAGCCCGCTTCGGCCGCGCGGGCCGTGCACTCGGCCGCGAAGAAGTCCGCGCCCGCGTTCGCCTCCGTGAACGCGAAGCTCGCCAGCCGCTCACCGCGGGCGAGCGCGGGGAGCCAGCGCCGCTTCTGCTCCTCGGTGCCGGTCGCCGCGATCGCCATCGTCGCCGACGAATGGACGACCACGATCCAGGCGACCGACGGGGAGACGGCGGCGAGCGCCTCGATCGTGAGCGCGTAGCTGAGCAGATCCGCCCCGCCGCCCCCGTAGGGCTCCGGCACGAGGCTGCCGAGATAGCCCGCCGCGCCGAGGGCGCGGAGCGCCTCGCGCGGGAAGCTGTCCTCGCGGTCCACGCGAGCCGCGACGGGCCGCACCGCCCGCTCCACGACCTCGCGCACGGCGCGCTGCACCAGCACGTGACGTTCCTCGAGCATGCGTCTTCCTCCGGGCGGCCGTTACGGAGGTCGCCGGCCGTTGTCAAGGCCGACGGTGGCGCGCGCCGACTACGACCGCGCGTGCGCGGCCACACCCCGCGCCGCCGTCACGCGCTCGCCCGCCTCGAAGAGATGGAGCTGGCGCCCGCGCGACTCCTCCTCGAGCGCCACCGGGTACTCGCCGGTGAAGCAGGCGTCGCAGAAGCCGTGCCGGCGCCCGCCGGCGAAGCGGAACAGGCCCTCGAGGCTCAAGTAGGCGAGCGAGTCCGCGCCGAGATAGCGGCGGATCGCTTCCACGTCGTGCGACGAGGCGATGAGCTCCTCGCGGGTGGGCGTGTCGATCCCGTAGAAGCACGGGCCCGTGGTGGGGGGCGAGCTGATGCGCATGTGCACCTCGGCCGCGCCCGCCTGCCGCACCAGGTGCACGAGCTTGCGGCTGGTGGTGCCGCGGACGATCGAATCGTCGACCACGACCACGCGCCGGCCGCCGAGCACCTCCCGCAGCGCATTGAGCTTCACGCGCACGCCGAAGTGCCGGATCGAGCTCGTGGGCTCGATGAACGTCCGCCCCACGTAGTGGTTGCGGATGAGCCCCATCTCGAAGGGCAGCCCGGCCTCTTCCGCGTAGCCGATGGCCGCCGGCACGCCTGAATCGGGCACGGGGATCACGATGTCGGCGGCCACGCCGCTCTCGCGCGCGAGCTGGCGGCCGAGCTCCTTGCGCACGGTATAGACGTTGCGCCCGAAGACCTGGCTGTCGGGGCGGGCGAAGTAGACGTACTCGAACACGCAGTGGTGCGTGGGCGCCTCGGGCAGCGCGCGCACGGACTCGATCCCCTGCGCGCTCACGACGACGATCTCGCCGGGCTCGACCTCGCGCTCGTAGGTCGCATCGACGAGGTCGAGCGCGCACGTCTCCGAGGCGATGACGACGGTCTCCCCGACCCGCCCGATCACCAGCGGCCGAAAGCCGGCGGGATCGCGCGCGGCGATGATGCGGTCCTCCGTGAGGAACACGAGCGAATAGGCGCCCCGCACCCGCCGCAGCGCGTCCACGATGCGGCCGACGAGCGTGTCGGCGCTCGAGGCCGCGATCAAGTGGATGATGACCTCCGTGTCCGACGTCGACTGGAAGATCGACCCCCGGGCTTCCAGCTCGGCGCGCACGGAGTCGGCGTTCACGAGGTTGCCGTTGTGCGCCACGGCGAGCGCCCCGTGCGCCCACTGCACCACGAACGGCTGGCAGTTCTTGAGCACGGTCGAGCCGCTCGTCGAGTAGCGATTGTGTCCGATGGCGAGCCGCCCCTCGAGGCGTGCGAGGATGTCCTGGGAGAAGATATCGGCGACGTGCCCCATGCCGCGGTGCGAGATGAGGCTCTCGCCGTTGGACGCCACGATCCCCGCGGACTCCTGGCCGCGGTGCTGCAGGGCATAGAGCCCGAGGTAGGCGAGCGTCGCCGCCTCGGGGTGCCCGTAGACGCCGACGACCCCGCATTCCTCGTGAAACTTGTCGCCCATCGCCGCCTCGACCGAGTCTACCCGAGCCTCCCGGCCGTGTATACCGCGACCCGGCTAGCCGAGCCGCCGCTCGAGCACGCGCCGCCAGCGCTCGCGCGCCGTCTCGACGGGCAGATCGAGCAGGTCGGCGATCACGAGATGCGTCCCCCGGACCTCGCCGAGCACCGCGAGCGGCACGTCTTCGCGACGGCAGAGATCGCGCAGCCGCCCGAGGTGGCGGCGGCGCACGGACACCAGCATGCGCGACTGGCTTTCGCCGAAGAGCAGCGCATCGGTCCGCATGCCGCGCTCGAGCGTCACCCGCACGCCGAGCCGCGGCCCGCCGAAGCAGCTCTCGGCGAGCGCGACGGCGAGCCCGCCCTCGGCGACGTCGTGCGCGGAGCGGAGCAGCCGCTCGCCGACCGCTTCGAGCACCACGCGGTGCAGCCGCTTCTCGGCCTCGAGATCGATCCACGGCGGCGTGCCCCGCACGAGGCCGTGGAGCACCGCGAGGTACTCGCTGCCCCCCAGCTCTTCCCGCGTCCGCCCGAGCAGCACGACGGCGTCGCCCTCGGCCTTCCACCACGGGGTGACGTGCGCCTCCACGTCCTCGAGCAGGCCCACCATCGCGATCACCGGCGTCGGCGGGATGCTGCGGCCCTCGGTCTCGTTGTAGAAGCTCACGTTGCCGCTCACGACCGGGACCCCGAGCGCGAGGCACGCGTCGCGGATGCCGGCGATGCCCTGCTGGAACTCCCACATCACGTCGGGCTGCTCGGGGTTCCCGTAGTTGAGGCAGTCGCTCACCGCGAGCGGCCGCGCGCCCACCGCAACGCAGTTACGCGCCGCCTCGACGACGGCGAGCACGGCGCCCAAGTAGGGATCGAGGCGCGTGTAGCGCGAGTTGCCGTCGACCGTGAGCGCAAGCCCGCGGCGCGTGCCCTCGACGCGGATCACGGCTGCGTCGCCGCCGGGCCGTACCACGGTGTTGCCGCCGACGAGCTGGTCGTACTGCCGGTACACCCACTCGCGCGAGCAACAGTTCGGGCTCTCGAGCAGCGCCAGCAGCGCCTGCTCCACGTCCGCCGGCTCGCGCACCGCCGCGAGCTCGAGGCGCTGCGCCTCCTCGAGCCGGGCGACCGGCTCCTCGGCCGGGCGGCGGTAGACCGGCGCCGCCTCGGTGAGCGCCGCGGCGGGGATCGCGCACACCTCGCGCCCCCGCCAGCGGGCGCGAAAGACGCCGTCGTCGGTCACCCGTCCGACCACGACCGCCTGGAGGTCCCAGCGGCGGAAGATGGCGGCGACCGCCTCCTCGGTACCCGCCCGCGCCACGAGCAGCATGCGCTCCTGCGACTCGGAGAGCAGCAGCTCGTAGGGCGTCATGTCGGGCTCGCGCACGGGCACCGCGTCGAGGTCGAGCACGATGCCGGCGCCGCCGCGGCTCGCCATCTCGACCGCGCTGCTGGTGAGCCCCGCGGCACCCATGTCCTGGATGGCGACTACGTAGTCGGTGCGCATGAGCTCGAGGCAGGCTTCCAGGAGCAGCTTCTCCGTGAACGGATCGCCCACCTGCACGGCCGGCCGCTTGTCCGCCGATGCGTCGAGCCCCGCCGAGGCGAGGAGGCTCGCCCCGTGGATGCCGTCGCGCCCGGTGCGCGAGCCCACGTAGATCACCGGGTTGCCCGGGCCGGCCGCGCGCGCGCGAAAGAGGCGATCGCGCGGCGCGATGCCGAGGGTGAAGGCGTTCACGAGGATGTTCCGGTCGTAGCCCGCGTCGAAATAGACGTCGCCGCCGACGGTGGGCACGCCGACGCAGTTGCCGTAGTGGCCGATCCCGGCGACGACGCCCTTGACGAGGTAGGGCGTGCGGGGATGCTCGAGGCTCCCGAAGCGCAGTGCATCGAGGATCGCCACCGGGCGGGCGCCCATCGTGAACACGTCGCGCAGGATGCCGCCCACGCCGGTTGCGGCCCCCTGGAACGGCTCGACGGCCGAGGGATGGTTGTGGCTCTCGATCTTGAACACCGCCGCGAGGCCGTCGCCGATGTCCACCGCGCCGGCGTTCTCGCCCGGCCCCTGGAGCACCGCCGGCCCCTTCGTCGGGAGCTGGCGCAGCAGCGCGCGCGAGCTCTTGTAGGAGCAGTGCTCCGACCACATCACGGCGAACACGCCGAGCTCCTCGAGCGTGGGCGTCCGCCCGAGCAGCGCGCACGCCTTCTCGTACTCCTCGGCGGTGAGCCCGTGCTCGGCGGCGAGCGCCGCCGTGACCACGACGGCCATCAGGGGCCGGGGACGACCGTCGGCTCGCGCCGACCTCCCGCGGCGCTCCGCCCGAGCCAGGCCTGCGCGGATCGAAAGAGCCGCAGGCCGTCCTCGCCGCCGAGGAGTCGTTCGGCCGCGTGCTCGGGATGGGGCATGAGACCGAGCACGTTGCGCCCCGCGTTGCACACGCCCGCGACGTTGGCCATCGAGCCGTTGGGGTTCGCCTCGGGGACGGCCCGGCCGGCGCGGTCGGTGTAGCGCAAGACGATCTGCCCCGCCGCCTCGACCGCGGCGAGCGTGGCCTCGTCGGCGATCCAGCAGCCCTCGCCGTGCTTGATCGGCAGCGCGAGGAGGTCGCCCGTGCGGCAACCGTAGGTAAACGGCGTGTCGGTCCGTTCGACCCGCACCGTCACCACGTCGCAGACGAAGCGCAGCGAGCGGTTGCGCACGAGCGCGCCGGGGAGGAGCCCCGCCTCGCAGAGGATCTGGAAGCCGTTGCACGTGCCGAGCACGAGGCCGCCGGCGGCTGCGTGCGCGCGCACCGCCTCCATGATCGGCGAGAAGCGCGCGAGCGCCCCGCAGCGAAGGTAGTCCCCGTAGGAGAACCCGCCGGGGAGCACGACGCAGTCGACCCCGCGGAGGTCGGTGTCCTTGTGCCACAGGGACACCGCCTCGTCGCCGAGCACCCGCTCGACGACGCGCAGCACGTCGCGGTCGTCGTTGGAGCCGGGAAAGGTGACCACGCCCCAGCGCATCGGCTACGTGCGCTCCGTGCCCACCTCGAGGCGGAAGTCCTCGATCACGCCGTTGGCGAGCAGGCGCTCGCACATCGCGCGCACGCGCGCCTCGGCGTCGGCCGCCGCGAGATCGTGCAGCCGCAGCTCGACGTACTTGCCCACGCGCACGTCGGTCACTTCGCCGAAGCCGAGCGCGTGCAGCGCCTGCTGCACCGCCTTGCCCTGCGGATCGAGAAGGCCCCGCTTGGGGGTGACGACGACCCGCGCGACCAGGCCCGGCATGCCCCCTCAGGCCGCTGCGCCACAGATGCGCCGCGCGGCCTCCTGATAGGCCCCCTCGACGCCGCCCAGGTCGCGACGGAAGCGATCCTTGTCGAGCTTCTCGCCCGTCGCCTTGTCCCAGAACCGGCACGTGTCGGGGCAGATCTCGTCGGCCACGAGGATCTTGCCGTGGTGCCGGCCGAACTCGAGCTTCATGTCGACGAGCACGATGTCGCGCGCATCGAGGTACTCGCGCAAGAGCGCGTTCACCTTGAGCGCCGTCTCGTTGATGGTCGCGAGCTCGGCCGGCGTGGCGAGCTTGAGGTAGCGGATGTGCCAGTCGTTGATCATCGGGTCGCCGAGCGCATCGTCCTTGTAGAAGTGCTCGAGGATCGGCTCGGAGAGCCGCTCGCCCTCCGGACGCCCGAGTCGCTTGGCGAGGCTGCCGGCAACGATGTTGCGCGCCACGACCTCGATCTTCACGATCTCGCAGGCGCGGATCAGCATGTCGCGCTCGGAGAGCCGGCGCACGAAGTGCGTCGCCACGCCCTGCTCCTCGAGGAAGCGGAACAGCACCTCCGAGATGCGGTTGTTGAGGATGCCCTTGTCGACGATCGTCCCGCGCTTCTGCGCGTTGAAGGCCGTGGCGTCGTCCTTGAAGTGCTGGATCAGGAGGTCCGGATCCGACGTGCGGTAGACCCGCTTGGCCTTGCCCTCGTAGAGAAGCTCACGCTGCTCCATCGCCGTCTCCCTCGTCGAGTGCCCGGGCGAAGAGGTGGTCGATATGCCGCAGGTGATGGTCCATGTCAAAGAGCGTGCGCAGCTCCTCGGGGCCGAGGTGGCGGCTCACGTCGGGGTCGGCGGCGAGCGCGGCACCCAGGTCGCCGCCGGCGAGCGCGTGGCGCTGCACCCAGCGGTAGGCTTGGTCGCGCGGCACCCCCCTCTGCACGAGGGCGAGCAGCACGTGCTCGGAGAAGACGGCACCGCCAAGCTGGGCAAGATTCCGCGCCATCGCCTCCGGGTGCACCTCGAGGCCCTCGATGATTTCCGTCATCCGGGCGAGCATGAAGTCGGCGACTTGGGTGGCGTCGGGCGCGATCACCCGTTCGACCGAGGAGTGCGTGATATCGCGCTCGTGCCAGAGCGCGATGTTCTCGAGCGCCGCTCCCGCATAGCCGCGCAGCAGCCGCGCGAGCCCACAGACGTTCTCCGCCATCCACGGGTTGCGCTTGTGGGGCATGGCCGAGGAGCCCTTCTGGCCGCGGCCGAACGGCTCGAAAACCTCGCCGACCTCGGTGCGCTGGAGATGGCGGATCTCGGTGGCGATGCGCTCGAGCGCGCCGCCGAGCACGGCGAGGGTGGCGAAGAACACGGCGTGCCGGTCTCGGGGCACGACCTGGGTGGAAATCGGCTCGGGGGTGAGCCCGAGCCGCGCGCACACGGCGGCCTCGACCGCCGGATCGCCGGTGCCGAAGACGCCGACCGCGCCCGAGAGCTTCGCGTGCGCGACCTCGGCGCGCGCGGCGCGCAGCCGACTGCGGTTGCGGCCGAGCTCCGCGTACCAGCCCGCGCACTTGAGCCCGAAGGTGATTGGCTCGGCGTGCACGCCGTGGGTGCGCCCGATCATCGGCGTGCGCCGGTGGCGGAGCGCGAGCGCCCGCACCGCCGCGCGCAGCCGATCGAGCCCACCGAGCAGGAGATCGGCCGCCTGGCAGAGCCCGAGCGCGAAGGCCGTGTCGAGCACGTCGCTCGAGGTGAGGCCGAGGTGCAGCCAGCGTCCCTCGTCGCCCACCGTCTCGGCCACCGCCGAGACGAATGCGATCACGTCGTGCCGCACCTCGGCCTCGATGGCACGCACCCGCGCGGGATCCACCCGCGCCTTCGCCCGCAGCGCCCGCGCCGCCTCGGCCGGCACCACGCCCCGCTCGGAGAGCGCGTCGACCACGGCAAGCTCCACTTGGAGCCACCGGCCGAGCACGGCCTCCTCCGACCAGAGCTGCCCCATCTGGGGCCGCGTGTAGCGGGCGATCACGGGACGCCTCCCCGCCCGGTGCTCCCGAAGCCGCCCTCCCCGCGCGCGCTCGGCGGCAGCTCGCCCACCTCCTCGAGCCGCACGGGCACCACGGGCGCGACCACGAGCTGGGCGATGCGCTCGCCGCGGCGCAGGACGACGGGCTCTGCGCCGAGGTTCACGAGCAGCACCTGCACCTCGCCGCGGTAGTCGGAGTCGATCGTGCCCGGGGCGTTGAGCACCGTGAGCCCGTAGCGGCAGGCGAGCCCGCTGCGCGGCCGCACCTGCCCCTCGTAGCCCGGCGGGATCGCGAGCGCGATGCCCGTCGGCACGAGCCGCCGCTCTCCGGGGACGAGCACGACCTCGCCCGGAATGTCGGCGCAGAGGTCGAGCCCGGCGGCGCCCGCGCTCATGGGCCGCGGCAGCACCGGGCCGTCGGCGCCGCGCACCCGCCGCACGGCGATCGCCACCGCTCCGGCCGTCACGCGCCGAGCACCCCCGGGTCGAGGCGCTCGCCCCGGAGATCGCCGAGCACCGTGAGCCCGAGCACGCGGGGGCTGAAGAGCCGCTGCGCGACGCGCACGATGTCGTCGCGGGTGACGGCATCGATGCCGGCGGCCACCTCGTCGAGCGGCACGTCGCGGCCGAAGTAGATCTCGTTCTTGGCGATGCGGCTCATGCGGCTGTCGCTGGTCTCGAGCCCGAGCAGCAGATTGCCCTTCATCTGGTTCTTCGTCCGCCCGAGCTCGGCGGGCTCGAGCCCCTCGCGCGTGAGGCGGTCCATCTCCGCGCAGATGACCTCGACCACCTCGCGGACCCAGGCCGCGCTCGTGCCCACGTAGACCCCGACGTAGCCCGCGTCGAGGAAGGAGGAGAGAAACGAGTAGACGGTGTACGCCTTGCCCCGACGCTCGCGGATCTCCTGGAAGAGCCGCGAGCTCATGCCGCCCCCGAGCGCCAGGTTGAGCAGGTGCACGGCGTAGCGGTCGGGATCGGTCTGCGAGATCCCCGGCGCCCCGAGGCAGAGGTGCACCTGCTCGAGCGGCTTCTCGTGCACGGCGATGCCCGGGCAGGCCACGGGCGCCCCGGTGTCCGAACGGTCCGCGGCGCCGCGGAGATCGCCGAAGTGCTGGAGGGCGGCCTCGGCAAGCTGCTCGTGGCGGAGGCTGCCGGCGCCGCAGATCAGCACGCGGTTCGGGCGGTAGCGGGCCTCGCGGAAGGCGAGGAAGTCCGCACGCGTAAAGCGCGACACGCTCGCCGCGGTCCCGGCGATGGGGCGCGAGAGCGGGTGGCCGTTCCAGAAGGCGAGGTTGAAGAGCTCGTGCACGTAGTCGTCGGGCGTGTCCTCGGCCTGCGAGATCTCCTGGATGATCACGCTCCGCTCGCGCTCGATTTCCTCCTCGGCGAAGCGGGAATGGGTGAAGAGATCGGCGAGCAGGTCGAGCGCGAGCGGCAGGTGCTCGCGCAGCACCTTGGCGTAGTAGCACGTGTATTCCTTGCCGGTGAAGGCATTGAGCACGCCGCCCACCGCATCGATCTCCTCGGCGATCTGCGCCGCGGTTCGCCGCTCGGTGCCCTTGAAGAAGAGGTGCTCGAGGAAGTGGGAGATGCCCGCCTGCTCGGGCGCCTCGTAGCGCGAGCCGTTCTCGACCCAGATGCCGACCGTCACGGAGTCGAAGTCCGGCAGCTCCTGCGACAGGACGCGGATGCCGTTGGCCAGGCGCGTGCTCCGCATGCGGCTAGCGCTGCGCCTCTTCGCCCTGGGGCTTCTTGAGCGTCTCCTTGTGCGAGAGGCGGATCTTGCCCGACTTGTCGACCTCGAGCACCTTGACGTCGATGACGTCGCCCTCGCGCACCACGTCGGTCACCTTGCGCACCCGCTGATGCGAGAGCTGCGAAATGTGCACGAGCCCCTCGGTGCCGGGGAGGATCTCGACGAACGCGCCGAAATCGACCACCTTGCGCACGGTGCCGCGGTAGACGCGTCCCACCTCGGCCTCGGCGGTCACGGCGTGGATGCGGTCGATCGCCCGCTGCATCGAGTCGCCGTCGGACGAGGCCACGTACACCGTGCCGTCGTCCTCGACGTCGATCTTGACGCCGGTCTCCTCGGTGATCGCGCGAATCACCTTGCCGCCCGGACCGATCAGGTCGCGGATGCGATCGGGCTTGATGTGCAGGGTGACGATGCGCGGGGCGTAGACCGAGAGCTCCGCGCGCGGCCGGGCGAGCGTGGCATTCATGACGTCGAGGATGTGCAGCCGGGCCGCCCGCGCCTGCTCGAGCGCCTGCTGCATGATCGCCCGCGTGACGCCCCCGATCTTGATATCCATCTGCACCGCGGTGATCCCGTCCGCCGTGCCCGCGATCTTGAAGTCCATGTCGCCGAGGTGATCCTCGTCGCCGAGGATGTCGGAGAGCACGCGCACCGCGTCGCCCTCCTTGATGAGCCCCATCGCCACGCCGGCCACCGCGGCGCGCACGGGCACGCCCGCGTTCATGAGCGAGAGCGACCCGCCGCACACCGTCGCCATCGACGAGGAGCCGTTCGACTCGAGCACCTCCGAGACGATGCGGATCGTGTAGGGGAAGGCGCCCTCCTCGGGCAGCACGGGCGCCAGCGCGCGCTCGGCGAGCGCGCCGTGGCCGATCTCGCGCCGGCCGGGCGACCGCAGGAACTTCACCTCGCCCGTGCTGAACGGCGGAAAGTTGTAGTGCAGCATGAACTTCTTGTAGTGCTCGCCGATGAGCGCATCGATCTTCTGCTCGTCGGAGGAGGTGCCGAGCGTGGTGACCACGAGCGCCTGGGTCTCGCCGCGGGTGAAGAGCGCCGAGCCGTGGGTACGGGGCAGCACGTCGACCTCGCACGTGATCGGCCGGACGTCGGTGAGCCCCCGGCCGTCGAGGCGGCGGCCTTCCTCGACGATCGTCTGGCGCACCACCTGCTTCTTGAGCCGGTCGAACAGCGTCGCTGCCTCCTTGATCCGCTCCGGATCGCCCTTGCCGACGGCGTCGGCCACCTCCGCGCGCGCGGCATCGAGCGCCGCGTACCGCTCGTGCTTGGCCGCCTTGCCGAGCGCCGCGCGCAGCCGCGGCAGCGCCGCCTCGCGCACCGCCGCCTCGAGCACCGGGTTCGCCGCGGGCGCCGGGACGGCTCGCTTGGGCTTGCCCGCGAGCCGGCGCAGCTCCTCCTGCACCGCGAGCAGGGGCTCGAGCGCCGCGTGGGCCGTGAACAGCGCGTCGAGGACCACCTCCTCGGGCAGCATCTTCGCACCGCCCTCGACCATCACGATCGCGTCGCGCGTGCCCGCCACCACGAGGTCCATGTCGCTCTCGCCGAGCTGCGCCGTGGTCGGATTGATGACGAAGCGGCCGCCCACGCGCCCGACGCGCACCGCGGCGACCGGGCCGCCCCAGGGGATGTCGGAGAGGGTGAGCGCCGCCGAGGCGCCGACCAGCGCGATCACGTCGGGGTCGTTCTGCCGGTCGTGGGAGAGCACCGTGGCGATCACCTGGGTCTCGCAGTTGAAGCCCTTCGGAAACAGGGGCCGCACCGGGCGATCGATGAGGCGCGAGGTGAGGATCTCCTTCTCCGCGGGGCGCCCCTCGCGCTTGAAGAAGCCACCCGGGATCTTTCCCGCCGCGAACGTCTTCTCGACGTAGTCGCAGGTGAGCGGGAAGAAGTCGATACCCTCGCGCGGCGCCGAGGTGGCGGTCGCCGTGACGAGGACCACGGTCTCGCCGAGCTGCACGAGCACGGCGCCGCCCGCCTGCTTAGCCAGGCGACCCGTCTCGATCAGGAACGGCCGCCCGTGGAATTCGATCTGGATCCGATGTGCCGATTCTGCCATGGCTTCTCCCCCGCGGTGCATCACCGCAGCGTCGTGTGAATCTCTGGCGAGGCGTGGACGGGGGAGAAGGAGGGAAGAAGAGCACGCAGCAGGCTACTTCCGGATACCGAGCCGCTCGATCAGGGTCCGGTAGCGCTGGAAGTCGCGCTGCTTGAGGTAATTCAGCAGGCGTCGGCGGCGGCCGACGAGCTTGAGCAGCCCACGACGGGAATGGTGATCCTTCGGGTGCACCTGGAAGTGCCCCGTCAGATAGCCGATGCGGTCCGTGAGGAGCGCAACCTGGACCTCGGGCGAACCGGTGTCCGTGCCGTGCCGCTGGTAGCTCTCCACCAGCGCGCGCGTGCGCTCCCCGGCTACAGCCATCCCGCCCTCTCCATCTCGTTCGTTTCTCGCTTTTAAGGGGGAGCGCATAACATGCCGTCCCCGCATTGTAAAGGTCACGATCGGGGCGGGGCGAAAAGCCGTACGAGACGCCAGACGGGCCGCTGTCCCACCGCCTCGACGATCGCCGCTACCTCCCCTGCGGTGTCGACGACGAGCGCCGTCTCGCCGGCAGCGCCCGGTCGGGGCAGCTCGGCGAGCGCGTCCTGCTGGCCGCGCCGCAGCCGCGCGAGGCCGGCCGCCGAGGCCGGATGGGCCGGAAGCCCGGCCAGCGCCCGGCGGACGGACACGAGCGGGAGGGGCGCGCCGGCCAAGAGGGCATCGAGCGGGCGGGCGTCCTCGACACGGAAGGCGCCGACGGCGGTGCGCCGCAGCCGCTCGAGGTGCGCCACGGTGCCGAGGGCGCGGCCGATCTCGGCCGCCAGGGCGCGCACGTAGGTCCCCTTCGAGCACTCGACCACAAGCTCGATCCGCTCGGGCGCCCCCGGCGCGAGCCCGAGCTCGAACACCTCGATGGCCCGCGGCCTCCGCTCGACCTCCACGCCGCGGCGGGCGAGCTCGTAGAGCGGCACGCCGCCGCGCTTGAGCGCCGAGTACATCGGCGGCACCTGGTGCTGGACGCCGCGGAAGCGGCGGGCGACGGCGGCAAGGCGCGCCACGTCGACCGCCGGGACGGGCGCCGTCTCGGTCACGCGCCCGGTCCGGTCGAGCGTATCGGTGGCCACACCGAGGCGGATCGTGCCCGTATAGGCCTTGCGCTCGATCAGGAGATAGCGGGCGATCTTGGTCGCTTCGCCGACACACAGCGGCAGGAGCCCGCTCGCGAACGGATCGAGCGTCCCGAGGTGCCCCACCTTCGTGCCGCCGAGCCGCGGCTTGAGCGCCCGGATCACGCCCGCCGACGTCACCCCTTCGGGCTTGTCGACGAGCACGATGCCGTTCACGACGACTCCCCGGGCCCGCGGGACCCGAGCAGGGCGTCGAGCCGCCGCGCCGTATCGGGGGTGGTGTCGTACTCGAAGCGCAGCTCGGGCGTGACCCGCAGCCCGAGGGCCCGCCCGAGCGCGCCGCGCAGGAAGGGCGTTGCCCGCGCGAGCGCGCGCGCCGTCGCCTCCCGTCGCGGCTCGAGCGCGAGCGTGCGGTAGTACACGCGCGCGATGCGCAGATCCCCGGTCATGCGCACCGCGGTCACCGTCACCTCGTGCAGGGCCGGGTCCTTCACCTCCTCGAGGAGGAGGCGACCCAGCTCGGCCTGCATCCGATGGGCGACGCGCTCCTGCCGTCGCTCCGCCACGCGTTCCCTTTCAGTAGTGGAGAAACTCGACGCGCTCCGCCCCGAGCTCGGCGAGCCCGAGCCCGTCGATGAAGCGCACGACCGCCCGGAGACAGGCGTCGACGTGCGGCTGGTCGGCCCCCACCTGGCTCACGCCGAGCGTCGCCCGCTGCCAGAGATCGTGGTCGTCGCACTCCGCGATGGACACGTTGAACCGGCTCTGCACGCGGGCCTTGATGGCCCGCAGCACGCTGCGCTTGCCCTTGAGCGAGTGGTTCTCCGGGAGGTGCAGCTCGAGGCGGAGCACGCCGACGACCATGGGCGTGCTCAGGCCGAGCGCTCGGCCCCCTGTGCGGCCTTCGCCGGCGCGGCAAGGCGCCGCGCCACCTCCTCGACCTCGTACGCCTCGACGACGTCGCCGACCTTGAGGTCCTGGAAGCCCTCGAGGGTGAGCCCGCACTCGTAGCCGCCGGCCACCTCGCGGACGTCCTCCTTGAACCGCTTGAGCCCGCCGATGCGGCCGTCGTGCACGACGACGTTGTCGCGCAGCAGCCGGGCGCGCGCGCCGCGCACCATCTTGCCCTCGACGACGAAGCAGCCGGCGACCTGCCCCACGCCCGTCACGGTGAAGAGCTGCCGCACCTCGGCCCGCCCGAGCACCTTCTCCTGCAGCGTCGGCTCGAGCAGGCCCTCGAGCGCATCGCGCACGTCGTTCACGGCCTCGTAGATGATCGTGTAGAGGCGAATGTCGACGCCCTCGCGCTCGGCGAGGCTCGCGGCTTTGGGCTCCGGGCGCACGTTGAAGCCGATCACGACGGCGTTGGAGGCCGAGGCCAAAAGCACGTCGGACTCGGTGATGCCGCCCACCGACGCGTGCAGCACGTGCAGGCGCACGTCGTCGGTCGAGAGCCGCCGCAGCGCCTCCGCCAGCGCCTCGGCCGACCCGTGCACGTCGGCCTTGATCACGACCTTGAGCTCCTTCACCTCGCCGCTCTGGATCTGCTGGTAGAGCTCGTCGAGGGAGACCTTGGCCGTCTTCGCCATCTCGGTCTCGCGCTGCTTGCTGCGCCGGTGCTCTGCGATCTGCCGCGCCTTCTGGTCGTCCTGGACGGCGACGAACGTGTCGCCCGCCTCGGGCACGCCGGTGAGCCCGAGGACCTCCACCGGGGTGGCCGGTCCCGCGGCGTCGATGCGCCGTCCCTTGTCGTCCATCATGGCGCGGATGCGGCCGTACTGGAGCCCGCAGACGAAGGGATCGCCCACCTTGAGGGTGCCCTCCTGCACGAGCACGGTGGCGACCGGGCCGCGTCCCCGATCGAGGCGCGCCTCGATGATCGTGCCGCGCGCCTGCCGCGTGGGGTTCGCCCGCAGCTCGAGCACGTCGGCCTGCAGGAGGATCATCTCGAGAAGCTGTGGAATGCCCTCCTTGGTCTTCGCCGACACCGGCACGACGATCGTGTCGCCGCCCCACTCCTCGGGGGCGAGGCCGTGGTTGGCGAGCTCCTGCTTGACGCGCTCGGGATTCGCGTCGGGCTTGTCGATCTTGTTGATGGCGACGATGATCGGCACCTCGGCGGCGCGGGCGTGATTGATGGCCTCGACCGTCTGCGGCATGACGCCGTCGTCGGCCGCGACCACCAGCACGACGATATCGGTCACCTTCGCACCGCGCGCCCGCATCGCGGTGAACGCCTCGTGCCCGGGGGTGTCGAGGAAGGTCACCTGGCGGCCGTGCACGTCGACGGTGTAGGCGCCGATGTGCTGGGTGATGCCGCCGGCCTCCTTGGAGGCGACGTCGCTCTCGCGGATGGCGTCGAGGAGCGAGGTCTTCCCGTGGTCGACGTGGCCCATCATGGTGACCACGGGCGCGCGCGGCACGCGCGCCTCCTCGCCCGCACCGCCCTCCTCCTCGGCCTCGAGCGCCTGCTCCGCGTCGAAGGCCACGTTCTCGACTTGGTAGTCGAACTCCGTGGCAACCAGCGCCGCCGTCTCGTAGTCGAGCGCCTGGTTGATGGTGGCCATGGTGCCCATGTCGATGAGCTTCTTGAGCACCTCGCCCGCCTTGACCCCCATCGCCTTGGCGAGGTCGGCCACGGTGATCACCTCGGAAATGCGCACCACGCGCTTGGAGGCGCGCGGCGTGGTGATCTCGGTCTTCTTCTGCTCCTTGCCCGGCAGCGCGCGCCGCTTCTGCGGGCGCTTGCCCGCGCGCGCGAAGTCGCGCTCCATCACGTCGAAGAGGTCGCTCTTCTTGATGACCTTGCGGCCCTTCTTGCGCTTGCCGGCCTCGCCCGGCGGCTGCCCGGGCACCGCCCCGGGCTCGCCGGCGGGCGCCGCAGGCGGCCGCCAGCCCGACGCCACGGGCGGCGCCACGGCCTTGCGGAGGTCGATTTTCCCGAGCACCTTCGGGCCGCGCATCTCCTCGAATCCCGGCGGCGGGGGCGCAGGGGGGCGGATGGGCGGTGCCGTCTCGCGCGCGGGCGGCGCTGCGGCCGGCTTAACGGGGCTCGGCGCCGCCGCCTCGACGGGGGGCGCCGCCGGCGGCGGGGGCGGGGCCGGCTCGGCCGGAGGCTCGACCACGGGCGGCGGCACCTCGGGCACGGCGGGCGGAACGGCGGCCTCGAAGTCGAGCGACGGCGGCACCGCGTCCGCCAGCGCCTCGCCCTCGGCCGGCGACGGCGGCAGCGCCTCGCGCTTGAGGACCTCGCGGGCCGTACGTCGGCGGATGACGTTCGCCCGCAGCCGCGTCTCGGTCGTCTGCTCGCGGGCGGTCACCATCTGATCGCCCACCCCCACCCGCTCCCGGACCACCCGCTCGGCGACCACGCGCTCGGTGCCCACGGGGACGGCCGGCTTGGGCGCGAAGCCGAGCCCCTCGCGCAGCCGCTCGATCTCCTCGTCCGTGAGCGTGCTCTGCGAGCGCTTGCCGCGGATGCCGAGGCGCTCGGCGCCCGCGATCAGGTCCTTGGGCGCGACGCCCCACTCCTTGGCGAGCTCGTGGATACGCTTGGCCATGACGCTCCCCTCACCCGGCCCCGAGCCCCGCTGCGAGGGCGGCGACGAGCTCCGCCCGCTCGGCGCGGCCGGGGCTGCGGCGCAGCGAGCGCACGGGGCCGCGGCGGCGCGCGAAGGCCGCCCAGCACTCGGGCGCACGATGGAGGTAAGCACCGCGGCCCGGGGCGCGCCGCGCGACGTCGAGCCGCAGACCGTCCCCCGCGGCCACGAAGCGCACGAGGGTGTCCTGGGGCGCCTGTCGCCCGCAGCCAACGCACGTGCGGATCGGCGTCACTCCCGGCCCTCCTCGCCCGCGGGCGAGGCGGCCGCCTCGGCGCCGGCGGCCGCCGCCTGCTCCTCGGCCTGCTTGCGGGCGACGTGCTCGCGCGCGGCGGCGAGGATGCTGCGCGCGCGCTCGGGGCCGAGGCCGTCGATCTCGGCGATCGTCTCCTCGTCCGACGCCGCCAGCTCCTCGGCCGACTTGAACCCGTTCTGGTAGAGCAGCTCCGCGGTCACGTCGCCGACGCCGGGAATCGCCGTGATCGACGCGCGCGCCCGCCGGGCCTCCTCCTCCGCCTCGGACTCGCTGCGCACGTCGAGCTTCCAGCCCGTCAGACGGGAGGCCAGGCGCACGTTCTGCCCCTTCTTGCCGATCGCGAGCGAGAGCTGATCGTCGGGGACGATCACCTCCATGGCGTGCTCGTCCTCGTCCAGGATGATCTTCGAGACCTTCGCCGGCGCGAGCGCCCGGCAGACGTACTCCGCCGGATCGGGAGTCCACGGCACGATGTCGATCTTCTCCCCGCGCAGCTCCTGGACGACGGCCTGCACGCGCGTGCCGCGCATGCCGACGCACGCACCCACCGGATCGACGTCGGGGTCGTGCGACGTGACGGCGATCTTCGCCCGCCCGCCGGGCTCCCGCGCCGCGCCCTTCACCTCGACGATGCCCTCGTAGATCTCCGGCACCTCCTGCTCGAAGAGCTTGACGAGCAGCCCCGGATGCGTGCGCGAGAGCACGATCTGCGGCCCCTTGGTGGCGAGCTCGACGTCGAGGATGTAGGCGCGAATGCGGTCGCCCTGCCGGTAGCGCTCGCGCGGAATCTGCTCCTTCTCCGGCAAGATCGCGTCCGTGCGCCCGAGGTTCACGATGATGTTCTTCTTCTCGAAGCGCTGCACGATCCCGGAGACCAGCTCGCCTTTGCGATCCTTGAACTCCCGGTAGATGATGTCCCGCTCGGCGTCGCGGACCTTCTGGATGATGTTCTGCTTGGCCGCCTGCGCCGCGATGCGACCGAACTTCTCCGGCGGGAGCTTGGCGAGCAGCTCGTCGCCGATCTCGGCCTCGGGATCGAGCGTGCGCCGGGCCTCGGCGAGGGTCACCTGGTTCTCGGGGTCCTCGACGACGTCGACCACGGTCTTGATCTCGAACAGCTCGACCTCCCCCAGATCCGGGTTGAACTTCGCCTCGATGTTCTTCTCCGCGCCGAAGGTCTTCTTCGCCGCCGAGAGCATCGCCTGCTCGAGGGCGTCGATGATGATCGCCCGGTCGATCCCCTTCTCCTTGCTCACCTGCTCGATGACGCGGTTCAGATCCGGGAGCATCGCCACCTCTCCTCAGGTCTGCCCGAGCGGCGCCGCCGCGGGACGGGCGAAGTCGTATTCGGTGTTGGCGCGCTCGATCGCGACGAAGGGCACGCAAACCGGGCCCGCGTCCGCGTCGCGGATCGTCACGCCCTCGGCCGTCACCGCCTCGAGCAGGCCGCAGAACTGGCGGCGGCCGCCGATCGGCTCGCGCGTCCGCAGCCGCACGCGCTGGCCGAGCGCCCGCCGAAAGTGCGCTTCGCGCAGGAGCGGCCGGTTGACTCCCGGCGACGAGCACTCGAGGGTGTAGCGGCCCGGGACGGCGTCGTGGCCGTCGAGGACGTCGCTCAGCTCGCGCGAGAAGCGGGCGAGCTCGTCGAGCGTCACCCCGCCCGCCGGGCGGTCGGCGAGCAGCCGCAGGATCATGCGACCCCCTTCCGGGCGGTACTGCACGTCGACCAGCTCGAGCCCCTGCGCGAGCGCAATCGGCTCGGCCAGCTCCCAGACGCGCCGGGTGACCACGGCCGGATCCATGACCCCTGATCCTCCAAATAAAAAAGTGGGCACGGGCCCACTCGTGAGCGGTAAGTGAAGGCCGGAAAGGCGAAATTGCGTATAACACGGGCTTCCGAGGGCCGCAACGGGCGGGGCCACAACGGCCCGGGCCGCCCCTAGCGATACATCGCGTCGATGATCTCGCGGTAGCGCTCGGCCACGACCTTGCGCTTCACCTTGAGGCTCGGCGTGAGCTCACCGGTCTCGGGGCTGAAGTCGTGCGGCAGGATGTGGACGCGTTTGATGGTCTCCCACGAGGCCAGCTCCCGGTTCACGGCCGCGACCTCCGCCTCGACGAGGGCGCGCACCTCCGGGTCGGCGGCCATCACCGCCGGGTCGGTGAGCGTGCGCCCGTGCTCCCGCGCCCAGCGAGCCACCTCCTCGGCGTCGAGCGTCACCAGCGCCACGCAGTACTTCCGCTGGTCGCCGAGCACCACCGCCTGGCTGATGTACGGCCGCAGCTTGAGCAGGTTCTCGATCTTCTGGGGGGCGACGTACTTGCCGCCGGAGGTCTTGATCAGGTCCTTCTTCCGGTCAGTGATGCGGAGAAAGCCGTCCTCGTCGATCACCCCGATGTCGCCGGTGTGAAACCATCCTTCGGCGTCCCACGCTTCGGCCGTCGCCTCGGGCCGCCGGTAATAGCCGCTCACCACGTTCGCCCCCCGGGCGAGGATCTCGCCGTCCTCGGCGAGCCGGATCTCGCAGCAGTCGAGGGGGAGACCGACCGTGCCGAGCTTGTAGCGGTCGGGGCGGTTGACGGTGAGCACGGGCGTCGTCTCGGTGAGCCCGTAGCCCTCGAGGATCAGGAGCCCGATCGCGTGGAAGAAGCGGGCGATGTCCGGGGAAAGGGGTGCACCCCCCGAGAGGAGGAGCCGCACCTGGCCGCCGAGCACCTCGTGCATGCGGGCGAACACGAGGCGGTGCGCGAGGGCGACCTTGAGCCGCAGCCAGAGCGGCAGCGGCTGGTGCGCCTCGTCGAGCCGGCTGCGCTCCCGTCCGACGCCCACCGCCCAGTCGAAGATCGCCCCGCGCAGCGCGCCGCTCGCCTCGCGCGCCGCCTGGATGCGCGCGAAGATCTTCTCGTAGACGCGCGGCACCGCCGGCACGAGGTGCGGCCGGGTCGCGGGCAGGTCCTCGATCAGGGTGTCGATCGAGCGCGCGAACGCCGTGACCGTCCCGGCGGCGATGCCCACGTACTCGAGGAGCCGGGCAAAGGAATGGGCGAGCGGCAGGAAGAAGAAATCCACCTCGCCCTCGCGAATGACCCCGAGCCGCAGCGTCGACTCGATCGCCGCGAGGTGATTGCCGTGGGTCTGCGGCACGCCCTTCGGCGGGCCGGTGGTGCCCGAGGTGTAGACGATCGTGGCGAGCGTGGAGCGATCGAGCGCGTCCACACGCCGCGCGATCTCGTCGCGCAGCCGCGGCAGGACCTCGGCGCCGCGGGCGAGGAGCCCGGCGAAGGTCGGGCCGGGTCCGGCGCCGTCGTCGATGCCGATCACGGCCTTCAGCGGCAGCCGCTGGTGCACGCCGTCGAGCTCGAAGCCCCGCTCGGTCACCTCGTCGACCTTGGCGCGCGCCTTGGCATTCTCGACGAAGACCATCTCGGCTTCCGCATTGGCGAGGATGTAGCCGCACTCCGCCGGCACCACGGACTGGTAGACGGGGATAGTGTGCGCCCCGCAGGCGAGGATCGCGAGGTCGATCTCCACCCATTCGGGACGCGTGGCCGAGAGGAGCCCGATGCGCGTGCCCGGCGCCACCCCGAGGTCGACGAGCGCCGCCGCTAGCCGCAGCACGCGCTCTTCGGTCTCCCGCCAGCTCACGTCGCGCCAGCGGCCGCCGGCGAAGTGCCGGTAGCGGGTTCGCTCGGCGAGGTCGTGCGCCCGGGAGAAAAACATCTGCGGCAGACTGCGGAACGCCACGGCTCTCCCTTCGCCCCGGTTTGGGCTCGACTCGGGTGATCCGTATAATGACTCGTGGGGGCCGCTCAAGGGACGGCCGAGGCCGTCGGGGGAGTGTCGTGTCGGAGCTCCGTCGCGATCCGATTCTGCGCCGCTGGGTGGTGATTGCCCCGGAACGGGAGGCCGAGCTGGCACCGCGGCGCTGGGAGGCCCCGCCCGCGGCGGACGCGCCCTGTCCCTTCTGCCCGGGCAACGAGGCGCTCAACCCCGTCGAGATCGCGGCCGACCGCACGGCCGCCGGCTGGCGCGTGCGCGTCACCCCGGACCGGCAGCCGCTCCTGCGCATCGAGGGCGATCTCGGGCGGCGCGGCGTGGGGATGTTCGACCGCATGCGGGTCGTCGGCGCCCACGAGCTCGTCACCGACACGCCCGAGCACACGCACGCCTGGGCGGATTTCACGGTCGAGCAGATGGTGCGCCTGCTCACGATGTATCGGGCGCGCCTCCTCGACCTCGGCCGGGACCCGCGGTTCCGCCATGCGGTCGTGCTCAAGAACCACGGCGCCGTGTGGAGCCGCTTCCCGCACGCCCACTCGCACGTGATCGCGACCCCCTTCATCCCCAAGCGCCTCGAGGAGGAGCTGACCGGCGCACGCGCGTACTACCGGATGAAGGAACGCTGCGTGTTCTGCGACCAGCTCGACGAGGAGCTGTCGGCGGGGGCGCGCGTCGTCGCCTCGAACGACGGCTTCCTCCTGGTCGCGCCCTTCGCGTCGGAGCATCCCTACGAGACGTGGCTCCTCCCGCGCGCGCATGCCGCGGACTTTGGAGCGCTGCCCGACCGGGCGCTCGCCCCGCTCGCCGCGCTCCTGGTCGACGCGCTCGCGCGCGTGCGCACGGCGCTCGACGACCCCCCGTACAGCGTCGCGCTCCACGCCGGGCCCCTCGGCGGCGGCGACCAGGCCGAGTTCCACTGGCACTGGGAGATCGCGCCCCACCTCGGACGCGAGCTCGGCATGGAATGGGCGACCGGCATCTTCTCGAACCCGGTCGCTCCCGAGACGGCCGCCGACCGCCTGCGGGCGGTACGCTAGGAATCCTCGCCGGTGCCGGCGCGCTCGTGGAAGGTCACGAGCTCGACGATCTGGTAGGTGCGCCGACCGGCGGGCGTATGCACCTCGACCTCGTCGCCCACGGCCTTGTTGACGAGCGCCCGCCCGAGCGGGGAGGAGAGGGAGATCTGGCCCTTGGCCGCGTCGACCTCTTCGGGGAAGACGATCTCGTAGGAGCGGGCCTCGCCGGCGTCGACGTCCTCGACGGTCACCCGGCTCCCGTAGGCGACCACGCCCCGGGGGATCGAGGCGATCGTGTACATCGACAGCTCGCGAATCCGCCCCTCGAGCTGCGCGATGCGCGAGCGGACGAAGTCCTGGCGGTGCTTGGCCGCCTCGTACTCGGCGTTCTCCGAGAGATCGCCGTGGGCGCGCGCCTCCTCGAGCGCCTTCGGCAGCTCGAAGGTGAGCTCGTACTTGAGCTGGGCGAGCTCCTTCTTGAGCCGCGTGAGGATCGGCAGCTCCATCGGCCCCTCGGAGGCTACGCGCTTGCCTCGGCGAGGACGCGCCGCGCGATGTCGCTCGCCTCGCGCCCGTCGTACCGCCCGCCGTAGCGCTCGCGGAGGCGCGCCATGATCGTGCCGAGCGCACGGCCCTCGGCGGCGGCGATCGTGCGGATCGCAGCCTCGAGCTCCGCCCCGCCGAGCGGCGTCGGGAGATAGCCCTCGAGCACGGCGCGCTCCGCGCGCGCGCGCTCGAGCAAGTCGGACCGTCCTCCCCGGGCGGCGAACTCCGCCGCCTCGTCGCGCTGGCGGATCTCGCGGCGGACGACCTGCACGAGGTCGGCCTCGGCGAGCGCCGCGCCGCGCCGTTCCACCTTGAGGTTCTTCGCGGCGGCGATCACGCCGCGCAGCACCTCGGTGCGCACGACGTCGCGTGCCTTCATGGCGCGCACGAGATCCGCCGCGAGCTGCTGCTCGGTGAGGGCCACGAGCGCAGAGCGTAGATGGAAAGCCGCGTCAGGGCAACTGGCGCGTGATCGACGCCGGCGGTGCCGACGCGCGCGCCCAGAGGTCCTCGAGCGTGGCACGCAGCCAGTTGTGCTCGGACTGGTACCAGTACATCGCGAGGAGCCCGAGCACGAGCCCGGTCAGGAAATTGCGCATGGCGTCCTCCTGCAAAAGCCGCTTGCATCGGCGCGCGACCGCGGCCCATGGTGGGCGTGCCCGCCCCGGCGTGTCGAGCGCATGCGGTACGGGCTCCGGTTTCTTGCCGATCTCCTCTTCCCCGGCGACTGCGAGGTCTGTGGGGTACCGCTCCCGCCGGGCGACGGCGCCTGTCTCTGCGGTCCGTGCCGCTCCCGCATCGTTTCTCCGCCACCCCCTCTCTGCCCTCGCTGCGGGATTCCCTGGCGCAGCGCCGATGTCTGCCTCGATTGCCGCCACCGCCCGCCGTGCTACGCGCGGGCGCGTGCGCTCGGATTGTATCTGCCCGAGGCAGGACCGCTCAACCCGCTCGCGGCGGCCATCCGCGCCCTCAAGTACCAGGCGCGTCGTCCCGTCGCGTGGACGCTGGGCGCGCTCTTGGCGGAGCGGTATCCGTTCGCGCCCGACGCCCTCCTCGTCCCCGTGCCGCTGCACCCCCGGCGCCTGCGCGAGCGGGGATTCAACCAGAGCCTGCTCCTCGCCCGGGCGCTCGGCCGCGCGCGGGGGCTTCGGGTCGTGCCGCGCGCGCTCGTCCGCACGCGCGCCACCGCCGCCCAGCCGGGGCTCGGCCGCACCGAGCGCGAGCAGAACCTGCGCGGCGCGTTTGCCGTGCGCGCCGCCGACGCCATCCGCGATCGCCCGGTCGTGCTCGTCGACGACGTGCTCACGACCGGGGCGACGGCGAACGCCTGCGCCACCGCGCTCCTCGCGGCCGGCGCGACGCAGGTCGAGGTCTACACGGTCGGGCGCGCCCCCTGACGCGCCGGCCTTGTGGCCTCGGGGGCACGAGGCTAAAGGGGCTGCGTGCTCGGCGTGGGGGTGCTCATCTCGGGATCCGGCACGAACCTGCAGGCGATCCTCGATCGGGCCGCCGACGGGCGATGCGGCTTTCGTGTCCAGCTGGTCGTCTCCAACCGGGCCGACGCCCCTGGGCTCGCGCGTGCCGCCGCCGCCGGCGTTCCGGCGCGCGTCATCGACCACCGCAGCTTCGGTACGCGGGAGGCATTCGACGCGGCGCTCGTCGCGGCTCTGCGCGAGGCGGAGGTCGAGCTGGTGGCGCTCGCCGGCTTCGACCGCCTGGTAACGCGGGTGCTGCTCGCGGCCTTCCCCGCCCGCGTCCTCAACATCCACCCCGCCTTGCTGCCCGCATTCAAGGGGCTGCACGCCCAGCGCCAGGCCCTCGACTACGGCGTCAAGATCACCGGGGCGACCGTGCACCTCGTCGACGAGGACATGGACCACGGCCCGATCGTCGTCCAGGGCGCGGTCCCGGTCTACGCCGACGACACCGAGGCGACGCTGCGCGAGCGCATCCTCGCCGTCGAGCACGCGATCTACCCGCTCGCCCTCCAGCTCGTCGCCGAGGGGCGCCTCGTGGTCGAGGGGCGGCGGGTGACGATCCGCGGGCCCCGTCCCACCGGCGGCCCGCCCCTCATCGTCTGGTGAGCCGCCGGCGCTGGCTTTGACGATCTGTTGAAAGCTTCCGAACCCGCTGGTACAGGCAGAGCGGGATTGGGGACGGAGGAGGGGGGGTCATCTGGCGCGCGGGAGGACCGACCCGGCCGCCGGCGGCGGCACGATCGGGGTCGACGAGTCCGGGAAGGGCGACTACTTCGGCCCGCTCGTCGTCGCCGCGGTCTGGGCTCCCCCCGACGGGCGCGAGGCCCTGGCCGCGCTCGGCGCCCGCGACAGCAAGACCGTCTCGGATCGCCGTGCGCAGGAGCTCGCGCAGCGCATCCGCGCGGCCTTTCCGACCGCCGTCGTCGCCATCGGGCCCGAGCGCTACAACGCGCTCCACGCCTCCATGCACAACCTGAACCGGCTGCTCGCCTGGGCGCATGCCCGGGCGATCGAGAACCTGCTCGAGCGCGTGCCGGGCTGCCAGGAGGCGATCTCGGATCAGTTCGGTGATCGGCGCCTGCTCGAGGAGGCGCTGCTCGCGCGGGGCCGCCGGGTGGCGCTCGTCCAGCGGCCGCGCGCGGAGGCCGATCCCGTGGTCGCGGCGGCCTCGCTCGTCGCCCGGGCCGAGTTCGTGCGCCGCCTGAACGCGCTGGCGGAGCGCTTCGGGACGCCGTTGCCGAAGGGCGCGGGGCCGCCGGTGCTCGCCGCGGCGCGAGCGTTCGTCGCCCGCCACGGCGCCGCCGAGCTCGGCAAGGTCGCCAAGCTCCACTTCCGCACGACGGCATCGGTGAGGTGAGGGAGGGTCGAGAGATGGAGGACGTGGAGGCGATCCTCGCCGAGGTTCGCGCGCTCGCGGGTCGCGGGGATCACCGGACGATCGTGGCCCGCTACGGCACGCTCGACGACACGCCAGAGGAGGAGACCTGGCAGTCTGCCGAGCTCCTCTTCGAGGTGGGCCGGGCGTTCGGCATGCTCGGCAACGAGGAGAAGCTCGAGCGCTACCTCCTGCGCTGTGCCGAGCTGGCGCCCCGGCGCGCCGCGGTCTTCCACTGCGCGATCGGCTGGTACTTCCAGCGCAAGAAGAAGTGGACCAAGGCGCTGCGCTGGTACGATCGTGCCCTCGCGTCGTTTCCCACTTACCATCTCTGCCTCTTCCGGCGCGGCTACTGCCTCGAGAAGCTCCACCGCCCGCGCGAGGCGGTCGAGGCGCTCCAGCGCGCCCGGACGATCTGGGACCAGGCGCCGCCCGAGCAGCGTCAGCGCGGCCGCGGCGTGCAGGTGCAGGTGCTCTTCCACCTCTCGCGCGCGCTGCGCGACCTCGGCGAGTTCGACGCCGCCAGCGAGGCGCTCCTCGCCTGCCGGGAGCTCGACGCCGCCACCGAGCCGCCTGCGATCCAACCCGAGCACGTGCTCGCGTGCAACGGCGAGCTCGAGCTGCGCCGCGGGAACCTCGCGGCGGCGCTGCGCTGCTTCGAGGAGGCGCGCGACCTCGATCCCGAATCGAGCTACGTCTGGGAGCGCATCGGTCGGGTCCACGAGCTGCGCGGCGACCATGCGGCGGCCGAGCGCGCGTACCGCCACGCCGCCGCGCTGCCCCGCGGCGCGTTCGCGCTCTTCGCGCTCGGCCGCTTTCACACCAACGTGACCCGGAACTTCCCGGCCGCCGCGACCGCGCTCGTGGAGGCGCTCGACCGCCTGCGGAGCGCCGAGCCGCTGGTGCGCCTCGAGCTCGCGCGGCTCCACGTCGCCTGCGGCCGGCCGGCGGCCGCGTTCCTCCAGGTCGAGCGGGCACTGGCGTGCCGCCGCGGGGGCGCATTCCCCGAGGCGCTTCGCCTGGCGGCCGCGCTCGCCGAGCAGCTCGGTCGACCCGCGGAGGCGGTCGGCTACCTCCGGGAGCTTGCGGCGCTCGAGCCGCAGGACGCCACGCTGCTCGAGCGCGCCCGCGCGCTCGAGGCCGCGACGCCGCGCGGCGCCCCGCCGCGCGACCCGCCGCTGCCGCCGGCGCTTGCGGTGCTCGCACGCGCCGAGCTCAGCACGCCCGGCGGCGAGCGCATCGCCGGCGTGGTCGATCGCTTCCTGCCGGAGAAGGGCTTCGGCTTCCTTCGCTACGGCGACGGACAGAGTCTCTTTTTCCATGTCACGCAGTGCGAGGACGGGGGCGTCGACCTCGCCCCGGGTGCGCGCGTGACGTTCGTCGTCGGGCACAATCCCAAGAAGGGCAAGCCGCAGGCGGAGCGCGTGCGACGCGCCTAGCGGCTCCGCATTGCAAGCCCGCAGGCCGCCGGCTATACGAATCAAACGGGGATGACGAGAGCGCAGGCGACCGTCCCCGTACGGTTCGACGATCGGGCCCGGACGAAGCGCCCCAGCCGTCCCGGGTGCATCGGAGGAGGTTCGCGCGATGGCTGACGGAACGGCGACCGGGTCGAAGGCGATCGAGCAGCGCGACGCCGTCGTGATCCGCTTTGCGGGCGACTCCGGCGACGGCATGCAGGTGACGGGCGCGCAGTTCACCACGGAGACGGCGCTGGCGGGGAACGACCTCGCGACGCTACCCGACTTCCCGGCCGAGATTCGCGCGCCGGCGGGCACGCTCGCCGGCGTGAGCGCCTTCCAGCTCAACTTCTCGTCGCAGGAGATCTTCACGCCGGGCGACGACCTCGACGTGCTGGTCGCGATGAATCCGGCGGCGCTCAAGGTGAACCTCGGCGACTTGAAGCCGGGCGGCATCCTCATCGTGGACCGCGAAGGCTTCACCGAAGCCAACCTCAAGAAGGCCGACTACGAGACGAACCCGCTCGAGGATGGCTCGCTCGCCCGCTACCAGGTCTTCCCGGTGGACGTGACCCGGCTCACCACGGCGGCGCTCAAGGACCTCGGGCTCTCGGCGCGCGCGGTCTTTCGGTGCCGCAACTTCTTCTGTCTCGGGCTCACCTCCTGGCTCTACCACCGGCCGATCGAGCCCGCCGAGCGCTGGGTCCGCGAGAAGTTCAAGAAGTCCCCCGAGCTGATCGAGGCCAACGTGCGCGCGCTGCGCGCGGGGTACCACTTCGCCGAGAGCACCGAGCTGTTCGCGGTCTCCTACGAGGTGCGGCCCGCGGCGATCGCGCCGGGGCGCTATCGCAACATCACGGGCAACACGGCGACGGCCCTTGGGCTCGTCGCCGCCGCGCAGACGGCGGGTCGCCCGCTCTTCCTCGGCAGCTACCCGATCACACCCGCAAGCGACGTGCTCCACGAGCTCTCCGCCCTCAAGCAATTCGACGTGTACACGTTCCAGGCCGAGGACGAGATCGCGGGCATCGGCGCCGCGCTCGGGGCCGCCTTCGGCGGCGCCATCGCGGTGACGACGACGAGCGGCCCTGGCATGAACCTCAAGGCGGAGACGATGGGGCTTGCGTGCGCCGTCGAGCTGCCCCTGATCATCATCGATATCCAGCGCGCGGGGCCGTCGACCGGGATGCCGACCAAGACCGAGCAGGCGGACCTCTTGATGGCGATGTACGGCCGTCACGGCGAGGCGCCCCTGCCCATCCTCGCCGCTGCCACGCCAGCCGACTGCTTTGCGATGGCGTTCGAGGCGGTGCGCATTGCGGTCAAGTACATGACGCCGGTCGTGCTGCTCACCGACGGCTACCTCGCCAACGGCGCCGAGCCCTGGCGGATCCCCGACCCGGCGAGCCTGCCGGCGATCCCGGTACAGTTCCGCACCGACCCGCGCGGCTTCTACCCGTACCTGCGCGACGAGGCCACGCTTAGCCGCCCCTGGGTCGTCCCGGGCACGCCCGGGCTCGAGCACCGCATCGGCGGGCTCGAGAAGGAATACCTGACGGGCCACGTGAGCTACGCGCCGACCAACCACGAGCAGATGATCCGGGTGCGCGCGCGCAAGATCGCCGGGATCGCCCGCGAGATCCCGCCCACCGAGGTCGCGGGCCCGCCGGAGGGAGACCTCCTCGTGCTCGGGTGGGGCAGCACCTACGGCGCGCTGCGCGAGGCGGTCCGTCAGCTCGGGGCCGCCGGGCACCGCGTGGCGCACGCCCATCTGCGCTACCTGAACCCGCTGCCTGCCGACTTGGGCGACCTCCTCGGCCGCTACCGCCGCGTGCTCGTGCCCGAGATGAACCTCGGCCAGCTCCTGCGGCTGGTGCGCGCCGAGTACTTGGTCGACGCGATCGGCTTCAACAAGATCCAGGGGCGACCCTTCAAGGTCGCGGAGATCACAGCCCGCTGCCTCAAGCTGCTCGACGGCCGCGGCGGAGAGGACCAACCGGCATGAGCGCGCTCACCAAGAAGGACTTCGTTTCCGACCAGGACGTCCGCTGGTGCCCCGGCTGCGGGGACTACGCGATCCTCTCGCAGGTCCAGAAGGTGCTGCCCGAGCTCGGCATCCCGCGCGAGCGGTTCGTCTTCATCTCGGGCATCGGCTGCTCGAGCCGCTTCCCCTACTACGTCAACACCTACGGCTTTCATTCGATCCACGGCCGCGCGCCCGCCATCGCCACGGGCCTCAAGGCCACGCGGCCCGACCTCTCGGTCTGGGTCGTCACCGGCGACGGCGACGCGCTCTCGATCGGCGGCAATCACCTGATCCACGTGCTGCGGCGGAACCTCGACCTCAACATCCTGCTGTTCAACAACAAGATCTACGGCCTCACCAAGGGCCAGTACTCGCCGACGTCCGAGGTCGGCAAGGTGACCAAGTCGACCCCCTTCGGCTCCCTCGACCATCCCTTCGACCCGATCGCGCTCGCGCTCGGCGCCGATGCGAGCTTCGTCGCTCGCAGCGTCGACGTCGAGACCCGCCACCTGCAGGAGATCCTGCGGCGTGCGCACGAGCACAAGGGCACGTCGTTCGTCGAGATTCTGCAGAACTGCAACGTCTTCAACGACGGCGCCTTCAACGACGTGACCGACAAGGCGATCAAGGCCGATCACACGCTCGTCCTCGAGCACGGCAAGCCGCTCGTCTTCGGCAAGAACCGCGACCGCGGCATTCGGCTGCGCGACTTCCAGCCGGAGGTCGTCCAGCTCGGCAACGGCGTCACGGAAGCCGATCTCCTCGTCCACGACGAGCACAACCCGGCGCTCGCGTACCTGATCGCCCGTCTGGGCCCGCCGCGCTTCCCGACGCCGATCGGCGTCTTCACGAGCGTCGAGCGACCCTGCTACGAGGAGGCAATGGCCGCCCAGATCGCCGCCGCCCGCGAACGCAGCGCGCCCGACCTGGCCGCGCTCTTTGGCCGCGGCGACACCTGGGTCGTCCCGTAGCGGGCTCGCTCACCCGCCGTCCCGGCCGCGCCAGGTCTCGGCGCGCGCAGGATCGGGCGGCACGGTGAGCACGTCGCTCGCGAAGAGATCCGCGAGGTAGTCGACGATGTCCTTCACGGACACCACGCCGACGGGCCGGCGTGCCGCGTCCACCAGCGGGACGTGGCGGAAGCCGCCGACGCTCATCTTGTTGAGCGCGTAGACGATCGGATCGTCGGGGGTGAGCACTTCGGGGTCGGGGGTCATCAGCTCGGCGACCCGCCGCTCGAGGTCGGGGCGGTCGAGCTTGAGGAGGAAGTCGCGCTCGGTGACGATGCCAACGAGCCGCTCATCCTCGACGACGAGCAGGCACCCCACGCGATGCTCGCGCATCAGCCGGATGGCCTCGGCGAGCGGGGCCCCCGGCGCCACGGTGAGCGGCGCACGCGGCTCGAGGCGGCGGATGGGCTCCTGGAGCATCTGTCGATCGAGGATGCGTCGGGCCTGCGGCTCGCCGCCGGCGAGCAGGCTCAAGTCCTCTTCGATCATCCACTCGTCCATGCGACACCTCCTTGGGGTGGAGCCGAAGATGGAACGCGGGTGGGCGCCAGTCTCGGTCACCCCCCTGCCCGCTGTCAAGCCACCCCGGCCCGGCTAAGCCGCTCGAGCAGCGCCGTGGTCTGCGGCAAGACGACCGTGCCGGCGGCGAGGAGCTGGCGGAGCGCGGCGAGGTCGGCCCGGGTGTCCACGTCGAAGGTCGGTGGCAGCAGGTGGACCCGGAGCCCCGCGGCCCGCGCCCGCTCGAGGGTGACGGCGAGCACCTGCGGGCCACCCCACGGCACGCTCTCGAACAGCGCCGGTTGGGGAGCCCGCAGGGCGAGCAGGTAGTACCCGCCGTCGGGCGTGGGGCCGAGGACGACATCGGCCTCCGCGGCGAGCGCCGCAGCGGCTTCCCGGAGGGTCGCGGCGGGGACGTGGGGAATGTCGGCCCCGAGGACGGCGAGCGGGCGGGGGTCGCGGGCGAACGCCCAGGCGATGGCCGCGCGCAGCCGCTCGCCGAGATCGCGCCCCTGCTGCGGAACGCACGGCGCCTCGGGGACGAGGCGCGCAAAGGGGGCGTCGGGGGGCCAGAACGCCCAGGCGACGCTCGCCCCGAGCGCGCCGAGGCGCGCGCTCAAGTCGGCGATGAAGGCGCGCGCGAGCTCAGCGGCTACCGCCGCCCCCAGCGCGCCCGCGAGCCTGGTCTTCACCCGCCCCGGCGCCGGATACTTGGCCATGACCAGCACCGGCATCCCCCTGAGCGGGTCGGAACAACTGGAGGTAGTCGACCACCGCGTCGATCTCGGCATCCGAGAGCACCCCCTCGAAGGCGGGCATCATCGACGCCGGCCCCTTGCCGTGCGCGACGACGGCGCGCAGCGCCTCGGGGGTGCGTCCCTTCCAGAACTCCGGATCGTGGAAGTTCCGCGGGCGCGGCACGATCGCGTTCGCCGCCGGGCCGTCGCCGAACCCCTGATCGCCGTGACAGGCCGCGCAGCGGTCGACGAACACCCGACGGCCGAGCCCGCGATCGGCGCCGCGCCCCGGCGGCGCAGCGAAGAACAGCAGCCCGAGCGCGAGGGCGCCTGCCCCGCGTTCAGGACGCAGCATCGACACGCAGGTCGGCGAGGCCGCCCGCCGCGTCGAGCGCAGCGAGCTCCTCGAAGCCGCCGACCGGTCGCCCGTCGATGAAGATCTGCGGCACGGTGCGCCGCCCGCCGCTGCGCGCCACCACGGCGGCGCGCAGCTCGGGATCGCCGCCGACGTCGAACTCGTCGTAGGGGATGCGGCGCTCCTCGAGCAGGCGCTTGGCGCGCACGCAGTAGGGGCAGCTCGCCGTCGTGTACACCTCGACCCGGGCCATGCTCCTTCGATGGTTATGCTGCGCCCCGCGCCGAGGCAAGCGCGCGTTGACACGCGCAGCGGCACCCCGCTAGCGTCCGCGGATGCCCGATCCGCGTGCGCTCGAGGCCCTCGGCCGGCTCCTCGACATCGTCGCGCGGTTGCGCGCCCCGGGGGGATGCCCGTGGGACCGCGCGCAGACATGGGAAACCCTCCGGCCCTTTCTCCTCGAAGAGGCTTACGAGGTTCTGGACGCGATTGCCGGCGGCGATCCGGCCGCGCTCTGCGAGGAGCTGGGTGACCTGCTCCTGCAGGTGCTGCTCCAGGCGGAGATCGCCGCCGAGGGCGGTTACTTCACCATCGCCGATGTCGCCGCTGGGCTCGAGACGAAGCTCGTGCGCCGCCATCCCCACGTCTTCGGCGACGCGCGCGTTCTCGACGCGGCCGACGTCGTCCGCAACTGGCACCGCATCAAGGCCGAGGAGCGCCGCGCCGGGGGCGAGGACGCAAGCGGGCTCGATCGCCTGCCCGCCACGCTCCCCGCCCTCGCCCGGGCGCAGGAGGCGAGCGAGAAGGCCGCCCATCTCGGCTACGACTGGCCCGACGTGCAGGCCGTGCTCGACAAGCTCGGCGAGGAGATCGGCGAGCTTAAGGCCGCCGTGGCCGCGGGCGGCGGCCCGAGCGCGGCGCGCGAGCTCGGGGACGTCTTGCTCACGCTGACGAGCGTCGCCCGCCACCTCGGGGTCTCGGCCGAGCTCGTGTTGCGCGACGCAACGGCGCGTCTCGTGGCGCGCCTGCGGCGGTGCGCGTCGGTGGCGGCGGAGCGCGGCCAGACGCTCGCCGCGCTCGATGCCACCGAGCGCGAGCGGCTCTGGCAGCTCGCGAAGGCCGCCGATTGATTCTCCGGCGAGCGCGTGTTACGGACGGCCCCCCGTGGCGAATCATCCCTCGGCGCTCAAGCGTCACCGCCAGAGCGAGAAGCGGCGTCGGCGCAATCAGGCGATCAAGACCCAGCTCCGGCACCTCGTGCGCCGCGTCCGCGAGGCGATCGCCCGCCGCGACGTCGGCGCCGCGGCCGAGGCGCTCGCGCGCGCGGGCCGTGCGCTCGACCGCGCGGTGACCAAGGGCGTGCTCCACCGCAACAACGCCTCCCGGCGGATCTCGCGCCTGGCGCGCGCGGTGCACACGCTCGGGGCCCGGAGCGACTCCTAAGCCCGCCGGGCGCTGCGCACCGCCTGGGCCAGCTCGAGCAGGCTCGCCTCGAAGACCGCCGCCGCCGGTCGCGAGGCCTTGAGGCTCAGATCGAGGCGCCGCAGCGTGCGCAGCGCCTCCGCGAGCCCCCGCGCCGTGCCGCGCTCCAGGTTGCGGGCGACGAGCCACGGCGGCATCGCGAGCCGGCGGGCGATCTCCTCGGCCGGCAGGCCCGCCTCGGCCAGCTCGGCGACGTGCAGGGCGCGGCGCAGGTTGGCGGCGAGGAAGCCGAGGATGCGCAGCGGCGGCTCGCCCTCCGCGAGGAGCCGGCGGAGCGCCGCGAGCGCGCCCGTCACGTCCTGGCGCGCGAGCCGGTCGCTCAGCTCCTCGGTCGCCTCAGCACGCACCCGGGCGACGACGGCGCGCACGTGCGCGACCTCGAGGCGCGCGCCCGCCCCGGCGTGCAGCGATGCCTTCTCGATCTCGCCGTCGAGCGCCCCGAGGTCGGCCCCGACGCGCGCGAGCAGCTCCTCCACCGCCGCCGGGGCGATCGCGTGCCCGCGTTCGCGGGCGAGACGTCCCACCCAGTCGCGCGCCTCGGCGCTCCGTGGATCGAGCGGTGGGAAGGCCCAGGCCCAGCCCGCTCGCGCGCAGGCGGCGAACACCCGTCGCCGGAGGTCCACGGCGCCGCCCACGAGCACGATGTGCGCGCCGCGCCCGAGCCCCGGCAGCGCCGCGAGCAGCGCCTCCTGGCCCCGCTCGCCGAGCGCTTCGGCGCGCCGTATCACCAGCACCCCGGGACCTCCGAAGAGCAGCGGGGAGGCGAGATCGGCGATCGCGCCCGAGAGCCGCTCGGCATCCTCGTCGGCCCAGAGGACCCGCCACGCGCCGGGCCGGTTCTCCGCGACGAGCCGCCGGCGCACGATCTCGAGCGCCCGCGCGACCAGGAACGCCTCCTCGCCGTGGAGCAGGTAGCACGGCTGCGGGGCCGCCTGCGCCAGCGCCGCCAGCGTCTCGGCAGCCGACCGGCCGGGGGCGGCGCGGCGCGCGCTCAGAAGCCCTCCAGCGCCTGCGAGTAGATGTCGTGCGCGAGGAGATCGAGCAGGCTCGTCATGGCCGCCGTGCGGCGGGTCTCGCTGAGCTGCACGTTGTTCAGGTCGGCGAGGTCGCGGGCGTTGAGCGTGCCGCGCTGAAACCCTGGCGAGGTCGTGATCACGACGCCGCTCACGGCGCCGAAGTCCTGCTGCTCCTGGAGCGCCTTGTTCTCGAAGAGCGTCTTGCCGGTGCGCCGGTCGACCAGGCGGACGCTCACACGCATGACCCCCATGTACTGCAGCGCCTGCCCGTTGGGTCCGATCGCCACCGGGGCGCTCCCGATGCTGCGCACGACCCCGCTCAGCTCGAGGTCGGGCTGATCGCGCACGGAGACCACTCGCAGCGTCCCCCGGCGGCGGAACTCGTCCTCGACCGCGCGCGTGACCTCCACCTCGATGCCGCTCGCTTGGGTCGCGTTGGTGAACTGCCGGATGGCGATCGTCCGCGCGTCCTGCGGGACCGCCGGTCCCGCGCCCGCGAGATGATAGCCGCAGGCGGCGAGCAGGAGCATGCCGACGAGCGCGCCGGATCTCATACGACGAGGCTCACGAGGCGCCCGGGCACCACGAGCCGGCGGCGCAGCGGGCGACCCCCGAGATGGCCCTGCACTTGCGCATCGGCGAGCGCGGCCGCGAGCACCGTGGCCTCGTCGGCGTCGGCCGGGACCACGATCCGGCCCCGCACCTTGCCGTTCACCTGGACGGCGAGCTCGACCATCTCCCGGACGAGCGCCGCCGGGTCTGCCGTCGGCCATCCCGCTGCCTCGATCGCCTCGCCGTGCCCCACCACCTCCCAAAGCTCGCTCGCGAGATGGGGCACGAACGGCGCGAGCAGCCGCAGCAGCACGTCGACGGCTTCCCGCAGCGCAGCCCCCGACGCCGTCTCCGCGGCGGCCGCGAGGCCGCCGACCAGCTCCATCAGCGCGGCAATCGCGGTGTTGAAGTGCAGTCGCGCGGTCACCTCCTCGGTCACGCGGGCGATCGTGCGGTGGACGAGCCGGTGCAGGTCGCGGTCGGCCGGGCGCTCCTCGAGCGGGGTGCCGGCCGGGGCGAGACGCGGTCCCAGGCCGTGCACCAGGCGCCAGACGCGCCCGAGAAAGCGGCTCATCCCCTCCACACCCTGATCGCTCCAGTCGAGGTCCTTCTCCGGCGGCGCGGCGAAGAGGCAGAAGAGCCGCACCGTGTCGGCCCCGTAGCGCGCGACCAGGGCGTCCGGATCCACGACGTTCCCCTTCGACTTGCTCATCTTCGCGCCGTCCTTGATCACCATGCCCTGCGTGAGCAGCGTGCGGAACGGCTCGTCGAGGCGGAGATAGCCGAGGTCGCGCAGCACCTTGGTGAAGAAGCGCGCGTAGAGCAGGTGCAGCACCGCGTGCTCGATGCCGCCGATGTACAGGTCGACGCCGTCGCGGAGCCAGTAGTCGACCTCGCCGGGCTCGAACGGCGTCGTGTCGCTGTGCGGCGAGCAGTAGCGCGCGAAGTACCACGACGACTCGACGAAGGTGTCCATGGTGTCCGTCTCGCGCCGTGCCGCGCCGCCGCAGCGCGGGCAGCGGGTGTGGACGAACGCCGCGTGCGCGGCGAGCGGCGAGCCCCCGCTGCCCGTGATGACCACGTCCTCCGGCAGCACGACGGGCAGCGCCGCCTCGGGCACGGGCACGACGCCGTCGCGGTCGCAGTACACGACCGGGATCGGGGCCCCCCAGTACCGCTGCCGCGAGATGCCCCAGTCCCGCAGGCGGTAGGAGACGCTCGCCCCGCCCTGCCCGCGCGCCGCAAGCGCCGCCGTGATGCGGCCCTTGGCCTCGTCGCTCGCGAGCCCCGTGAACTCGCCCGACTCCACGAGGCGCCCCGGCCCCTCCCACGCGGCCGCGAGCCTCGCCGCAGCGAGCGTTTCGCCCTCGGGCTGGATCACGATCTTCACCGGCAGCCCGTAGGCCCGCGCGAACTCGAAGTCGCGCTGATCGTGCGCCGGCACGGCCATCACCGCCCCGGTGCCGTACTCCATGAGGACGAAGTTCGCCACCCAGATCGGCACCCGCGCCCCCGTAAACGGGTGCGTGCAGTAGGCGCCGGTAAAGACGCCCTCCTTGCCGAGCGTCCGCTCGGCCCGCGGCGTCCTGCGCGTGCGCGCCACGAAGGCGCGCACCGCTGCCTCCGAGGGCCGGCCAGCGATCAGGCGCTCGATCAGCGGATGCTCGACGGCGAGGCTCATGAAGGTGACGCCGAAGAGCGTGTCGGGGCGGGTGGTGAACACGCGCACCTCGCCCGCCGCGCCCTCGAGCGGAAAGCGGATCTCGGCGCCCTCGCTCCGCCCGATCCAGTTGCGCTGCATCGTGACGACGCGCTCCGGCCAGCCGCTGAGGCGGTCGAGATCGCGCAGCAGCTCCTCGGCGTAAGCCGTGATGCGGAGAAACCACTGCTCGAGCTCGCGCTCCTCGACGGACGCCTCACAGCGCCAGCAGCGGCCGTCTTCCACCTGCTCGTTGGCGAGCACCGTCGCACAGCGCGGACACCAGTTGACGAGCGCGCGGCGGCGGTAGGCGAGCCCACGCTCGAGCATGCGCAGGAAGAACACCTGCTCCCAGCGGTAATAGGCCGGGTCGCAGGTGGCGATCTCGCGGTCCCAGTCGTAGGAAAACCCGAGGCGGCGGAGCTGGCGGCGCATGTGCGCGATGTTCTCGCGCGTCCACCGCGCCGGATGGGCCCCATGCTGGATCGCCGCGTTCTCGGCCGGCAGCCCGAAGGCGTCCCACCCGATCGGGTGCAGCACGCGCTCGCCGCGCATCCGGTGCTGCCGCGCGATCACGTCTCCGATCGTGTAGTTGCGCACGTGCCCCATGTGGATGCGCCCCGAGGGGTAGGGAAACATCTCGAGCACGTAGTAGGCGGGCACACCCGGCTCGGCACGGGCGGCGAACGCCTTGCTCGCCTCCCAGCGCGCCTGCCACTTCGCCTCCACCGCCTGCGGGTCGTAGCGCCCCTCGGCCATCGCGTCACTCTGCTCCGTCGGCCTTCACCCGGCCTGCCGCGGTGCGCGCGATGTGGTCGAGAACCCCGTTGACGAACGCGGCCGAGTCCTCGCCGCCGAACCGCCGCGCGAGCTCGATCGCCTCGTCGAGCGTGACCGCCGTCGGAATGTCGGGACGCGCGAGCAGCTCGAAGGTGGCGAGGCGGAGCACGGCCAGGTCGACCCGGGAGAGGCGCGGCAGCCGCCAGTGCTCCGCGCTGGCGGCGATCAGCCGGTCGATGCGGGCGCGCTCGGCGCGCACGCCCTCGACCAGCTCGCGGGCGAAGCGCTGCACCTCCGGCGGCTGCTCGAAGTGCGACCAGAAGAGCGCGAGGCCGGCGTCGGCCTCCTCCTCGCCCGCCACATCGAGCTGGTAGAGAGCCTGGAGCGCCAGCTCCCGCGCCGCACGCCGGGTTCCCATCAGCAGCGCTGCAGCAGGCGCAGGACCTGCACCATCTCGAGCGCCGTCACCGCGGCCTCGTAGCCCTTGTTGCCGCGGGCGCCGCCCGCCCGCGCGAGCGCCTGCTCGAGCGTGTCCGTGGTGAGGACGCCGAAGGCGACGGGCAGATCGTGCCGGCGCGCCACCTCGGCGATGCCGCGCGCCGCCTCGGCGGCCACGTAGGCGAAGTGGGGCGTCTCGCCGCGCACGACGGCGCCGAGGCAGACGAGCGCGTCGTAGCGCCCCGCCATCGCCAGGCGCTGAGCGCACAGCGGCAGCTCGAAGGCGCCGGGGACGGTCGCCACGTCGATGGCGTCGTCGGCCACGCCGTGGTGCACCAGCGCCTCCAGCGCACCGGCGAGCAGCGGGTCGGTTACGGCGCGGTTGAAGCGCGCGAGCGCGATGCCGATGCGCAGCCCGTCGCCGTTCGGGGTGGCCTCGAAGTGCCGGGGCACGTGCCGCTCCGCGGCTCAGCGGACCGCGTCGAGCCCGGTGAGCAGGTGCCCGAGCTTCGCCCGCTTGGTCCGAAGGTAGGCGAGGTTGCCGGCGTGCGGACGCACCTCGAGCGGACGGCGCTCGACGACCGTGATGCCGTAGGCTTCGAGGCCGGCGATCTTCTGCGGGTTGTTGGTGAGCAGCCGCACGCGCTCGACGCCCAGGTCGCGGAGGATCTGCGCCCCGATGCCGTAGTCGCGCAGGTCCTCGCGAAAGCCGAGCTCGAGATTCGCCTCGACCGTGTCCCGGCCCCGATCCTGAAGCGCATAGGCCCGGATCTTGTTCGCGAGCCCGATGCCGCGGCCCTCCTGGTGCAGGTAGACGACGATCCCGCGGCCGGCGGCGACGATCGCGGCGACCGCCTGGCGGAGCTGGTCGCCGCAGTCGCAGCGCTCCGACCCGAACACGTCCCCCGTCAGGCACTCCGAGTGGAGCCGCACGAGCACGTCGGGCTCGCCCTGCACGTCGCCGAGCACGAGCGCGAGGTGCTGGTGGCGGTCGATGCTGTTGGCGTAGACGATCGCGCGGAACGTGGGCCCGTCGTCGAGCGGCAGCACCCCCTCGGCGACGCGGCGCACGAGCGTGTCGGAACGGAGCCGCATCTGCACGACGTCGGTCACCGAGACGGCCGGCACGCCGAGCCGGGCGGCGAGCGCGGCGAGCTCGTCCGCGCTCGCGAGGTTGCCGTCGGCGCCCAGCACCGTGCAGTAGACCGCCTCGGCCGCGTTGGTGGCGAGGCGCACGAGGTCGCTCGCCGCCTCGGGCAGCGCCGCACGCACGAGCGTGCCCCCGGGCGTGAGCTCGATCGGCGTCACGTGCCCGGGCATCACCAGGTCGGCGGGGGTCGCATCGGGGGCGACCGCCGCGAGCACCGTCGCCGTCCGATCGGCCGCGCTGATGCCGGTCGAGACGCCGCGGCAGGCCTCGATCGAGACGCCGTAGGCCGGCTTCGTGCCGCCGCGGTCGGGGGCGAGGAGCGGGATGCCGAGGCGGCGCATCCGCTCGCGCGGCAGCGCGAGGCAGACGAGCCCGCGCGCATGGAGCGTCATCAGGTTGATCGCCTCCGGGGTGACACGCGCCGCCGCGCAAACGAGCGCCGCCTCCGGGGGCTCGAGCGCGCTGTCGACGACCAGCACGAGCCCGCCCGTTCGCAGCCGCTCGAGGCACGCCGTTCTCGGCATCGCGCGTCAACCCTAGCGCGGGCCTTTTCGCGAGGCAAAGGGCGCGCGCACCCGCGCCTCGACGACCAGGTCGCGCCCGACGCGCCCGACCGCCACGTCGGCGAGCCGCACGGCGTCGCGCACGCGCGCGCGTCCGAGCGCACCCACCGCGGGCACCGCGTCGCCGCCGAGCAGCGCCGGGGCGAGGAAGAGCACGAGCCGATCGACGACCCCCGCCCGCAGCGCCTCCGCCGCCACGGTGGCGCCGCCCTCGACGAGGAGCGTCGTGAGGCCGCGACGCCCGAGCGCCGCCGCGACCCGGGCGAAGGGGATGCGGCCCTGCACGCCGGGCACGAGGATCACCTCCGCGCCCCGGCGGCGGAGCGCTGCCACCCGCGCCGGCGCGGCGCCCACCGGCGCGACGATCCAGGTGGGCGGCCCCCCCGGCGCGAGCACCCGCGCCCGCGGCGGCAGCGCGAGCCGCGGCCCGGCGAGGACGACGCGCACCGGGTCGCGGCCGCCGGGGAGCCGGCAGGTAAGCCGCGGGTCGTCGCGCCGGACCGTCTCCGCACCGACGAGCACGGCGTCGGAGACGTCGCGCAGGGCGTGGGCGAGCCGGCGCGCTGCGGCGCCCGTGATCCAGCGAGCATCGCCGCCAGCGGCCGCGATGCGTCCGTCGAGCGTGGCGGCGAGCTTGAGCGTGACGAGCGGGCGGCCGCGCAGCACGCGCATGCGGTAGCCCGCGAGCAGCCGCGCGGCCTCGGCGGCCCCGACCCCCACGGTGACCGGGACGCCCGCGCGCCTCAGCCGGCGAATGCCCCGGCCGCGCACCCGCGGGTCGGGATCGACCGCCGCGCACACCACCCGCTCGAGCCCGAGGGGGAGGAGCGCGTCGACGCACGGCGGGGTGCGGCCGAAGTGCGTGCACGGCTCGAGGGTCACGTAGAGCACGGCCCCGCGCGCCCGCGCTCCCGCCGCCCGCAGCGCCTCGATCTCCGCGTGCGGTGCGCCGGCCCGGTGGTGATACCCCTCCCCGACCACCCGCCCGCCGCGCACGAAAACGGCGCCCACCGGCGGGTTGGGAAACGTCCGCCCGAGCCCGCGCGCGGCCAGCGCCAGGGCCCGCGCCATGAAGCGCGCGTCGGCGCTCACGCGCGGCGGCGTCCGGCGGATCGCGCGCCCGCGCCGCGACGCGACCCCGCCCGGCGCTGCGCGATCAGGTCCTCGAGCTCGCGCATGAACTCGTGCACGTCGCCAAAGGAGCGGTACACCGAGGCGAAGCGAACGTAGGCCACGGCGTCGAGCGCGTTGAGCTCGCGCATGACCGCCTCGCCGATCTCCCGGCTCGTCACCTCGCTCTCGGCGCGCTCCTGGAGCTGCCGCTCGATGCGGTCGGCGACCGCGGCGATGGTGTCGCTCGACACGGGGCGCTTCTCGCAGGCACGCCTGAGCCCGTTGACGATCTTGGCGCGCTCGAAGGGCTCGCGCCGGCCGTCCTTTTTCACGACCACCGGCAGCGTCACCTCCACCCGTTCGTGGGTGGTGAAGCGCCGCCCGCAGCGGCCGCACTGCCGCCGCCGCCGGATGACCTCCCCCTCCTTGGCGAGCCGCGAGTCCACGACCCGGTTGTCGAGGTCGCGGCAAAAGGGGCAGCGCACGGCGGTCTCAGGAGGCGGCGGCGAGCCGGTGGCGATAGATCGGGAAGCGCGCGCAGAGGTCGCGCACCTCCGCACCGATGCGCGCGAGCGCCGGCGCGTCGCCGACGTGGGCGAGCGACCGCGCGATCAAATCGGCGATCGCGTCCATCTCGGGCTCCCGCATGCCGCGCGTCGTCACCGCGGGCGTGCCGATGCGGATACCGCTGGTGACCGCGGGCGGCCGCGGATCGAACGGCACGGCGTTCTTGTTCACGGTGATGTGCGCACAGTCGAGCGTCTCCTCGGCGAGCTTGCCCGTGAGCTCGGTGCCGCGGAGGTCGACCAGCATGAGGTGGTTGTCGGTGCCGCCCGAGGCGAGCCTGAGCCCGCGGCGCATGAGCCCCTCGGCGAGCGCGCGGGCGTTGGCGACGATCTGGCGCTGGTAGTCCCGGAACGCCGGCGTCGAGGCCTCCTCGAGCGCCACCGCCTTGGCGGCGATCACGTGCATCAAGGGGCCGCCCTGGTTGCCGGGGAACACGGCGGAGTTGATCGCCTTGGCGAACGCCTGGCGGTAAAGGATGAGCCCCCCGCGCGGCCCGCGCAGGGTCTTGTGCGTGGTGGTGGTGACGAACTCGCAGTACGGCACCGGCGACGGATGCAGCCCCGCGGCCACGAGCCCGGCGAAGTGCGCCATGTCCGCGAGCACGTGCGCCCCTACCTCGTCGGCGATCGTGCGGAAGGGGGCGAAGTCGATCGCGCGCGGGTAGGCCGAATGGCCGACCACGATCAGCCGCGGCCGCTCGCGCCGGGCGAGGTCGCGCACCTGATCCAAGTCGATGCGACCGTCGGACTCGCGCACGCCGTAGGACACCACCCGGAAGAACTTCCCCGAGAAGTTGACGGGGCTCCCGTGGGTGAGGTGCCCGCCGTGGGAGAGGCTCATGGCGAGGATGGTGTCCCCCGGGGCGAGCTGCGAGAAGTACACGCACATGTTGGCCTGCGAGCCCGAGTGGGGCTGCACGTTGGCCCCCTCGGCGCCGAAGAGCCGCATCGCGCGCTCGATCGCCGCGCGCTCGACCACATCGACGAACTCGCAGCCCCCGTAGTACCGGCGTCCGGGATAGCCTTCGGCGTACTTGTTCGTGAGGATCGAGCCCTGCGCCTCGAGCACCGCCTCGCTCACGTAGTTCTCCGACGCGATCAGCTCGAGGTTGTACTCCTGCCGCTCCGTCTCCCGCCGGATGGCGTCGTAGACCAGCGGATCCGTGCGCGCGAGCGGCGACGTCACTTGTGCGTCTCGATGTAGTTCACGACGTCCTGGACGGTGCGGATCTTCTCGGCCTCCTCGTCGGAGATCTCCATGTCGTACTCTTCCTCGAGCGCCATCACCAGCTCGACGATGTCGAGCGAGTCGGCGCCCAGGTCCTCGATGAACGAGGCATCGGGGGTCACCTGGTCTTCGCTCACGCCGAGCTGCTCGCAGATGATCTCCTTCACCCGCTGCTCCACACTGGCTGCCATCCGGTCCTCCTTGAGGGGCCTCACCCGTTTCACATGTAGAGCCCGCCGTTCACGTGCAGGACGTGGCCGGTGACGTACCCGGCCTCCGGCGACGCCAGGAACGCCACCGCCGCCGCCACCTCGTCGGCCGAGGCGACGCGCCCGGCGGGAATCAGGCCCGTGTACGCGGCCTTCCGCTCGGGGGTCAAGGCCCCTATCATGTCGGTCTCGACCAGCCCCGGGGCGACCGCGTTGACGGTGACGGCCCGGGAGGCCACCTCGCGCGCGAGCGCGCGCGTAAAGCCGACCACGCCCGCCTTGGCCGCGGCGTACGCCGCCTGCCCCGCGTTGCCCATCTCCGCCACGACCGACGTGAGGTTGACGATTCGGCCGTAGCGCTGCCGCACCATCGCCCGGAGCGCGGCCTTGCTGCAGTGGAACACGCCGGTCAGGTTGGTCCGCAGGACGCGGTGCCAGTCGTCCTCCGTCAGGCGCAGCACCAGCGCGTCGACTGCGAGACCCGCATTGTTGACGAGAATATCAAGCCGCCCCTGCCGGTCAACGATCTCGCCCACCCCGGCGTGCACCGCCTCGGCGTCGCCCACGTCGAAGCCGAGCGCGCGGGCGCGTCCACCTGCCGCGCCGATGAGCCGCACGGTCTCCTCGGCCGCCGCGCGGTTGTGCACGTAGTTCACCACCACGTCCGCGCCGGCCGCCGCGAGCCGCAGCGCGATCGCGCGTCCGATGCCGCGCGAGGCTCCGGTGACCAGCGCCACCTGCCCCGCGAGCGCGCCGCTCACGCCAGCACCTCGCGCGCCTGCGCCACGCCCGCCCCGTCCCCTGCGGTGAGCACGCGCAGCCCCGGCGCGATCCGGCGCGCGAGCCCCGCAAGCGTCGTGCCGGGGCCGACCTCGAGGGCCACCTCGGCCCCGAGGGCGACGAGGACGCGCACGGTCTCCTCCCAGCGCACGGGCGCCGTCACCTGCCGCACGAGCAGCTCCCGCAGCTCTGCCCCACTGCCCACGAGCCGCGCCTCGACAGTGGTCACGATCGGGATCGTGGGCTCGCGGAAGCGCACGTCCGCGAGCACCTCGCGGAGCCCGCGCGCCGCGGGCTCCATCAACGGGCAGTGGAACGGGGCGCTCACCGCGAGCCGCTTGACACGCGCCCGGCGCGCCGCGGCGAGCGCAATGAACCGCTCGACCGCCCCCGCGTGCCCCGCCACCACGATCTGCCCGCCCCCGTTGAAGTTGGCGGGGGCGAGCACCTCGCCCGTGGCCGCCTCGGCGCAGAGCGCCGCGACCACCTCGGCCTCGAGCCCCATCACCGCAGCCATCGCCCCCGCCCCGACCGGCACGGCGCTCTGCATGAGCCGGCCGCGGGCGCGGACGCCGCGCACCGCCTCGCCGAAGTCGAGCGCGCCGCTCGCCACGAGCGCGCTCCACTCGCCCAGGCTGTGCCCGGCGAGCGCCCGGGGCACGAGCCCCGTGACCTCGACCAGCGCGCGGTAGGCGGCGACGCTCGTCGTCAAGATCGCGGGTTGCGCGTGCTCGGTAAGCTCGAGCGTCTCGGCCGGCCCCTCGAAGCACAGCCGCGAGAGCGCGTAGCCGAGGTGCTCGTCCGCCTCCGCAAACGTGCGCCGGGCGACCGGGAAGGCCTCCGCGAGGTCCCGGCCCATCCCGACCCGCTGGGAGCCCTGGCCGGGAAAGAGACAGACGGCGGCCGCAGCGCCCAGCGTCAGCCTTCCTCGACCTCGACCACCTTGCGTCCGCGATAGAAGCCGCAGTGGGGGCAGGCGCGGTGGCGCAGCGTGGGCTCCCCGCACTGCGGGCACGCGATGACGTGCGGCGGCGTGAGCGCGTCGTGCGCGCGGCGCTTGTCTCGCTTGGACGCCGACGTCCGGCGCTTGGGAACGGCCATCCCTCGTCCTCCCTCGCCCGCTAGCTCCCCCGCCGCAGCCCCGACCAGGCGGTGAGCCGCGCCGTCGCCGGCGGGCAGCTGCAGCCGGCGACGTTCAGGTTGGCGCCGCAGCGGGGACAGAGGCCCCGGCAGTCCTCGCGGCAGAGCGGGCGCGTGGGCAGCGCGAGGATGATCTGCTCGTGCACGAGCGGGGTGAGGTCGACCTCGCGCCCCTCGTAGAAGCTGAGGGCGAGGTCCTCGGCGTCGAGCGCGCCGTCGCCGGGTACGGCGGCCGCCCGCGGCGTGAGCACGAAGCGAAAGGGCGCGTCGAGCCGAAAGGCGTAGTCCTCGGCGCACCGCGCGCAGCGGCCGCACACGAGCCCCCGCGCCGTCCCCTCGAAGAAGAGATCGAGCCCGGCACGGTAGTAGGACACGTGGACGGCGACGGCGGCGGGCATGCGGTAGTCCCCTGCCCCGCAGGTGAGGCGGGCGTTCAAGTCGTCGACCTCTTCGGCGTAGTCGAGCGCCTTCGGCGACGCCTCGATGTCATCTACCTGGATCCGCATGGCGGCGCGGGGTGCCGCGCAGTATACCCGCTCGGCGCAGGGGCACCAACGGGTCCCCCGTCACTCCTCGCTTGCATCGCCAGGGAGACCGAGCGCCTGCTCGACCCGCCGCAGCCGTCGGAGCACCTCGGGGAGGCGAAAAAACCCAACGGCCGCGCGCCTCCAACGGTGGACCTCGGTGGCCGGATACCCCCCGTACGCGGCTCCGGCGGGCACGTCGCCGTGCACGCCCGAGCGGGCAGCCACCCGGGCCCGGTCGCCCACCGTGAGGTGGCCCGCAAGGCCCGCCTGGCCGCCCAGCATCACGTGCGCGCCGAGTCGCGTGCCGCCGGCGAGGCCCACCTGCGCGGCGAGGAGACAGTGCGGGCCGATGCGGCTTCCATGCCCGACCATCACGAGGTTGTCGATCTTCGTGCCCCGACCGACGACGGTGGCCCCGAGCGCCGCCCGGTCGACCGTGGTGTTCGCCCCGATCTCGACGTCGTCCTCGAGCACGACCGTGCCGACCTGCGGAATCTTGCGGTGCCCGCCCTCCTGCGGCACGTAGCCGAATCCGTCGCTGCCGATCACCGCCCCCGCATGCAGCGTCACCCGATCGCCGATGCGCACGTCCTCGCGCACGACCACCCCCGCGTGCGCAGTGAACCCGTCGCCGATGCGCACCCGCGGGTAGATCACCACCCCGGCGTGCAGCACGGCGTCGCGGCCGATCACCACGTCCTCGGCGACGACGACGTGCGGCCCCACGCTCGCGCCCGCGCCGAGCCGCGCCGAGGGCGCCACCACGGCGGTCGGGTGGAGGCCGGGCTCGGGCCGCCTGGGCGGATGGAAGAGCTCCACGGCGGCGACGAACGCGAGGTAGGGATTCCGGGCGCGCAGCGAGGGCAGCGCCACCTCGGGCGCATCGGTGGCGAGCACCACCGCGGCGGCGCGCGTCGTCGCGAGCGCGCGGGCGTGTCGGCGGTCGGCGGCGAAGGTGAGCGTGCCGGGCTCCGCGTCCTCGATCGCCGCCACGCCGCGGATGTCGACGTCGTCGCCGCGGAGCTCGCAGCCGATGGCCCGCGCGATCTCGCTGAGCTTCATCGCGCTTGTTTAGCCGAGCCGCGCGCCGGGGGTCCACCGGCCGCCTCCGGCTCGCCTTGGCGCGGGGCCCATGGTAAAGCCGCGGCATGCCCGAGCCCGACTTCGCCAAGCGCGGCGGTCTCGTCGTCGCCGTCGCCCAGGATGCCGCGAACGGGCAGGTGCTCATGGTCGCGTACATGAACCGCGAGGCGTGGCAGCGCACGCTCGAAACCGGCCGCGCTACGTACTGGAGCACCTCGCGCGGCGCGCTGTGGACCAAGGGGGAGACCTCCGGGCACGTCCAGCGCGTGCGCGAGGTGTACGTCGACTGCGACCAGGATGCCGTGCTCCTCAAGGTCGAGCAGACGGGCCCCGCCTGCCACGAGGGCTACCGGAGCTGCTTCTTCCGCCGCGTCGAGGGCGACACGTGGCGCATCGTCGGCGAGCGCCCCTCCGCGCCCGTCCGGCGATGAACGTGCTGCGGCTCGGCATCCCCAAGGGCAGCCTCGAGGCGGCCACGCTCGAGCTGTTCCGCCGCTCGGGGTGGAAGATCGGCGTCGACGCCCGCAGCTACTTCCCCACCGTCGACGACCCGGGCCTACGCTGTCTGCTCGTGCGCGCGCAGGAGATGGCCCGCTACGTCGAGACCGGCACGCTCGACGCGGGCATCACGGGCCGCGACTGGGTGCTCGAGTGCGCGGCCGACGTGGTCGTCGCGCAGGAGCTCGTGTACTCGAAGACGAGTCTCCGCCCCACGCGCTGGGTGCTCGTCGTCCAGCGCGACTCGCCCGTGCGGACCCCCGAGGACCTGCGCGGCGGGCGCGTGGCGACCGAGCTGGTCGGGTACACGCGCCGCTGGTTCGCCGAGCGGAACATCGACGTGCAGATCGAGTTCTCCTGGGGTGCGACCGAGGCCAAGGTGGCCGAGGGCCTCGTCGACGCGATCGTCGAGGTGACCGAGACCGGATCGACCATCCGCGCGCACGGGCTGCGCATCGTCTGCGAGCTCTTCGAGTCGGTGCCGCAGCTCATCGCCAACCGCGCGGCGTGGGCCGAGCCGTGGAAGCGGGAGAAGATCGAGCAGATCGGGCTGCTGCTCGCGGGCGCGCTGCGCGCCGAGGCGCAGGTGGGGCTCAAGATGAACGTGCCGCGCGATCGCCTCCAGGACGTGATCGCGCTGCTGCCCGCGATCACGGCGCCGACGGTCGCGAACCTCTACGGCACCGACTGGCTCTCGGTCGAGAGCGTGGCCGCGGAGGCGGCGGTGCGGGACCTCATCCCGAAGCTGCTGCGCGCCGGCGCCGTCGGGATCATCGAGTATCCGCTCAACAAGATCGTCGGCTGACCGCCGCCTCAGGCCGCGCTGTCCGCGGGCGCGTAGCCGAGCGCCTCGAGGAACGCCGGCTTCTCGCCGCCGGGCATCACGTAGATGCCCTCCCAGCCGCAGACCTCCTCGCAGAGCTTGCACCCGACGCACGTCTTCTCGTCGACGACCACGCGCCCGAGGTAGTGCGCGGTGTTCTCCGGCGAGGGCGCGATGCAGTCGAAGGGGCAGACGTCGATGCAGACGCCGCAGCCGTTGCAGTTGTCGGGGTGCACGACCGCGATCGGCCGCTCGGTGCGCTTGAGCACCCGGGTGACGTTGCCCCAGGTGTCGAGGATCGCCTCGTCCGGGCAGATCACGCCGCACGCCCCGCAGTCGATGCAGAGGGAGGGCTCGATGTAGAAGGCCTTCTTGGGCTCGCCGCTGATCGCGCGGGTGGGACACCGCTTCTCGCATGCGGTGCAGCCGGTGCAGTTCTCCGCGACGATCGTAAACGGCATGGCTCGACGCTACCAGAGGGCGCTGGCGGCAACAACTCGCCGCTACTTCTGCATCTCCTTGAGGATCTCGTCCTCGCGGCCCTGCTCGATCAGCCGGTCGTTGCGCAGCGCCTGCTTGAGCGCGACCCAGGTGAAGAAGAGCACGAGGAGGAACATCCCGGCGATCGGGATGTTGTCCGGTCGCACGAGGATCTCGAAGAACTGCCGGAGCCCTGCCATCGAGCGCTCCCGTAGCGCCGCGGTCAGGCGGTGTCAACCGCCCGAGCTTGCACCTGCGTCGGCTTCGCGCTAAGAGCCCGCAGATTTTCCCCGCGCGATCGCGATCCGCACGATGAAGCGCAAGCATCTGGCCCGCGGGACCCTCCCGCGGCGGTACCGAGGATGGGCGTGACCCCATGATGAGCTGGCTGCCCGAGGGCGTCTCGACGTTCGCGCCCGAGATCGACCGTCTCTTCTACGGCATCTACTACCTCACCGGCGCCGTCTTCCTGGCCGTGCAGCTCACGCTGCTCGTCTTCGTCGTCCGCTATCGGTACCGGCCGGACCGGCGGGCCGAGTACACCCACGGCAACACGACGCTCGAGATCGTCTGGACCGTCGTGCCGGCGATCATCCTCGTGGTGCTGGCGCTGGTCAGTCGCGCGACCTGGGCGAACATCAAGGAGCGCATCCCGCCGAGCGACTTCGAGATGGGTGTTACCGCGAAGCAGTTCAACTGGGAGGCCCACTACGCGGGCCCGGACGGCAAGATCGGCACCGACGACGACGTCGTCATGGACAACGACGTCACGGTCCCGGTGAACAAGACGATCCGCGTCGTGCTCCGCTCGAAGGACGTGATCCACAGCTTCTTCGTCCCGAGCATGCGCTTCAAGCAGGACGCGGTGCCCGGGCACGAGATCCCCATCTGGTTCAAGGTGACCAAGCCGGGCAAGTACGAGATCCCCTGCGCCGAGCTGTGCGGCTTCGGCCACTCCGGCATGCGCGGCTGGCTGCACGTGCTTCCGCAGGAGGAGTTCGAGGCCTGGGCGAAGGAGCACAAGATCGGGAGCACGACGCCCGCTGCGGCGCACGGCTGAGAGGAGCACGATGAGCGAAGCGATCAGTCACGCCGAGGCCCGCCATCTGGCGGCTGCGCACGCCGAGCCGGGCTTCATCCGCAAGTACATCTTCTCGCTCGACCACAAGACGATCGGCAAGCAGTTCCTCACCACGGGGCTCAGCATGCTCGTGATCGGCGGCGTGCTGGCGCTCCTCGTGCGCTGGGAGCTCGCCTGGCCGGAGACCCCGGTCCCCGGCTTCCACTGGGTGCCGCAGCCCCTCATGTTCGACGGCATCATCCCGCCCGACACCTACAACGCCTTCTTCACGATGCACGCGACGATCATGATCTTCTTCGCGGTGATGCCGATCCTCGTCGGCTGCTTCGGGAACTTCCTGATCCCGCTGATGATCGGCGCGCGCGACATGGCCTTCCCGTTCCTCAACATGCTCTCGTTCTGGGTGGCCGTGGTCGCCAACGTGATCATGCTGGCGAGCTTCTTCGTGACCGGCGGCGCGGCGGCCGCGGGCTGGACCTCCTACCCCCCGCTGAGCGACGTGCCCGCCTACAGCGGCGTGTACTGGGGCCAGAACCTCTGGTGCATCAGCCTGATCGTGCTCGGCATCTCGTCGCTCATGGGCTCGGTCAACTACATCACGACCATCATCAACATGCGCGCGCCCGGCATGACCTGGTTCCGCCTGCCGCTCACGATCTGGGCGCTGTTCATCACCGCGATCCTCCTCCTCCTCGCGCTCCCCGTACTCACCGCCGGTCTCGGCATGCTGCTCTTCGACCGGATCGCCGGGACGCACTTCTTCCTGCCCGACGGCGGCGGCGAGCCGCTCCTCTGGCAGCACGTGTTCTGGTTCTTCGGGCACCCGGAGGTCTACATCCTCATCCTGCCGGCGATGGGGATCGCCTCCGACATCCTCGCCGTGTTCTCGCGCAAGCCGATCTTCGGCTACAAGGCGATGGCGTTCTCGATGATGGCGATCGCCGGGCTCTCGTGGATCGTGTGGGGCCACCACATGTTCCAGAGCGGGATGAGCCCCGTGCTCGGCACGAGCTTCATGATGTCGACGATGGTCATCGCCGTGCCCTCGGCGATCAAGACCTTCAACTGGCTCGGCACGCTCTGGCGCGGCAACATCCGCTTCACGACGCCGATGCTCTTCGCGCTCGGGTTCGTGTCGATGTTCGTCATCGGCGGGCTCTCGGGCATCTACATGGCCTCGACGCCCGTCGACATCTACATCCACGACACGTACTACATCGTCGCGCACATCCACTACGTGGTCTTCGGCGGGAGCATGTTCGGGGCCTTCGCCGCCATCTACTACTGGTTCCCGAAGATGTTCGGCCGCATGATGAACGAGCGGCTCGGCAAGGTGCACTTCTGGCTCACGCTGATCGGCTTCAACCTCACGTTCTTCCCGATGCACATCCTCGGCATCGGCGGGCACATGCGCCGCATCTACAACCCGACGCAGTACGACTTCCTGCTGCCGCTCCAGCCGGTGAACGTGCTCATCACGCGCGGGGCGCTGCTGCTCGGGTTCGCCCAGCTCTTCCTGGTCGTGAACTTCTTCTGGAGCCTGTTCGCCGGCGAGCGGGCCCCGCGCAACCCCTGGCACGCGAACACGCTCGAGTGGGAGGCGCCGACGCCGCCGCCGCACGGCAACTTCCCGGGTCCGCTGCCGACGGTCTACCGCGGCCCCTACGAGTACTCCTCGCCCCTCGTCGCCGAGGACTACCTGCCGCAGGCGCGCCGGCTCGAGGGTCGGGCGGCGGCCGCGGCCCACTGACGCGGATGGCGCACGCCCCGAGCCCGTGGCTGCACCGCCTCGCCGTCGCGACGAGCGCGGCGACGTTCGTGCTCCTCTTCCTGGGCGGGCTCGTCACGAGCACCGGCTCCGGGCTCGCGGTCCCCGACTGGCCGCTCTCCTTCGGGCAGCTCTTCCCCCCGATGGTGGGCGGCGTGCTCTTCGAGCACGGGCACCGGCTGGCCGCCGCGGTCGTCGGCTGCCTCACGCTTGGGCTCGCGCTCTGGATCGCGGTCGCCGAGCCCCGGCCGGGGGTGCGCGCGCTCGGGCTCCTCGCGCTCTTTGCGGTCGTGCTCCAGGGCGTCCTCGGCGGCGTCACCGTCCTCTACAAGCTTCCCCTCGCCGTCTCCGTCGCCCATGCCTGCCTCGCCCAGCTCTTCTTCTGTCTCACGGTGAGCCTCGCGCTGGTCACGGGGCGGCGCTGGCAGGCGGCTGCGGTACCCACGGCGGCGCCCTCGGGCCTGCCGCTGCTCGCGGGGGCCACGACGGGGCTCGTCTTCGGTCAGCTCGTGCTGGGCGCGCTCATGCGCCACATGGGGGCTGGGCTCGCGATTCCCGACTTCCCCCTCGCCTTCGGCCGGCTCGTGCCGCCGCTCGTCACCGAGCCGGTCCGCGTTCACTTCGCGCATCGCGTGGGGGCGCTCGTGGTCGCGGGTGCGGTGCTCTCGACCGCGGCCGTCGCCGTCGGCCGCCACCGCGGCGAGCCCGCGCTCGTGCGGCCGGCGCTGCTCGCCCTCGCGCTTCTCGCGGGGCAGGTGACGCTCGGGGCGCTCGTCATCTGGACGGCACGGGCCGTGATTCCCACGACCGCCCATCTGGTGATCGGCGCGGCGCTGCTCGCCACCTGCCTCGTGCTCGCGCTGCGCGCGAGCCGGCTCGTCCCGGCGCGCGGCGCGGCCGCCCACCGCACCGCGGCCGCCGCGCAGGTGGCCGCATGACGCCGGCGGTCGCCTCCTCGGCGGTGCCACTGCTGCGGCGCCGGCTTGCGGACTACTTCGAGCTCGGCAAACCGCGCGTGGTCTCGCTGGTGCTGGTCACCACCGTGGTCGGGTATTACCTCGGCGCCGCGGGAACGCCGGCGGCGTTGCCACTGTTCCACATGCTCGCGGGCACGGCGCTCGCCGCCGCCGGCACGCTCGCGCTCAATCAGTATCTCGAGCGCGACCTCGATGCGCGCATGGAGCGCACGCGGCGGCGGCCGCTGCCCGACGGACGGCTTCTGCCCGGCGAGGCGCTTGCGGTGGGGCTCGGCCTCCTCGCGGTGGGCCTCGGCTATCTCGCAACCATGGTGGGCGGCCTTCCGACGCTCGTCACCGCCGGCATCGCCGCGACGTATCTCCTCGTCTACACGCCGCTCAAGCGGGTGACACCGCTTTGCTCGCTGGTCGGCGCCGTCCCGGGGGCGCTCCCCCCCGTGGCGGGCTGGGCCGCGGCGCGCGGCAGCCTCGGTCTCGAGGCCTGGATTCTCTTCGCCATCCTGTTCCTCTGGCAGATTCCGCACACGCTGGCGGTAAGCCGCCTCTATCGTGACGACTACGCCCGCGCCGGCATCCGCGTGCTGCCGGTCCTCGACCAGGACGGGCGGCGGACGGGCACGCATGCTGTCACCAATGCGCTCGCGCTCGTGCCTGTGGCGCTTCTCCCCACGCTGGTCGGGCTCGCGGGCGCGCTCTACTTCCTGGTCGCGCTCGTGCTCGGCCTCGGCTTCCTCTGGTCGGCGGTGAATCTCGCACGCAGCCGCTCGGCAACCGACGCCCGGCGGCTTCTCCTCGCGTCCCTGATCTACCTGCCGCTCGTGCTCGGGGCGATGGCGCTCGACAAGCTCACCTTCTGATGACCGCCGCCGACGCGCTCGCCATGCCCCGCCGCGTTGCCGTCGAGCGACGGCCCCCGATCCCCAACTCGGTGGTGGCCGTGATCGTGCTGGTCACGGCCGAGGCGATGCTGTTCGCGGGGCTCATCGCCACCTACTTGATCTTCCGCATCTCCGCGCCGGACTGGCCGCCGCGGAACCTGCCGCGCCTGCCGATCCCGGTCGCGGCGGCGAACACGGTCGTGCTGCTCGCGAGCCTCGTCCCCCTCACCCGCGCCGGCCGCGATCTCCGCCGCGGCCGGCGGGGGAACGTCACGGGCCCGCTCACGGTGACGGCCGCGATCGGCGTGCTCTTCGTCACGGTGCAGGGTGCCGAGTGGGTGCGCCTCATCGGGCACGGCCTCACCGCCGGGAGCAGCCTCTACGGGGCGACGTTCTACCTCCTCATCGGCTGCCACGCCGTGCACGTGCTCGCGGCCGTCGTCTGGCTCGTCGCCCTCGTGGCGCTCGCCCGGCGCGGGCGGATCACGCCGCAGCGGCGCGCCGGGCTGGAGATGGCCACCGTCTACTGGTATTTCGTGTGCGTGCTGTGGGTCGTGCTCTTCGGCGTGGTGTACTTCTGATGCGCCTGCGCAGCCTCGCGCGGCTCCTCGCCTTCGGGCTCCTCGTCCCCGCCTCGCGGGTGTTCGCCCAGTCGTGCGCGATGTGCGCAAGCTCCTTCGGGCCGAACGACCCGCGGCAGCGCGCCTTCAACTTAAGCATCCTCTTTCTCATGGCGGCGCCGTACGCGGTGTTCATCACCGCGGCGCTCTGCCTCGTGATTCTCTACCGGCGCGGCACGGGACGCCGCCGCGCCTCGGTGATCGAGCTGCCGTGGGCGCGCCGCCACGCGGCGCAGCCCGCGCAACCGGAGGAGGCCTGACGTGACGTCCGTCGCCGTAGCCGAACACCACCTCGACGTCGAGCCGGCCGAGTCCCCGCTCACCCCGGAGAGCTGGGGCAAGCTCGGCATGTGGATCTTCCTCGCCGCCGACGCCATGTCGTTCGGTGGCCTGCTCGCGTCCTACGGGGCGCTGCGCTATGGCGATCCCACCTGGCCGCGGCCGTCGTCGATCCTGGGGATCCAGCTCACCGCCCTCATGACGTTCCTGCTCGTGTGCAGCAGCGTCACGATGGTGGAAGCGCTCGCCGGCATCCGCCACGGCAACCAGGCGAAGCTGCGCCGCTTCCTCCTGCTCACGATGCTCGGCGGCGCGATCTTTCTCTCGCTCCAGGCCTACGAGTGGAACAAGCTCATCTTCCACGAGGGGCAGTCGATCCGCAAGAATCTCTTCGGCGCCACCTTCTTCATCCTCACGGGCTTCCACGGGCTGCACGTCTTCTCGGGCGTCGTGTACCTCGGCGCGATTCTCGTCCGCGCGCTCCTCGGCAAGTACTCCGCCGAGCGCAACAGCGAGGTCGAGATCGCCGCCCTCTACTGGCACTTCGTGGACTTGATCTGGATCCTCGTCTTCACGTTCGTCTACCTCCTGTAGGAGCTCGCCCATGGCAACGCAGAGCGCGGCATCGTCCCACTTGGCCGAGCAGGCCGCCCAAGAAGAGCGGCGGTATCTGCAGGTGTTCCTCTGGCTCGCAGTTCTCACGGCGGTCGAGATCGGCGTCATCTACCTCCCGCTCCCGCACGTCGAGATCGCGGCCATGCTGGTCGTGCTCGCCGCGACCAAGGCGTCGCTGGTGGCGCTCTTCTACATGCATCTCGCCTACGAAAAGCGGACGCTCGCCTACATCGCGCTCACCCCGCTCGTGCTCTGTGTCTTCCTCCTCTTCATGCTCACCCCCGACCTCGGCGCCTTCACCCGGCTCCTCACCCATCGGGCGCCGGCGGCGAGCAGCGGGGAGGCCCATCCTTCGGAGTAGCGCGCGGTGCGCCGCCGGCGCGGCGCTGCTCGCGGCGTCGACGCTCGGCTGCGGCGGACGCGACCTGCCGGACCTGGGAGCGGTGCCGCCGTTCACGCTCACCGAGCGCGCCGGCACCCCGCTCACCGCAGCCATGCTCGCCGGCCACGTCTGGGTGGCCGACTTCGTCTACACGCGCTGTCCGCAGTTCTGTCCCGCGCTCACCGCGGAGATGGCCCGGCTCGAGCCCGTGCTCGCAACGGGCGACGATCCGGTGCGACTCGTCTCCTTCAGCGTCGACCCGACGCACGACACGCCCGAGGTGCTGCGCGCCTACGCCGAGCGGGCGGGCGCAGGGCCCGCCTGGCTGTTCGTCACCGGCCCACGGGAGGCGGTGGCCGCGCTCCTGCGCGACGGCTTTCACGTCGCCTGGGCCGACAACGGCCCGCCGGGCGATCCGATCACGCACAGCGATCGCTTCGTCCTCGTCGATCGCCGGCTGCACATCCGCGGCTACTACCACGGCACCGTGCGCCAGGACGTCGACCGGCTCGCGCGCGACGCCCGCGCGCTCAGGGCCGCCCAGACCCGATGAGCGCCGCAGCGGCCCTGCCGACGCTCGACGCGGGCCTCAATGCCGCAAGCGCCGTGCTGCTCCTCCTCGGCTGGCGCGCCATTCGCCACCGCCGCGTCCGCCTCCACCGCGCGTGCATGCTCGCGGCGTTCGCCGCGTCGATCGCGTTCCTCGTCGTCTACGTCGTGCACCACGCGCGCGCCGGCGTGACGCGCTTCGCGGGCCCCGACTGGGCGCGCCCGATCTACCTCGTGATCCTCGGCACGCACACGCCGCTTGCCGCCCTCGTGCCCGTGCTCGCGTCGATCACGCTGATCCTCGCGCTGCGCGGCCGCTTCCAGAGACACGCGCGCCTGGCCCGCTGGACGCTGCCCGTCTGGCTCTACGTGTCGGTGACCGGCGTGCTCGTCTGGGTCATGCTCTACCAGCTCTGACCGCGGTCATCGCGCGGTCCGATGCCCAGGGGCTCGCCGCGAGCCCGAGCGCCGCCGCCAGCGCCGCCGCGAAGGCCCACGGGCCGAGCAGCCCGCGCTCGATCAGCCAGCCGCCCACCGCAGGGGCCGCAACCTGCGCGAGCGAGGTGAGCGACTGGCTCAAGCCGAGCACCACCCCCTGCTCGTCTTCCGCCGCGCACCGGCTGACGAGGCTCGTGAGCGCCGGCCGCAGCACGCCCTGGCCGAACGCGGCGAGCGTCGCCACCACGACGAGCGGCCCCACGCGGTGGATGAGACCGAGCACCAGATAGCCGAGCCCGAGGGCGAAGAACCCGGCCCGCACCAGCCTGGGCTCGCCGAAGCGGCGCACGAGCCGTCCGATGAGGCCGCCCTGGAGGAGGATGCCGAGAAACCCCGCATAGGCGAAGAGATAGCCGACCTCCCGCGGCGTGAACGGCCGCCCGCCCCAGCGGAACGTGCGTTCCGCGAAGAGCGCGAAGCCCGACGTGAAGGTCGCAAACGCAAACGCAAAGAGGAAGAACTGCCCGAGGAGGCCGGCCAGCACCGGGCGGGCGAAGTACCGCGCATAGACGCTCCACTCGACGAGCCCGGGCCGTCGGCCGCCGGGCCCCACGTCGCGAGCGCCGCGCGCCGGCTCCTGCCACGGCAGCAGGGTCGCCGTGCAGAGGATGCTCGTCAGCGACATCGCCGCGGCGGCGAAGATGGGCGCGCGCAGCCCGTACTGGGCGAGGTAGCCGGTCACCCACGGGCCGAGGAAAAAGCCGAGGCCGAAGGCGATGCCGATGAGGCCGAAGGCCTTCGCCCGGTCCTCGGGGGCCGTGTTGTCCGCGATGTAGGCCTGCGCGAGCGAGAGGTTCCCGGCCGTCGCGCCGTCGATGACGCGTCCGACGTAGAGCATCCAGAGCGCCCGCGCCCCGCCCATCACGAGGAGCCCCGCGAAGGTGCCCGCCTGGCTCACGAGCAAGAGCGGCTTGCGCCCCACGCGATCGGAGATGCGGCCGAGGGCAGGCCCCGAGACGAGCTGGCAGACGGCGAACACCGAAACGAGCAGCGTGGCCTCGAGCGGGGTCGCACCGAACTGCTCCGCGTAGATCGCCAGCAGCGGGATCACCAGCGTCAGCGCGAAGACGTCGACGAGCACGACGAGAAAGATCGGGAGGAGCACGGACGCGGTGCGCGGACGCGGGGCCGTTAGCGGGGCTGTCGCCGCGTCGATCGCTCGTCGGCGCGGCTCACGAGGTAGTCGATGGCGAGCCACAGGCTTCGCGCATAGCGGAAGATCGCGACCGGAACCAGCGCCGCCGCCGCGACCGCCAGCGCGAGCTGGGTGCGCAGCGAGAGCCCGACGGCGAGATCGAGGGCGAGCACGCCCCCCAGCGCGAGCGCGACCGTGATGGCGTAGTTCACGTAGATCGCCCCCACGAAGTAGCCGGGCTCGCGCTCGTACCGGAGCCCGCAGACGCTGCACGCCGCGTGCATGGTGAAGGCCCGCGCCCAGAGCGCGCCCCGGCCACACCGCGGACAGCGGAGGCGCAGCGCCCGCCCGAGGACGCGCCACACCCCCGGCTCGGCGAGCGGCCGAAGCCGCGTCACGGCGCCGCCAGCAGCGCCGCGAGCTCGGCCACGTTGCGGCGCACGTCGAACCGCTCCTGGACGAGCGCTCGCCCGGCGGCCCCGAGGCGGCGGGCGAGCCCCGGATCGCCGAGGAGGCGCGCGAGCGCCGCCGCGAGCCCGTCCACGTCGCCCGGCTCGACCAAGAGCCCCGTCTCCTCGGGGCGCACGACCTCGGGGATGCCGGAGAGCCGGCTCGCCACCACCGGCGTCTCCACCGCCATCGCCTCGAGGATCGTGTTGGGGATGCCGTCCATCGAGCCGCGGCGATCGACGATGCTCGGGTGCGCCAGCACCGTGGCCTCGCGGAGCTGGCGGACGAGGTCGCGGTGGGGGACCCGGCCGACGAGCCGGACCCGGTCGCCGAGCCCGAGTGCCGCGATCTGCGCCTCGAGCCGCGGCCGCTCCGGTCCCTCGCCGATCACCACGCAGCGGAACGGGATGCCGCGCGCGGAGAGCCGTCCGCAGGCGGCGACCAGGTGCGCGAGCCCCTTCTTTTCCACGAGGCTCGCGCCGCCCACGATGAGATCGGGCGCCCGCTCCCGTCCCGGCTCGTAGAGCACGAGGTCGAGCCCGTGGTGGCAGAGCGTCACCTTGGCCGCGTCGGCGGGCGTCGGGGCAAGCGCGCGCAGGACGGCGCGGTTGTAGGCCGTGCAGGTGACGACCAGGTCTGCACCCGCGATGCGCGCCGGAAGCTGGCGCGCGTTCTCGCCGACGTAGATGTCCCAGGCATGCGCGGTGAAGCCGTAGCGCTGCCCGCGCAGCGCCGCGAGCACGCGCACCGCGGCCGTCGGCACGCTCGCGAAGTGCGCGTGCAGGCGCACCGGCTCCGCGGGCAGGCCTCCGCCGTAGGCGAGCGTGAGCGGGAGGACCGCGAGCTGCTTCGCAGCGAGCAGCGGGGTCGGCAGCGCGGCGAGCACGTCGGCGAGGCCGCGGCCGAGCGCCCGCAGCGCCGCCCGGGGTCGGCGGCGCAGCGTCGCCCACGCGCCGGCGAGCACGGCTCCGAGCCGCGGCGGCGGGTAGACCGTGTGCGCAAGGAGCGCCCGCGCCTCGGGGTCGAGAATCGCCGGCGGCGGGGGGCGCAGCGAGAGGATCGTCACCCGGAAGCCGAGCCGCACGAGCTCCCCGAGCTCGCGCACGATGAACGTCTCGTTGGGCTCCGGGAACTGCGAGACCACCACCACCAGCGCCCGCCCCGCCCCGGACGGTGCGCTCATGCCGCCGCAGCCACCGCCGCCGTCCCCCGGGCGTCGAGCCACGCCGCATAGGCCGCCATCGTGCGGTGGGCCATCGCCTCCACCGTGAACTCGACCTCGACGCGCCGCCGCGCGGCGCGGGCGAGCCGCTCGGCGAGCGCGGGATCGCCGAGCACGCGCACCACCGCCGCCGCGACTGCCTCCGGGGCGCGGGGCGGAACGAGGAGCCCCGTCTCCTCGGCGACCACGACCTCGACCGCGCCGTCGACGGCGGTCGCCACCGCGACCGCACCGCTCGCCATCGCCTCGAGCAGCACGTTGGGGAACCCCTCGTAGATCGACGTGAGCGTGAGCACGTCGCTCGCTCGCATGAGCGCCGGCACGTCGTGGCGCAGCCCGAGAAAGCGCACCCGCGAGGCGAGTCCGAGCTGGCGGGCGAGCGCCTCGAGGGCCGCCCGGTCCGCCCCCGCGCCGACGACCAAGAAGTCGACGTCCGGCACCTGCCGAGCTACCAGCGCGGCCGCCCGGAGGAAGGTCGGGTGATCCTTCTGCGCCGTGAGCCGTCCCACCTGCACGACCAGCCGGCGGTCCGGATCGAAGCCCGCGGCGGCGCGCGCCGCGCGCCGGTCGAGGCTGAGCGGGGGGAACGCGGCGATATCGATGCCGTTCGGCACGACGGTGATCTTGCCGCGCGCCACGCGCTCGCGCCGGACCAGCCCCTCGGCGATGGCCGCGCAGTTGACGAGGTATGCATCGGTCACCCGGTCGAGGAGGCGGTCGAGCGCGACCTGCCAGGGGGGGCGCCTGAGGACGCGCGCCCGCTCCGACGCCACGACCGCCGGGATGCCGAGCCCGAGCGCGGCGATCCGCCCGTAGGAGTTTCCCGACCAGCGGATGGTCTGCAGGAGATGCGGGGCAAAGGCGCGCAGCGCTCGGCGGAGATGCCAGAGCCGACCGAGGTCCGCGTGCCCCCGCCGCGGCAGCTCGACGACGGGCACGCCGAGCCGGCGGATGGGCTCGGCCCAGTAGCCGCCCGCGTCGAGCGCGAAGACCGCGGGGGTAAAGCGCTCGCGATCGAGGTGGCGCAGCAGCTCGTGGAGCTGGTACTCGGCGCCCCCCTTGCCGAGCCCGCCGATCACGTACCCCACGCGCCAGGGTACGGCCCCCGCCATCGGTCGGCTCACCCGCGCGCCGATTCGGACCCCTGCCCGAGAGCGGCCTTCAGCCGGCGCAGCGCCTGGAGATTGTCGTCCATCCGCACGAGCGCCTGGAGCAGCCCCTCGGTCTGCTCGGCCACCCAGCCGATCTCCTGCGCGCCCACGGCCCCCAGGGCTGCGCGCAGGCGCTCGTAGAGCGTCAGCAGCTCGCCGATGCCGCGCACGCCGGCCTGAATGACGCGACGCTCGAGCTCGCCGTAGTAGCGCACCAGCTCGTCCGCCTGGCGGTGGAGGTCGGAGGATGTCATGCGGTTCTCCCTGACGGCGCGTGTCTTGACCCTGTCCGCTGCGAGGGTCTACATCCCCCTGCGCACATGGCGCAACAGGAAAGTGCCGTGCGGCAGGCGCCTTCGGCCGCGCCGCTCCCCTGTGACCTCGTGCGCCTCGAGCAGGTCCTCGAGCTGCAGCAGGAGCTGCTCGCCCCGGCCGACGATCCCGCACCGCTGCCGCGGCGGCTCGTCCAGGCGGCCGTCACGCTGCTCGGCACGTCGGGCGCGGCGCTCGGCATCGTCCGCGAGGGACGCTACGAGCTCCTCGCCACCGCAGGACGCGACGAGGCGTTCGCGCGCTACCACGGAGCGGCCGCCGACGACGAAGCGCTCCGCCCCGCGCTCGCGGGGATGCGGCCGCTGCGGCTCGCTTCCGGGTCCCCGGGGACCGTGGTGCTCGTGCTCCCGGTGCGGGCGGCCGAGGTCGTGGGGGCGCTCCACGTGCTTTTGCCCGCGGCCGGGGCGACCGACGAGACGATCCAGCTCTGCCGCTTCCTCGCCGTGCTCGCCGGGGTCGCGCTCGCCAACGCCGAGCGCTGGCGGCGCCGGCACGAGGCGGCCCGCGCCCGGGCCGACCTGCTGGCGGCGATGGCGCACGATCTGCGTGCGCCGCTCAACGCCGTGATCGGCTATGCGGCGATGCTCGACGAGGGCGCGGGCGGTCCGCTCACCGCCGAGCAGCGCGAGATCACGGCGGCGCTCGGCCGGCAGGCGCGCGACCTCGCCGACCTCCTGGGGGCAGCGCTCGACGTGGCGGGGATGGAAAGCGGGCGGCTGCCGGTGCGGGTCGAGGACTTCGCGATGGCCGACGTCCTCCAGGCGCTCGGCGCGGGCACCTTCGCGCGCGCGAGCCGCGAGGGCGCCGTCACCTGGCTCATCGGGCCCGGGATCCCGCTCCTGCGCAGCGATCGGGTGAAGGTCAAGGAGATCGTCCAGAACCTGGTCGACAACGCCCTCAAGCACGGTCGCCCCCCGGTGGGGGTCGAGGTCGTCTCGGTGCCCGACCGCGGGCTCGTCCGCATCACCGTGCGCGACCACGGGGCGGGCATCCCGCCGGCGATCCTGCCCCACCTCTTCGAGGCGTTCCGCTCCGGCAGCCGCCAGGGCACCGGGCTCGGTCTCTACATCGTGCGCTGCTTCGCCGAGCGGCTCGGCGGCCGCGTCGCCGCGCGCACGGCGCCGGGCGAGGGCACGGCGATCACCGTCGAGCTGCCGGTGGTGGCACCCGGCGCCTGAGCGCGCATCACGGCGCCTCGCAGCGCAGCCGCAGCGTGTCGCTGCTGCGCTGCCCGGTCGCCAGGGTCGCGCGGCTGCGCACCGCGAGCCGCCCGCCGAGCGGCACGACGAGATCGACGGCGGCGGTGCACGTCTGCGCGTGCACGGCGGGCGTGAAGGTCACGTCCTCGCCGCGGCGGCCGCCCAGGGTCGCACCGGGAAGCGCGGCCAGCGCACCGAGGATCGCGTTCGCCGCCGCCGGCGCGCGGGCAAGGCTCGGCGCGAGCAGGCTCATCGCGACGACGTCCGTCGGCACGCAGGCGGGCAGGAGCCGCGGGTCGGCGACCCGCAGACAGATCGCGACGCGGAAGGTGCAGGTCGTGGGATCGGCATCGTGATCGCACGTCGCGTCGCCCTCGCGGCAGCGCTGCGTGGAGGCGAGCACACCGCCGGGATTGTTCGGGTCGTCGACGAACCACTCCGCCGCGCACGTGGTGCGCGCCCGCGATCCCGGGGTGCAGGCCGATGGACCGCCGGTCGCCGTGCACTGCGCCGCCTGACACACCTCCGGGCCGGCACAGTAGTCCCCGTCGAAGCAGGCGAGGCCGTCGGGCGCGGGATCGAAGCGGCATCCGTGGGCGGGATCGCACGTGTCCACCGTGCACGGATTGCCGTCGTCGCACACGATCGGCGTGGTCCGACAGCTCCCCGCCACGCACTGCGCGGTCGCCGTGCAGGCCGTGACGCAAGAGGCGGAGGCGGCGGGCTCGTCGTCGACGATGCCGTTGCAGTCGTCGTCGATCCCGTTGCACACCTCGGGCGCGCCCGGGTGCACCGCGGGGTTCGTGTCGTCGCAGTCGACGGGGCCGCACGGCCCGCCCTCGGGCGCGTAGCCGTCGCCGTCGGCATCGGTGCAGCGCGGGGTGGCGAGGTCGCCCGCCTGGAGATCGTAGACCGTGGGGCAATTGAGACAGACCGGCACGGAGGCGAGCGGGCTCCCGCTCGTCGGATCGAGCGTGAGGAGCGCATCGAGCGGGCCCGAGGAGGCGAGGAGCGCATCGCCACCCTGGTAGTCGAAAGCGAGGCCGCTCAGCGGTCCCCCACCCGTCACCTGCGCCGGCACCGGCGTGGCGACGGCCGTGGTCACGTCGAGCTGGTAGAGCGCCTGGGTGGCGTTGGTCCAGAGATACCAGTTGCCCGCCGCGTCCGCGGCGAGATCGCCGCCGCTCAGCGTGAGCGGCGCGCCGCCCGGCAGGTGCACCGCGCCCACCATGGTCTCTGCGAGCGGCGCGAGCTGAATCCGCGACAACGTGCTCGTGCCCTCGTCGATGGCGTAGAGCCCGCCGTCGGCCGCCGCGAGGCCGACGATCTGGTTGAAGCCGATGTTCCCGAGGGTCTGGAAGCTGAACGGGCTCACGGTGATCGCGAGCACCTCACCTCCCTCGGTGACGGCGTAGAGCTGGTTTGCGCTCGCGGCCGCGAGGCTGAGCACGGTGCCGAGCACTGTCGGCAGCGCCCCTACCGCGGCGAGCTGCCCGCTCGTGCGATCCACGCGAAAGATGCGCACGTAGCTCGACTGATCGGTATCGAGCAAGAAGATGGGGGTGGCGGCGCGGGCACCGGCCGCACCGGCGAGGGCGAGCAGCGCACCCGCAGTCCAACGCACGAGGCCACGGCACATGACGTGTAGTCCTCCTCGGGTAGACGTCCCGCCGAGCGGGCTACCGCACTCCACGGGCGAGCGTCAACCGGCGCGGCGCTCGGTGCCGAAGCGCTCGACGAAGTACGCGCAGGTGCGGCGCATGCCGGTGTCGAAGTCGACCAGGGGGCGGTAGCCGAGCAGCCGCTCGGCCTTGCCGATGTCGGCGAGCGTGTGGCGCACGTCGCCCGGCCGCGGGGCCGTGTGGCGGCGCGCGACCGGCCGGCCGAGGAAGGCCTCGACGGCGGCGGCGATCGCCAACAGCGAATACCGCGCCCCGCAGGCGAGGTTGAAGACCTCGCCCGCGACCCCCGGCGCCTCCATCGCGCGCAGGTTCCCGTCGACGACGTTGTCGATGTACGTGAAGTCGCGCGACTGCTCGCCGTCGCCGTGGATCTCGAGGGGCTCGCCCGCGAGCGCCAGCTCGAGGAAGCGCGGGATGACGGCGGAGTACTTCGACTCGGGGTTCTGCCGCGGGCCGAAGACGTTGAAGTACCGCAGGCTCACGGTCTCGAGCCCGTAGAGCCGGGTGAACACGTGGCAGTAGTGCTCCGCGGCGAGCTTCGAGACCGCGTACGGCGAGACGGGACGGGTCGGCAGCGTCTCGACCTTGGGCAGCGTTGGGTCGTCGCCGTAGACCGACGAGGACGACGCGTAGACGACCCGCCGCACCCCGGCCGCGCGGCAGGCCATGAGGAGCCCGAGCGTCCCGGTCACGTTCACCTCGTTGCTCGCCTGCGGATCGTCGACCGACCGCGGCACCGAGCGCAGCGCCGCCTCGTGGAAGACCCCGTCGACGCCGGCCACCGCGCGCCGCACCACGTCCGGGTCGCGCAGGTCGCCCTCCACCAGCTCCACGTCGAGGCCTTCGAGGTTCTCGCGCCGTCCGGTCGAGAAGTTGTCGAGGACCCGCACGCGGGCCCCGCGGCGCAGGAGGCCCTCCGCGAGGTTCGAGCCGATGAACCCGGCCCCGCCGGTCACGAGGTACAGCGCGCCTGCTCGCATCCGCGTGCTTGTATGCAACGGCCCCCGGAGCCGCAAGCGCAGACGCCGTGCGCGGTGTGACGTTGCCGCTCCTCGGCCGCTTTGCTAGCAGAGGCTCGGTGGTCGGCCTCCTGCTCGCTGCGGCGCTGCTGGGCGCGTCGGCTGCGCCCGCCGCCGCGAGCGATCTCGCCGTAGCGCTGGTGCTCGAGGAGGCCGCCGGTGTGGCGCGACACGCCTTCCCCGCCACGGCGAGCGTGCCGCTGCCCCGCGGCCGGCTCGCGCGCCCGGAGGCCGTCTGGCTGGCCGGGCCCGGCGGCGAGCCCGAGGTCCTCCAGACCCGCGCCCTCGAGCGCTGGGGCGACGGCTCGGTGCGCTGGCTCCTCCTCGACTTCCTCGCCGACGTGCCAGCCCACGGGCACGTCACCTACACGCTGCACGGCGGCGCCCCGCCGCGCGCGCCGCGGGGGCCCCGCGTGCGGCTTGCGACCGAGCGCGGGGGGCACACGCTCGAGACGGGCGTGCTCCGCGCGCGCATCGACGACCGCGGCACGACGCTCATCGCCGCGCTGGCCGCCGGCCCGGCACGCCTGCCGGCCCCGATCGCGCTCCCCGCGCTCGCCACCGGCGATGGCCGCCCGACCGCCCTTCCCGCGCACGTCACCGTCGAGACCGCGGGGCCGGTGCGCACCGAGCTCAGGCTCGCCGGCCGCTACGCCGATCAGCTCGCCTACGAGATCAGGATCGCCGCGTTCGCGGGTCAGCCCTTCCTGCGCATCCAGCATACGCTGACGAACCTCGCCGACCCGCACTTCACCGCGGTCCGGGCCCTCACCTTCGCCGTGCCCGGGCGCTTTACGGCTGCTGCGGTCGGCATCGACGGTCACACGCGCCCGCTCGACGATCTCGCGCACCCCCGCGCGCTTCGCCAGCGGGATGCGACCCCGGCGCTCCTCGACGGCGAGCCGGTCGGCCGGCACGGCGACGGCTGGGCCCGCGGGAGCGGCGAGGGCGCGGTCGTGACCCTCGTCAGCCGCTACTTCTGGGAGGAGTATCCCCAGGCGCTCGCCGCCGCCCGCGACGCGCTCCGCCTCGAGCTCTTCGCCGGCGACGAGACGCCGGTTGCCTTCGGCAGCGGCGCGGCCAAGACGCACGAGCTCTGGATCGCGCTCGAGCCCGCCGCGCACGCCACGGCCGCCGACGACCTGGCCGCGGCGCTGCGTGCCCCGCTCGTGGCACTGCCCCCCGCCGAGTGGATCGTGGCGAGCCGCGCGCTGCCGCAAGCGCTCGCGCCCGGCGCCCCCGGGGCGAGCGACTTCCTCGCCCGGCTCACGGCCGCGACCCGTCGCTACCTCGCCGGGGCGCGCACCGAGCGGTGGGACGACGGGCCCCCGGTGCCCTGCGACGAGCGCTCGAGCGCACACCCGCGCGTCGGGTTCTACGGCGCGCTCAACTGGGGCGATTGGAACTTCCCCGGCTACCGCTCGAAGACGGAGGGCTGCGACGCCTGGGGCAACCTCGAGTACGACCTGCCGCAGGTCTTCGGGCTCGCCTGGGCCGCGACGGGCAACCGCCTCTTCTACGACGCCTTCGTGCCCGCGGTGCGCCACTATCGCGACGTCGACATCGTCCACCACTGGGCGGAGCACCCCGAATGGGTCGGGATGAACCACCCGCACAAGGCGCTCCACTTTGCCCTCGACACCCCGAACACGATCGACCTCGGGCACACCTGGGTCGAGGGCTTGCTCACCCACTGGCGGCTCACCGGCGAGGTCCGCTCGCTCGAAGCGGCCCGCGGCATCGCCGACGCGCTCGTGCACCTCGAGGACAAGGCAGGCAACCCGCGCCAGCTCGGCTGGCCGCTGATCGCGCTCACCGCCACCTACGACGCAACCGGCGAGCGCCGCTACCTCGAGGCGGCACACGGCTACGCCGACCGGGCGCTCGCGCTGCTCGCGCCGACGCCGACGGCCGGCGACTGGAAAATGGGCATCCTCGCCGACGGCCTCGCCTACACCTGGGCGGCGAGCGGCGACGAGCGGCTGCGTCGCTGGCTCGTCCACTACGCCGACGCGCTGCTCGCCGCCCCCGAGCGCGCGCGCGACCCGCGTTACGCGCTGCCGCTCGGCTACCTTGCGATGCGCACCGGCAACGCGCAGTATGCGCGCACCGCGCTCGCCGTCGCTCACGACCTCACGATCGGCACGTGGGGGAAGCCGCTCGCCGTCGCGGGGCGAACCGGCTTTCGGCTGCTCGCGCCGCTCGCGCTCACACCCGCCCTCGGCGCTCCTCCTCCGGCGTCGCCGCACGCACCGCCACCACGGTGACGGTCGCGTGGAGCGCCTGTCCGGCCTGGCGCGGATTGAAGTCGGCGCGCACCACCGCGGGACCGATCTCGAGCAACCGGAAGCGCAGCGGGTGGCGGCCCGGAACCTTGAGCCGGTACTCCGCCCCGACCTCGAGGGCGAGATCCGGCGGCAGCCGTGCGCGCGGGATCTCGCGCACCAGCTCCGGACGCCACGCGCCGAAGGCCTCGTCCGCCGGGATGGTGAACTCGCGCGTCTCCCCGGGCCGCATGCCCGCGACCCGCTCTTCGAGCGCCGGGAAGAGCACGCCGCTGCCGACGAGCACGGGGAGCGGACCGCACTTGTCGGTCGAGTCCACGATCTCCCCCCCGGGCAGTCGCACCGTGTACTCGAGCGTCGCCACGCGGCCGGGCGCGACTTCCATCAGCGCGTGCTCCGCGCAAGCTGTCGCACGATCTGCCCGAGCAGGTCCGGCGCCCCGGCCGACCCGCCCTTGGTGACCAGCGCGAGCCCGGCATAGGGACCGGCCAGCAGCCGCGCACGCACGACCAGCGGACAGAGCCGGCCGACGAGCCAGAGCGGCGGATGCCCGAGCCCGTCGAGGACGTGGAAGGCGGTCTCGCCGCCGACCAGCGCGAGGCCAAGCGGCCGGGCGCGCGCCAGCGCGGCGAGCGCCGCCGCCCGCAGCGCGCGCACGATCGCCCCGCTGTCTGCCGCCCCGCGCTCGGCCGGCGAAACGAGCGCCACCGCGCGGCCGGCGCGCAGCGCCGCCGCCGCCGCAAGCCCTGCCGCCTCCGCCCGCGCCTCGTCGACGGCGACCGCCTCGAGAATCCCGCGCCCCGCCGCCCGCTCGACCTGTGCGCGGCTCGCCGGATGCGCGCTCCCGACGACCGCGAGCACGCCGCCGTCCCCCACGCGGGCGGGCGGCGCCGGCGCGGCGCGACCTCCCTGCTCGGGGCCGAGCACCCGCCTGAGCGCGCGCGCAAGCCCCGTCGACCCGGCGAGCAGCAGCGGCCGGGGCCGCGCGAGCAGCGCGCGCACGGCGCGCTCGAGGTCGGCATCGGTCTGCGCGTCGCAGACGAGGATCGTCGCCCCCGCGGCGCGCGCCCGGTCGATCGCCGTGGCGAAGGCCCGCGCATCGCGCACCGCCTCGAGGCCGATCACCGCAGCCCGCCGGCGGCTCGTGCGCTCCACGGCAGCCGGCACGCTCGCGTCCGCGATCGGGTTGTGCGGGTCGCGCGCGAACGCCGTCTGGTCGACCGGGATGCCGCCGATCATCTGCCGTCCCGCCTCCGTGGTGCGTCCGACCTCGGGGATCGCCGGCAGCACGAACGCCTCGGCGCTGCCGAGCACGTCCATGGCCGCGTCGAGCTCGGCGCCGAGCTGACCGCGGAGCCCGGTGTCGATCTTCTTGAGCACGATCCCGGCCCAGCGCGGCGAGACGTCGGCCAGCGCGGCCACGACCCGCGCAGCGGCCCCCGCCGGGGCGAGCGTGCGACTCTGCGTGTTGCGCACGCAGAGCGCCGCGCGCGGAACGCCCGCCGGCACGCCGCCCCCGGGCGCCGGCTTGACGGCCACACCATGCGGCCACGGGAGCCACTCGGCGCCCACGTCACAGGCGCCGGTGACGTCGTCGGCGATCACGCGCAAGGCGTCCATGGGCAGGCGATCAGGCGAGGAGCACGGCGCGCGCGGGCGCCCCGTCGAGGTCGGGAAACTTGAGCGGCAGGCAGACGAGCGTGTAGCGGCCCGGGGCGACCGCCTGGAGGTCGAGCCCCTCGATCACGAAGATACCCGCGCCGAGCAGCCGGCGGTGCACGGGGAAGTCGGCGCTGCCGAAGCGCTCGATCGAGAGATAGTCCATGCCGACGGCGCGCACGCCGCGGGCCACGAGCCACGCCGCCGCGTCCTCGGTGAGATACGTGAAGTCGCGCTGGAACTCGGGCGCGGCCCAGCGCGCGGAGTTGTCGGTCCGGCAGAGGAGAATGTCGCCCGATCCAACCGGCACCGGGGCGAGCGCAGCGGCGTCGACGGCGGCACGCCCCCGGAGATCGGCCACGAGCGCCTCGCCGATCATCCGGTCGAGCGGCACCTCGCCGAGTCGCGGGCCGTCGGGCAGGAAGTGATAGGGGGCGTCGACGTGCGTGCCGGTGTGGCTTCCCAGCGTGAGCAGCGAGAGGTTGCACACGTCGCCCCCGGCGATCGTCCGCACCGGGGCGACACGCGGCTCGGGGTCGCCCGGGTAGACGTGCTGCCCCGGTCGGTTCGGCACCGAGATGTCGATGATGCGCATGGTCGCCGGTATGCCCCTTGGTTAGGCCGCGCGCCCGAACGCCGCCGCGAGGCCCGGGGCGCCCGCGCCCCGCCTGGCCTCCGCCACCTCGGCGGCCACCCGGATCGCCTCGAGCAGGTTGCGGTGGTCGGCCAGGTTCTTGCCCGCGATGTCGTTGGCGGTGCCGTGGCCGGTGGAGGTGCGGACGAGCGGCAGCCCGACGAGCAGCGTCACGACGCGGCCGAAGCCGACGAGCTTCACCGCGAGCAGCCCCTGGTCGTGGTAGAGCGCGAGCGTGAGATCGTAGACCCCGTCGCGCGCCTTGAGGAAGACCGTGTCGGCCGGGAACGGGCCGAGCGCCTCGATGCCGCGCGCCCGCGCCGCGGCGATCGCGGGGACGATGGCGTCGACCTCCTCGCGGCCGAAGGCCCCCTGCTCGCCCGCGTGCGGGTTGAGCCCCGCCACCGCGATGCGCGGCCGGGCGATGCCCATGTCGCGCAGCGCCGCATCGGCGAGCACGAGCCGGTCGAGGATGCGGTCGGTGCGCACGTAGTCGCAGACCGCCCGCAGCGCCATGTGGTTCGTGAACAGCATGAGGCGCATGCGGTCGACCACCATCATCATGGCCGGTCGGCTGCCGGTGAGCTCGCCCAGGATCTCGGTCTGCCCCTCGTACGGGAAGCCGGCGAGGTGCATCGCCTCCTTGTTGAGCGGTGCGGAGACCATCGCCTCGATCTCCCCCGCGAGCGCGAGCCGGCCGGCCTCGCGGGTGTACCGCACGGCCGCAGCGCCGTTCGACGCCGCCACCTCGCCCCAGCGGTGGGCCTGCACGTCGACGTCGGCGTAGTCGATCACCTCGAGCATCCCGGGCTCGCCGCGTGCCTCGGCGGGGCGGCCTATCGCGCGCAGCCGCAGCCGCACCCCGGTGAGGGCGAGCGCCCGCTCGAGGATGCGGGCGTCGCCGAGCACGACCGGAACGCACCACCCGAACGCGCGCTCGTCGGCGAGCGACTTGACGACGATCTCGGGGCCGATCCCGGCCGCGTCTCCCATGGTGATAGCCACCCGTGGCCGTGCACGCATCGCTTCACTCCATGCAGGCGACCGGCACGAGCCGCGCCGTCCGGCGCGCCAGCACCTCGCGATAGATCGCCTCGATCCGCTCGAGCACCCGCTCCCACGCCGCGGGATCCTCGACCGCGCGCCGCGCCGCCGCACCGAGCCGCGCCCGCGCCGCGGGATCGGCGAGCAGCTCGACGATCGCCGCGGCGAAGGCCGCCGCGTCGCCGTCGGGCACGATCCGCCCGGTGACGCCGTCCTCGAGCCCCTTGGCCGAGCCGGCGGCGGCGACGATGGCCTTGCCCGCCGCCATGTAGTTCAGCAGCTTCATCGGAAAGCCCGAGCGCTCCGTGCGCGGGCAGACGGCGACGTGCGCCGCCGCGAGCCGCCGGCGCACCTCGGCGAAGGAGCGCACGCGCAGCACCTCGACGCCCGGAGCCGCGCGCAGCGCCGCCGTCGCCCGCTCGTGCGTGACGAGCACGAGCTTTGCGGCCGGCACCCGCGCGCGGACGCGCGCGAAGACGTCGACCAGGAAGCCCAGGTTCTGATACCCGTCGAGGTTGCCGGCGTAGCAGACGAGCGGCGCGCCCGCCGGGGGGCGCCCGGCGATCCCGCGCGCGACCTCCTCGGGCATGCCCGCGGGCGCGATGCAGGCGAGATGGGCCGCCGCCACACCCGACTGCCGCAGCCTGGCCCCCAGCTCCTCGGTCACCGCGATGCAGAAGTCGGCCCGCCGGGGCACTACGCCGTCGAGAAGCCGGCCCACGCGGCCGAGCGCCGCGCGCAGCACGGCGCCGCGCGCGTAGGTCGGGAGCTCCTCGGCGAGCGCGCTGTGCCCGTGGTAGACGAGCGGACGGCCGCTCGCGCGCGCGACCACGAGACCGGCGAGCGCCGCCTCGTAGTTGTGCGCGTGGATCACGTCCACGGCGGCGCTGCGGACGCGGCGCCAGAGGCGCAGCGTGAGCGCAGCGTCGAACAGGAGGCGCGCGGGATGCGGGCCAGGCCGTCCGGCGAGACGGCGGCCGTAGGTGACGACCAGCACCTCGTGCCCCCGCGCGCGTAGCCCGCGGGCGAGCTGGCGCACCAGCACCTGCGAGCCGCGCAGCGCGGGGTACGGACCGGCGATGGCGAGGGCGACGCGCATCAGAGGTAGCCGAGCGCGGCGAGCCGCGCTGCGATCTCGCGCTCCGCGGCGCCGCCGAGCGGCGTCGGCGGCGCGGAGGCGGGGACGGCCGCAGGCGCCGCGAAGCGCGCGCGGCGCTGAAGCGCCGCCGCAAGGGGACGGCCGTCGAGGTCGGCCGGAACCTGGAGCCCTGCCAGCGCAAGCAGCGTCGGCAGCACGTCGGTGATCTCCGCGGCGGGCAGCTCGCCCGCCGCGCGCACCCCGGTGCCCGCGAGCACGAGGAGCCCGTCGCGGCGATGGCTGCCGTTCATCCCCGCACCCTTGCCGCCGCCGCGCTCGGCGGGCGCAAGCCGCCGCAGCGCCGGCCCGGGGCCGCCACTCGGCAGGCACGAGGGCCGATAGCCGCCGGGCTCGGCGAGCTCGAGCAGCAGATCCGGTGCGCGGTCGACGCACGGCCCGTGGTAGAGCTCCTCGCGGCGCCACACGCGCGCGATCACCCGCTCGCCGCGTTCGTCGCGCCAGTCGAGCAGCGCCGCCGCGACGCGCTCGCGCGTCGGCTCGTAGGCCCCGGGCGCAACCGTGCCCTCGGGCTCGCGGCCCCGGAGGTTGATCCACACGCTCGGGTGATAGTCGAGCTCGTCGGAGAAGGCGGCGGTCCGGCGCCAGTCGACGGCCCCGTAGCGGTGCCGACCCTCGATCCGCCCGGCGAGCCCCGGCACGCGACGCACGAGCGCCCCCTGGGCCCGCGGCGGCACCGCGCGGAGCGCGGCCCCGCGAACGAGACCCATGGCGCGGCCCCCCGCGTCCGACCGAAAGGCGAGCAGACCCACCTCGGCGAGCCGACGGTTCAGATGCACGACGCGGTCCCCTGCCCCGCCCGCGCCGTGATCGGAAACCACCGCCACCGCCGCCTCGGCGGGCGCCGCCGCAAGGAGCGCCCCCACCGCGGCATCGAGCGCCGCGTAGACGCGACGAATCGCGTCGGCGTGCGGGCTCGACTCGTGCCGCGGCGAGCCGGGGTCGTGGAAGCGCCAGAAGTGGTGCGCCACCGTGTCCGACTCGCCGAACACGACCATGAGCGCGTCCCAGCGCTCGCGGCGCAGCAGCGCCGTGGCGAGCCGGGTGCGGCGCTCTATGCCGTCGAGCAGGCGTGCGAGCGCGCGCGCATGCCAGCCGGCGCCCGGGGCAACCTCCTGGAAGTCGGCGAACGGGAGCCGCCCGACCAGGCGTCGCACCTCGGCGTAGAACCCGCGCGGATGCACGAACGACCCGTCGATGGCGGTGGCGAGCGGGCTGTCCCAGCCGCTCACCATGACTCCGTCGATGGGCTCGGGAGGATACGTCGCCGGCACCGTGATCACGGCCGCGCGGCGGCCCGCGGCGGCGAGGTAGTTCCAGAGCGCGGGCACCCGCCGGTGCGTCCGGTTCACGAGGCGGAGCCGGTAGCTCCCCGGCACGCGCTCCGTGAAGTCGAGCACGCCGTGGCGGCCGGGGTTGGTCCCGGTCACGAGCGACGTCCAGGCGGGAAACGTGGCGGGCGGCAGCGTCGAGCGCAGGCGCGCCCAGGCGCCGCGCGCCATGAGCGCGCCCAGATGCGGGAGCGCTCCCGCCGCGACCCACGGCGCGACCAGATCGAGCGTCGCGCCGTCGAGGCCGATCACGAGCAGAGGCGTCATTCAGTTGACGTAGCCGAGCGCGCGCAGCCGCTCCTGGGTGACTGCGTCGACGTCGGTGTGCTGCGCGGAGCCCGCATGGGCGCGCGCCTCGAGCAGCGAGCGGCCGAGCGCCGCCCGCAGCGTCTCCCGCTGGGCTGGCTCCTTTGCGGCGAGATCGATCTGCTCGCCCGGATCGCGGGCGAGGTCGTAGAGCTCCTCGGGCTTGAGGCCGCGCGGGTTGTTCGGGTTCGCGGTGATGAACTTCCACGTCGGCGTGCGCACGGCCTGCACCACGTTGCCCTCGAGGTCGGTCTCGGCGAAGACGCGATCGCGCTCGGCGGGCGGCGTGGCGTCGAGCGGCAGCGCGTGGCCCTGCATCACGGGCGGCACGGGCAGGTGGGCCGCGGCGAGGATGGTGGGCGCGATGTCGAGGCTCGTCGTGAGCCCGTCCACGACCCGGCCCGGCGCCCCGCCGTGCGGCGGCTTCACGATGAGGGGCACGTGCGTCTGCTCGTCGTAGAGCGTGGTCCCGTGCCACCAGCCGCCGTGCTCGTGAAACTCCTCGCCGTGGTCGCCGGTGAGCACGATCAGGCTCTCGTCGAAGAGCCCGCGGCGCCCGAGGTCGTCGAGCAGCGCGCCCAGATGCTGATCGAGGTAGGCGATCTCGCCGTCGTAGAGCCGACGGTAGGTCTCCGCCAGATTCGGGGGCGGATTGGGGTTCGCGACGCGCGCGTAGCCCACCCCGTTGAACGGATGGACGAAGTACGGGTCGTGCGGGTCCATGTAGTGGACGAAGAGAAAGAACGGCCGGCGGCGCGCGGCCGGCGAATCGAGCCACCGCTCGACGGCCGCGGTAACCGTCTCGGCGGGCTGGTAGTAGTGGTGAACGTCCATCGCGCGGGCGAGAAAGCGCTCGTGAACGAGCCGCAGCCCGCTGTAGAGCGCGAGCTCCGCGGCGGCCTCGTCGGCGTGGAAGAAGAGCGCCGGCGCGAGATAGTGGTACTCGGCGAAGCCCTGGCCGAAGTTGAAGGCGGGCGAGATGTTGGCGTTGTCGGCGAAGCCCACCGTGTAGTAGCCGGCGCGGGCGAGCAGCTCGGCGATGGTGTCGACGCGATCGGGCAGGCTGTCGGCCTTGTGCACCGCCCCGTGCGACGAGGGGTAGAGGCTCGTGAAGATCGTGGCGAACGACGGCCGCGTCCACGACGCCTGCGCGAAGGTGCTCGCGTACCGCGTCCCGCGCGCGGCGAGCGCGTCGATGTGGGGCGTCTTTGCGGCGGCGTAGCCGTAGCAGCCGAGATGGTCGGCGCGCAGCGTGTCGACCACGACGAGCACCACGTTGGGTGCCCCGGCCGGGGCCGCGCCGTGCGGCGCCGAGGGGGGCGCCGGGGGCGCGCCCTCGAGCGCCACGGCGCCGGTCCACAGCGCGGCGAGCACCCCCACCACGGCGGCCGCCCCGAGCGGGTTCGCGAGCCAGCGCACCCGCTCGCTCGCCCCGCGCAGCCGCGCCCAGACGAGCCCCGCGACGGCGAGAGTCGCCGCGAGCGCCCCGAGCTGCACGAGCGCGGGCACGACGCCGTGGGGCACCTGTTCGAGGAGCACGTCGCGCACGATCCGGAATCGCCCGACGACGAAGCCGAGGGCGGCCGCCGTTCCCGCGAGCCCGAGCGCGAAGCCGTCGGTCCCGAGCACGAGCGCCGCGAGGCCGAGCCCGAGGCCGCATCCCCCGCCGGCGAGGCCGTAGACGACGAGCGCCCAGGCGAGCGCCGGCATCTGCCCGGCGCCGTGGGCGTGCGCCCAGGCGACCACCGCCTCGACCGCGCCCACGACGGCCCCGCCGAGGATTCCCCCCGCCGAGCCGGCCACGACCGTCCGCCAGCGCATGCGCCCGCTCCTCACGACTCCGGGAACTCGCGGTCGAGCTCCGCCGGATCGCCCGTCACCTTGAGCCCGCGCGGCGAGAGCTTGTAGAGGTGCTGCGCCCGCCAGTGGAGAAACCGCCCCTGCTCGAGCTCGCGCACGTGCGGCTCGAGCGTCTCGAAGGGCACACCCAGGCGCGCGGGCAGCGCGTCGCGGGCGTGAAGGTACGGTGCCTCGGGCGAGGCGTCGTGCACGCGTCGATACTCGAGCAGGATCCGCCGCTTGAGGTTCATGTCCGTCCCTCAGAGCCGCACGATGTGATCGCCCGTGTGCCCGCGCAGCGCGTTGCGCGTGTCGACGACGAGCCGCGCCTCGCGCGCCACCGCCGCGTAGTCGAACTCCGCGTGGTCGGTGAGCACGACCACGCAGTCGACGTCGGCGAGCGTGCCGTTGCCGAAGGGCAGCGCGTCGAGCGCGAAGCCCTCCTCGCGGATCGCCGGGATGTACGGGTCGCTGTAGGAGAGAATCGCCCCGCGGTCGGCGAGCATCTTCATCACGTTGAGGGCCGGGGACTCGCGCAGATCGTTCACCCCCCGCTTGTAGGCCACGCCCAGGATGTGGATGCGCGAGCCGCGCACGCTCTTCGAGTGCCGGTTGAGCGCGTCGATGACCTTCTCGACCACGAACCGGGGCATGCTCTCGTTGACGTGCCCGGCGAGCTCGATGAACCGCGGCTCGAACCCGTTCATCTTGGCCTTCCACGACAGGTAGAAGGGGTCGATCGGGATGCAGTGCCCGCCGAGCCCGGGTCCGGGATAGAAGGGCATGAAGCCGAACGGCTTCGACTTGGCGGCTTCGATCACCTCCCACACGTCGATGCCGAGCGCGTGGCAGGCGAGCGCGATCTCGTTGACGAGACCGATGTTGACGCTGCGGAAGGTGTTTTCGAGGAGCTTCACCATCTCGGCGACGCGGGTCGAGGAGACCGGCACGACCGTCTCGATGCACTGGGCGTAGAGCGCCGCGGCCACCTCCGTGCACCGGGGCGTGACGCCGCCCACCACCTTGGGGATCGTGCGCGTCGTGAACTGCTTGTTGCCCGGGTCGATGCGCTCGGGCGAGAAGGCGAGGCAGAAGTCCTCGCCCACGCGGAGCCCCGAGGCCTCGAGCGCCGGCAGCACGACCTCCTCGGTCGTCCCCGGATACGTGGTGCTCTCGAGGATCACGAGCTGCCCCTTGCGCACGTACTTGCCGATCTCGTTCACGGCCGCGACGACGTAGGTGAGGTCGGGATCCTTGGTCTTGCGCAGCGGGGTCGGCACGCAGATGTTCACCGTGTCGAGGTCGCGGATCACGGCGAAGTCGTCGGTGGCGGTGAGCCGCCCCGCCTCGACCTGCTCGGCGATCTCCCGCCCTTCGAGATCGACGACGTAGGAGCGCCCGGCGCGGATGGCCTCGACCTTCTGCCGGTCGACGTCGATGCCCGTGGTGCGGAAGCCGGCGCGCGCGAACTCGAGCGCGAGCGGGAGGCCGACGTAGCCGAGCCCGATGACGCCGCAGCGCGCCTCGCGGCGGCGGATCTTCTCCGTGAGCTCCCGCATGGCTCACTCCACGTAGCCCAGCTCTTCGAGCCGCTTCTGCACCTCGGCTTCCTCTTCCTCGGTGTACGCGGCGTCGGCGGGCGGCGGCGAGGCGGGGGTCTTCTCGGCGGGGTCGGGGTCGCGTTCAACCATGGTCGGCTCTCCTTTGGTCGGGAATTTCGCAGGCGGCCAGGGCCGCGAGCACGCGCTCGCGGTGCTGCTCGAGCCGGCGGCCGATGAAGACCGCCTGGCTCTCCGTCGCGTCGGGCAGCTTGAGCCACGTGAGCTCGTGCCGCCCGCAGGTGAAGTTGAAGAGACACTGCCAGTCGCGTCCGGCGAAGCGGACGATCCCCTTCGCCCGGAGCACGTCCGCCGGCAGGCCCGCGAGCACGCGCTCGAAGGCGTCCTGGTCGAGCGGCGCGGTCGAGCGGTAGAGGAAGCTCCCGATGCCGTCGGCGCGGAGGTGGTCGGATCGCGTGCGCGCCTGCTCGCGGTAGGCGGCCACGCCGGTCGCGAACAGCAGCGCGCTGTCGACCGCGCCGCGCACCGTCCGCAGCCGCTCGGCGCGCGGGTTGAGGCGCGCGAGCCGCCGCTCGAGGCGGGCGACGGCCGGCGGCGCAACGAGGTCGGTCTTGTTCACGACCAGGAAGTCCGCCGCCTCGATCTGCGCGCGCGCGACCTCCGTCTCCCGCAGGTGGCGGGCGACGTTCGCGGCATCGACGACGGTGATCACCGCGTCGAGCCCGAGGCCCGCGGCCTTCACCCGGTAGAGCAGCGGCTCGGGGTCGGCGAGGCCCGTCGTCTCGATGACGATGAGATGCGGCTTCGCCGTCTCGACGATCTCCTGCACCGCGAGATCGAACTTGTAGTCGTCGATCGCGCAGCAGATGCAGCCGCTCGACAGCTCGACCATCTTCTCGACGTTGGAGAGGCCCGTGACCACCCGGCCGTCGATGCCGACCTCGCCGATCTCGTTCATGATGACGGCCACGGGCTGCCCGCCGAGCCCGTGGTCGAGGACGTGGCGGAGCAGCGTGGTCTTCCCGCTGCCGAGGAATCCCGTGAGGACGTCGACTGCGACCGTGCGCACGCTGGATGCCTCCTACCAGAGCGCCCGGCCCGCGAGGCCCGGGGGCACGGGACGGCCGAGCAGCGCGAGCAGCGTCGGCGCGACGTCGTAGATGGAGACGTCGGCGAGCGGGCCGCGCGCCGGCGCGGGAGCGCCGGCCGTCGAGAGAATGAAGATCCCGTACCAGTCGTGGTTCGCCTCGTCGGGGCCGGTGTCGTTCTCGAAGGTATGGATGCCGCCGGTGCCGACCGCGCCGACCGAGCGCCAGTCGAGATCGCCGAAGTACACGATCAGGTCCGGCGCGACGCCGGTCACCCGGCGATAGAGGTCCTCGGGGCGATACGCCTTCGAGCCGATGTTGCGGCCGTGCGGATCGCAGATCGCCTCGATGCCCGCGATGAGATCGTCGCGGACCCGTTCGTAGTCGCCCGGGTCGATCGTGCCCGAGGGCTCCCGCCCGCGCACGTTCATGAACAACCGCCCGTAGTACCCGCCGTCGCCCCACGCCCGGGTGCGGGCCCAGTCGATCGGGACCCGCGCGATCGGCGTGGGCTTGGTCGGCTGCGTCGCGAGGCGGAGAAACCCCTCGCGGATCAGCCACTCGTTGAAGCAGATGCCGCCGTCCATCTTCTTCGCCCCGTGGTCGGAGACCACGAGCACCAGCGTCTCGGGCGGGCAGAGCGCGAGCAGCTCCCCGAGCGCGCGATCGACATGGCGGTAGTAGTCGAAGATCGCCGACTCGAAGGGATTGCCGGCCTCGTACTTGTGATGGGCCGGGTCCATGTAGCTCCAGAAGCCGTGGTGGATGCGGTCGACGCCCATCTCGACCAGCATGAAGAAGTCCCACGGCCGGGTGCGCAGCAGGTGACGCGCGAGCGCCAGGTGCTTGTCGGTCTTCTCGTACACGCGCCGGAGCAGTCCCGCCTTGTCCGGGGTGCGGAAGTCCTCGACGTCGAGCACGTAGCCGCCGGTCACCTCCTCGACCTCGGCCTTGAGCTCGGCCGGGTAGGTATACGCGCTCTGCGTGGACGGCGTGAGAAAGCAGCTCACCATCTCGCCGCGGATCGGCGAGGGCGGGTAGGTCTGCGGCACCCCGAGCACCACGCAGTGCATCCCCGCCTCGCCGAGCAGGTCCCAGAGGCGCGGCACCGTCACCTGCGTCGAGGTCGCGAACTGATAGCCATCGTAGGAGTGATCCTTGCGGTTGCGGAACCCGTAGAAGCCGAGCTCGCCCGGGTCGCGACTCGCCATCATCGCCGTCCACGCCGGCACCGTGATCGGCGGGTGCGAGCTTCGCAGCCGGCCGTGGGCGCCGCGGGCGATGAGCCCGGCGAGTGTGGGCAGCTCCTCGCGCCAGCGATCGAACACGAGCGCCGGCGCGGCCGAATCGAGCCCGATGACGAGCAGCTTCGAAAAGGTCATGCGTCCTTCCGCCGTGTATCGGGGATGGTCGACGCCCGCAAACCCGCGACGAGCGGGACGGGCCGCGGCCGGCGCACCAGGCGCAGGAGCGCCTCGACGTCGCCCCGATCGATCACGACCGTCTCGGCCACCGTGTGCCCGGACTCGCGCACGAACACCGCGAGCAGCACGAGCGCGGCGACCGAGTACGAGATCGCCGTGGAGACGGCCGCGCCGGCGATGCCCCAGCGCGGAATCAGCACCCAGTTGCAGCCGACGTTGATCGCGAGCGCGGCGAAGGCCGCCACGATGTTGACCTCCTGGCGGTTGCGGCTGGTGAAGTTGCGCGTGAGGATCAAGTAGAGCGAGATCATCACGATCCCGGGCAGCATGAGCAGCATCGGCCGGATCGACGGTACGAAGCGCTGCCCGTAGAGGACGCGGATCGCGAGCGGGCCGGCGGCGGCGTAGGCGAGCGCCACGGCGACGGTCACGAACAGCGTCGTGCGGCAGACGCGGGAAGTGGCGGCGTGGGCGTCGCGCTCCGCCGAGGCCGCGAGGCGCGGGAAGAGCACCGTGCCCGCGGCGTCGGAGATCTTGAGCAGGAGGTTGGTGAGGCTCACCGCGACGCCGTAGTACCCGACCTCCGTCGGGTTCAGCAGGTAGACGATCATGTACTGGTCGATGCGGAAATGGAGCGTCGAGGCGAGGGTCTGGAGATAGGACTTGGTGCCGAACGCGAACATCCCGCGCGCGAGCCGCCCGTTCCATCGCAGCCGCAGCGGCGCGAAGCGATGCACCCGCATCCCGATCCAGACCGTGATGCCGAGGACGATGGCGGTCTGTGTCACGACGGCGCCGGCGAGACCGAGCTTGAGCCAGAGCAGGGCCAGCGCCATGCCGACGAGCGCGAGCACCGTCGGGGCCACCGTCTGGATGTTGTACTCGCGGAACCGCTCCTGCGCCTGGAGGACGCCGAGGAAGTAGGCCTGCACGACGACGAACGGGAGCTGGAGCAGCGCCGCGGCGAGCATCATCGGCGACGCGCCCGGGAAGAAGCGCGCCAGGATCCAGTCGCGGGCGCCGTAGCAGCCGAGCGCGAGCCCGCCCCCCAGGGCGAGGGCGATCCACACCGAGTTCGACGCCACGTCGGACGCCGCGGCACCCCGCCGCCGCATGAAGTAGACGTTCGCCTGCGGGATGCCGAACTTGACGAAGTTCGACAGCGTGATCGGAAGCAGCATGAGCACGTTGAAGAGCCCGCGGTCCCGCGGCCCGAGCACGCGCGCCGTGATGATGCCGGTGAGCACGCCGAAGACCGTCATCGCGATCTGCGCGCCAAAGACGCCGAGCGAGTCGCGGGCGAGCGCCCCTTGCCGCCGGCCCTCAGCCACGGCCGCCCTCCCCCGCCGCCGCCAGCGCGGTCGGCGTGCGCAGCACATAGAGACCGAAGCCGCCCGCGCGCAGCACGGGCTCGCAGTCCTCGCTCACGAAGCGGCGCCAGAGCGCGGTGACGCGCGCCTCGAAGGGATCGCCCGCGGCGGCGAGCCCCGCCACGTCGACCGCCACGTGCGTGGCCCCGAGGCGCCGCGCCGCCGCGGCGAGCGCCGCGGGCGTCTCGATGCGCCGATAGTCGAGCAGATCCTGCTCGAGGTAGCTCGCGAGCACGAAGGGCCGCTCGATGTAGTACGGGTGCGGGATCTTCTCGAGCACGAGCACGCGCCCCTCCGGCGGGATCGCGGCGTTCGCGCGCTCCCAGAACGCAAACGCCTCGCTGTGGCGCCGCAAGAACTCCGCCGGCCGCAACCGACCGATCGCCACGCGCGCCTGATCGGGCCAGAGGGGCCGCAGGAGCTTGCTCGTCACGGCGAGGTTCCCGGCCACGGTGAGCGCGATCACGAGCGGAAAGACCCGTCGGCCCGCCAGCGCCGCCGCCGCCGGGACGGCCGCAGCGAGCAGGAGCGCGATCCCCGGCAGCACGTAGCGCGGGTGCGCCCAGGCCGCGCCCGCGATGATCGCGACGTAGGCCCCGCCGAACGCTGCCACGGCGAGCGCCGCGGATCGCCCCCGGCCGACGAGCGCGAGCGCCGGCACGAAGGCGAGCACCGTCGGCCCGATGTCGAGGCTCTGCCGTGCGCCCTTTTCGAAGGACTCCGGGTGCATGGTGAGGTCCCACGGAAATCGCAGGAGCGCAAGGCCCGCGTACGGCGCCCCGCCGCGCCGGGCCGCCCAGGTCGTCTGATAGGTGCGATAATAGTCGGCGAGATAGTCGCTCGCCGCGGCGCTCCACCAGCGCCCGCCGAAGAGCCGATAGCCGAAGGGGTAGATGGGGTTGCCGGTGTCGATGGCGTTGCGCGCGTACCAGGGGGCGGCGGCGACGAGGGCAATGAGCCCGAAGACGAGCGCCGGTGCCGCGGCCCGCAGCCGCAGGGGCTGCCGGCGGGCGAGCCCGAGCACGACGCCGAGGCCGAGCAGCGCCGGCACGAGGAGCCCCATCACCTTGCTGCCGCCCGCGAGCCCGGCCATGAGCGCCGCGCGACGGAGATCGGCGGCTGCGCCGCCCGCCCGCCAGTCGAGCAGCGCCGCGAGCCCGAGCGCCGCATAGAGGACGACCGGGAAGTCGGAGCCCGCGCGCGTCATGAGCGACCACGTGACCGGCAGCGTGAAGAAGAGCACCCCCACCGCGCCGGCGAGCTCGCGCGCGAGGTGCCGGCGCACGAGCGCCGCGAGCGCGAGGGTCGCGAGCACGCCGAAGGTGCCGCTCAGCAGGCGCGCGAGCACGTCGCCGCGCAGCGCGAACGCGACGGCGAAGACGAAGTTCTGCAGGTACTGCATGTGGCCCCAGAAGCTCCACGGGGTGGGCACGAGCCCACCCGCGCGGGCGTAGAGCCGGGGATAGACGAGGTGGTACTTCGTCTGGTCGCCGCCCACCGGCGGGGCGAGCATCGTCACCACCTCCGCCGCGAGCACGAGCGCGCACGGCGCGAGCACCGCCCACGACCAGCGCCGCCGCGCGCCGAGCGCCGCGCGGAGCTCGCCCCAGAGATCCTCGCCGCCGAGCGCCACCGCGAGAAGCCCGGCCGCGCCGAGCGGCACCGGCCGCAGCGCCCCCGCGGCGGCCAGGCCGAGCCCGACCGCGCCCGTCACCCCGAGCCCCACCGCCGCCGCCGCGAGCAGACGGTCCTCGGCCGGCAGCGCCCCGAGCGCCCGCAGCACGGCGAACCCCGCTGCCGTCGCGGCGAGCAGCACCGCGCCGAAGACGATCGCGTCCAGCATCATCGCACGTGGAGGTAGCCGAGGTAGTAGACGGCGTGGACCAGCACCGCCCATGCGCCGAGCGCAAGGCGCACGAGGACGCGGCCGCCGAGCGCGGGACGCGCGGCGGAGGGCCGCTCGCGCACGAGCGCGGTCGCCTCGGGATCAGTAGAGGAACGGGACGAAACGCTTGGTTCGGGCAGCATAACGACGATGCTCGGGAAAAACCCGGGCGAGGGCGGCGTCCTCGACCGACGCCCGCGCGACGAGCACGACCAGGGCGGCCGCGGCCGGCACGAGACTCCAGCGGCAGCCGAGCGTGAGCGGTGCGCCGACGGCGATGAGCGCCTGCGCGAGATACATCGGGTGGCGGAGCCAGCGATACGGGCCCCCGGTGACGAGGGGCGCCCCGGGGCGTGGCGCGATGAGCGGAGAGAGCGCCGCGCCGAGGGCGCGGCCGGCGAGCCGGTAGCCGGCGACGCCGAGCGCGAAGAGCACAGCGCCCGCGCCCCGCCCCGCCGCGTGCTCACCCACCAGGCTCGCCTCGAGCGGCGCCCCGCCGAGCACGGCATAGACGAGGGCGTGGTGCACGCGCACGAGCCAGACGGGCTCGCCCGGTGCGGGCGCGACGGGCTCGGGCAGCGGCGTGTCGGCCGTCCGCACGCGGACGAAGAGCGCGCCCAGGAGCGCGACGTAGACGACCCCCCACAGCACAACCCGGCTCACCCGTCGTCGCGCGCCACCTCGCGGACCGGCACGGCCCGCATCGCGGCCAGCGCCCGGGCCGCGTGCACGGCGGCCACCGCACAGACGAGCAGCGCCGCCTGCTCGAGCCAGACCCGCGCGCTGCCGGGCCCGACGAGGCTGCGGAAGAACGCCCCCGTGCCCGAGGCGTCGATCACGATCTCGCCGAGCAGCGGGTGCGCCGCGATGACCGTCCGGGCGCTCCACGGCCAGAAGAGCGGGATGCCCCGCGGGGGGTGCGCGTTCTGCGTGACGAAGTCCAGGAAGAGATGGGATGCCCAGGCGAGCGCGGCGCCGAGCGCGAGGCGTCCCGGAAGCCGCCGCGCGGCGGCGAGCGCCGTCACCGCAGCCGCCACCGCCAGCGCCGCCGCGAGCGAGTGCGTGACGCCGCGGTGCCAGGCGTCGGGATGCCCGACGAGGAGACCGGGCAGATAGTCCAAATCCGGCGCGTTGGCGAGAAGCAGCGCCGTCGCGAGCCATCCCGCGCGGTGCCGCCCCGCCGGGCGCACCGCCTCGTACGCCAGGTACCCCGCAGCCGCGTGGCCGAGCGGCAGTGCCATCCCCCGACCGCTCCTATCCGACGTGCGCGTCGCGGCCGGCGTCGTCGGGCTCGAGCCGCGGCAGCGCCATCACCCGCGCGGCCCGCCGGCGCCGGCCGAGCGTGAGACGCATCTTCACCAGGAACCACAGGTTGTAGAACCCGTCGCGCCAGATGTTGAGCTTGCTCTGCCCGATGCGCTCGCCGTAGTAGATCGGCATCTCGAGGCAGCGGAGCTCGGGCGCCGTGAAGGCGAGGATCTTGATCTCCTCGGAGAGCGCCATCGTGTCGCTGCGCGGCTGGAAGAGCGGCAGTTTCTCGCGGCGGAACACCCACATGCCCGACTGCGAATCCCAGATGTAGCGAAAGAAAAGGAGCATCGTCGCGCCCGAGAGGATGGCGTTGCCGAGCAGCCGGATCGCGCTCTTGTTCTTGCCGCTGCGGGACCGCCAGCGCGAGGCGGTCATGAAGTCGATGCGCTCCTCGGCCATGACGTGGAGGAGGAGCGGGATCGAGTCCGGCGGGTACGTCCCGTCCCCGTCCATCGTGACGATGATGTCCCCGCGCGCGGCGGCAAAGCCCGTCTTGTACGCGCGGCCGTAGCCCTTGCGCGGCTCGAACACGACGCGCGCCCCGAGCGCACGCGCCACCGCCGCCGTGCCGTCGGTGGACGCGTTGTCGACGACCACGACCTCGTCGACGAGCGGCGGCATCTGCTCGAGGACCGCGCGGATGCCGGCCTCCTCGTTGTGGCACGGGATCACCACCGAGATGCGCTTGCCACGATACATGAGACCCTCCTCGCCCGGGCTACGCGTCGGCGGCGACCGCCTCGCGCGCCGGGGCGGTGCCGCAGGTCCCGAGCGCCGGGCGAGCCGGCGCGCGTCCGGTGAGCCGCCGCCAGGCGCGGCGCAGCTTGAGGCTCGACCATTCCTTCAGCACCGCCGGCAGCATGCGGGGGTTGAAGAGGATGTTGATGGTGAGGAAGCACTCGTAGGTGCAGAAGCACTTCGATTCGCGGATGAACCGCCGCGTCTCTTCCGCCTTCGGGCTGAACCAGATGCGGCGGAAGTCGTAGCCGCTCTCGCGCACGTTGCCGAGCTTGCGGTCGATCAGCAGCTCGCACGGGTACACGTCGCCGTTGGCGAACATCGCCCCGCCGAGGTTCCCGGCGTAGCAGGGAATCTGATACTCGTTGGTGCGCACGATCTTCGCGATGAGGTTGTGGCGGACGATCCGCTTGGCGTTGATGAAGTCGGCGAACGGGAAGGAGTCGTAGCCGGTGAGCGCCCCCGACTTGTACTCCCGCTCCATGTGGTCGGCGTAGGCCTGGTACTTCTCGACGTCGAAGAACTTCGAGAGCGGCTCCTTCGGGCTGCCCCGGGTGAGCAGCGTGAAGACCGTGTCGACGTCGAGGTTCTGGCGGAACCACTCGTAGTTCTCGATGAGCACGTCCTCGTTGTGCTTCGAGACGGTGGTTTCCACCTGCACGCTGAAGTTCTTGTAGTGCTTCTCGAGGTCGCGCAGCGCCTTGTAGGTCTCCACCGCCCGCTTGAAGAGGCCGGGAAACACGCGGATCTCGTCGTGCAGCGCCCCCACCCCGTCGAGCGACACGTCGATGTGGAGGTCGAGGTCGGGGCAGGTCTCGACGAGATCCTTCACGATCGACACGGTGCGTGCCGTGGTGCTCCCGTTGGTCGGGATGCCGACGTTCCGCACGCCGGTGTTCTTGTGGAAGATCTTGATGATCTCGCCGATGTCCTTGCGCAGGAAGGGCTCGCCGCCGGTCGGCAGGAGGAACATGAGGCTCCCCTTGCCGATGCTCGCCGTCACCTTGTCGATCTCCTCGAGGGAGAGCTCCTGGCGGCGATAGGTCATCGACGGCTCCTCCCATCCGGGGTGAGCGCCGTCGGCGAGGAGACAGTGCTTGCACTTGGCGTTGCAGGCGTCGGTGATGAAGTACACGAGATACACGGGCAGCTCGCCGCGTTTGAAGAACATCTTCTTCCCGTGCTTGAGGTACTCCCAGTAGCGCATCGTGGTCCTCCCTCGTCCTAGTACCGCCGGCCCAGCGGATAGCCGACGAGACCGACGGCGGCACCCGCCGCCGAGACGAGCAGCTCCAGCCATAACAGAGGCGCGGCCCCGCACGCCACCACAATCCCCTCGCTGCGGCGGATTTGGTCGAGAAATTCGCGGTTGAGGGCCACGACCCCCGCGCCGGCGAGCCCTCCCATCGCCGCCACGAGCGGCAGGCGGAGCACGAGGCCGACCGCGAGCGCCGCCGCGCCAAAGACGGCGAGCGGAATGCTCACGATGTAGCTGCCGGGGACGGAGGTGTCGTTTTCGGCGAGATCGCGCCGGTGGCGGAGCTTGAGGCGCGTGAGGCTCACGGCCCGGCGGAAGTCCGTAGCCAGCATGCTCCGGAGCGAGTAGTGCTTCACGTGCTCGACCTCGAGGTCCGGCTGCACCTGCACCCGGACGCCGAGCCGCCGCAGCTTCTGGCCAAACGCCGTGTCCTCGACGTTCGGCGTCCCGTAGCCGTGGTCGAAGCCCCCCGCCCGCAGGAAGACCTCGCGGCGGATGGCGGCCGCCGTCGTGTAGAAGAGCGGGACGTCGCCGGTCCGGCGGAGATACGTCCAGCGCATCCAGAGGTTCTTGTACTGGCTCGGGAGGTTGCGGAAGCGCATGTCGGCCGCCTGGACGCCGACGAGCCCGTCGATCCGGTCGTCGGTCTCGAACCGTTCCATGAGCACGGCCAGCGTGTCGGGACGGACCATGACGTCGGAATCGAGGAAGAAGACGACCTCGCCCTCGGCCACCCGCGCGCCCAGGTTGCGCGCCGCGGCGGGGCCGACGCGCCCCGAGGTCGCGACGATGCGGACCGGGAACTGGCTCGCGATGGCGCGCGTGCGGTCGGTCGAGCCGTCGTCGACCAGGATCAGCTCGAAGTCGCGGTAGCTCGACTGGAAGAGCCGCTCGAGACACTCCCCGAGCGTACGCTCGGCGTTGTAGACCGGCATCACCACCGACAGCCGCGGGGCCGCCGCCGTCGCCTGCCGCCGCCGCGCGAGCCAGCGGGCCATCGAGGTCACGCGCCCGACCCCGGCGGCCGCGGGCGCCTCCTTCGGCGGGGATCCGTTGGGTCGCATCGCGCTAGTCTCCTTGCCCGAAGCGATAGATCACGTTGAAGGTCGGGCGTCGCCCGTTGAGGTGCGTCACGATGGCCGTGCCCACGCCGAGAAGCCCCCAGAACGCGATCTGCAGGGTCGGATTGTAGAACGCATTGAAGTTCGCCATCGAGAGCAGGAATCCCAGGCCCGAGGAGAAGATCGCCCAGAGCACGAGCGCGAGCCGCGGATCGCTCACGAGCCGGCTCCCGCGGTAGATGCCGACGAGGGCAGCCCCGATGATCCACATCATGAGCGCCCAGCCGATCACCCCTTCGCGCAGCGTGAGCAGCAGGTGCATGTTCTCGGGGTGCTCGAGCTGCGGACCGCCCGGCCCGGTGGTGACCTCCACGACGGCGACGGCGCCCTTGCCCGGCGCGGTGCCCACGAGACCGCGCAGCGACTTGAGCTCGTGCGAAAGCGTGTCGGCCGTGACCGCCACCCGCCGCGCCCACTCCGCGCTCAGCTCGGCGGGCGCGAGCCGCAGCGTCCCCGTCATGACGAGGATGGCGAGGAACGCAAGCGCCGAGGCCACGACCAGCCGGAAGGCGCGCCCCGAGACGCGCCAACTGAACACCGCCGCGGTGAGCCACAGCGCCAGGAGCCCCGTGCGGGTCTGCGTGAGGAGGACCGCCACCATGACGAGCGTCGTGGCGATGAGCCAGAAGTCCCGCTCCTCGCGCCCCTCGGCGCACACGAGCTCGACGAGCACGAGCGGCACCCCGAGGACGAGATAGGCCGCGAGCGCGACCGGGTTGCCGAGCGTCGACCCGATGCGTACCTGCGCGACCGCCGCCTCGGCGCCCCCCGCCCCGCCGTGCGTGCGCACGACGAGCTCGAGGAGCCCCAGCACCGCCACGGCGACCGCGGCGAGGGCCACGACGCGCGTCGCCCGCCGGGCGAACGTGGGATTCATCTCGCCGCTCACCACGAGGAAGTAGAGGAGGAACCCCGAGGCGCTGAAGTACGCCAGGTCCCGCAGCCGCGCCCCGAGGTCGCCGTCGACGATGCCCGCGAGCACGAGGAACGCGACGAAGCAGGCCATCGGCAGGTTTGTCGGCGTCCGGTAGAGGTAGAGGCGGTGGGCGGGAATCTGCTGGGCGAGCGCCGCCGCCGTGAGCAGGAGGCCCAGGGCCTCGAACGGCGAGATGCGGAAGCCTCCCACGGTGACCTCGAAGGGCCCGCGGAACACCTCGGGCAAGAACGACGCGCAGAGGAAGATGAGCGCGAGGAGGAGCCCGAGCGTGAGCCAGCGGTTCAAGAGCTTCACGAACGTCGCCAGCACGAGCTTCACGTCGAGCCAGAAGCTCCGGTTGCGGATGTAGAGGAGGTCGTAGCGGAGCTTGTCGCGCGGGTGGGTGAAGTAGCCGCCGCGGAGCTGGGCCAAGCCGGTCATGCCCGGGCGGACGACGAAGCGGGCGGCGTAGTTCGGGATCTCCCGCATCGACGTCGCGAGGAACACGGGGCGCACGGGGCGCGGCCCGACGAAGTTCATCTCGCCGCGCAGGATGTTGATGAGCTGGGGGATCTCGTCGAGCTTGGTGCGCCGCAGGAAGCGGCCGATCGGCGTGTAGAGCGTGTCCTGCGCGCTCAGGAGACGGCCGCCGATGCGCTGCTCGGCGTCGACGAGCAGCGTGCGGAACTTGTTGATGGTGAAGGGCTCGAGGTTCTTGCCGATGCGCGTCCCCCGGTAGAGCACGGGTCCGGTGCTCGTGAGCTTGATTGCGATTGCGATCACGACGATCACCGGGAGGAGCAGGAGGAGCCCCCCTGCGGCCACCACCACCTGCCACCACCGCTCCCAGCGGCCGTCGGGCTCGAGACCGAGCGCGACGAGGGCCCGCAGCGGATCGGCCTGGGCGCCGAGCGCCTCGCGGACGCCCGCGGATCCTTCCATCGGTCGGCTCATGCGCATGCTCGTGCCGCCGGCCGCACGCCGTGCAGCACCTCGTCGTGCCAGACGGAGAGCACCAGGAGCGCCCAGATCGCCCGGCTGTGATCGGCCCGCCGGGCGCCGTGCTCGGCGAGCAGCCGCGCGACCGCGCGCGGGTCGAAGAGCCCCTGGCGGCGCAGCCGCGAGGGGGCGAGCAAGTCGCACGCGAAGTCGCGCAGCTCGCCCGCGAGCCACGCCGGCATGGGCACGTTGAAGCCGCGCTTGCGCCCTGCGGTCACCGCCTCGGGCAACCGGCCGGCCATCGCCCGGCGCAGGAGGTACTTCGTGGTGAGCCCCCGGAGCCGGAGCTTCGACGGCAGGCGGCGCGCGAATTCGACGACCGCGCGGTCGAGGAACGGGACCCGCGCCTCGAGCGAGTGCGCCATGCTCATGCGGTCGACCTTCACGAGGATGTCGCCGGGCAGGTAGATGGTCCCGTCGACGAACTGGAGGCGGTCGAGGTCGTCGCCGTCGGCCGCGGCGAACGCCTCCTCGAACAGCCGCACCGTCGGCGCCCGCGCCGCAACCCCGTTCCCCTCGCCGTAGAGCGCCGCCTTCGCGTCCTCGGCGAGCACGGTCTTCCACCAGAGATGCCCGGCCGCCGGGGGCAGGTAGGCCCCGGTGACGAAGCGCTTGGCCTTGTAGTCGAAGCTCACGCGCGCGTGGGAGACGGGCAGACACCGCACGAGCGCGGGAATCACCCGGGCACCCAGGAGCGCGGGCAGCCGGGCGTAAAGCCGGGCGATCCGGTGCGCCCGGTAGGTCTCGTAGCCGCCGAGCATCTCGTCGCCGCCCTCGCCGGAGAGCACGACGGTCACGTGCCGGCGCGCGAGCTCGGAGAGATAGTAGACGGGGATTGCGGACGAGTCGGCGAACGGCTCGTCGAAATGGCGGACGAGCGTCGGCAGCAGCGCCGCCGCGTCGGGCCGCACGATCAGCTCGTGGTGCTCGGTGCCGTAGCGGGCGGCGACCGCGCGCGCAACCGCGGTCTCGTCGAAGGTCTTTTCCGCGAAGCCGATGGTGAACGTGCGAATCGGGCGGACGCCGAGCTCGGCCAGCAGCGCCACGATCGTGCCCGAGTCGAGCCCGCCCGAGAGAAAGACGCCGAGCGGCACGTCGCTCATGAGGTGGCTCGCCACCGCCGCCTTGAGCGTGGCGAGCAGGTCGGCCTGCCAGTCGGCCTCGCTCCGTCGGGACGACGCGGGGGCCACGTGGCCGGCGAGGCGCCAGTAGGGCTCCTCGCGCACGGGCGTCCCCGTGCGCCACGGCTCCGCGATGAGGATATGCCCCGGCGCGAGCTGGCGGACGCCCGCAAAGATGCTCGCCGGGCCCGGGACGTAGCCGAGCGTGAGGTAGTCGTGCAACGCCTGGAGGTCGAGCTGCGCATCGAGGCCGCCCGCGAGCAGGCACTTGGCCTCCGAGCCGAAGAGGAGCCGGCCGCCCGTCTGGACGACGAAGAGCGGCTTGATGCCGATGCGGTCGCGGCCGAGCACGAGGCGGTGCGCGCGCCGGTCCCAGAGCGCGAAGGCGAACATCCCCTCGAGCCGCTCGACCGCCCGCGGCCCCTCTTCCTCGTAGAGGTGCGCGATCACCTCGACGTCCGAGCGCGACCGCAGCCGGTGTCCCCGGGCGGCGAGCTCCCGCTGGAGCGCGGGGGCGTTGTAGATCTCGCCGTTGCACACGACCTGCACCGTGCCGTCCTCGTTCGCGAGCGGCTGATGCCCCCCGGCGAGATCGACGATCGAGAGGCGCCGCATGCCGAGCGCCACCTCCTCGCCCGTAAACGCGCCGAAGTCGTCGGGCCCGCGGTGGACCATGACGTCGCACATCGCGCGCACGCGCTCGGCGCTCGCCGGGGCACCCGGCTCGAGGCGAAGCTCTCCTGCAATCCCGCACATGACGGCTTTAGGCCGCGAGCCGCTGGCGCTCGAGCGCCGCGGCGAGATCGACGATGGGCGCAAGCCGCGGGGCGACCCCCACCCGCGGCAGCAGGAAGGGATCGGCCCCGGGCCGCAGCGCCCCCGGCAGCGAGGTGACCCCCGAGCGGAACCCGAGCCGCGCGAGCAGCCTCGCCACCTCGGGCGAGCAGTGACGGTGCGACCCGCCGGTGTTCGTGTAGGCGAAGTGAACCGCCGGCCGGCCGACGTGCGCGGCGATCGCGTCGCACGAAGCCACGAGCTCCCGCTCGACCTCGGTCGGATCGGCGAGCGTCACGTTGAGGTGGCTCACCGTGTGCGAGCCGATCGTCCAGCCCGCCGCCGCCAGCTCCTTCACCTGCGCCCAGGTGAGCATGCTGCCCGCGAGCGCCCGCTCGAGGTCCACACCCGCCGCTTCGGCCGCCGCCGCCAAGCGCTCGGCGCGCTCGGCCGTCCCGAGCGGAACGAGCGCGCGCGTAAGCGCCCGCGCGGCCGCGGCGCGCTCGGCCGCCGGCCCGAGCGCAACGGGCGGCAGGCCCGGCACGTGCAGCGCCGGCCCGCGGGCGCCCGCGACCAGCGCGCGCACCGCCGCCATCCAGAGCGGCGGCCCGCCGTCGAGGCTGCCGGTCGTCACGTACACGGTCGCCGTGAGCCCGAAGCGACGCAAAACCGGAAAGGCGAGCGCGTGGTTGTCGGCGTAGCCATCGTCGAAGGTGATCGCCACGGCACGCGGCGGGAAGGGGCGACCGCCCTCGAGCGCCTCGACGAGGTCGTCGAGCGGCACCACGCGGTAGGCGCGCCGCAGGAACGCCACCTGGAGTCGGAACGCCTCGAGCGGCAGGCAGATCTCGGGGATCGCGTACGGCACCTCGGCGACCGTGGGCGAGATCGCGTGATAGCGCAGCACGAGCGCGCGAACCCGCCGCCGCGCGAGCCGCGCAAGCCGGAGGAGCCCGCCGTGAAACAGCATCCGCTTCACCGTCCAGCTCCCCACCCGCGTCATTCGACGTACCCGAGCCCCTGGAGGAACTTGCGCATCTCGGCCTCGTCGTCCGCCGAGAGCGTCTGCGGGCCGTCGCCGCCCGTGCGCCCGGCGGCCCGGCGCACCGGATGCGCGGCGACCCATGCTGCATCGAGCGCCTCCTCGAGCACGCGGCCGTCGAGGTCGTCGGGGAGCGGCGCGCCGAGGAGGTGGATGGCCGTCGGCAGCACGTCGGCGAGGCTCGGCGCCTCGAGCACCAGGCCACGGCGAAAGGGCCCGCCGGCGGCGACGAAGATGCCCTCGGGGGTGTGCGACCCGTTCACGGCCCGCAGCGTGCTCGGCGGGACCTCGGTGACGAGGCGGTCGAGGTCGAACCCCCCGTGGAGCCCGGGCATCGTCTCCACGACGAGATCGGGGGCGTCCGCCACGTGCGGGCCCTCGTAGACCTCCTCGCGCCGCCGCACGCTGCGCACCAGCGGGGCGCCGCTGATGGGATCGACGAGCGCGCCGAGGTCGCGCACGAGCGCGTCGCGGAGCGCCTCGTACTCGGCGCCAGGCGCGACGACGCCCCGCGGCTGGCGCCCGCGCAGGTTCACCCACACGCCGGTGATCGGGTAGTAGACGGGGATCGCGTAGGCGCGCGTGCGCTCCCAGGCGATCGCGGCGGTGGCGTTGCGAAGCCCGCGCAGCCGCCGCTGGACGCGCTCGGGCAGGTTGCGCTTGAGCCACATCCGCCCGGGCACCTGCTGCCGCGCGCGGTCGATCACGCGGCGCACGCCGCTCGCTACCTGCGCGCGGCCGGCGCCCGCCACCTCGAGGTACCCCTTGCCGCGGAGGAACGCGTTCACGTTGAGATGCCGGCTCGGCGCCGGGCCGCCGCCGTGGTCGGAGACGACCAGCACCGCGGTGTCGTCGCCGAGGTCCGCCACGAGCCGGCCGATGGCGGCGTCGATCTCCTCGTACCAGCGGGTGATGAGCGTCCGGAGCGCGAGGGGCGCGTCGGGCTCGTGCAGCGGCGAGGTCGGGTCGTGGAACGCCCAGAAGTTGTGATGGAGGCCGTCGGGGATGCCGGTAAAGACGACGAGGAGGTCCGTGCCCGCTTCGAGGTAGCGGCGGGTGGTGCGCTCGAGGAGGTCGAGCTCGAAGCGGTTGCACCGGTCGACCGCGGCGACGTCGCGGTTGCGCTTGGCGGCGTTCAGCTCGTCGTGCGTGAGCGGGCTCACCATGCCGAGCTCGGCTTCGACACCGGCCGGGCAGGCGTATGCGCGGCGCCGGTCGGGCACCGGCGGCCCGGAGACCACGACGCCACCGGGCACCTCCCACGGCGGGTAGGTCATCGGGATGCGGTAGGCGAGCGTGCGCAGACCACCGAGCGCGCCCACGTGGTCGAGGAGGGTCGTTCCGCGGAAGAAGGACGAGTTCACCAGCGTCTCGCTGAAGCCCGAGTACCGGCGCGCGTCGAGGTTCTGGAAGTTGAAGACGCCGTGGCGGCCCGGCTGCTTCCCGGTGAGGAACGTGACCCACGCGGGCGCCGACACGGGCGGGCACGTCGAGCGCAGCCGCGCCCGCACGCCGCGCGCGATCAGGCGCGCGAGCGCCGGCATGCGACCCGCCGCGAGCAGCGGGTCGATCACGTCGAACGTGGCGCCGTCGAGCCCGAAGATGAGCGTGCGGACCCTCACGACCCACCTCCGCTGCGGTAGCGCAGCGCGAGCAGCGGCGCCCGCACGCGCTGCCAGCCCCCGTTGCCGAGGCACGCCTTGGCCGCGCTCTTGGCGGCCTCGATCGCCTTGAGCCGCCAGAGCGCCCGCGGCTCGCCGGTGAGGATCGCCACGAACTCCGCGACGGTCATCCCGCGGCGCACCCCGATGCGCGGGACGGCGAGCGGGCGGTCGCCCGGGTGCCACCACCCGACCCGGCTCGTGCAGAACACCCGGTAGCCCAGCTCGCGCAGCACGGGCTCGAGCCCCGGAGGCTCCCAGCCGCGGGGCAACGATGCCGCGCGCACCGCGATCCCGAGGCGGTCCTCCAGTATCGCCTTCGAGACGCCGAACTCGCGCCGCAGCCCGGCGGCATCGAGGCGGTCGAGGAAGGGATGGGTGAGCGAGTGGCTGCCCACCTCCATGCCGGCGGCGACCATCTCCCGGAGCTGCGCCCAGGTGACGTGCCCCGGCGTGTCCACCTGGCTCGGCACGACGAAGAACGTCGCGCGCAGCTTGAGCTCGCAGAGCACGGGAAACACGTGGATGTAGTCGCTCGCCGCGCCGTCGTCGAAGGTGAGGCTGTAGAACGCACCGCCGAGCTCGCCGGGCACCTGCCCCGCGGGAATCGCGCGCCGCGGCGTGTCGCACGCGGCGAGCAGCAGGCTGCGCAGCTCGGTGGGCGCGAGCACGTAGGGGCGGTGCGTGGGGGGCACCTCGGCGAGTTGCTCCTCGGGCACGACGTCGTGGAAGACGAAGACGGCGGCGCGCGGTCTCATACGTAGCCGAGCCCCTCGAGCATGTCCTGGATGCGGGCCTCCTCGTCGGCCGAGAACTGGTGCGCGCTTTCCGGGAGCGCGTAGGGAACCTCGCGCACCACGACCGGGCGCTCGGCGACGCAGCGCGGGTCGAGCGCCTCGACCAGCACCCGGCCGTCCATGTCCGCGTCGACGGGAAGGCCGAGGAGGTGGAGGACCGTGGCGCCCACGTCCTCGATCGCCGCGAGCGGAAGCGTGGCACCGCGGCGGACCTCGGGGCCGTGGAGCACGAGGATGCCGTCGCGAGCGTGGTTGCCCGTGCGCTCCTCGGGCCCCGTGCCGGCCGGCAGCAGGGTCGCCCGGCCGAGCCCCTCGACCATGCACACCGTGCGCGCGGTCTCGACCAGCAGATCGGGGCCCGCATCCCGACACGGTCCACGGTAGACCTCGTCGCGCCGGTGCACCGCCGTGACGACCGGCTCGCCGGTCGCGGGATCGCGGAAGGCGAGGAGCCGCTCGCGCAGCTCCGCGAGGACCGCCTCGTACTCGCGCCCGGGCTCGACGATGCCGCCCGGCTCGCGGCCGCGGAGATTCACGAACAGCCCCGATCCGGGCGCCGACGGGCAGTAGGCGCGCGTACGACTCCAGTCGATGCGGTGCGCCACCTTCGCGAACGAGCTGAGCGTCTGCGGCACGGCCTGCTTGAGCCCGCGCGGCACGAGCCGCGGCACCCAGCCGAGCCCCAGGCGGTCGAGCCGCCGCACCATCGCGCGCGCATCGACGCCCATGGCCGCCAGCCCCCGCCGCGCCGCACCGTCGGGCCGCAGCGCGAGAAAGCCCTCGGCGGCGAGCCAGTTCATCACGCAGAAGTAGCGGTGCAGCGGCGCCGAGCCGTGGTCGGAGAGAACCACCAGCGCCGTCTCCGGCGGCACACGCTCGAGGAAGCGCGCGAGCGCGCCGTCGAGGGCAATGTGGAAGTCGCGGACCACGTGCGCGAACGGGCCCGGGCCGGGATATGCCGGGTGCTCCTCGTCCATGTAGCGCCAGAAGAAGTGCTGCAGCTTGTCGAGGGTGTGGAACATCACCCAGAAGAGGTCCCAGTCCTCGTGCTCGAGGAGGTAGAGCGTCTCCTCGGTCTGGATCCGCTGCAGGTCGAACGCGTCGCGCCGGAAGCTTTCGAGGTCGCCGCGGCGGAGCACGCTCTCGTCCACCTCGAGCCGGTAGCCCGGGATGCGGGCCGCGAGCGTCGCCTTGAGGGCCGGCGGGGCCACGAAGTCCTCGGCGCCCTTCGGCGTCATGATGCCCGAGATCATCACGCCCACGTCCGCTCGCGGGGGATAGGTGAGCGGCATGTGCAGCACGCAGCTCCGCAGCCCGTGCGCGGCCGCGATGTCCCAGACGCGCGGGCTCCGGAGATCGGCGAGCGTCACCGGGGCGCGACCGCGGCCGCCGCCCGTCGTCTTGTAAAAGTTGAAGACGTTGTGCTTGCCCGGGTTGCGCCCGGTCGCCGCCGACGTCCACCCCGGCGGCGTGAGCGCCGGCAGCGTCGAGCGCAGGGGGGCGCGCACGCCCTCGGCGAGCAGGCGAGCGAACGTCGGCAGGATGCCCGCCTCGGCCCAGGGCAGGATCAGATCGAACGTCGCGGCATCGAGGCCGACGACGAGCACGCGGCGGCGGGCGCCCGTCACGCAGCCATCCCCCTCCCGAGCGCGGCGAGCCGCTCCGTGTAGAGGCGCTCGAGGCGGACGACCATGGCGCGCGCATCGAAGCGCGCCTCCACGGCGCGCCGCGCCGCCGCACCGAGCGCCGCCGCCCGGCCGGGCTCGTCGAGGAGCCGCCCGATCGCGCGCGCGAGCGCGCGCACGTCGCCGGGCGGCACGAGCATCCCCGTGCACCCGTCGTCACAGACCTCGCGCGTCCCACCGACCGCGGTCACGACCACCGGCCGCGCGGCGGCCATCGCCTCCAAGAGCGCGTTCGACATCCCTTCCGCCAGCGACGGCAGGACGAACACGTCCATGGCCGCCAGCGCGGGGCGGACGTCGGCGAGCGCCCCCGTAAACCGCACCCGCGCTGGCGACGCCGTGGCCCGTCCCTCGAGCCGCGCGCGCAGCGGCCCGTCGCCCACCAGCAGGAGCTGCGGCGCCCGCCCATCGCGGCTTTCGGCGAGCACCTCGGCGGCGGCGAGGAGGTGATCGAGGCCCTTGCGCGGCTCGAACCGCCCGACGGTGCCCACCACGGGCCGGCCGGGATCGAGCCCGAGCGCCGCCTTCGCCTCCGCCCCCGACACCGTCGGCCGGAACCGCTCCGCATCGACGCCGCTCGGGATGATCTCCCAGCGCGCGCGCACCCCCTGCGCCTCGCCCTCCGCCTGGAGCGCCGCCGCGTTGGCGACGATCGTGTCGACCCGCCGCCCGATCACCCGCCACGCCCGCCGCGCGGTCGCATCCGCGCCGGTGAGGCTGCGCTTGCCGGCGAGGAGCAGCGGCACGCCCGCGAGCCGTCCGGCGATCGCGCCGATGAGCGCCGGCCGCCACTGATAGCCGTGCACCACCTCCACCCCCGCACGCTTGAGCGCCCGGGCGGCCCGCACGACCGCGAGCATCGCGCGCGGCCCACCGAGCCACGGCCCGACGTCGAGCGAGGTGACCGGCACGCCCGCTGCACGGAGCGCGCTCTCCACTTCGCCGCCGCGGTTGAGCGTGTAGACGTGCGCCCGGAAGCGCTTTGGATCGAGGCGGGCGAGCACCTCCTGGAGGTGCCGCTGCGTGCCGCCCGTGGTGAGCAGCGGGGCGAAGAAGGCGATCGTCGTCATGAGGCCATGGCGTAGGCGAGACGCGGCCGCGTCCGCCGCGCGACCGCCGCCGCCGGCACAGGCTCGGGCAGGCTCTCGACGTAGCGCCTGAGCGTGATCACCTGCGCGATGAGGATGTAGCAGATCGGGTTGAGCCACATGTCGGCGAAGGCGGCGAAGAACATGAACTGCACGAACGCCACGCGCAGCGCCGCCGCGATGAAGCCGATCTCCGGGTCGCGGTGCCCGAGGCGCAGCACGACGCCGATGTCGCGCCACGTGGTCCAGAAGAGCAGCACGTAGCCGAGGAAGGCGAAGATGCCGCCCTCGGTCATCGCCCAGAGGTAGGAGTTGTGCGGCGGGCGGAAGTAGGGGTCGAGGTAGACCTGGCGCGCGACCTCGCGGAAGTTCCCGAGGCCGATGCCGCTAAAGAAGTGGTCCCGCATCATGTGCAGGCCCAAGTAGATCGTGTCGAGCCGCTGCAGGGTCGAGTGATAGCCGTAGGTGTGCCGCTCCGGTGTGAAGTTGATCATGCGCTCGATCGAGTCCGCCGGGACGAGGAAGAGGACCGCGACCACGGCGATCAGCGCAAACAGCGCGATCTGGTAGGGCGGCACGCGATACTGCTTCTCGCCCGTCTGGAGGAACGTGCCCAACACGAAGATGCCCAGCAGGCCGCTGCGCGAGCCGCTCGCGAAGACCACGAGGATCGCGCCCGCGATCGGGCCGTAGGCGATCAGCCGGCGGAGCCAGCCCGGTCGCGAGCGCGACCAGTACCACCAGAAGGCCACCTCGCTGAGACAGATCATGGCGAGGCGGTTGGGGTTGGCGCCCGAGGTGAGGCTCGCGGCGGCCCGGAAGCCGCTGATCAGCGTGCCTTGCTCCCAGTTGTAGAGCGCGGAGGGGACGGCGGCAAAGAGCGAGAACATCACGGTGAGGAAGATCGCGCGGATCTCGCGCCGCGAGCGGACGAAGATCCAGTAGAAGATCAGGAAGACCAGCCGGGTGATGAAGTCGTGCCCCATCTGGTCGGTGCGGTCGAGGGCCACCCGCTTGCCGCGGCTCACCTGGAGGAGCGGGAAGAGGCTCTGCGAGTACAACGAGCCGATCAGGAAGATCACGCCGATCACCATGAGGATCACGATCGGACGCACCTTCAAAAACGAGAGGTCCCGCGTCTCGAGCACGTGGCCGATCAGCAGGACGACGAACCCGACGCCGAGCAGGTTGTTGATCGTGAGCGCCCCCAGGGAGTCGAAGACCGTCGGATAGGCCGCGAGCATGAACCCGCTGGTCATCACCGCGATCCCCGTGACCGGATTGACGAAGAGGATCCCCACCGTGCTGAGCGCGATCCACGCGGCGCAGACGATCACCTCCTTGCCGAGGTAGGTGCCGGCGACGGTGAGCGCCGCGATGAAGGGGATCGCGAGGGCGAGCCCCAGGCGGAGCCCCAGCGGCGTGGCGGATCGAGCGGCGCGGGCGGGCATGGGGACGGGGGCGGGTTAGAGCAGCTCTTCCAGGAAGGCGGGAATGTAGTTGCGGCGCCGGTTAAGCACGGCGCCGGCCAGCCGCACGCCGCAGCGCTCGAGGCTGCGACGGGTCCGCTCGACCTCGGGAACGCGCGTGCGGTCGGCCTCGATCACGATGAGCGCCGCGTCGAGCCGCGGGCCGATGATCGACGCGTCGCTGTAGACACCCACGGGCGGCAGGTCGAAGACCACGAAGTCGAAGTGACTCCGGAGCTGCTCGAGCGCCACGGGCAGGCCCGGCGAATCGAAGACCGCCGACGGAACGAGCGCCGACTGGCCGCAGGGGACCACGAAGAGGTTCGGCACCTCCGCCTGCTGGGCGACCTGGGCCACCGTCTGGCGGCCCTCGACCAGCTCGGCGAAGCCGCCGTTCGGCACGACGTTGAACACCGCGGCGAAGCTCGGCGAGCGGAAGTTCGCCTCCACGACCGCGACCCGCCCCCCGCGGCGGCGCACCAGGATCGAGGCGAACACGGCGGCCGTCGTGGTCGTGCCCTCGCCGTGGAGCGACGCCGTGACCCCGAGGAGCTTCGGGAGCGCGGCCGGGTCGGCCCCCGGCGCCACGAGCAGGTTCGTGCCGAGCCGCTGGAAGGCCTCCTCGACCTCGGGCCCGATCTGGAAGCTCAGGCGCGCGGCGGCCTCCGCGGTGCGCCCGTTGCGCGGGAAGAGCCGCCACCAGCCGCGACGCTTCCCGTTGCCGCCGCCGTTGCCGTTGCCCCCCCCGTTGCCGTGGCCGCCGTTGCCGCCGGCGCCCCCGCCGCTGCGCTCCCGTTCGAGCCTCCGGAGCGCGTCGTAGATCCGACTCATGGCTTCGTCCCTTCTGCGTCAGGCCCGCGCGGGTGCGGGCACGGTCTCGAGATCGGGGATCACCGCGAGCACGGGCAGCTCGAGGTAGCGCTCGACCTCCTCCTCGAACCGCAGGCGGCGGCTCACGTACTCGATGGCCACGGCGAGCCCGGCGGCGAGCCCGAGCCCACCCACCAGGCCGAGGAGCAGCGGCAGCAGGAGCCCGTTCACCGGCTGCGTCGGCGGCTCCGCCCACTGGACCACGCTCACGTTCACCATGTTGGTGTTCTTGAGCTGCTGGGAGATGCGCGCCTCCTCCTGCTTGCGCCAGTAGAGGTCGAAGGCGTACGCCTTCTCGTCCGCGTCCTGCTTGAGGTTGTTGATCGTAAAACGCGCGTCGCGCAGCACGCGCAGCCGCTCGCGCATCTCCTCGAGCCCCCGCGCGACGGCGGGCTCGCGCTCCCGCAGATCGGCGAGCTGCGCCTCGATGGTGTAGGCGTTGCGCAGCAGCTCACGATGCACCTCGCTTTCCTGCATCGTGCGCTTGTTCAGGATGTGCTCCTGCTCGCGCTTGATCTGCTGTTCGAGCTGCGCGATCTGCTCGTCGTCCTGCTGCACGTGCCGGTCCGTGGGCAGGTACTGCTCGAGGAGCTTCGTGCGATCGATCTGGAGGTCGGTGAGCCGCTGCTTGAGCTGCAGCACGCTCGGGTTCGAGAGGTACTCCTCGGAGAACGGGATCTGCGGCGGCGTCTTCTCGATCAGCGCCCGCAGCGCGGCGAGCTTCTTTTCGGCCCCGCGCATCTTGGCGCGGTGCGCCGCGAGCGTCTTCTCCTGCTCGATCGCGTCCTGGTTGACGATGCGGATCTCCTGGTCGACGTCGGTGACGTGGACCTTCTGGAGATAGGCGCGCAGGCGGTGCTGCGCTTCCTTCATCTGTCCCTCGAGCAGCCGCAGTTGCTGGCGGTAGAGGCTGTGGAGCCCCTGGTCGTTGCGATAGGCCTCGTTGTGATGCTCGAGGTAGACCTCGGTGATGGCGTTGACCATCCGCGCGGCCTTCTCGGGCGAGCGGCCGATGTAACTGATCTGGAGCGTGTTCGAGGACGGCGTCGGGGCCACCGTGAGCGCGAGCTGCATGCCGTCGATCATCTGGGCGAAGCTCGTCCCGGGCTCGGGCTGCACGCCGAGCCGTCGCGCCGCCTCCTCGATCACCTGCCGGCTCTTGACGATCTCGCCTTCGGTGGTGATGGCCTCGGGGGTGAGCGGTTGGAAGTAGCTGTGGGACGGCGCCTCGGTGGGCGTGAGGGTGAGCGTCTCGCCGATCTTCACCAGCACCTCGGAGGTGGCCCGCCAGGTGGTCGGGCGGATGAGCCCGACCACGGCCGAGGCGAGGAACACGAGGAGGAACACGCCGAGGACGAGCCGCTTGTGCTTGAAGACCGCGTACACGAAGCTCCGCGCGGCGAGGTTCGCCGAACCGGCGGCCGGCGCCGCGGGCAGGAGCTGGGTTGCCTCCGGGAGCGTCTGCAATGTCGCCATGGGATGCCTCAGCGCCGCAAAGGCGCGCCGCCGCTCACTGGATCACGTAGCCGGCGCCGACGCGCGGCAGCGCCGGGATGAGGCCGCGGACCCACTGATCGACCACGACGTCGGCGTTGGCGATCCAGGTCTTCGGCACGTAGATCACGTCGTTCGGGTGCAGCCGCACGCGCTCGGGCACGCCGTCCTTGACGACCTGCGCCATGTCGACGCGCGCCGCGGCGATCTTCCCGCCGGGCAGCGGGGTCATGATGAGCACGCTCTCGAGCTTGGCCGTGTCCTTGAAGCCACCCACCTGGAGCACGGCCTGCAGCGGCGTCATGTCCGGGCGCAGCGGGACGTAGCTCGGCTTGAGCACCTCGCCGCCGACGTACACCCGCTGCTCGGCCATGTGGGTCATGACGAGCGAGACCTCCGGGTTGCGCAGGCGCTCGGAGGTCTTGCGCACGATGAGCTCCTCGACCTCGTGCGGGGTGAGCCCGACGACCGAGAGCTCGCCCGTGGCGGGCATGGAGATGCGCCCGTCGGGGCGCACGGTGAGATGCATGTTCAGGTCGGGCTGGTACTCGAACCGCACGTCGAACTCGTCGCCGACCGTGATGCGGTACTCGGGGGCCGCCTCGGGCGTCGCCGGCGGCAGGAGCGCGGCCGGCGGGGGACCCGGGACCGGCGCGCGCCGGCCGCAGCCTACGCTCGCGAGGAGCAACAGCCCCGCTACCGCACGTCGGTGTGATCGGTTCATGGCTCCGCCCTTCCCCGTCGCGCGGGGTCTTTCCGTCTCCTTCCGATGTTCTTGCCCGGACATGCGCGGCCGGGCGAGTGCTCAGACCCGGTCGATCAGGGCGACCGGAAGCTCGACGCTCGCGCCTTCACGCAGAAAGTCGAGCAGAATTCTCACGCGCCCCCGCTCGGAGCAGGGGCGCTCGATCACGGCCATGAGGCCCGCCAGCGGTCCGCCTGTGATCGCGACGCGATCCCCCGGACCGAGCCGCGGCCGCTGGCGAATGACATCCCCCGGGCCGGCGCTGGCGCGCATGAGGCCGATGACCGCCTCGGGCACCGGCGCGGGCGTCGGACCGAAGGCGACGAAGCCGCGGACGCCCGGCGTCCAGATCACCCGGTAGTACTGGGCGAGGAGCGCAATGTGGACGAAGAGGTAGCCCGGAAAGAGGGGGGCGACGTGCGCGCGGCCGACCTCGAGCACGCGGGGAAAAAAGATAGCCACTCCCCGCCGCTCGAGCTGCTCGACCGCATACTGCTCCCGCCTCGCCTTCGTGCGCACCGCGAACCACCGACGCTCGGCGGAGGAGGATTCGCAGCCCGCAGCGGGCGAATCGAACGCAGGCCAGACGAGGCCCATACCCGTGCGGCGATTGTGCAATTTCAGTGCCACGAAGCCATCACCAGAGCGCCCAAGGCGCGCGATTTTCATGGCCTTTCGATCGAGGGAGCCTCGCGTCGGATCTCGCACCGCTGCGGGCGTCGTGCATGACCGCTCATCGCTCCGGACGAAGGACGAGGGCCCGACGCTCGCGGCGGCGGAGCTTGCAGCGCCGCGACACCATGCAAGGTCGCTCGGGATCATCGAGCCGAACGTGCTGCGGTGCAACGTCCGGCCGGCCGCGCATCGCAGTCCTGCGCGGTCGCGTCAGCTCCCGGTGGCGAGCGCCTCGCCGTTCTCGGCCCGGCCCCGCAGCCGGTAGTCCTCGCGCCGCAGCCCGTGGAGCTTCATCTTGCGGTGCAGGGTGGCGGCATCGACGAGCGCGTGCTTGGCGGAGAGGTTGATGCCCCCGCGGTACTTCCGCAGCACGTGCGCCAGATAGTCGCGCTCGGCGCGGCGCAGGAACTCCTTCAAGGGCACCTCGTAGTCGTAGTGCGCGTGCCGGCCGTTGCCCCCGCTCGGCCCCTCCTTGCCGACGCCGCTGTGTCCGGGCAGGTCGACCTCGCGGATCACCGCACCGCTCGTGCGCAGGATCGCCCGCTCGATCACGTTGCCGAGCTCGCGCACGTTGCCCGGCCAGGCATAGCTCATGAGCTGGGAGAGCGCCTTGTTCGAGAGCCGGTTGATGCCCTTCTCGCGGGCCATCTCGCTGTTCCGCAGGAACTCGCCGACGAGCAGCGGGATGTCTTCGATGCGCTCGCGCAGCGGCGGAATGCGCAGCGGCACGACGTTGATGCGGTAGTAGAAGTCCTCGCGCATCCGTCCCTCGGCCACGAGCTGGGCCAGATCCATGTTGGTGGCGCAGATGACGCGCATGTTCACCTTGATGCGCCGGTTCGAGCCGAGCTTCTCGATCTCCCGCTCCTCGAGCACGCGGAGCAGCTTGAGCTGCATGTTGAGCGAGATGCTCTCGATCTCGTCGAGAAAGAGCGTGCCGCCGCTCGCCAGCTCGATCTTGCCGACGCGGTCGTGGATCGCACCGGTGAACGCGCCGCGCTCGTAGCCGAACAGCTCGCTCTCGAGCAGCGTGTCGGGAAAGGCGGCGCAGTTGATGGCGACGAAGCGGCCGTTCTTCCGCTTGCCCTGGAAGTGAATCGCCCGCGCCGCGAGCTCCTTGCCCGTCCCCGACTCGCCGTAGATCAGGACCGTCGCGTCGTTTTGCGCGAGCACGCTGATCGTCTCGAAGATCTCGTGCATCACCCGGTTGCGGCTCACCATGTTGGCGAAGGCGTACCGGTCCGAGAGCTGGCTGCGCAGGTAGTTGATCTCGTCGAGGAGGCGCCGCTTCTCGAGGATCTTTTCGGTCGCGAGGAGGATCTCCTCCTTCTGGAAGGGCTTGGTGATGTAGTCGCTCGCCCCCTGCTTGATCGCCTCGACGGCGCCCTTGATGCTCGCGTAGCCCGTGATCATGATCACGTCGAGATCGGGCCAGCGGTCGCGGATCTCGCGGGTGAGCCCGATGCCGTCCGTGCCGGGGATCTTGAGGTCCACGACCGCCAGCGAGAAGTCCTCCTCGCCGAGGAACCGCAACGCCTCGGTGGCGTTGCTCGCGCAGCGGACGAGGTAGCGCTGGGAGGCGTAGAACTCCTCGAGCTGCCGGCAGATGAAGGGATCGTCGTCGACGATCAGGATGCGTGTTTCCATGCTCAGGACCTCATGTCGTGAGGGGCAGGAAGACGACGACGTGGTGCTCGTCGTCGGCTGGCTCGCTCGCCGCCAGCTCCCCCCCGTGCAGCGCGACGATGCGCTCGGCGAGCGCCCACTCGACACCCGTTGCGGCGGTCTGGAAGAGCGCCGCCGCGGGGCTCGCGCCGTGCACCGCCAGGTCGAGGCGCACGCCGGGCCCGTCGCGCCACACCCGCTCGCAGCGCGCCTCGCAGCGGCTTCCCGGCCCGCAGCGCTCGCCGAGCCGCCGGGCGATCACCTGGGCCACGTGCGAGAAGCGCGCGGCATCGACCATGACCGCGCCGCTCGCGAGCCCCTCCGCCTCGGCGACGACCAGCGGCGTGCCGTCGAGCCGTCCGCGCAGATGCCCGAGCATCCCCGCGATCAGCTCGCCCACGCCGAGGCGGGTGGGTGCAATCTGCAGCGGCTGAAAGTACTCGATCACTCCCTTGAGAAAGCCCTCGAGGTTCTGGATCGTGCGGCCGAGCATCTGGGTGGCGGTGGCGTCGCCCGACCGGCCGGCGCGCCGCTCCTGCAGGTAGTCCGCCCAGTAGTAGAGCTTGTGGAAGAAGTTCCCGAGCTCGTGGGTGATCTCCGCCAGGACCTGCTCCTGCACGAGCACCGGGCTCCCCGGCGACGCGGCGCACCGTCTGCCGGCCCGAACGGGCTCGGCGCGCTCCTGCGAGCTCACCGATTTGCCTGCCGCCATCGTCTGGTACCTTCCTCGGGCGCTCCGAGGCGGCGGAGCATAAGGCGGTTCGCTGCAAACTTGCAAGTGTCCGCCGCGCAGCCCCGCGTGAGCCGCTCTCCGGGGCACTCGGCTACTCCGTAGCGGAGCCCACCGGCCGCGCGTCGAAAACCAGCTTCAAGTTGTGGACCTTGCGCAGCTCGTAGTCCATCTTGAGAAGCGCCTCGATCACCGTCTTGATCTCGCGCGTCATGCGGTCGAGCTCTTCGTAGGACACCCGATCGAGCTCGCGGCGCACCTGCTCGTAGAGGTTGAGCAGGCTGCCGATCCCGCCGGCGGGCGCGAAGCGCCGATCCATTTCCTCGTAGGAGGAGAGGATGCGATCGAGCAGATCGCGGACACCTTCGGTGCTGTTGGGGCTCTGCACATCGCCTCCGTGTGGGGCCAGACCGAAATGCAAGGGCAATGCCACGAGACGACGCAGCCGTGCAGGCTCCCGACGCGGTCACGGGTCGCAAAGATGCATGATGCCACGTGAATGCGGGCTTGGGTGTGGGGCTCGACCACGGGCGGCTGCGCCCCGGGGGCGCACACCCTGTGACGGGCTCGACGCATCTCGCGACACATGTCGGGCACCGGTTGACCGGACGGCGTAGTGTTCTAGAGTGCATGGGCCTTTCCTTGACACTCGCGGGGTTGCTGCCGTAAGGTGCGCGCCGCGCCGCGGGAGGACGCTCGGGAATGACGAAGGCGCAGCTCGTGACCAAGCTCGCCGAAAGCAGCGGGGTGAGCCGCAAGCAGATCGGCGACCTGCTCGACGCCCTCGTCGAGACCATCGTGAAGAGCGTCAAGAAGGGGGAGGCGGTGAAGATCCCGGGGCTCGGGATCTTTCGCCTGCGCCGGATGAAGGCGCGGGTGGGCCGCAATCCTCAAACGGGGGAGGAGATCAAGATCCCGGCGCGCAAGAAGGTCGGTTTTTCGGTCGCCAAGACATTCAAGGAGCAGGTGCTCGGCAAGGCGACAAAGTAGGAGGTGACCATGCGGGGGGTGCTCGGCGCGTGCCTGATCATGCTGCTCGGAGGCTGTGCCACCGTCATTCACGGCCCGTACCAAGAGGTGCGGATCGATTCGACCCCACCCGGGGCGACCGCGATCGTGACCGCCCAGGCCTCTGAGCGCGGGCCGCTCTTCCTCGACACCCAGAAGCACAGCGTCACGACCCCGGCCACGGTGCGCCTGCTGCGAGACAACACCTACCGTGTCGAGTTGCAAAAGCCCGGCTACAAGATCGCCACCGCCCAGATCGTCGCGAGCTACGACTGGCTCTGGGCACCGCTCTCGTGCAGCCCCTGCGAGGCTGTGGGCGAGCTGCCGACCTACGACATGCACGCGCACGCGCTCCCGGTGCGCTTCGTCGAGGCCGCCTTCTACGAGTACCCGAAGGGGGCCGTCGGCGCCTTCGGCCGCGGGCTGCGCATCTTCAGCCCGGATGCGCTGCTCGGTTCGGCGTTCAAGCTCAAGCCGGCGACGGGGGGCTACTGGTCCGACTGGAGCGGGCTCGAAACGCCCGAGGTCCAGGCGACGCTCGAGCCGCTCAGCTGACGCCCCCCCCGCCGCGGTTGAGAATCCCGGCCGGCGGCGGGTAGTGTGGCCCCATGTCGTCCATTGCCGTGGAGCGCCCCGGCGAGCGGTCCGGGGACGTCGCCAAGCACTTCGACCGGAGCGCCGAGTGGTTCGACTCCGTCTACACGGGTGCGGGCGTCTCCCCGCTGCGCCGGCTCGTCACCCGCATCTTCATGCACGACATCTTCTGGCGCTTCGAGCTCACGATGCGCGAGTGCGACCCGATCCAGGGGGCCAGCGTCCTCGACATCGGCTGCGGTACGGCGATCTACCCCGAGGCGCTCGGCCGCCGCGGCGCGGGACGCCTCGTCGGGCTCGACTTCGCGCCGGCGATGATCGACATCGCCCGCCGGCGGATGGAGGCCGCCGGGCTCGCCGGGCGCAGCGAGCTCCACTGCATGGACTACCTCGCCTATCCGGAGGGGGAGCGGTTCGATTACACGCTCGCGATCGGCGTGTTCGACTACTTCCGCGATCCGAGCCCCTACCTCGCCAAGATGGCGCGCACGACCACGCGCAAGGCGATCGCGACCTTCCCGCAGCTCTGGAACCCGTGGACGGCGGTGCGGCGGCTCCGCTACACGCTCACCGGGATCAACTGCCCGCTCCACTTCTTTAGCCGCGCCCGCGTGCGTGAGCTCATGCAGGACGCGGGCTTTCGCACCGTGCGCGTGCGCGCCCTCACCAACATCTTCTTCGCCGTGGGCGAGCCGTAGGGCTCACGCCGGCATCTCCCCGTCGAGGAAGACCCGGCACCAGACCTCGAAATTGAGGAGCACCCACACGGGCATGAACCGGCGGGCGTCGCCGGCGAGGAAGCCCTGCCACACCGCCGCGACGCGCCCCGGGTCGAAGAACCCGCGCCGCTGTGCGCGCGGGCCCACGACCAGGTCGATGGCGAGCGGCCGCAGCTCGTCGCGGAACCACCGATCGAGCGGCAGGCGAAAGCCGTGCTTCGGCCGCGCGACGATCTCCGCCGGCACGAGGTCGGCCACCGCGCGCTTGAGCACGTACTTCCCGCCGCCGTTCCACTTGAGCCCCGCGGGCATGCCGGCCACCAGCTCGACGAGCCGGTGGTCGAGAAACGGCACGCGGGCCTCGAGGCTCACGCTCATGCTCATCTTGTCGACCTTCATGAGCAGGTCCTCGGGCAGCCAGGTGGCGAGATCGGCGAGGAGATAGCGATCGAGCGGCTCGCGGGCGCGCGCCCGGGCGAAGAGCCGCGCGGCCTCCGCGCCCGGGTCGTCGCGGTCGAGCGCGGTGCGAAGCTCGGGGGCGAGCAGCGCGCGCAGCTCGGCCTGGCGGAACACCGACTTGACGAGCACCCAGCCCGCCGCCGGATCGAGAGTCGCCGCCCGCAGCGCCTTGGCGACGCCCGCGGGCGCAAGGCCCTCCCCCGCCGCCGCGACGAGCCGCCGCAGGGCGAGCGGCACGCGCGCATAGCCGCCGAGCAAGCTCGGGAAGCGGTAGTGATCGTACCCGGCGAACAGCTCGTCGGCGCCCTCGCCGGTGAGCACCACCTTCACGTGCTCGCGCGCGAACTGCGACAGGAGAAAGGTGGGAATCGCCGCGTAGTCCGCGACCGGCTCGTCGAGGTGATAGACGGTGCGCAGGAGCAGCCGTTCCACGTCCACCGACTCGACGGTGAGCGCCCGGTGCCGCGTGCGGAAGTGGCTCGCGACGCGCGCCGCGTGCGCGCTCTCGTCGTAGGTGCCGGGGACGCGGAACCCCACGGAAAACGTCTCGACCGGCTGCGCGGTGAGCGACGCCATGATCCCCACGACCGTGCTCGAGTCGATGCCGCCGCTCAAGAACGCGCCGAGCGGCACTTCGCTCAGGAGCCGCCGGCGTACCGCATCGCGCAAAAGCTCGCGCAACGCCTCCACCCAGCGTGCTTCGCTCCACGGCGGCCCCGGGGCCGTCGGCACCTCCCAGTACGTCCGCTCGACGACGCCGCCGGCGGTCACCTCGAGCATCGTACCCGGCTTGAGCCGGCGAATGCCGCGGAAGATCGTCTCGCGGCGCGGGTTGTACTGAAAGGTGAGGTAGGCGGCGAGCGCCGCGGGACAAACCGTCCGGGTGGCCTCGGGGGCGCGGAGGAGCGCCTTGATCTCCGAGGCGAACAAAAGGCGGCGCGCGCCCACGAGGTAGTAGAGCGGCTTCTCCCCCAGGCGATCGCGGTAGAGGAGCAGCCGGCGCCGGCGCACGTCCCAGAGCGCGATCGCGAACATCCCATTTAGGCGCTGGACAAAGGCCTCGGCGTCCTCCTCGTAGGCATGCACGAGCACCTCGGTGTCGGTGCCAGTCCGGAAGCGGTGCCCCTTGGCCTCGAGCTCGGCGCGGAGGTCGGGGTAGTTGTAGATCTCGCCGTTGAAGACGGTCCATACCGTGCCGTCCTCGTTGGCAATCGGCTGGCGGCCATCGGCGAGCCCGATGATGCTGAGGCGCCGGTTGGCGAGCCCCACCTCGCCTGCGACGTAGAAGCCGTCCTCGTCCGGGCCGCGGTGGGCAATCGCCGCGTTCATGGTCTCGAGGAGCCTGCGGTCGACCGGCTCCTGCGGATCGAAGTCAAAGATGCCGGCGATCCCGCACACGCCTGCAGATCACGCGCGCGCGGGCACGCGCCCGCGGACGCTCACCCAGCCATCGTCGCTGTCGAGAAGGTCGATCTCGGTGAGACCGGCCTCGCGGAACCAGCGAAAGACCTCCTTCGGCCGATGGCGCGATTCGAGGGCCGTGGCGTACGTGTCGAAGGTGTCCAGCACCGACCACGCGAGCGGGTAGTCGCGATAGATCAGCACCGGAAAGAGATAGCGCACGTAGCGGACGACGGGGATCTTGTCGATGACCCAGAACACCGGCACCGCAAGCCGCGCCCACCAAAGGTTCACCCGCCACGGGAGCCGGCGCGTCACCGTGCGCCAGAGGCGCCGGCGCGCGAGATTGAGCGCCCACGGCACGCCGGGCTTCACGGTGGCGGCGTAGACGCTCACCGCAAGCACGCCGCCCGGTTTGACGAACGGCACGAGCGCCTGAAAGGCGCGCTCGGCCGAGGGGGTATGGTGGAGCACGCCGATCGAGTACACGACGTCGAAGGCGGCGCGACGGAACGGGAGCCGGAAGAGGTCGGCCTGCGCGATGCAGACATTCGGCCGGTCGCCGAGATTCTCGGCCGCCGCGTCGACCGCGGCGGAAAGGTCGACCCCCACCGCGAGCGCGGCGCCGTCGCGCGAGACGACGTCGAGGAAGCGGCCCATGCCGCAGCCCGCCTCGAGCACGAGCCGCCCGCGCAGCTCCTCGGGCGCGAGACCGGTCTCGCGCCGCAGGCGCCGCTCGGAGTCGGCGAGCCGGGCGCTGTCGAGCTGGACGCGCGAGAAGGTCTTCCACTGCACGCCGAACGACGCGGCGTACTCGGCGCGCTCGACGAAGCGCAGCACCCGGTCGCGGGAATAGCGCGCCGCGCATCCCCGGCACACGAGGCTTCCGGGCTCGGCGGCGACGTCGCCGCCGCAGACCGGACAGGCGAGCAGCGCGAGCGCGCGGTCGAGCGCCGCGCTGGCTGGCGAGGGGACGGGAGGATTCGACCGCTGCATCGCAACCATATTGGACCGCGCTCTATACACTGCCGCCCGCTGCCGCGAAAAGCGCGCGGCGCCACGCAGGGCTTGGGGGCGACCGCCAGCGGGCGCTAAGAGGCGCCATGGACTTCTTCACGGTCGTCGACACGCAGCGGGCGCTCAGGCGCTTTCGCCCCGATCCAGTGCCCGATGCGGCGCTCGAGCGCATGCTCGCGGCCGCCACGCGGGCCCCTTCCGCGCGCGGTGCCGAGCCCTGGTACTTCGTGGTGGTCCGCGACCCGGCGCTCCGCGCCGCGATCGGCGCCGACTACCGCCGCGCCTGGGAGGCCGCCCTGGCCACGACCGCGGCCGCCGACGCGGATCGCGACGTGCGCGACCGCCCCCACTACGCCCGCATGATGCGCGCAGCCGACGCGCTCGCCCGCGAGCTCGGGACGGTCCCCGTCCTGATCGCCTGCTGTCTCGACCACGCGCAGCTCGGACCCATCGCCGCTCCCGGCGGGGGGCTGCGCTCGCCGGTGGCGGCCTATGCGTCCATCTTCCCCGCGGTGCAAAACCTCTGTCTCGCGGCGCGGGCCCTGGGCCTCGGCACGACGCTCACCACGCTGCACACGGCCTTCGCGCCCGCGCTCGCGGCCCGTCTCGGGATTCCGGCGTCGGTCGAGGTGGTGGCGCTCGTCCCCGTCGGCTATCCGCGCGACCGCTTCGGCCCGACGCGCCGCAAGCCGGTCGAGGAGGTCGCGTTCCTCGATCGCTGGGGCGTGCCCTGGCGCCGGGCGCCCCGATCTTGACCCTGGTGCGCGGGCCCGCATAGGGTCGCCGTCCGATGGCCGACCCGCGGCCCGTCACCGCGAACCTCTTCACGCTCGGCCCCGAGGGACCGCGCCTCCTCACGGGCCGCTGCCCCGGCTGTGACAAGCCGCACTTCCCCGCCGCTTCGCTCTGTCCGTACTGCGGCGCGGAGGGGTGTCGCACCGAGCTTGCCGGGCCCGCGGCGCGGCTCTGGCTCTGGACGGCGGTCACGTCGAGCCCGCCCGGCTACCGCGGCCCCGTGCCGTACGGCTTCGGGATCGTCGAGCTCGAGAGCGGGCTGCGGGTGGTGACGCGGCTTACGGAGGCGCGGCCCGAGCGCCTGCACGCGGGCCAGCGGATGCGCCTCGTGGCGACGCCGCTCTACACCGACGACGAGGGCCATCCCGTGCTCGCCTATGCCTTCGCACCGGAGGCGTCGTGAGGCCGGTTTACGTAACGGGCGTGGGGATCCATCCGTTCGGTCGATTCGCCGAGACGAGCGTGACCGCGCTCGGCGTCCACGCCGTGCGCGCCGCGCTCGCCGACGCGGAGGTCGCGCGCGGAGGTTTCCAGGCGGCGTTTTGCGGCACGGTGTACAGCGGGGTGGCGGCCGGCCACAAGGTCCTCACCGCGCTCGGGCTCTCGGGCGTGCCGATCGTGAACGTCGAGGCGGGCTGTGCGAGCGGCGGGGCGGCGCTCATCCTGGGGGCCCAGCAGATCGCCGCCGGCGTGCACGACACCGTGCTCGTCTTCGGCATCGAGAAGATGCCGCGCGGCATGATCCGCTCGAGCTTCTTCGAGCCCTGGCGCGAAGAGGCGGGGCTGTCGCCCAACCCCGCGTATTTCGCCCTGCGCGCCCAGCGCCTCATGCGCGAGAGCGGGGTCACGCTCGCCGATCTTGCCGCCGTCTCGGTGAAGAACCACCGCCACGGCGCCCACAATCCCTACGCGATGTACCGCAAGCCCCTCACCGCCGAGGAGGTGCTGACCTCGCCCGTGGTCTGCGAGCCGCTGCGGCTGCTCATGCTCTGCGCGCCGAACGAGGGCGCGGCCGCCGTCGTGCTCTCCTCGCAGCCCCGCGGACCCCGGCCCGTGCGCGTCGCGGCGGCCGAGCTGCGCTCCCACCTGCCGGGCTCCGTCCTGGGCGAGCACACGCCGCTTGCAGGCGTCGACGACACGGGGATCGCCACACCGACCGAGCTGGCGGCCCGCGCGGCCTGGGAGCAGGCGGGGCTCGGCCCCCGAGACGTCGATGTCGCCGAGGTTCAGGACACCGACGCGGGCCGGGAGATCCTCTCCGTGGAGGAGCTGGGGTTCTGTCCTCGGGGCGGCGGCGGCGAGTGGGTGCGCACCGGAGGCGGGACGATGGGCTCGCGGCTTCCCGTCAATCCGAGCGGGGGGCTCCTCTCGAAAGGGGAGCCGCTGGGTGCCTCCGCCCTTGGACAGATCGTCGAGCTCACCTGGCAGCTCCGCGGCACCGCCGGCGCGCGCCAGGTCGACGGGGCGCGCGTTGCCGTCGGGCACACGGTCGGCCGCGGCGCCAACGCGTGCGTCGTGGTCCTCACGGCCTGACGGGAGACGCCATGAGCCGCGGGAGTCTCGAGCCGCACGAGCTTTTCGAGCCCGAGGACGCGACGCCCGAGCGGCGCCGTCCGCTCGCGGTCCGCGTCGCCGTGACGGCGGCCATTCTGGCGGCGTGATCCTGCTGCTGGACGTGCTGCTGCGACGGGGATAGCCGCGCTCCCGCAGTGCTCGCACGCATGCCATGGCGGACCTGCCCGGCCAGCCCCGTCTCGTGCGACGATCGACCGAGGCAGATTGCCTCGATGCACTGTCTTCATGCGGTCATAACCCAGTGGAATCAGGGATCTGCGGGCGACGGCCGATTCGTACCGCTCGAGGCCCCGGGGGCATGCTTCCTGCTTGGCCAACGCGCAGCATGCCCCGCTCTTGGTCCGTCCGGCGCCTGCTCCTCCCCGCCCTCGCCGCCGTGCTTTCCACCTCCCCGGCGCTCGCGCTTCACCGCGAGTCGCAGCCGGCGACGCGCGTCACGTTCGGGGCCGATCACCAGCCGCCGATCGGCAAGCAGTGGTCGACCAACGGCTTCGCCTTCGTCGGTCGCGAGGACTACACGGGCAACGGCAACACCAACCAGCAGATCTTCGTGTTCTCACTGCTGCCGTTCGACTGCAACAACTTCACCACGCGCCCGCACACCCCCTGTCCCGTTCCCCCGCAGCCCGTCTACGTGCAGGCAACCGACAACACGGGCAACGCGGCCCCGGACAACCCCTCCCTCGTTTGGGTGGACGCTGGCCCGACAGTCGAGGGCGGGCCCGTGGCCTCCGCCGACCGCAAGATCCTCGCATTCGACGCCAACGGGTCGTATCTCGGAGGGTCGGGACCCGCCGCATCCCATCGGCAGGTCTTCTGGAAGAACCTCGTCACGAACGAGACCATTCGGGTGACCGACGCCCCCGACGGCGACAGCACGCATCCCCAGCTCGACCGGTCAGGGCAGACAATCGTCTTCCAGTCGACCGCGAAGCTCACCAGCGACGCGCGCGGCGCCGGCCACTCGCAGATCTACGCCTTCCACATCGACCACGCGCTCGGCCGCGTCCAGTTGCTCCAGATCACCCACGGCAGCGGCGACAGCATCGCGCCGATGACCGACAACGGCGGCGCGCAGGTGTCGTTCGAGTCGACCGCCGACCTCCTCGGCGACGGCCACGACACGGGCATCTCACAGATCTTCGTCGCCAACATCGACTGGGGGACGAACGACAGGGGCGCCACGGCGCAGATCTTCCAGCTCACCGACGGCAACGCCCCGAGCCATCATCCGTACATTTCCGACGGCTCGGGCGGTGGCTTCCCGGCCTCCGTCGGCAAGTACATCGCCTTCGACTCGACGGCGACGAACCTCCGCGGCACCACCCCGGACGTGGGCAGCAACATCTATACGGTGTCGACTATCCAGGGGAACCTCCCGAACGTCGTCCAGCGGACCACCCATGTCCCCTACGGCAACTGCGTGTGGCCCACGATCACGCTGGCGCCCGACCGGATCGCCTTCGTCTGCGACGGCGACCCGCTGCGCAACGGCACGAGCGGGCGTCGCGCCTTCGCGCTCTCCATGCCCTTCGCCATCACCGACCCCGGGCAGGTCATGCAGATCACCGGCCGCGGCGACATCCTCCCCCCCGTTGGGCTCTTCATGGGCCGCAACTTCATGACCCTCGCCGACAACACCGACCTCACCGGCCAGGGCGCGTGCGGCTACCAGCTCTACATCGTCGACTTCTGGCTCGACAAGAACGGCCAGGAGTGGTGGCACGCCGCGCGCAATCCCCCGGGCCTCGGCGACCTCCCGCAGGACGTGCGGCCGCCGGTCCCCCCGCCGGGACCGAGCACGAACGTGATCGGCAACGTCGCCTTCCCCGTCGATCCCGGCACGAGCACCGCGGCGCTGTACACGAACGTCGGCCGGATCCCGGCGGTGGTGGGGTCGGGCGGCAACATGCTGCTCGAGATCGGCGCGCGCGACATCGTCACGGGCGAGGCGCCGGTCACCGTCCCGGTCACCAACCGCACGCCGGTCTTCCCGCCCGTGATCATCCCGGGGGTAGGCGCGCTCTGCATCCGCCCGGCGCCGCAGACGACCACCATCAACGGCGTGATCGATTGCGACGGCGGGCGAGCCG